>Ga0185299_10000141_pt1 | contig 227137 bp, 208 predicted proteins | sample PaiPotPPA55metaG_FD_128002 | JGI IMG/M metagenome (GOLD analysis project Ga0185299, IMG submission 128002) | Iron sulfur acid spring bacterial and archeal communities from Banff, Canada, to study Microbial Dark Matter (Phase II) - Paint Pots PPA... ...
TCAGCAGCTCGAGCGCTTCACGACGGAACTCCGGCGGGTACGGCGGCTTCGATCTGGGCACTTGAACCTCCTTGCCCGGGTCTTTCGACCCAAGCGCTCAAGTGTCCTCGAAAGCGGGGGAAGTCCAGGACGACCTGGTCGTGTGCGTTCTACGCGGCGGCTTCTCCCGTGTTGAGCAGACCCTGCTCGAGGGCGGCCGCGGCGACGCGGTGATCCAGCAGCGGATGGAGTTTCAGGAGGTCATGCGCGAACGCTTCGCGGAGGTGATCGAAGACGCGACCGGCCGGCAGGTCATCGGCTTCATGAGCGGTAACCAGCAGCACCCCGACCTGATGTGCGAGGTGTTCATCCTCGGTCCCACCGACCTCGTCGACGAGCACGAGATCCTTGCCCGCAACCGTCCTCCCCTCCTCGGCTGAACCAAGGGCCACGTAGGCGGGCTACATCTGCGCTAGATCGGCCGCTATCACACTGGATGGAGGGCATCACTGCGGTCGGTCCCCTCGCGGGACGGGCGACAGAACCTGACTTCCGGCGTGTGCTCATGCAAGCCGCGACTTGGGTCTATATGCCCCAAGCCTCGGTAGCTACCAGTTCAACAGCAGCGAGCCGTAATGCTGTGCCATTGCCATCGTCGCCGTTGGTCGGCACGTGCAAGGAGGGTTGCTGCGGTGCGGCCTGGGTCCCTTTGTGGAATGCGGGCGAGAGGACTCGAACCTCCAAGGGCTTTCGCCCACCGGCTCCTAAGGCCGGCGTGTCTGCCAGTTCCACCACGCCCGCTCGCCCTGCAGCGTAGCCGCGGCCCAGCGCGCTTCGCGCACGGGCGTCGCGTGGTGCCACGCCGCGCGCCCGAGGCGCGGTGACGGCATTGGAAAGCGATCCGCTCAGGCTGTATGGTCACGCCGGGGATGGCGAGCGAACGCGAACACATTCCGCTCTCTGAACGCGACGTCGGCGACGTCGTGATCACGCACCCCAACCGGGACAAGCCGGTGGTGCAGGCGACGCGCGCGACGGTGATCTTGCTGATGCTGGCCACCGCGGGGCTTATCGCGATCGTGACCATCGGCGGATGGGCGGTGCTGCAGGCGGCGAAGCCGATCGAGATCATCTACGCCCTCATCTATGTGACGATGGCCGTCCTCGCCGTGCGCTGGAACCGCGGCGTGCTTCCGGTCTCTGCGGTGCTCGCGGTGCTGCTCGCGATCTTCGCGCTCGTCGCCGGCCCGAGCTGGTTCTCGCGCGACAAAACCGGCTTCGAACAGCCCGCGCTCAACGCGGGGCTGCTCGGGGTGCTGACGCTTTTGATCGTGCCGCTGCAGGTCCTCTTGGTCGCATTCGCGATGCGCGGCTTTCAGCAGGGCTGGAACGTCGAGGTCGAGCAGCGCAGGCCGCGTTCGGGGGCTGGGGGCGAACTGCCCCCGCGTCCCGGACGCTCGCCCGAAGCGGCGGCCGGCGCCGGCTTCTGACAGGCCGGCGCGAGGTGCGGCGGGTGGGATTCGAACCCACACGTCCTTTCGGACAATGCGTTTTGAGCGCATCGAGTCTGCCGTTCCTCCACCGCCGCAGCGACCTGCAAGTCTAGTTTGGGGGGCGGAGGCAACTCGCGGAAACAGACCGCGACCGGCGCGACGGCTACGGACTCGCGACCAGCTCAAAGAGGCGCTGCGCGAGCTCCTCGGGGGCAGCGAGGATGCCCGGCGGAAGGTTCGGGTGCTCGGGTAGCTCGAGCGTGCGCAGGCCCGCGCGCTCGCAGATCAGCGCCCCCGCGGCGATGTCCCACTGCTTGACGCCGCGCTCGAAGTACGCGTCGTAGCGGCCCGCGGCCGTCCACGCGAGGTCGAGCGCCGCGCTGCCGAAGCGGCGGATGTCGCGCACCCTCCCGACGAGCCGCTCGAGCACCTTCGCCTGCGCCTCGCGCACATCCGCGTCGTAGTAGAGGCCTGTCGCGACCATCGCCGAGGCGAGCGCGTGCTCGGCTGGCGAGGTCGCCGAAGGTGCCACCGAATGCACCCGCCCGCGAAGCTCGCTCTCGCCGTCCACACCTGCCAGCTGCGCGGGGCCGTCGCGACGCGCGCAGAACAGCTCGTCTCGGTTGGGGTCGTAGATCGCGCCGGCAACAGTCCCGCGCTCGTCCCGCACGGCGACGCTCACGCACCACTGCGGGATGCCGAAGAGGAAGTTCACGGTTCCATCGAGCGGGTCGACAACCCAGCTGTAGCCGCTCTCGCCGGTCTGCGGCGGACCGTCGCTCTCCTCGCCGATGAAGCCGTCGTGTGGCCGGCGCGCGGACAGGAACTCGCGGATCGCGCGCTCGGAGTCGAGGTCCGCCTCGCTAACGAGGTCGGTCGGCGTGCTCTTGCTGCTCACGCTCGACTCCGCACCGGCGCGCGCGCGGCGCGCGAGTCGCTCGCCGGCCATGCGCGCCGCCGCGAGCGCGACCTCGAGCAGCTCCTGCTCGTCGCTCACGGGACGTGCGCCGCGAGGCTCCCCCGCGCGACTGCGGCCTGCGCCCGTTCCATGACGCGGCAATCTAGCCGACGCGCGTTACGCACCAGCCACGCGAGCACTCCGGCTGTCGCACGCGTAGCGCCCGATGGGGCTGGAAACGAGTCGACAGCGGTTGTCATTACTGCGACGGGGGTACGATGCCGCCGCAAGCTACCTGAGGAGGCGATGATGGCTCAAGAAGTCGAGTTTGGCCAGGGTGCAGCTGGGAAGATTCGGAGCTTCTGGGTGGGCTTCGGCCTCTCCATCCTCACGCTCGGTGTTTACGGCGTGTGCTGGTACTACTTCGTCAACGACGAGCTGAAGGACGTCGGGATAGCGAAAGACGATCAGAACCTGGCTCAGTCGAGCCCGATGATGTCGGCTATTGCGATTTTCATCGGCGGCTGGCTATTCATCCCACCGTTGCTCTCGGTTTACAACTACGGCCAGCGGATCAAGCGCGCGCAGCGCCTTGGCGCGATCCCGCGTGAGAGGCAGATCAATCCGACGACCGCGTTCCTCCTTCTATTCCCCGGAGGAATATTGATCGTTCCGTACTTCCTGCACTTTTGGTATGTGACCAAGCATCAGAACATGGCGATCCGTGCGGCCGGAGGCTTACCGTACGAAGGAGACGTCGCACAGTCTGGAACGACCTCCGCCTAGCTATTCCATGACCGTCAGCTGCAGAGCACGCATTGCTGGATAGTTGACGAAGGCGCGCGGGCTGTTCGACCTGATGGTGCTCGCGAACTCCTATACCGCCCGATCGGACGCGTACCTGTTCCTCCTGACCGAGACCTATCCCCCGTTCGAGGAGCCCGAGGCGCGAGCCGGCGGTCCCGGGGGACCGGCGTAGCGAGAGCGCGCAGCGCCGGTGCGTCGCGGGGGCTAGACCGGAGTGACCGCGTTGCGCTTCGCGGGCCATGCGCGCGCCTTCGAAGCCGCGAGCGCGAAGCGCCGGACGAGCTCCGCGCGCAGCTCGTCGGGCTCGATCACCGCATCGATCACGAGCTCGGAGGCGAGGTGCAGGATGTCGATGTCCTGCGCGTATTCGACGCGCAGCTCCTCCGTACGCCGCGCGCGCTCCTGCTCGTCCTCGATCGCCTGCAGCTGGTTGTAGTAGACGGCGTTGATCGCCGCCTGCGGGCCCATCACCGCGATCGACGCGCTCGGCAGCGCGAGGCAGCAGTCCGGCGCGAACGCCGGGCCCGCCATCGCATATAGACCCGCGCCGTAGGCCTTGCGCACGATCACGGAGATCTTCGGCACCGTCGCCTCGCTGACCGCGCTGATCATCTTCGCTCCGTGGCGGATGATTCCGTGGCGCTCGACCGCGGTCCCGATCATGAAGCCGGGAACATCGGCGAGGAACAGCAGCGGAACGTTGAAGGCGTTGCACGTCCAGATGAAGCGCGCGGCCTTGTCGGCGGAGTCGTTGAAGAGCACGCCTCCCTTCGTCTTCGGCTGGCTCGCGACGATCCCCATGGCCTCGCCGTTAAGGCGCGCGTAGCCCACGATCAGCTCCTTCGCCCAGCGGGGGTGGATCTGCAGCAGCGAGCCCCCGTCGACGAGCGCGTCGATCAGCGTGAGCATGTCGAACGGCTTGTTCTCATCGGCGGGGATCAGCGAGCCGATGCTCGCGCCGCCGGCGGGCGCGGCCGCATCCGCGGGAGGGACAACCGGCGAGCGCTCCTGCCAGCTCGAGGGCATGTAGGAGAGGTAGCGTCGCGCGAGCGCGATGCCCTCCTCGTCGCTCTGCACGAGCTGGTGAGCGCAACCGGAGACGCCCGTGTGCATGCGCGCACCGCCCATTTCCTCGAGCGTCACGTGCTCGCCGATGACCATCTCCGCCATCCGCGGCGAGCCGAGGTACATCGACGCGTTGCCCTCGCGCATGATCACGATGTCGCAGAACGCCGGTATGTACGCGCCGCCCGCGGCGCTCGGGCCGAACAGCACGCACACCTGCGGGACGATCCCCGAGAGCTTGACCTCGTTGTAGAAGATCCGACCCGCGCCGCGCCGGCCGGGGAACATTTGCACCTGCTCGGTGATGCGCGCGCCGGCGGAGTCGACGAGGTAGACCATCGGCACCTCGAGGCTCAGCGCGCGCTCTTGGATGCGCAGGATCTTCTCCACCGTCTTCGGGCCCCAGGACCCCGCCTTGACGGTCGGGTCGTTTGCCATCAGGGCGACCACGCGCCCGTCGATGCGCCCGATGCCGGTCACCACGCCGTCGGCGCCGAGACCGTCCTCGTCCCAGTTCGCGAGCAGCGCTTCCTCAGCGAACGAGCCCTCGTCGAGCAGCAGCGCAACGCGCTCGCGCACGGCGAGCTTGCCCTGCTCGCGCGCCTTCTCGCGGTGGCGCTCCGGACCGCCGGCGAGCGCGCGCGCCCGCGCGGCGCGAGCGTCGCTCACGGAAGCTCCCGCGCGCGGCGGTCGCGCAGCGCATCGGCAGCGCGCTCTCGTTCAGCGTCCGAAGCACGGATGTCGGCGCGATCGCTCACCGCACGCAATCTAGCCGCCTCACCGTCTCTTGCTGGCGGGCCCTACAGCCCCGCGTTTTCGACCGGCGACTCGCCCGAATAGTCGTAGAAGCCGACCCCCGACTTGCGCCCGTACCAGCCCGCGGCGAGCATCTTGCGCAGGGTAGGCGGGCGCGCGAAGCGCCTTTCGCGGAACTCGTCGAACATCACGTCGCAGATCGACCCGAGCGTGTCCAGGCCGACGAAGTCCGCGAGCGTCAGCGGGCCCATCGGGTGTGCCGCGCCGGCCTTCATCGCTTCGTCGATCTCCTGCGCCGAGCCGACGCCTTCTTCGAGCGCGCGGATCGCGTCGAGCATGTATGGCACGAGCAGCCGGTTGACGATGAAGCCCGCGCGGTCGCGCGTGGGGATCGCGAGCTTGCCCTGCGAGCGCGCGAACTCGAGCGCCGTCGCGAACGCCTCCTCGCCGCTCGTTACGCAGCGCACGACCTCGACCAGCGGCATCACCTGCGCGGGGTTGAAGTAGTGAAGTCCGACGAACCGCTCAGCGCGCCCCGTCACTGCGGCCTGGTCGATCACGGGCAGCGACGAGGTGTTCGTGGCGAAGATCGCGCCCTCCTTGACGATCTCGTCGACCTCGCGCCACATCTCGAGCTTGCGCCCGAGGTCCTCGGTGATCGCCTCGATCACGATGTCGCAGTCGTGGAGGTCGCGATAGTTGACCGTCCCCTCGATGCGCCCGCGCACCGCCGCCTGGTCCTCGTCGCTCATCTTGCCTTTCTCGACCGCGCGCGCGAGCTGCTTGTCGATCTTGCCGACGCCCCCCGCGAGTGTCTCCTCATCGACCTCGCGCACGACGACCGCGTAGCCCGCCTGGGCCGCGACCTGCGTGATGCCGTGCCCCATCAGCCCGGCCCCGAGGACGCCGACCTTCTTGATCTTCGCCGCCATGAAACCTCCGCTCTCTTTCAGTCGTAGCGGCGGAGCCTATTACGCGCTCGCGAGCGCGTGAGCGCGCGCGCTTTAGGCGGCGCGGCAGGCGCGCGCGGGCGCGGGGGTGCGGGCGCTGGCGCGGAACTCCAGCGCGGGGTCTCGCACGGGCCCGTGGCGCAGGCGCGCGCGGTCGGCCTTGTAGCTCATCTCGACCGTCCACGGCCCGCTCGTGCCCTGCGCCGGGAACCTCTCGACCGCGCGCTGCACGTAGCCTGCCTGGAAATCGAGCAACGGCCTGCGCTCGATCGCGGGGTCCGCGAGGACCGGCATGACGACGTCGCAGGCGACCGCGTCCATGTGCGCGAGCATCCGGCACAGGTGCTCGCAGACGAGGTCGACCTTGAGGGTCCACGAGGAGTTCGTGTAGCCGACTGCGAACGCGAAGTTGGGCACTCCCGAGAGCATCATGCTCTTGTACGCAACCGTCTCGTTGAGCCGGACGGGCGCTCCGTCGACCGCCATCTCGATGCCCCCGAACGCGAGCAGGCGCAGGCCGGTGGCCGTGACGATGACGTCGGCGGCGAGCTCCGCGCCCGACTCGAGCAGGATCCCGCGCTCGGTGAAGCGCGCGATGCCGTCGGTCACGATCGACGCCTCGCCCCTGCGGATAGCCGCGAACAGGTCGCCGTTGGCGACCGCGCACAGTCGCTGCTGCCACGGGTTGTAGCGAGGGTTGAAGTGCTCGTCGACGGCATAGCCCGCGGGCAGCTGCAGCTTGTTGACCGCGCGGATGAGGCGGCGCACGAGGCGCGGGCGGCGCATGCTCAGCTCGTAGATCCACCGCTGCCGCGCGATGTTGATGCGCCGTGTGATGCGGTACGCGAGCCGCGTCGGGAGCACGCGGCGCAGACCGTTCGCGATCGGGTCCTTGACGGGCAGTGGCAGCACGTAGCTCGGCGAGCGCTGCAGCATCGTCACGTGCGCGGCGCGTCCGGCCAGCGCGGGGATGAGCGTCACGGCGGTCGCGCCACTGCCGATGACGACGACGCGCTTGCCCGCGTAGTCGAGTTCCTCGGGCCACTCCTGGGGATGCACGATCGGCCCCGTAAACGCCTCGCGACCGGCGAACTCGGGCGTGTAACCGGCGGAGTAGTCGTAGTAGCCGGCCGCCGAGAAGAGGACGCTGCACGTCAGCTCGAAGGGCTCGCCGCTGCCCGCGAGCTCGCCGCGCACCGTCCAGCGCGCGTCGGCCGAGGACCACTGCGCCGACAGGACCCGGTGCCCGAAGCGGATGTGCTCTCCGAGATCGTTCTCCTCGAGCGTCTCGTGCAGGTAGGCGAGGATCTCCTCCGCGCCCGCGATCGCGTTGTCGCTCGTCCACGGCTTGAACTCGTAGGCGAACGTGTGCAGGTCCGAATCGGAGCGGATGCCCGGGTAGCGGAAGAGATCCCACGTGCCGCCGATCGCGCTGCGGGCCTCGAGGATCGCGAACGTCTTCCCGGGCAGGTGCGTCTTGACGTGGTATGCGGCGCCAATCCCCGAGATCCCGCCGCCCACGATCAGCACGTCGACGTGCGTGCTCGCGCGCGCCGCGTCGATCTCTACGACGTTGCTGTCGGTGCGCGGCATTGCTCCTCCTCCTCCAGCGTCAGCACGGACTTCAATGATGCGACCGCGCGACACGCGGGGCAACATTATCTTGCACAGAATCCGCGGCTGAGGTGGGCAGAATGACGAAACGCTGCGGCTAAGCTGGCGGACATGGCCGAGGTCTGGGATCGCCCCTCACCCGAGGCGGCGGCGCTGCTGCGAGAGGCAGCCGTGTGGTTCCGCGACCACGCGGCCGAACTCGTCGAGCTCCTCGATGAGGCGACCATCGACCGCTTCCCCGAGCCATTGCGCACAGACGTCACGCTCATCGCGGAGGCTGCGGCGAGCACGCGCGCGAACATCACGCACTGGGCGCAGTGCACGATCGCCGACCCCGGCGCGCGAGTGCCGGTGAATCTCAGCCCGGAGGTGCTCGCAATCGCGCGCGACGCGATCCGCCGCGGCGCCGACAGGATGCTGCTCAGCGCCTACCACGCGAGCCAGAACGTCGCCTGGCGCTACAGCATGCAGCTGCTGTTCTCGATGTCCTCCGAGCCCGCGGTGCTCGCGGAGGCGCTCGACGTCGCCGCGCGTTCGATCTTCCAGTACGTCGACGACACCGTCGCGGCGCTCGAGGAGCAGATCGAGCGCGAGCGCGCGGAGCTCACCCGCGGGACGCACGCCGAGCGGCTCGAGGTCGTGAACCTGATCCTCGAAGGCGCGCCGATCACCAGCGACCGCGCCGCCGCGCGCCTCGCCTATGACCTCCGCGGCGTGCACACCGCGGCGATCGTGTGGAGCGACCCGGGCAGCGCCGATCACGCCGAGCTCGACCGCGCGGCCGAGCGGCTCGCGCGCGCGGCGGGCGCAGCGCGGCCGCTGACGGTGGTCGCGAGCGGTTCCTCGATGTGGGTGTGGTTCGCCGCGGCGCACGAGCTGTCGGCGGACGCCGCGCGCGCGGCGGTCGACGACGTGCCGCGCGTGCGGGTCGCGCTCGGGCTCGCGCGCGCCGGCATCGAGGGATTTCGCCTCAGCCACCTCGACGCGCTCGCCGCTCAGCGCCTCGCGCACAACCTTCCCGGCGAGGTGCGCGTCGCGCGTTTCGCCGACGTCGAGCTGATCGCACTCGCGGCGGGCGACCTCGAGCGGGCGGGCGAGTTCGTCGCTCGCACGCTCGGCGCGCTCGCGACGGCAGACCCCGAACTACGCGACACGCTGCGCGTCTACGTGCGCGAGGAGTTCAGCGCCTCGCGCGCGGCCCGCGCGCTGTTCGCGCACCGCAACACCGTCACGAGCCGGCTCGCGCGCGCCGAGCGGCTGCTGCCGGCGCCGCTCGGGGGGCGCGGACTGGAGGTCGGGCTGGCGCTCGAGCTCCTGCACTGGCTCGGCCCTCAGCTCGTCGCGACCTGAACGGCGGGCCGCGGCGTGCGCTGCACTCGGGTGGGCACGGCCCCATACGGAGCGCCGCCGGAGAGCGGACGTGTGCCCGCGTTGCTGACCGCGGCCTGCGCGACGCCTGTATCGTGAGCGCCGGGGCGCCGGTACGGAACCGGGCCCGCGAGAGCGATCGTCAGGAGCTGCCATGAGCTTGGTCGTCACCGAGGACCGCGGCGCGGTTCGCCACGTGATCCTCAACCGTCCCGAGAAGCGCAACGCGATGAACCAGGAGCTCCTGCGCGAGCTGGGCGACGCCCTGCGCACGGCGGCCGCGGACGCGGACGTGCACTGCGTCGTGCTGCGCGGCGAAGGACCGGTCTTCTCTGCGGGTGTCGATCTCAACGAGCTGATGTCCTCCACCGGCGACGCGAGCGCGCTGCGCCCGTTCCGCGACGTCTTCCTCGCGTGCGCGAACTTGTGCGAAACGATGGCCAAGCCCGTCGTCTGCGAGATCCATCGCACGTGCGTCGGCGGCGCGCTCGAGGTCGCGCTGGGCGCCGACCTGCGGATCGCCTCGAGCGACTCGCAGCTGGGTCTCCCCGAGGTGAGGTTCGGGATCATCCCCGACGTCGGCGGCTCGACGCGGCTGCCCGCCGTCGTGGGACTCGGTCGCGCGAAGGAGCTGATCATGACCGCGCGCCTGATCGACGCCGCGGAGGCGGAGCGCATCGGCCTCGTCAACCGCGTCGTGGCACCCGAGGCGCTGCGCGAGGCGAGCGACGCTCTCGTCGGCGAACTGCTCGCGCACTCGCACCTCGCGGTCGGGCGCGCGAAGCGAGTGCTCGACGCCTCCGCGCGTCCGGCGCTCGCGCAGACGCTCGAGATGGAGATCGACGTGCAGGAGTATCTCGTCGCGGCCGCGCGCGAGAGCATGCGCGCGGCGCAGGACGCGAGCGCGCAAGCGAACGGCGCGCAGGCGACCTCCGCCTCAGCGGCACCGCCCAGCGCGCCGTAGACCCGCGCGCGACGCCGAAGGCGCGGCCGGCCCCGCGTAGCTCAAGGCTGCGGCTCGCCGCGCCACTCGACGGGGCCGGCGGTGAGCGTGTGGCTCGAGAGCGGGCGGCCGAGGATCTCGCGCACGCGGCGCGCGCACGCGAGCAGCGCGTCGAGGTCGACGCCCGTCGCGATCCCCATCTCACCGAGCATCGAGACGAGATCCTCGGTGGCGACGTTGCCGGTCGCGCCGGCGGGCACGGGGCAGCCGCCGAGCTCGCCGAAGGAGCACTCGAAGCTGTCGACGCCCGCCTGGAGCGCGGCGAGAACGTTCGCGAGCGCCTGCCCGCGTGTGTTGTGGAAGTGCGCGGTCAGCTCGAGCTCGGACGGCAGGCGGGCGTGCGCGGCGGCGAAGAACTCGCCGACCGCGCGCGGGCTGGCCATGCCGGTGGTGTCGCCGAAGCCAACCTCCTGCGCGCCGGCAGAGTGCAGGCGCGCGGCGATATCGAGCACGCGCTCGACGGGGACGTGGCCCTCGTAGGGGCAGCCGAAGGAGGTGGAGATGACGCCCTCGCAGCGCAGGCCCTCGGAGCGAGCGCGGCGCAGGACCGCTTCCACGCCGGCGAGCGACTCGGCGACTGAGCGATTGACGTTCTTGCGGTTGTGCGTCTCGGACGCGGACAGGAAGACGTTGATCTCGTCGATCGCGGAGCGATGCTCGAGCGCGGCGTCGAGCCCGCGCTCGTTGGGGATCAGCACGCTCACGTCGACGCCGTCGGGAATGTCGATCTGCTCGAGCACCTCGGCGGCGTCGGCCAGCTGCGGGATAACGTCGGCGCGTACGAAGCTCGTGACCTCGACGCGCCGCAGGCCCGTGCGCGCGAGCGCGTCGATCAGCTCGACCTTCTGCGCGGTGGGGATCACCTCGGGCTCGTTCTGAAAGCCGTCGCGCGGTCCGACCTCGCGGATGCGAGCGCTCTGCGGGAGCTCGGCGGCCACGCCGCTCACCACATCGAGAGGCCGCCGCTCACGTTGAGCGTCTGGCCGGTGACATAGGAGGCGTCGTCGCTGGCGAGGAAGGCGATCGCGGCGGCGACCTCCTCGGGCTGGCCGCTGCGGCCGAGCGCGGTCGAGTTGACCATCGCCCGCTTCAGCCGCTCGCCGAGCTCGCCGAGGAGCGCCGGCGCGGCGTTGAGGAGCGGGGTCTCGATCGGTCCCGGCGCGACCGCGTTGCAGCGCACGCGGTAGCGTGCGGCCTCGCGCGCGATCGCCTTGGTGAAGCCGATCACGCCGGCCTTCGCGGCGGAGTAGACGACCGAGCCCTGCGAGCCGACGCGGCCGGCCTCGCTGGCGACGTTCACGATCGCGCCGCCGCGCCGCTCCTGCATTCCGGGGAGCACGGCGTGCGTGACCGCGAGCACGCCGCGCAGGTTGACGCCGAGCACGAGATCCCACAGCTCCTCGTCGGTGTGCACGAAGTAGGAGAAGCGATCCGTGCCCGCGTTGTTGATCAGCACGTCGATCTCGCCGAGCTCGGCGACGACCTTCGCGACGCCATCGCGCACGGAGGCGGCATCGGCGACGTCGACCGTGCACGCGAACCCGTCGAGCTCGCCCGCGACCGCCTTCGCACCCTCCTCGTTGAGGTCGACGATGCCGACGCGCGCGCCGTCGGCGGCGAGGCGGCGCGCTGTTGCCGCGCCAATGCCCGACGCGCCGCCGGTGACGAGCGCGATCTTTCCGCTGAGGACCACGAGGGTGAGCTTATACTCGGCCGCCGTGCCAGCCTCGGACTCATCCCCGCCGGTCGCGGTGATCGGCGCCTCGGGTGCGCTCGGGTTCGGGCTCGCGCTGCGCTTCGCGCGCGCGGGCGTGCACGTCGCGATCGGATCGCGCGATCCCGACCGCGCGCAGGAAACGGCGGCGCGCGCGCAGGAGCTCGTCGCCGACGGCACGTTCGAGGCGTTCGACAACGCGGGCGCGGTGGGCGCTGCGGAGACGGTGATCCTCAGCGTGCCCTTCCGCAACCAGTCGGAGACGCTCACGAACCTCGCCGGCGCGCTGTCGCCGGGCCAGCTGCTGATCGACGCGACGGTGCCGCTGGCGGCGGCGGTGAGCGGCAAGGCGACGCGCATGCTGGGCGTGTGGCAGGGCTCGGCGGCCGAGCAGGCGCTCGAGATGGCGCCGCAGGGCGTGCGCGTCGTCGCCGGACTGCACACGGTGAGCGCGGCGGCGCTGCGCGACCTCGAGCGCCCGCTCGAACAGGACGTGCTGCTGTGCGGCGACTCGCGCGAGGACAAGGCGCAGGCGGCGCAGGTGATCGAGCGCATCGAGGGCCTGCGCTGCGTGGACTGCGGTCGCCTCGAGATGGCGCGCATCGCGGAGTCGCTCACGGCGCTGCTGATCGCGGTCAACTCGCGCTACAAGGTCCACGCGGGGATCCGCCTGACGGACCTCGGCGCGAAGCTGTGGGAGTGAGCGCCGCGGCCCGTCACGCGCGCACGCGCGCGGCGGCGGCCTCGGCGGAGCACCCCGGCGACGCGCGCGTCGTGGTGCTCGCCGGCGGGACCGGCGGCGCGAAGCTCGCTCGCGGGATGGTCGAGGTCGTGGCGCCCGAGCGCGTGAGCGCGGTCGTCAACACGGGCGACGACATCGAGATCTACGGCGCGCACGTCTCGCCCGACCCCGACCTCGTGAGCTTCTGGCTCGCGGACGTGATCGACGATCGCGGCTGGGGCCTGCGCGGCGACACATTCCACGTGATGGACGCGCTGCGCGAGCTCGGCACCGACGTGTGGTTCAACCTCGGCGACCGCGACCTCGCGTGGTGCATCGAGCGCGCGCGCCTGATCGCCGAGGGACACTCCCCCACCTCCGCGCTCGCGCACCTCGCGGCGGCGATCGGCGTGCACGCGCGCGTGCTGCCGATGTGCGACGAGCCGGTACGCACGTTCGTTCGCTCGGGCGAGGTCTGGCACTCCTTTCAGCGGTTCATGATCCGCGAGCGCGCGAGCGCGCCGATCGACGAGATCGAGCTGCGCGGGGTCGAGCGCGCGCGCCCGAGCGCCGATGTGCTGGCGGCGCTCGAGAGCGCGAGCGCGATCGTGATCGGGCCCTCGAACCCGCTGATCTCGATCGGTCCGATACTCGCCGTACCGGGACTCCGCGACGCGCTCACGCGCGCGCGCGCTGCGGTCGTAGCGGTCAGCCCGATCGTCGCCGGCGAGGTCGTCAAGGGCCCGACGGCGGAGTTCCTCGCGTTCGCGGGCTTGCCGCGCACGGCGGCGGGCGTCGCGGAGTACTACGGCGATCTGCTCGACGGAATCGTCGCCGACGAAGACGTCGCGGGCGTGCGCTGCCTGCGCACCGACACAGACATGCGCGACGCGCGCACCCGGGCCGAGCTGGCGCGGCAGACTCTTGCGTTCGCGCACGAGCTCGCTCGCTAGCGCGTCTATCGTTGCCGCCAGGATGCGCACCGCGGCGATCCTTCCCGTCAAGCGCTTTGCCGACGCCAAGCAGCGCCTGCGCGCGAGCGTCAGCGAGGAGCTCCGCGCGGCGCTCGCCCGCGCGATGGTCGCCGACGTGCTCGACGCGCTCGCGCGCGCGCCGTCGATCGAGTCGGTGATCGTCGTCTCGGGCGAGGAGTCGGTCGCGCGCGCCGCGGCCGAGCGCGGCGCGATCGTGGTCGTCGATGATGTTGAGAGCGGCCAGTCGGCCGCAGTGACAAGTGGTCTGCAGGCCGCGCGCGCGGCGGGCGCGGAGCGCGTGTTGTGCGTCCCCGGCGACTGCCCCGGCGTCGATCCGGGCGAGCTCGAGGATCTGCTCCGCGCGCCGGGACGCGCGCGCGAGGTGGTCGTGATCCCCGACCGCCACGGCATCGGCACGAACGGCCTGCTGCTGACGCCGCCCGACGTGATCGCGCCCGCCTTCGGCGAGGGCAGCTGCGCGCGCCACCTCGCACTGGCGCGCGCCGCAGGCGTCGCCGTTCGCGTCGAGCGCCCGCCCTCGCTGCTGTTCGACGCCGACACGAGCGCCGATCTCGACGCGCTGCGCGCCCACCTCGCCGCGACGCGCGGCGGCGACCGAACGGCGATCGGCCGGCGCACCCTGGAGGTGCTCGCCGCGATCGCTCAGCCGCTCCAGATCGCGGGCACGGCCTGAGGACGGGCGGCGACGCGGTGCCGGGGAGCGTGCGCGCGAGCGCCGTCGGCGGCATCCCCGAGGTGCGCGCGGGCGACGACCTCGGCGCGCTGATCGTCGCTGCGGCCAGCTCGAGCGTGCGCGACGGCGTCGTGCTCGTGCTCGCCCACAAGGTCGTCTCGAAGGCGGAGGGCGCGGTCGTGTCGCTCGCGGGCGTGACGGCAAGCGAGCGCGCGCGCGAGCTCGCCGCGCAGGCGGGCAAGGACGCACGCGCGGTGCAGGTGGTGCTCGATGAGTCGGCGGAGGTTCTGCGCTCAGAGCGCGGCGTGATCATCTCCCGCACGCGCCACGGCTTCGTGTGTGCGAACGCGGGCGTCGACGCCTCGAACGTCGCGGACCCGGAGACCGTCGTCGTGCTGCCGCGCGACCCCGACGCGTCCGCGAGGTCGCTGCGCGCGCGCGTGCGCGATCTGACGGGCGCACGCGTCGGCGTGATCATCACGGACAGCTTCGGGCGCGCGTGGCGCCAGGGACAACTCGACGTCGCGATCGGCCTCGCGGGCATGCGCGCGCTCGACGACTGGCGCGGGCGGCGCGACTCCGCAGGGATGGAGCTGCGCGCGACGTGGCTCGCGGTCGCCGACGCCGCTGCCGCGTGCGCGGAGCTCGCGCGCGAGAAGGACTCGCGCGAACCGCTCGTCGTCGTCGAGGGGCTCGAGCGCTACGTCACGGCGCAGGACGGTCCCGGAGCGGCTGAGCTGCTGCGCCCTCGGAGCGAGGATCTGTTCGCGTGAGCGCGAGCTGCTCGCGCAGGAACGGGACGAGCGCGGCGAGCACGCGCTCGGGGTCGTCCTGGAAGGCCCAGTGGCCGCTGTCGGGAAGGACGACGACGTCGCGCACGTCGAAGTAGTCGCGCTGGCGCTCGGCGAACTCGACGCCGACGAACGGGTCGGCCGCACCCCACACGACCAGCGCGGCAACGTGCAGCTCCGCGATCGAGCGCCCGATCTCATCGGCGAAGCTCCCCGGGTCGGGCGTCGCGCGGTAGAGGGCCAAAACCGTGCGGCGCGTTTCGTGGTCGTAGTCGTCGTACATCTTGTCGACGAACTCCGGCGGCAGGCCGCGCGGGCTCGAGCTCTGCATCACGCGTAGCCACGCAAAACGCGGGATCCATGCCTGCGACAGCTCGCCGAGCAGCGGCGTGCGCCAGCGTTTGGCCATCGAGTGCCATTCGTAGCCGGGCATCACGCCGATGTTGAGCAGCGCGACGCTCGCCCAAGCGTCGCGGTGCTCGAGGCCCCACGAGAGGCCGAACGGGCCTCCAAAGTCGTGCAGCACGAGGTGCACGCGCTCGAGCCCGAGCGCCGTGCGTGCGTCCTCGATGAACCGCGCGTAGCCGCCCACGCTGATCTCGAACCCCGCGGGGGCTCGCGCGTTGCCGAAGCCGGGCATGTCGAACGCGAGCGCGCGGCCGAGCTCGCCGGCGGCGTCGACGAGCCGCGCGAAGTCGGTGCTCGAGCCGGGGTTGCCGTGCACGAACACGACGGCTTCCTTCGCGTCCTGCGGACCGGCTTCGATCAGCGGCGAGCGAACGCCGCCGGCGTCGACGTGCGCGTGTCGGAGCTCGCTCATCGCGCGGCCGCCGGCTCGGGCCGTGCGCCGTCGCGCGGACTGCGCGAGCGCCGGCGCCGGGCGCGCGCGAGCAGAGCGAGCGGGACGCCTCGCGCCATCATCTGCGCCGGACCGATGCAGCGCGTGCCGAACGCCTCCATGATCATGGCGAGCCGCTCGCTTTCCGCGGCGGCCGAGAACAGCAGCCGCTCCGGCGGCGAGAACGGACGCGCGCCGGCGTAGTCGTGGATCATCGCCGCGTGGCCGCGCAGTCCGCGGCGATGGCGGCGGCGGTAGCGCGCGAGCCCGCGCGTTAGATCGTCGCCCCGGGCGAGCGAGGGCGCGACGCTGTCGGCGAGCCACTCGGCGGACTGCAGCGCCCAGCCGCAACCGACACCCCACAGGGGGTCCGTCGCGAGCGACGCGTCGCCGATCAGCGCGAGCCCGGGCGCGGTCACCGCGTGTGCGACGTTCGTCATGTCGAGCTTGCCCTGCACCGAGCCGACCAGCCGCGAGGAGGCGATCGGCGGCGCGTCGGGCACGCGCGAGACGAAGTCGACGAGCGCTCCCGCGGGATCGTCCTTGAATTCCGGCAGGCGCTCCTTGCACGGCATCGCCGCGTAGAACGTGAGGCCGCTGTCCGTGGGGAACGCGGCGGCCATGTCGGGGTCGAGGAACCACAGAGATGCGTCCGGCGAGCCGGTCGGTTTGGGCCCCTCGAAGTAGCCGCCGTACGCGAAGCGCCCGTGCGGGTAGGTCTTGCGCCTCACGCCCGCGAGCTTCGCCACGCGCGAGTCGCGTCCGTCGGCGCCGACGAGGAGCCTGCCCCTGAGCTCGGTCGTCTCGCCCGCGCGGTCGCGTACGAGCACGCCGCGGATGCAGCCGTCCTCGCGAATCAGCTCGTGCGCGGTCTGGCCGAGCATCAGCTCCACGCCCGGCGTCTGGGCTGCGGTCGCTCGGATCAGCGGGTCGAGCAGCTCGCGGCGCAGGTTCACGCCGGCCGGCACCCTGCTCCTCTCCGGTGGCTCGATCCACGCGCCGAGCGTCCAGATGCGCCCGCGCGAGCGCACTGCGCCCGCGTCCAGCATCGGCTCGAGCAGTCCGAGACGCTCGAGCGTAGGGACCGCGGAGGCCTGGATGTAGTGCGAGCAAACGCGCTTGAACGCGCTCGGCTCAAGGCGCTGGTCGACAAGCGTCACGCGCGCGCCCTCCCGGGCGAGCGCGATGGCCGCGGCGCACCCGGCGAGGCTCGCGCCGACGACGACCGCGTCGCTTTCGCGCTTTGACCCTACGTTGCGGTTGCCGCTGCTGCCTTCACTCATCGCGTACTCATCTCCTCTGACGCTGCGGCTCGTAGTACGGGTGGTACTATACTGCCCGAACTATGGCTGTCAACCCTCTCACCGTGGGTACACGCGCGGCGCGCGCAGCGATCAAGCTGAGCGGCACCTCGTACGCGGTGCTGAGCCTGCTCGAGCTGATCGGCCCGGCGACGCCGTACGACCTCAAGCAGGCGCTCGAGAAGTCGATCGAGAACTTCTGGCCGGTCCCCCACACGACGTTCTACGCCGAGCCCGATCGCCTCGCCCGCGGCGGCCTGTTGACGGTGCGCCAGGAGGAGAGCGGGCGCAGGCGCAAGCGGTACGAGCTCACCGAGCTCGGGCGCGAGGCGCTGCGCGACTGGACGGCCTCGCCCGACGCGACGCCGCCGCAGCTGCGCGACGAAGGCGTGCTGAAGATCTTCGCGGGCGCGGACCCTGAGCAGATCATGCGCAGGCGCGTCGCATGGCACCGGGCGAAGCTCGCCGAGCTCGAGGGCTACCTGGAGGCCGTCGGCGAGTCGGCCGACGCGCACGGGGTGCGCGCGAGCCTTCTCTTCGGCACGGGCTACCACCGCCTGATCCTCACCGCGCTCGAGGAATTCCTCGAGTCCTCCGGCGCACGCGACTGAGCGCCGGCGCGGCGACGCGTGTCAGGCCGCGCTTGGCGCGTGTCAGGCCGCGACGGCTACGTCGCGCGCGTCGCGCAGTGGGTACTCGCGCCGGATCTCGTACAGCGTCGTGCGCTCCGCCGCCCGCCGGCCCGCGCGGTGCGCCGCCGCGATCAGCTGCTCGGGCTCCAGGCGCGTTCCGTGGTAGCTGCCCGCGAGGCGGCTGATCGACTCCTCCATGAGCGTCCCGCCGAGGTCGTTCACGCCCCACGACAGCGCCTCGGTCGCCGCGTCGAGGCCCATCTTCACCCACGACGCCTGTACGCTCGGGATGGTGCGGCCGAGCGCGAGGCGGAAGACGGCGGTGTGCTTGAGGTTCTCCTCGCGCGAGATCTCCGCGACTCCGTGCGTGCGCCCGAGGAGAGTCTGGAAGGGGATGAAGGACAGCGGCACGAACTCGGTGATCCCGCCCGTGCGCTCCTGCAGCTCGCGCACCACGCGCATGTGCTCGGCGAGCTCCCACGGCTCCTCGATGTGGCCGAACATCACCGTCGCCGTCGAGCGCAGGCCCGCGCGGTGCGACGCCTCGATGATCTCCACCCAGCGCGCGACCGGGAGCTTGTTCGGCGAGATCCGCTCGCGCACTCCGTCGTGCAGGACCTCCGCGGCCGTTCCCGGCGTCGACCCCAGGCCCGCGTCCTTCAGCCGCGCGAAGACCTCCGACGGCGGCAGCTTGGAGATGTCGCACATGTGCGCGATCTCCATCGGGCTGTACGCGTGTAGGTGGACCTGCGGCGCGAGCTCCTTCGCGAAGCGAAGCCAGCCGAGGTAGTCGTCGAGCGTCCAATCCGGGTGGATGCCCGACTGGATGCAGATCTCGCTCGCGCCGTAGTCGACCGCCTCGCGCACGCGGCGCGCAAACTCATCGCGGTCGTGTTCGTATGCGTCGGGCGAGCGCTTGCCCTGGCCGAAGCCGCAGAACGCGCAGCCGACGACGCAGATGTTCGAGACGTTGATGTTGCGGTTGACGACGAACGTCACCGTCTCCCCCGCGAGCTCCGCGCGCAGCTCGTCTGCCGCCGCGCGCATGTCGGCGATCGCCTCCGCGCGCGTCTCCGCGAACAGCGCCGTCAACTCCTGCTCGCTCAGCGCGCGGCCGTCCCGCGCGCGCTCGATCGCCGCCGGCACGAGGTCGCTGCGGATCGGCGACGGCGGCTCGCTGCGCCCTGACCCGCGGCGCGGGATGAAGCTCCAGTAGCTGCGCTTGATCGTGTCGAGCACGCCCGGCGCGAGCCACTCGGAGTCGATGTAGCGCGGGTACACGCACAGGCGCTCGGTCAGCGCCAAGCCGTGCGCCTGCAGCTGCTTGCGCACCTGGTGCGGCGAGGGGAACGGATGCTCGGGCGAGATGTGGTCGCCGTTCGCGGACAGGCCGCCGAGGTCGCTCGCGCCCGCCGTGACGAGCTCGAGCCACCAGTCGGCGAGGTTCGGCGGTATCTGGATCGCGACGTCGGGCATCAGGCGCCGCGCGTGCGCGATCAGCTCCTTCATCTCCTCGATGCTGACCGGCGTTGCCCACTTGGGGAGCTCGAGGGACGGCCTCCCCTCGGCGACTCCCGTGCGCCAGTACTCGCGCGCGGCCGCGTCGGCGATCTGCGCCGGCTCGCGCCCGTAGTAGCTGTCGTGGGGCACGAAGTTCTGCAGGATCACCTCCTGGATATGCCCGTGTCGTGAGTGCGACGCGGCGATCGCCTCCAAAGACTGGAGCCGCTCCTGCGGCTCCTCTCCTATCCCCACCAAGATCCCGCTCGTGAACGGGATGCGCAGCTCGCCCGCTGTCTCGATCACCTCGAGGCGCCGCGCCGGGTGCTTCGTCGGCGAGCCCGCGTGGACCGTCTCCATCAGCCGCTCCGAGACCGACTCGAGCATCAGCCCCTGCGAGGCCGTCACCTCGCGCAGCCGTGCGAGATCTGCGCGCGAGAGGACGCCCAGGTTCGTGTGCGGCAAGAGGCCGCGCTCGAGCGCGCGCTCGCACGTCCACGCGACGTACGAGGTGAAGTCCTCGTGGCCGTAGCTGCGCAGGCGCTCCGCCACTCGCGCGTTCACCTCGGGGCGCTCGCCCGTGAGCACGAGCAGCTCCTTCACCCGCCTGCGCGCCGCGCCGTCGAGGATCTCGAGCACCTCCTCGGGCGCGTGCAGATGCGCGGTGTGCGTCGCGAACGCGCAGTACTTGCAGTAGCAGCGGCACGTCCGCGACAGCGACAGCGTCAGGTTGCGGCTGAACGTGACCCGTCGGCGCATTGGTGAGGAGTCTATGACGCGGCGGTTCTTTGACTTGCCGCAGTGTGCCGTCTAGGGTCGAGGCGCCCGCTGTGACCGTCGGGGAACGCCGCCCCGAGCGCGTCGCTGGGCCGCCGCGGCGCGGCACGAGCACACCGAACAGAAAGGGAAAGGAACGACATGGCGTCAAGCGTCAGCGAGAGCGAGAACCCCTCGATCCCGGCCCCGACCGCCACCGGGTCACGTCCGCGAACGAACAGGGACTGGTGGCCGAACCAGCTCGACCTGAGCGTCCTGCGCGGGCGCTCGCCGCTGTCCGATCCAATGCCAGCGGACTTCGACTACGCGAAGGAGTTCGCGACGCTCGACCTCGAGCAACTCAGGCGCGACTTGATCGAGCTGATGAAAACGTCGCAGGACTGGTGGCCGGCGGACTACGGCCACTATGGACCGCTGTTCATCCGCATGAGCTGGCACGCCGCGGGCACCTACCGCATCGCCGACGGACGCGGCGGCGGCGGCCAGGGTGCGCAGCGCTTCGCTCCGCTCGACAGCTGGCCCGACAACGCGAGCCTCGACAAGGCGCGCCGGCTGCTGTGGCCGATCAAGCAGAAGTACGGCCGCAGCATCTCCTGGGCCGACCTACTCGTCTATGCCGGCAACGTCGCGATGGAGTCGATGGGCTTCGAGACGTTCGGCTTCGGCTTCGGGCGCGAGGACATCTGGGAGCCCGATGAGATCTTCTGGGGCCCCGAGAACACCTGGCTGGGCGACGAACGCTACAGCGGCGACCGCGAGCTGGCCACGCCGTTCGGCGCGGTGCAGCTGGGACTCATCTACGTCAACCCGGAGGGGCCGAACGGCAATCCCGACCCGCTCGCCTCCGCGCGAGACATCCGCGAGACCTTCGCCCGGATGGCGATGAACGACGAGGAGACGGTCGCGCTGATCGTCGGCGGCCACACGTTCGGCAAGACCCACGGCGCGGTCGATCCCAGCACGATCGGCCCCGAGCCCGAGGGCGCGCCCCTGGAGGAGCAGGGCCTCGGCTGGAAGGGGAGCCTGCAGCTCAACGGCAACGGCGTGCGCGTGCTCACCGGCGGGCCGGAGGGCGCGTGGACGAGCGAACCGACGAAGTGGAACAACGACTTCCTCGACAACCTCTTCAGATACGAGTGGGAGCTGACGCAGAGCCCGGCCGGGGCGAAGCAGTGGACTCCGAAGAACCCCGAGCCCGACGACATGGTGCCGGATGCGCACGATCCGTCGAAACGGTCCCCGGTGATGATGCTGACGACGGACCTCGCACTCCGGTTCGATCCGGTCTACGAGCCCATCGCCAGGCGCTTCTACGAACACCCCGACGAGCTCGCCAAGGCGTTTGCGAAGGCCTGGTACAAGCTGCTGCACCGCGACATGGGGCCCGTGTCGCGCTACCTCGGGCCGTGGGTCGCAGAGCCGCAGCTGTGGCAGGACCCCGTTCCGGCGGTCGACCACGAGCTGATCGCCGCGGACGACGTTGCCGCGCTGAAGGACAAGGTCCTCGCGTCGGGACTGTCGATCCCGCGGCTCGTCGCCACCGCGTGGGCGGCCGCCTCATCGTTCCGCGGAACGGACAAGCGCGGCGGCGCCAACGGCGCGCGGATCCGCCTCGCCCCGCAAAACGAATGGGAGGCCAACGAACCCGACGAGCTCGCCTCGGCGCTGCAGACACTCGCGCAGATCCAGCGGGAGTTCAACGACGCCCAGCCCGCCGGAAAGCGGGTTTCGCTCGCCGACCTGATCGTCCTCGGCGGATGCGCCGCCATCGAGCGCGCGGCGAAGGACGCGGGGCACGACGTCTCGGTCCCCTTCACGCCGGGGCGCACGGACGCCTCGCAGGAGCAGACCGACGTCGACTCGTTCGCCGTGCTCGAGCCGACCGTCGACGGGTTCCGCAACTACCTGCGTCCGAGCGAGGGCCTCGTGCTCGAGCACGGGCTGCTCGAGCGGGCGTTCATGCTGAGGCTGACCCCTCCCGAGGTGACGGTGCTGGTCGGCGGGATGCGCGCGCTGAACGCCAACTACCGGCAGTCCGCGCACGGCGTCCTAACCGACCGTCCAGAGACGTTGAGCAACGACTTCTTCGTCAACCTGCTCGACATGCGCACGGAGTGGAGGCCGCTGGACTCGGCCGAGAACGTCTACGAGGGCCGCGACCGCGCGAGCGGCGCGCCCAGGTGGACCGCGACGTCCGTCGATCTCGTGTTCGGCTCCAACTCCCAGCTGCGCGCGCTGTCGGAGGTCTACGCGGCCGACGACGCGAAGGAGAAGTTCGTGCTCGACTTCGTCGCCGCGTGGGACAAGGTCATGAACCTCGACCGGTTCGACGCCCGCTGACCTTGCCAGAGCGCCCGGCAAGCGGCATCTACCTCGCGCGACACGGCCAGACCGCGTACAACCTCGAGGGCCGCTTCCAGGGCCAGCAGGCCGTCCCGCTCGACGACACCGGGCGCAAACAGGCCGTCGAGCTCGCCGAGCACGCGAGCACGTACGGCTTCGAGGCGCTGTGGTGCAGCCCGCTGCTGCGCGCGCGCGAAACCGCCGACGTCGTCGCGCGTCGCCTCGGGCTCGACGCACGCGAGGACGCGCGCCTGATGGAGACCGACGCCGGCGACTGGACCAACCGCACGTTCGCCGATGTGCGCGCGGAGACGCCCGAGCTGTTCGACGCATTCGCCGCCGGCGACTCCTCGTTCGCGTTTCCCGGCGGCGAGTCGTTCGCGCACCAGGAGGAGCGCGTCGAGGCGGCGCTCAAAGACATCGAACGCGAGCCGCTGCCCGCGCTCGTCGTCTGTCACGGGATGGTCATCCGCGCCGCGCTCTCCAGCCGCGCCGGCCACTGGGAGCCGCACGCGCAGCGCGTGCCCAACGGCGCGCTGATCCCGCTCGACGCGCCCGAGGACATGCGTGTGCCAAGCGACACGAGCGAGGCGACCGAGGCGAGCTGAGCGAGCGGGGCCCGCGAGGCGAGCGCGGGAGCCGCGCGCACGCGCGCGAGCGTTCAGCGCAGAATCACGCAGCCCGTGCTCGCGTGCGCGAACAGCGCTTCCTCGTCCTGCGCGAGGTACAGGCGCCCTTCCGCGGTCGCCGTGCGCGACCCACTGTGCACGACGCGCCCCTCCGCCAGCACGAGCCCCTGGCCCGCGCGCAGCGGCCGCAGGTAGCGGACCTGGATGTCGGTCGTCGTGTAGCGCACACCCGCAGGGAGCGTCGTGTGCACCGCGCAGCCCATGCACGAGTCCAGCAGCGTCGCCGCGACGCCCCCGTGGACCGAGCCGATCGGGTTGTACATCCACTCCTGCGGCTCGAGCGAGAAGAGCGCGCTTGCCTCGCCGACCTCTACGAGGCGCATCCCGAGCATCTGCGCGACGGGCGGCGGCGGCAGCGACCCGGCGGCAATCGCGCGCATGAACTCGAGCCCGCTCATGTTCGCCGCCCGCTCCGCGGCCTGCAGCGGGTCCTCCCATGCGAACGTCCGCACGCGCGTTGCCTCGAGCGTGCTCACGCCGACGCCTCCGCGGCCGCCGCTGGAGCCGGCTCGGCCGCAACCGGCGCCAACTGGCGCGCGCTCGCCGGCAGCGCCGCAAGCATCGCGCCCGCGACCAGCGCCGCGATCACCGTCACGAGCCACGCCGCATGGAAGTCCGCCACGCCGGGCGCGCCTGCACCGAGGACCGCGACGAGGATCGCGATGCCGAGAGCCGCGCCGATCTGCCTTCCCATGGTCAGGACCGCCGCCCCCGTCGCGAAGCGCTCGGGCGCGAGCGACGAGGCTCCGGCGCCGGTCAGCGTCGGGATCACGAGGCCGACCCCCGCGCCCGTGATCGCCATGCCCGGCAGGTAGGAGGCCGCGTAGTCGGGACGGCCGCCCGTGCGCGTGATGTACCACAGCGATCCCGCCGCGAACAGCGCCGAGCCGATCAGCCCGGGCACGCGGTAGCCGACGCGCGCCCCGAGACGAGCCGAGGGGATGCTGAACAGCGTCGCCATCGCCGGTCCCGGGAACAGCATCAGGCCCGCCGTCAGCACGGGCTCGTGCCACACGCCGGTCAGGAACAGCACGCCGGTAAGCAGCATCGCGCCGAAGCCCGCGAAGAACACGAGCGATGCCCCCACGGCGAGCCCGAAGCTGCGCACGCGCAGCATCGACGGTTCGACGATCGGCGTCGGGTGGCGGCCCGAGCGCCACCACAGGGCCGGCAGCAGGACGAGCGAGCTCGCGAGCAGCGCGAGCACCCGCGCGGAGGTCCAGCCCCATTCCTGGCCCTTCACGATCGCCACCACGAGCGCGCCGACCGCGACGATCAGGCCCGCCGCGCCCACGAGGTCGGGACGCGCGGCGCCACGTTCGCGCCGCTCGGTCAGCGTGCGCACGCCCGCCACGAGCGCGAGCAGGCCGACGGGCACATTGACGAGGAACACCAGGCGCCAATCCACCTGCACGAGCAGGCCTCCGAGCGGCGGTCCGGCAGCGGCGGCGGTTCCGCCGATTGCCGCCCACATGCCGATCGCGACATGGCGCTCCTCAGGCGGGAACTCGGGCAACACAAGCCCGAGCGACGTCGGCAGCATTAGCGCGCCGCCCGCCGCCTGCACGAGGCGCGCGAGCACCAGCGCGCCGACCGACGGCGCGAGCGCGCACGCCGCGCTCGCGATCACGAACACGCCGAGGCCGAGCAGGAACGCTCGCTTGCGCCCGAACGCGTCCGCCCACCTGCCCGCGGGAACGAGCAGCGCCGCGAACACGACCGCGTAGCCGCTCAGCACCCACGACAGCGAGCTCAGCGACGCGCCGCCGAAGTGGCGCGAGATCGACGGGAACGCGATGTTGACGATGAACAGGTCGAGGCTCGACATGAACAGCCCCGCCGACACGATCAGCGAGACGCGCCACTTGCGCGAGAGGCCGCGTGAGGCGGCCGCCGGGTCCAGCGGGGCCACAGGCAGCGACGACAGCGGTGGCAGCGAGGAAACCGGAGGCAGCGAAGAAACCGGAGGCAGCGAAGTGGCCGAAGGCAGCGATGTGGCCGGAGGCATCGATGTGGCCGAAGGCAGCGATGTGGGTTGCATGATGCGACGCACCCTAGCAGAGAAGAGTTGCATGATGCAACTCTCTGCGATATCCTTGCAGGGATGCTTCGTAACGACTACGAGGACCAGGCCTGCAGCATCGCCGGCGCGCTCGAGATCGTCGGCGAGCGCTGGTCGCTGCTCATCGTCCGCGACGTCCTCCTCGGGCTCCGTCGCTTCGACGAGCTGCAGAGCAACCTCGGGATCGCGCGTAACGTGCTCCACACGCGCCTCCAGCGCCTGGTCGAGCAGGGCGTGCTCGAACGGCGCCGCTACCAGAAGCGCCCCGAGCGCTTCGAATACCTCCTCACCGAGAAGGGCCTCGACCTGTGGCCCGCGATCGTCGCGCTGATGCAATGGGGCGATCGCTACGCCGCGCCCGCGGGCGGGCCCCCGGTCGTGCTCGAGCACAAGAGCTGCGGCGGGCGTCTCGACGCGCATCGAATCTGCGAGTCCTGCGGCGCACGCGTCGGCGTGCGGGAGGCGAAGGCGCAGCCCGGTCCCGGCGCCCCTGCGAATCACCCCGTTCACCGCCGCGCCGCGCGCGAGCGCGTAGCCGCCGCCTGACGCCGGTCAGCGTGCCGCTCGACGCTCGTCAGCGCGCGGCTGCGACGAGGTCCGCGACGAGCTCGGTTGCTTCGCGGGCGATGCGCGAGCGCGGCACCGCGCGCTCGATGCCGGCGCTCAGCGCGCGATCCCGCGCCGCGGGCTCCACGTGCGAGTAATACGCGAGCGTGCGCGTGTGCTCGAGCTCTCGCGCGAGCGCCGAGACGATCGCGACGGCGTTCAGCTGCTCGTCGGTGAGGTCCACGAGCAACGCCTGCGCGCCCCCGTGGGCGAGCGCCGCGCGCAGCGCGTCCTCCCCGGCAACCAGGTCGACCTCGTGCCCCGCCCCGGCGAGCGACGCCTGCAGGCGCGAGCCGAACAGCAGGTCGGCCGTCAGCACGAGCACGCGCGCCATCGCTAGGGATCGGCCCTCACTGCGCGCGCAGGCGGCGGAACTCCTCGCGCGCGGACTCCGGCCGGCCCCACGTCTGCACGACCTCCGCGCGCCCGGCGCGCGCCTCGCGCAGCACGAGCTCGCCGTCGATCGCGGCGTTGTCGAGCAGGTGCAGCGCATTGTGCACCGACGGCACCGCGGCCGCGTGGCCGAAGCGGTGCGCGACGAGCAGTCGCCAGTGCCAGTCATGGTGCGAATACGGCCGCGCGTTGCACGTCACGAGGTACAGCGCCGCTTCGACGTAGCGCGACTCGTCGGCGATGCGCAGGTCGAACTCGAGATCCGTCCAGTCCTCCGGCTGCGCTTCCAGAAAGCGGGTGAATTCGTCGGCGAGGCCCACGGGAAGCAGCCTATCGGCCAGCGCGCCACCGCCGGGCCTCGCCGGCGCGGGACGAGCGCGCCCGCGAGCGCGGCGCCCGCGAGCGCGCCGCCGGCGCGCGACTATCCTCGAGGCAATGGCCGCCACCGACACCCGGCGCGGCTCCGCCGCAGACCTCGCCGCCGAGCACCACGTGCTCACGCACGGCTGCGGCCTCGTCGACCGCTCCGAGCGAGGCAAGCTCGCGCTCACGGGCGCCGGCGCGATCGATTTCCTCAACGGGCAGGTCACCAACGAGCTCGCCGGGCTGCGACCCGGAGAAGGGCGCTACGCGGCGTTTCTCACCCACAAGGGCAAGATGCTCGGCGATATGCGGATCCTCGCGCTCGGCGACCCCTCGGCCGAGGTCCCCGCCGAGCTGTTCCTCGACACCGAGCGCGTCGCGCTGCAGGCGTTGTTCGACATGATCCGCCGGTTCAAGGTCGGCTATGACGTCGAGCTGCACAAGCGCACGCTCGAGCGCGGCCTGCTGTCGCTCATCGGTCCCGGCAGCGACGCTGCGCTCGGCGCCGGCGGACCCGCCGCCGAGGAGCACGCCAGCGCTCCGATCGAGCTCGGCGGCGTCGCCGCGCTCGCCGTGCGCACAGACGTCGGCATGGACCTCGTGTGCGAGTCCGAGCTCACCGCGCGACTCGCGCAGCTGCTTCGCGAACGTGGGGCGAGCGACGTCGAGGAGGCAACCGCCGAGTGCCTGCGCATCGAACGCGGGCGCCCGCGCTTCGGCATCGACATCGACGAGAGCACGATCCCCCAGGAGGCCGGGCTGAACGAGCGCGCGGTCAGCTTCACCAAGGGGTGCTACGTGGGCCAGGAGACGGTCGCCCGGCTTCACTACAGGGGCAAGCCCAACCGCCATCTGCGCGGCCTGCGCCTGTCGGCTCCCGCGACGACCGGCGACGCGCTCTCACTGGGCGAGCGCGAGGTGGGCCGCGTGGGCTCGACCGCCCTCTCCCCCGCGCTTGGCCCGATCGCGCTCGCGCTCGTGCGCCGCGAGGCGCAGCCGGGCGACTCGCTCGCGGTCGGCGGCGGCGAGGTCAGCGCCGAGGTCGTCGCGCTGCCGTTCGGCTCTTCCCACTGAGCGCCGCGGGCACCTCGCCGGCGGCGCACCTCGTCCCGATTGGCCAAATAACGCCGACGGGCGCTAATAGAGGGACTCGGCGGGCTCCAGCTCGGCCGTCGCCGCGAGCGAACCGGCACGAAGCCAATGGCCGAGCAGTTCGCGTTCCAGGCACTCCCCGCACGCCGGGCAGCGACGTCGTTCGAGCGGCATGCCGCGCGGACCCCGCAGCTCCGAACCATCACTCAAGCCGTGGCCATCGCCGCGCGGCGGTAGCAGCTCGTCACAAGACGGGCAGGAATAGTGGCCCATGCTCCACCGGTTGCCCGCGACGGGGCCGCGACACTCGCTACTGGACGCTCGTTCGATATGTGACGCATCTCACAGATACAACAGTTGCGCACCCGTATATACTTGCGTGCATGCAAGCAACCTCTGTGACGCCGCAACCAGCGTCGGCGGCGAGCGCGTCGCGCGCCGGCGCAGGGGCCAAGGAGCGCACGGCGCTCACACGCGACATGTACGCGCTGCTCAGTTACCTGATGCGAGAGGCGACGATCGGCACGCTCAACACGTTCGCCGAACTCGACATCTCGTTCACGCAGATGAAGGCGCTGTGCGCGCTCGACGCCGACGGCGAGGACCGGTCGGTGAAGGCGCTCGCGGAATCGATGAAGCTATCGCTGCCGGCGATGAGCCGCGCGGTCGACGGGCTGTTCGAGCGCGGGTTCGTCCAGCGCGAGGAGGACCCGATCGACAGGCGCATGAAGCGCGTCCGCCTGACGGACGCCGGGCGCGCGGTCCCCCGCCTGCTCAACGAGAAGCGGCTGTCGGCGTTGACGGAGTTCATCAGCACGCTCGACGAGGACGAGGCCGAGCAGCTTCGGGAGGCGCTCGCGCTGATCGTCGGAGGCCGCGAGGACATCGCCGCGCACCGGCCCGCGACGCGGCGGGGAGCGCGATGACCGGGCTGATCCGCGCGCGCATAAACGACGACAACCGCCGCTGGTGGGCGCTCGGCGCGATGTGCTTCGCGCTGTTCATGATCATGCTCGACAACACGGTCGTCAACGTCGCGCTGCCCTCGATCCAGCGCAGCCTGCACGCGACCACGTCCGCGCTCGAGTGGACGGTCAACGCGTACACGCTGACGTTCGCCGTGCTGCTCGTCACCGGCGGGCGGCTCGGCGACATCTTCGGACGCCGGCGCATGTTCCTCTTCGGCGTCATCGTGTTCGGCGCCGCGAGCTTCATGATCGCGCTCTCGCAGAGCGATACCTGGCTGATCGCCTTCCGCGCCGTCCAGGGGGTCGGCTCGGGGTTCATGATGCCCGCGACGCTCTCGATCATCACGAACGCGTTCCCCGCGCACGAACGCGGCCGCGCGATCGGGACCTGGGCGGGCGTGTCCGCGATGGCGCTCGCGATCGGTCCGGTCGTAGGCGGCTTTCTCGTTCAGGACGTCAGCTGGCAGTCCATCTTCCTGCTCAACGTTCCCGTCGCCGCACTCGCCATCGCCGTGACGCTCGTCGCCGTGCGCGAGTCGCGCGATGAGACCGCGCTGCGCGAGGTCGATCTGCCCGGCGTCGCCGCGCTCACCATCGCGCTCGCGTCGCTAGTGCTCGCGCTCGTCAAGGGCAACGCCTGGGGCTGGGGCTCCGCGAAGGTCATCGGCCTGTTCGCGGTCGCTGTCGCCGGGCTCGTCGGGTTCGCGCTGATCGAGCCGCGGCGCCGCGCGCCGATCCTCGACTTCGCCTTCTTCCGCTCGCGGTCGTTCTTCGGCGCGAACGTCGTCGCGTTCATCGTCTCCTTCGTCATGTTCGCGACCTTCTTCTCGCTCGCGCTCTACATGCAGGACATCCTCCACTTCTCGCCCCTTCAGACCGGCCTGCGCTTCCTCCCCACGACCGTCTGCGTGATGTTCGCCGGACCGCTCTCCGGTCGCCTCGCCGACCGCATCGGCTCGCGCCCGCTGATGGCCGCCGGCTTGATCTCCGTGTCCGCGTCGATGTTCTGGCTGACGGGCGTGACGACGCATTCGAGCTACGGCTACCTCGTCGTCAGCTTCATCCTCCAGGGCCTCGGCATCGGCTTCGTGATGTCGCCGATGAGCACCGCCGCGATGAACGCCGTCGACCGGACGAAGGCAGGCGTGGCCTCGGGCGTGCTGTCGATGACGCGCATGGTCGGGAGCACCTTCGGCGTGGCCGCCCTCGGCGCGATCATCGCGAGCGTCGGGCGCAGCCAGCTCGCAACCCGGCTGCCCGAAGTCGCGGGTGCGCAGCGCGGCAAGCTCGTCGACCTGCTCGGCTCCGGCGCGAGCACCAACCACCTGCCTGCGCACGTGCAGGGCGCGCTCAACGAAACGTACGTCTACGCCTGGACCAAAGGCCTGTACTTCCTCGGCGCGCTCGCGCTCATCGGAGCCGTGCTCGCGCTCGCGCTCGTTCGCCGCGGCGCCGTTTCCGCGCCCGTGCCCGTGCCGGCCGCCGGCGAGCCAGCGCTCGCGGAGCTCGACGCGGCCACTCGCGTAGCTGCGTAGCCACGGCTCTGCGCCTTTACCGCCGCGCCGCCGTCCCGCCGCGCGCGGGTAGGATTCGAGGGCTGGCTGTCCCCTAGACGAGAGGTCAAGAGCACGTGGCGATCGATCTGCAGGCGGTTTCCGACGTAAGCACCGAGCCCGGCGAGCTGCCGAAGACGATGGCCGCGTGGGTCATCCGCGAGGAGCGCTTCGGCGAGCCCAAGGACGCGTTCCAGATCGAGGAGATCGAGGTTCCCGAGCCGGGCGCCTTCGAGGTGATCGTGCGTGTGATGGCGGCGGGCGTGAACTACAACAACGTCTGGGCAGCGCTCGGCAAGCCGGTGTCGGTGATGAAGTACGGCGACCACCCCGAGTACGGCCACCACATCGGCGGCTCCGACGCCTCCGGCGTCGTCTGGAAGGTCGGCGCCGGCGTGACGCGCTGGAAGCCCGGGGACGAGGTCGTCCTGCACTGCAACCAGGCGTCCTACGAGGATCCCGAGGTGCACGGGCTCGACCCGATGGCAGCGCCCTCGCAGATGATCTGGGGCTACGAGACCACGTGGGGCTCGTTCGCGCAGTTCACCAAGGTCCAGGCACAGCAGCTGCTGCCCAAGCCGCCCGCGCTCACCTGGGAGGAGGCCGCCTCCTACGGACTCGTTTACTTCACCGCCTACCGCATGCTGCTCACGCGCTGCAAGCTCCAGGCGGGCAAGCGCGTGCTGATCTGGGGAGCCGCGGGCGGCCTCGGGGTGTTCGCCACCCAGCTGTGCGCCACCGCCGGCGCGCGCTGCGTCGGCGTAGTCTCCTCCGCGGAGAAGGGCGACTTGGTGAAGCGCCTCGGCGCCGTCGACTACATCGACCGCAACGAGTTCGCGGGCATGATGCGCAAAGGCGGCGAGAGCGAGGAGGAGGAGAAGGCGCGCTTCAAGGTCTCGCTCGCATTCGCCAAGCGCGTCAAAGAACTGCTCGGCGACGCTCCCGACATCGTCTTCGAGCACGTCGGCAAGGCGACGCTCCCCACATCGGTGCTGACCGCGAAGACGTTCGGCAAAATCGTCATCTGCGCCGGCACGACGGGTATTGACGTCGACTTCAACGTCGCCTACCTGTGGATGCGCCAGAAGGAGATCCTCGGCTCGCACTTCGCGAACGCGTACGAGTGCATGAAGGCCAACGAGCTCATCGAGAGCGGGCAGATCCGGCCGGTGCTGTGGCGCACGCTCGGCTTCGAGGGCGTCGCCGAAGCGCACCAGCTGATGCTCGAAAACAAGCACCTCGGCAAGATCTCGATCCTCGTCGGCGCCGACTCCGAGGGCCAGGGCCGCACCGCCGACGGCCCCGGCGCGATCCACGCCGAGGTCGGCGCCTGATGGCGGGCACCGTCGTCATCCCCTGGTACGCCACGGGCTTCCGCGGCGACGGTTTCGCGGAGGCGCTGAGCGACGTCGCGGCCGTCGCGATGCGCTACGGCGCGAGCTCGTACGCGGTCTACCGCTCTCGCGACGACAGGTACCGCTTCCAGCAGTTGGCCACCTTCGAGGATCACGTCGACTGGGACCGCTACTGGCTCGGGCCGGAGATGACCGACTTCCGCGTGCGTCACTCGAGCTGGTACCAGGTGCCCGTCCAGTACGGCTGGTGGGACCGCACCGCCGGCGGCTCGCTGGTGACCACGCCGCCGCGGTCGGGCGACGGCCGCGGCAACGGTGCGCGCGTCGCCGAGGGCGACGCCAGCTAGCGGCTGGTGCCGCGCGCCCACGCGCACGCGCGCGCGGCGAATAACGCCTTACGGCGCCGTCAGACGCGTTCGCGATATGGGGCGAGTGCTGTGCATGCTGCCGAACCCCACAGCCGGCGCCGAAGCCGGAAACCGCGTTGGGCCTAGGTGTGATGGCCTCTAATCAGCGTGCGGAAGGTCCGAGCGTCAACGGTCTTGAAGACGATCAAGCCGCTGAACGAGGAGCCATCAATTCGGAGTGCGTAGCAGCCAGCGCTCTTAAAGAGGGCCTCCGTTGCGAACCACTGCCCTCCTTCCGGTACTTCAAGTTTCGGCACCAAGTGACTGTTTTCGATTAGCCACTCGACGGAGTTTGGGCCGTCGATCTGCTTGCCAAGAACCGTGAATGCGCCCGTGTAGCTCGGATCCCGCGCGAAGAGGATCTTGTCTCCCCAGAGCCCATCCGTTCGAGGCTTCCCTTCGCCCTGATAATCGATCACGCCGTCTGCTGCGGGGGGTGCGATCGTAAACCCCAAGATTGAGTACACGGGGCCGTCGCCCAGCGTGATGATTTCCGCATGATGCGTGGCGTGACCGCCAGGTGTCCGGGGACAGCGCGCGCCGCGTGACAGCCTGGGGAAGGTCCGAACATAGCGGGTGCTTCCCGGAGCGTTGGCACCTACCAAGGAGCCGCCGGCGCGATGGCGAGTCGAGTTCGAACTTCCACACGCCGTCACGGGCAGCGCGCAAAGCAAAGCCATCATCGCCATCCGGCCGCTCACACGTGCGCGAAACCGGTTACAACGCATAAAGACAACCCCGACAAAACCAGTATCCCGCAGGCGAGGTGACTACGCCGCGAGCGACACGGGTCGTGCTCAGGCGAGCGCACGCGCGAGCTTGGCCAGGATCGTCAGGTAGGCGTGTAGCCGGGAAGCGGTGCCTTGGCCCGCCGAGGCCGTGAAGCCGCAACGCGTGGGATAAGACCCTCCTCGTAGGGGGCGCCGCGCCTACACGCGCGCACGCGCGCGCACGCGCGCGCCACGTTCCGCGACACTCATAGCTGGCCACGCACGGCGCTTGCCGCCGGCACCACAGCCGGCGCGAAAGCTCGCGACCTCGGACGTCAACCCTGCTCGAGCGGAGCCATCGTCAGGCCCGCGGCCTTCAGCTGCTCCCAGTAGTGCTCGGCGGTCTCCTGCACGCCGGTGTACACGATCGCCTGGCCGGAGTTGTGGATCGTGTTAGCAATTTCGTGGCCGCGCGCGACGCTCACCCCGGGGATGAATCGCGCGAGGGTGTGCGCGACGTGGTCGAAGGTGTTGTGGTTGTCGTTGCGGACGATCACCCGCCACGCGTCACCGAGGCCCTCGCCCGGCGGGCGCGTCCTCGGGAGCTCGATCGTCTGGCTCACGCGGGCAAGGATAATGGCCGCCGCACGCCCGTACAATCATGCATATGAGCGGCTCACCGTCCCCGCGGCTGCCCGAGCGCGATAGCCCGTGGATGATGCGCACGTACGCCGGCCACTCCACCGCGAGCGCGTCGAACGAGCTCTACCGGCGCAACCTCGCGAAGGGTCAGACGGGGCTGTCGGTGGCATTCGATCTGCCCACGCAGACGGGGTACGACCCCGACGACGAGCTCGCGCGCGGGGAGGTAGGCAAGGTCGGCGTGCCGATCGCGCACCGCGGCGACATGGCGACGCTGATGTCGGGCATCCCGCTCAGCGAGATGAACACCTCGATGACGATCAACGCGACGGCGGCATGGCTGCTCGCGCTGTACATCGTCGTCGCCGAGGAACAGGGCGTCGAGCAGTCGGAGCTCGCGGGCACGACGCAGAACGACATCATCAAGGAGTTCCTCGCGCGCGGCACGTACGCCTTTCCCCCCGCGGCGTCGATGCGCCTGATCGCGGACATGATCGCGTACACCGTCGAGCACGTCCCGAAGTGGAACCCGATCAACATCTGCTCCTACCACCTCCAGGAGGCGGGCGCGACGCCCGTGCAGGAGATCGCATACGCGATGAGCAACGCGATCGCGGTGCTCGACGCGGCGCGCGAGCGCCTCGCGGCGGCCGGCGCGAGCGACGAGGATCTGCAGGCGCGCATGGAAAAGGTCTTCGGGCGCATGTCGTTCTTCGTCAACGCGGGCGTGCGCTTCATCGAAGAGCACGCGAAGCTGCGCGCGATGTCGATCCTGTGGGAGCAGATCGGGCGCGAGCGCTACGAGGTCAGCGACCCGCGGCAGCTGCGCTTCCGCTACGGCGTACAGGTGAACTCGCTCGGCCTGACCGAGGCGCAGCCCGAGAACAACGTGCAGCGGATCGTGCTCGAGGCGCTCGCGGTGACGCTGGGACGCGACGCCCGCGCGCGCGCGATCCAGCTGCCCGCGTGGAACGAGGCGCTCGGGCTGCCGCGCCCCTTCGACCAGCAGTGGTCGCTGCGCATCCAACAGGTGCTCGCATTCGAGACCGACATCCTCGACTACCCCGACATATTCGAGGGCTCGAAGGTCATGGAGGGGCTCGTCGAGGAGCTGCTCGCGGGGGCGCGCGCGGAGATGGCGGTCGTCGCCGAGCGCGGCGGCGCCGTCGAAGCCGTGCCGTACATGAAGGGGGCGCTCGTCGACTCGAATCGCGAGCGCATCCGCAGGATCGAGTCCGGCGAGCTCACCGTCGTGGGCCAGAACCGCTTCACCGAGACCGAGGAATCGCCGCTCACGGCCGACGCGCAGGGCGGCATCCTGCGCGTCGACCCGGACGTCGAAGCGCAGCAGATTGAGGAGGTGCGCCGTTGGCGCACCGAAAGGGACGGCGCAGGCGTGCGGCGCGCGCTCGAGGAGCTCGCGCAGGCCGCGAGCTCCAACGACGGCTCGAGCGAGCTGATGGGTCCGACGATCGCCGCCGCGCGGGCGGGCGCGACGACGGGCGAGTGGGCGGCGACGCTGCGCGAGGTCTTCGGCAGCTACCGCGCGCCCACCGGCGTCGGCGAGGCCGCGCCGAGCGCGTCGACGGCTGAGCTCTCCGAGCTGCGCGAGGAGGTCGCGGCGCTCGGCGAGAAGCTCGGGCGCCGGCCCAAGATCCTCGTCGGCAAGCCGGGTCTCGACGGGCACTCGAACGGCGCCGAGCAGATAGCCGTGCGCGCGCGCGACTCGGGCATGGACGTCGTGTACGAGGGCATTCGCCTCACGCCGGCCCAGATCGCCTCCTCCGCGCTACAGGAGGGAGTGCACGTGATCGGCCTCTCGATCCTCTCCGGCTCGCACCGCGAGCTGATCCCCGCGGTCATCGACGCGCTGCGCGCGAGCGGCGTGAGCGCGCCCGTCGTCGTCGGTGGCATCATCCCCGAACAGGACGTCGCCGCGCTCAAGAGCGCAGGCGTCGCCGCGGTCTACACGCCCAAGGACTTCGACATCACGCGCATCATGCGCGACATCGTCGAGCTCGTCGATGCCGACGACTCGCACGCCTCGCGCGCGTCGGGCAACGGCGCATCCGCCACCGCCGCCGCGTGAGTCGCGTAGGCGCGCGCGAGCGGCGCCGCGGAGAGGCGCGGGCGTGAACGCGGACGACCTCGCCGCGCGCCTGCGCGCGCGCGACCTCTCGGCCGCACCCGCTGTCCTGAACCTGCTCGAGAGCGTCCATGCCGACGACCGCGAGCACGCCGACGCGCTCTCCCGCGCGCTCTCGCCGCGCGCCCTCGGGGGCGAGGCCGAGGGACACATCATCGGCGTCACGGGGCCTCCCGGCGCGGGCAAGTCGACGCTGCTCTCCGCGCTCATCAAGCACTGGCGCGAGCGCGCGCGCAGCGTCGCGGTGCTCGCGGTCGATCCGAGCTCGCGGCGCTCGGGCGGGTCGCTGCTCGGAGACCGCGCGCGCATCGAAGTCGATGCCGCCGACGACGGGGTCTTCATCCGCTCGAGCGCCGCGGGCGAACGCCTCGGCGGCCTCGCGCGATCCTCGCGCGCTGCCGCGAACGCGCTCGCGGTCGCCTTCGACGTCGTGGTCATCGAGACGGTAGGCGTCGGCCAGGCCGAGACCGATGTCGCCGACGCCGCGGACACGGTCGCCGTGATCGTGCAGCCGGGAAGCGGCGACGTGCTCCAGTTCCTCAAGGCCGGGATCATGGAGATCCCCGACGTGATCGCCGTCACGAAGGCCGACCTCGGCCAGATAGCCGAGAGCACGCAGCGCGACGTAAGCGCCGCGCTGCGCACGCTCGGCGCGTCCGCGACGCGCGTTCACGCAGTCAGCTCGCTGCCGCCGCCGGAGGGCATCGACGCGCTTGCGCAGTCGCTGGGCGAGCACCGGCACGAGGGCGGATTCGCGCAGCGGCGCGTGCGCTCGCGGCGCGCCGGAGCCCTCGATGAGTTCGCGGGCGAGCACGGCGAGCACGGAGTACGCGCGCTCGGCGGGCGAGCTTCCGCCGAGCGGCTGCTCGCCGCACAGGATCCCGACCTCGACATCTCGGCGCTCGTGAGCGTGCTCGAGAAGACTGCCGCGCGCGCGTGAGGAAGACGCTCGTCGACCTCGCGCTGATGTTCGGCGCGTTCATCCTCGCGAGCGCGCTCGCCGGCGCGCTCGGCGCGGTCAACCTCGGCACCGCGCTCGCTTTCGGCCAGATCGCGTTCGCCGCGATGACCGTCTACGTGCTGCTGCGCCGCTGAGCAGCGCGGCACTGGCGCGTGTTTCGCGGACGCGGCGCGGGGCTGCCCGCCTCCCCGCGCCGCGTCGTCGCAACCAGACCTCGTGCCGCTAGGCGCCGATCTTCATCGGCAGGGCAAAGCTGACCACGTCGGTCGACGCGAGCCCCGTCGGTTCGAACGGCCCGCCGCCGAAGCTCGTTTCGAGGATGTCGACCGGGCCTGCTTCGAAGTGCTGGACGTGCTGATGACCCGCCGTCTGGGCGAATTTGAGCACGAAGTGACCGCCCGGATTGACGAGTTTGTTGATCGGCGTGATCTTGCCGATGACCGAGCCCACGACCTCGCCGTTCAGCGCGGCGCCACAGAAGAACTGCATGATCGGCGCGCCGGTCGGACTGGAGATGTCGACGCCTACTTCGGTGACCGTCGGCGTGTGCACGATGTAGCCCAGCATCAGGCCCAGCACGGGCGTTTCGATTTCGCCGGGGTTCAGAGCGTTGGGGCTCTGACAGGGAATCGTTTTCGATTCGCAGCCCGTGAAGCGGATCTTGATGGTGCCCGCTTGTTCGCTCGTGACTTCGCCTTCGTTCGTGTCAGCGGTGCATTTCACTTTCTTTTTGCTGACCGTTTCGAGAATCGTCGTTTTGCTCGTCGAGTGGAACGGGTTTGGAAACGGGGGGCTGAATGCCGGCAACGCGGCCGCTGCCGAACTTGCGGCGATTGCCGACACGACGCCGGCCGCGGCCAGGCCCAGAGCCGCCCGTCTATGCGCTTGCACGATCGGTCTCCTTTCGGGTTGGTTATCCCCGAGACGCCGCACAAGCTACTCCCGCCGATGCCCTGCGTGGTGAACATTTGTCGAGCCGGACGCGCGTAATGAGATCGTAATCGCGCGCGCGGCACCGTCCCCTACCCTCCCTGGGTAGATGCTGCTCCTGTTGGGGTTCGCGGTGCTGGCCGGCGCGGGCACGGCGCTGTCGCCCTGCGTCCTGCCGGTCCTCCCGGCGCTGCTCTCCGCGGGCGGAGTCGGCGGGCGCCGCCGGCCGCTCGGGATCGTGCTCGGGCTCTCGGTGACGTTCACGGTGACGATCGTCGGCATCGCGAACGTCGTCGACGGCGTCGGATTGGGCAGCGACCCGCTGCGCGACCTGGCGATCGTCGTGCTGCTGGCCTTCGGGGTCGCGCTGCTGTGGCCCGGCCTAGCCGCGCGCATCGAGGCGCCACTCTCGCGCCTCGCGGCGCTCGGCCCGCGCTCGACCGGCGACGGCTTTCGCTCGGGCCTGTTCGTCGGCGGCGCGCTGGGGTTCGTTTACACCCCGTGCGCGAGCCCGATCCTCGCGGCGGTCATCTCGGTGAGCGCGCTGTCGGGCAAAACGCTCGCGGTCGCGATCGCCTACGCAGTCGGCTCGGCGCTCGTCCTGCTCGCGCTGACGCTCGGCGGCCGGCGCGTCTTCAACCGCGTGCGCGCCGCAGGCCGCGGACCGGCGCTGCAGCGCGCGCTCGGCGCGGTGATGGTGCTGACGGCGGTGGCGATCCTGACGAACCTCGACGTGAACTTCGACCAGTTCGTCGCGCGCCACATCCCCGACGTCAATCTCACCGCGTCGCTCGAGTGCTCGAACACGGTCACGAGCCGGCTGCACGAGCTCACGGGCCACGAAGCGAAGTTCAAGCCCGCGAACGGGTCGGCCGTATGCGAAGGCGGCTCCAGCAGCGTGCGCGCGGCGCCGCGCAACGCGAGTCAGACGACGCTGCTCGCGGCCGCGCGCGAACTGAAGCCGCTGGGAGCCGCGCCCGAATTCAGCGAAACGCAGGCATGGTTCAACACGCCACGCGCCGCGCCGCTCAGCCTCACGAAGCTGCACGGGCGCGTCGTGCTCGTCGACTTCTGGACGTACACGTGCATCAACTGCATCCGCACGCTCCCGTACCTGAAGGCGTGGGACGCCGCCTACCGCAAGGACGGCCTCACGATCGTCGGCGTCGAGACGCCAGAGTTCGCGTTCGAGCATGACGCGGGCAACGTGCGCAACGCGGTCGCCCAGTTCGGCCTGCGCTACCCCGTCGTCCAGGACAACAACATGGGCACGTGGAACGCGTACGGGAACCAGTACTGGCCGGCCGATTACCTGATCGACGCAAACGGCCAGGTGCGCTATACGGCATTCGGCGAGGGCGACTACTCGAAGACCGAAACGGCGATCCGCGCGCTGCTCGCGGAAGCCGGCTACCGGGTCGGCGGGATGGGTCATCCCACCGGCGTGATCGTCCCCTCCGAACAGGCCACGCCGGAGACCTACCTGGGCACGGCACGCGCCGAAGGCTGGATGCACGGTCCGACAGCCGGCACGCACGACTACGGCGCGCCTCCCGGCGGCGAACTCGCCGTCAACGAGTTCGCCTTCAGCGGCACGTGGAACATCGGCGATCAGCCCGCAGAAGCGGTCGCGAACGCGGGTATCGACGTCCACTTCTTCGCGAAGAACGTGTACCTCGTCCTCAGCACGCCGGGCGAACGCCCGCTGCCCGTGCAGGTCCTGCTGGACGGGCGACCGATCCCACCCGCGGACGCGGGCGCGGACGTCCGCGGCGGCGTCGTCACCGTGCGACGCCAGCGGTTGTACTCGCTCGTCTCCCTGCGCAAGGACGAGAGCCACCGCCTCAGCCTGCGCTTAGCGCCCGGCGTCACGGGCTACGCGTTCACGTTCGGTTAGCCACGTTCGCTGAGCCTTGAGCGCGCGTGGGCGGCTTGGCCGACGTCTGCAGAAGGCCCAGCGTGACGCCCCGCTCGAACGAGCGTCCGCGGCCGCGGGGGCGGCGCCTGCGGGCCTTGAAAAGACCCGATGAATGACGTACAGATGCGTCCGTCCCCCCGGATCTGCGTGCGCGCCCCTCGCGCGCGCTCCGCGACCGTGCTCGCGGCCGCGACCGCGCTCGCCGCGGCGCTGTTCCTGCTACTCGCGCTCGCCCCGGAGGCGCGCGCACAGGTCTACTTCACCGCCTTCTTCGAACAGGGCGGCACGGGGATCGAGCGCGCGGGCTTCGACGGCAGCCAGCTGCAGTCGCTCGCATTCCAGCCGATCGGCTTCGCGGACGGGATCGCGCTCGACGTGGCCGCCGGCAAGATGTACTGGACCGAGACGAGCGCCGGCACGATCTGGCGCGCGAACCTCAACGGCAGCGAAGCGCAGACGATCCTGATCGACGCGGGCCGCGAACCGCTCGGCATCGCGCTCGACGTGCCGCACGAACAGATGTACTGGACCGACAGCGAAGGCGTCAAGCGCGCGAAGCTCGACGGCACGGGCGTTGAACTGCTGACCAAAGAAGAGGCCCGCGGCTTCATCGCGCTCGACCTCGCAACGCGGCAGATGCTGTGGGCCGACTGGCCGTCCCTGACGATCCGCGAGGCGCCGATGACGGCCGCGCCGCTCGTCACGAGCATCATCAAAGGTCAGCCGTGTCCGTTCGGGATCGCGGTCGACGAAGCGCACGGCGAGGTGTACTGGCTGGGGCTCGAAGTGAAGGAAAAACCGAAATGTGAAAAAAGCGCCGCGATCGCGCGCGCGAAGCTCGACGGGAGCGGCCTCGAAACGATCGTCAAACGGCCCGGCGCCGGCTTTGAAGGCGGACTCGCCGTCGATCCCGTCGCGGGCAGGCTGTACTGGACGGAGGCCGAAGCGCACGACATCCGCAGCGCGAAGCTCGACGGGACCGGCGAAAACGTCCTCTTCGGCACGGGAGGCGACTTCCCGACCGGTCTCGCGGTCGAGAGCTCGGATCCGCACCCACTCGACACGGCCCCGCCGGCGATCGAAGGCAGCGCCGTCGTCGGCAGCCCGATGTACTGCAACGCCGGCTCGTGGACCGGCACGGGGCCGATCTCGTTCTCCTACCAGTGGACGCTCGCTAACGGGGTCGCACTCGAAGGTGCGACGACGAGCACGCTCGTCGCTTCAAGCGAACTCGCGGGCGCGGAAGTCCGCTGTGTCGTCACCGCAGCCGACTCGGTCGAGACGGCCTCCGCGGCAAGCCCGGCTGTGGAAGTCGGCGCCTACCCCGCGTCCGCGCCGGCCGCAACCCCGAAGCTCTACGCCGCGATCGCGCTCGCGCGTCTGCTCACGCGAGGCTCGAGGGTGAGCGTGCCGTTCTTCACGAGCCTCGCGGGCGTCGCGACGCTCCAGGCGATTCCCACATCGACCGGTCACCGCTCGCGCGCGAGGCCGCATGCCGCGAGCGCGGGCGTGGGTATGCGCCGGCGGCGCTCGGCGAACTCCATCCGATCGCGCGCGACGATCGTCGTGCGGCGCAGAGTCCGCGCGGGGCGCGGCGCGATCGTGCTCTCACACTTGCGGCCCGGGACCGCGTACGTGCTGCGACTGACCGTCGAAAGCGCAGATGGGCAGACCGCGGCGAGCGCAGCGGCGCTGCGAGTCGCGCGGGGGTGAAGCGGCCGGCGCACAACGTTCCCGTCTGCGCTCCCTGCCGGGACGCGCGAATGGCGCCTATAAAGTGGACCCGGCGCGAGCACAAAGGGCCTGCTATATAGTCGGTTCCGCCTAGGGAGGCGCGAAGCAGCGCGCAAGCGCGCGCGGGGAACGGATATCAGTGCAAATGGTAAGGGGGACCTCGGGATGACCGAGTTAAGTGGGTCAGGCCACGCGCGACGCGTGGCGCGCGTCGCAGCGAGTGCAGCGACGCTCCTCGTGATCTGCGCGACGCTGTGCGCGGGCTCCGCGCTCGCGACGGTCGGCGGCGAATACACGGTCAACGGCCTGCCGACCGGCTCATACAAGGTCCTCTACACAGCGGGCGGCGAAGTCGGTGGCAACTACTTGCCCGAGTACTACGCGGGCAAGGCCACCTTCGGCGAAGCGACGGAAGTGGCGGTCACCGCTCCGACGCAGACGTCGGGTATCGACGTCTCGCTCTCCGCTGGCGGGCAGATCAGCGGCAAGGTCACCTCCGCCGTGAGCCTGGGCGGTACGCCGCTTCCGGGCGTCTTCGTGTGCGCAGCGAAAGGGATCGAAGAACTCCCCGAAGAATGCGCCGAAACGAATGCCTCGGGCGAATACACGATCGTCGCTCTGCAAACCGGCGAATACATCATTTCCTTCTCTAGCTTCGAAGGCGGCTACCTGACGCAGTACTACAACGGCAAGTTCTCCGAAAACAAGGCGGAATTCGTCGCCGTGAGCGCTGGCACGACGAAATCCGGAATCAACGCCGAAATGCAGACGCCCGCCACCGTACCCGGGGGGAAGATCAAGGGGAAAGTCGTCGCAGCGGGCACGGAAACGCCTCTAGAAGGCGTGGAAGTGTGCGCATTCGAAGAAGAAGCGTTCACGGAACAGTGCGCGTTCACGTCGACGTCGGGCCAATACACGCTTGGCGGCCTCTCGCCCGGAGAATACGAAGTCTCCTTCTTCGACCAGCAGAACGGGTACCAGCCCCAGCTCTACAAAGAAAAGTCGTTCTCCGAAATACCCAATCTTGTCAAAGTCGCAGAAGGAGAAACGAAAGAAAAAATCGACGCCAAGCTGAAAAAGGGCGCAACGATCAGTGGGACGGTCGTGAGCGCAGAAGGTGAACAACCGGTCGCGCAGGCCTTCGTCTGCGCCCGAGGGACGTCAATATTCGGCGGCTGCGCCGTGACGAACGAAGCGGGTAAATACCAGATATCCGGCCTGCCCAGCGGCGAATACAAGGTCGAGTTCATCCCCTTCTCTGAAACCATCTACGAAGCGCAGTGGTACAAAGAAAAGGCGAGCTCCGAAACCGCAGAACCGGTGACGGTCGTCGCCCCCGAACCGGTCACGAAAATCGACGGCAAGCTCCTCATCGCGGGACAGATCTCCGGGAAGGTGACAGCCGAAGTAGGCGGTGCCCCGATCGCGAACATCTCAGTCTGCACCCAGTTCGGGTCGTGTGCGCGCACCAGCGCGACAGGCGAATACGACATCGTGGGCCTTACCGCGGGCTCGTACAAACTTAGCTTCGCGCCCACCCGCGAAGGCCAGAACTACGTGCGCCAGACCCGTGCGGAAGCCGTCGAAGTCGCAAAAGCCACGAAGGTGCCGAACATCGATGCGATGCTCCAGCCCGGCGGACAGATATCCGGGGTCGTCTCTTCGGCCGCGACCGCAGCAAGGCTCGAAGGAGTCGTCGCGTGCGTCTACACAACGCCCGAAGACAAACTCGTCCGCTGCGCGCGGACGCACGCGAACAAAGAACCGGAAAAACCGCAGGAACCGCCCAAAGAACCGCCCAAGGAACCGGTCAAAGAAGCGCCGAAGCCCGAACCGAACAGCGCCTTCGGACAGGCGAAAGCGCCGAGCTTCAATGCCAAGACCGCGACGATCACGTTCTCGTTCACCGTCGCGCAGGCGGGCACATTCCACTGGTCGCTGTTCTTCAAAAACGCGGACGTCGGGTTTGCCGACGCGCTTGGCGTGGGCCAAGGCGCGCTCTACGGCGGCGGAGCACCCGTGGCCGCAGGGGCTGCGCACAAATGCGCAAAGGGGCAGATCCGGCACAAGGGCAAGTGCGTGCGGCTCCTGGTCCCGTTCGGCAGCGGGTCGCAGAGCGTCGCCGCCGGAACCGTGCAGATCAAGGTGAAGGCGGGCAGCAAGGCGTTGAAGGCCCTTAAGGCCGGGGGAACGCTGCACGTGAGCGGCACGTTCACGTTCCAGTCCTCGCTGGGCGGCACTCCGATCGCCCACACCGTATCGGCGGTGGTACGCGAGCCAAAGAAGCACAAAAAACACTAGTCGGACAGGGGCGCGCCTGAAGATGCACGGATGGCGCGCCCACGTCGCTCCTCGGATTGCTCGCCGTCTCGCGCGCGGACGCCGCGCGCTGCCGGGCGCGCCGATCGCGCTCGCTCTCGTCCTCGCCGCCTCCGGCTGCGGCAACTCGACGCACTCTCGCGTGAGCAGCACCTCGCCGCCCGCGCCCGTGACGGGCACCGCTGCGCATCCTGCCACCGCCGGCGGCGCGTCTGCGAGCGAGTCCGCTTCGGCACCTTCGCCGGTCGAACAGGCTCCCACGGCGACGCCCACGCCGACGCCTGCAGCGGCGGCGGAAACCTCGGTTGCGAAAGCCGCGAGCGCGGCGTGCTCGGCCGCGAGCCGCGGCGTGCCCGCCGAAGCTCGCCCCACAGGCTCAGGGGAAACATCGCGCGCCGTCTCCGCAGCGCAATTCGCAAGTAGCTACCTGCTCGTCACGCGCCGGCTGGACGCGCTGTCACGACTTCAAGCCGTGGGCGTCGAGGGCGTGCGGCTCGGTCGCCTGGAGACGATTCTGCGCCGCCTGCAGTCGCTCTACCTACGCGCATCACGAGGAGGAGGCACGGCGCTGCCGAGCGCGATCGCGCGCCTTGAGCGCACCGCGACCGCGGCGGCGATTGTCGCGGGAACGCGGGCCTGCGTACCGCCGCGGACGGCAGGCGGGGCGGGAGCAGCTTCGGGGCTGCCGGCGTCCGGAAACGCCGCCGCGCCGACCGTCGGAACTCCGTCGCGGCGCAGGCACGCATCGCCCGTCCGGCCCGCCGGCGAAGGCCAGCCATAGCGCAAGCAACCGCCGCGAGGCGGGCGCGCACGCCGTCGCGCCCGGCGTCCGCGCCATTACCGCGCAATTTGCGGCATTTCTCGCGGCCGGGCGCCACGAGGGCGACTCCATACAATGGCCCCATGGAGAGTCCTAGCCCGGAGACGGGCGCGCGCAGCTGGCTTCGCTGCTACCGCTGCTGGTCGCAGGACCTGGAGGTCCAGGTCCACTACGAGGGGATCCACAAGATCGACCCGGAGACGGGCGAGCGCGCGGAAGTGATCGACGAGCTGCAGGAGGCGGTCGTGCAGTGCCTGGACTGCATGCACGACCAGCCGCACCTCGGCTTCAGCAACAGCCGCGTCGAACCGATCGAGGACCGCTGGGAGCGGATGATCGAAGGCACCCCGTGGGTCGCCTCGTGCACCGTGGCGGTCGACGCCGACGAGGTCGAGACGTGCTCTGGACCGGAGGCCGGCGACGCTCTTTCCTATGCCGCGTTCGGAGACCACGGGGTGCGCGAGTTCTTCACGCACGTGCGCTTTCACAAGCACGAGGACGACTCGCGCATCATCGTCCACCTGCTCGTCGAGCTCTACGCGCGCTCGCTCGAGGAGGCGACCGAAGTGCTCGAGTCGGCCGCTCGCGGAGCGCTGACGATCACCTCGCTCGCCGAGGAGTCGCGCCCGCCCGCGGCTGCGAGCGAGTCGCACGGGCACGAGTAGGCGGCTATTCGGCCAGGCGCTCGCCGAGCGCGCGCAGCTGCTCGTCCAGCTCGGGCGGCAGGCGATCGAACTTCGCGAGGTGCTCGTGGAAGTGCGGTAGCTGCGTTTTCCACTCGACGGCGTCGACGCGCAGGAGCGCGGCCATGTCGCCGTCGGTGACATCGAGTCCGCGCGTGTCGATCCCTCCCGCTCCGACCGGCGGGATCAGCCCGATCGCCGTCTCGCTCGCGGCGCCGTGTCCGGCGCAGCGGGCGAAGATCCACGCGAGCACGCGCGAGTTCTCGCCGAATCCCGGCCACAGGAAGCCGCCGTCGGCGTTCTTGCGAAACCAGTTGACGTAGAAGATCTTCGGCAGCTTGACGCCCTCGCGGCGCCCGATTTCGAGCCAGTAGGCGAAGTAGTCGGCCATGTTGTAGCCGCAGAACGGCAGCATCGCGAACGGGTCGAAGCGCAGCTCGCCGACGGTCCCGGTCGCGGCTGCCGTCTTCTCGGAGCCCATCGTCGCGCCGAGGAACACTCCGTGCTCCCAGTCGAAGGCCTCGGTGACGAGAGGAACGACCGTCGAGCGCCTGCCGCCGAAGAGCATCGCGTCGATCGGCACTCCGCGCGGGTCCTCCCACTCGGGCGCGATCGCGGGGTCCTGAGCGGCCGGCGCGGTGAAGCGCGCGTTGGGGTGCGCGGCGGGGGTGTCGGAGTCGGGGGTCCAGTCGCTGCCGCGCCAGTCGATGAGGTGCGCGGGCTTTTCGCTGGTGAGGCCCTCCCACCAGATGTCGCCGTCATCGGTGAGCGCGCAGTTGGTGAAGATGCTGTTGCGCGAGATCGTCGCGACCGCGTTCGGGTTCGTCTTCGCGCCGGTTCCCGGAGCGACGCCGAAGAAGCCCGCCTCGGGGTTGATCGCATACAGGCGCCCGTCGTCGCCGAACTTCATCCACGCGATGTCGTCGCCGATCGTCTCGACCTTCCACCCCTCGAGCGTCGGGATCATCATCGCGAGGTTCGTCTTGCCGCACGCGCTGGGGAAGGCGCCGGTGATGTACTTGATCTCACCCTCCGGCGAGGTGAGCTTGAGGATCAGCATGTGCTCGGCCATCCAGCCCTCGTCGCGGGCCATCACCGAGGCGATGCGCAGCGCGAAGCACTTCTTGCCGAGCAACGCGTTGCCGCCGTACCCCGAGCCGTAGGACCAGATCTCGCGCGTCTCGGGGAAGTGGACGATGTACTTGTTCTCGGCGTTGCACGGCCACGCGACGTCTTCGACGCCTTCGCCGAGCGGCATGCCGACGGAGTGCAGGCAGGGAACGAACTCGCCTTCGGAGCCGAGCGCGTCGAGCGCGCGGCTGCCCATGCGCGTCATGATGCGCATGCTCACGGCGACGTAGGTCGAATCGGTGAGCTGCACGCCGACGTAGCTCTTGTCCGAGCCGAGCGGCCCCATGCAGAACGGCACTACGTACATCGTGCGGCCCTGCATCGAGCCTTCGAACAGCTCGGTCAGCGCCTCGCGCATCTCTTCAGGGTCGCGCCAGTTGTTCGTCGGACCGGCGTCCGTCTCGGTCGCGGAGCAGATGAACGTGCGGTCCTCGACGCGGGCGACGTCGCCGGGATCGGACAGCGCGAGATACGAGTTCGGCCGCTTCGCCTCGGACAGATGCGTGAACGTCCCCGCTTCGACGAGCTCGGTGCACATTCGCTCGTACTCCTCCGCCGACCCGTCGCACCAGTAGACGTCGTCCGGTTCGGTCAGCGCGGCGATCTCATGCACCCACGCAAGCAGACGCTCGTTGGTTGTCGGGGCCGATGCTGTCGTGCTCATCTGATGGCGCTACTCCCCTTGTCTGTTGTGATGCTCGCGCCACTCCCGGCGCGCGCTCCCGTCTCCGCACCAGGCGGCCAGCGAACGGAAAAACGCCCCTGGGGGGCGTCGTCAGAGCCTACAGTACGGCCCACGACCCCGCCAAATACCCCCGTGAATGCTGGCTAAATCGACCGTATTTGCGGGATCGTCGCACGGCCTCGCGCGAAATCCAGCTGGCGCTCGCGCGGGCAAGGCCGCCGCTGAGCAGACGGCGCTCGCGCCGGGCTCGCGCTCGCGCGCCGCCCCGACGCCGGGCGCGCCTCGTGATCGAAGTCTCGTCACGGGGTAGAGTCGTTCCAGACATGGATCGGGTAGCAGTTGCGGCACGGATGCCGGGGCGGACGGTCGTTGTTCGGGAGTACGAGCCCGCGGACGAGCAGGCGGTCATCGAGCTGCTGGTGCTGTGCTTCGGGACGTGGCCGCACGGCCTCGAAACGGTCGAGCCGCAGGAGTTCTTCCGCTGGAAGACACAGCGGTCCCCTTTCGGCGTGAGCCGCTCGTGGATCGCGGAGGTCGACGGCGAGGTCGTAGGCTTCCTCGCTCAGCTTCCGTGGCGGCTGCAGATCGCGAATCGCGTCCTGACGACGCTTCGCGGAACCGACCTCGCGGTCCACCCGCACTACCGCCGGCGCGGCGTCTCGCAGGAAATGGTGCGGGCGGCGATGCGCGCGCAGCGGACGGACGTCGCGCTCGCATGGAACAACCCGAACGTGCGCAGCCGCGGGAGCGTCCTGAAAGTCGGGCACCGCGAACTGCTCTCGGTACGGCGATTCGTCCGGCCCAGCGCGCGACCGCTCCGCACGCTCGCGCGGCTCACCGCGCGCGGCTCGTGCACACCGCGCGCGGTCGAGGTGACGGCGCCGTCGGCGGCGGAGGTCCTGAGCGATGAGCCTTTTGTGGCGCAGCTGCTCGCAGACGCGCCTCGCAGCACGGCCCGCCTGACGACACTGCGAACCGTCGATTATCTGCGCTGGCGTTACGCGTTCGACGCGTACCGCGCGATCCGCATCGGCGGCACCGAGGACGACGGCGGCGTGGCGATCTTCCGCGTACGCCGCGCCGGCTCGCTGTGGCTCGCGGACGTGTGCGAGGTGATCGCGCCGCACGCGGGCACGGCTCGCGAGCTGCTTCGCCAAGCGAACGACTCGGCGGCGATTGACTTCAGCTGCTGCGCGTTCCCCTCGCACGCGCAGGCGCTGCGCTTCGGCTTTGCCGTGCCGGCGCGGCAGTTCGAGCTGACCGTGCGGCGCGTCGGGGGAGAAGTCGGCGTCGACCCCGGCGAGAGCGCGTCGTGGGCGCTCTCGCTGGGCGACGTCGAGCTGCTCTAGCGGCTAATCGACGTTCCCCTCGGCGGAAGCGTCGTCGCCCCCGGGCACCTTGCGCGGCACGAGCACTATGCGCTTGAACTCCGCGACGAGCACGCCGTCTTGGTTGTACGCGCGAGTGTGGACCTTGACGGTGCCGCGGTCGGGCTTGGAGCGCGACTCCTTCTTCTCGAGCACCTCGGACTCGACGAACAGCGTGTCGCCGTGGAAGACGGGCGCGGGGTGGCTGAGCTCCTCGGTAGCGAGATTCGCGATCGCCTTGCCGCTGACATCGGAGACGGACATGCCGAAGATGAGCGAGTACACGTACGGCCCCGCGACGACGTTGCGGCCCTGCTGCGATTTTGCGGCGTAGACGTCGTTTACGTGCAGCGGGTGGTGGTTCATGGTGAGCAGGCAGAAGAGGTGGTCCTCGGACTCGGTGATCGTCTTCGCGGGCCAGTGCTTGTAGACGGCGCCGACCTCGAACTCCTCGAGGTAGCGGCCGTACTCGTGCGCGCCGCTCGCCTCGCGCGCGGCCTGATCTGTCTCGAGGGCGTTGCTCTCGCTCATGTCGGTCTCAGGTTCTCCTTGGCTGGATGGCGCGCCCACTCTAGATGGTCGGCGCGCGCGTGCGCCCGTACGTAGAGCCGCGCGAGCCGCGCCGTCGCGAAGCCGCGGGACGGTCGCAGCTGGCATATTGTCCGGCCCGTCGTCCCCGAGCAAAGGAGCATCACGATGGCGTTCATCCGCATCTTCAGGCCGCCGAACACGAACGCGGAGATCTACGACAGCGTGAACGCGGAGGTAGAAGTCGACGCGAACCCGCCGGAGGGTCTCTTGCTCCACTGCGCGGGCGAGGTCGACGGCGAGTGGCAGATCGTCGACGTGTGGGACTCGCGCGCACACGCGGAGAAATTCGACCACGAGCGCCTCGGACCGGCGCTCGAGGAGGTCCTGGGCATGCGCCCGCCCACGCCTCCGGCGTCGGCCGGCTACGAGCTGCACAAGGTCGTAAAGCCCTGATCTCGTAGGATCAGCCCCATGCGCAACCCCCGCGACTTCTACAAGCCGCTCGCTATCGGCGCGCCGGAGCCGGCGCGCGAGATCCCGTTCAAGCCCTCGAGGATGATCCACTTCATGGACTTCTCGAACGAGAAAATGGTGGCCAAGGCGCCCGAGCTGGCGCCCAAGGTCGACATCCTGCTGGGCAACCTCGAGGACGCGATCTCGGTCGACAAAAAGGTCGCCGCGCGCGAAGGCCTTATTCGCGTGGGGCGGGAGATGGACCTGGGCGAGACGGCGCTGTGGACGCGCGTCAACGAGCTCGCCTCGCCGTGGGTGCTGGACGACATCACGCAGCTCGTGACGCAGATCGGCGACCGCCTCGAGGTGATGATGGTCCCGAAGGTCGAGGGGCCGTGGGACATCCACTACGTCGACCGGCTCCTCGCGCAGCTGGAGGCGAAGGCGGAACTCGATCGCCCGATCCTGATCCACTGCGTGCTCGAGACGGCGCAGGGCGTCGCGAACCTCGAGGAGATCGCCTGCGCGAGCCCGCGCATCCAAGGCATGAGCCTCGGTCCGGCCGACCTGGCTGCGTCGCGTCGCATGAAGACGACGCGCGTCGGCGGCGGACATCCGGGCTACCGCACGATCGCGGACCCCGACCCTGACGACCCCGAGGCGCCGCGGCCGTCCTACCAGCAGGACCCGTGGCACTACTCGATCGCGCGCATGGTCGACGCGTGCACATCGGTCGGCGCGCTGCCGTTCTACGGTCCCTACGGGGACATCGCCGACGAGCTCGGCTGCGAAACGCAGTTCCGCGCGTCGTTCCTCTTGGGCTGCGTTGGCGCATGGTCGCTGCACCCGGGACAGATCGCGATTGCGAAGCGCGTCTACTCGCCCGAACCCGCGGAGGTCGCGTTCGCGAAAAAGGTCATCGAAGCGATCCCCGACGGCCGCGGCGTGCACATGATCGACGGCAAGATGCAGGACGACGCGACGTGGAAGCAGTGCAAGGTGATGGTGAACCTCGCGGAAATGCTCGCGCGAAAGGATCCTGAGCTGGCGGAGGCGTACGGGATGGCGCCTGTCGCGGCGTAGCGGATGCGCTTCTTCGAGTTCGAGGCGCGCGAGATCGTCAAGCGCGCCGGGATCCCGGTGACGGATTTCGGCTTCACGACCGATCCCGCCGAGGCGGGCGAGATCGCGCGGCGGATCGGCGGCCCGACGGTGATCAAGTCGCAGGTGCTCTCGGGCGGGCGCATGAAGGCCGGCGGCGTGAAGTTCGCGGACACGCCCGAGCAGGCGCACGAGTACGCGGCGCAGATCCTCGAGCTCGAGATCGGCGGGCACATGCCGCGCGGGGTGCTCGTCGATCCAAAGGCGGACGTCGAGCAGGAGTACTACGCCGGGGTCGTGTGGGACGGGACGCGAAAGCGGCCCGTGATGATCTTCTCGCCGGTCGGCGGCATCGACATCGAGCAGGTCGCCGAGCAGCAGCCCGACAAGGTCGCGCGGCGGCACTTCTCGACCATCCTCCCCCTGAGCGAGTTTCAGGCGAAGGAGGCGATCGCGGCGACCGGGGTGACGGGATCGGAGCTCGGCAGGCTCGTCCCGATCCTCACGCGGCTGGCGCAACTGTTCGTCGAGTACGACATGACGCTCGCGGAGATAAACCCGCTGGGCAGGCTCGCGGACGGCTCGTTCGTGGCGCTCGACGCGCATATGGAGATCGAGAACGAGGCGCGCGGCCGTCAGGCGCGGCTGCTGAAAGACCTGGGTGTCGGCGAGGAGGAGACCCGCCAGGCGCGCGAGGCGACGCCGTTCGAGCTCGCGGGCGAGGAGATCGACGCGGCCGACCATCGCGGCGTCGCGGGCAACGTCACGGAGTTCGATGGCAACCTCGGCCTCGTGATCGGCGCGGGCGGCGGGTCGCTGACGCTGTTCGACGCGGTCCGCGCCCACGGAGGAAAGCCGGCGAACTACTGTGAGATCGGCGGCAACCCGTCGGTCTCGAAGACGTGCGGGCTGGCGAAGCTCGTGCTCTCCAAGCCGGGCGTAGAGCGGATCGCGGTGATGATGTCGATCGTGTCGAACACGCGCGTCGACATCGTCGCGCGCGGCGTCATCAAAGCGTGCCTCGAGCTCGGCCACGACCCGGCTGAGAAGATCGCGATCTTCCGCATCCCGGGGGCGTGGGAGGAGGAGGGCTTCAAGATCCTCGAGCGCTACGGCGTCGAGTACGCCGACCGCTCGGTCTCGCTGAACGAGGCCGCGCGGCGCGCGGTCGAGAAGATCGAAGGCGTGGCCGCGTGAGCATCCTGATCGACGCGGAGACGACGTTCATCGTCCAGGGCATCACCGGCCGCGAGGCGGTGAACCTGACGCGCGAGTGCCTCGACTACGGCGTGGGCGCGAAGATCGTCGGCGGCGTGACGCCGGGCCGCCTCGGGCGCGAGGTACACGGCGTGCCGGTGTTCGACACGGTGGCGCAAGCGGTCGAGGCGCACTCAGGCGCGATCGACGGCTCCGTCGTGACGGTGCCGCCGGCGTTCACGAAGGACGCGGTGTTCGAGGCGATCGAGAACGGCGTCAAGCTGATCGTCGTCGTGACCGAGCGCATCCCTCGCGGCGACGTCGCGCAGATGGTCGAGCTCGCGAGCCTGCGCGGAGCGCGCATCATCGGGCCGAACTGCCTCGGCGTGATAGTCCCCGATGTGATGAAGATGGGCGGCATCGGCGGGCCGGCGAAAAACGCCGCGCAGGCGTACACGCCGGGGCCGATCGGCGTGATCTCGCGCTCGGGAGGGATGACGACGGAGATGTCTTCGACGCTCAGCGCGGCGGCGCTCGGGCAGTCGACGGCGGTGTCGATCGGCGGCGACGCGATCATCGGCTCGACGTACGCGGAGCTGATGCCGCTGTTCGAGGCCGACCCGCAGACGCGCGGGATCGTCATCTACACCGAGCCCGGCGGGCGCATGGAGGCGGAGCTCGCGCGTTGGGTGACGGAGAACGACTCGCGCCTGCCGATCGTCGCGTTCATGGCGGGGCGCTTCATGGACGAGATGCCGGGCATGAGCTTCGGCCACGCGGGCACGATCGTCGAGGGCAAGGAGGACACGGCCTCCGAGAAGATCGCGCGGCTCGCCGACGCGGGCATCGCGGTCGCCGAGCGCATCGAGGACATCCCGGCGATGATCGGCGAGAAGATTGGCGCGGTGGCCGCGTCGTGAGGGCCGACGGGCTGTTCATCGCGATCGAAGTCGATGACCACGCAGCTGCGGATGCGGAGCTCGCGCGCAAGCTGACCGAGGTCTGCCCGGTCGACATCTTCGCCACGAGCGACGACGGCGCGCTGAAGCTCGTCGACGACAACCTCGACGAGTGCGTGCTCTGCCGCCTTTGCCTCGACGCATCGCCCGACGGCGTCGTGAGGGTGATCAAGCTCTACGACAACGACGCCGTGCTCGTCTAACGCGGCGCTAGCGGGGAAACCTGACGCTGAAGCGCGCGATCACGCTCGTGCCCTTGGCGAGCGGCGCGGGGAGCCCATCGGGATAGCCGTACTGGCGCGGCAACGCGACGACTCCGCACACGACATGTCCGCCGACGCTCCAGCAGGGACTCGGCGGTTCGTACGGTTCTGAGCGGCACGGGTACTTGCGTTCGCAGGGCGGCGCGTGGGGAACCGCGTAGATCGCTCCCGAATATGTCCCGCCGCGGCACCACTGCCTCGTCTTGGAGGCGGTGGGTGTGAGCGCGAGCGCGACTTCGCCGCCCGAGCGCGGGTACCCGTAGTCGGTGCGCTGCATGTTGCTCGACGCCGCGCACGGCGGCGGCGAGCTGCGCGTGTAGTGGCGATACCGCCCGAGCACGATCACCGCGTAGTAGTAGCCGCCGTCTTTGAGCGCCGGCGCGCGGAAGCTGACGTGCACGTTTCCAGCGACGCTGCGCGGGCGCTGCACCTGCACGGAAACCGTCGCCGACGACGCCGGCTGGCCGGCGAGGCTCGCGATGGCCGTCGTCAGCGCCAGCAGCGGGTGCCATGCGATGCGCACGCGACCAGCGTAACCCGCGCGGACGGGTGGCCGAGTAGCTAACGGCGCCGCGCAGCTGCGGTCGCTACGTTTAGGGCGCGGCGTCGAGACACCGCGCGAGCGTGGGGCATGACGAGCACCAGAAGGTTTCTAGAGCACGCTTACATCGCGTTCAACGAGCGCGACATCGACGCGGCACTCACGCTGATGCACCCTCGTGTGAACTGGCCGAACGCGTGGGAGGGCGGCCGCGTGATAGGTCGAGCGGCGGTGCGCGACTACTGGGAGCGCCAGTTCGCGGAGATCTCCAGCAGCGTCGACCCGCAGCGCTTCACGGACGATCCCGACGGCAGCGTGACCGTCGACGTGCGCCAGGTCGTCCACGACGCGCACACGCACGAGCTCGTCTCCGACTCGACGGTGCGCCACCGCTATCGCTTCGAAGACGGGCTGATCGCGCGGATGGACGTGCTAGACGACGACGAATAGCCCGCAGGCGCGCAGCACGGCGATCGCGATAACGACCTGACGGCCTCGCGCGCGCGCACGCGCGCGCGGCGCCCCGATCGCGATAACAACCCCCCGCCCCCACGTGCGCGCGCGTCACGCGCGCACGGCGGAGACGTTGAGGCGCACGTAGTCGAGCGGAAGCTGGAGGCGCGCGACGACGGCGGTGGCGAAGGGTTCGCGCTTGTCGTCGGGCAGGCGCTCGAGGTGGGCGGCGAGGATCGAAGAGCGCACGAACCCGTCGACGTCGTGCGGACGCGTGGGCCGGGCTTGCAGCCAGCAGCGCACATCGGTGAAGCGTGCGTCGCGAAGGCGCGCGGCGGTGTCGGCGGGGCCGGCGAAGGTCCACGGTGAGAAGCCGGCGAGCTCGGGCGCGATCTCGTGAGTGACCTCGTCGATGACGGCGCGCACGGCGGCGATGTTGCCTTCGCCGCCGCACTGGATCTCGAGCCTCCCGCGAGGGCGAAGGGCGCGTGCGAGCGCGGGCCAGAGGCGGTCGTGGTCGGTGACCCAGTGCAGGGTGGCGGTCGAGAAGATGGCATCCACGGGCTCGTCGAGCTGGAGCTCGAGGACGTCCTCGCGCCACACGTGCGCTCGCCCGCGGAGGCGCGCAGCGGCGAGCTCGACCATGTCGGCGGAGGCGTCGATCGCGAGCACGCGCCCGCGCGGGACGAGCTCGAGCAGCATCTCGGTGACGCGCCCGGTGCCGCAGCCGACGTCGAGCACGGTGGCGTCGGGCGCGAGCCCGCGCAGCCGCGCGAGGACGTCAGTGGCCCACGACTGCTGAGGCTCGCTTACGCGGTCGTAGGTGCGAGCGTCCCAGGGCGTGGACACGGCAACGCGCGGGGGCGCTCACGCGGCGGCGATGAGCGCGTCGAGAACGTCGCCGTAGCGGGCGAGCGAGATCGAGAGGTGACCCTGATCGTCGAGCAGCTGCGGTTGCGCGTTCGGCACGTTCGCCGCGAGCCACTGGCCGTGTGCGAAGGGGACGAACAGGTCGAGCCGGCCCTGCCAGACGGCGACGGGACGGGTGATCGCGTCGACGTCGAAGCCCCAGTCGCTGAAGTGCGCGATGTCGTCGTCGAACCAGCCCCAGATGCCGGGCGCGAGCGCCCTCTGCACGTCCCCGACGAGATACTCGGCAAACGCGCCGCTGAGCGCGCTGCGGTCGACGTCGGATAGCAGGCTCTCGAGGCTCGTGTGGATGTCCTCGCCGCTCGCGGCGAGCATCTGCTCGCGCTGGCGCTCGAGATACTCGCGCAGCTCCTCGGGGCCGGCGTCGGCGGCGGCGAACTCGTCGACGTTCTCCTGGCCCATGCCGGCGGTCCAGTCGAGACCGCGCGCATCGTGCGGCGCGACGCCGCCGATGCTCGCGGCGGCGAGCACGCGCTCGCCGAGCAGCGCGGCGCACGCGAGCGCGTGCGGGCCGCCGCCGGAGACGCCGACGGTGAAGAACTGGTCGATCCCGAGCTCGTCGGCGATCGCGGTGACGTCGGCGGCGCAGTCGGCGACGGTGCGCCCCGCGTGGCGATCCGAACGGGCATACCCGGGACGGGCGTACGCGATGTGGCGCAGCCCCTTGGCGGCGCCGGCGTCGACGAGCGGCGCGAACAGGGTTCCGGCGCCGGGCGTGCCGCTGTGATAGACGACGGCGCGGCCGTCGTCGGGACCGGTGACCTCGACCTCGAGCTCGCGCCCGCCGGGACCGCCGATCATCGTGACGCTGGCCACAGGGCCGGATGATACGACCGGCCGGGCGGCGCCTGCGCGATACTGCGAAGCGATGGACGGCGAGGCGCTGCGGGCTATCCAGGCGCCGCTGAAGGAGCGCTACCGGAGCGACCCGGAAGCGGCTGTGGTGGTGCTGCGCGCGAGCGGCGCGCTCGACGAGGGCGTGACGTGCTCGGTGCAGGCGATGCGCGGAGCGATACAGGCGGGTCTTCACCCGGCGAGCGGCGGCGATGGACTGAGCGCGTGCTCGGGCGACATGCTGCTCGAGGCGCTGGTGGCGTGCGCGGGTGTGACGCTGCGGGCGGTCGCGACGTCGCTCGGGATCGAGGTGTCGGGCTCGGTGCACGCGGAGGGAGAGCTCGACTTCCGCGGCACGCTCGCGGTCGACCGCGAGGCGCCGGTGGGCTTTCGCTCGATCCGCGTGCGCTTCGATCTGGAGAGCGACGCGGAGGATGAGCGGCTGGACAAGCTGCTCGAGCTGACGGAGCGCTACTGCGTGGTGCTACAAACGCTCGCGCGCTCGCCGGCGATCAGCGTCGCGAGAGACTAGGCGCGGTGGCGCGGCGCGCACGCGCGCGGTAAGTTTGCGGTTGCGCAATGAACGAAAACTTCTCGCTCATCGTGATGTGCATCTTCCTGCTGGGTTCGCTCGCGTTCCTCGCCCAGCAGCTCACGTCGTATCACTGAGCGTCGCTCGGCGTGCGATCGCCGATCACTGCCGGGCCGCTGTCGCGGCGGGCAGCGATCGCGACGCAGCCTCGCTCTGCCGAAAACGGCGACACGTCGAGCCGCTCGCACGCACGCACACGCGCGCGCAGCAGATCGATTCGATGCAGATCGACTCGGGGCGGCCCGCAGCTGAGCGTCACGCGGGCCGGCGGGCCTTGCGCATGCGCACGCGTTCCTGCTGGCGCTCGACGACGTTGACGATCAGCTTGAGGAACTGCTCGGGGCCGGACGCCTTGGCCTGGCCGTAGGTGAAGGCCTCGATCCAGTCGGGCACCTTGCCCTCTTCTTCGACCATCGCGTTGAAGAAGGCACGCGGCATTTCGACGCGTATGCGCGCGTCGTCCGCGGGCGTCTTTGTGACCTTCGCGCCGGGCATCTCGAGCCGGTAATGCTGCGTGTCCCCTCTTCCGCGCAGCTCGACGGCAATCACGAGCTTGAGCGGCTCGAGCGCGGGAACTTCGTCGAGAAACCGCCGCGTGGCGGTCTCGATGAGGGTTTTGGCGTCCTCGGCCATCGGGTGGGTGGATCGCTCACGCTCGCGCGGCGCGGCTAGATCTTGTTGCGCTCCAAGAGCTTTCGCCCGATGACCATGCGCTGGATCTCGGAGGTGCCCTCACCAATGAGCAGCAGCGGGGCGTCGCGGTACAGGCGCTCGATCTCGTACTCCTTGGAGTACCCGTAGCCGCCGTGGATGCGCAGGCATTCTTCGACGCAGAAGCGCCCGGCCTCGGAGGCGAAGAGCTTCGCCATCCCGGCCTCGAGGTCGGAGCGCTCGCCGGCGTCCTTCAGGCGCGCGGCGCGGCGCGTGAGCAGGCGCGCGGCCTCGACCTGCGTGGCCATGTCGGCGAGCTTGAACTGGATCGCCTGGTGCTGCGCGATGGGCTTGCCGAACGTCTTTCGCTCCTGCGAGTAGCGCAGCGCGAGCTCGAGCGCGCGCTGCGCGATGCCGACGCCGCGCGCGGCGACGTTCACGCGTCCGACCTCGAGCGCGTCCATCATCTGCGCGAAGCCGCGGTTCAGCCCGGCGTCTTCGCCGCCGAGGATGTTCTCGGCGGGGCAGCGGTAGCCGTCGAACACGAGCTCGGTCGACTCGACGCCCTTGTAGCCGAGCTTCTTGATCTTCGGCGGCACGTTCAGGCCGGCGAACGCGCCGGTGTTCTCGCTCGTGCCGGGCTCTTTTTCGGCGATGAAGCAGGTGAAGCCGCGGTGGCGCGGATCGGCCTCGGGGTCGGTCTTGACGAGCACGAAGACGAGCGCCGAGAGCAGGCCGTTGGTGACCCACATCTTCTGTCCGTTGAGCTCCCACGAGCCGTCGTCGAGCTTCTTGCCGGTCGATTTGATCGCCTGCACGTCGGACCCGAGCTCGGGCTCGGAGAGCGAGAACGCGGCGCGGATCTCGCCGGTGGCCATGCGCGGCAGGTACTTCTGACGCTGCTCGTCGGTGCCGAACTTCATCAGCAGGTAGGAGCCGATGAAGTGCGTGTTGACGATCCCGGAGATCGAGATCCAGCCGCGCGAGAGCTCCTCGACGATCATCGCGTAGGTCGTCAGGTCGAGCCCCATGCCGCCGTACTCCTCGGGGATCGTCACGCCGAACAGCCCGAGCTCCTTCATCTGCTCGACGATCGGCTCGGGGAACGAGTCCTCGTGGTCGTAGTGCTCGGCGTTCGGGAGGATCTGCTCGTCGGCGAACTGGCGCACCATCTCGGTGATCGCGCGCTGCTCGTCGGTCATCTCGGCCATCTGTGAGGCGGCTACGGCCATGCTCGTGTTTGCTCCCTGCGTCGCTGTGCTCGAGGTCTGGCAGGGAGAATACCGGCATGAACTTCACGGCCGACGTCGTCGAGCGCCTTCCCCCCACCGCGCGCGCGCTCGTCGAGCTCGCGCGCGACGGCTCGCGCCGCGAGTGGACGTTCGCGCAGGTCGGCGACGCGTCGGCGCGCCTCGCGGGTGCGCTCGCGCAGCGCGGCGTAGGCCGCGGCGACGTTGTGATGACGCTGATCGGCAACCGCGCGGAGTGGGTGCTGTCGATGCTCGCGTGCTTTCGCATCGGCGCGGTCGTGTTGCCGTGCACCGAGCAGCTGCGCGCGCACGACCTGCGCGTGCGCGTAGAGACGACGCTGCCGAGCTTGATCCTCGCGGACGAGCGCGATCGCGCGGAGCTGGAGCGCGCGGCGCCGGAGTGCGCGGTGGCGCTGATACCCGACGAGACGCTGCTCGCGGGCGAGCCCGCGCGGGCGGTCGATCTCGGCGAGGGCGACCCGTGCCTGATCACCTTCACGAGCGGCACGGCGGGCGAGCCGAAGGCGGTGGTGCACGCGCAGCGCTACCTGCTCGGCCAGCGCGTGCAGGCCGAGCACTGGCTGGGCGCGCGCACGGGCGAGCTCGTGTGGTGCACGGCGGCGAGCGGGTGGTCGAAGTCGGCGCGCAACGTCTTCATCGCGCCGTGGCTGAGCGGCGCGGCGTCGCTGCTGCACGACGCGCGCTTCGACCCGGCGGAGCGCGTCGAGCTGCTCGCGCGCGAGCGCGTGAACGTGCTCTGCATGGCGCCGACGGAGTACCGCGTGATCGCCAAGCGCGCGAGCGTGCACCCGCTCGAGCACCTGCGCACGATGGTCGCGGCGGGCGAGGCGCTGAACCCCGAGGTGCTGCGCGCGTGGCGCGAGGCGACGGGCGTGGAGATCCGCGACGGCTACGGCCAGACGGAGACGGGGCAGCTGACCGGCGCGCCGGCGGGCGTGCCCGCGCGGGAGGGCTCTATGGGCCAGGCGCTGCCGGGCGTGGAGCTCGAGGTGAGCGACGGCGAGCTCGTCGCAGCGCCGCGCACGGTGCCGACGTTCTTCCTCGGCTACCTCGGCGAGGGCGTCGACCATGGAGAGGATGGGTGGGCGATCGAAGATCGCCGTGAGGGTCGCGCGTGGCGTACCGGGGATCTCGTCGAGCGCGACGCGGACGGGTGGCTGTATTTCCACGGGCGTAACGACGACGTGATCATCTCGGCGGGCTACCGCATCGGCCCGTTCGAGGTCGAGTCGGCGCTCGTCGGGCACCCGGCGGTCGCGGAGGCGGCGGCGGTGGCGACGCCGGACGAGGAGCGCGGGGCGGTCGTGCGCGCAGTGGTCGTGCTGCGCGACGGCCGCCGCGCGGACGACGCGACGCTCGTGCGCGAGCTGCAGGACCACGTAAAGGCGCAGACCGCGCCGTACAAGTACCCGCGCGTGATCGACTTCGTCGACGAGCTCCCGAAGACGGCGAGCGGGAAGATCAGACGCGCCGCACTACGGCGCGAGCACTAGATCAGACGGGCTGCACTGCGACGCGAGGACAAGGTCACACGGGCTGCACTGCGGCGCGAGGACCAGATCAGACGGGCTGCACTGCGGCGCGAGGACAAGGTCAGACGGGCTGCACTGCGGCGCGCGGACCCGCGGTGGCCGCCTCGGGCTCGACCTCCTCGACGACGCCGGCGCTCGGCGGCCGCAGGATCAGGCCGGCGGCGAGGATCGCGAACGCGACGAAGGCGGCGGCGACGATATAGGAGAGGTGGAAGCCGCCTGTGAGCGCACTGGTGGCCGCGTCCCCGCTCGCTTTGAGCGCTTTCGCGTGGTCGGTCGCGATCGTGCCGAGGGTCGCGAGGCCGATCGCGCCGAACAGCTGCACGGACACGTTGACGATGCCCGACGCGAGGCCGCGGTCGCGCTCGGGCGCGTCCGACATGCCGATCGTGAGGAGCGGCAGGAACGACGCCCCAGCGCCGAGACCGAGCAGCAGGAACGCGGAGAAGAGACCGGGGAAGTAGCTCGCGTGCACGCCCTGCTGTGAGAGCAGCAGGAGCCCGGCGACGATGAAGGTGAGGCCGACGGCGAGCGTGCGCACGGCACCGAAGCGCTCGACGGCTCGCGCGGTGGGCCCCATCGAGAGCGTGCCGATCGCGGCTGTCAGCGGCAGGAACGCGAGCCCGGTCTGGATGGCGTTGTACCCGAGCACGCGCTCGAGGTAGAGCGAGCCGAGGAAGAAGGCGGAGAACATGCCCGTTACGAGCAGCCCGCGTACGAGGCTCGAGCCCATGAGCATGCGCAGGCGCAGGACGCGCAGCGGCATGATCGGGTTGGAGACGCGCGCCTGCAGCGCGAGGAAGGCGGCGAGCAGCACCAGCGCGCCGCCGCCCGCGCCGAGCGTGCGCGCGGACGTGAGGCCGTAGTCGCTCGACTTGACGATCGCGAACGCGCCGACCATCGCGGCGGCGGTCATGAGAATCGACCCCAGCACGTCGACGCCTCGGCTCAGCCCGATGCCCTCGTTCTCGACGATGAGCGCGGAGCCGAGGACGAACGCGAGCACTCCGATGGGGACGTTGACGAAGAAGATCCAGTGCCAGTCGAGGCTCTGCGTGAGCGCGCCGCCGGCGAGCAGGCCGATCGAGCCGCCGCCCGCGGACACGAATGCGTACACGCCCATCGCGCGCGCCTGGTCGTGCGCGCGCGGGAACTCGGTGACGATGATCGCGAGGATGACGCTCGAGGCGACCGCGCCGCCGATGCCCTGCAGCAGGCGCGCGACGATCAGCATCGTCTGGTCGGTCGCGATCCCGCAGAGGATCGACGCGGCGGTGAACATGACGAGGCCGGTGAGGAAGACCTTCTTGCGCCCGACGAGGTCGCCGATGCGCCCGGCGAGGAGCAGGAAGCCGCCGAACGTGATCAGGTAGCCGTTGAGCACCCAGGTGAGGTTGCCCTGGGTGAAGTGCAGGTCGTGCTGGATCGACGGCAGCGCGACGTTCACGATCGTGGCGTCGAGCACCATCATCAGCTGGCCGAGGCAGAGGACGGCCAGCGCGATCCAGCGCCGGCGCTCGCTGCTGGCGTGCGCGAGGACGCCGATCATCGTACGGCCGCCCGCGCCGCGCGCGCCCGCGCGGCGTGCTCGGCGTGGGCGAGCTCGCTGACGTACGCCTGCTCGGCGCGGCGTCCGCGCTCAGACGCTACGCCGGGGTGCACCCACGGCCAGCGGTTCCGGCGCGCGACGCGCGAGAACGGGGACGATGGCGCTCGTAGGGTCGGCTGGTGCTGGGTAATCGCGGTGCTCATGGGGCTCCTTCCTTTGTTCTAGGAGCACCATAGCAGGGATCATCCCTGATACATAGATCATCTATGCAAGATTTAGAATCGATGCTATCCTGATGACAGATGTTGCAATGACGTACACGAGAGGTACACTCGACGAGATGGGCAAGGGGACCGGCTGCACACCGGGCTCGATGGTGCTGACCTCGCGCCTCGCAAAGCAGTTCTTCCGTCGCAGCGACGAGGAGCGGCTCGGCATGCACCTCCGGCACCTGGTCGCGCTGGCGTACGTGCGTGACCACGAAGGCTGTCCCCAGCAGGACCTCGCGGACGCGTTCTGCATGGACGCGAACAACGTCGTGCTGCTGCTGAACGAGCTCGAGGACCTCGGCTATGCGACGCGGCTGCGCGATCCACACGATCGCCGGCGTCACGTCGTCGAGCTGACGCAGGCGGGGCGCACGTCGCTCGCGCGCACCGACCGCGCGCAGGCGTCGGTCGAGGAGGACGTGCTGCACGCGCTGAGCGCGGCCGAGCGCGAGACGCTGCGCCAGCTGCTCTCGCGCGCGCTCGCCGGCGCGGAAGCGGAGGACCGCCCAGACGCCGGCGAGCCGGACGCCGGCCGCCAGGACGCGGCTCAGTCGAGCGCGACGATGGCGTCGATCTCCACGTAGGCACCCTTCGGCAGCTGCGCGACGCCGACGGTCACGCGCGCGGGAGGGTCGTGGGCGAAGTGCGCGGCGTAGACCTCGTTGACCTCGCCGAACGCGCCGAGGTCGGTCATGTAGATCGTCGTGCGCACGGCGCGCGCGAGCGAGGTGCCGGCGGCGGCGCAGACCGCCTCGAGGTTCTGCAGGCAGCGCTGCGCCTGCTCGGCGGCGCTCGCGCCGACGATCTCGCCGGTGGCGGGGTCGAGCGGTATCTGCCCCGAGCAGAAGAGCAGGTCGCCTGCGCGCACGGCGTGGCTGTAGGGCCCTATCGCGGCGGGGGCGCCGACGGCATCGACCGTCTGTCGAGCGCTGCCCATATCGCGCCCACCCTAGCGTCGCCCGCCGCTGCGCGTTGAGCTAACTTGCGCGAGGGATGCACAGGCGCTTGCCGACCGCCGGTCTCGCCGTGCTGCTGTTGTCCGCCGGCCTCGCGACCGCGCCGGCGGCGCGCGCGAGCGCGCCCGCGCCCTCGCCCTCGCTGAGCGCGTGCGCGTCGGCGCCGGGCTTCTACTGCACGACGATTGCGATGCCGCTGGATCGCAGCGGCGCGACGCCCGGCACGATCGGCCTCAGCGTGGAGGTCCATTTCGCGAGCGCGAGCCCCAGCCAGACGGCGCTCGTCGCGCTCGCGGGCGGCCCGGGACAGGCTGCGCTGCCGATCGCGCCGTTCGCGCTCAAAGCGCTCGCGCCCGCGCTCGCGACACGCGATCTGATCGTCTTCGACCAGCGCGGCACGGGCAGCTCGGACGCCCTGAGCTGCCCCGCGCTCGAAGTCCTCTTCGCGGGCACGCTCGCGCAGCAGCTCGAACGCTGCGCGCTGCAGATCGGCCCCGCGCGCGGGTCGTTCACGACGTCGGAAAGCGTCGAAGACATCGAGTCGCTGCGGCACCTGCTGGGCTACAAGGAACTCGTCCTGTACGGCACCTCGTATGGCACGAAGGTGGCGCTCGAGTACGCGCAGCGCTACCCCAGCCGCGTGCAGTCGCTGGTGCTCGACTCGGTCGTGCCGGTGGACGGGCCGAACCCGTTCGACCTCCCGAGCTTCCAAGCGCTCGCAGGAGTGCTGGGCGAGCTGTGCGAAGCGAACGCCTGCGCGCACATCACCTCGAATCCGGTGGGCGACCTCGCGCGCCTCGTCGCGGCGCTGCGCTCGCACCCTCTGCGCGGCCACGCGTACGACGGCTCGGGCCACCGCATCCGCGCATCGCTGAGCGAGAGCGGCGTGCTCGAAATCCTGCAGGCGGGCGACCTCAACCCGGCGCTCAGGGCGCTGTTCCCCGCGGCGGTGCGCAGCGCGCTACGCGGCGACGCGGTCCCGCTCCTGCGCCTGCACCTGCTCTCCGAGGGCCTCGTCCCGAACCTGCCCCAGACGGCGCGCGCGAAAGTCGCGCGCACGGCGAGCGGCGTGGCGGCCTCGCCGGCGCTCGCGAGCGGCGGCGTCGACGAAGCGCTGTTCGTGACGACCTCGTGCGAGGAGGGCCGCTTCCCGTGGCAGCGCTCGGCGGCGGCGGCGACGCGCGTCGCGGAAGCGCAGGCCGCGCTCGCGGCGATCCCCGCCGGCGACTTCTTCCCGTTCGACCCCGCGATCGCGTGGTCCAACAGCCTCGCGCGCGCGTGCGCGGCGTGGCCCGACGCGTCGCCGCCGCCGCCGGAACCCGCGCGCGGGCCGAACGTCCCCGCGCTGATCCTCTCGGGGGAGCAGGACACGCGCACGCCGACGGCCAACGCGCTCGCGGTCGCGTCGCTGCTTCCCTCTGCGCAGGTGCTGCTCGTACCGTTCACCGGCCACTCGGTCCTCGGCAGCGACTTCAGCGGCTGCGCGCAGGCGGCCGTGACGACGTTCTTCGCGGCCGGCGTCGTGCAGCCGTGCGCTGCGAGCAAACGCCTGTTCACGCCGACGCCGATCGCGCCGACGAAGCTCTCGAGCGTCCGCCCGCCGGTGGGCTTCCGCGGCAAGGCCGGGCGTACGCTGACGGCGGTGCTCGACGCGATCGTCGACCTCGAGCGCGAGGTGATCACGGCGACGCTCGAGGCCGACGCGGAACTGCCCCTCGGCGCGAGCTTCGGCGGGCTGCGCGGCGGCTACGCGCGGCTGACGGCGGGCGCGGTCGTGCTGCACAGCTTCTCGTTCGTCTCCGGCGTGAGGCTCAGCGGCCGGCTGCCCGTGGGCGCCGGCGCGCTGCTGCCCGGCACGCTGCACGTCTCGGGCCCGAGCGCCGCGCGAGGCTCCGTCCGCCTCGAGGCCGGCGAACGCGTGGCGGGCACGCTCGGGGGGACCCGCTTCGATATCAGCCTCGCGGGCGTGCACCTCGCGCGCGCCCGCGCTCTCGGCGGCTGGCCGGCGCGCGCGGTGCGCTTCCCGCTCGCAGGTCTCGTCGAACGCTCGCGCTGACGGCCTGCTCGAATTGCCGTCGAGGCGACGGGGCGTTGGCGCGAGGTTAATAGTGTGCGTTGGAGCATGCCCAACGTGCTCGCGTCCGAGACGTCGCCGTACCTGCGCCAGCACGCGTCGAATCCCGTCGACTGGATGCCCTGGGGCCCCGCGGCGATCGAGCGCGCGCGGGGCGAGGACAAGCCGCTGCTGGTCTCGATCGGCTACTCCTCGTGCCACTGGTGCCACGTGATGGAGCGCGAGTCCTTCGAGGACGAGCGCACGGCGGCGGTGATGAACGAGTCGTTCGTGTGCGTGAAGGTCGACCGCGAGGAGCGGCCGGACATCGACGCGCTGTACATGGAGGCCGTGCAGTCGATGACCGGCCACGGCGGCTGGCCGCTGAACGTGTTCCTCACGCCCGAGCTCGATCCGTTCTACGGCGGCACGTACTTCCCGCCGGCGGAGCGCCACGGGATGCCGTCGTGGACGGGCGTGCTGCAGGCGATCGCGGAGGCGTGGGAGCGGAGCCGCGAGGACATTCGCCGCACGGGCGCGCGCCTGCGCGAGCACCTCGGCGCGAGCGCGCGCATGAGCCCGTCGAGCGAGCCGATCACGCAGGCCGCGCTCGACGGCGCGGTCGCGCGCCTCTCGCAGACGGTCGACGCGGTCAACGGCGGCTTCGGCGGCGCGCCGAAGTTCCCGCCGGCGTCGGTGATCGACTTCCTGCTGCTGCGCTCGGAGCGCACGATCACGCTGACGACGCTGCGCGCGATGGCGCGCGGCGGGATCCACGACCAGCTCGGCGGCGGCTTCGCGCGCTACAGCGTCGACGCGTCATGGACGGTGCCGCACTTCGAGAAGATGCTCTACGACAACGCGCTGCTCGTGCGCGCGTACCTGCACGGCTGGCAGGCGAGCGGCGACCGCTACCTGCTCGACGTGTGCCTCGAGGCGCTCGGCTGGGCGACGCGCGAGATGCGCGGCCCGGAGGGTGGCTTCTACTCGGCGCTGGACGCCGACTCGGAAGGCGCGGAGGGCCGCTACTACGTATGGACGGCTCAGGAGATCGCCGACGCGCTCGCGAACGAGGCCGACACGCGCGCAGCGCTCGCGTGGTTCGGCGTGACCCCCGAGGGCAACTTCCGCGACCCGCACGACCCGCGCCCGGGGCGCAGCGTGCTGCAGGCGCGCGGCCCGCGCCCGGACGAGCAGACAGTGCGGCGCATCCGCGCGCGCCTGCTCGAGAAGCGCGCGCAGCGCGCGCGCCCGGGGCTCGACGACAAGCGCCTGACCGCTTGGAACGCGCTGATGATCATCGCGTACGCCGAAACCGCGACGGCGCTCGCCGCGCACACCCCCGCGGGCGTCGAGCCCGGCAGCGCGGAGGCGCTGCTCGAGATCGCCGTCGCGTGCGCGGAGTTCATCCTCGGCGACCTGCGCGACGCCGACGGCCGGCTGCTGCGCGTATACAACGACGGCGAGGCGAAGATCGCGGCCTACCTCGAGGACCACGCGTTCCTGCTCGAGGCGATGATCGCGCTGTTCGAAGCGGGCTGCGAGGAGCGCTGGCTCGAACACGCGCGCGAGCTGGCGGACGAGATGGTCGCGCGCTTCGCGGACCCCGAGCTCGGCGGCTTCTTCTCGACCGCGGCAGGAGACGACGAGCTGATCGTGCGCCGCAAGGAGCTCGAGGACACGCCGATCCCCTCGGGCTCCTCCAGCGCGGCGCTCGGCCTGCTGCGGCTCTCGCAGCTGACGGGCGACGGCGCCTACGAACGCCACGCGGTGTCGGTGCTGCGGCTCGAGCACGAGATCGCCGTACGCCACCCCGCGGCCTTCGGCGCGCTGCTGCAGGCGCTCCATCACTACCTCGCCCCCGCGCGCCCGATCGCGTGCCTGCTCCCCTCCGCGACGCGCAGCTCGAGCTCCTAGTCGCCGCAGCGGCTTACCGCGGCCAGCCGCCGCGCGCCCCCCACAAGCGCGCGTAAGCGCGCCCTCCCCCCTCCGCGCGCGCTACAGGATCGCGAGGTAGCGCTCGAGCTCCCAGCTCGTGACCTGCACGCGGTAGTCCTCCCATTCCTGGCGCTTGATCTCGACGAAGCGGTTGAACGTGTGCTCGCCGAGCGCGCGCAGCACGAGCTCCGACTCGGCGGTGATCTCGATCGCCTCGCCGAGGCTCTCGGGCAGCTGCTCGACGCCGAGCCGTTTGCGCTCCTCGCTGCCGAGGTGGTAGAGGTTCTTGTCCATCGGCTCCGGCAGCTCGTAGCCCTTCTCGATGCCCTCGAGCCCCGCCTGCAGAAGCAGCGCGAACATCAGGTACGGGTTGCACGCCGGGTCCGGGCAGCGCAGCTCCATGCGCGTCGCCATCTCGTTGCCCGGGTGGTAGAGCGGCACGCGCACGAGCGCCGAGCGGTTGCGGCGCGACCACGCGACGTACACCGGCGCCTCGAAGCCCGGCACGAGTCGCTTGTAGGAGTTCACCCACTGGGCGAAGATCGAGCAGATCTCGCGCGCGTGCTTGAGCTGGCCCGCGATGAACGCCTTGCCGACGTCGGAGAGGAAGTACTGGTCATCCGCGTCGAAGAACGCGTTGCCGCCGTCGCTGAACAGCGACTGGTGCGTGTGCATGCCCGATCCGTTCTCCCCGAACAGCGGCTTCGGCATGAACGACGCGTGCCAGCCGTATTTGAGCGCGTACTCCTTCACCGTTATCCGATACGTCATGCAGTCGTCCGCCATCTTCAGCGCGTCCGCGTAGCGCATGTCGATCTCGTGCTGCGACGGGCCGACCTCGTGGTGGGTGTACTCGACGTGGATTCCCAGCTGCTCGAGCGCGAGCACCGTCTCGCGGCGCACGTCAGAGCCCGCGTCGAGCGTCGTCAGGTCGAAGTACCCGCCGAGGTCGAGCACTTCCGTCGAGCGCGAGTCGCGGAACAGGTAGTACTCGAGCTCCGGACCGACGTTGAACGTGTCGAAGCCCATCGCTTTCGCACGCTTGAGCGCCCGCCGCAGCACGTGCCGCGGGTCACCCTCGTACGGCGTCCGCTCCGGCGTGATCACGTCGCAGAACATCCGCCCCACGCCCTGCTCCTCCGGCCGCCACGGGAGCACCGCGAACGTCGCCGGGTCGGGCATCGCGATCATGTCCGACTCCTCGATCGCGTTGAAGCCCGTCACCGACGACCCGTCGAAGCCCATTCCCGCTTCGAACGCGTCGTCGAGCTCCGCCACGTTGATCGAGAACGACTTCAGCCTGCCGAGGATGTCCGTGAACCAGAAGCGGATGAAGCGGATGTTGCGCTCCGCGACGATCGCCTTCACGTCCTCCGCCGTCTGCGGCATATCCGCCGTCGCTGCCATCGCTCTGACCCTACACACGCGCGCTCGCCGTCGGTATCGACTGTTGGCCAAACGGCGCTACGGATGTCCGTCCTCGTCTCCGGAGAGGAGACGAGTCCGGAATCCTTCGCTTTGCCGAGCGGGCGTCAGACGCGGAGTGCTTTGTGGTCGAACGTGCGCGTATCTGCGCCTACTCGTTCGTTCGCACAGCGCGGGGTCTGGTGTTCGCCGAGGTGTCGTGGACAAGCCGCGTGGCGGTGGACGTAACCGACTGACCGACCGCCTCGCGTAGTGCGAACCGTGCTACGCCCGGGCGTTTAGATTGGTTGTCAACAACGCCCGGTACCGAGGGCTCCCGAGATAATCCCAGCGTGGAGGCCGACGCGCTAAGCGCTGGGGTTGCGCCGTCGAGCGGGCGGACGCTGCGCGGCATGGTCGGCTACTTCCTCCGGCTCGGGGCTTACGGGTTCGGCGGACCCATCGCGCTCGTCGGCTACATGCACCGCGATTTGGTCGCGCAGCGGGGCTGGTTCAACGACGACGAGTACCGACAGGGGCTCGCGCTCGCGCAGACGATGCCCGGGCCGCTCGCCGCCCAGCTCGCGATGTGGCTGGGCTTCCTGACCCGAGGGATCGTCGGGTCGGCGGCGGTGGCGGTTGCCTTCGTCACGCCGCCGTTCCTGCTGGTCACCGCCGCCGCCGTGATCTACGTCGACAACCAGGGCTCGACGGTCGTCCACGCGCTGTTCCGTGGTGTTGGTCCGGCGATCGTCGCCATCGTCGCGATAGCGTCGGTGAAGCTGGCGCGCACCACCAACAAGCGGGATCCGTTGCTGTGGGCGATAGCGGCTGGCGTGTCCGCGGTGACGGTCATCGCCGGGGCCGAGATCGTGTGGCTGTTCCTCACTGCGGGCATCTTCGGGGCGATCGTCTACGGCGGCGGGCTGCCTACTCGGCGCGCCGTGGCTGGCGTGGGACCGCTCAACCTCTTCGCCACCGTCAAGGGGCTGACCCTGACCGGCTCGGGAGCGGGAGTCGGAACGCTCGCGTTGTTCTTCCTGGAGGCCGGAGCGTTCACGTTCGGCTCGGGCCTCGCCGTCGTGCCCTTCCTGCACCAGGGGCTCGTCAACAGCCACCACTGGCTTAGCGAGCAGCAGTTCGTGGACTGCGTGGCGCTCGGGATCATCTCGCCCGGACCCGTGGTGATCATCGGGACCGTGGCCGGGTACCTCGTGTTCGGTCTGACCGGCGCGCTCGTCGCCACGGTCGCGATCTTCCTGCCCGCCTTCCTGCTCGTCGTGCTGCTTGGACGGCCATACCGTCGCCACGCAGATCACCCGCGCCTCAAGGGCTTCGTGTCGGGGGCAACCGCCGCCGCGTCAGGCGCTATCGCGGGCGCTGCGATCGTGATCGCGAAAGGGATCGTGAACGATGCTTCCTCTGTGGCCATCGTGGCCGTGAGCCTCGTCGTGCTCCTGCAGAAGCGCGTGCGTGTGCCCGAGCCAGCGCTCATCGCCACGTCTGCTGCCGTCGGGCTTGTGGCCTTCGGCTAGCGTCCAGCGGAGCGCGGTATCCGCAGCTCAGGCCAGTTCACGACAACCGATCGATGCGCCCGGGCGTAAGCCCGCTCTTGCTCAACTTGCAGAGCCCGCATGGGCGGTGGCAGCAACAGGATGACCGGCGTGTCCGTGTCCTCGATACCGCCGCGCGTCCTGCCGCGCTCGTCGATGGCGTCGTCCACGCAGCGCCCGCAGCACCGAGATCGCGCATACTGGATCTCGTGTCACGCTCTGCAGCGTTCTTGATCGGCATCGTCGCGTTCGTCGCCTTCGCCGGGCTTTACGCCGTGTCGTGGATCGCCGGGTTTGGCTTCCTGGCTCTCTGGCTAGCCGCGACGGTCCTGTATCGCCGTCATCAGCGACGCTGAGGGCGAGCCCCGCGAGGATTGATCAAAGTGGCGACCACGCCCAGGGCTGGCTGGGCCGGCATCGGCCCCTCACTGTCGAGCCAACCCGCGGGATACTTGGCGGACCATTTCCGAGAACGTCGAGCTTGTCCGTCGCTGGTATGCGTTCCTCCCCAGTCTGGGGGGTACTGACCCGAACGACGATTCCGCGTTCTTCGATCGGATGTTTCGCGACTACCTCGACGAGGAGTACGAGCTTCGGCTTCCCGGCGGCTACCCGGAGGGCGAACCCGCCTTCAGGGGAAGAGAGGGATTGGCGCAACTGGTCGCGATGCTGCGGGACTCCTGGGCCGAATGGCGTTTTGAGCCGGACCGCTTTATCGACGCAGGCGACCAGGTCGTGGTGTTCGTACGCGTCGTGGCCAAGGGCAGCGCTAGCGGAGTGCCGATCGAGTTGCCTGACGCGCACGTCGTGACCATCCGCGAGGGTCGCTTGGCGTCCACTTGCGTGTACCGAGACCGCGAGGAGGCCCTCGAAGCCGCCGGGCTCCAGGCCTAGATCAGGGGACTCAACGCCGTATCCGCAGCTCCGGGCAACTAATCGAAACCGCCTGATACGCCCAGGCCAACGGCAGGTCGCACAACACCGAGAGACCATACGGCCGCATCCGAGCGCGATAATCGTCAGCGATGTCAAACCAGAACGAGCAGAACGAAGAGCTGACTCGGTTTAGCTACGACTGGTTCAACCGCGAGAAAGAACCGCCGCCGCTGTGGCATCCCGACGGCGAGTTCATCAACGCTCGGGAGGACCCCGACCACACGAACTACCGCGGGATCGACGCCATACGAAAGCAACACCAGGGCTGGTTTGACGCCTATCCCGACCTGCACCTCGAGCCGCTCGAGATCAGGGCCAACGGTGATCGCGTGTTCGTTTGGGTTCGGTTCACCGGCCACGGCGCCGAGAGCGGGGCCGACATGGAGATGGAGCTGGCCCACGTCGCGACGTTCGAAGGCGGCAAGCTCAGACGAGTGCAGGAGTACTCCGACCGCGCCGAGGCCCTCGCAGCCGTGGGGCTTGTCGCATAGGCGCTCGCAGACCTCGGCCTGGCTCCGTAGACCGACGCGGCCGACGTGCCTGAGTTACCGGCCTCAGCGCGCTATCCGCAGCTCCGGCCAGCTGGCAACAATTAGTCGATACGCCCAGGCTGGCAGGGTCTCCGCGCGCGGATGTCGGCGTGGGAAACTTCCTCGATGTCATCGGCCAACCTGGACTTCGTGCGGTCGATGTTCGCGCCTTGGGAACGTGGTGACTTCAGCTCGGCACATTGGGCAGATCCGCAGATCGAGTTCGTAGTCGCTGATGGACCCGAGCCGAGCCGGTCGCACGGCGTGGGCGAGATGGCGAGAGCCTGGGCCGCGTTTCTCGGAGCGGCCGACCATCTCCGCGTGCACGCGGACGAATACCGTGAGCTCGACGATTCGCGTGTGCTCGTGCTCGTGCACACCAGCGGACACGGCAAAACAAGCGGAATGGAGCTCGACCAAATGCGTGCAGGAGCCAATGTCTACCGCCTCCAAAACGGCAAGGTGACGAGCTTCGTCATCTACGTCAATCGCGAGCACGCGCTCACCGACCTCGGCCTCGCTCGGGAGGGCCGCGAGGCCGATCCCAACTGAAACGCGCCGCTCAGCGCGGAATCCGCAGCTCCGGCCAGTTCGCAACAATTAGTCGATACGCCCAGGGCTGGCAGGGCCTCCAAGCCGGGTCGGTCTACCCGGGAGGAATGCGCGCAACGGGGTTCCCGTTACGGATCGGTCCCTGCCGGGCGCTGGGCGCTGACACCCCGCGCGACGCGGAACTCCGCGGCGACCTCGCGTGTCGCCGCCTCGGCTCCGAGTGGAAACACGTGAAGCGCATCTACGCGCGAGATAGTGGCAAGGCCCGCCGCCAGTTCGCCTGCTAGGTCGATGCCGCCGCCGCGACTGATCTGCGCCAGGGCTCGCTGAGGAATCGCGACCCCCGGCAGCGCGCAGGCGCGCTCTGCCATGTGCGCGCTGCGGAGCAGCGCGACGCTTGCGTAGAACCGCACGCCCGTGAGGGTGTCCTCGGCGGCCGAGAGGAACGCTTCGAGGCGCCCGAGGTCGAAGATCATCTGCGACTGCACGAAGGTTGCTCCAGCGGCGATCTTGCGCCGCAGGAGCCGCAACTCCCGCTCGACGTCCTCGGCGAAGGGATTGACGACCGCCCCGACCGCCAGCGGGTGCGGGGCGCTCCACGCGGGCGCGCTCGCAATTAGCTGCGTGGCGGTCATGTCGGCCACATGTTCGATGCCAGGCACCGGATCGCCCTGCATGCAGAGGACCGCCTCAGCGCCGAGCGCCGCCGCGCCCACGACCTGGGACTGCAGGGCAAGCCGGTTGCGATCGCGGCAGGAAACGTGGACGATTGTCCCCACGCCCTGCTCCCGTGCGAGCGCTACCGCAGCCAGCGGCGACATCCGCGGCTGGCCGGCGTGATTGTCGGTCAGCCCGACGACGTCGACGGTGTCGGCCAGAACAGCGATCCGATCGCTGACGCGCGCGCCATCGGCCGCGGCCGGCAGCGAGATCTCCGCGGACGTCAGGGCGGTCAGCGACACGACCGCCCGAGCCTAGCCCGTCGGTCCGTCAAGCCGACCCATGCTTCGTTAGTCGCGAGCGCGCCTTCAGCTCCGCGGTATCCGCAGCTCCGGGCAACTAATCGAAACCGCCTGATACGCCCAGGCGCGGTAGGGCCGTCGGTAGGCGGCTGGAAGGGCGGTCGGGCTCCCGTCCGGGATACTGGCCGGGAGATGCCCGAGGAGTCCACAACTCCCGACCTGGTTGAGCTTCTGCGCCGCGGCTTCGAGGCCCTAAACCGACGCGACCCGGACGCGGTGATCAGCCTCTGGGCTTCCGATGCGGTCTTAGAAGGGCAGGTGGGAAACCTTCGAGGGCGAGCGGAGATCCGCAGCTTCTTTGAGGAGTGGTTCGGCGCGTACGAGGAATTGGAGTACAAGCTTGAGGATGTCCGCGACCTCGGCAACGGGGTCGTGTTCGCTGTGGTCGCCCAGGAGGGCGTTCCTGCTGGTAGCGCCGGTCACGGTCACTTTCGGCAACGCGAGGGGTGCGTCTTCCTCTGGGAGCGAGGCTTGATCGCACGCCTTTCGAGCGATGGCGACGTTGGCGAGGCCCGCGCCGCCGCCGAGCGGCTCGCCGAGGAGCGCGCTCGCGCATCGGACTGAGCGCCGATCAGCGCGATATCCGAAGCTCCGGCCAATTCACGACAACTGATCTATACGCCCAGGCGCGGCAGGGCCTCCGCGACGGCCCTGATCTGCCAGGCTTGGTCGATGGCAGCCGAGAACGCTGAGCTTGTGCGGAAAGCCTTGCAGGCATTCGCGACCGGCGGTGTCGAGGCTGCGCTGCCGTTGCTTTCGCCGAGCGTCGCGTGGTATCCGACTGACCGCTGGCTCGATGCCCGCGCCTACCAGGGGCACGATGGCATTCGCGAGCTGGCCACCGCATTCTCTGACAACTTCGACGATTGGAGTCGGGAGGTCCACGACATCCGCGAGACCCAGGAGCTCGTCGTAGCGTCCGTCACGATGACTGCGCGCATCAAGAACTCGGACTCGCCGATCAGCCAAGCATTGGGTTTGGTCGTCTCTGAGCTTCATGACGGCGCCATCGGCGAGGTGCGCGTATTTCCTAGCTGGCAAGAGGCACTCAAAGCCGCAGGCGTAACGTGGTAGTCGCGCGCCTTCACCGGCCTCGCCCTCGCCCTCGCCCTCGCCCGGGAGCGTGAGGCTGCCGACTCTGCCCAGGGCTGCACGGCCTCCGGGGTGCCGATCACGGGCGCGACGCCGCGCCGTCCGCGGATGCCGCCACCAGGCGGCCCAGAGTCCAAAGGATGAGCCCGTTGCGTGCCGCTGGGTTGCGCTTTCGCTCGTGGAGGTGGATGCCCTCGACGATGGCCATGATCGCCGCCGCCGCGCGCCTCGCGTCCTGCGGACCGAGGCCCGCGTGGCGGAAGCCTGATCCCAGGTAGCGCTCGGCGGCGGCGTGAAAGGCCTGGTGCGTCTCGGCGACAGCGACACTGTGGCTTGCGCGCTCGTGGACTGCGGCGGTGAGGTTGGCGACCTGATCGAGCTCTGCCAGGAGAGCGAGGACCCGTTCCTGCAGGCTGCTGGTCGCCAGGTTCGCGACCTCGCTGAGGGCTCGCTCTTGGCGGCGTCGAAGGACCGCAGCGAGCAAGTCGTCCTTGCTCGGGAAGTACCAGTACACGGAGTTGTTTGCCACCCGGGCCGTGCGCGCGATCGCCGCCATGGTCGTGTTGTCGTAGCCGTCGCGAAGGAGCAGTGTCTCTGCCGCGTCGAGGACCTCGCCGCGCTTGATGTCTCGATGAACGTCTGGACGGGTCGCCGGCATGCTCTTGACTCTCGATCAACAATCATAGTATTCTTGATCCATGATCAAGAGATGGTCGCCGGTGATCACGTGACGCCGGAGGAGCGACGCCAGTTCGTGCTCGACCATCGAACGGCGATCTTCGGCTACAACCGCGCCGAGCACGGTCCGGCGATGTCGATCGTGTTCTACTCCGCCGATCCCGCGGAGATCATCGTCTCGACGATGGCCGAGCGCGCCAAGGCGAAGGCCGTCGCGCGAAACCCGAAGGTGTCGCTGTGCGTGCTCGACGAGCAGTGGCCGCCGAGCTACCTGCAGGTCTACTGCGACGCGGCGATCGACACCGACTTCGATTCCGTCGTCGATGTGATGATGCGGATCGCCGGCGTGATGGCCGGCGCGCCGATGTCAGAGGACGTGCGCCCGATGGTCGAAGAGGGCGCGCGCGCAGAGAAACGCGTCGCGCTTCGCCTCAGCCCCTACGCCACCTTCTACACCCCGCCCCGACACGTCCACAGCGAGGCCGACATCGGACCCGGCCTGCTCCACGAAACCAGCGCTTCGCTCCCCTGGTGAGGAGAGCGGAGCGACGGTCACGGGCCTCGCGTCAGCAGGCAACGACATGGTCTGATGGCGGCACGCAGTCTCGGTGAGGCCAACGCGGCGAGCGAGGCTAACCGGGCCCGCGCTCGAAGCCGGCGGCGTGCTCGAAGCGAGGCGACCAGGGCTGCGCGGAGCTCGTCCAGGCCTCCCACGCCGGTTCCAGCCACGATCCGTCATCCAGGCTCCCGGCCTTGATCAGAGCCAATTCCGGCGCGAGTGCGCTGACACTGAAGACCGGCGCCCCGCAAACCGAGCAGAAGTTGCGCTCCGTCTCGCCGCCGTGGTCCTCGCCGATCGTCGTGAAGGAAGCCAACGTGTCGCCCTCGACCGCGAGCGCGGCGCGGGGAACGCCGACGAATACAGTGAACGGGCTGCCCGTCTGGCGCTGGCAGTCGGCACAGTGACAGACGCCCTGAATGACGGGGTCCGCGTCCGCGCTGTACGTGACGCTTCCACACAGGCACCCTCCGGTGATGGGGCCACCCTCGCGACTCATGCGTTGACCTTACACCCAACGGGGGAGCCTCGACAGCCGGGTCCCGCACGCGCATTAACTTGACCTCGGTGCACCCCCGGTCGGCCCCTGACCGAGTGGGGTTCAGCGCGGTATTCGCACCTCCGGAGGGCCGATCAAATTGTCGAATACGCCCAGCCCGGCAGGGTCGCCGAGGAGGCCCAGCGCGGCGCGGGATACTTGCGTCATGCCCTCGAACTTCGACCTGCTGCGATCGATTTTCGCCAAGTGGGAGGGCGGCGACTTCAGCTCAGCCGCGTGGGCTGATCCGGAGATCGAGTTCGTGGTCGCCGACGGCCTCGAACCTGGCTCTTGGAAGGGACTCGCGGCGATGGCACGGAGGTTCCGCGATGTCCTGAACGCGTGGGAGGACATTCGTCTAGAAGCGCCTGAGTACCGCGAGCTTGACGCCGAGCGCGTGCTCGTGTTTTACGACTACGGCGGGCACGGCAGGCGGAGCGGAATCTCCATGGGACCGCTATCCGGTGTCTGGGAGAGGGGAGCGAGCGTGTTCTCGATCCACGACGAAAGGGTGACGAAGCTCGTCCTCTACTACGACGTCGACCGCGCGTTCGCCGACCTCGGGCTCGCACCGGAGGCTGACGCGCCCGACTCGCCGGGCTAGCGGCGGTCGGGGAACGCGACTCGCGGCTCCGGAAGGCCGATCAAAATAGTCGACTACGTCCAGGGCTGCCGATACCTCGCGACGGCCTCATCGATCCGGAGCGACTGCTTTCACGCCGTCGCCGCGCCCGCGACTCGTCGGAATCCGCCGGTCACCCAGTCGACGATCAGGCGACCGTACTCATCGGGCGCCTGCTCCCACGCGAAGTGGCCGGCATCCAGCGGGTGGATCTCGCTGTTGGGCAGCAGGTCAACGAGGTATTCGTTGTTGGACCACGGCACCAAGTCGTCGTCGCGTCCCGCGACGATCTGAGCCGGCGTGTCGATCGAAGGCAGCAGATCGCGCAGCACCGGGTTCTGCTCGGGGTAGTGGCGGACGAAGCGCGCGGACTCGGCGAAGCGCCCGAGGTCGTACGCGCTGACGTAGTCCTCGTGGACGTCGGGCTCGCTATCGGCACCCGCCGCGCCCTCGACGGCAAGCCCGATGTTGGTTCGCGCATCCAGCGCTCGCACGACGTCGAGCGTCGGGGCCTCGATGACATCCTTGAGCGCGCCGCCGGCATCGATGGGAAAGCGCACCGCGCCTCCACCGATCGTCAAGCTCGTGACGCGGTCAGGAGCGTTGGCCGCCAGGAACAACGCGGCGGCGGTGCCCACGTCCGGACCAACCACGTGCGGCGCCCCTAGGCCCCATTCCTCGATGAGGCGTGCAAGGAAGCTGCCCATCGCATCCGGTGCGATCAGCTCCGGGCGACCGTCCGAGTGGCCAAATCCCGGTAGGTCGATCGCGACCACGCGCGCCGCCGCCGACACTCGGTCCCAGATCCGCCGATACGCCCACAGGCTCTCCGGCCACGGGCTCAACATCAGCACGGTCACTCCCGACGAGTCCGCCCCGTTGTCGGCAAACCGAATCCGCACCCCGTCGCAGACTCGAAAGAATGGAGAGAGGGACGAATGACCCGCTGCATTCATGGCTTTTGCCTCCAGGTCGATCGGGGCTAAAACAGGCGATGACAACTGTCATCACGCGAGCGCGCCGGACGATAGCAGCGCGACGATGACGATCGTCATCGCGCCGAAATACACTGGTCCATATGGCCGCCCCGCAGGAGACCTCGCGCACGACGGGAAGCGGCAAGCAGAAGCCTGCCCGTGAGCGCATCGTGCGCAGCGCCGCCGCGCTCGTTCGCGAGCGCGGTGTTCACGGCGTGGGCCTGCGCCAGATCGTTGCCCACGCCGACGGCCCTCGCGGCTCCCTCCAGCGCTACTTCCCGGGCGGGAAGACGCAACTCGTTACCGAGGCGCTAACACTTGTCGGCGCCGAGGTCCTGGACGAGACCGCGTCAGGGCTCGGCCACGCGTCGACGCTGGCCGATGCGATCGACGCAATCTTCGCCCCGTGGCGCCGAGTTCTCGTCGACAGCAACTTCACGATGGGCTGTCCCATCGCCGCGACCGTCGTCGATGCCTGCGCAGACGACCGTCTACGACAGGCGGCTCGCGCCCTCCTCGACCAGTGGCGCGACTCGGTACACGGCGCTTTGGTCAAATTCGGAGCCGAGACCTCGACCGCGGAGGACGATGCCTCCGTGCTCCTCGCGGCTCTCGAGGGCGCCCTCATCCTGAGTCGAGCCAGCCAAAGCACCGAGCCGCTCGACACGGTGCAGCGCTTCTTCACAAACTCGCTGACCCAGGCCGCAGCCAACCCCACCAGCTCCACGCCGTAGGTGCGCGACTGCGCGGCAGGGGATTTAGCCGGCGTCGTCGCCAGAGCCGCGCAGGTGGCGGCTCACGTCTCCGAGGGGCGCACGTCCGCACATGTCTCGCCGGCGCGGGCGACCGCGCTCATGCCGCTCACCGCTACGCGCGCGGACCTTCGCCCTGCAGGTGGCTTGCGATCGGCGAGAGGGGCGCCGGCGCGCGCCGGCGCCCCCTCCGCGGTGGAATCAGGGGCAGAAAACTTCCTTAACTTCGTGCACCGCCCCCGAGGTGCCCTGCTTCAGAGAAAACCCCGGGCCCGACGAGGACTTCGGGTTTCCGCTGGCTCCGAATTCGCCACTGTTGTGGTTGAATTCCGCGACGATTCGACCACCGCACCCGGGGCTTTCGGGTTCTGGTGGCGGTGTGGCGGCCGAGGCAGGCAGAGCAAGAATGCTCAACGCGGCTGCAGCCAGCCCACAAGCCTCCAGCAGCTTGAGGCGACGCATGGTGTGGACCCCCTTTTGTCGTAAATAGCTGCGGTGGACCGACCCCCTGTGAGCCTCGCTGAGCTGTCCGCTCCGGTTCACTTCTTCCTGGCGGGCTCCGCCGCTGGCGCGATTCTACGCCTCATAACGCGAGCTCACCTTCCGGCTGCGGCCCCGGAGAAGCTACGCCCTACGGCCAACTCGGGCGAGCCGCGGCGATCGCGTCGAGGTGCTTCCACTCGTCGCGCGTGGGGGCGAAGATGTCGAGCACAATCGCCCCCTCGGGCCCGCCCTTGACGAAGTGGGGTGTGTCGCTCGGGATGCTCCACGTGCCGCCCGCCTCAACCGTCCTCTCCTCGCTGCCCACTCTGAAGGCGACGGATCCCCTGAGGACGATTCCAAGCTGCTCGTTCTCGTGGCTGTGTTCGGGCAGCTCCGCGTAGGGCTCGATCTCCACCACGGCGAACGTGACACGGGTGCCGTGAACGGCGCGAGCGAGATATCCCGGGCTGAGCCGTTGCGCGGGAATCGCAGCGAGATCTTGGAACGCGCTCACGGCGCCGCCGAGGGCTATTCCGTGTGGCCCGCGACGGCCGCGACGAAGCTCGTGACCTCGCGCGCTTCCTTGCCGACGTACAGGCCCGGGGGCATCTGCCCGAGGCCGCGCGCGCGCCCTTCAGCGATCGCGTTTGCGACCAGCGCACGCGCATTCGCCGTGTGTTCCGCCGCGCCCTTCGACCCCGGTGGCGTGGCAATGTCCTCCCCTACGCGCACGTCGAGGTTCGGCCCGATGCGCCCCACTGCCTTGACCGCCGCGAGTGTGTGGCACACCGAGCACGCCTCTGAGAAGAGATGACGTCCGCGCTGCTGTTCGGCAGTCAGGTGCACGCCGCCCGTCGCGACGGCCGCCTTGTGCTCTCCGTTGAACGCCAGCACGAGCGTCGGCACCGCGAGGCCCACCGCCGCCAGCAGCGCGAGCCCGAGCGCGAACAGCCGCCGCCCCTGGCGCGTTTCGACGAACGGGCCCTGCTGCGCGCCCGCGGCACGCGCGGACGGGCGACGCATCGCGAGTAGGAACACCGTGATGCCCGCGAGCGTCCAGAACACGACGATCAGGATCACCATCGACGCGAGAACATATCGGGTGGTAGCCGCGAACGGGCGGAGGGGATGGTGCGGCTGCGTCGGAGCTGGCCGTGCGACCGGCGCCGGCCGTCGCGGAGGCCGGTCTGGTCATTGCGTCGCGACGTGCTGCGCGCGCGCGCGTGCGCGGGCGCGCACGTAAACGCGCGCGCGCCGAGCTGGTACGGCACGCGTGCGCGGGCGGCGCCCCCATCGAACGCGCGTCGACCGCTTTATCCGCCTTTTATTAGGGCTCAAGGTTCGCCGCTAATGTGAGAACAAGCCGCAGGTCGTCCGCGCCGCGCACGTGCGGGGAGGCTTGCGCGGCCCTCCCACTCGAAGCCCTCCCCCCCGTGAACATCCTCCGCCGTCTTCCCCTCTCCCGCCTGCTGGTCGTCTGCGGCGCGGTCGTCGCGTTGGGCGGCGCCCTCACCGCGATCGCGCTCGCCGCGGGAGCGGGTCCCGTGCCGCGGTCCAAGCCGCTCGCCGCCGCCGTCCACGACGCGCTCGCCGCGCCGACGGTCGAAGGCGTGAGCGCGAACGTAACGCTGACGGACCACCTCGTCGAAGGCGCGAACCTCGCAAGCGGCGACGGCGCCGGCGAAGCGAGCCAGCTCTCCTCCAGCCCGCTGCTCTCGGGTGCCTCGGGAAGGCTGTGGATTGCGAAGGATGGTCGCGTGCGCCTCGAGCTGCAGGCGGAAAAGGGCGACACGCAGATCATCTACGACGGACACACCCTGCGCCTGTACGACGCATCGACGAACACGCTCTACCGTTACACGCCTCCCGCCGCAAGCGGCGAAACGGACCAGTCCGAGCCCGAAGGCCACCGCGAAGTCCCCTCGGAAGCGAAGATCGAAGAAGCGATCACGCACCTGAAGGAGCACGCCGTCGTCTCCGGCGCGACGCCCACCGACGTCGCCGGCCAGCCCGCGTACACCGTGCGCATCTCGCCGAAGGAAGGCGGCAGCCTGCTCGGCGGCGTCGAGCTCTCATGGGACGCCGAACACGGCGTGCCGCTGCGCGCCGCGGTCTACTCGACGAACAGCTCCTCGCCCGTGATCGAACTCGCCGCGACCTCAGTCTCGTACGGGCCGGTGGAATCGTCGGTCTTCGAATTCACCGCGCCACCCGGCGCCAAGATCAATGAAATCGGCACCGCGAGCCCCGCGACGACCGCCAACACCGGGACCGTCGGTCGCACCGCGAAGAAGGGCCGCGTGCACCGCGCAGCGCGGGTAGGCGGTAAGAATCACGCGAAGGTCTCGACGCACGGCCACGGCGTCTCCTCGATCGCGGTCGTCGAACGCGCCGTGTCGGCCAAGGGCTCCTCCTCCGCGGCGGTCCTCCCCGAAGGCCTGCCGAAGGTCAAGATCAACGGCACCAGCGCGACCGAGCTCGCGACGCCGCTCGGGACCGTGCTGAGCTTCGAGCGCTCGGGCATCCGCTACCTGCTGCTCGGCTCGGTCACGCCGGCGACCATCGAGGCCGCGGCGCGAGGTCTGTAGGCGTGGCCGGCGACGCGCCTCCGGTCCGCGCGCGCGGACTGGTGAAGCGCTACGGCGAAATACTCGCGGTCGACAACGTCGACCTCACCGTCCGCGTCGGCGACGTATACGGGTTCCTCGGACCGAATGGCGCCGGCAAGACGACGACGCTGCGCATGGCGCTCGGCTTGATCACGCCAACCGCAGGCACGGTCGAGCTGTTTGGGCGCGACCCCATGCGCGAGGGCGTACGCGCGCTCGACGGCGTCGCCGGCTTCGTCGAGGCGCCGCGCTTCTACCCCTACCTCGGCGGGCGCAAGAACCTTGAACTGCTCGCCGCGCTGGATGCAAACGGCGCCGCCGAGCGGATCGACGAAGTGCTCGAGATCGTCGAGCTCGCCCCCCGCGCGGCGCATCGCGTGGGCGGCTACTCGCACGGGATGCGCCAGCGGCTCGGGATCGCCGCCGCGCTCCTGCGCAGCCCGCGCCTGCTCATCCTCGACGAGCCCGCCACCGGCCTCGACCCCGCGGGGATGCGCGATATGCGCACGCTCATCCGCCGGCTCGCCGGCGAAGGGATCACGGTGCTGCTGTCGAGCCATCAACTGCCGGAGGTGCAGGAGCTGTGCGACCGCGTCGCGATCCTCGACAAGGGACGCGTCGTCTACGAGGGAGCGCTCGCCGACCTGCGCCGGCAGGGTGGCGCGGGCTATCGCCTGCGCACGACCGACGACGAGCGCGCGCTCGCGATCGCCCGTAACCAGGCCGGCGTCGAAGCGGCGATTCTCTCTGAGCACGGCGTCGGCTTTCACGCCGAGGAGCGTGAGGTCGGCGCGCTCTCACTCGCACTCGGTCAAGCCGGTGTCGCGATCCTCTCGTTGACGCCCGAACTCGCAACGCTCGAGGACCTGTTCTTCAGGCTCACCGAGGACCGCAACGGCGCTTCCGAGACGCACGCCGGAGATCACGCCGCCGCGGGCGCCGAGGCGCCGGTGGGAGCGTCGTGAGCAGCGTCGGAGCCGTCCACCGCGAGCCGCTCGCCGCGCCGCGCGCGAATTTCAAGCGCGCCGCGACCGCGACCGCCTACCGCTGGGAGCTGCGCAAGCTCGTCTCGCAGAAGCGCACGTACCTCGGCCTCGGCCTCGGGGTGATCCTCCCGCTGGTCTTCGTCGCCGTGCAGGCGCTGCGCCAGCATCACGATCACGGCGACAACATCTTCTTCCCGCAAATCACGCAGTCCGGACTCGCGACGCCCGTGCTGATGCTCCTGTTCCTGTCGGTTTTCATGCTGCCGGTGATCGCCTCGCTCGTCGCGGGCGACATCGTCGCCGCGGAGGACGGTAACGGCACGCTCAAGACGATCCTCACGCGCTCCGCCGACCGCGGCCAGATCTTCGCCGCGAAGGTGCTCGCCGCGCTCACGTACGCGACGATCGCCGTGTTCCTCTCCGCCGCAGTCGGCACCGCCGCGGGCGTCGCCGCGTGGGGCTTCAACAAAATCATCACCTTCTCGGGCACCGTCGTCTCGCCCTCGGAAGGCCTGCTGCTGGTGTTCGCCGCGAACGCCTGCTACCTGATCCCGCTGTTCGCCGTCGCGAGCATCGGCGTGCTGCTCTCGACGGTCACGCGCAACAGCGCCGCCGCGGTCGTCGGCACGATCGGCGTGACGATCCTCATCCTCGTCATCGCCCAGATCCCCGGCCTCGAAGGCATCAAGCCGTACCTGCTCACCGAACAGTACGAGGCCTGGCACGGGCTCCTGCGCACGCCGACCAACTGGGCGCCGATCGGCCACTCGGCGTGGGTGTGCGCGCTCTACGGAGTGCCCGCGCTCGTCGCCGGCTACCTCGTCTTTCTGCGCCGCGACGTCGCCGGCGGCTGACGCGCCAGCGGGATCCCGCTAGCCGACCTCCGCCGCCAGCTCTACCGCCTCGAGCTCGACGTCGCCCATCAGCCGTTTCGCCTCGCGCGCGTCGATCAGCCCCGCCTCGAGACGACCCGTCGACTCCGCCCCGCACGCGACGCCAAAACGCAGGCACTGGTCGGGCGCGCGGCCTTCGTAGCGCGCGCTCAGGTAGCCCGCCAGGAACGCGTCGCCCGAGCCGCGCCGCGCGACTGGCTCGCGCTGCTCGACGCGCGCGCGTTTGAGCCGCGGCTGGCCGTCGACGCGGATCAGCGCGAGGCACCCGTCGGGAAGCGTCATGATCGCCTCGCGCGCGCCCAGCGACGCGATCTCCGAGACGACCGCCGCGCGCTCGTCCTCACCGGCGAACTCGTGCCCGACGAGTTCCTCGGCCTCGAACACGTTCGGCGTCACGACGTCCGGTTCAGCGCGCACGCCCTGGCGCAGCGGCTCCCCGTCCGTGTCGAGCACCGTGAGCACGTCCAGGCGCCCGAGGTCGTGGATCAGGAGCGCATACAGGTCCGCGTCGACGCCGCGCGGCAGCGAACCTGCGATCACGACGATGTCCGCTCCGCGCGCGAGGTACTTGAGCTTGTCGCGGAACTGCTCGACGTCGTGCTCGGAGACCGCGGGACCGCGTTCGTTGATCTCCGTCTGCTCGCCCGACGTCGGGTCGAGCACCGACGTGTTCGTGCGCGACTCCTCGCGGATGCGCACGAAGTCGTTGAGGATCGACTCCTCGGTGAGCTGCTCGACGATGTGCGTGCCCGTCGCTCCGCCTGCGAAGCCCGTCGCGATCACCGGCTGGCCGAGCGTCTTCAGCGTGCGCGCGATGTTGACGCCCTTGCCGCCCGCGATCGTGCGTTGATCGACCGTGCGGTGGCGGCGTCCGAGCTGGAAGTTCGGCACCGACAATGACTTGTCGATAGCCGCGTTCAGCGTGACCGTGATGATCATCTAGCGGAGCCTCTTCACCTCGAGCAGTTGAGCGGTGCGCGCCCAAGGGACAAGGCTAGCGAAAGCTCACGATCGCTCAGCCGCTCAGCGCCCACACGGCCGCGCGCAGCCGTTCGGCCTCCGCGCGCGCGGCCGCGGCAGGCTCGCCGCCGGCGTGCAGGTGCGCGTCCGCGATGCTCCTCGACGCCGTCACGAGTCCGCTCGCGCGGCCGGCGGCAAAAGCGGGCGCGAGCTCCTCGACGCGGCCGCCCTGCGCGCCCACGCCCGGCAGCAGGAAGGGCGCGCGCGGCATCAGCTCGCGCGCGCGGGCGATGTGGCGCGGCTCTGTCGCGCCGATCACCGCGCCGATGTCGCTCAGCCCTTCGGCGCCGGTGCCCGCGAGCCCGAGCTCGGCGACGATCCTCGCCACCGACTCCCACGCCGCGCCGCCGCGCGCGAGCTCGAGGTCCTGCACGTCGCGCGCGCCGGCGTTCGAGGTCCGCACGAGCACGAGCACGCCTGCGCCCACCGCGCGCGCCGCCGCGACGAACGGCTCGATCGAGTCCCGGCCCATGAACGGGTTGACCGTCGTGAGGTCGGCACGCAACCCTTCGAGCATCCCCACCGGCGTCTGTAGCCCGTCGATCAGCGCATGCGCGTACGCGCGCGCGCTCACGTCGATGTCGCCGCGCTTGCCGTCGGCGATCACGAGCAGGCCGCGATCGCGCGCGTGCGCCGCGACGGCGGCAAGCGTCGCGCCGGCGGCCGCGCCGAGCACCTCGAAGCGCGCCAGCTGGAGCTTCGCGGCGACGCACGCGGGAGCCGCCGCGTCGATGAGCGCGCGGCAGTGAGCGCGCACTGCTGCCGCCGCCCACGCTCCGGGGTCATCGCGCGCGTCCGCGGCCGCCTCGCTCGCCTGCGGCCAGAGCGAGTCCAAGTCGGGATCGATGCCGAGAACGAGTTGGGACTCGCGCTCGGCTACGCGCACTGCGAGGGTGTCGCCGAAGAGCGCCGGTGAGCTCAGTGGCCCCGCACCGCGCTCTTCAGGCCGCTTCCAGCGGTGAACCTCGGCACTCGCGAGGCGGCGATCTGCATGCGCTCGCCGGTGCGCGGATTCCTGCCGACACGCGCCGCGCGCTCGGAGACCTGAAACTTCCCGAAACCCGTGACCGTCACGTCCCTTCCCCGCCGCAACGCGTCCTCGACGGTCTCTAGCACCGCGTCGACAGCGCGCCCCGCGTCCGCTTTGGTGAGACTCGCGCGGTCGGCAACCTGGTCGACCAGCTCGGACTTAGTCACAGACTCCTCCTTGGTAGTTCGGCGTCCGCGTGAAGCTAGCAGCGCCGGCGGATGACGCACCGGCGCATCCGGCCGGCGCCGACCGGTCGGAGCGATCGGCGAGACTGTGGGTATGAGCGTCGAACGCATCGCCTGGCTCGTAACCGTGCTGGCCTTGCTCCTCACCGCGCTGCTGCTCCTGCTCTCGGGCTACGACGGCTACGCGGGACTCGGCGTCGCGGTCGCGGCATCCGCGGCGATCAACCTGCGCTGACTCGTGTGAGGCAAGCGGCGCTCGTCGCGGCCGCTCGCGTGCGCTCACGACTGTTCTTGCAGCCAGCGCACAAGCGCGCGCACCGCGCGGCCGCGGTGGCTGATCGCGTCCTTCTCGGTGTCCGAGAGCTCGGCCATAGTGCGCTCGCGGTCATCGTCGTCGGGGATGAACGCGGGGTCGTAGCCGAAGCCGCGATCCCCGCGCGGGACCGTCGCGAGCCGCCCGTCACAGGTCCCCTCGAACAGCCGCTCGGTGCCGCCGCGCGGGTCGACGTACGCGAGCGAACACACGTAGCGAAGCGCACTGCCCGCGGGCGCCTCGCGCAGCAGCTTGGCGAGGTTCTCCTCATCGCTGGCGTGCTCGCCCGCGTAGCGCGCCGAACGCACGCCGGGCGCGCCCGCGAGCGCGGCGGCCTCGATGCCCGAGTCGTCCGCGATCGTGACCTCGCCGGTCGCCGTTGCCGCCGCGCGTGCCTTCCCGAGCGCGTTCTCCGCGAACGTCTCGCCGACCTCGGGAGGCAACACCACCGACTCGGGGAGCAGCACGAGCTCATACTCGTCCCCGCCGGCCGCGTCGAGCAAGCGCGCGAACTCGCGCCGCTTGTGCTCGTTGCGCGTCGCGAGCAGGAGCTTCAACGCGGCGCGGGTTGCGGCGCGCCACCGCCGTCGCCACTCGCGCTCGCGACCGCGCGCTCCTGCTCGCCGCGCAGCTCGGCGATCCCCTTCGCGGCGAGCGCAAGCAGCTCGTCGAGGTGCGCGCGGGACAGCGGCGTGCGCTCTGCCGTGGCCTGCACCTCGATCAGGCCACCGTCGCCGGTCATGACGACGTTCGCGTCGACCTCCGCGGTCGAGTCCTCGGAGTAGTCGAGGTCGAGCAGCGGCTCGCCGCCGCGGATGCCGCACGAGACGGCGGCGACCGATCCGGTGAGTGGCGAGCGCTCGAGCCGGCCCTCGCGTTGCAGGCGCACGCACGCGAGCTCGAGCGCGACGTACGCACCGGTGATCGACGCGCAGCGCGTGCCGCCGTCCGCCTGCAGCACGTCGCAGTCGAGGTACAGCGTGCGTTCGCCGAGCGTCGAGAAGTCGATCGCCGCGCGCAGCGAGCGTCCGATCAGCCGCTGGATCTCGACCGTGCGCCCGTCCGGGCGCCCGCGCGTGACGTCGCGCTGCTTGCGCGCGCCCGTCGACGCCGGCAGCATGCCGTACTCGGCCGTCACCCATCCATCGCCTCGACCGGCCATCCAGCGCGGCACGCTCTCCTCGGCGGAAGCGGTGCAGATGACGCGCGTCTCGCCGACCGAGATGAGCGCGGATCCCGTCGCGGTGCGCACGAACCCGGGCTCGATCGTCGTCGGGCGCATCGCGTCGGCGGCGCGCGCGTAGCTGCGCTCACTCACGCCGACGCCACCTCTTGTGCGAGCTCCACGCGCTCGATCGCTCCGAGGGGCATCTGCAGAAAGCGCGTGCCGAGGTCGTGAAAGGCGTCGACATCGCCGGTACAGAGGAAGCGGTATTCGCCCTCGCCGGTGCGGGGATTGCCGATCTCGCGCGTCGAGAGGATGTGCTCGACCTGGCGCGCGACCGCGGCGCCCGAGCTCACGAGCGTGACCTGCGGGCCGAGCAGCCGCTGGAGCAGCGGAAGGATCACGGGGTAGTGCGTGCACCCGAGGATCACCGTGTCGACCCGCGCCTCGCGCAGCGGCAGGCACGACGCACGAACCGTCTCGACGGCGCGTTCGTCGAATTGGCGGCCCGCCTGGATGATCGACGCGAGCTCAGGGCACGCGATCGCATGCAGCGTCACGTGCGGGTCGACGGCGCCGACCGCTTCCTCGTATGCGCGGCTGGCAACGGTCGTCGGCGTCGCGAGCAGGCCGATGCGGCCGGTACGCGTGGCGGCGACTGCCTGGAAAGCCTCCGGCCGCACGACACCGAGGACCTCTACGCCCTCCCACGCGCTCGCGGCGTGGCTCTGCAGTTGCGGCAGCGCGGCGGCGGTCGCGGAGTTGCAGGCGACGACGATCAGCTTCGCTCCGCGCGCGAGCAGCTCCCGCGAGATCTCAATCGCAAAGCGCGTCAGCTCGGCGGGCGAACGCTCGCCGTACGGAAAGCGCGCGGTGTCGCCCAGATAGAGGAAGTCCTCGTGAGGGAGCGCGACGAGCAACTCGTGCAGAACCGTCAGGCCGCCGACGCCGGAGTCGAACACGCCGATCGGGCTCCTGCGCCGGTCGCGCGCGTCCGCTGGCTCGCTTTCCACGCGGGCCATCATTCCAGAGCGCTACGGTCGTTGGCGCTTGCGCGCGCTCGTCGTCTCGAACATGCTCCCCGACGCCGCTCACCCGGAGCGCGGCAGCTTCGTGCGCGACCAGGTGGCCGCGCTGCGCGAGCTCGGCGGGCTCGAGGTGGAGCTTTACGAGTTCGCTCCAGGCGCGCGCGCGCTCGCCCGCGCAGCGGGCGAGATTCGTCGAACGTTCACGGGCGAGCGCTTCGACGTGGTCCACGCGCACTTCGGCCTGAGCGCGTGGCCGGCGCTCGCGGTTCGCGCGCGGGTGCGCGCGCTCACGCTGCACGGCACCGACCTCTCCCATCCGCGCACCCGCCTCGCGACCTTGGCGGCGCTGCCCCTCGTCGACGTCCTCGCGACGGTCTCCCAGCCGCTCATCGCGGCGCTGCCACGGTGGGCGCGCGAGCGAGCGACCGTACTTCCGTGCGGAGCGGACCTCGAGCGATTCCGCCCGCACCCCCGCGAGGAGGCGCGGCGCGAGCTGGCGCTCGACGCGCGCGCGCCGTATCTGCTGTTCCCCGCCGACCCGGCGCGCGCAGAGAAGCGCCATGACCGCGCGCTCGAGCTGGCGCGCGACGCGCGCGTCGAGCTCCTCACGCTGGGCGGCGTGGATCCGGCGCGCGTCCCGCTGTGGGTCAACGCGGCGAACGCCGTTGTAGTTCCCTCCGAGCGCGAGGGCTTCGGACTCGCGGTCATCGAGGCGCTCGCGTGCGACGTCCCCGTCGTCGCGACGCCGGTCGGCATCCACGCCGAGGCGCTTTCGGGCATCGATGGAGCGCTTTGCGCGCGGTATGACCTCGTGCGCTGGCGCGAGGCGCTCGCGCCGCACCTGCGCTCGCAGGATCCGCGCATCGCGGGGCGGGAGCGCGCAGCGTCGTATTCGGCGAGCGCGATGGCGGCGCGCGTCGCTGACGCATGGCGCGCCGCGCTCGAGCGCGGCAGATAGCATGATTTTCCGTGGACGAGCCAATCGCGTCCCCGCCTGAGCCCCCGCAGGAGCCCTCGGGCACGAGCATCGAGCCGCCCGCCGAGCCCGCGGCGGGTTTCCGCGCACGCGGCCGCGTGCGGCGCCGCGCGCGTTTCCTGCGCAAGGCGCGCGAGCTCGCCTATCGCGATCTCGGCGGGCTGGTCTTCAACCTGCACCGATTCGGACAGCGCAACGACGCGCTCGTCCTCGCGAAGCTCGCGACGCTCACGCAGATCGACACCGAGCTGAGATCGATCGAAGCCGCGCTCTCCGCGCGTCAGCCCGTCACCGTCCTGCGCGAGGCCGGCGTTGCCGCGTGCCCGCGCTGCGCGGCCATCCACGCGGGTGAAGACCGCTTCTGCCCTGCATGCGGCCTGCCGCTGAGCCGCCACGTCGATCTTCCGATCTCGGGCGCCGTGAGCGCGGCCCAGCCCGCGCCCGCGGTCGCGGCCGCGCAGGCAGCGCCGCAGGGAGCGCCGACGGCCACGGCTGCCGCGCCCGCCGCCGGTCCTGCGACGACGGCTCCCGCGACCGCCCCAGGCCCGGCGACCCCACCGTCCGGGCCCTCGCCAACCGCAGCGGGAACTGACGCACCGGCGCCAGCGGCCGCTGCTGCGGCCCCTCCCGCGCCGCACCCCGCGGGCGGTGTAGAGGCGCCGCCTGCGCCTCCCGCTCCCGCTCAGCGACCCGCTGCGAAGCCCTCCCCGGCTTCGACCCCGCCGGCTTCCGTATCGCCGGGCCGGTCGCCGACCCCACCGGAGAAGGCGAAACCGGCGCCGGCCGACTCCGACGAGACGGACGAGCAGCCGACGCAGATCTTCTCCTCTCGCGCACGGAGCACATGAGCGTCGCGCCACGCACGTGAGCGCTGCGCCGCCCTTCGCCCCGCCGCCACCTGCGGCCGAGGCGTGCCCGCTATGCGCGAACCCGATCGCGCCCGAGCAGGACTGGTGCCTGCGCTGCGGCGCCGCCGCACGCACGCGCCTGGCGCCGACGCCTAACTGGCGGTTGCCCGTAATCGGGATCGCGCTCATCGCGGCGATCGCCATCGGCGTGCTCGCGGTTGCGCTCGTGAAGCTCGCCGGTCCGTCCTCGAGCACGAGCACTCCGCGCGCTGCCGCCATCGGAACCGCGGCGCCGGCCGCAGCGGCGCCGCCGGCGACGACCCCGTCCGCCTCGACCCCGACAACGACGGCAGGTGCTTCGACAACGCCGATCGCTCCCGCCGGCGCGACCCCGGGCACGCAGGCGACCCCTGGCGGTACCGCGGCGAGCGGGGCGACCTCGGGGACCGCGACCGGAGCATCGCCCGGTGGCGCCGCCGGCGGCGCTGCCGCTGGTGCCGGCGCGGCGGCCCCTCGCGCGCAGCCGGAAAGCGGCACCGGCGCGACGAAGTAGCGTTCGCTGCGCGCCCTCGCGCGCGCACACGCGCGCGCAGCGCCGCCATCGCGATACAAGCCGCTCGGCGCGGGCGCAGACAAGCCGCGCAGACAAGCCGGACGGTGCGGGCGCCCTCACGCGCGCACGCGCGCGCAGCACCACCACCGCGAGACACAACGGACGCGACGACGGCCCAGGCAGGACGACAGCCCTCACGCGCGCGCACGCGCACGCGCAGCACCCCTAACGCGACGAACTCCCCACCCGCCTACCGAGCGACAAGAACGGGGCGGCGCGACGACGAGGCGGCGGCGGGGCACGGCGAAGACGAGCGCGGGAAGGGTACGGTTGCGCGACGATGCCCGCGCTACACGCCGCGAGGGGCCGGGAGGCGGATGTCGCCGTGGTGGGGGCGGGCGCGGCGGGACTGTACGCGGCGCTGTGCGCGGCGCGGGAGCGGGCGAGCGTGGTGCTGATCTCGGCGACGCCGCTGGCGGAGACGGCGAGCTATTGGGCGCAGGGCGGGCTGGCGGCGGCGATCGGGGACGACGACAGCGCGGAGCTGCACCTGGCGGACACGGAGCGGGCCGGACGGGGCATCGTTCGGCGCTCGGCGGCGGAAATCCTGACGCAGGAGGCGCCGGCGTGCGTGCACGACCTGGAGTCGCTGGGGGTGCGCTTCGACGCGGACCGCTACGGCGGGCTGGCGCTGGGACTCGAGGGCGGACACTCGGTACGGCGGGTGGTGCACGCGGGCGGCAGTGCGACGGGCAGGCGGGTTGTGCGCCAACTGTCGGCGCTGGCGGCGTCGGAGCCGCGGATCGAGGTGCTCGAGCGCGCGCGGGCAGCGGCGCTGTGGCGGCCTGACGGGGCGTGCGCGGGCGTGGTGTGCGAAGACGGCACGCTGGTGTCGGCGCGTGCTGTGGTGATCGCGACGGGCGGGGCGGCGGCGTTGTGGTCGCGCACGACGAACCCACCGGGCTCGCAGGGCGTGGGACTGCTGCTGGCGTATGCGGCGGGGGCGGCGCTGGCGGACCTCGAGCTGATGCAGTTCCACCCGACGGCGGTGATGGGCGTGCGCGGGCGCGAGGGTTTCCTGGTCACGGAGGCGATCCGGGGGGAGGGCGCGACGCTGCACGACGCGTCAGGCGAGCGCTTCGTAGACGAGCTGGCGCCGCGCGACGAGGTGGCGCGGGCGATCCAGGAGCGGCTCGAGCAGTCGGGCGCGAGCTCGGTGGGGCTGGACATGCGCGCGGTGGACCCGGCGCGCTTCCCGAACGTGGTGAGCGCGCTGCGCGAGGCGGGGCTCGACCCGACGCGCGAGCTGGTGCCGGTGGCGCCGGCGGCGCACTACATGATGGGCGGCGTAGCGACGGACGTGACGGCGCGCTCGACGCTGGCGGGGCTGTACGCGGTCGGGGAGGCGTCGGGATCGGGGCTGCACGGGGCGAACCGCCTGGCGTCGAACTCGCTGAGCGAGTGCTTCGTGTTCTCGCGCCGCGCGATCTCGCACATCCTGGGCGAGCCGGCGTCGGCGGCGCGGCCGTCAGGGCCGGGCGACGCGGAGCTGCGGGCGCTGGCGGCACGCGCGCCGAAACCGGCGGAGCGCTCGACGCGCGAGGCGCTGTGGCGCTACGCGGGGCTTGTGCGCGAGCCGGAGGGCCTCGGGCGCCTGCTCCAGGACGGACACCCGCTGGCGCGCATGATCGCGCGCTCGGCGCTGGTGCGCTCGGAGAGCCGCGGGGCCCACCAGCGCGCGGATCACCCGGACCAGGACGCGGCGTTCGACCTGCGGCACGCGGTCCTCGCGGCCAGCGGCGACGGCGGCGTCGACAACGCGGACAGCGAGGGCAACGACGGCAGCGAGGGCGGCGACGGCGTGATCGAGTGGCAGAGGTGGATGTAAGGGCGCTGACAGATGCCTATGACGCGCCTGTGAAAACTCGCTTCTTAAGGAAACCGACGACTTCCCTTTAGGTCGGTCCTTTCTAATCAGTTACGTGTTTGTAGCTGCGGAAGGACGGAGAACTAAGCCAGGGAAGGGTCGGGCTCGCGCGGAGTCTTCTCTTGCGCAGGGACGCTCCGGAGACGACGCGGCGTAGAGAGGTACGCAGAAGCGATGTATCAGTTCAGTCGGGCAATCTATAGGGAGCTGGCGCCGAAGATCCTCGAGCCGCCCCCTGGGGGGCGCGCGGCGGAAAACCACGCGGCGGTGCTGCGCGCGTGCGAGGCGGTGATCACGCGCCTTGCGACCGACCGTCACTACTTCGCGCGGCCGGCTCGCACGCTGTTCTGCGACATCCGGTCGTACTTCCCGATGTCGGCGCAGTCGCAGGTCCACTGCGTGGTCTCGCGCTACATCGGCGCGGCGCAGGAGTTCGTGGCGGCGCACCCGCTCGAGGGCTACACGGCGGTCAGCGGCGCACCGCCGCGCTGCCGCGCGACGACGCGCAAGGGGACGCCGTGCCGCCGCGTGCCTCTGCCGCGGACGGGCTACTGCCCATCGCATCAGCACCTGGCGGACACCGAGGACCGCGAGCTCGCAGCGGCCTGACGCGCGCCGTGCGTAGGCTCCGGGAATGCTTCTCGGAGTCGACGTCGGGGGGACGTTCACGGATGCGGTGGCCGTCTCGGACGACGGCGCGGTGCACACGGCGAAGGTCCCGTCGACGCCGGCGGAGCAGGAGCGCGGAGTGCTCGCGGCGGTGCGGGCGGTGCTCGAGCGCGCGGGCGCGCGCAGCGAGGACATCAGGCGTTTCGCGCACGGCATGACGGTGGCGACGAACGCGCTGCTGGAGGGCAAGACGGCGCGCACGGCGCTGATCGCGACGGAGGGCTTCACGGACGTGATCGAGCTCGCGCGCCAGGCGCGCCCGCAGCTGTATGAGCTGTGCGCGGGGCCGCCGCGGGCGCTCGTGCCCGACGAGCTGCGCTTCGCGGCGCGGGAGCGGATGGGGCCGGAGGGCGTGGAGAGAGAGATGGACGAGCGCGCTGCGCGCGCGCTCGTCGAGGAAGTCGCGCGGCGCGAGCCGCAGGCAATCGCTGTGGCCCTGCTGCATTCCTACGCGCACCCGGCGCACGAGCGCGCGCTCGGCGAGCTGATCGGCGAGCTGCGGGACGCGGTGCACGTGTCGCTCTCGTGCGAGGTCGTGGGGACGTTCCGCGAGTACGAACGCACGGCGACGACGGTGCTCGACGCGGCGCTCTCGCCGCTGCTGTCGGGCTACCTGGAGCGCCTGGGCGCGCAGGCGCGCGCGGCGGGCCTGCCGCAGGCGCATGTGATGCAGTCCTCGGGCGGACTGACGGAGGCGGCGCACGCGGGCGCACACGCGGCGCTGACGGTGCTCTCCGGCCCGGCGGGCGGCGTCGGCGGCGCGCTGCTGCTGGCGGAGCTGGCGGGCGAGCGCGACGTGCTGTGCTTCGACATGGGCGGCACGTCGTGCGACGTGTGCGTGATCGAGCGCGGACAGGTGGCGGAGACGGCGGAACGGACGATCGCGGGCAGGCCGCTGGCGCTGCCGGCGCTGGACATCCACACGGTCGGCGCGGGCGGCGGCTCGATCGCGTGGCGCGACGCGGGCGGGGCGCTGCGCGTGGGGCCGTCGTCGGCGGGCGCGGACCCGGGGCCGGCGTGCTACGGGAGAGGCGGCACGGAGCCGACGGTGACCGACGCGAACCTGCTGCTCGGCCGCCTGCTCGAGGACGAGCCGCTCGCGGGCGGGCTGACGCTCGACCGCGCGGCGGCGGAGCGCGCGGTGGGTGCTCTGGCGAGCGCGCTCGAGATGCCGGCGCGCGCGTGCGCGGAAGGAATCGTGCGCGTCGCGGAGGCGGAGATGCTGGCGGCGCTGCGGCTGGTGACAGTCGAGCGCGGCGTGGACCCGCGCGGCTTTCTGCTCATGCCGTTCGGCGGCGCGGGGCCGATGCACGCGGCGCAGATGGCGGCGGAGCTGGGGATCGAGCGCGTGCTCTGCCCGAGCGCGAGCGGCGTGCTGTGCGCGCTGGGGCTCGCGGCGGCGGCGCCGCGGCGTGACGCGTCGCGCACGGTGATGCTGAGCGGCGCGTCGCTGACGGCGGCGCGCGTGGCGAGCGAGCGCGACGCGCTCATCGAGCGCGCGGGGTCCGCGCTCGGCGAGCCGCGCGCGCGTACGCGCGTGCGCTACGAGCTGCGCTACGCCGGACAGTCCTTCGAGCTGCCGGTCGAGCCCGCGGGCGGCGAGGCCGACCCGCAAGCGCTCGCGGCGGCGTTCGCGCGCGCACACGAGGAGCGCTACGGCTACAGCGACGCGGCCGGCGAGGTCGAGCTGGTGACGATCCGCGTGTCGGTGTGGGGCGAGGCGCCGGCGCTGGCGCTCGCGGCGCCGCCGGCCGGACCCTCGCGCGCGCAGACACGCGCGGTGGTGTTCGCGGGCGAGGAGCTCGAGTCGAGCGTGCTGCGCGGCGCGCCGGCCCCGGGGACGCGCGTGCGCGGCCCGGCGCTGTGCGCGCAGGCGGACGCGACCGTGCTGGTTCCCCCGGGCTGGTCGGGGAGCGTCGACACGACGGGCAACCTCCTCCTGCGTCGGGAGCCCGCGTGAGCGCGGGCGATTCTGCGTGCCGGGAGCGCGGATGAGCGGCGAGCTCGACGCGATCGAGCTGCAGCTCGTCGTCGGGGCGCTGCGCGCGGCGTGCGCGGAGATGGGCGTCGTGCTGATCCGCTCGGCGCACTCGTCGAACATCAAGGAGCGCCGCGACGCGTCGACGGGGCTGTTCGACGCGGACGGCGAGATGGTGATGCAGGCGGAGCACATCCCGGTGCACCTCGGTTCGATGCCGGCGGCGGTCGCGGCGGTGCGCGGCGAGCGCCACGCGCGCGGTGTCTCGTGGGTGCTCAACGACCCGTTCGCGGGCGGTACGCACCTGCCGGACATCACGGTCGTGACGCCGATCTTCGACGACGCGCGCCTGATCGGCTTCGCGGCGAGCCGCGCCCACCACGCGGACGTCGGCGGGCGCGTGCCGGGATCGATGCCGGCGGACTCGCGCACGCTGGCGGAGGAGGGCGTGGTGATCTCGCCGCGGCGCCTCGATGAGGAGGCGATCGCGGAGATCGCGGCGCGCATGCGCCAGCCGCTGGAGCGCCGCGCGGATCTGCGCGCGCAGCTCGCGGCGAACCGCGTGGGTGCGCAGCGCGTGCAGGAGCTCGCGTCGAGACTCGGCGCGGCGCGCCTGCGCGCGGCGACAGACGCGGTGCTCGACTACGCGGAGCGCCGCACGCGCGCGTGTCTGGCGGCGCTCGCGGACGGCGAGCGCAGCGCGCGTGACGTGCTCGAGGCGCCCGAGGGCGACCTCACGCTGCGGCTGCGCGCCCGCGTGCACGGCGAGCGGCTGACACTGGACTTCGCGGGCAGCGCGGAGCAGCACGCGGGCAACCTCAACTGCCCGCTGGCGGTCACACGCTCGGCTTGCCTGTTCGCGGTGCGCGTGCTCACGGACCCCGAGATTCCGCCGTCGGCGGGCGCGTACCGCCCGATCGAGATCTCGGCGCCGCGCGGCAGCGTGCTCAACGCGCGGCCGGGCGCGGCGGTCGCGGCGGGAAACGTCGAGACGTCATCGCGCGTGGCGGATCTCGTGCTGAGCGCGTTCGGCGGCGCGCAGGGGCAGGGGACGATGAACAACCTCACGCTCGGCGACGCGGCGTTCTCCTACTACGAGACGCTCGGCGGCGGCCAGGGGGCGTGCGCGGACGCGGACGGACCGAGCGCGGTGCACGTGGCGATGAGCAACACGCTGAACACGCCGATCGAGGCGCTCGAGCGCGAATTTCCGCTGCGTGTGCTCGAGTACGCGCGCCGGCGCGGCTCGGGCGGAGCGGGCAGGCACCGCGGCGGCGACGGGGTCGTGCGCGAGATCGAGGCGCTGCGCGAGCTGTCCTTCTCGCTGATCGCGGAGCGCCGCCGGCACGCGCCGCAGGGCGCGAGCGGCGGCCTGCCGGGCGCGCGCGGGCGCGACGTGCTCGACGGCGCTCCGATCCCGGGCAAGGCGACGGGCACGCTTCGCGCGGGCTCTCGCCTGCGGATCGAAACGCCCGGCGGGGGCGGGTTCGGGCCGCCGAGCTCCTAGCGCGAGAGGCCCGCTGCCGCGAGGGCGTCGTCGTGGTCGAGGTAATGCTGCTGGCTGACGATGCGCCCGTCCTCGATCGCGTTGACGTTCGTGAGCGCGAGACGCGTGTCGATCCCGCTCACGCGGCCGCGGACCTGCCAGTCCATGCGCGAGACGACGAGCTCGCCGGCCGGGATGAGCTCGTGCAGGATCGCTGCGTCCTCCCCTTCCCACGCCTCCTTGAGCCCCTCGAAGAAGCGGCGGATCTCGTCGCGGCCGTGCAGCGTGCCGCTCTCGACCCACGACGCCGGCGGCGTCATCTCGGCGTCCGCGGCGTAGAGCTCGGCGAACGCGTCGAGGTCGCCGCGGTTCCAGGTCTCGTACCAGCTGCGCATCACGCTGAAGCCGTCGGCGGTCACCTCCGGTGCAGCTTAAGGCGATGATTCGGCTCTGCGCAGCCCGGTGAGCAGCCACACGCCGAACAGCGCGATGAGGCCGAGCGCTGCCGCGAACGCGAGCAGCGTGTGGTTGTGGACGCCCGATATGAGCCCGCGCCCGGCGTCGAGGAAGGCGGTCGCGGGGTTGATGCTCGCGACGCCGTGGATCCAGCCTTTGAGCAGGTTGAGCGGCACGTACACGGGCGCAAGGAACAAGAGCAGGAAGACGGGCGTCTGCATCAGCGGACCGGCCTGGATCGAGCGGAAGCGGAAGGCGACGCCGGCGGCCCAGCCGTAGCCGACGAGCACGAGCAGCGCGGCGAGCCCGTACAGACCGAACAGATCTACGCCGTCGCCCGTGATGCGCATGCCCGTCGCGAGCGCGACGGCGGTGATGAGCACGAGCGTGATGGCGGAGCGCGTGAGGCCGACGAGCGCGTAGCCGAGGGCGATCCCGCGGCGATCCTCCGCGGCGATCATCAACCGGCGCGCGAAGCCGCTTTCGAAGTCGAAGGCGAGCGTGAAGCCGGTGAAGAGCCCGGCGAACATGGCGGACTGGCAGAGGATGAAGACGAACTGGAAGGCGGTGTAGCCGGCGGGGAAGCTAAAGCCGGGAATCGAGCCGAGCGCGGAGAGCCCGCCGGCGAAGCCCGCGAGGAAGACGAGCGGGAAGATGAGCGAGGGGACGAACAGGTCCGGCCGGCGCGCGTACGTGTGCACGCCGCGCCAGGCGATCGTTAGCGCGACGCGCCACAGGCCGCCGTGGGTCGTGCCCCTCATGTGCGCTGCAGCCTCGTGCGCAGGGCGGCGACGGCAGCCATCAGCGAGACCGCGGCGAGCGCGGCGGCGACGGCGAAGCCGCGCCACAGCGCGGTTCCGTCCCAGCCGTAGATGAACAGGCTGCGGAAGCCCTCGACGAGGTAGGAGATCGGGTTCCACGTCGCGACCGTGTGAAACCACCCGGTGCGCAGGAGATTGCGCGGGAGGTTGCTCGAGGACAGGAAGATGAAGACGAAGAACAGCGGGAAGAGGCCCTGCACGGCCTCGCCGGAGCCGGTGCGCAGCGCGGCGAAGCAGCCGAGCGCGCCGAAGGCGATGCCGGTGAGCGAGCCGAGGGCGAGCAGCACGAGCGCGCCGCCGACGCCCGCCTTCAGTTCGGCGCCGGCGGCGAGGCCGAGCAGCAGGTACGCGAGCGCCTCGAGCAGCCCGAGCGCGGCGACGCCGACGAGGATCCCGCTGAGCAGCGACGTGCGACGCAGCGGCGTGAGCGCGAGGCGGTTGAAGAACCCGCTCTGGATGTCCTGCGCGAGGTTCGTGCCGGTGTTGATCATCGCGAACATCCCGCCCTGGATGAACGCGACGGCGATCGCGAAAGAGACGTAGGAGTGCGTCGGAAACCCGGGCAGCCGCGTCGCGGCCTTCAGCCCGCTGGCGTTGACCGCGAGCAGGATCGCGGGGAAGAAGACGATCGGGAACAGCTGGAAGGGCTGGCGCAGCGTCTGCAGAATCGAGCGCCGCGCGAGCACGCGCACCTGCGCGAACGTGCCGCCGCTCACGCGCCCGCCCTCGCGCGCCCGCGGCGTCGCCGGGGAGCGCCGTCGGACTCCTGCTCGTGCTCGCCGGTCCCGCCGGCGCCCTCGAGCGAGCGCCCGGTCTTGGCGAGGAAGACGTCGTCGAGCGTCGGCGCGTGCAGGCGCAGGTCCGCGATCGCGATTCCCTCGGCGTCGAGCGCGCGCACGATCTCGGCGACGTCGCCGGCGCCTTCGGCGAGGCGCGTGGCGACTGCGTTCGTCGCCGCGGGCACGTCTTCGCCGAAGCGGGCGAGGATCGCGCCGACGCGCTCGCGGTTGCCGGGGTCGGCCGGGACCAGTTCGACGCTCGGGCGCCCGATCGTCGCCTTCAGCTCCGCGGGCGTGCCTTCCGCGACGAGGCGGCCGCGGTCGATGATCCCGAGACGGTCGGCGAGAACGTCGGCCTCCTCGAGGTACTGCGTCGTGAGGAACACGGTCACGCCGTCGGCGGCGAGGCGGCGCACCTCGTCCCACAGCGCGGTGCGGCTCTGGATGTCGAGGCCCGTCGTCGGCTCGTCGAGGAACAGGAGCCGCGGGCGGTGCACGAGCGCGAGCGCGAGGTCGAGCCGCCGCTTCATGCCGCCGGAGTAGCCGCCGACCTTGCGATCGGCGGCCTCGGTGAGGCCGACGCGCGCGAGCAGCTCGCTCCCGCGCGCCTCGCGTTCGGCCTTCGAGAGGCCGTGCAGCGAGCTCTGCAGGCGCATGTGCTCGCGCCCGGTGAGGTACGCGTCGAGCGCCGACTCCTGCAGCGAGGCGCCGATCACGCGTCGCACCTCGGCGCCCTGCTTGACGACGTCGAGCCCGGCGACGCGCGCGCTGCCCGACGTCGGCGGCAGCAGGGTCGTGAGCATCAGCACGGTCGTCGACTTGCCCGCGCCGTTGGGACCGAGGAACCCGTAGATCTCGCCCGGCGCGACCGCGAGGTCGATGCCGGCGACGGCCCTGATGCCGCCCTTGAAGTCGCGGACGAGCCCCTCGACGACGATCCCGTTGTCGGCTTGACGCGAGCTCATCCCTCGGACTCGGCGAGTAGCAGCGGCGAGGGCGAGGGCTCGACGCGCAGCAGCCGCGCCGGCGCGGGCGGCAGCCACCAGTTCCAGCGGCCGAACAGCGAGATCACGGCCGGAACAAGCAGCGCGCGGATGAGCGTCGCGTCGAGCAGGATGCCCGCGGCGAGGCCGGTGGCGAGGACTTTGACTTCGGTCGCGGGGCCGGAGGCGAGCGAGGTGAACGCGAGGAAGAGGATCAGCGCAGCGCTCGTGACGAGCCTGCCCGTGCGCCCGATGCCTCGCACCACGGCGGTGTCTGTCGATCCGGTGGCGTCATATTCTTCGCGCATGCGCGCGAGGATGAAGACCTCGTAGTCCATCGACAGGCCGAACAGGAACGCGAACACCATCAGCGGTATCCACGCGGTGATCGAGCCGGTCGCGGCGATGCCCCAGATCTGCTGCGAGCCGTGGCCGCGCTGCCACACGAGGTCGAGCACGCCCCACGCGGCGCCGACGCTGATGACGTTGAGGATGACCGCCTTCAGCGGCAGCAGCAGCGAGCGGAACGCGCGCGCGAGCAGCACGAAGGTGATCAGCGCGATCAGCGCGATCATCAGCGGGAAGTTCCCGTAGACGGCGCTGATGAAGTCGGCGTTCTGCGCGGCGAGACCGCCGAGGCGGACGTCGCCCGGCTGCGCGCGCACGGCACTGCGCACGCGGTCGAGCGCCGCGGTCCCCGCGGCCGACGACGCGTCGGCGGGGGTGAACGCGTCGACGACGGCGGCTCCCGGCCGCCGCCATTCCGGCAGCGCCGGCGCGACCGCGCCGCTGACGCCGCGCACCTGCGCGAGCGCATGCGCGACGGCTTCGGGCGAGGAGGAGCCGCGCACGAGCACCTCGTGCGGCACGAGCGCGCCGGAGCCGATGCCGGAACGCTCGATCGCGAGCAGCCCCTGCTTGGCTTCGCCCTGCTTGGCGATGGTGTTGACGTTCGAGAGGCCGAGCTGGAGGTTGGTCGCGGCGACGACGAGCGCGGCGAGGACGAGCGCGGCGCCGGTGGCGGCGACCCAGCGACGGCGGACGACGAGGTTCGCCCAGCTCGTCCACGAGCGGCTCGCCTTGTCGTCGTCTCGCACGTGCGGCCAGTCCAACCGCGGGCCGATGCTCGAGAGCACGACGGGCAGCAGCGTCATCGCGACGATGACGCTGATCAGCGGGATCAGGAGGCCGCCGTAGCCGACGGAGCGCAGGAACGGCAGCGGCAGCGCGACGAGCGCGAGCAGACCGATCGCGACGGTCGTGCCGCTGAAGACGACGGCGCGTCCCGCGGTCTGCATCGCGCGCATCACGGCGGCGTCGCCCTGCAGTCCGTGCGCGCGCTCTTCGCGCCAGCGGACGACTACGAGCAGCGCGTAGTCGATCGAGACGCCGAGTCCGATCAGCGCGATGAGGAACTGGACGATCGGCGAGACTTCGGTGATCGTCGTGACGCCCCAGACGACGAGGAAGGAGGTGAGGATCGCGGCGATCGCCATCATGATCGGCACGAGCGCGAGGAACGAGCCGAACACGAAGGCGAGAATGAGCAGCGCGCCGACGCCGCCGAGGAGCGCCTCGACGAGTACGCCGGGGCCGCTGCCGCCGCCGCTCTGAACGGACAGCGCGTCGAGGCCGGTGATGCGCACGGGCGCCCCGGCGACGGTCACGCCCCGGAGGGCTTTGATCGCGTGTTTGGCGGCTTCGGGGTTGTCGTTGAAGGCCTGTTTGGGATCCTGGGGTGGATACGCGATCGCGAACGTCGTGTGCCCGTCGCGCGAGACGAACGCGCCGGCGTTGCCCGTGCTCGCGTAGCCGGCGATGCGCACGCCGGGCAGAGCCGCATGCAGGCGCGCTTCGACGCCGGCGAGCTGCGTGCGCACGGGCGCGGAGCCGACTGTCGCGCGGTTGGGCAGCGTGACGACGGCGAGCAGCGCGGCGTTGTTGCCGCCGGTCCCGCCGAACTGGTGCGAGATCTGCTGGTTGGTGACGAAGCCTTCGCGGCCGGGTACGGAGAACTTCTGTTTGAGCGCTTTCGACGCCGAGCCCGCGGACGCGCCGCCGATCAGCGTGAGCAGCACCCAGAAGACGACAACTACGCGCTTGTGCGCGAGCACGAAGCTCGTGATGCGGGAGATGGGTCCGGTGGCGGTGGTCGCCGGCGCGGTCATTGCGGGGCCCTCCAGTGGTTCGCTAGAAGAATCGCTCGAAGAAGTAACGATCTATATCAGAAATCTTTTTGAGATGCTACGATCTGGCGAGTATGGGGGTTGAGAGGGAGCACAGTGCGCCGGGCGCGCCGGCCGGCCTCGGCACGACGCTCGCCGGTGATGACGCCGCGGAGCGCGACGAGCTTCCGCGTGCGCCAACCGCGCGGTCGGTCGGCTTCACGCTCTCCTCGCTCGGCTTCGCGGTCGCGCAGCGCTTCACAGAGACGCTAGCGCCAGTTGGGCTCGAGCCCAAAGAGTTTGCGCTGATGCGCGCGGTCAGCGCCGCCGAAGGACGCACCCAGCAGGCGCTCGCCGGCGCTCTCGAGATCCCGGCCAGCCGCATGGTCGCGCTGGTCGACGCGCTCGAAGAGCGCGGGCTGATCGAACGCCGCCACAACCCCCGCGACCGCCGTGCGCGCGAGCTGTACCTCACGCCGAGCGGGACCGAGCTCCTCGGCCGTGCATTCACGCTCGCGGCAGGGCTGGAGGGTGAGCTGTGCGCGGGCCTGAGCGGCGCCGAGCGTGAGCAGCTGCTCGAGTTGCTCCAGCGCGTCGGCGCCGCGCTCGGCGTCCCTCCCGGCGTGCACGCGGCCACGCGCACGCTGCCCGACTGACGCGGGCACCACACGCCGGCCGACGGGCTCGCGCGCCGGAAAAGCGTTATGTAGCGCTACGTACTTTGTACATTTGCTTCAGATAAAGGCCTCATTTGCAGGCCATTTGTGATTTCCGCCCGATTTTCGTATCTTTTCACGCGCTGGCCGCGCCACACCCCGGCGCACAACAGGGCCAGCGCGGCCGAATTCCTCCGTTTTCAGCTGCACCCCGTCTTATGCCAATTGCTTTCAAAGAGTGGGCCGTCACCGTTCGCGCGCTTGCCGAAGGTGAGCAGCTGATCACCGTGCGCAAGGGCGCACTGCGCGCGCCCGGGAAGCCGTTCCGGCTCGCCCACGAGCGCTTCTTCCTCTACCCGACGTTCGAACACCAACCGGGCGACCTCGTGCGCGAGTCGCACCAGCCCGAGCTGCGCCGCGCGCTCGAGGAGGGCGTCTGGAGCGACGGGGAGCCGCACCTCGCGGCGTTCACCTCGGGCGCCCCCGTGCAGCAGCCCGACCGCGTGCGGATCCGCGCGTGGGCGGAAGTCGCGGGGCACTACACGGTCACCGACCCGCGCTGCGTGGACGCGCTCGCGCCGTTCTACGTGTGGACGACCGACTACGCGGAGAAGCGCCTCGGCTGGCGCCGGCACCAGCCGCTGCACGTGCTGCTGCTGCGCACCTACCGCATCCCGCGCCCGGTCACGGTGAAGGTGCGCGACGAGTACTCGAACTCGCACGGCTGGATCGAGCTCCAGCGCGAACTTCCGTTCGAGGGCACACCGGTGCTCTCCGACGCGGAGTTCGAACGCGCCTCGGAGGAGATCAGCGCGATCACCGCCGACGCGGGCGAGCCGGTCTTCGCCTAACCGCCGCCTCGCACGCTACTCGCCTAGCTGACTGCCCGCTCCAGGCGCTTCTCGCCGACCTGACCCGCCGCTCCCGGGCGCTCTCGCCGACCCGATGGCCGCCCGAGGCCCCGCCGAGCGGAGCGCCGTTTTCAGGCCGGTCGTGCGGAACTGTCGTGGGGCGCGAGCGTTTCGCGAGCAGCCTGTGCGGCCGACTCGGGGACGAGCACGTCGCGCGCGCCGGCGGCGAGGGAGTAGGTGACGTCAACCCCCGGACGCAGGAGGCTCGGGATGCCGTGAGCGAGCAGGAGGTCCTCGATCAGCTCGGCCTCGCTCTGGTTCTGCGCGCGCGCTACTTTGACGAGCTCGCCCTGGGTGTACTGCGGCTTGATCCTGCGCGCGCGGCGCCGGCGCGCGCTGTCCTGCACCTCGTCGGCGTCTGCGCGCACGAGCGGCATCCCACAGGCGGCGCAGAAGCGCTCGTCGGCGGGCGCCGCGCGCCCGCAGCCGGGGCACTCCAGGTCGCCCGTCATGAGACCGCCGTCTCGATCGGGATGTCGGTGATCTCGCCCGCATCGATCAGGTAGGAGCGCACGTCGGGCTCCCGCATGTCGGAGAGGCCGACGATGATCCACTCCACGCCGGGCCAGTTGGCGGCGAAGTTGACATCCGTCTGCGACGGATAGGGCGCGGTGCGCGTGTGCGAGTGGTAGATCGCGCCGAGCTCCTGACCCGCGTCCTCGATGCGGTCGATGATCCGCAGCAGCTCGCGCGGGTCGACCTCGAAGCGCAGCGGGCTCGCGGCAGTGTTGCTCGCGCGGTGCACCTCGGCCGCGACCGGCGGCTCGCCGGGCTCGACGGCGACGACGCCGCAGCACTCGTTGGGTGCGTCGGCGAGCGCGTGCTCGATCAGCGCGTCGAGCAGTGCGGGGGCGATGAGCACGCGCTCACCACCACACTGTCGAGTCCAGGTTCTCGATCTCCTCGACGGGGAGCGTGTAGATGCCGCTCGAGAGGTACTTCCAGCCGTCGTCGGCGACGACGAACACGACGTTGCCCTCGTCGAGCTCGCCCGCGATGCGCACTGCGATGCTCGCGATCGCGCCGCTCGAGACGCCGGCGAACAGGCCCTCCTCGTCGAGCAGCCTGCGCGTCCACACGATCGCGTCTTGGTTGGTGACGAAGATCTTGCGGTCCAGCAGCGAGAGGTCGATGATCGGCGGGATGAAGCCGTCGTCGAGCGAGCGCAGCCCCTGCACGGGCTCGCCCTGCATCGGCTCGGCGGCGACGATCTTGACGGCGTCGCCGAACGTCTCGCGCAGGCGGCGGCCGTTCCCCATCAGCGTGCCCCCCGTCCCGAGCCCGGCTACGAACGCGGACACCTCCTCGAGCTCTTCGAGGATCTCGAGCGCGGTGCCGTTGTAGTGCGCGGCGGGGTTCGCCTCGTTGCCGTACTGGTAGGGCATGTAGCAGGAGGGGTCTTCTTCGGCCATCGCGAGTGCCATCGCGACGGCCCCGTTCGAGCCCTCGGCGCCGGGCGAGTAGACGATCTCGGCGCCGTACATGTGCAGCAGCTGTGTGCGCTCGGGGGTGACGTTCTCGGGCATCACGACCTTCAGGCGGTAGCCCTTGCGCGCGCAGATCATCGCGAGCGAGATGCCGGTGTTGCCGGACGTCGGTTCGAGGACCGTCTGACCGCGCGAGAGCGCGCCCTTCTCCTCGGCGTCCTCGATCAGCGCGCGCGCGACGCGATCCTTGACCGAGCCGGTGGGGTTGCGCGACTCGAGCTTCGCCCAGACGTGGACGCCGGGCTTCGGCGACAGGCGCGGCAGCTCGATCAGCGGCGTGTTCCCGATCGACTGCACGACATCGCCGTAGCGACCCCCGCATGGCCGGTTCCTGAGCCTCTCGACCGCCATTACTTCACGGAGTGTAGTGGCCGTGCTTGCCCGTGTCTGCCGATGACAGACAGTCCGTCGATACAGGCGATTACGCACACAACCGCAGGGTCACGGTGTCGTCCGGTGACGCCCCGTCCGGCTAGGTTCGCTGACAAGTCGATGACAGACCGCCGTGCCGTATCTCGGGCGCGGAGACTGGCGCGGCGCGGGATACTTGTCGCGGGATGTCGGCGAATGTAACGCCCGAGCACCGCACCGTGGCAACGACAGTGGCCCGTGCCCCCGTGCGCTTTGAGAGGAGCAAGCGTTTGTTGATCGCCGGAGCGACGGCTTTTCTCGGCATCAACCTGTGGACCGGTGCCCCGTTGTTCTCGCTGTGGCTCGGTTCGCAGTTCGTAGGCGAGCGGCGACTGAGCATGACCGCTGTATGCATCGTGGTAGTGACGCTGGCGATCCTCGTGTTCTGCATGGCGTTCGCGCTCGTGCGACTCAACGATGCGTACAAGCGAATTACGGGGCATCCGCTTCGCGAAGACCGGCTGACCTGGCTTCGCAGCTTCAATGTACGACGCGAGTCGCCAGGCGAAGGGGTAGCGACCAGCCTGATGGAGCGGATCGTGATGATCAACGTCTACCTCGCCACGATCGCGCTGCTCGTGTACTTCGTCGCCTTTCCGCAGTCGCCAATCCTGCACTAACGTGCTCACGCTGCCGCCTTCGGCTGCTCGGTATCCCCGGCCCAGCTGCTCGAGCGCGACGCGCGTCGTTTCACCCAGCGACCAGCGGCGCTCGCGGCCGTGCTGCCCGACCGCCTGGCGCAACGGCTCGGGAATCCGGATGCTCGTGGTAGTGGCTGCTGTTGGTGCCGCATGCGGCTCGTGGGTGCAGACGTTGATGTGACTGTCTGCGTATTCGCGCGCCCTGAGGCGCGGCGAGCGCGAGGTCGAGGCCTCTAAGGTCCGTGAGCGCCGCCCTGCGTCAGCTGCCGAGAAGGAGCTCGAGCGGGAAGCGGACCGAGCGACCTCGGCCCCCGCGGGCCTTATTCCCGAGCCGCTATGTCCGACCTGCGTCGCCAGCGTGCATAACGCAAGTCCGACGACGACCGACCGATGCCTTAGGTGGCGGCGCTCAGCACGAGCAGGTTCAGAGGACCGCTGGGCGCCGCCACAAGATGGCATTCGAGGCGGATGCTGCCTGCGGGATACTGGGCGAAACGCCATGTCCGAGAACGCGGACGAGAGGGTTTATTGCTTCTGTCCCGTTAGACCCTAACGGCCCGGCCGGCCGGCGTACACCCCCATCTGAGAGAGGGCCCTCCCACCCGCACGGGGACGGCCCTGACGCTCCTACTCCGTACTGCTGCTGCCCTTGTGACCCCCGTTGCTATGGTGTCGAAGCCCGCATTCCGCGGGAAACCACTACCCGAAGGTCTCGGCGACCGGAACACCTCTGCCACTGGCAAGAGCAGCGCCGGCCAACTAGGCCCGAGAGGAGTACTTATGAGCACCACCGTTGCGACCCCTGACCGGGGCACCAGCGTTACGACCCCGGACAGGGGGCAGCTGCTTCACCTGCCGGCCAAGGACCTCACGGTTCTCAAGACGATCCAGAGGGAACCGAGCCCCGCCCGCGTTCGCCAGTTCCAGGGAGACAAGTGGAACGAGGAGAAGACCGGCATCTTGCAGGTCGCACGCATCGACGCGGGGGAGTACAAGGGCCGGCTTCACATCGTCGACGGCGGCACGCGCTGGAAGGCGAAGATTGAGGACGGCGACGTGAACTACATGTTCCCGTGCTACGTCCGAGACATGTCCTTTGAGGAGGCAGCGAAGGCGTTTCTCGCGTACAACAAGGACAGCATGAAGCCGAGCGCGTTCGCGAAGTTCGCGGTCGGCGTCCGTGCGGGTGAGCACGCCCCGCTCGCGGTGAAGAAGGCACTGGAGTCGATCCCGTTGACTCCGAACCCGAGCGTCTCCTCGTTCGGCGACGCGGACAAGACGGGCGATTTCGCGGCGTTCGCGGCCGCCGACCGGATCGTCCAGCGGGCATACGCGGAGGACCCGGACTGGGACAACGCAGCCGACCTGCTCGCATGGTCGATCCGGATGGGTCGGCAGGCCTACCCTCAGAATGGCCACCCTGGCGCGGCCTTTGGCCACGACGCTGACACCATCCAGGCCATCGCGAAGATCGGGCTGGCGAATCCGCTCGTCATTGGCGACAACGAGCGCGAGAGGAATCTCACGCAAAGCATCAACACGTGGCTCGGCAGTACCGAGAGCCTGCAGAAGCTGTTCAAATATCGGTCGCGGATGGAGCCATCGCACTGGAAGGTCGAGCTCATGCGTGTGACGAAAAACCACGGCGGCTCGTTGTCGCGCGGGAACGTGCTCGCGGACCTGATCGTGAAAAACCACAACCGCAAGCACACGCCGAAGCTCAAGTCCGACTGAGCGAACGGTCGACGAATGCATTGGTCGAGGGCCGGGTAACCCCGGCCCTCGGCTTGTCAAGTGCGCTCGAACGTGAACACGGTCTCGTCCTTCATGCGCGTCGCGAGCGTTCCGCTTGTGTTCGTCGGCGGCGGCAGGTATCGATGTCGCGCCGGTATCGGACGCGGGTTCTTCTCCACAAGCTCGAAGCCATTTCGATCAGCGGTCCGTCTACAGATACTCGCGTTGGAAATCGGCACGCCCTTGAGCTGCGAGTCGGCGACGACCATCACTAGATGCCCACCTGGCTTCGTGACCCGCGCTAGCGCACGCGCGAGCCTGTCCATGTCATGCGTAAAGTGCAGCACCATTCCCTGGCGCGCGGGCGGCAGCTCGTTCATGTCGGGAACGGCCGCTCTGGCGATCTCGCTCACCTCGGGCGTGACCCCATCGAGGCCGCGCTCGACACCAACTGAGTTTCCTCGGATCTCACGGAGCGCACCGACCGTCCAACCCAACCACACGAGGCTCATCTTGTGCCCGCGCAGGTAGTCGATCGCGTTCAGATATGGGGGGGACGTGACGCAGAGGTCAATCGAAGCGGAACGCACGAAGCCCAGTGTCCGAGCGTCGGCGCGACGGATGCTCGGCCGGCACTGCCCGCGGGCGTTGGCCATCAGTGCTTCGAGCTTTTCCGCCGATTTGAGGAACCCGCTGAAAACGTCATAGTCGTTGTCGTCAGCGACGCGATGCGGCCTGCTGTGGGAAGTGTCTCGGGCGAGCGAAGCGGCCATCTCCTTCGTCACGATCATGCGACTCAGCGCAACCCGTAGGGGATCATCGCTACGCGGGCCGTCGATCAGGATGCGAGAAATCCGTGACAGGTCCTGTATCTGAGGTCGTGCGAACCAGTACTCGATGAAATCGTTGGTTTCCTGGTCACGGCGAATCCATTCTGGAACGTTGTGACCCAGACGAGATGCTCGTTCGAGCACCGCTTCCGCCCTGGCGGCGAGGTCTTTTGCCCACGAGCCGTAGCATGCGGTTCGCGTGATGATCACGGCGAGCGGGTCCATGTCAACGCCAATCGCGTTTCGTTCTGCCTCGCCGGCGAGGCGGACCACCGTCCCGGAGCCGCACATGGGGTCCAAAACTGTCCCCCCCGGCTCGGTCAAGAGCTCGATCTTCTCGAGCGCAATCTCGGGCGCCATGCGCGCCGGGAACGCATGCACATGCTTTCGGGGAAGCGTCGCCGTCAGCATCGCGGGCCGATCCCGGCGAAGAACTCCGCGGCGCGCGGGCGCGGCTCGTGCGTACCCATGCACGATCACGCTATATGGCAGTGATGACGTCGTCACGGCCTGCAACGCGCCAGCCACCCTCAGCCTTCCAAACCGGCATGACGATAGAACCCCTGGCGGACGGCTGCCACCCGCCCAGACGCCGCTTCTAACCGGCTATCTGACCGTCTAACGGGGCAATCGCTGCGTGCAGTACGCGACCCCGCCGGAGGCTGCAGCGCTCAACGGCGGGATCGCCACGAACCGAAGTCCGCGCTCCGGTAGCCCTGCCCATCATGGGTCTACAGGCTGCGGTCGTTTGGCCTACATCCACGACCGACTCCGAAGAAGGATGCGGCGACGTGCCCCGTCCGACACGCCGCCGCCGCATCGCGCGTCACAGCCAGTTCCCGCGCGAAGGTCTGCGGGACGGGCTCCGTAGCACGCCCGCCCCGCTGTGGAGCGCGTCGCTGCCACGCGCGCTCCGTTCGGGGTACCCGAGACCCCGAAGCTCTCAGTCCTCGTCGCCAGCGGCACCCACCTTCTCCTTCTCCTTGTCCCATCCCTGGGCCAGCTCCTCGAACATCGACGCCGCGGACGGCGAGAGGGTCCCCACGTTCTCGTTGATGAACGGGACCGGACCGTCGTGGAACGGGCCTGTCAGATGGGCTCCGACTGGCAGCCCGTACGCCTGATGCGCCGGGGGCTCGGGCGTTCCCAGCAGCGCGTTCTTGATCGCCGCCGTGAGGTCGGCGGCGTCGCCGGAGTCGCCGTTCGGCTTTCGGAAGGTGCCCAGCACCGCTATGTGCCGGACGGTGGGCTCCACGACTGAGTCCGCGCGGACGGGACGCCTGAGCCAGTCTCGCTTTCCCCTCGCCTCGGCGACCTTCTGCAGGAGAGACTCCAGCGCGGTAACAGCAGCGAGTGCCGCCTGCGCGAGCTTCTCCTCGTCCCTCGCGAGCGCCGCGTCGTGCGCGGGCTTCTTCGCCTCGTCCTCCAGGCGGTCCTGCGCAGCGAGCGCCGCGCGCTTCGCGACCTCGGCGTCGTAGCGGGCCGACTTCAACGCAGCCTCGGCATCGTCCTGGCGGGACGGCTCCGCCGCCACCCCGTCGATGCGCGCCCGGACCGCGCCGGACATCGCGTCCTCCTTCGACTTCTTCAGCGCCTCCTCCGCCTCGCGTACGGCCTCCTCGACTTCGGCGAGCTCACGCTCCATCCGCTGGTGCGTCTCGATCGCCTTCCGCAGGTCGCCCTCGAACTCCTTCGGGTCAGGCATCGTCTCCACTCCTTCCGAACCGCGCCTCTCGTTTCCCGAACAGGTTCGCCCGGAGCGCCTCGTTCATCGCCTCGCTGGCCTGCGGGTCAGGTCCCGCGGGCTCGTCCTTCTCGATGCCGAGCCGCCGCTGCCTGCGCGCCTCTGCGTCCTCGGGAGCGTCGGCCACGGACATCCTCGTCTGGTTGGCTCGCGGCGCCCTCAGCGCCTGGTTCATCGCGTGCCGACCTTCGGCCAGCGCGTCGGCCCGCTCGGCGCGGTCGCGGGCCTCGGCTTCGGCCCTCACCCGTTCCTGTGCCTCTCGCTCCACCCTCGTGGGCCTCATGAGGTGCACCTGCCTTTCGTTCGTGTCATTGGTCGAGTCCTGCAAGTTCGTCTGCCGCGCTCATGGGCGGGCGTTCGGCTTGGCGGGCGCGGTAGCGCGCGTGGGCTTCGGGGATGGGCACGACCCCCCGCTGTGAGATGGAGTAGTACGTCTGCTCCGCAATCGCGGCCGGTATGCGAGCGAAGGTCAGTCCGTCGATGCGGCGGTACCAGCCGACCTTCGCGCGGAAGCGTCCGTTTGCCAGTTGGTAGCTCCCCTGGGGCGCGCCCCCGGCAGCCGGCGGCGGCGGCAGCCCGCGTTCCTCGCGGATGCGTGCGTCCTCGCGCTCGCGCTTCCGCTCGCGGTAGCGGCGTGACTTCTCCGCTCCGGTCAGCGCCACGGCGTCACCGTCCCGTCACCGCGTAGAGCGCCGGAACCCATGCGAACGCTCGCCGTCTCGGCGTTCTCGCGTTTCGGGTGACGGTGACGCCGACGTTTTCGGTCCCACTACTGCGGGCGCGAACACGGGAGCCCTTAGTGGGTGCCCAGGGCATCGACTCTGTACGGGCCGTCCGCCGCTCCGGCGGCATCGCAGTCCGCCTCGCTGCGAGCCTGCCCACCCTCCTCGCGAGTGGCGAGTTCACCACGGGTCGCCTCACAGGTTCTCCCGTACGGCGAGCAGCGCCTGCTCCACGTCATCTGCGCCGAAGGCCGCTGCCGACCCGAACGCCCTCGCCAGCTCCTTCACCGGCACTCGGCGCATCGACGGGTAATACCTCACGTCCAGCCCGAGCAGTCTGCTGAAGAAAATCTCCAAGCGACATCCTCGGCTCTCCTTCCAGCCCGGAAGGACAACGATGCAGTCCACCCCCGAAGCAATGAGTCGCAAATCCCGAGCCAGAAGCTTTGACCACGTACGCCCGCGCGGCAGCACAGCGTTAGACCCCGTGGGGTCAGCCATGCACGCATCGCGCACCGCATCGTCGTCTAGCTCCGCAGGCGACCACACGGTCGCATCCGGATAGCGGGCGCGAAGGTCAGCGGCTGCCGCATCCAGCTCGCGCATCCCGTGGTACGGACGCCCCGTCATGGGCGAGCAGCAGTAATACGTCGTCACGTCTCCGACCTCCCTGTCTTTGACTTCCTCTTCTTCCGCCGCGCCAACTTGCGCTTGTGGGCAGCCTCGCGGGACTCGTGAACCCACCGCGTGTACCGGCTGTTGTCGTCCCGTTCCTCGTCGCTTCTCGTCTGTCCGCTGCTGCCCTCGACGGGTGCAGCGGCGCGGCTCACCGGCTGAGCACGCTCGCGACGTTGTCGAGTCCCTCGCGCACAGAGAGCAGCGCCTCTGCCTGCGCGAGCTGCACCACCCGATCAGCCGTCATCTCGAGCGGATAGCCGTCCTCGTCCTTACCAGTCAGCGCGTGTGCCAGCCAGTTCTCGGCCTTGCTCCGGTGCTGCGTGTACAGCGCTTCGTGCTCCTCGCTGCGCATCGCATCCCCTATCGTTTTCATCCGTTCACCTCTCGCCGTAGCTTGTTCGCTTGCTTGACCTCTGCACCTGGCTGCACCGCGATCGCGTAGACGTGGCCGCGCGATCCTCGTGGACCTCTCCACCTGTTTGCGAGCTTGGCCTCCACCAGCCGACCGAGCCGTTTGCGGGCCGTCTTCTCCGTGCAACCCATGCGCTCAGCGAAGTCCCACACCGTCGTCTGGCCGATCAGCCGCAGCGCCCTCGCGTCCTCGTCCAGCGGCCGCCTCAGCGCCGCCGCGATCTTCTGCTTCGTCACATCGCTGTGGTGCTTCCCCGCCATGCCCGCCATTCAGTCACCTCTCCAACTGCTCACGAAACCGCCATCCCTCTATAGAGTACCGTGTTTCTCACAACTTCACTGAACAATGCACCGCCGCGAAGCCACCTGCCCTCGAACAGTGAAAAGGGCCGCCGAAGCGGCCCGGCTTTACGGCCGCGCACTGACCCGTGCCGCCAGCGCAACCGTCACCTGTATCCCCTGTAACCGCTGTAACCCTGCTCAGCGGTAAGACACACTCACCTGTATCCCTTGTGCTACCTGTCTATAGGGATCCCTCATCTATATGGAGAAGAGACGCCCGCCCGCACGTCTTACCCCAGATTAGGGTTACAAGGGTTACAGGGGATACATGCCCTCTCAGAAGGACGAAACTGAGTGGCTGGCACCGCGCCCTCGGGCCGCCTTCGGGCGCTTGCCCTTGCGCCTGGACGGCCGTGGCTGGCTCAGGCTGGTGCAGAAGCTCTCCGTCGCCTTCAGCACGAGGTCCTCTGACAGGTAGCGTCCCCATGCGTCGTAGAGGTCGTCGCGGTCGTAGCCCTTGTGCACGTCGTTCGGGCCGGGGCCGGTACGCACCGCCTTGGACTCGATGCCGTAGGGCCGCAGCAGGGCAGCGAGGTCCCGCGCCGTGAACCCGCGGCCGTAGTAGGTCGCCCACGGTGCTTCCTCGATCGTTTGCAGCCCGATGAGGATTTCGTCGGTCGTCATCTTCCTCTTGTCACCGAACAGCTTCCGCAGGTCGCTGAGCAGCAGCTCCCGCGTGGATTTGGCCGTGTCCAGCCTGTCCTCCGTCAGCAGCTTGACGACCGCCGCGCGCGCCTCCGGCCCTCGACCGGCAGCGTCTGCGATGGCCAGCAGCGGCTCGACGCCCTCTTCCTCGCGGTCGCTCAGGCCGTGGGGCATCTCCGGCCACTCCGGCTCGCCCTCCGTCAGCCCCACGGATTCGAGCCACGGCAGGATCCGCTCTCCCAGCGCCCTGCCTTCGGCCTCCGCGGCCTTCGTGCGGAAGCGCTTGACCGGCTGGTCCTTCAGCTTGCGCTCCAGACGGATCGGGATCGCCCGGTCGGCAACGGTGTCGGGCAGCATGCCGATCCCCGCGAGCACCTTCGGGCAGAAGATCCGGAAGTCCACGAGGTCCTCGCCGTAGTTCAGCGCTCGGGGCACTGTGGTGCCCTTGCGGTTGCCCGCGTTGAGCATCGCGCGCAGCGCCTCGTAGCGGTCGGCCGTCTTCGGGTTGAAGATCGCGTCCGTCTCGTCCAGCAGCAGCGTCGGAGAACCTTTGTGGATCTTCCGGTACACGACGGCCTCCGACGGCGTGATTGCTTTCCACGGCCGTGCGGCCACGCACTCGAACACGTCGAGCAGCCTCGACTTCCCGCACTGCTTTTCCGGCGACGTGACGGCTAGGTACGGCGACTGTTCCCACACGGGAAAGCAGTACGTGTGCACCACCCACAGCGCCGCGACGAGGACCTTGCTCTCGTCCAGCACGACGTACTGCCGTATGAAGGCCGCGATGTCATCGATCAGGTTCTCAGTTGCGTCCATGTCTTGCCTCTCTTCGATATTGGTGAGAGCGCGCCCGGCCCACTACGCGCCCCCGAAGCCGGGCCGAAGGAGCGGCAAGCGCTCCGGACCGCCGGCATATCCGCGCGAGGGTTCGACCCCTGCGCGCAGCCTGTGTGTCGGCCCACGCTCGGCACGGCCCGACATCCGTATCGACCCGCCGATCCGCATCCGTTAGCCATCGCCGGGCGATAGTACCCAGCAGTTGCAGATTCTCATTCCCATCGCCCGGCAGCCCGAAAAGGCCGCCGGGCTTGTGGTCTAGAACGGCGGCGCCACGGTGCACCCGTACCCGCGCGCGGGCTCCCACCCGCAGCCGTCCTCGGGGTCGGGGTCGGGGTCGGCCTCGCCGACGTAGAGCACGCCGAGCTCGCCGACGCCTTCCTTGAACTCGCGTTCGAGGCTGAGCCGCACCCCGAGCCGCTCGCACTCGGCGACCGATTCGATCGCGCGCTGGACCGCCTCGCGCTGGCCGTCGTCGTATTCGCCCGGATCGGTCCACCGCTCGTAAGCGGCGTTGCTCCCGACGACGCGCGCGACGGCGAGCAGCTCCTGGGCTGCCACGTCGCACTCTTCTGCGCAGAGCCGCTCGGCGTCGTAGAACTCGACGGCCGCTTGCCGCAGCTTGGCGTCGAGACTGTCGGCGATATTGGCCTTGAGGACGGCCTGTGTCGTGCTTGACATCTGTCACTCCTTCGGTCCGTCGGGCACCGTATTGCGCCCAACCTTCCGACTCTAGTGACTTCTTTTTTCGGTGAAACGCGCGCGCGGTTCCGCCAAGGAACCGCGAACTTGTCAGCCGAGCGTGAACGGACGCAGGTGCAGTTTGCCTGGCGTCGAGTCGCCGTCAACGTCGATGAACGCCTCGTCGCTCATCGGCACCGCCACCACGCCGTCAATGCTGAGCCAGACGACCTGCAGCCCCTCGCGCAGAGCGACGTTGATGGCCCGAGCGTCGTCGCCAGCCTCGGCGACCTTCGCACCGAGCGCCACCCACAGCCGCTGCACCGCCTCCCGTGGGTTTGCCGCGGGCTCCAGCGCCAGCGCGTCGAGCGCCGCGTCGGCGCGCTCCCTCGCGCGCGTGGCCTCGGCTCGCTTGCGCTTCGCCGCATCCTTCAGCAGCAACCGCTCCTCGTCGTCCTCGGCGTCCGCGAATTCCTCCGTGGCCCTGTCCGCCGCCCGCTCTGCCGCCGCAGCCTCCTCGGTCGCCTCCTCGGCAGCGCGCTGCAGCCGGTCGCGCCGCGCGACCTGTCCGGCGAGCAACCCCCGCCGCAGCTCCTCGCTGTCACCCAGCACCTCATCCAGCCTCGTCAGCACCTCGCGGTCCACGGTCGCCGCGTCCCAGCGCTCTTCCCAGCACCACTCGTCGCTGTCCCGATGGTGTTCGATGTGGTTCGAGCACACGTACCAGCGGCCGCGCGTCCCGTCCTTGCGCGGCCTGCAGGCCGACACCCCCCTGACCGTGCCGGTGCAGTTCGCGCACCGCGCCAGCCCTGAGAGCAGGTACGCCGATGGCCTCCCGCCCGCGTTGCGGCGCTGCCCGGCGTTCCGCTCCTCTCGCTGCGATTTGAGCCGCCAGAACGCGCCCGGCTCGACGTAGGGCTCCCACTCTCCCTGGTAGACCTTGCCGCCGTGCCGCTGCAGCCCGGCGTAAGTGACGTTGTCGAGCACCCGCCGTACGCTCGCCACGGTGAACGGCTTGGGCTTGCGATCCCTCCGGTTCGGTGCGGTGCGGCAGCCCCGCCTGTCTAGCTCCAGCGATATCGCCTGCGGCGACCTGCCCTCCTCGGCTAGCTTCCAGATCAGCTCGAAGATCTCCCGCGTCGCTTCGTCCTTCTCGACCCGCACGATGGGCACCGGCTTGCCGCCCGGCCCGTCTTCGTACACCGGACGACCCTTGCTGTCCACCTCGTAGCGCACCTCGTAGCCTTCGGTCAGCGTGCCGCCGCGCCAGCGCCCGCGCTCGACTTCCCGCAGGTGCCCCGCTTTCGTCGCCTCGCCCTTGCGCTTCGAGTCGGCGTAGTTGCGCGCACCGATGCTCGCCACCGAGGCGCTGTCCCGCAGGTCGTCGTCGTCCTCGCAGCTTTTGAGCCAAACCCGCTGCCGCCGAAGCTCGTGCCATATCTCGACCAGCGCCTTCGGCGCGCCCGGCTCGTCGCCGGCGGCGCGGCTGATGCGGTCGCTGTGCTGGACGACGAAAGCGACGGGCGCGCCCGACGCCTTGGCCGCCTCGACGGCGACGGATTTGAGCCGCTTGAGCTCAGGGCCGCGTTCGCCGTGGTACGCCGACTTGTCCTCGTCCGCGCCCGCGTCGATGACCGCCCAGCCCTCGCGCTCGCACATCGCTTGGCAGTCGGCCAGCTGCGTGTCGATGCTGCCGCGACGGTCCTCCGTGCTCTTCGCTGCGAAGATCACCGCCTGGGCTATCCCTGCCCGCGTATCCTTTGTCCTGCTATTCCGCACTTTTCGTCCTCCGATGGATTCTAAACGGTCACCGCAACAAACCGGACCGTCCGCCAACCTGGACCTCGTGCGCTCGATCTGCGCTGTGTGGGCTCGCTGTCAAGTAAGAACAGAGTGCATGCCGAGTAGCCGACCCCCCATCCCCGGCGAGGCCCGGCCTGCCGCCGAGCGGCTTGCCGAGTCGAGGGGGTAGGCGATGTCGGAGGAGTCCTCGACCCCCGACCTGGTCGAGCTCAATCGCCGCGCCATCGAGGCCGTTGGCCGCGGCGACTTTGACGAGGCCATGGCCCCGTACGGCCCTGAGTCGGTGTGGGACACCTCAGCGGTGGGCCTGGGAACCTACCGCGGGGCTGAGGCGATCCGCCGCGCCTTCGAAGAGTGGATCGCCATGTACGAGGACTTCGAGGTTGAGATCGACGAGATCGCTGACCTGGGCAATGGCGTGATCCTCTCCGTCACTCGCCAGCGCGGCCGAATCGCCGGCAGCGAGGGCTACCTTGAGTTCCTGTATGCGTCGGTCACCGAGTGGACAGGCAGCTTGATAGAGCAAGTTAGGCCGTTCCCGGACGTCGACGAGGCCCGCGGCGCCGCCGAACGCATCGCCGCCGAACGGGAGAGGTGATGTCGGCCAACCTCGACCTGGTGCGCTCGATCTACGCCGACTGGGAACGCGGAGACTTCAGCCGGAGCGATTGGGCGCACCCCGAGATCGAGTTCGTGTTCCTGCCCGGGGGTGGGCTTTCTCCCGTGACCGCAAAGGGTCGCGCCGCGTTTGAGCGAGACGGCCCGCGGCACCCTCGCGCCGTGGGCGGCGCTGCGCATCGCAGCGGAGGAGTACCGCGAGCTGGACTCGGAGCGCGTCTTGGTCTTTAACAAGTCCGGTGGGCGGGGCAGGCGAAGCGGACTCGAGCTCGGAGCACTCGAGCGACGCAGAGCTCACCTCTTCCACGTCCAAGCCGGCAAGGTGACGAGGCTTCTCGCCTACGACGTAGACCGCGAGCGCGCTCGCGCTGACCTCGGCCTCGAGGAGTAGGCGGTGTCGCAGGAGAACGTGGACCTCCTCCGCAGCGGCAACGATGCGTTCAGGCGCGGCGATTGGGCTGCCTGGGGCGCGAACTTCGACCCCGACATCCTCGTACGAACGGACCCGATCTGGCCCGAGCAGCGCATCTACGGGCGGGAGGCCGTGCTCGAGTGGGGCAGTGGCACGCGGGAGTCGCTGGGACCCGACGTCCGCATCGACGAGATCGAGGATCTCGGAGATCGGGTTCTCGCCCGCTTGCGCTGGATCACGCGCGGACAGCAGAGCGGCCTCGAGGGGGAGTTGCGCTGGTCGGAACTCGTCACCTTCCGCGAAGGCCGCGTCGTCTTTATCGAGATGTTCCTCGACCATGAGCGGGCCCTCAAAGCCGCCGGGCTCGAGGATTAGGCGGTGTCGCAGGAGAACGTGGAGATCCAGCGGCTCAGCGTTGACGCGTCGCGTCCGAGCTCAGCGACGAACTGCACGCTTCTGTGCTCCCGGCTTCGTGATGGCGAACCCCACCACGGCGGTCACCGAGAGGAGCTATGTGGGCGCCGAGCGCGTGCGCGCGTGGATCGCAGATGCGCACCGCTCGACCTCGCTTGGATCAACGTCATGTGGTTTCGCGACGCCAAGATGAGTCGCGGCGCCGGGTATACGAACCGGCACCAGGCCCTTACAGCCGCGGGGCTCGAGCGGTCGGCGAGCGGCTAGGTGCGCAGCGAACGTGAGTCCTCGTTCGCGGATCATCGGGTACGGATCGGCCGCCGCGCTGGTGGCGGCGGGCGCGGCGTCCGCGGCCTTCGTGGGCGGGCTCGTCGGTGAACTGCTCGTCATCGGCCTCATATCCCTAGGCCTCGTCGGCGCGGTGGCGTTGGTCTTCCTCGATATCGGCTTCGGTGAAGAACGCGAGCTCGCGCGAGAAGATGAAGGCCGGCGAGCGCGGGCGAAACGCGCCCTCGACCCACGACGAGGGAAATGGCGCAAACGCCGTCCGGATTGAGCTAGGTCCGCGCGCAGGAATAGGGCTCGACGGGCTCGTCATCGAGCCGCAGCGACACGAACAGCGGACGCCTGTTCGAATAAAACCACGCCTCCGAGGCGGGAGCAGGCAGGCTCGGCGCTGAAATTACGTCGCTTCGCTAATGCGTTCGCGGTACGCAGCCGATACGTCGGTCACGAAGGACAAAGGCACTCCCGTCGTGAGGCGGGTTCGCAAAGCCAGGGGTCTCCTGTAGACAGCCCAGCCGCCCGAGCTTACGTGAACAACCCAAGGAGCGTTTCGATGCGAGGGCATCTGCGAAAAAGAAAGCGGCGAGTAACTATCGGTGTCCTCGTGGCGCTGCTCGCCATGGCCGGCGCCGCGGTCGCCTATTACACGAGTTCCGGCGAAGGCACCGGAACGGCCAAGGCCAACTACGCCAACGCCTCGTTCGAAGTCTCGAGTGCGCTCGTCGAAAACCTCTACCCCGGCGGGAGCGTGTCGGTCGCGGTGAAAGTGAAGAACACCGACGCGAACATCAGCGAGTACCTCACCAAACTTGAAGCTGAAGTCAAAGAAACCTCGGTCGCGGAATGCAAAAAGGAATGGTTCGAATTGACGCCGGCGAGCCAGGAACCCAAAACACTGATCGCGCACGGCGAAACCAAGGAATACACGTTGACGCTCAAAATGAAAGAAGAAGCGCTCGTCAACCAGAACTCCTGCAAGGCCGCCTCGATCACCCTGCACTACAAAGCCTCCTAGCGGGACCCGGACGCGGTGCGTGATGGGACGGGCAACGGCCACCGGGCCGCGGCCCGCCTCGTCCGCCGCGCCGGCAGCCGCCGGCGGGCGCGCCGCTCGCCGGCGCGCCGCTCGCGCCGCGAGCGTCGCCATTGCCGCCGCCGTGTTGGCAGCCGGTCAGTTCACGGGTACGGCCCTTGCGTATTGGCCGGTCACCGGAGAAGGCAGCGGCAGCGTCGCGCTCGCCTCGCTCGCCGCTCCGACGATTACGAGCGCGACACCCGGCGGCGAAGCCGTCTCCCTCGTGTGGAGCGCGGTCACCGCACCCGGTAGCGGGACTGTCGAATACTACGTAACGCGCGACGGCGGCCTCCCCGCGGGCACGTGCCCGACCAAAAGCGCGCCGTCGACCGCCACGAGCTGCACCGACAGCAGCGTCGCCGTGGCGACTCACGAATACACCGTCACCGCCAAATGGCGTGGCTGGACCGCCACGAGCGCGGTGAAATCGGTCACGGTCGCGTCGGGACCGGCGACCCAGCTCGTCCTTGAAGCGGCCAGCACGAAACCGACGGCCGGCGAAGCCGACAACCTCACGCTCACAGCCAAGGACGCGAGCAACCGCGTGGTCACCAGCTACACCGGCGCCCATACCGTGACGTTCGAAGGCCCTGCCGCGGCGCCGAGCGGCACGAAACCGACCGTCGTCGACGCCAAAGGCACCGAAAAGGCGCTCGGAGAAGGCACCGAATTGACCTTCGCGGAAGGCAAAGCGCAGGTCGCCTCGGGCAAAAACGGCGTCCTCAAGCTCTACAAGGCCGAAGAAGCCCACCTCAAGGTCAAAGAAGGGGCGTTGAACAACGGCACCGGACTGGCCATCACCGTCTCCGCCGGCGTGTTCAAGACGTTCTCTGTGTCGCCCAGCGTCGCCGAACCCGAAGCCGGCGCTGCGTTCGAAGTCAAGCTGATCGCCTGGGATGAATGGCACAACACAGTCAAGACCTACGCCCGCACGAACAAACTCAAATACGAAGGCGCCGAAGCCTCCCCGAGCGGTAAAGCGGCCGAATACTCCGCTACCACCGAACCGACGTTTTCTTTGGGCGAAGCGACGGTCAGCGGGTTTAAGCTCTACAAGGCCGCCGCCACGTCCTTGAAGGTCAAAGAAGAAGTCACCGGCCACGAAGGCACGGGGAGCTTCACGGTCAAGCCCGCAGCGGCCAAACGCCTGGGCTGGACGGGCGGGGTGGTGAGCGCGGGAACCCTCAGCTCGCCCTGCCTCTTCACGTGCACAGACGCGACCCTCGGACTCAAAGGCACGTTCAAAGCGTCCGTCAGCGTCACCGACGAATACGGCAACATCGTCACAGGACTGGGCACCGGGCACACCGTCGCGCTGACGACGACCGCCGGCACGCTGAGCGTCAGCGAACTCACGATCGCAAGCGCCGGCAGCGCGACGTCAACCGCCACCTTCACGTTCACCTCACAAGCCGTTGGCGCCGGGACGGACACGATCAAAGCGGCGACCAAAGCCGGCACGGTCTACACCGAAGCCGAAGCCAAAATGACGTACTGAGCGCGCCCGCTTGCGACCCGCTCAGAGCGCGAGCAAGGCGCGCCGTATGCTCGGAGCATGGGCAACGTGGAGCGCCCGCTCGACGACGCGGTGCTCGAGGTCGGGCGGCGGCTCGTCGCCGCGATGCCCTCCGCCGCGCACCATCCCGTGCGCGCGATCGACGAGCGCACGTTTGACCTCGTCGCCGAGGACACGCAGCTTCGCGCCGCGCTCCTGCGCTTCGTCGACGTCGCGCCCGCGTGCCGCTCGCTCGACGACCTCGCCGCGCACCTCGTCGGCTTCCTCGGCGAGGTGCGCGAGCGCTCTCTCCCGCTCGACGCCGCGATGCGGCTCGGCGACTCGAAGGCCGGGCGCGTCGCGCTCGGCACCGCCGCTGCCGCCGGCGTGCGCCACGTCGCGCACCGGTTCATCGTCGGCGAGACGCCGCAAGCCGCCGGGAAGGCGCTGCGCTCGCTCTCTCACGACGGCGTCGGCGCGTCCGTTGACCTGCTCGGCGAGGCGACCGTCACGTCCGCCGAGGCCGACCGCTACGCCGACCGCTGTCTCGCCGCGCTGGAGGCCTTAGCGCAGATCTACGCCGAGCTGGCGCCCGCGCCCGCGCTCGAGCGCGACTCGATCGGTCCGCTCCCGCGCGTGAACCTGTCCGTCAAGGTCTCCGCGCTCACGCCGCTGCTGCGCGCGCAGGATCCCGAGCTCGGCGAGCGCGACGCCGCTCCGCGGCTGCGCGAGCTGCTGCGCCGCGCGCGCGAGCTCGACGCGCACCTGCACGTCGACATGGAGTCCTACGACGCCCGCGAGGCCGTCCACGAGCTCGTGCTTCAGCTGCTAGCCGAGGACGAGTTCCGCGCGGGGCCGAGCGCGGGCGTCGTGCTGCAGGCCTACCTGCGCGACTCGCCCGAGCAGTGCGAGCAGATCGTCGACTGGGCGCGGCGGACGCCGCGCGAGCGGCCGCTCGTCGTGCGGCTCGTCAAGGGCGCCTACTGGGACCACGAGGTCGTCGAGGCGCTGCAGCACGGCTGGCGCCCGCCCGTATTCGAGGACAAGGTCGACTGCGACCGCAACTTCGAGGCCCTCACCGTGCGCCTGCTCGCCGCCCGGCCCGCGCTGCGTCCCGCGATCGCCAGCCACAACCTGCGCAGCGTCGCGCACGCGATCGTCGCCAACGACGCCTCCGGAGCCGGCCCGCGCGACGTCGAGTACCAGGTCCTGCACGGCCTCGGCGACGACCTCGCGCACGCCCTCGCGCACGAGGGCTACCGCGTGCGCGCGTACTGCCCCGTCGGCGACGTCGTCGCCGGCATGGCATATCTAGTGCGGCGGCTGCTCGAGAACACCGCCAACGAGAGCTTCCTCTTCGAACGCGCGAGCGGCCGCCCGCTCGAGGAGCTGCTCGCCGCGCCATGAGCGCGCAAGCGTCAGGCGGCTTCGCCAACGAGCCCACCCTCGAGCTGCGCCGGCGCGAGGTGCGCGAGGAGCTGCTCGCGGGGCTCGACGCGCTCGAGCGCACGCTGCCGATCTCCGTGCCCATGCTCATCGGCGCCGAGGAGACGCTGGGCGACGCGCTCCCCTCGACCGATCCCGGTGAGCCCGGCCGCGTCGTCGCGCTCGCGCCACTCGCCCGCGAGGACGACGTCGACCGCGCGCTCGACGTCGCCGGCCGTGCCGCGCGCGCCTGGGCATCCACGCCCGCGCTCGAGCGCGCCGCCGCGCTCGAGCGCGCCGCCGAGTGGATGCGCGCGCGCCGGCACGAGCTCGCCGCGCTGTGCGTGCGCGAGTGCGCCAAGCCGTGGGCCGAGGCCGACGCCGACGTCGCCGAGGCGATCGACTTCCTGCGCTACTACGCCGAGCGCGCCGTCGCGCTCGACCGCGGCGCCGAGATCGAGCAGGCGCCCGGCGAGCGCAACGCGCTGCGCTACGCCGCGCGCGGCGTCTGCGCCGTCATCGCGCCGTGGAACTTCCCGCTCGCCATCCCCTGCGGGATGACCAGCGCCGCGCTCGCCACCGGCAACGCCGTCGTCCTCAAGCCCGCCGAGCAGTCGCCCGCGTGCGGCGCCGCCGTCGTCCACGCGCTGCGCGCCGGCGGCGTGCCCGCCGAGGCCGTCGGCCTGCTCCCCGGCGACGGCGCCGTCGGCGCCATGCTCGTGCGCGACCCCCGCGTGCACACGATCGCCTTCACGGGCAGCGCTGCCGCCGGACTTCAGATCGTCGCCGCCGCCGCCGAGCCGCGTGAGGGACAGACCCATGTCAAGCGCGTCATCGCCGAGATGGGCGGCAAGAACTGCGTCATCGTCGACGCCGACGCCGACCTCGACGAGGTCGTCCCCGCCGTCGTGCGCTCGGCCTTCGCGTACTCGGGGCAGAAGTGTTCCGCCGCCGCGCGCATCATCGCCCACGAGGCGATCGCCGAGACGCTGCTCGAGCGCCTCGCGGGCGCCGTGCAGACGCTCCAGGTCGGCTCCGCGGACTCGTTCGCCACCGACGTCGGACCGCTGATCGAGCAGGAGGCGCAGGTGCGCGTGCGCCGATACGCCGACGCCGCCGCCGCGCAGGGGCGCGTGCTCGGCGCGCCCGCCCAGCCGCCGCCCGCGAGCGGCTGGTACTGCCCCCCGCTGCTCGCCACCGGCCTCCCGCTCGACTCGCCCGTGCTGCGCGAGGAGATCTTCGGGCCGCTGCTCGCCGTCGAGGCCGCCGCCTCTATCGACGAGGCGCTCGAACGCATCGAGGCGCTGCCCTTCGCGCTCACCGGCGGCCTGTTCAGCCGCAACCCGCGCACCGTCGAGCGCGTCGTCGCCCGCACGCCCGTCGGCAACCTCTACGTCAACCGCCACATCACCGGCGCCATGGTCGGCCGCCAGCCGTTCGGCGGCAACAGGCTGTCGGGGACCGGTATGCAGGCCGGCGGCCCCGACTACCTGCTGCAGTTCGTCGAGCCCCGCGTCGTCAGCGAGAACACGCTGCGGCACGGCGTTCCCGTCAACTAGCCGAGACGACGTGCTCGGCCCGGAGTGCGCCGTCACGTAAAACGGGCGCCCGCCACAGGGCGCCCGTTCGCTGCCTGCCCCCCACCCCGACTGGCCAGTCAGCCAGCCGCTCCACTACGATGCCCTTGGGGGCAATGGACAGCTTCGACTTCGACTGGCTGGTGATCGGGTCGGGATTCGGCGGCAGCGCCTGCGCGCTGCGGCTCGCCGAGAAGGGCTACTCGGTCGGCGTGCTCGAGTGCGGCAGGCGCTACGCCGACCACGAGCTGCCGAGCTCCACCTCCGACCTGCGGCGCTACTTCTGGAACCCCAAGCTCGGCATGAAGGGCATCTTCCGGCTGACCACCTTCAGGCACGTCTCCGTCGTCTCCGGGTGCGGCGTCGGCGGCGGCAGCCTCGGCTACGCCAACACCCTGTACACCCCGCCGAAGGCCTTCTACGAAGACTCTCAGTGGGCCGCGCTCGAGGACTGGGAGACCACCCTCGCGCCGCACTACGCCGAGGCCCAGCGCATGCTCGGCGTCGTCCAGAACCCGCACGACGACCACGTCGACGGGCTGTTGCGTGAGCTCGGCCAGGAGCTCGGCGTCGGCCAGAGCTACAAAAAGACGCCCGTCGGGGTCTTCTTCGGTGCGCCCGGAGAGACTGTCAGCGACCCCTACTTCGGCGGCGAGGGGCCCGACCGCACGGGCTGTCTGCTGTGCGGGCGCTGCATGGTCGGCTGCCCCCACGGCGCCAAGAACACGCTCGTCAAGAACTACCTCTACTTCGCCGAGAAGCACGGCGCGCGCGTGATGCCCGAACGGACCGTCGTCGACATCACGCGCCGCTCGGCGACCGCACAGGCGCCGACGGGTACGCCGTCGCCAGTGAGCGCTCCGGCGCCTGGGTGCGCCGCCGGCGCCAGACCCTGCGCGCCCGCGGCGTCATCGTCGCCGCAGGCCCGCTCGGCACGAACAAGCTGCTCGCGCGCTGCCGCGAGCGCCGCTCCCTGCCGCGCATATCGCCGCGGCTCGGCCAGCTCGTGCGCACCAACTCCGAGTCCATCCTCAGCGTCACCGTCCCCGCCGGCTACCCGCACGATCTCACCCGCCGCGTCGCCATCACCTCCTCCATCTATCCCGACCCGAACACCCACATCGAGACCGTCACCTACGGCGACGACGGCAACTCCATGCACCGGCTCTACACGCTCATGGTCGGCGACGGCACGCGCGTCACCCGGCCGCTGCGCTGGCTCGCGCACGTGCTCGCCCACCCCATCCGCCTGCTCAAGATCCTCTTCCCCAGGCACTGGTCGCGCCGCACCATCATCCTGCTCGTCATGCAGACGCTCGACAACGCCATCACGCTGCGCGCGCGCAAAGGCCCATTCGGCACCTTCTGGCTCACCACAGAAGAGCACGCCGAGAGGCCCACCCCCACCTTCATTCCCGTTGCCAACCAGGCCGCCGAGTGGTTCGCCAAGCGCACCGGCGGCGTCGCCCAGAGCTCGCTCACCGAGGCGCTCTTCAACATCCCCACCACCGCCCACATCCTCGGCGGCGCCGTCATCGCCGCCGACCCCGAGCACGGCGTCGTCGACGCCCACCAGTGCGTCTTCGGCTACCACAACCTGCTCGTCTGCGACGGCGCCGCCGTGCCCGCCAACGTCGGCGTCAACCCCTCCCTCACCATCACCGCCCTCGCCGAGCACGCCATGAGCCACGTGCCGCCCGCCGCCCGCCCGGACTTGAACGGGCGCCGCGACGCCGACACACGCGCGCGCGCCGCCGGCGCCGCGGCGTAGGTGCTGCGCGCGCGCGTGCGCGCGTGAGGGTTCGGCGGCGGCCAGGGGCGTGACTCGCGACGAGGGTGCTGCGCGCGCGGTCGCGCGCGAGGGGTCGGCCGCTGCCGCTGGGAGTGACTCGCGGCAAGGGTGCTGCGCGCGCGCGCACCCGGCGCCGCAGCCTCTAGCTCGCAGGCTCGCTCTCGGTCGGACCGTCCTCGGTCAGCGCGGCGATGTCTTCGAGGTCGACACGGCGACCGCTCGCCCGCTTCATGTTGATGAGGTCGTCGAGACCCGCAATCGCGAGCTGCACGGTCCCCAGATGGATCTCGAGCGCGCGTGAGCGCAGCGCGTCGTATGGCGGTGCGCCCGGCGCGTCGAGAAGCACGTCCACCGGGCCGTGTCGCGTCGCGAACTGCCACAGCGTCGCTCGTGGCAGCATCGCTGCCTCGATTGCGAGGTCGCCACTGTCTGGATTGAGCACCGCGGCATCGAGGGCCTTCAGCGCGTCCGCCAGCCGCGCGAGGTTTTGTGGATCCGGGCTCGGATACACGTCGAGGTCGAAGGTCGTGCGTACGTGTCCGTGCGTCTGCACCGCGAGCCCACCGACGATCACGTAGTCGACGCCGTGCTCCGCGAGCACCTCGAGAATGCGCTCGGCGTCGAGCGGCGCCTCAGGAGGCACGCGCCGCCTCACGCATGCGTCCCGCGAGGAGATTGGCCGACATCGCTAGCCGCAGCCGGTCCTCGGGCGGCCGTTGCTGCGACGCTGCTAGATGGACGGGATCCCAGCGCCCCTGAAGGCGCCGCCCGCGCAGGTCGGGCCAATGCCCCATGGCAAGAAGGAGCGCAGTGACGGTCTCCCAGGTGGGAGCCGTGAGCCCGCGCTCGATGCGGCTTACCGCCGCTTGCGTCGTTCCCGCGCGGATCGCGAGCGCCCGCTGACTTAGTCCCTGTTTGAGGCGGAGCTCGCGAACTAGTGCGCCGGGGGACTTCATATCTAAAAATATATCAACCTTCGTCGCCTTCGTCGCCCACACCAAGACCGCGCACCGGCTGAACGCACGCGCTGGTTTGACGACGCGTCGCGAGCGATACTTCGGCGCGCGATGTCGGCGAACGCCGTTAGCAGTTAGTGCCTTGCCGCGCCATCCTATGTCCGAGATGCGCCGCCGGTGTGAGCTCCCATCAAACCTGGTCATCCCATCAGAGGACGCGATAGAGAGATGAGCTCCGCTCCAACCCCACGAATGACCGGCGGACCGTGACCTCCCCAGACCCAGTTGACAAACCGGCCCCTCTTCATAGAGAGGAGTCCGCGACCGCCGACCTGGCCGAGCGGTGGCGTCAGACGTTTGAGGCTCTCGCGCGCCGTGACTTCGACGCGCTGATGAAGTTCTACGCTCATGACGCAGTTTGGGACGCATCGTCTTTGGGGATCGGCACTTTTGAGGGCAGCGTGGCTATCCGCCGCGTGTTTGAAGAGTGGATCGCCCCGTACGAGGAGTACGAGGCCGAGTTTGAGGAGTGCCGGGACCTGGGCAACGGAGTGGTTTTTGCCGTGGTTCACCAGGCCGCCCGTCCGACTGGGAGTACGCGTTCCGTACGAGACCGGCCAGCAGCCTTCGTCGCCGAGTGGGTCGATGGCATGGTGGCCCGGGGGGCGGTCTACTACGACATCGACGACGCCCGGACTGCCGCTGAACGGCTCGCCGGGGAACGGGGTTAGCCGATGTCCGAGAACCTGGATCTCGTGCGCTCGATCTACACGGACTGGGAACGCGGCGACTTCACCCGCACCGACTGGGCGGACGCGGAGCTGGAGATGACCAGGCCCGACGCCCTCACGGCGGGCTCGCTCAAAGGCCTGACCTCGACCTCCGAGAGTTGGCGCGAGTGGCTCGAGTCATGGGAGAGCTACCGCGCCCACGCAGAGCACTACCGCGTGCTCGACTACGAGCGCGTGCTCGTGCTCCGACAGATGTCAGGGCGCGGAAGACGCAGCGGCGTGTACGTGGAGACGGAGACCGTGAACGTCTTCCACGTTCGCGACGGCAAGGTGGTGAAGCTCGTGATGTACAGCGACAGGCAACGGGCCTTCGCCGACCTTGGTCTGCAAGAGCCCAAAGGCGGCCGACCGTCCGGCGAGCCCGGCGTTGACGCGTCTGACCGGCGGTAGCGGCCTGAAGAGCCGCGCTCTACCTACTTTGCCCCGCCCGCCATCGCGGGCAGGATCACGAGCACGTCGCCATCGTCGATCGCGGTGTCGAGTCCATCGAGCACGCGCACGTCTTCGTCGTTGAGGTACACGTTCACGTAGCGGTTGAGCTCGCCATCCGCGGAGAACAGCTGCGGCTCCGTCGCCGGGTGGTTCGCCGCGAGGTCCCTCAGCACCTCGCCGACGTTCGCGCCGGTTCCCGCGACCTCCTTCTCGCCGCCGACCGACGCGCGCAGCACGGGTGGGATCCTGATCGTGGCCATCGAGTCGGCGCGCAGCCTAGCGCCTTTCGCTAGCCGGCTGCCGCGCAGAAGGCCTCGTAGTCCGGAAACACGCCGAGCTCCTCGTCGCTGATCTCCTCGGGCGCGCGCGAGCAGATCGGGCACTCGGGGTCGCGCTTGACCTTGACCTCCGTGAGCGTAGCCGCGAGCGCGTCGTAGAGCAGCAGGCGCCCGATCGCCGGCTCGCCGATGCCGACGATCAGCTTGATCACCTCGGTCGCCTGCAGCAGGCCCATCGTCCCCGGCAGCACGCCGAGCACGCCGTTGGCGCCGCAGGACGGAGCGAGCTCCGCGGGCGGCGGCTCGCGGAACAGGCAGCGGTAGCACGGGCCCTCGTAGGGCTTGAACACCGACAGCTGACCGTCGAAGCCGAGGATCGAAGCGGAGACGACGGGAATCTTCAGGCGCACACTCGCGTCGTTGAGCAGGTAGCGCGTAGGGAAGTTGTCGACGCCGTCGACGATCACGTCGTAGCCCTCGATGATCTCGACGATGTTCGACGCGTCGATGCGCACGGGGTACTTGCGCACCTGGACGTCCGGGTTCAGCGCGCGGATCGACTCCTCCGCCGAGTCGACCTTCGGGATGCCGATGCGCTGCGTGCTGTGAATCACCTGGCGCTGGAGGTTCGAGAGGTCGACGTCGTCGTTGTCGACGATGCCCAGCGTCCCCACGCCCGCCGCCGCGAGGTACAGCGCCGTCGGCGAGCCGAGTCCGCCCGCGCCGAGCAGCAAGACCTTCGCGTCGAGCAGCTTCTGCTGGCCCTCGACGCCGATCTCGGGGATCAGCAGGTGGCGCGAGTAGCGCTCGCGCTGCTCGCCCGAGAGCGTGCGCGGGATCTCGACCGCGTAGCCGCGATCCTTCCAAAGCGTGATCCCCCCCGTCATCGAGCGCACGTGCTCGTAGCCGAGGTCCTCCTTCAGCGTTCGCGCCGCGTACGCCGAGCGGTTGCCCGACTCGCAGTAGAGGATCAGGTCCGCCGAGCGGTCCGGGGCGAGCATGTCGATGCGCGACTCGAGGTGCCCGCGCGGGATGCTCTTCGCTCCCGGCAGATGGCCCGTCGCAAACTCTTCGCTCCCGCGCACGTCGACGACCGTCACGCCCTCGTCGAGCAGCTCGTTGACCTCCGACGGGTCGACCTCGTCGATCTGGCTCTTCACACGGCGGAGAAGCTCCGCTCCAGACGTCCTCGTCCGCTCCACTCCTGGCGCGCTCATCCGGAAACTCCTAAACCATGGTCGGGATTCATAGGCTTTATAGCCAGTGTAGCGCGCGAAAGGCGCGTCAACGGCCTACTCTGGCGGCCCGTGCCCTTGCTTCCGTTCGCCTTCAAACGCGTCCTCCCCGCCGCGTTTTCGTGTGCGCTGCTCGCCCTCTCGCTTACCTCTTGCGGGTCCTCCAAGCGTACGCCCGAAGCCGCCGCGACCGCCGCCAGCGGCGCCGCCGGCGGCGGCGGTTTCATCGGCGCGTCCCTCCCGCTCGTGAGCCCCCACGATTTCACGCTCACCGACTCCGCCCGCCGCTCCGCCTCGACGCGCGAATACCGCGGGCACGCGCTCGTGCTCGCGTTCGTCGGCACGCGCTGCCGCGCCCCCTGCACAGTCATCGGCGACCAGATACGCGGCGCGCTCGACGAGCTCTCGCGCCCCCCGCCAGTCCTGCTCGTGAGCGTCGACCCCGCCGACGACACGCCCGCCGCGATCGCCCGCTATCTCGCCAAGGTCTCGCTCACCGGGCGCGCGCGCTACCTCACCGGCTCCGTCGCCGCTCTGCGCGCCGCGTGGCGCCCGTATCACGTCCCCGCCCCCGCGCGCGGGAGCTCGCCGTACGAACGCTTCGCGCCCGTCTTCCTGCTCGATGCACAGGGACGTGCGCGCGTCGAGTACCCGCTCGAACAGCTCACGCCCGAGGCGCTCGTACACGACGTGCGCGCCCTCGGCGGATGACGCGCGGTGACCGCCGACGCTCGCTCACACGGTGGAACGAGCTAGCTCACGCTGGGGACGATGACTCGGGATGGACCTGCCGCGGGTGCGCGCGCACGTGCTCCCGCGCGCACCCGCGCTTACGCGGGCGCGCGCGCGTAGGCGTACGCCCCCGCGCGTGCAGCACTTGCTTTCGATGAAGGCACGCCACCCTTCTCTCGATGGGTCAGCGACAAGTCGACAGCAGAGACCCCGAACGGTCATCAAGCAACGGTTGGTCGCGACCTGCCCGGCTAACGGTGATGAAAGGTCTTGAGCACGGACCCCTTGGCCGAACGCCAGACGACAGTCGTTGGAGACGGCCCGGGGAGCCCGCCAACGCCCAGCACCGGAACCGGGACGACGTAGAAGTTGTTCACGGCGGTGACGGTGACCGAGCGCAGCCCGTGCTTCGCGGCGTAGCGGAGCGTCACTTTGCGAACGCCATCCGGGACGACCCCGTATTCGATGCCCTTGCCGCCCGGAAGCCAACGTGAGCCACCCAACCCGCCGTGCTCGATCTGGCTGGCCGTAGCCGCGCCGCCATGGCCCTCGAAGCCGCCGGGTTCGACCGTGAAAAGGACCATGCCTTCGGGCCCGTGACAGCCCGGCGTTAGTGGACGAAACGGTCGAGCGACGGGAACGAGGTAGTAAGAGGTCCCCGAGACGGCGCGGACGAGCCGGACATACTTGACATAGACGCCTTCCCCAAGCAGCGCGGAACCCCCTGGGGTCAGCGGCGGGGGCAGCGCGTCGGCGGCGGTTTGAGGATGGCGCAACGCGCCCAGGATCGTCAGGAACCCCGCTCCCGGCGCGCCTTCGCTTGCCGTTTCCGGTGGCGGGGTGGCACACACCGCAACCGCTGCCGCGGCCCGAGCGGGCACCAACCCAGCAGCACCAGCAGCGGTGACCACCGCGACCACGGCAGCACAGCCGACGGGCACCCCGACGAAGGACCGCCTCATCCGCGACCTCCAGCTCACGCCTACCGCCCGCCTTACCGACGTCATCTCGACCCTCCGCTTGAGCCAATACGCACTAACTATCGATCAGACTAGCGCGACTTGGGACGCATGCGTCACCAGGAACGAGGCGACGCGTGTCGTGCCGAGTCGCGCCTCGCCCAGCCGATATCCCCCGATCCGCCCGCCCGGAAACCGACTGATATCCTAGCTGCGCGGTAGGTATTGCGACGATGATGTTCTCGACAAAGACGGAGTACGGGGTGCGGGTGATGGTCGAGCTCGCGCGCCGCTCGGGCGAAGAACCAGTGCCGCTCGCAGAGATCGCGTCGACGGGCGATCTACCGCTCGCCTACCTCGAGCACCTGGTCGCGCGGTTGCGCAAGGCGGGCCTCGTTGACTCGCGCCGTGGATCGCGCGGTGGGTACCTGCTCGCGCGCTCGCCGACGGAGATCACGATGGCGGAGGTGGTCGAGGCCCTCGAGGGCGCGATCGCGCCGATCGAGTGCATCTCGGAGGCTCCGGACGGATCGATCGTGTGCTCGCGCGAGTCGGATCCGTCGCACGTGTGCCCGACGAAGCTCCTGTGGACGCGCGTTCGCTTCGCGATCGTGCGCACGCTGCAGGAGACGACGCTCGCGGACGTCGTGCTCTCGCACGCGCTGACGACAGGACCGACGCTGGACGCGGCGACGGCGGCGCTGGCGATGGCGCCGACATCAACGCAATCGCTGGGCGCGCTCTAGGTCTGACGAGCGATGGCCGACCTCGAGATTCGAGACCTCCACGTGCGCATCGAGGATCGCGAGATCCTCAAGGGCGTCGACCTCGACGTCTCGCGCGGCGAGATCCACGCGCTGATGGGCCCGAACGGCTCCGGCAAGTCGACGCTCGCGAGCACGCTGATGGGCCACCCGGCTTATGAGATCACCGAGGGGTCGATCACGTTCAAGGGCGAGGACATCACGGAGCTCGAGCCGCACGAGCGCGCGAAGGCGGGGCTCTTCCTCGCGTTCCAGTATCCAGTCGCGATCCCCGGGGTGTCGGTGGCGAACTTCCTGCGCATGGCGATCAACGCGAAGCGCGCGGGCATCGGCGACGGGGAGCCGCCGATCGGCGTGAAGGAGTTCCGCACGCACCTCGCGCACGCGATCGAGCTGCTCGACGTCGATCGCTCGTTCACCTCGCGCCACCTCAACGACGGCTTCTCGGGCGGCGAGAAGAAGCGCGCGGAGATCCTGCAGATGGCGATGCTGAAGCCCGACGTGGCGATCCTCGACGAGACCGACTCGGGGCTCGACATCGACGCGCTGCGCACGGTCGCGGAGGGAGTGCAAAAGCTCCACGACGAACAGGGCCTCGGCGCGCTGATCATCACGCACTACCAGCGCATCCTCCATTACGTGGTGCCGCAGTTCGTGCACATCATGCTCGACGGGCGCATCGTGCTCGAGGGCGGCGTCGAGCTCGTCGAGCGCCTCGAGCGCGAGGGCTACGACCAGATCCGCGCGCAGTTCGCCGCCGGCGAGCCCGACGCGGTCCGCGCGAGTGACTAGGCGAGCGGCCGCAAGTGCCTGAGGCGCCCCGCTTCTCCGACCGCGAGACTGAGCCCGGCGCGGGCCCCACACCGAGCAACGGCGCCGGCACGGCCGCGACACGCGCTCCCGGCGCGATGAAGCCTGGCCGCCACCGCGAGGCGAGCCTCTACCACGCGCTCGGCGGCGCGGGCGCGGCGGACGGGCGCACGCTCGCGCAGCTGCGCGCGGACGCGCGCGCGGCGATGGCGCAGGCGCCGCTGCCCGTGTGGCGGCGCTCGGGCTTCTGGTCGACGAGCTTTGAGAGCCTCGACTTCGATGCGCTCGCGGGCGGTGCCGATGCGGGCGCGCCCGCGGGGGTGCCGGCGGTCGTCGAGCGCACGCTGCCCGAGCGCGCGCGCGCGGGGCGGATCGTGCAGGCGGACGGCGGTGTCGTCTCGCTGATGCTCGAGCCGGCGCTCGCAGAGCGCGGCGTGATCCTGTGCTCGCTCGAGGACGCCTTCGCGCACCATCCGGAGCTGGTCGCGCGCTGGTACTCGAAGCGCCTGACGATCGACCGCAACAAGCTCGAGGCTGCGAACGCGGCGCTGTGGAGCGGGGGCGTTTTCTTGTACGTGCCCGACGAGCTGCACGTCGAGGACCCGTTCGAGATCGTCTACGCGATCACCCGGCCGGGCATCGCGCAATATGCGCGCACGCTCGTGGTGGGCGCCCCGCACAGCGACTTCCGCGTCCACGAGTACGACCTCGCGGAGGACTTCGACTCCGGCCAGGCGCTGTTCGCGGGCGCGCTCGAGCTGTACCTGCAGGACGGCGCGCGCGTGCGGCTCGCGGCGCTTCAGGACTTCGGCTCGGGCGAGGTCTACGACTCCTCGACGCGCGTCGTCGAGGTCGGCAGGGACGCGTATTGCCACTGGCTGCCCGCGCTGCTCGGCGGGCATCTCGTGCACCAGCACCTCGAGCTCGCGGTCGCCGAGCCGGGCGGCGACATGGCCTTTCGCGGCGTGTTCTTCGCGGAGGAGCAAGAGCACCTCGACGTGTTCGCGGTCGACCTGCACGAGACGGGGCCCTCGGGCGGCGACGTGCACTGGCGCGGCGCGGCGACGGGCGAGAGCCGCGCGAGCTTCGAGGGCCTGATCAAAATCGATCCCGGCGCGCAGCAGACGCACACCTACCTGCAGATCCACTCGATGATGCTCTCGCCGAAGGCGCGACTGGACGCGATCCCTTCGGTGCTCGTGTCCTCGGACGACGTCTCGGCGTCTCACGGCGGGACCGTCGGCGAGCTCGACGAGGCGGCGATCTTCTACATGCAGACTCGCGGCTTCGATCGCGCGGCGGCGGTGCGGCTGATCATCGAGGGCTTCTTCGAGCCGCTGATCTCCGAGCTCGACGACGAGCCGCTCGCGGGGGTCGTGCGCGAAAAGATCGCCGACAAGCTCGCGGCTGCGCGCGAGGACATCGAGACGTACGCGACGGCGCGCTGAACGGGATGCAGCAACTCGCCGAGAGCTCGCTGAACCTCGCGCAGGAGTTCCCGATCCTCGCGCGCCGGCCGCACGGCCGCGCGCTCGTGTACCTCGACTCGGCGTCGACCTCGCAGAAGCCGCGCGCGGTGCTCGACGCGCTCACGCGGCACTACTCCGAGCACAACGCGAACGTGCATCGCGGCCTGTACTCGCTCGCGCGCGAGGCGGACGAGGCGTACAGGGCGGCGCGCGAGCGCATAGCGGCGTTCACCGGAGCGGACGACCGCGCGACGATCTTCACGAAGAACGCGACCGAGGCGATCAACCTCGTCGCATATGCGTGGGGCCGCGCGAACGTCGGCGCGGGCGACGCGGTGCTGATCACGCAGATGGAGCACCACGCGAACGTCGTGCCGTGGCAGATCCTCTGCCGCGAGCGCGGCGCGGAGCTGCGCTATCTCGAGATCGACGACCGCGGCGAGGTCTCGCTCGACGCGGTCGAGCAGCAGCTCGCGCGCGGCGACGTGCGACTGGTCGCGTTCGCGCACGTATCGAATGTGTTAGGGACGATCAACCCGGTCGCGGAGATCGTCGCGCGCGCACACGCGGCGGGCGCGCTCGCGCTGATCGACGGCGCGCAGGCGGTCCCGCACCTGCCCGTCGACGTGAGCGCGATCGACGCGGACTTCTACGCGTGGACGGGCCACAAGGCGCTCGGCCCGACAGGCATCGGCGTGCTGCACGGGCGCACGCAGATCCTCGAGCAGATGCCGCCGTTCCTCACGGGCGGCGACATGATCTCCTCGGTCGACTTCTTCGAGTCGAGCTGGAACGAGCTGCCGCACAAGTTCGAGGCGGGCACGCCGCCGATCGCGGAGGCCGTCGGACTCGGGGCGGCGGTCGACTTCCTCGCCGGCGTCGGCATGGCGCGCGTGCGCGCCCACGAGCTGGCGCTGACCGCGTACATGCTCGAGCGCCTCGCGGAGATCCCGGGTCTGCATGTCGTCGGACCGCCTGAGGCCGAGCGCCGCGGTGGTCTCGCGTCGTTCACGATCGAGGGGATGCACGCCCACGACATCGCCGAGCTCGCCGACCGCGAGGGCGTGTGCCTGCGCGCGGGCCACCACTGCGCGCAGCCGCTCATGCGGCGCCTCGGCGTGAGTGCGACCGCGCGAGCGTCCGTCGGCGTCCACAGCGAGGCCGCGGACATCGACGCGCTGATCGGCGCGCTGCAGAGCGCGAGGGAGGTGTTCGGCCTCTAGCTCGCCGCCGAGCGCTCGCGCGCGCACGCGCGCAGCGCCCACCGCGAGTGACAGAACCCCCGACGAAGAGCCCTGCGCAAGAGCCCCGACCACCACCGCCGACGATTGACATGGACGACCTCTACCGCGACTACATCCTCGACCACTACAAGCACCCGCGTAACTTCGGCGAGCTCGAACCGCGCGACCTCGAGGCGCTCGAGCACAACCCGCTGTGCGGCGACGAGCTCGGCGTGCACATCCGCGTGAGAGACGGACGCATCGACGAGCTTCGCTTCCACGGGCACGGCTGCGCGATCTCGCAGGCGGCGGCGTCGATCGCCTCGGAGGAGCTGACGGGCATGCCGCTCGAGGAGGCGCAGACGCTGGACGCCGACTGGATGATCGATCTGCTCGGGATCCCGGTCTCGGCGACGCGCCGCAAGTGCGCGCTGCTCAACCTCAAGGTCGTGCGCGGCGCGATCAGCGGCGAGGGCGACTGGCCGAGCTGAGTGTCGCCCCGCGCGAGCGTGCGGACGCGCACGCGCGCGCAGCACCTCTTTTTGCGCATGCGAGCCGCGCCTCTATTCGCGCACGCGACCTCTCGCCGCGCAGCCCGACGGCCCGGCGGCGGGCGACCCGCGCCCCCGACAAGACCCACCCGATCGGCGCATCGCGGCCGCAAATGCCGGGTAAACGCCCTCGATGGCGACGACCGACGCTCGGACGCCTGAGGGCGTCGCGGCGGCGCCGACCGCAGGGCCGATAGAATTCCTACTCCGCAGCACAGGATTCCTGAGCTAGTGTGAGGTGAGAAGCAATGGCGACAGCTGAGCGCACGAAGATCACGAAAGCGAGCCCGATCGTCGAGGACGAGCAGGGCCAGCTGCGCGCGCGCCAGGGCATCTCGCGCGAGGTGGTGGCTGAGCTCTCGAAGGTCAAGGGCGAGCCGGACTGGATGGCGGAGAAACGGCTCAAATCGCTCGAGATCTTCGAACGCAAGCCGATGCCGCAGTGGGGCGTGGATCTTTCGGGCCTGAACCTCGACGAGCTGGTGCTGTACTCGCCACCGACGGCCGGCCGCTACAACAGCTGGGACGAGGTCCCGGCGGAGATGAAGCAGACGTACGAGGACCTGGGCATCCCGCAGGCGGAGCGCGAGCACCTCGCGGGCGTCGTGGGCGTGTGGCGCCAGGAGCCGGTGTACGAGGGGCTCAAGGAGGAGTACGCGAAGCTGGGCATCCTCTTCTGCTCGATGGACACGGCGATCAGCCAGTACCCGGAGCTGGTGCAGAAGTACTTCATGAACAAATGCGTGCCGCCGCAGGACAACAAGTTTTCGGCGCTGCACGGCGCGGTGTGGTCGGGCGGCTCCTTCCTGTACGTCCCGAAGGGCGTCAAGGTGGACCTGCCGCTGCAGGCGTACTTCCGCATGGAGGGCGCCGGCGAGGGCACGTTCGAGCACACGCTGATCGTCGCGGACGAGGGCTCGGACGTGAACTACATCGAGGGCTGCACGGCGCAGACGTACAGCGTCAACTCGATGCATTCGGCGGTCGTCGAGATCTTCGTGCACGAGGGCGCGAAGGCGCGCTACACGACGGTGCAGAACTGGTCGAAGGACGTCTACAACCTGAACACCAAGCGCGCGATCGTCGACGCTGAGGGAACCGTGGAGTGGGTCGGCGGTTCGATGGGCGCGAAGTACGTGATGCTCTACCCGGGCTCGTTCCTGATGGGCGAGGGCGCGCGCGCCGACCACCTCAACGTGGGCGTGGCGTCGGGCGGCGTGCACAAGGACACGGGCGCGAAGGTCGTGCACCTGGCGCCGAACACGACGTCGAACATCCTCGCGAAGTCGATCTCGAAGGACGGCGGCATCATGGGCTACCGCGGTCTTGTGAAGATGGGAGCCCGCTCCGCGGGCTCGAAAGCACGCGTGCAGTGTGACGGGCTGATGATGGACGGCGAATCGCGCTCGGATACGTGGCCGGACATCCAGATCCAGAACCCGCACGTGACGGTCGCGCACGAGGCGACGGTCGGTCGCATCTCGGACGACCAGCTCTTCTACATGGGCTCGCGCGGCTTCACGGAGGACGAGGCGGCGGCGATGATCGTCAACGGCTTCATCGAGCCGGTGACGAAGGAGCTGCCGATGGAGTACGCGGTCGAGCTCAACCGGCTGATCCAGCTGGAGATGGTCGGCTCGATCGGCTGACCCCCCGGCGCGCGCTCTCTAAAACGGCACCGATGAACGCGGACTTCGCGTCGGTATACGCCTCGCGGTCGTGTGCGAAGCGCTTCGCCAGCCGACGCTTCAGCTCCGCGTAGTCGCGCGCGACCTCGGTGTTGGCGCGCAGGTAGTCACGAAACGCGAGCTCGTCGCAAAAGCGCTCCGAGCGGGCGGGCACGAGGTGCAGGTGATGCGTGCGGCGGGCGCGGCTCGGCTTGCAGAACCAGTGCATCTCCTCGCGCCGGTACGGCGCGTAGACGTATTCGAGCGCGACGAGCGGCTCGAAGCACGGACGCGACGCGGCGAGGCTCTCGACGCCGGCGAGGATGTCGATCGTCGGCTTCGCGTCGAGCGCGGGTACGGCGGTGCTGCCGACGTGGTGGATGCCGCCGACGACCCACTCCCCTATCGCCGCGTCGAGTAGCGCGCGCTCGCGCTCGAACAGTTCACGCCAGGCAGGGTCGTAGGCGACGATCCGGATCGGTTCGTCGGCGGGCACGGTCGAGACGCTACGCGCGCTAGGGCTTGTAGGTGAAGTGATCTTTCGTCGTCAGCGCGCTCGTGGCCCTTGCCGTGGTGACGGTGACGTCGACGGTTCCGGCGCTGCCGGGCGGCGTGCGCGCGGTGAGTTCCGACGAGGAGATCACGTGGACTTCGGACGCGGCAGCGGCGCCGACGCGGACGGCGAGGGGTTCGCCGAGGTTCAGCCCTTTGACGGCGATGAGGGTTCCGCCGGCGGCTGGCCCATAGCGCGGGGAGACGCTCGTGACGGCGGGCGGGTTGGCGATTCGCGTAACCGTCTGGATGTGCACTTCTTCGCCGGTTTTCTCGTGGTAGTAGAGCGTCGTCCCGTCGTTGCTGATCGACGGCGCCTCAGCGAAGCCGGTGATCGCGGCGATGCGTTCGACGTGCGCGAAGCGCGCGGTCGCGCTTTTGCGCGTGGCCCGGTAGACCTGCGGCTCTCTGCCTTCGGCAGGACTCGCGGCGGTGAAGAAGATTTCGAGTTCGTCGGCGGTGACGGCGGCGGCGTATACGAGCGCGGCGGTCGCGTTGACGTTCAAGAGGATCGATTCGCCCGCTCGGTGCGGGACGAAGCGTTCGCCGCTGCGTTCGAACATGACGAGTTTTGCGCTGCTCGGCGGGCCAGATCCGCCGAACTGCCCCACGGCGACGTACAGGAATCGCCCGCTGGGGCTCGCGCCGACGTCGAAGTCGACCTGGCCGAATTCGGGCGCCCTCACGCCGGCGACCTCGTGCACGCCGGTGACGTGTCCTTCATTGAAACGCCCGCCGAACACCGTGCCGAGCGTGTCGCCGTAGCTGCGATTTGAGATCCAGTACAGGTCTCCTTCGTCGTCGAGCGTCGGCGTCCCGGACAGGCTCCCGACTTCGTTGACCCTGTTCCCCGCTTCGTCGCCTTCGATCGGGCCCTCGTATTCGAACGCGGCCGGGCCCGTCGCGAGGGCGTACTGAAGCGAGAAGTCGGGTTCGGCCTCCGAGCTGTTGAAGAGCAGGTAGCGCCCGTCGGGCGAGATGAACGGCTCCTCTGCGCTGCCGGGGTAGCCGCCGATGGCGACTGGCGCCGGGTTCGCAAACGGCGTCCACGTCGTCGCCGTCGCCGCGGGCGCGAACGCGGCGAGCGTCACGGCGGCCGACGCCACCGCGGCGCAACCGAGCACGCGCGCGGCGCCGCTTCGCGCGGTCGTCCTCCCTCGCACCATCGCAAGCGTCGATGCTAGAGCGCGGCCGGCGGACGGTCAATCGGCCCTGATAAGAAAGGCGTATGGCACGCGCCCCCGTCGACACGATCGCTGCGCCGCTGTTCCCGGCGGCGCTGCCGTGGCTGAACGCGCGCGGCGCGAAGTCGGTGCTGCAGCGCGGGTCGCCGATGCTGGTCGAGTTCTGGGACTTCTGCCGCGCGAACTCGATGCGCACGCTGCCGTACGTGAAGACGTGGCACGAGCGCTACGCGGGCGCGGGCCTGCGCGTCGTCGGCGTCCACTGCCCGGGCTTTGAGCCCTCGCGCCCGCAGGACGCGGTGCGCGCGGCGGTCGAGCGCCTGGGCATACGCCACGCGGTGCTGATCGACTCGGAGCTCGAGGTGTGGCGCGACTACGAGAACGCGGGCTGGCCGGCCCGCTACCTCTTCGACGGCGGCGCGCGACTGGTGCACTACCACTACGGCGAAGGCGCGTACGAGGAAACGGAGCTCGCGATCGGCGAGCTGCTCGAGCTCGACGTGCAACCACTCGCACCCGTCCGCGCGGAGGATGCGCCGGGCGCGGCGCTCGTGCCTCACACCGAAGAGCAGCCGGGCGCGTACCGCGGCGGCTACGAAGCGGGCAGCGTCTGGGCGGTGCTCGAGGGCGCCGGCAGCGTCGAGGTGGTGCTCGATGAAGGCGACGCCCGTGCGCGTGTGCAGGTGACGCATCCGGGCGCGTACGCGCTCGTCGAGCACGAGCGCCACACGGCGGGCGTCGTCGAGATCTCCCCCGGCGAGGGCGTGCGCTGTCACGCGACGTGCTTTCTGCCGGGCCTCGCCTGAGTCACGCGACGTGCTTCTCCGGGGTTCGCCTGAGCCTTCGACGCGCGCGGCCGCTCGCTTACTAAGCGACCGCGCGCAGCTGCTCTGGCGTGCGGTCGAGCAGCAGGCGCTCGATCGCCGGCGGGCCAGAGTCCTCGACGACCACGCACGTCCCGGGCCAGTACGGGCTCTCGCCGGGGCGCGAGGTGAGAAATGCGGAGTCATACGTCCAGCAGCCGGTGTTGACGAGGCGCGCCCCCTCCCCCGCGCCGTCATCCACGCCGGCGAGGTCGGCCCACTGCGGATCGCTGTCGCCCGCGAGCGGCCCCGCGCGATGCGTGTGGCCAAAGACGAGATACGAGCCGTCGAGGCTGAGCCGGTGCGAGACCTCTGCCATCGCGCGCAGGCCCGAGCGTCGCAGCTCCGAAACGGAGATCTCCGCACGCAGGGGTCCGATGCCGGCGCGGTTGAGAGCGGCGACGGCGAGCGGGAACGCGGCGACGAGCGCGCGCCGGCGAAGCGCTCTGCCGGCATCCGCAAAGCTCCTGCGTCTCGCGGGCGCAGCACCGTTCGCGCTCGCCGAGGCTCGCGAGGGTCCGCGGCGCGAGCGGCGCAGCGCGTTCCAAGCATCGACCGTGGCGACGCCGTTGAGGATGCTGGTGGTGCGCGCGTTCTGCGCGACGCTCTGCCGCCACGCGTACAGCGGGGCGGTGACGGCCTCGTAGTCGTCGACTGACGCAAAGCTCGCGGGCGGGCGTGCGAGCAGGCGGCACATGAGCCCGACGCTGAGGCGCTCGAGCGTCGGCAGCGTGAGGTGACAGTCGAGGTAGTGGCCGTGCGTCGCGTAGACGTCCTCGCGCACCCACAGGCCGGGGTAGGCGGCGACCGCGCGCGCGGGCGCGGCAGCGTGCGCGAGATGGGCGAGCATCGGCGACGCGTCGGACGCTGAGACGAAGTTCTCGAGCCCGAGCTCGCGCGGCTCGGGTTCTTCGCTGCGGCGCGCGAGCCACGGCGCGATGAGAGCGTGGTCGTGGTTGCCGGCGACGACGACCAGCTCCGCGCCGGCGAGCGCGCGGCCGAGCTCGGCGAAGAACGGCAGCGCCACGGCGAGCGCATCGCGCGGCGGACCGTGGCGTAGCTCGAGCGCGTCGCCGAGCAGCACGACGCGGTCGGCGCCACTGACCGCCTCGAGCAGCCGCTCGCGCACGTGCGCGCGAGAGAGCAGATCGGTGCGCGAGGCGCTGCCGAGATGAAGATCGGAGAGCAGGAGCGTGCGCATGTCCTCAGCGCGTCGCGCGTGCCCGCGCGGCGCGCGCGGCTTGCCCCCGGCGGCGGTGCGGCGGCGTCAGCGCGCCTCGCCCGCGGCGGCGGCCTCGCGGATGGGCTTGGGGAGCATGAAGCGGACGTCCTCGCGGACGACGTCGAACTCGGCGACCTCGCCGACGCCTCGCTCGCGGAAGAACTCGATCAGCTCCTGCACGAGATTCTCGGGCGCGCTCGCGCCAGAGGAGATGCCGACGACGCGCTTGCCCTCGAGCCACTCCTCGCGCACCTCGCTGACGTTGTCGATGAGGTGCGACTCCGAACCGCAATCGCGCGCGACCTCGACGAGTCGCATCGAGTTGGAGGAGTTGCGTGAGCCGATTACGAGCAGCAGGTCGCACATGTCCGCGATGTGCTTGACGGCGGCCTGGCGGTTGGTCGTCGCGTAGCAGATGTCGTCGGTGCGCGGGCCGACGATCGACGGGAAGCGCTCGCGCAGCCGCGCGACGATCGCGCTCGTTTCGTCGACGGCGAGCGTCGTCTGCGTGATGTACGCGACCTTCTCGGGATCCTCGACCTCGAGCGCAGCGACGTCGTCCTCGGACTCCACGAGGCGCATCCGCTCGGGTGCCTCGCCCATCGTGCCTTCGACCTCCTCGTGGCCGTGATGGCCGACGAGCACGATCGTGTAGCCGCGATCGGCGAAGTTGACGGCCTCGCGGTGCACCTTCGTGACGAGCGGGCAGGTCGCGTCGATCGTGTCGAGCGCTCGCGCGTCGGCTCCGACGCGCACTTCCGGCGAGACTCCGTGCGCCGAGAACACGCAGACGGCCCCGCGAGGCACCTCGGTGATCTCGTCGACGAAGATCGCGCCGCGCTCGGTGAGCTCCTCGACGACGTGGCGGTTGTGCACGATCTCCTTGCGCACGTACACGGGCTTGCCGTGCAGCTCGAGCGCGCGTTCGACGGTCTGGACGGCCCTGTCGACACCCGCGCAGTACCCGCGCGGCGCCGCGAGCACCAGCTTCTCGATGGTGTTCGACACGACGTCATTGTAGGCGCCGCCGAGGTACCCTTCAGCGCGTGCCGCAGCGCCACCTAGACAGGCTGACGCCGATCGACGCGTCGTTCCTGCACCAGGAGAGCGGGGAGTCGCACATGCACATCGGCGGCCTGATGGTCATCGAAGGCCCGCCGCCGCCGACGGTCGACCTGCTCGAACAGATCCGCGAGCGTCTGCACCTCGTGCCGCGCTACCGGCACAAGCTCGCGTCCACCCCGCTCGACCGCGGCCGGCCGGTGTGGGTGGACGATCCGGACTTCAACCTCGAGTACCACATCCGCCACACGGCGCTCCCCTCGCCCGGCGGTTGGGAACAGTTGTGCGCGCTGACCGCGCGCATCTTCTCCCAGCAGCTCGATCGCTCCAAGCCGCTCTGGGAGATGTGGCTGATCGAGGGCCTCGAGGACGACCGCTTCGCGCTGATCACGAAGACGCACCACTCGCTCGTCGACGGCATCGGCGGCGTGGACCTCGCGACGGTGCTGTTCGACCTCTCGCCGGACCCGCCGCCGCTGAAACACTCGGGGCGCGCGTGGCAGCCGCACTCCGAGCCGGGCACGGCCGAGCTGATCGCGGCCGGCGCGCGCGGCGCGGTGCGCGCGGCCGTCGAGCTGACGGAGCGCGCGGTCGGCGCGGTCACGCACCCCGACCGCTCGTTCGCGCGTGCGCGCGAAGTCGCGGAGGGCCTCGCGGAGGTGATCTGGGCGGAGCTCAACCCGGCGCCGCAAACGCCGCTCAACGTGCCGATCGGGCCGCACCGGCGCTACTACGGCATCGCGGCGAACCTCGAGGACTTCAAGACGATCAAGGACGCCTTCGGCGGCACTGTCAACGACGTCGTCCTTGCGGTCGTGACCGGAGCCCTGCGCGACTTCCTCATTGCGCGCGGGCGCCGCGTGGACGGAGTGGAGATGCGCGCGCTTGTGCCGGTGTCCGTGCGCGCGGAATCCGAGCGCGGCGAGGTGGGAAACCGCCTCGTCGCCGTGCGCAGCCCGCTGCCCGTCTACATCGCCGACCCGATCCAGCGCCTGCACTTCGTCTCACGGGCGATGGACGGCCTCAAGGAGTCAAAGCAGGCGCTCGGTGCGGAAGCGCTGGCGGGCGTGCAGAACTTCGCCCCGCCGACGATCCTCGCCCAGGCCTCGCGGTTGAACTTCTCGACGCGCCTCTTCAACCTGATCGTCACGAACATCCCCGGCATCCAGTTCCCGCTGTACGTGCTCGGGCGCGAACTCCTCGAGGCGTACCCGATCGCGTTCCTGCCCGAAAACCACGCGCTGGCGATCGCGATCCTCTCCTACAACGGGCAGATGAACTTCGGCCTGCTCGGCGACTTCGACGCGCTCCCGGACCTCGACTCGATCCGCACGAACATCGCCGAAGAGCTCGCGACCCTCCTCGAGCTCGCGCGCGAGACGGTCGCGGCGCCGGCCTGAACGCGGCCCGCGAGGTCGCTGCCGCAGCCGCTTTGCGGCGCTTTGCGGAGCATTGACGCGGTCTGCGAGGCCTTTTGCAGGTAGCGCGCACGATCTCACGGTATGGGATCATTTGCAGGCAAAACTTGGACTCGGAGGGGACACGGATGCTCGGTCGCACCATCAAAGCCGTGAGGCAAAACATCGTCGCGTGGCTTGCGCTGTTCGTCGCGTTGACGGGCACCAGCATCGCCGCGACCCATTATGTGATCACCTCCACCAAGCAGATCAAGCCGAGCGTGCTGAAAGCTCTGCATGGGGCGAACGGCAAGCAAGGGCCTGCGGGCAAGACCGGCCCGCGAGGCGAAACCGGCACGCAGGGCACCCCGGGCGTGCCCGGGACGCCCGGCGAAGGCCGGGAAGGCAAGGAAGGACCGGAAGGCAAGCCGGGAAGCGCGCTCGCCTACGCGCACATCTCGGCCAACGGCAAAGAAGTCACTGAAGAAAAGGGCTTCAAAGGCGCAACGGTTGAAAACCCGGCAGGCCCAGAAGGAGAAGGCGTGTATTGCATCTCGGGTCTTTCCCCCACGCCGCACAACGTAGTCGCGACGCTCGATGCCGGTGCGAGCGAAGAACCAGGCTCGGCGACGGCGGCTCTCGGCCAAAGCTACCATGCGAAGCACCCGAAAAGCGGCCCGGAACTCTGCAAAGGCGCCCAGATCACCGTCGAAACCTCACTCCAGGTCAAAGCGAAAAAAGAATTTGAATTTCTGAACGCGCCGTTCTTCATCGCGATCAACTGAGGATGCGCGCGCTGCGCCGGCGCACGCCAGGTCTGGGCCAGGGAGGGCAGAGGTGAGGTCAGCGGTGCTCTGGACGTGCGCGCTCGCGGCGGCGCTTGCGGGTCTCGCCTCGAGCTCCGCCTTCGCGCGCTGGGAGCGGGTGAGGGAGACACCTTCGAACAGCGCGCCCTATTTCGTCTGTCCAAGCCGTCCGCACGCGGCGCGCTGTCAGCTCATCGACGACCCGACGCTCGGTTCACACATAGCCGGTCCGCTCCCAGCCGGCACGATCACCAAGGGGCCGGAGCAGGAAGTAAGCCCTGCGACTTCTGGCTCGGGCATCGAAGGCGGGTACGCCCCCTCAGACCTTCAGAGCGCGTACCGGCTCCCGTCGTCGGCGTCGGGCACCGGTCAGACGGTGGCGATAGTCGACGCGTTCAACGACCCGAACGCGGAAGCCGACCTCAAGGTGTACCGCACTCAGTACGGGCTCGGCGAATGCACGATGAAAAACGGTTGCTTTCGCAAGGTGAACCAACGCGGCGAAAGCACGATGCCTGCGCCGAACAAAACGTGGGCGAGGGAGATCTCACTGGACCTCGACATGGTCTCTGCGATCTGTCCCAACTGTCACCTCCTGCTGGTCGAGGCCGACAACGAATCGGGGGCGAGCTTGGCGACCGCGGAGAACGAGGCGGCGGCTTCGGGCGCGACGGAGATCAACGACAGCTATGAAGAAGAAGAGAACTCCGAACACGCTTCCGCGTACGACCACCCGGGCATATCGATCACCGCCGCGGCGGGCGACCATTCCTACGGAGTCGTCTTCCCCGCTGCGGGCGCACACGTGATTGCGGTCGGCGGCACGTCGCTGGTCCCCGCAGCGGGCCGTCGTGGCTGGGAAGAGACGGTGTGGCACACCGAAGGAAGCGCGCCGCTGAGCGGTACCGGCAGTGGTTGCAGCATCGAACCGAAGCCGGCGTGGCAAATCGACGTCGGCTGCACGCATCGCACGGATAACGACATCGCCGCGGTCGCGGACCCGAACACGCCGGTTTCAGCCTACGACAGCTTCGAAACGGCACACGCGTGGCAGCTGCTTGGCGGCACGAGCGTCTCAGCGCCGATCATCGCGGCCGCGATGGCGCTCGCGACGCCGTACACGCGCTCGTTCGACGGTGCGCGCGCGCTCTATCTGGAGATCGTAAACGGCGGGACCTTGAACGACGTTGTCTCAGGTGCCAACGCGAAATGCGGGAACTACCTCTGCGAAGCCGGCCGCGGCTACGACGGCCCGTCCGGCCTGGGGACGCTGGACGGCGCTCCGGAAGTGCCCCCGCCGATGCCGGTGACCGCCGGCTCGAGCTCTGTCTCGCAGCGGCAGGCGACGCTCGTGGGGTCGGTGAACCCCCACGGCGTAGCCCTTTCGTCGTGCGTCTTTCAATACGGTCCAACGACGGCGTACGGCTCGCTCGCGCCGTGCGCGTCACTGCCGGCTGGCGGGACGAGCGCCGCCGGCGTGTCCGCGCTAGCCGCGGGTCTCTCGCCCGCGACGCTCTATCACTTCCGCCTTGAGGTGTCGTACGCCGGCGGTACCTCGGAAGGCATGGATCTGACTTTCACGACGACCGGCCTCGCGCCGGGGATCGCGCCCGGCCAGCCGACGAACATCCGCCCGTCGTCGGTGACGCTGAACGCGCAGGTGGACCCCAACGGCGCGTCCACGGGCTGCTGGTTTGAATACGGGATGACCGCCTCCTACGGCTCGACCGCATCGTGTCAAGCGGCTCCCGGCGCGGGACAATCGCCTGTGTCCGTCGCAGCGACCGTCTCGGGCCTGGTCGCTAACAGCGTCTATCACTTCCGCACGGTCGCGGCGAACGGAAGCGGCACCGCGTACGGCCCCGACCAGACCGTGACGCTGCCGCCGTTCGCTCCGAGCGTGGTCACACGCGCGCCCACCGCGGTTGCTCAGACCAGCGCGGTCCTGAACGCGACGGTCGACGCGAACGGGGGAGCGCTCGCGACGTGCGAGTTCGAATTCAACAGCGCCGAAACGTTCGTGCCGTGCTCCGTTGCGCCCGCTGCGCTCGCGGGAGCTGCGGACGTCTCGGCGAGCGTGAAAGGTCTCGCCTCGGGCAGCGTCTATCGCTACCGCGTCATCGCGGCGAACGCCGGCGGGACAACATACGGGTCGCTGGTGCAATTCGCCTCGCTGCCCTCGCAGGCGCAGGACGCGGCGCGGTACGGCGCGCGCCTCGCGACGCTGAGCCTGATCGTCGGAGCGGACGGTGCGGCTCGCGTTAGGATCCGGTGTCCCGCGGCACACCACACGCGTTGCCGGGGGAGGGTCACGCTTCGCAGCGAACCCGCCGGCAAAGCTGGCGGCAAGACGCTCGTCCTTGGGTCGGGCGCATTCGTCGCAGGTGCCGGACGGGTTACCACCGTACGCGTGCAGCTGGCAGCGCTCGCGCGCCACACGCTCGCCCACACGCGCCTCCTGCACGTGCGCGTCACGCTTCGCACCGTCACTCGCGGGGGCGCCACGAGCGCGTGGCACGGTACGGCAACGCTCTCCTCGGGCGGCTAGCTGCCTGCGGGTCAGCGAATGACGACGACCGTGCCCGTCCACACGGCAGGGCTCTTGCCGGGCACGCTGAAGACGGCCTTGACGTAGACGCCGAAGCTTCTCTTCCCCTTCAGGGTCGACTTGCCTGCCGAGGTCAACTTCACCCGGACCGTGGCCTTGTTCGTACTCGTATACGCCGTCTTGCCGGATTGACCGAGCAACACATATCCATACCGCGTGTGCTTCGAGCCGTGTGCGCTCTTGACCTTGTAGCGGCGATACCACATCACTTCCAGCGTGCCCTTCGTGGGCGGATTGAAGGAAAACGCGAATCCGTGCTTGAGGATGGCCTTCAAGTGGCCGCTTTCCAGTGCGGTGGTGAGCTGCCGGCGCAGCGAGGCAATGATCACGCCGGGGCTGGGAATCACCTGCGCCGGCTGGCCAAAGGTCTGCGACGCTTCGACGCCGTGGCCAGGCGTCGGCACTGCGATTCCGTTGCTGCTTTCGACTTCGGCGCGTCCTGCGATGTTCGAAGCAACGACCATGCAGGTGATCAGGTGACCCACGTCGGCTAGCTGCAGTGAATACGCCTTCGTGATCACGCCGGAGATCGGGGCTCCGTCGCGCAGCCATTGAAATGCGAACGAGGGCGGCGGCTTCGCGTTCCAAATACCAACTTCGCACGTCAGAATTTGCCCGACCTTGCCAGTGCCCGAGACAAACGGGAATTCAAGCGGTTCGGGCCTCACGCCCGCGACCGGGACGCCCTTGCTGATCGAGCTCGCGCTCCCTTCGAGGTTACTGCCCGTGACCTTGCACTGAAGCGTCGACCCGCGCGTCGTGCTGCTTACGGTGTAGCTCGCTTCTGTCTGACCCGGCAACGGTTCACCGTTCAGAAGCCACTGGTATTTGAACGTCGGTGGCGGCGCTCCACCCCACACGCCCGGGTTGCAGACCACGGTCTTGCCGACGGCGACTTCGCGTTCGATACGCGGCCCTTCCAATGGCGGGAGTGGCGCGCTCCCCGGAACGACGATGTTCTTCGAGCTGTACGCTTCCGCGCTGCCGATCGCGTTGCTCGCGATGACCCTGCAGGTAAGCGAGTGCCCGCGGTCTGCCGACTGAATCGGATACGTCTGTTCGTAGCCGACCGGAGTGCCTTCGGGCAGCCGCAGCCATTCATATTTGAACGTCGGCGCAGGCGCACCCTTCCATTCGCCGTGTATGCAGATCGCGGATTCACCCACGTGTGGCGGACTCGACGCCGACTGCGCTTCCGGCGCGCGAACGACGCTCGGTTTTTCGCCCGCGACCAGGACGCCGGCGCTATCCGCCTTCGTCGCCCCTGCTTCGTTCTCGGCGGTCACGCGGCACACAACCGTGTTGCCCTGATCTGAGGACTTCACGACGTATTCTTCGGATGCGGCGCCCGGGATTGCCGCCCCGTTGTCGAGCCACTGGAACGCGAACGCCGTCGCGTTTTTCCATTCGCCTTCATTGCACGTGAGCCTAGTGCCGACCTTGACGCCTGACGCCGGCTGCACCGCTGGCGGGCTGATCATCGAGGGAGGTGTACCCGAGCCCTTGGGGATCGGGACGCCTTCGCTCGTGGCGCTGGCTTTTTCTTTTCTGCTGTTGTATGCCGTCACCTGGCAATACAGCACGCGTCCCAGGTCGGCTTCGCCGACCGGGTAGACGCTGGAGGCGACACCGGTACTTTCCTCACCCGACGGGCCTTCACGCAGCCACAGGTATTCGAGCTTTTCGTACGGCTCATTCCAGATTCCCTTGGTGCATTCGAGGAGTTCGCCTTCGCGCGGAGTACCTTCGATCCGCGGCACGGCGGTCGCTTTGATTGGTTCTCCGATGATCGTGACCGCTTCGCTCGATTCGGTCGCGGAGCCTTCGAGGTTTTCGGCGGTCACCCTGCACGAGAGTTTCTGCCCTTCGTCCGCCTGGCGGACTTCGTACGTGCCGCCCGTCACGCCCGTCGGCGCGCCGTTTCGCAGCCATTCGATGCGGTACGTGATCGGCCTGCTACCCGACCACAGGCCTTCGTTGCACGTGAGCGTTTCGTTGACTTTTGCGTTGCCGAGCACTTTTGGCCGCTGTTTGTCCGCGGGCTTTTCCCCGGGGATCAGGACACTGGTGCTTTCCGCCGCGATTTCACCCCCGGCGTTTCTCGCCGTGACGCGGCACGACAGTTTGTGTGTCGCATCTTCTTCGACGACGACGTGCGTGGTGGACGTTGCGCCGGCGATTGCTTCGTTGTCGCGCAGCCAAAGGTACGAGAAGGTGATGGGTTTGCTCCCCGTCCACCATTCTTCCTTGTCATTGCAGGTGAGCGTTTTGCCCACGCCCGGTGTACCTGAGATTTCAGGCGGTTTCGTCGCTTTCGGCGGTTCGGGCGGAGGGCCGTGGCAGGTCCCGACGCACACGCCGTTGATGCTTTCGACCGGTTCGCTGCGTTCGCTGCCGCCGACGCCAACGACGGCGCACCAGACTTCCTTGTTTTCATCGGCCTTGCTCAGGACGTATGTGTAACCGGTTTCTGACCGCGGCGAGACCTGCACGCCTTCGCGGATCCATTCATATTCGAATTTGCCCGCGCCTCTCCAGGTCCCGGATCCGCACACCAGCTTTTCTCCGGGGCTCGGGTGCGGTGGCAGCGGAATGCCCTCGGGCAAGGAGATTTCGGGGAAGGCCGTGACTTCGGGCTTGGCGAGCGCGACGCTCACCGACCCCGCGACGAGGATCGCGGTGAGCGCCAGCAGCAGCGCTCGCCGCCACCCCAGCTGGCGCCGGCGCGATGACGACGTCGGTCTGTGGCGCCCCAGTGCTCGCATCTCGATCCCCCCTTGAAAGGGCCACGGACGCTACCGATCGGCACCTTGCGTGTCAACCGAGAATCGCCGGGTTGCGGGCGCTTTTGCACGGATACGAACGCCTGCGCAACGTCGGTGCGCGCCGGCCGATGCGCGGCAGCTGAGGCTAGCCCGTGAAGCGGACGCCGAGGTTCGGACGCGGCCGGAAAACCGTGCGTGAGCTGGCTGCCGACGCGCAGTTGACGTTGATCGGCGCGGCGGTGATCGACAGGTGGTGCACGCCGTAGCGGAGCGTGTGCGCGTTGAGCGTCAGCTTGAACCTGCCCCCTCGCGCTTGCGACCGCGTGAAGCTTCGAATCCTGTGGCCGTCTAGATAGAAGCTGATCCGCGCGATGCCAGAGGAACTGACCCAAACGGTGAATCTTCCGGTCTGCAAGCCCGAGGCGCCATGAAGCACCGGATGAATGTTCGATTCGCACGCAGGCGCCAGGCCCTGCTTGGGACGTTCTTCTTTCGCGCCCACACTGTTGCTGGGTACGACTGTTTCGACCTTGTTCGAGGTAATCGTCATCGGCATTTCGCCGGGCGCCGTCCCAGCCCCGGTTACGGTGGCTGCGTTGACGTATGTGCCGGCGCCGCCGAGCACGCGCGTGCACGTGAACGTACTGGAGGACCCGGGCATCAATTCCCCTGCGCCGGGGCCGCCCGAGATGGTTCCCGGATCGCAATTGGCGTCGCTAAAGCCCGAGAGCTTGAGGCTTACGTTGCCCGTGTTCCTGACGATGATCTCATATTCGATCGTCGAGCCCGCGGCGGCCGTCAGCGTGGCTGTCGTAAAGCTCGCGCTGCTTCCGATTCGCTGGAGCTTTTCGATCGTGAAGGCCGGTTCGCGCACGACGGCCACGTGCGGAGCGACCTTGACAACCACCTGATTGGAGGTCTCGACGACGGGCCGGCCGCTGACTGTGTTGCCGGTGATGGTCGCTTCGTTGGTGTAGGTGCCAACGGTCATGAGCACGTGTCTGCAGGTGAAGATCGCGGTTTCACCAGGCCCCACCGGCGCGGCACCAGGACCGCCCGAGATCGTTCCGGGATCGCAGTGGGCGTCGCTGAAGGAGGTGAACGTCTCCTTGACGTGCCCGGTGTTCGTAACGGCGATCTGGTAGTCGACGGTTTCGCCTTCGTTGGCGGTCAATGGCGCGCTCGTGAAGCCGGTCCCGCTCCCCTTGATTTCCTGGCTCTTGACGATCGTGAACGACGGTTCTTCGGTGGGCTGCGGCGGTAGCACAGCGAATTCCGCGGTGAGCGTCGTGTAGGGGCTTCGTTCGAGGTCGCCTTCGATCAGCGAGCTGCCTTCGGCGCACGAGTCGCTGCCGACCGCAAGCGCGAAGCCGTTGCCGTCGTTGTCGAGTTCGATCGCATGTTCGCCGGCGAGTTCGGGGCCGACCACGAGTTCGCGGTTCTCGCGCACCCAAATGAGGTGCGGTCCCCTCTGGCAACGGTCGTAGAGCTGCTGGGCACCGACGCGGACTTTGGCCTCCGAGGCGCCGCTGAACTCGGCTTGGACGACGGTGACGACGCCGCTCGAGGCGGCGTCCTCGACCTGCGAGGACGGCGTCGCGTACAGCCCCTCCGGCGTCGATTCGGCAGGCAGCACCTTGAACGACGTGACAAACGTTTCGTAGGGCGATTCGTCCTCGTCGAGCGTGACCAGACTTTCGCCGACCATGCAGTGAGGCCCGGCGATTAGCGCGACGTTGGCGTTGCCGTCGCCGTCGAGGTGCAGTTGAACGCTCGCGCCCGCCTTCGACACGAACCCCGCGTCCGCGGCGAGCTCGCCGTTCCCATTTCCGCCCGGTTCGTCCGGGACGTACCACGTGATTTCAGCGCAGCGGCTGGCGAGCTGTGCCGCCGTGATCGTGACCGTTGCGCCCGTGCCATACACGTACGGGTTGCACTCGACTTCGATGACGTCGGCGACCGTCGCCGTGGTCGCGAACTCGCCCTGCGCTATGAACGAGGGCAGCGAATGGATCAGGCAGGTCGGGGGCGCTCCGGCGCCGGCCGGTTGTACGGCGCTCGTCGCGCCACGCGCGAGGGCCGTCGCGGGCGACACCGCTGCGCCAATCGTGAGCGTGGCCATCGCGAGGGCGGCACAATACGGAAGTCGGCTGAGGTTTCGCATGTTCTGCTCACGTGCCCTGGTGCGCTGGATCGCTGAAAGCTGAGACGCACGGCCCGGGAGGCGCTTCGGCCCCCCGGGGCCCGTGCTTCATCACTTACTGCTCGTCCTCACTACCTCACTCGCGGTGACAGGACCGTGAAGTCCTTCGGTTCGAGCGTTGTGTACAGGGATTCTTCGAGATCCGCTTCGATCTTCGAAGGACCTTCCGCGCACGACGATTCACCGAGCAGCAGAACGAAACCGTTACCGTTGTTGTCGGTTTCGATCGCGTCCAGCAATTCACCCGATTCCTCGGCCTCGGAGCGGTCCTCGCGGACGAACTCGAGCTTGTCCCCCCGCTGACAGCGGTTGTAGAGCTGGTTCGCGCCGATGCGCACCTTTTTCTCGGACCCGTTCGTGCCTTCGAACTCCACCTGCGCGATCGCGACGACGCTGCTCGTTTCAGCGTCCTCGACCTGCGTTGCGGGTTCTTTTGCCGCGGTTAGTATTTCCAGACCCTGCGGTGTTTTTTCGGACGGCAGCACCTTGAATTCCGTGATGTACGTTTCGTACGGAGATTCGTTCTCATCAACTGTGATGAGGCTGCCACCGGCCATACAGTGCGGGCCCGCGATCAGGCCGACGTTGGCGTTTCCGTCACCGTCGAGCTTGAGCGTGATGCTCCGGCTGCTGTAGTTGTTGTCATCGCCTGGTCCTTCTTCGCCAGGTACGTACCACGTCACGTACCCGTTGCAACGGCTGTACAGCTGGGACGCGGTCACTGTGACCGTGGCACCCTGGCTGTAGGTGTACGGATCGCACGAGACTTCGATCACATCACCGACCGTTCCTTCGTGTGAGAACTCGCCCTGCTGGACGAACGAGGGCAGCGATCTAACTTCGCATGTCCCCGGCGCCACCAACGTAGGCGAGGCATTGCGCGCGGACGCGACGCCGGTGAGCAGCATCAAGCTGCTCGCGAGCACGGCAAAGCCCACGCATAGAATGCGTCTATCCATGACCATACCCCCCAGTGGGTTTGGTTGTTGACTGTCCTGCTGCGTCGACCTGAGCCCACGCAGCACCCACGCGAACGGGCGACCTGCCCTTCTAACTCCCAGGCGCCCCCCCACGGAGCATCCGAATAATTACCAGGTAAAGCTACGCAAAGCAAGTTAAAGATCGCAAATAGCGGCTTTTTCTTTGCTTTGAGATCTCCCTATTTGCAGGGGTTTTTGCAGCAATGGGCATTTTGCGCGTAAATTTGGGGTTTCTCAAGCGGGCGGGCTGCGAGGTCGAATCCCGGGTGCGGCGCGCTCATGGCCCGTGCGGCCGAGCCAAGCGGCGCGATCTCGTGGCTCAGCGGGCGAGGGAAAAGGCTCGCGTCGCGACTACCGCTGCTCGTCCCGTCGGGGTAAACGCGCACGTAGCAGTCAGCTTGAGCGGTTTCGCATGTCGCAGCAGCCGGCGGCCCGGTGCCGTCAGGTGGAGCGTCATCGTCGCCGTGCCGGCGGCTTTGAATGACACGGTGCCCGAGGCGACGAGGACGGGTGCGGCCTTCTTCGCCGCCTTTGCGGACAGCTTTGCTCCCGGGGGAACGTAGTACCAACGCACACGCGCGGTGCCCGCTTCAGGCGCCTTGAGCGAGAACCGGAACGCTCCGCTGCGCAGGAGCGCGCCGATTCGGGCGCCCTTACCCGAGGGCTTGAGTTGCGTGGAAAAGAACGAGGCATACGCAAGCGTGCCAGAAGCCGGCGGCGGCGCAGGCGGATGTTCGGCTTCGGGGTTGGACAGCGGCGGCAGCGTCTTGAATGTCATATCCCCGCCCGTTCCCGCACCGCCTTCACCCGTCGCGACCACGCGGTAGTGGTAGATGGTGTTCGGCGCGAGGCCGTATACCCGGATGAAAACCGGCAGCAGCCCGACGGCGTTCGGGGGGAAGCCGAGCTGTTCGGAGACCAGAGCGCAGGGCAGCGTCTTCAGGCCGTAAGCCGTAGTGGTCCCAATTTCGATGTTGCACGCCGTGATCGGCCCGCCGAGCGGGTTCACGGCGCCGTATAGCGCAGCCGACGTACGCGTGACCGACGCCGAGCCTTCGGTGATAGCGACTGGCGGGATGGGCGCCACTTCGAAGACGAACGGTGGTTTGGCTTCACCCGTCGGATTACCCAGCGAGCTCACCTCGGTGGCGATCGCCGTGTACTTGCCGAAGTTGAGCTTGTTGACCGGCGGGGGAGAGAACCATTCGCCTTCGACCACGCTCGCGCTCACCGTTTCCACGAGCGTCCCTTCGTGGTAGATGCTCACGGTCACGGGTTCTGATTCGCTGGCCGTGCCGGAGAAGATCGGTACGCGATCGCTGGAGGGCGTCGGGAACTGGTTGAGCACGACCTTCGGCGACGCTGTGCGGATCGAGAAGGTCACTGGTGGGCTTTCGCCGGGGCCGTTGCCGATGCCGCTTTCCTCGCGCGCCACGGCCGTGTATTCGCCGTCTTCGAGCGGGTGCACGAGTGGCTTCGTTTGCCATGTGTCGCCGGACGGTTCCGCCGGCGCGGTGCTCGTGACTTCTGGCCCGAGGTCCGTAGCCCCCTTGTAGATGACGACCGTGACAGGCGTCGCTTCGTTCGTCGCCCCGCTAAACGACGGCGTGCTAAACCTCGAGAGAGACGGCGGGCTTTCTAGGGTTACCGCCGGCGACTTCGTGTAGACGACGAACGTCACCGGAGCGCTCACGCCTTCGGGGTTTCCGCTGAGCGTGCTGTTCGCGCGCGCCACAACCGTGAAGGTGCCGCTTCCGGATTCCACGGTAAGCGGCACAGGCGCCGTTTTCCAGTGCCCCGAGGTGAGTGAGGTTTCGGTTTCCGCGACTGTGCGGCCTTCGGGCGTCGCGCCTTCGTGGACTTCGACCTTCACGGGTCCCTTGCCGGTGCTCGAGACGGTTCCGCCGAACGCCGGCGAGGTTACGTGCGATCGCGGCGGCACCTGTTCGATCGTTACGGTCGGCGCCGAGGTGTTGACTTCAAACGTGATCGCCTGACTTTGCCCCGGCGGATTTCCGAGCGAGCTCGGCTCGGTCGCCTGCACGGTGTACTTCCCGGTCAGCAGTTCGCTTGTGACCTTTGCCGTCTTCCACTTCCCGGCGCCCGGCGTTGCAACCAGTGTTGCCTTGACTGGACCTGACGTACCTTCGCCCTTGTAGACCTTCACCGTGACCTGGGTCGTTTCGCTCGCGGCGCCCGAGAATTCAGGAGTCGTATTATTCGATACGAGCGCCGGGGATTCGATCGTCACGGTCGGCGCTTCGGTGTCGACTTCGAAGGTGACTTCGTTGCTTTCGCCTTCGGCGTTGCCGATGCCGCTCTTCTCGGTCGCCCTCGCGGTGAACTTGTTGTTGCCCGCCGGCAGCGCTTTGCTGAGCGTCGAGGTCGACCATTTGCCGCCGGAGGCCGTCGTGACGGCGCTGGCAACTTCGCTGGAACCGAGGAACACGTGGACGGTAATCGGTGTTTCTTCGCTCGCCGTGCCTTCGAAGTGGGGCGTTGTCTTGTTCGAGCGCGCTTCGGGGCCCTTGCTGATCGCGACCTTCGGCGCTTCGGTGTCGACTTCGAAGCTGACTTCGTTGCTTTCGCCTTCGGCGTTGCCGATGCTGCTCTTCTCGCTCGCCTTCGCGGTGAACTTGTTGTTGCCCTGTGGCAGGGGTTTGTTCAGGGTCGTCGTCGACCATTTGCCGCCCGCGGCCGTCGTTACCGCGCTCGCGACTTCGCTTGCGCCGAGAAACACGTGGACGGTGACCTGAGTTTCTTCGCTCGCCGTGCCTTCGAAGGACGGCGTGGTCTTGTTCGATCGCGCTTCGGGACCGTTCGTGATCGCGACTTTCGGTGCTTCGGTGTCGACTTCGAAGGTGACTTCGTTGCTTTCGCCTTCGGCGTTGCCGATGCCGCTCTTCTCGCTCGCCTTCGCGGTGAACTTGTTGTTGCCCTGCGGCAGGGGTTTGTTCAGGGTCGTCGTCGACCATTTGCCGCCCGCGGCCGTCGTTACCGCGCTCGCGACTTCGCTTGCGCCGAGGAACACGTGGACGGTGACCTGGGTGTTTTCGCTCGCCGTCCCTTCGAAGGACGGCGTCGTCTTGTTGGAGCGCGCTTCGGGGGCCTTGCTGATCGCGACCTTCGGCGCTTCGGTGTCGACTTCGAAGCTGACTTCGTTGCTTTCGCCTTCGGCGTTGCCGATGCCGCTGAGCTCGGTTGCCTTCGCGGTGAACTTGTTTTTGCCCGGCGGCAGGGGTTTGTTCAGGGTCGTCGTCGACCACTTGCCGGCGGATGCCGTCGTCACGGCGCTGGCAACTTCGCTTCCGCTGAGATAGACGTGGACGGTCACCTGCGTTTCTTCGCTCGCCGTCCCTTCGAAGGAGGGCGTGGTCTTGTTCGAGCGCGCTTCGGGGCCTTTCGTGATCGCGACTTTCGGCGCTTCGGTGTCGACCGCAAAGCTGACGGGCGCGCTCGTCCCTTCCGAGTTAGCGACGCCGCTGACCTCGGTCGCGTACGCGCTGAAGGAGTGTTTACCGCTCGGCAGCGGCGAGGTCACCGTCGAGGTCGACCATTTGCCGCCCGAAGCGGTGGTCGTGGCCGTCGCGACGGGGTTCGTGTTGCCGTTTTCGAAGATGTGGACCGTTACGGCGGTTTCTTCGCTCGCGGTTCCTTCGAAGGAGGGAATGGTCTTGTTCGAGCGCGCTTCGGGGCCTTTCGTGATCGCGACTTTCGGCGCTTCGGTGTTGACTTCGAAGGTGACTTCGCCGCTTTCGCCTTCGGCGTTGCCGATGCCGCTCTTCTCGGTCGCGTAGGCGCGGAAGGAGTGTTTGCCCGTGGGCAGCGGTTTGGTCAGCGTCGAGGTCGACCATTTGCCGCCGGAGGCCGTTGCCGTGGCGGTCGCCATCGGCGTGGAGCCTTCGAAGACGTGCACCGTGACCTGCGCGTTTTCGCTCGCCGTCCCTTCGAAGGACGGCGTGGTCTTGTTCGAGCGTGCTTCGGGACCTTTTGTGATCGTGACTTCGGGTGGCGCGGTGTCGACTTCGAATTCGACGATGTTGCTTTCGCCTTCGGGGTTGTTGATCGCGCTGACCTCCGTCGCCTGCGCGGAGTACTTGACGTTGCCTGTCGGCGAGAGCGGTTTGCTCAGCGTCGCGGACCACTTGCCGGCGGAGGCGGTCGTGGTCACGTGGGCAACTTCGGTGAGGCCTTCGAAGACATGCACCGTGACTTCGGTGTTTTCGCTCGCCGTGCCTTCGAAGGACGGCGTGGTCTTGTTCGAGCGCGCTTCCGGACCCTTGGTGATCGCAACTTTCGGCGCTTCGGTGTCGACTTCGAAGCTGACTTCGCCGCTTTCGCCTTCGGGGCCGCTGATCCCGCTGACCTCGGTCGCGTAGGCGCGGAAGGAGTGTTTGCCGCTCGGCAACGCTTTGTTCAGCGCCGTCGTCGACCATTTGCCGCCCGAAGCCGTCGTCGTGGCGCTCGCGATCGGCGTGGAGCCTTCGAACACGTGCACCGTCACCTGGGTGTTTTCGCTGGCCGTGCCTTCGAAGGAGGGCGTGGTCTTGTTCGAGCGCGCTTCCGGGCCCTTGGTGATCGCGACCTTCGGCGCTTCGGTGTCGACTTCGAAGCTGACTTCGTTGCTTTCGCCTTCGGCGTTGCCGATGCCGCTTTTCTCGGTCGCGTAGGCGCGGTAGGAATGTTTGCCCGTGGACAGCGCTTTGGTCAGGGCCACCGACCAGTTGCCGCCCGCAGCGGTCGTAGTGGCGGTCTCGACCGCACTCGTGCCTTCGAACACGTGCACCGTCACCTGGGTGTTTTCGCTGGCCGTGCCTTCGAACGACGGCGTGGTCTTGTTCGAGCGGGCTTCCGGGCCCTTGGTGATCGCGACTTTGGGAGCTTCGGTATCGACTTCGAAGGTGACTTCGTTGCTTTCGCCTTCGGCGTTGCCGATGCCGCTCTTCTCGGTCGCGTACGCACGGTAGGAATGTTTGCCCGTGGACAGCCCGCTGGTCACCGTCGCCGACCATTTGCCGCCCGAAGCCGTCGTCGTGGCGCTCGCGATCGGCGTGGAGCCTTCGAACACGTGCACCGTCACCTGGGTGTTTTCGCTCGCCGAGCCTTCGAAGAGGGGAGCGGTCTTGTTCGAGCGCGCTTCGGGGCCTTTGGTGATCGCGACTTTCGGCGCTTCCGTGTCGACTTCGAAGGTGACTTCGTTGCTTTCGCCTTCGGCGTTGCCGATGCCGCTGACCTCGGTCGCGTAGGCGCGGAAGGAGTGTTTGCCCGTGGGCAGCGCTTTGCTCAGCGCTTCGGTCGACCATTTGCCGCCGGAGGCCGTCGCCGTGGCTGTCGCCATCGGCGTGGCGCCTTCGAAGATGTGGACGGTGACTTGGGTATTTTCGCTCGCCGTGCCTTCGAAGAGGGGAGCGGTCTTGTTCGAGCGCGCTTCCGGGCCTTTGGTGATCGCGACTTCGGGTGCGGAGCTATCGACTTCGAAGGTGACTTCGCCACTTTCGCCTTCGGCGTTGCCGATGCCGCTCTTCTCGGTCGCGTAGGCGCGGTAGGAACCGGAAGGCAGGGCCTTGCCGAGAGTCGAGGTCGACCATTTCCCTCCCGAGGCCGTCGTGGTGGCGGTCGTGATCGGGGTGGATCCTTCGAACACGTGCACCGTGACCAGCGTTTCTTCGCTCGCGGTCCCTTCGAAGGAGGGATTGGTCTTGTTCGAGCGCGCTTCGGGGCCTTTCGTGATCGCGACTTTCGGCGCTTCGGTGTTGACTTCGAAGGTGACTTCGCCGCTTTCGCCTTCGGCGTTGCCGATGCCGCTCTTCTCGGTCGCGTAGGCGCGGAAGGAGTGTTTGCCCGTGGGCAGCGGTTTGGTCAGCGTCGAGGTCGACCATTTGCCGCCGGAGGCCGTTGCCGTGGCGGTCGCCATCGGCGTGGAGCCTTCGAAGACGTGCACCGTGACCTGCGCGTTTTCGCTCGCCGTCCCTTCGAAGGACGGCGTGGTCTTGTTCGAGCGTGCTTCGGGACCTTTTGTGATCGTGACTTCGGGTGGCGCGGTGTCGACTTCGAATTCGACGATGTTGCTTTCGCCTTCGGGGTTGTTGATCGCGCTGACCTCCGTCGCCTGCGCGGAGTACTTGACGTTGCCTGTCGGCGAGAGCGGTTTGCTCAGCGTCGCGGACCACTTGCCGGCGGAGGCGGTCGTGGTCACGTGGGCAACTTCGGTGAGGCCTTCGAAGACATGCACCGTGACTTCGGTGTTTTCGCTCGCCGTGCCTTCGAAGGACGGCGTGGTCTTGTTCGAGCGCGCTTCCGGACCCTTGGTGATCGCAACTTTCGGCGCTTCGGTGTCGACTTCGAAGCTGACTTCGCCGCTTTCGCCTTCGGGGCCGCTGATCCCGCTGACCTCGGTCGCGTAGGCGCGAAAGGAGTGTTTGCCGGTGGACAGCGCTTTGGTCAGCGCCACCGACCAGTTACCACCCGCAGCGGTCGTCGTGGCGGTCTCGATCGGCGTGGAGCCTTCGAACACGTGCACCGTCACCTGGGTGTTTTCGCTGGCCGTGCCTTCGAAGGAGGGCGTGGTCTTATTCGAGCGCGCTTCCGGACCCTTGGTGATCGTGACTTTGGGAGCTTCGGTGTCGACTTCGAAGGTGACTTCGTTGCTTTCGCCTTCGGCGTTGCCGATGCCGCTTTTCTCGGTCGCGTAAGCGCGGAAGTTGTTGTTACCCGGAGGCAGCGCTGGCGTTTCGATCGACCAGCTCCCGCCGGACGCGGTCGTTTTCGCTTTCGCGACTTCCGTCGTGCCCTTGAAGACGTGGATCGTGACCGCGGTGTCTTCGCTCGCGGCGCCCGAGAAGGAGGGAGTGGTGTCGTTCGAGCGTGCTTCGGGGCCTTTGGTGATCGCGACTTTCGGCGCTTCAGTGTCGACTTCGAATTCAACCTCGTTGCTGGTGCCCGGTTCGTTGCCGATAGCGCTCTTCTCGGTCGCATACGCGCGGAAGGCGTGTTTGCCGGTGGGCAGGGCCGAACTCGCCGCTTCCCAACTGCCGCCGGAAGCGACGGTTTTCGCTTTGGCGACTTCGTTCAATCCCTCGTAGACGTGGACGACGACTTCCGTGTTTTCGCTCGCTGTGCCCGAGAAGCGGGGCGTGGTGGTGTTCGAGCGGGATTCGGGGCCTTCGATGATCGCGACTTTTGGCGGGTCGGTATCCACTTCGAAGGCGACTTCGTTGCTTTTGCCCGCTTCGTTGCCGATGCCGCTGACCTCGGTCGCGTAGGCCGTGTAGGAGTGTTCGCCTTCGGAGAGCGCGGGGCTGAGCGTCGAGGTGGACCAGGTGCCGCCCGACGCGGTCGTCGTGGCGCTGGCGACTTCGGTCGTGCCTTCGAAGACGTGGACCGTCACTTCGGTGGGTTCGCTCGCGGAGCCTTCGAAGGAGGGGGTCGTGGTATGCGAGCGGGCTTCGGGACCGGCTGTGATCGCCACTTTGGGCGAGCTCGTGTCGACCGTGAACGTGACCGGTTCGGTCTTGGTCGTTTCGAGCAGGCCGAGCAGTTCTGCCTGTTCGGCAACCACGGTGTATTTGCCGGCCGTGAACCCTTCGTTGCTCGCAGGCTGGACGCTCCAGCTCGTGCCCGACGGCGTGGCTTCGAGCGTGCGGTGCGCACCCCCGACCGAGGTGCCCGTATAAACGAGCACCTTGACTACATCGAGCCCGTCGCTCGTGGTGCCCGCGAAGGTCGGCGTTCCGTTCGTGCGCCCGCCTTCGGTCGGGGTGCTCATCGAGAGCACCGGCGCCGCGCTGGCCGGTGCCGCGAGCCACGCCAAAGCCGCCGCTGCGAACAGCGTGGATGCAGCTATGCGCGCGCTCCGTCGCGATTTCGCCCCGTTGTCCCGATCCATCCAGAAACGCCTTCCCGACGATCAAGCCCCGGGGATAGGGGCCTACGCCGCGGTCTCCATGTCCTCGGTGGCCCGTCGGCTCCGGGCCCCCCCAACGTCCGACCGCGCCGATGATACCCCCAGGCCCTCCAATTGCAAGCCGCTGCGGGCACTGCAACTTTCAAACCGGCTCGGGTGTTTCAACCGTCTGCAATAATCGCCCGCCGGCCGCTCAGCGGCCGGTTCTACGCAACGGTTCAGGAAGGGTCCATGGGGAAGACGACATGCACGCTGACGATCGCGCTTACGATCGCGCTCGCGGCCTCCGCTACCGCCTTCGCGGGAGCAATAGGCGGGAAGAGGTATCTCGGCGGTATCCCGGAAACGGGCACTAAATCCGAAGGCCGTCGCGGCGTGGGCAAGACCCATGCGTACGGCGGTCTTCTCGCGTTCCACGTGTCGCACAGCGCCGGCACCGTGACCGTCAGCTTTACGTCGAACTGGCCCGTGCTGTATTGCTACAACACGAAACTTCTCCACGTGCAACGGACACGCGCGGCTCGCATCTCGCGGTCAGGAACGTTCAGCGCCTCGGTTGAAGAGCGCTTCTCACCGGGCCCCGGCCTCCCACCGATCGTGCAGGTCATCAGCGGGCGCTTCAAAGGGCGCGTCGTCAGCGGCCGGATCGAAACGCGTGCCGCCCCCTGCAGCGGCTGGACGACGTTCTACGCCACGGCGCAGTAGTCCAGATCCTCGGTCAGACGGCGGGGGCGCGCGCTCAAAACCCGAGCGCGAACTTCGCGTCCTCGCTCATCTTCTCCGGCGACCACGGCGGCGTGAAGACCATCTCCGAGGTCACGTTGCGAACTCCGTCGAGCTCGCCTACGAATTCATCGATCTGCTCCGTCACCTGCGGGCCGATAGGGCAGCCGGGCGTCGTCAGCGTGAACGTCACGTGCACGTCGCCGGCCTGCACCTCGACGCCGTAGATCAGGCCGAGTTCCACGAAGTCGAGCCCCAGCTCGGGGTCAATCACGTTCGACAGCGCGTCCATCACGTCGTCGACCGTCGGCGCCTGCGCGCCCGCGGCCGGCGTCGCGGCGGCGGTAGTCGGCGCCAGCTCGCCGTTGGCCGGCGTCGCGCCGGCGGTAGCCGGCGTCGCGCCCGCGGTGATCGGCGTCGCGCCGGCGGTAGCTGGCGTCGCGTCGGCGGTGGTCGGCGCCTGCCCATCTGTGCGCTGCGCGCCCTCGCCCGCGAGCGGCGCGTGCTCGTCAGGCACCAACTGCTGCTCGGCGGCCGCTGACGCGTGCTCGCCGGCCCCCGGCGGCTGCTCGGCGGCCGCTGGCGCCTGCTCGTAATCCGCCGGGGGCTGCGGGTGCTCACCTGCTTGAGGCGTCTGCCAGCGGTCGTCCATCACTTCGAGTCTAGCTCGCGAGATTCTCCGCCCAATCCGCATGCCGCGCGGGGAGAGCGCGCACCGGTCACGAAGCCGGGGCCCGCCTGCGCGACGGGCCCCGGGTCCTACACGACACGCGAGCGCTACCAATGCTCGAGTTGCCGGTGCTTCGTCCTTCCCCTGTCGATGCAGCTGTCGGTCTCTCCGGGTCCCCCCCAGTTCTCGGGGAGCGCTGCTCGCGCAAAGCTACACATCGCTGCTCATCACGACACATCTGCACGCAAACCTGCACCTGCAAGCAAACGTGCACAAACGTGACTATTCGAGTGAGAAAAGCGGCATGGGGCGATTTGCGAGGGGGCGGTGGGGCAATGCAGTCGCCGCCGGAGCGCTGCTGAGGCGATCAGCGAGTCAGTTCTCGCAGCCGAGGCGATCCCACATGTACAGCTGTATGCACTCGTTCGCCAGCTCGATCGCGCGCTCGGGCGACAGTCGCGGGAGCACCGTCTCGAGCGCCTGCTCCTCGGAGACGCCCGCCTGGAACGCTTCCTCCCCGCGGAACCCCGCCGCGATCTTCAGCGCCTCGCGCCGGTTCTCGCCGAGCGTCGGGAAAACGCCGACGAGGAACTCCGTGTTCGGGATCGGCTGCCCGACCTCGAGCGACGCGTGCCACGCCGCCAACAGGTGCAGGTCGTCCTCGTCCAGGTCCGCGACCGCCTTCGCGTAGTGGACCGACAGCTCATCGTCCGGAATATCGTCCACCCACGCGCGCACCACCTCCCCCACGAGCTGGCGGCGCGCCTCGCGGCCGACCGACTCGGCGATCACGCGGATTGCATCAGCGGGCTCGATGAAGCACAGTGGCATCGTCACTCCCTCTTACGAAGGCGATTGGCAAAACGGACTGTAGGCGGCCGTGTGGACGGCATCTTGTGCGTCCGCGAGCGAGGCCGTCAACGCGCCGCGGCGGTGGTGGTTGCGTGCCGTATCGCGCCTACAGCGAGAGCGTTTCGCGCGCGTGCGCGTACACGTCCTCGTCGCGCGCGTCCGCCGGGAACCCGAGCGTCGCGCGCTGCGGCGAGAAGAAGTTCCACAGCGCCAGCTCGAGCGTGCCCAGCTCCACCGCCAGCGCGTCCGCCAACGCCGACGCGCGCCGCTCCAGGTGGATCACGTCGCCGATCGCGAATACGCGCTTCGCCGCCAGCATCGTCGCGTCGTTCGTCGCCGCGCCGCGCGCCACGCCCAGGTGCAGCGAGTCCGCCTCGAGCTCGTATCCGCCCAGCGCGCCGAGCAGCACCAGCAGCTCGTAGCGCGCCGTGCGCGTGAGGCCCCGCAGCGCGAGCCGCTCGAACAAACGCTCGAAGCGCCGCGTCCGCGTCCACGAGTCCTCGCCCATGAACGCCGCCCGCGCTCCGCCCGCCTGTGCGACCAGGCGTTCGTACGCCTCGAGCGTCTGCGTGCCGCGCGCGGGATCGTGCGAGGTCCGCGGCCCCAGCTGCTCCGGCTCGAGGACGCTGAGCACGCGCTCCGGGTCCGCGATCGCCGCGCGAATCGCGTCGAACGCGTCCTCCTCCTCTGTCGGCGAGAGGTACGCGATCAGAAAGCAAGCCCGCGCCGCAGCGTCCGCGTCCTCGCTCGCGAGCGCGCGCACCGCCGCGTACAGGCCCGGCGGCTCCGCCTCCAGTAGCTCTAGGCGCGCCGCCGAGAATGCGATCTCCGCCGCCAGGCGCTCCGCGTCCGCCGACGCGTGCACGCCCGGAACGAGCGTGTTGCCGTAGCCATCCGCGACCGCGCGTTCGTGGCGCAGCACGCGCACGCCCTCAGCGCCGCGCGCGCGGCGCCGCGTCGCCGCCGCGGATGAGCCGAACCCGCTCGCGCCGGCGCCCTCGCGTCGCGGAGTGCCGGACCGCCGCTGCTCGCCGCCGTCCGATCCGTCCGCGCCAGGCAGCGTCTGGCTGCAGATCGGGCAGCGCTCGATGAAGCGGTTGTGGCGGCAGAACGTCGGCACCGCGCGCAGCCCCCCTTTCAGATGAGCGAGGGCGGGCCCTCGGGACCTTCGTCCGCGCCCGCGTGCCCGAGCAGCGCCTCGTCCTCGGGCAGCTCCGCGTGCTTCGAGCCTCCGTTACGCCTGCCGGCGAGGTAGCGCTCGACCATCCGCGCGCACTGGCGCCCCTCGTTTATCGCCCACACGATCAGCGACTGGCCGCGGCGCGCGTCGCCCGCCGCGAAGACCCCTTCCACCGACGTCGTGTACGGAGCCTGCGTCTTGCAGTTGCCGCGCTGATCGCGCTCGACGCCCAGCTGTTCGAGCAGCGCCGGTTCGGGGTGCAGAAAGCCCATCGCCAGCAGCACCAGCTGCGTCGGCAGCTCCTGCTCGGTTCCCGCCACCGCGCCGAACGGCGGCTGCTCGTCCGCGCGCGCGATCCGCAGCGCCGCCACCGCGCCCGAGCCGTCGTCCGCGAAGCTCGTCGTCGTCACCGAGTAGTCCTGCTCGCCCCTCGCCGCGCTCTTCGCCTCTTCCATCGCGTAGCTCAGGCGGTACTTCAGCGGCCACAGCGGCCACGGCGTCAGCGCGTCCGGCCGCCGCGCCGGCGGCTCCGGAAGCAGCTCCAGCTGCGTGATCGAGCGCGCGCCCTCGCGCAGCGCGTTGCCGACGCAGTCCGCCCCCGTGTCGCCCCCGCCGATCACCACCACGTCGCGCTCGCGCGCCGAGATCCGCTCGCCTTCCCGCGGCTGCGCCACCGTCGGCTCCGGGCCCAGCTCGCGCGCGAGCGCGCGGTTTCGCCCGTACAGGTAGTCCATCGCGAAGTGCACGCCCGCGAGCTCGCGCCCCGGCGCCGGCAGGTCGCGCGGCACGCGCGAGCCCGTCGCCAGCACGATCGCGTCGTAGCTGCCGCGCAGCTCTTCCGCGCTCACGTCCGCGCCCACGTCGACGCCGCAGCGCAGCTCCACGCCCTCGTCGACCAGCTGCTGCACGCGCCGCTCCACGATCGACTTTTCGATCTTGAAGTCCGGCACGCCGAAGCGCACCAGCCCGCCCGCCGCCTCGTCGCGCTCGAACAGCGTCACGCGGTGGCCCTCGCGGCGCAGCTGCTGCGCCGCCGCCATCCCCGCCGGCCCCGAGCCCACGACCGCCACGCTCTGCCCCGTCTCCGCGCGCGGCGGCTGCGGTTTGACCCAGCCCTCCTCGAACGCGCGGTTGATGATCGCGTTCTCTATCTGTTTGATCGTCACCGCATCCCCCTCGCGGATCTCGAGTACGCACGACGCCTCGCACGGCGCCGGGCACAGGCGGCCCGTGAACTCGGGGAAGTTGTTCGTCGCGTGGAGCTGCGCGATCGCGTCCTCCCAGCGGTCGCGGTAGACGAGATCGTTCCAGTCCGGGATCAGGTTCCCCAGCGGGCAGCCGTTGTGGCAGAACGGCACGCCGCAGTCCATGCAGCGCGCGCCCTGGCCGCGCAGCTCCTCGACCGAGCGCTGCACGAGGAACTCGCGGTAGTCGCCCGCGCGCTCATTGGGATCCCGGTACGGGATCCCCTCGCGCTCGATGTGAAGAAACCCCCCCAGCTCGCCCATCAGGCAGCCACCGCGACCCGCTCGCGGGCGCGTTCTTCGAGCACACGCTTGTAGTCGTGCGGCATCACCTTCACGAACGCACCCGAAGCAAGCAGCCCATCCCACTCCGCGAGCACGCGCGCCGCCACCGGCGAGCCCGTCCGCCGCTCGTGCTCCTCCACCAGCGCGCGCAGCTCCTCCGCGTCCTCAGGCGCGAGACCTTCGAAGCCCACCATGCCCGTGTTGCAGCGCTCTCCGAACGCGCGGTCCTCGTCGAGCACGTATGCGACCCCGCCGCTCATTCCCGCCGCGAAGTTGCGCCCCGTCGGCCCCAGCACGACCACGCGGCCGCCCGTCATGTACTCGCAGCCGTGGTCGCCCACGCCCTCCACCACCGCGCTCGCGCCCGAGTTGCGCACCGCGAAGCGCTCCCCCGCGAGGCCGCGGAAGAACGCGCGGCCGCGCGTCGCGCCGTACAGGACCGTGTTGCCCACGATCACGTTCTCCTCCGCCTTGAAGTGCTCGCCCATGCCCTCGCGCGGGCGCAGCGCGATCACGCCGCCGGAGAGCCCCTTGCCCGCGTAGTCCTGCGCGTCGCCGAACAGCGTGAACGTCACGCCCGGCGCGAGCCAGCCGCCGAAGCTCTGCCCCGCCGAGCCCTCGAAGGTCACGTCGATCGAGCCCTCCGGCAGGCCCTCCGCCCCGTGCGCGCGCGCGATGTGGCTCGAGAGGATGCCCCCGACGCAGCGGCGGCTGTTGCGGATTGGCATCTCGATCTCCACCCGAGCGCGCGTGCTGGCCGATCTCCGATCGGCGCCCGAGCCGCCGTCCTCGATCACCGGGCGCGCGCGCTCCACGAGCTCCCAGTCGAGCGCGTCGTCGAGCACCCGCGGCGGCGGTTCGACGCGCCGACGCGGCTCCTCCGCCGGCTGCTCGATGTGCGTCAGCACGTGCGTCAGGTCCACCCCGCGCGCCTTCCAGTGGTCGATCGCGCGGTCGCGCGAGAGCAGGTCGACGCGGCCGATCGCCTCATCCAGCGAGCGCAGGCCCAGCGACGCGAGGATCTCGCGCACTTCCTCCGCCACGAAGAAGAAGAAGTTGACCACGTGCTCCGGCGTGCCCTGGAAGCGCTCGCGCAGCTTCGGGTCCTGCGTCGCGATCCCCACCGGGCACGTGTTCAGGTGGCACGCGCGCATCATGATGCAGCCCAGCGCGATCAGCGGCGCCGTCGAGAAGCCCATCTCGTCCGCGCCCAGCATCGCCGCGATCACCACGTCGCGACCCGTTTTCAGCTGCCCGTCCGTCTGCACGATGATGCGCGAGCGCAGGTCGTTCAGCAAGAGCGTCTGCTGCGTCTCCGCGAGGCCGATCTCCCACGGCACCCCCGCCGCCTGGATCGAGGACAGCGGCGAGGCGCCCGTGCCGCCGTCGTGGCCCGAGATCAGCACGCGGTCCGCGTTCGCCTTCGAGACCCCCGCCGCGACCGTCCCCACGCCCACCTCCGAGACGAGCTTCACCGACACCTGCGCGCCCGGGTTCGCGCAGCGCAGGTCGTAGATCAGCTGCTTGAGGTCCTCGATCGAGTAGATGTCGTGGTGCGGCGGAGGCGAGATCAGCCCGACGCCCGGCGTCGTGTGCCGAATCGAGCCGATGTACTCGTCGACCTTGTGCCCCGGCAGCTGCCCGCCCTCGCCCGGCTTCGCGCCCTGCGCCATCTTGATCTGCAGCTCGTCCGCGTTCACCAGGTAGTGGACCGTCACGCCGAAGCGGCCTGACGCGACCTGCTTGATCGCCGAGCGGCGTTCGTCGCCGTTCGCGTCCGGCGTGTAGCGCGCGGGGTCCTCGCCGCCCTCGCCCGTGTTCGAGCGCCCGCCGAGGCGGTTCATCGCGATCGCCAGCGTCTCGTGCGCCTCGCGCGAGATCGAGCCGAGGCTCATCGCGCCCGTGCAGAACCGCCGCACGATCTGCGATGCCGGCTCGACCTCCTCGAGCGGTATCGCCTCGCGTTGTCCTCGAGGCCCGTCAGGGCCGATCTCCAAAAGACCTCTCAGCGTCGCCCGCCGCGCCGCATCCTCGTTCACCATGCGCGCGTATTCGCGGTACTTCTCGAACGCCGCGCTCGAGCGCACAGTCGCGTGCGCCTGCGCGTCTCCCGTGAGCGCCGCGCCGACGTTGCCGCTGAAACGGGAGACACTCGCTGCGCTCGCATCCCCGTTTCCGCCAGCCGCGCGCACCGCGTGCTGCACCAGCGCGATCGTCTCCGGGTTCCACATGTGGTGCTCGCCGTCGCGCCGCCACGCGTACACGCCGCCCACCGGCAGCAGCGAGTCGTGCGGCGCCGGGTACGCGCGCGCGTGGCGCTCGAGCGCCTCCGTCGCCACCTCCGTCAGACCCACGCCGCCGATCCGTGAAGCCGTGCCCGTGAAGTGGCGGTCGATCAGCTCGCGGTCGAGGCCCACCGCCTCGAAGATCTGCGCCCCGCAGTAGGACTGGATCGTCGAGATCCCCATCTTCGAGATCGTCTTCAGCAGCGCTTTGCCGAGCGCTTTGATCACGTTCTGCGCCGCCCGCTCGAGCTGTTCGTCGAGCTCCTCAGCCGTGCGCCCGTTCGGCTGTCCGCCCGCCGCCGCGCTCGCGCCGTTCACGCTGCCGTTGAGCTGCGGGCGCTCGAGCGCGCCTTCGACCACCAGCTCGTCCAGCGTCTCCAGCAGCACGTACGGATTGACCGCGCTCGCCCCGTAGCCGATCAGCGTCGCGAAGTGGTGCACCTCGCGCGGCTCGCCCGACTCGAGGATGATGCCCGCGCGCAGGCGCGTGCCTTCGCGCACCAGGTGGTGGTGCACCGACGCCACCGCCAGAAGCGCCGGGATCGCCACCCGCTCGGGCCCCATCGAGCGGTCGCTCAGGACGATGATGTTGATCTTGCGCTCGATCGCCTCCGACGCTTGCGCGCAGATCCGCTCGATCGTCTTCTGCATCCCCTCCGGCCCGTCGCTCGCGCGCCACGTGATGTCGAGCGTCGTCGCCTCGAACACCTCGTGCGACACGTGGCGCAGCGTCTCCAGGTCGCGGTTGAGCAGGATCGGCTGCTCGAGGATCAGCTTGTGCGCGTGCGCCGGCGTCTCTTCGAACAGGTTCAGCTCCGTGCCCAGCGTCGTCGCGAGGCTCATCACGATCTCCTCGCGCATCGAGTCGATCGGCGGGTTCGTCACCTGCGCGAACAGCTGCTTGAAGTACGAGAACAGCGGCGGCGCCTGGTCGGACAGCACCGCCAGCGACAGGTCGTTGCCCATCGAGCCCACCGGCTCCTGGCCTTCGCGCGCCATCGGCGCGAGCAGCACCCGCAGGTCCTCTTGGGAGAAGCCGAACGCGCGCTGGCGCGCGCGTAACGGCTGATTGGACAACGTCACCTGCTCCCAGCGTTTGAGTTCCGCAAAGCGCACCGAGCTCTTGCGGAACCACTCGCCGTACGGCTTCTGCGTCGAGACCTCGCCCTTGATCTCCTCGTCCGCCACGATCCGCCCGCGCTCGAGGTCGACGAGGAACAGCTTGCCCGGCTGCAGGCGCCCCAGCCGGCGCACGTTCTCCGGCGGGATGTCCAACAGGCCCGACTCCGACCCCAGCACGACCAGCCCGTCCGTCGTCTCCACCCAGCGGCCCGGCCGCAGGCCGTTGCGGTCGAGCGTCGCCCCCACCACGCGGCCGTTCGTGAACGCCACCGACGCCGGCCCGTCCCACGGCTCCATCAGGCACGAGTGGAACGCGTAGAAGCCCTTCAGCTCCTCCGGCAGGTCCTCCCGGCCGCGGTATGCCTCCGGGATCATCATCATCGCCGCGTGCGGCAGCGAGCGCCCCGCCAGCATCAGCAGCTCGAGCACGTTGTCGAACGTCGCCGAGTCCGACTGCCCAGGCGGCACCACCGGCAGGATCTTCTCCAGGTCCTCGCCGAACAGCTCGCTGTGCAGCTCCGACTCGCGCGCGCGCATCCAGTTCACGTTCCCCATCACCGTGTTGATCTCGCCGTTGTGGCAGATCACCCGGTAGGGGTGCGCGAGCTCCCAGCTCGGGAACGTGTTCGTCGAGAAGCGCGAGTGCACCAGCGCCATCGCCGTCTTGCAGCGCTCGTCGCGCAGGTCCTCGTAGAACTTCGCCAGCTGGTAGGAGATCAGCATCCCCTTGTAGTTCAGCGTCCGCGACGAGCTCGACGCCACGTACAGGCCCGATTCCGGCGCCGTCAACTCGCACACGCGGCGGATCACGTACAGCTTGCGCTCGAACGCGTCCTCGTCCTCCAGCTGCGCTCCCTGCGCGCCCACGAACAGCTGGCGGATCGACGGCCTGCACCGCCCCGCCACCGTCCCCGTCTGCTCCGCGTCCACCGGCACCTCGCGCCACCCCAGAACCGCCTGACCCTCCGCGATCACCGTGCGCTCGAGCAGCTCTTCCGCGCTCGAGCGCGCCGCCTCATCCGTCGGCAGGAAGCACATCAGCACCCCGTACGCGCCCCGTCGCGGCAGCTCGAACGGCGTCACCGCCCGCAGCAGCTCGTCGGGCATCTGCATCAGGATCCCCGCCCCGTCGCCCGTCTTCGCGTCCGCTCCCGTCGCCCCGCGGTGCTCGAGACACTCGAGCGCCCGGATCGAGCGTGTGACCACGTCGTGCGTCGGCTCGTTGTCGAGCCTCGCAACCATCCCCACGCCGCACGAGTCGTGCTCGTAGCGAGGGTCGTACAACCCGACGGCCTGTGGCGGCTGCTTGGTGTGCAAGATCATGGAAGTGCTCGATTGGCCGCGCGTCCGGCCCGGGTGCACCCGTCTGGGCGCAAGCCCTTGGGCGCGGGCAGGCGGGCACCTGAGGCGGATGTGAAGCGTAGCAGCGCGCGACGCTGCAAAACCGCTCCGCTTAGCGCCAAATTACGCCGCCATTTCGGCTTTTTTCGCGCCCGCGGACGCGCGCACAGGCGGGCTTCCCCGGGGCTCGTCCCGCAGCGCCTCCGCGTCGCTCCAGCGGCACAGCCCGCCCCGTCCCGGGCACGTAGCGCACAGCCCCCGGTGTGGGTCATCCGAGGGCACGAACCCGCGCTCCAGCGCCCTCTCCACGCGCTCGCCCAGCCGCCCTTCGAGCAGCTCCCGCTCCGACGCCGCAAACCGCGCCGTCGCGCACCCGTCCTCGCGCTCCAGGAACCAGTGCACGATCTCCACCTCCGCCGCCCCTGCCCGCAGCAGCGCCAGCGCGTAGATCAGCCGCTGCAGCGAGTACTCGCTCTCCACCAGCTCCTCCACGTCCGCCTGCTCCGCCACCCGGTCCGTCTTGTAGTCGACGATCAGCACCCGATCGCCGCGCTCGTATGCCACAACGTCCATCACCCCCGTGATCAGCGTCTCGCGCTCGCCCAGCACGAACGCGAACGGCTGCTCACGGTGCACGCTCGCCGCATCCCCCAAGCGCGCGAACAGCCCTTCCGGCGCGCGCGCCCGGCCCACCAGCCACGCCACCTCTTCGCGCTCCGCCCGCGTCGTAGCGATTCCCAGCTGCTTCGCCGCCGTCGCGATCTCCGCGTGACGCGCGCCAGCGGTCTCGACGCGGGCCGTCTCGGCGGTCTCGAGAACTCTGTGGACTTCGCCGTCCGCGGGCCGTGAGGCCGTCTCGGCGCCGGCCGCGTGGGCGGTCTCGAGAACTCTGTGGACGAGCATGCCGCGCGCGCGTGCGCGCGCGCGCGAGGCGCCTTCATCCGCGAGCGGGGCAGCGGTCTCGACACTCGCCGCCGGCGCGCGCCGCTCGGCCAGACCGAGCGTGCGTTCGAGGTAATACCTGTACGAGCATCGCTCGAGCTCCGCGAGCGCCGTGTAGCTGAGCGCACCGATCGACCCGCGCGGCGCCGGCTCGACGGCGCCGGCGGACGGATGCGAGCGGACGCTCGCGCGCGCTGCGTGAGCGTCGACCGCGGCCGGAGCGGCCTGCCACTCCCCGCCTCCTTGCACACGGAAGGCGCCAACTGCGTCGTCCTCTGTCGAACGGACCTCGAGCGCCGGAGAACCGGGCGCTTCCGCTCGCCCCGGCTCGTTCACGCTCCGGCGCACGAGCTGGCGCAGCCCGGTCTCCGATCGGTCCGCATCGATCGCGCGCACCAGCCACGCGATCGGCGGCTCGTCCTCGCGCGGGCGCGGCGGGCGTTCGAGGTCGAGCGCTCCGCTCAGCACCAGCCGGTCGCGCGCGCGCGTCATCGCGACGTACAGGATCCGGTCCTCCTCCTCCGCCTGCGCGCGTCTGCGTTCGGTCGCGAGCTGTGCGAACTCCAGCGCCGGCGCGACGTCGTCGCGTTCCAGCGAGGCGAGACGCAGGCCGACGCGCTCGCCGTCGACGAGCAGGTCGGGCACGCTCAGGTTCTGCGCGCGTCCGAGATCCGCGACACAGACAACCGGGAACTCGAGGCCCTTCGCCGCGTGGATGCTCAGCAACGTGACCGCGTCGTCGCCCTGCGCAGCGACCGGCGCTTCGGACTCGGGCGCGCCCGCACCGTTCGCGAGCGCGTTCACATACTCGAGAAACGAGCGTACGTCGCGTCCCTCGCGCTGCTCGAACTCGCACGCGATCGCGAGCAGCTTGTGCACGTTCGCGAGACGCCGCGCACCGTCTGCCTGCGCGAGCACGTGCTCGCGGTAGCCGCTCCAGTCCAGCGCGCGCTCGAGCACTCGCGAGATGCTCCGCCGTCGCGCGCTCGCGCGCTCGCGCGCGAGGCGATCGGCGAATTCGAGTAGCGCCTCGCCGTCCTCGTCGCTGAGCTGCGCGCGAAGCTCCTCGCCGCCGTCGCACAACTCCTCCCACACGCGACGCCGGCGCGCGCGCGCCGCGCGCGCGAGCCGCGCCAGTGCCCCGCGCGAGACGCCGACGAGCGGCGATGCGAGCGTGGAGAACAGCGCCAGGTCGTCGAGCGGGTTCGCCAGGGCGCGCAGGTACGCGACGAGATCGCATACCTGCTCGCGCGACCAGAAACTCCCGGCCGGAGCGACGGTGCGCAGTCCGCACTCGCGCAGCGCCGCCTCGTACGTCTCGCAGTCGCCCAGCGCGCGCAGCAGCACCGCGATCTCGCCCGCGCGCGCCTCGCCGTCGCGCACGAGCTCGTGTACGCGCCGCGCCAGCGCGCGCGCCTCCGCCACGCGCCACGGAGCCGTTGCGCGTGTCGCCGCAAGTTGTCGCTGGAGCGTCGCGCGCTCGTTCGCCTCCCACCCGCGCTTCGCTGTCAGCAGCAGCTCGACGCGCGGCTCCGCGCCCGCGTCGAAGAGCGTCAGCGCGCGCGCTTCATTGCCCGCAGGCGCCGCCTCGTCCTGACCTTCGCCGTCGTCGCGCGCCGCGACCAGCTGCTCGAATGGCTCGCCGAAGCGCGCCGAGAAGACCCCGTTGACGAACTCGAGGATCTCTGCGTGCGAGCGGAAATTGTCGCTCAAGCGCAGGCTCGCGCCGACATCCTCGAGCGCCACACGACGCGCCGTGAAGAGGCTCACATCCGCATGGCGAAAGCCGTATATCGCCTGTCGCTCGTCGCCGACCGTGAACAGGTTGTCGCGCTCGAGCGCCTCGACGATCGCGAGCTCGCGCGCGTTGCAGTCCTGGAACTCGTCGACCATCAGCAAGTCGAAGCGCGCCGCCGTCGCCGCGCGAACGTCCTCGTGCTGCTCGAGCAGCTCGCGCGCGATCAGCTCCAGGTCGTCGAAGTCGAGCGCACAGCGGCGCCGCTTGAGCTCCTCGTACGTCCGCCCGAAGCGTTCGAGCAGCTCGGCGAGGATGGCGCACGCCCGCACCGCGTCGAGGGACGCGCCGCCGGCGTCCGCGCCGTCTGGCGCGCCAGCGATGGCGGCACCTGGCGCAGGTGTAACGGCCCCGCCGGGCGCGGGTGCGGCGCGAGGCGACGGCAGGCGCGGGCGGCGCTCGCCTTTGCTGCGCAGCGTCGCGTACGCCTCGAGCGTCATCGCCCGCACGCGCTCGGCGCCATATGCCGCTACGAGGTCGACCGCGTCCGCTCGCTCGCCCGCGAGCAGCTCGTGCAGCGCGCGCGTGAATGCCTGCGCTCGCAGCCATCCGGCGAGACGCTCCTCGAGGATCGCGAACTCCGAGCTGATGCCCGCCAGCGCGCCGTGCGCCCGCAGCACGCGCGCGCAATAGCCGTGGAACGTTCCAATGAACGCGCCCTCGAGCTCGTTCGCGGCCGCGTGCTCGCCGGCGTCGCGCAGCCTCGCCGCGACGCGTTCGCGCAGCTCGGCCGCCGCGCGCTCGGTGAAGGTGATCGCGAGTATGCGCGCCGGCGCGATGCCGTCATCGATCACCGCGCGCGCGAAGCGCTCGACGAGGACCGACGTCTTGCCGCTGCCCGCACCCGCCGCGAGCAGCAGCGACTCGCCGCGCCGCGCGACCGCGCGCTCCTGTGCCTCGGTCAGGTGCGCGCCCGCGAGCGAGGATCGCCCGGCGCGCGTCAGCATGCGCACCTGCAGATCGCCGGGTACGCGCAGCCGCCGCGCGGCGAGCAGGTCTGCGGCCGCGGCTCGAGCTCGCCGCGCATCGCCTGCGCGGCCGCCTCCTGAGCGGCCGCGACCGCCTGCTCGAGCAGCTCGCGCACCTCGCCGGCCTCGCGCCGGTCCGAGGAGACGACCTGCAGCGACACGCCGCTGTCGGCATCGAGCACGCCGCGCGCGCGCAGATCGCCGCTCAGCGGCTGATAGAAGCCGCCCGCCGCGCGCGCGCCGAGCAGCTCCTCGACTGCGCGCATGTACAGCGCGACCTGCAGCTCGCCGCGCTCGAGCCACTTCGCCCCAGGCGTCGCCGTGCGGCCCTTGTAGTCGTACACCACCGCCTCCCCGCCGCCCCCCACGTCGACGCGGTCGATCCGTCCCCGCAGCTTGAGCCCGCCGCCGAGATCGAGCGGGGGAAGCGCGTCCTCGTCGAGGCCGAACTCGAGCTCCAGGTGCCGCGGCTCGAGCACGCTCTGCGCGCCCGCAGCGTCCGCGTCCTCCGCCGCGGCTGCCGCGCGCTCGAAGTAGCGCTCGAGATCCGCGTGCAGGCGTCGCAGGAGCGCCGGCGTGCGCTCGCGCTCCGCCGACAGAGGTAGCTCCTCCGCGCGCTTTGCGAGCGCCTCCGACAGATGCCCGCGCGCGCAATCGAGGTTCGCGCGCGTCACGCGCGCCGAGCCCGTCTCGAGCGCGAGCGCCGCGAGCGTGTCCCTCAGCACCGCGTGTGCGAGCAGCCCGCGCGCGAGCGGCTCCCCGCGCGGGTCGAGGTCCTCCGCACGCAGAACGCGCTCGACGAACCAGCGCACCGGGCAGCTCATCCACACAGCCAGCGACGAAGCCGACCACACCGTCTCTTCGCCGTCGGGGAACAGGTCGCGTGGGGACGTCCGCGCTGTGCCTGCCGGCTCGGACGCGGCCGGATGCTCGCCGGACGGCTCGCGAGCCGCTCCCGTGTCCGTCGCGCGCGCGCTCACGCGTTCCGCTGCCGTGTCCGTCGCGCGCGCGCTCACGCGCGCAGCGTCCACCGTCGCATATGGCGAGGGCGGCGCTTCGAGGGTCGCTGGCGCCCCGTCGAACAGCTTGCAGATCTCGTCGATGAACTGAGACGTCGACCTCGGCGTGCCATCCGCCGCCGCGGTGTGCCAGCTCAGCACGAGCGCCTCCTGCGGCCGCGAGGCGGCCGCGTAGAGCAGGTAACGCTCGTCCGCGAGCGCGTCTCGCCCGTCGGAAAGGCGCACACCAGCGACCTGCGCGAGCCGGCGCCGTTCGTCCTCTCCGAGCAGCGGCACGCGGCGCTCGAGTGCCGGGAACGTCCCCGCCTGCATGCGGCACAGGAACAGCGCTCGCACGCGTCGGGCGCGCAGCGTCAGGGGGTCGGTTACGAGGACCGCAGAGTTGCTCGGCGATCCGCTCGGGGGGGCGTGCGCGCCGCCGCGAAAGCGCAGCGCCGAGAGCGAGTCGGCGAGCTCGGCCGCGCTCTGCGGTGCGAGATCCGGCGCCAGCCGCACCAGCTCACGCAGCTCCTCGAGCGCGCCGCGGCCGGCTTTCAAGGCGCGCGTCTCGTCGATCTCCTCGGCGTCGAGCACGCGCGCCTCGCCGGTCCACGCCGCCGCGAACGAACGCTCGAGCTCCGAGAGTGCGCGCGAGAGGAGCTTGAGCGGCTTCGCCTGCGCCTCCTCCAGCCGCCGCACCGCGTCGAGCGGCCAGTGCTCGCGCTCCCACAGCTCGCGCGCGTCCGCCGCGCTGCGAAGACCCTCGCGACGCGCGCGCGCCTCGAGCCTGTCGGCGAGCTCGGGCCGTTCGAGAAGGCCCGGCGTGCGCAGCCACGCGAGCACGTCCGCGACGCTGCCGCGCGCGCCGTCGACCGAACGCAGCAGCCCGATCAGCGCGGACCCGGTCGCGGTGTCGGCGAAGCGGCGCTCACGCTCGAGCGCGAACGGGATCCCCGATCCCTCGAACACCTCTTCGAGCAGATCCGCGACCGCCTCGGGTGAACGCAGCGCGACCGCGATCTCATCGGGCGGGACGTCCGACCGCAGCAGGCACGAGATCTCCTGCGCGACAACCTCCAACTCCTCGCGCTCGTCCGCCGCCGCCAGCAGCCGCACCCCTTCGCACTCGCGCGCGAGCGAAGCGTCCGGCTCGAAAAGGCCGCGCTCGATGTGGCTGAGCGCCGCGCGCGCCGCCGGCGCGTAGTGCTGCGAGCGCCCCGCGAGCTCGCGGTGCTCGCGCGCCAGCGGCGCGAGTTCGTAGAAGGTCGCCGCGCGCGAGGAGAAAGCCGCGCGGCCGGGCTCGAACGTGAGCGACACCGTCACGTCGCCGTCGACGACCGTGGCGAGCGTCCGCACGACATCGAGTTGCAGGCGCGTGAGATCGTCGAAGCCGTACAGGTGGACGGGCCTCGTCCCCCACAGCCACGGCGAGCGGCGCAGCGCGTCGAGCGCCGCCGCCGCGCGCGCGCCCGCGTCCGCGCGGCGGATGCGCGACAAGAGCACCTCGTACTGCTCGACCTCCTCCGCCGCGCGCAGCGCGTGGCGCGACAGCCCCGCCTTCGCCACCGCCGCGCGCAGACGTGCGCCCGAGACGCGGCGTTCGCGCAGCTCGTCGATCAGCCTGCGCAGCTCGCGCGCGTAGCCGGGCGCCGGGGTCTCGCTCGAGCGGCGCGAAGCGATCGCCTCGAGCGCGCGCTCGCGCGCGAACTCGCCCAGCGCCTCGCCGCCGGTGCCCGCGCGCGCGGCGACCTCCTCGATCAGCTCGTCGAAACGCCCGACCGTCACGCCGAGCGCGACGCTCGACGCCGCCAGCTCGCGCCGGTAGCGCTCGACGTCCTCGCGCGTCGGGACGATCAGGAGCGGCTCGGCCCCGCGCGCGATGTCCCGGCGCACCGCGTCGAGAATCGCGCGGGCCTTGCCCGCGTTAGCGGGTCCCGTGAGCAGCGTCAGCGGCATGACAGATCATCGTCTCGCACGCCCCCGACGGGTCGGCCGCCCGCTTGCGCGCGGGCACGCCCCCGCGCCCGCGCGCCCGTCAGCGCTGATCGCGCGCAGCGGTCCGGTCGAATGAACGAGCGCGCCTGCGCGCGGGCGGCGGCCCGGCTACGCGGCGCTGCGCTCGTCCACCGCGGCGCTCGCGGCGCCGTCGGTGGTCGCGCCCGCGAGCTCGCCGGCGTCCGCTGCAGGCGTTTTTGCGCCCTCGCGCGCCCAGTCCTCGTCGAACTCGACGCGCCATTTGCCGTCCTCGGTCTGGCTGAGGGCGAGGCGCGCGCGGAAGCTGCGTCCGCTGCGCCCGCGAAAGCCCGTGACGGCCTGCTCGGTGAAGCCGGTCTTGATGAGCTCGCGCGCGGTCGCGACGGGCAGCTGCTTGCCCGCCTTTGACTTCCAGATCACGAAGCCGCAGCCGGGATCCTCGCGCGACCAGCACGAGTACCCCTTGCGGTTCTCCGTGATCTCGCGCCCGCAGACCGGGCAGGGCCCGAGTTTGGCGCGCGGAATGCGGACGTCTTTGAGGCTCGTGTCGAGCTCCTTGACCGTCTCGGCGGCAAACCCCGCGATGTCCGTCATGAAGTCCTTGCGCGACTCCTCGCCGCGCTCGATCCGCCCGAGCCTGTGCTCCCAGCTGCCCGTCAGGCCGGGCGAGGTGAGCGCGTGGTGGTTGAGCAGGCGGATGACGTTGAGGCCCTTCTCCGTCGCGACCAGCGAGCGGCCGTCGCGCTCGATGTAGCCGACGGTGATCAGCCGCTCGATGATCGCCGCGCGCGTCGCCGGGGTCCCGATCCCCGAGTCCTTCATCGCCTCGCGCAGCTCCTCGTCGTCGACGAGCTTGCCCGCGGTCTCCATCGCGCCGAGCAGCGAGGCGTCCGAGTAGCGCCGCGGCGGTTTCGTTTCCTTGCGCACCGATCCGATCTCGAGCGTCGCGACGCGCTCCCCGCTCGACAGCCGCGGGAGCTCCTCGTCGGCGCCCTCATCGTCGTCCGAGCGCGCGCGCTCCTCGGCGCCGAGCTCGTCGTAGACGCCGCGCCAGCCGGGCACGAGCAGGACTTTGCCGCGCGTGCGGAAGACGTGCTCAGCGCCCTCCACCGCGACCGTCGTCTCGACGCGCGTGTTCTCGGACACGGCCTCGGGGTGGAAGACCGCGAGGAATCGCCGCGTCACCAGATCGAAGATGCGCAGGTCGTCCGAGCTCATTTTCTCGAGCGCGTGCTCGCTGCGCGTGGGGATGATCGCGTGGTGGTCGGAGACCTTCTCGTCGTCGACCACGCGCGCGAGCGGCAGCAGGTCGAGGCTCGTCACGTACGCGGCCGCCTTCGCGTACTCGGGGCGCGCGCCGACGAGCTCGGCGATCGGCTTGATCTCGGCGACCATGTCGCTCGGCAGGTAGCGCGAGTTGGTGCGCGGATAGGTGAGCGCCTTGTGCTCCTCGTAGCAGCGTTGGGCGGCGGCGAGCGTGCGCTTGGCAGAGAACCCGAAGCGGGTGTTGGCCTCACGCTGGAGGGTCGTGAGGTCGTACAGCAGCGGCGCTTTCTCGCGCTGCTCTTTCTTCTCGAGCTTGGTGATCGTGCCGCCGGCATACGCGCCGTCGTCGTCTCCCGATTCGATCGCGGCGACGATCGCCTCGGCCTCGGCCTCGGTCGCAACGCGCGGTTTCGCGCCCGCGTGGTAGCGCCCGCGGTACTTGCGCTCGGCGTCCGCCGCGAAGGTCGCATCGACGAGCCAGTACGGCTCCGGCTTGAACGCCCTGATCTCCTCCTCGCGCCGCGCGACGAGCGCCAGCGTGGGCGTCTGCACGCGACCGAGCGAGACGGCGCCGTCGAACGAGCTGCGCAGCCTGATCGTCGCCGCGCGCGTGGCGTTCATGCCGACGATCCAGTCCGCCTCCGAACGCGAACGCGCCGCCTCCTCGAGCAGCTCGAACTCGCTCGCCGGTCGAAGCGAGGCGAAGGCGTTCTTCATCGCCGCGCTCGTCATCGAGTTCAGCCACAGCCGGCGGACGGGCTTCTTGCCCTTGGCCTTCTCGTAGAGGTAAGCGAAGATCAGCTCTCCCTCGCGCCCGGCGTCGCAGGCGTTGACGACTTCATCGACGTCCTCGCGAGCGAGCTGGCGGCTGACCACGGACATCTGCTTGCGCGAGCGCTCGTCGCGCACGACGAGCTTGAAGTGCTCGGGCACGATCGGGAGGTCATCCATCTTCCAACGCTTGAATTTGGGGTCGTACTCGTCGGGTTCGGCCAGCTGCACGAGGTGTCCGACCGCCCACGTGATGAGGTGCTGCGGCCCCTCGAGGTAGCCCTCCTGTTTTTCGAACGGTCCGTCGAGCACGCGCGCGAGGTCGCGGCCCACCGAGGGCTTCTCCGCGATCACGAGGGTCTTCGACATCGCGGTCAGGGTAGCGGCTGGCCCCGTGCCCACTTGAGCTCCGGCCTCTCACGCCAGTCGAGCGCCGGCCGCTCATGACGGCGGTGTCGGGCGGGGTGCGGCGTCGTGAGCTCCCTTTTAGCCGGTGCCGCAGGCCTCGGTGCTTACCTGCTGGCCGGCACGCGCCCGCGCGAGCCCTTCGCCGAGCACCGTGGCGACGGTGCTGTTCGCGACGCCGTAGCCGCCGCGCGGGCCGCCGCTGACGGTCCCCGCGAACACGGTCGTCAGCACGCGCCCGCCCGTCCCGACGAGCGGCCCGCCCGAGTTCCCGGGACGGACGAGCCCCGCGAGCGGCGTCAGCAGCCGCTGGACACTGCGGCCGTAGACGTCGTCGGTGAGCACCTTCTGGGTGCGCCCGATGCGACCGGGCTGCGCGTCGAAGGGGCCGTTTTCGGGATAGCCGAGGATCGCTCCCGAGGTCCCGGAAGCGGGTTCGCTCGCGAGCGACAAGGGCCGCGCTTCGAGCCCTTCGACGCGAAGCACCGCGACGTCGTCGACCGGGTCGAACGCGACCACCGTCGCCGACCGCTGCGGTTCATTACCGCCTTCCTCGACGGTTGTGTCCTGCTCGCCGGCGACGACGTGCGCGTTCGTCACGACGATGCCCGGGTCGGCGACCCACCCGGATCCCTCGATCGCGAGGCCGCACGCGGTCCCCAGCACGCGCACGACGCTCGCACCCGCGGCCCGCACGCCCGGCGCCCGCGCGACGCCCGAGCTCGGAGGCGCCACGCTCGGCGACGGGCCGGCGACCTGCGGCAGCGGGTCGAGCCGCGCGAGCGCGTTGAGGATCGGGCCCGTCGGCGGCAGCAGCGAGTTGAGCCCGCGCAGGATCGCCGAGCGCTGGATGTCCGCGCGCAGCTTGGCCTCGTTGGGCGCCTGCGCGAGCACCGCCGCGAGGATCCATACGATCCCGAGACCGAGCGCGGCGCCTAGGGCCGCGCCGAGAAGCCCATCGATGAGACGTATGCCGGGGATCACCATCGCGCTGCGCAGCCTGAACGCGACCCCCTCCATTCTGCTCGCGAGGATCGCGCCGGCGAGCAGCGCGCCGAAGAGCCCGAACAGGGGCGCGTACGGCGAGGCTGAGCCGTGCGGGAGCAGCAGCGGCCCGACGCGCGTGCCGACGAGCCCGCCGGCAGCGAAGCCCACAAACGAGAGCACGCCGACGACGAAGCCGCGCCCGAAACCGAGAGTCGCGAGCATCAGAGCGAACGCGACGATGAGCCAGTCGAGCGTAGTCATCCGCCATGTTCTACCGCGACGTTGAGCGCTGACCGCCACCGTCAGGCGGCGCGCGGGCCGGCGGCGCGCGTGCGCCGCGCGTGGCCCGTGCTGGCGATGGCGGCAGTCGCGTTCGCGATCGGCGCGATTGTCGGCGGAAACGGCGGCAACGACGCTAAGACCTCGCTCGCCGGGCGCTTCGTCGCGGCGTGGACGCGCTCGGACTACGCGGCCATGTACCTCGATCTCGATCCGGCCTCGCGGGCGGCGACGACGCCGGCGGAATTCGAGCAGGCCTATCGCGCGGCGCTCGCCACGGCGACGGCGACGGGCGAGCGGACGGCGGGCTCCGCGCGCGAATTGTCCGCCGGGCGCGTCGAGATTCCCGTGCGCGTGCGCACACGGCTGTTCGGCACGCTCGCGCTGCCGTTCGTGCTGACGGTCTCGCGTGGCGAACACGGACCGGCGATCGCGTGGTCGCGGTCGCTCTCCTTCCCCGGCCTGCGTTCGGGCGAGACGCTCGCTCGGGAGACGACGATGCCACCGCGCGCCAAGCTGCTCGCGCGCGACGGCTCGGCGCTCGCGGAAGGCGCGGCGACGGAAACGCAGCCGCGCGTCTACCCGCTCGGCGAAGTGGCCGGCGGGCTCGTGGGCGGCGTCGGGCGGCCGCAGGGAGCACAGCGCCAGTCGCTCGAAGAACAGGGCGTACCGGCTACCGCGGAGGTCGGCGCGCGCGGGCTCGAGCTCGCGCTCGACGCTCGCCTGCGCGGGACGCCCGGCGGGCGCCTGGTCGCCGAACCGCCGCCGGGCGCGGGCGCGCCGCGCGTGCTGGCCGCCGCGCTGGCCCGCGCGGGCGCGTCGGTGATGACGACGATCTCGCCGGCGACCGAGCGCGCGGCGGTGAGCGCCCTCGGCTCTCAATACGGCGGCGTCGTCGCGCTCGACCCCGCGAGCGGCGCGATCCTCGCGGTCGCGGGCATCGCGCTCGACAGCGTGCAGCCACCCGGATCGACGTTCAAGATGGTGACCGTCACGGGCGTCCTCGGCGCGCGTATTGCCACCCGGCTGACCAGGTTCCCGTACGCGACGTTCACCACGCTGGACGGCGTCAAGCTCACGAACGCGAACGAAGAGAGCTGCGGCGGGACGCTCGAAGAAGCCTTCGCGACGTCGTGCAACTCGGTGTTCGCGCCGCTGGGGGTGAAGCTCGGCGCCGAACGCCTCGTGCGCACCGCCGAAAGCTTCGGCTTCAACCACCCGTCGGGCATCGAAGGCGCGGCCGAGAGCACGCTTCCGCAGGCGAGCGCGATACAGGGAGAACTCGCGCTCGGCTCGACCGCGATCGGCCAGGGCCAGGTGCAGGCGAGCGCGCTCGAGATGGCGCTGATCGCGTCGACGATCGGCGACGAAGGACGGCGCCCGTCACCGACATTCCTCCCGCACGCGCGCCTGCCGGGCCCGCGCGTGATGGGTGCGTCGGTCGCGCGCACCGTGCGGCGCCTGATGATCGCGGTCGTGCGCCGCGGCACGGGGACGGCTGCGGCGATCCCCGGCGTGGTCGTGGCCGGCAAGACGGGGACCGCGGAACTGAAGAGCCAGTGCCCGAAGAACCAAGCGCCCTCCGAAGAATCGACGAGGTCCAGCGAAGGCGGGCAGGGCGAAGAAGCGGGCTCGCACGCGAACGCAAACTGCGCGGTCAACGCGAACGAACCGAGCAACACCGACGCGTGGTTCGCGGCCTTCGCGCCGGCGTCGGCGCCGCGTGTCGCGGTCGCGGTCCTGCTCGTCAAGGACGGCGCCGGCGGGACGACCGCGGCGCCGGTGGCGAGGGAAGTGCTCGAGGCGGCGCTGCGCGCAACAGCGGGCGGCTAGCCGGAGTTAGGGCTAGACGTCGAGCTCGGCCGAAGCCGTCTCGGTGGAGTCGATCGGATCGACGATCTTGATCGTCAGGGGACGGTTTTGGAGCGAGACGGTTTTGATCTTGTAGAGCAGAAGCGCGCCCTGCGTCGGCCCTTCCGCGGCGACGGTGTCGAGTTCGGGCAGCCGGCCTCTGCCGGGGACGTTCTTCGGGCGATAGGCGTACTCGTTGGTCGCTTCGAGCGTGAGCGGCGTGTAGACGTTGTTCTCCGTATCCACGAGCACGACTTCGCTCGCGGACGGGTACGGCGTGTCGGTGTTGTTGAAGACCTGCAGGAACACCGCGAACCACTCTTCCCCGGGCGGCAGCGTGCGCTGCGCGCGGCTGATGCCCTGCAGGTAGTTCGCGTCCTCGCTGTCGAACGGGCTGAGCTGGCGCGACTGCTGCACCTCGTACACGAGCGGCCCCACGTTGAGGTACGGCGCGCCTGCGCCGTTCTCGCCCGCGTAGGTGCCGGTCGTCACGCGCGTGTGCGATGAGCCGCACGCGCCCAGCAGCAGCGCGGCAAGCGCGAGCAGCGCGAGCAGCGACGAGGAGCGCAGACGGCGGGACATGCGACGCGGCATCCTATCCGGCGGCGACTGTCACGCGCCCGCCGCGATCCTCGTTGCGCTCGATGATCGAGCGGAGCCGCCGCACCGCGCGCTCGTTCTTGCGCCGCGTCCAGCCGCGCGCGCCGAGCCCCTCGAGCAGGCGGTCGGAGAGCGTCGCAGGGATCGTCTGGACGGTGAAGCGCACGCGCGTCGTGCCGGAGGCCGCCTGGGCGAGCTCCCACGTGCCGAGCGTGCGGATGCGGTTGTTCTTGCCCGTGCGCCCGACCTCGACGATTTTGTGCGGCCGCTCGACCTCGACGAACGACACGTCCGCCCAGCTGAAGCGGTTGCCCGGGGCCCTCACGCGAAAGCGAGCCCCCGCACCCCGGCCGACTGAGTCGATCCGCGTGAGGTGCCAGTCGACGAGGTAATGGTCGGTGAACTCGCTGTGGTTGGCGATGTCCTGCAGGTAGTCGAAGACCTGCTCACGCGGAGCCGAGATGACTGTCGAGACGCTCACCGGGTCCACGGCAGCGGAAGTCTATTGCCCGCCGGCTGGGGCCGATTCGGGCGCGCTGAGCGCGCCCGCCCGTCGCTAAGCGGCGGTCTGTTCTGCGGCTCGCTGGAAGCGCGCATCCGAGCGCGTGACGCGCACGGTCAGCCGCACCGCGTGGCCGTGCTCGCAGTGGCGCACGAGCTCCGTCGCGGCCGGCGGCTCGCGGCGCAGCATGCGGCACAGCTCGCACACGAGCCCGCCGCGGCGCCCCTCGTACAGGTGCACGCGCTCGCCGGTGAGGGGCGTGCGTCCGCAGTCGATGCACTCCTCGCGGGTTTCCGTGAGCGCGCCGACCACGCGGCGCAGGAGCTCGCGCTGAAACTCGTCCGGTTGGGCGACCGCAACGGCCATCTGCGCTTCCATTTCGCCGCCGCCGGGCCCACTCCTTCCCGGACTTTGTAACAACTCCAACGTTCGCCTACGGGCCGTTTCCTGCCCACTGCGAGCGGGTAGAACCCAGTTACAAACTGAGCGGCCCGCCCAGGCGGCGCGTCATCCCCGAGATGCGCCGCCTGTCGCCCGCAGAACGGACGCGACTTGTTATGATCGGCACCAACGTTCCTTCGACGCAGACCACTCGGGATGAGTTCCGAGCAAGGAAGGAGCAGGCCATCGAAAGGGAGCTCCCCGCCGCCGGTACCTACGTTGGCGCCGGATCGTTTCGTTGCCGAGACTGTGGCTACATGCTCACGCTCACGGCACTCGATACCCTGACCTCGTGCCCGGAGTGCGGAGCCGATGACTTCGCGCGTGTCCCCCTGTTCAGTCAGATGAGCGGAGGCTCAATGCTCGGTGTCAGCAGCGACAGCGGCTCGGACTCAGAGGACGAGCCCGGCCAGGAGACCATGCGCCACGGCGGTGCGCTCTCGCGCCCCGAGCCGAGCGAACACGAGGCGCTGCTGTCGGCGGCGCGCGCTCAGACGACCACGCCAGGCGAGTACCTCGCGTTCACCGACGGCGCCGAGACCCGCATCGTCCCGCTGACGCGCGAGTGGACTCGCATCGGGCGGAGCCTCGCTGCGGACGTCCGCTTCGATGACCCCACCGTCTCCCGACGCCACGCGTTGATCGTCCGCCAGCCCGACGGCGTGCGGGTGCTCGACGACCGCAGCCTCAACGGAGTGTTCGTGAACGGCGAGCGCATCGAAGGGCGAGCACTCAAGGACGGCGATGAGATCATCGTCGGCCGCTACCGCCTAGGCTTCATCGTCGTCGGCGCCCGCGCCGGCGGCGCCGCCTGATCGAGCCGAGCGCAATCGCCCACGCTGAAGGCACCTGCGGGAAGCCACACGTGAACGCACCGTCGGCGTAGTATCGGCGTTCGATGGCCTACACGATCGCCGTGCTCTCGCAGAAGGGCGGCACGGGCAAGACGACCGTCGTTCGCACCCTCTCCGACGCCTTCCGGCGCCGCGGCGTGCGCACGCTCGCGATTGATCTCGACCCCCAGGGCAACCTCTCCGACTACTTCGACCTGCCGCCGGACGTCCAGCCGACGATCGCCGAGGTGCTTCTCGGCAGGGCATCGGTCCAGGAGGCCACGCACGACGACATGGTTCCCGCGAACCTCAGCCTCGCCGAGGCCGAGCTGCTGCTCGGCGGCAAGATGGGCCGCGAGCTGACGCTGCGGAGGGCGCTCGTGAAGGAGCCCCCGCCGTACGAACTGGTGCTCATCGATTGCCCGCCGTCGCTCGGGCTGTTGACGGTGAATGCCCTCGTCGCCGCCGACCGCGCGCTGATAACCGCGGAGGCGCAGTACTTCGCGCTGCAGGGAGTCGAGCAGGCGATCGAGGTCGTAGAGCTCGCGCGCGACAGCCTCAACCCCGGCCTCACCCTCCTCGGCGTGCTGCTCAACGTCGCCGACATGCGCACCGTCCACAGCCGCGAGGCGCTCGCGTCGCTGCGCGAACGCTTCGGCGCGCAGGTGTTCGACACCGTCGTGCGCGCGTCGATCGCGTACGCGGAGTCTGCCGAGCGAGCGGTCTCGATCCTCGACCACCGGCCCGACCTCGGCGTCGACTACCTCGCGCTCGCCGACGAGGTCCTCGCGCGTTTGCAGCCGCTCGAGGACGCGCCGCAGCCCGCCGCCGGTGTCGCCGAGCGCCCGGCGCCGGTGACGCACATAGGCGCGGAGGTCCCCGCGCCGGCGGTCGCGGAGGCCGCCGCGCATGTCGTCGCGCCCGCAGATGCCGCGCCCGCGCGGCTGGCGAGCGCAGAGGCGACGCCGGCGGTGGCCACGCCCGAGCCCGCAGATCCGGCGCCCGTGCCCGCAGAAGCTGCGGCTAAGCCGCCGGCGCCCGTGCCCGCTTCCATGACTCACGCGCCGCAGACGCCGCACACGAGCGAGCCCGCCATGCCATCCGCGGCGGAGCCCGCCTTGCGCTCCGCGGCTGAGCCCGCCGCGGCATCCGTGCCACGGGCGGACCCCGGCGACGCCGGCGACCCCGGCGCCGAGCCGCAAACCGCGACAACTGCCGCTCTCGGCGCGGAGCAGCGCGACGCGGGCACGCCGATGCGCGAGCGGATCGTCGATGGCGCGCGCGCGTCGTCAGACGACGAGCGCGACCGTCCGCGCGACGCTGAGGGCGAGCGCGAGGGCGACGGCGAGAGCGACGGGCGCGCCCAGGAGCTGCGCGCGGCGACGCCGCGGCGCTTCTAGGAGCCGCACAGGCGCCGCGCGCGTGCGCGCGGCGGCTCCCTTTGGTTGCCCTAAGAGCCCTCGCGGACGCGAGCTACATCGCGACGACGTACGCGCCCTGCTGTTCGAAGGGCGCGCGTATGAGCGTCGCCCAGCCCTCGATCTCGGGCGCGAGCGTATCGACGACCGCGCCGGTCTGCTCGTAGAAGCACCACACGAGCACGGTGGGGCCGGCGCCGGAGATGGTCGCGCCGAGCGCACCGAGCTCGCGGGCGCGGCCGGCTAGCTCGAGCGATCGCGGATAGAGCGCGGCGCGCTGCTGCTGGTGCAGGCGATCCTGGAGGCCGCGCGCGAGCAGGTCGAGATCGCCTGTCGCGAGCCCGAGCGTGAGCAGCGACGCATGCGCGACGTTGAAGACGGCGTCCGCAAGAGGCACCTCGGCGGGCAGCGCGGCGCGTGCGGCGCTCGTGCGCACGGCCTCGCGCGGCACGACCGCGAGCGCCTCGAGCCCGCTGGGCGCATGCAGCGACGCGACCTCGCCGTCTGCCAGGACGACGAACCCCCCGCGCAGCGCCGCGCCGACGTTGTCGGGGTGGCCCTCGAGCTCGGTCGCGAGCGGAAGCAGGTCGGCGTCGAGCTCGAACAGGTGATCGGCGGCGGTGAGGCCGGCGACGAGCGCAGCGGCGCTCGACCCGAGGCCGCCCGCGAGCGGGATCTGCGAGCGGATCGTGAACGTAAAACCGTCGGCGGGGTGCAGGCGCTCGAACGCTCGCACGCAGAGGTTTTCGCGGCCCCTCGCGACCGGGAGGTCTGTCTCCACCGCAAAGGTCCCTGTCTCTGCGACCTCGAGCTCGAGGTGCAGCCCGAGCGCGGCGGCCATGCAGTCGAAGCCGGGGCCGAGGTTCGCGGACGACGCGGGCGCGCGAACGACGCGCCTACGGATCACCCAGCACCGCTTCCTCGATGCTGCCGATCTCGACGGGGCATTGAATGATGCGGCCTCCGCTGTGCGCGAGCGCCGTCTCGGGGTCCTTGAGGCCGCGCCCCGTGAGCACGCACACGACCTCCTCCGCGCCTTCGGCGCCGTACTTGAGAAGACCCGCGACCGACGCGGCGGACGCGGGCTCCGAGAACATCCCTTCGCGCATCGCGAGCAGCCTGAAGGCGTCGAGGATCTCGGCGTCGGTCACCGCACGGATCGACCCGCGCGAATCGCGCGCGGCGGCGATCGCGTCCTCCCAGCGCACCGGGTTGCCGATGCGGATCGCGCTCGCGACGGTTTCCGGGTGCTCGACCTTGTGCCCCTCGACGAGCGGCGCGGCGCCCGCCGCCTGGAAGCCGAGCATCCGCGGCGCGGAACCGAGCTCCTGAAAGCCGCGCCAGTAGGAGGTGATGTTGCCGGCGTTGCCCACGGGGATGCACAGCGCGTCGAGTGCGCCTTCGAGCGCCTCGTCGATCTCGAGCGCCGCGGTCTTCTGGCCTTCGATGCGGTACTCGTTGACCGAGTTGACGAGCACGATCGGCTGCATCGAGGTCAGCTCCTGCACCATCTCGAGCGCCTGGTCGAAGTTGCCGCTTAGCGAGATCACGCGCGCCCCGTGCATCAGCGTCTGCGCCATCTTGCCCTGCGCGATCTTCCCGTCGGGCACGATCACCGCGCAGGTGATCCCCGCGCGTGCGGCGTACGCGGCGGCGCTCGCCGCCGTGTTGCCGGTCGACGCGCAGATGACCGCCTTGGCCCCCTCGCGGACTGCCGCGGAGACCGCGCAGGTCATGCCGCGATCCTTGAACGAGCCCGTCGGATTGCCGCCCTCGAGCTTCAGGCGTACGTTCGCGCCGACTAGCTCCGAGAGCACCGGGGCCTGCAGCAGCGGCGTCGAGCCCTCCTGCAGGCTCACGAGCTTGTCGCCCGGCTCGAACGGCAGCCGGTCGAGGTAGCGCTCGATCAGCGGCACGTGCGTACCTTCGAACGCGGCTCCTTCTACTCTCGGCAGCGGCACGGGAACGTAGGTCATCTCGCTCTCCAGGCTCGCACGTTCGCGCCCGCGGGCCTCACACGAACTCCTCTTCGATGACCCGAATCGTGCGCGGGCGTGCGCGCACGGACTCGAGCTCGGCGACTTCGGCGAGCGCCTTGCGCAGGCTCGACTCGAGTACGGGGTGTGTGACCATGACCAGGCGCGAGCCCTCGCCGATGCCGCGCTGCACGACCGACTTGATCGACACGTCGCTATCGCCGAGGATCTTTGTGACCGCCGCGAGCACGCCCGGTCGATCTTCCATCTCGAGGTGCACGTAAAAGGCGCTGCGCACGTCGGTGATGAGCGGGAGCGCGAGCGGCGGCGCGGGCGGGCGCGCGCCGCCGGTCATCACGCTGACGACATCTCCGAGCACCGCGCTCGCCGTCTGGCGCCCGCCGGCGCCCGGTCCGGACATCGTGATCTCGGTGATCGTCTGCGACTCGACGGTCACGGCATTGAAGGGGCCCGCGACGCTCGCGAGCGGGTGGCCGCCGTACAGCAGCGTCGGCAGCACATGCACGGACACGCCGCCGTCGATGCGCTCGGCGGTACCGACGAGCTTGAGGCCGAGGCCGAGCTCGCGCGCGTACTCGAGGTCGTCGGACTGCAGGTGCTCGATGCCTTCGTAGCGCACGTCGTTGAGGTGCACGGGCGAGCCGAACGCGAGCCGCGCGAGGATCGCCATCTTCGCGGCCGCGTCGCGGCCGGAGACGTCGTCGGCAGGATCTGCCTCGGCGTAGCCGATGCGCTGCGCCTCGGCGAGCGCCTCGGCGTAGCTGAAGCCCTTCGACATCTCGGTGAGGACGTAGTTGGTGGTGCCGTTGACGATCCCGCGGATGCGCTCGATCGGCGTCGCCGAGAGCGATTCCTCGAGCACCCGCACGACGGGCACGACACCCGCGACGGCGGCCTCGAAGCGCAGCCTCACGCCCTCCTCGCGCGCCGCCTCGAAGAGCTCCTCGCCGTACTGCGAGAGCAGCTGCTTGTTCGCGCTGACCACGTCCTTGCGCGCGCGGATCGTGCGCATCAGGTAGTCGCGCGCGGGGTCGATGCCGCCCATCACCTCGACGATCAGGTCGGCGTCGGCGAGGATCTCGTCGAAGTTGCCGCGCGAGCGTGTGAGCACGCCGCCGAGCACCGGGCGGCGCCCGTTGAAGCGCTCGATCTCATCGGCGCGCTCGGCGAGCAGCGCGGCGAAGGCCGCGCCGACCGTGCCGTGCCCGAGCAGGCCGACTCGGAACGGCCCCTCTCCGGGGCCCGCGGCAGCGCCGCTCGGGCTAGCGGGCATCGCGCGCCGTGAGCTCCTGCACGGTCTCCCGCCTGACGACGACGCGCGCGTCGCCGTCGCGCACGAAGATCACCGGCGGCCGCGTGACGCCGTTGTAGTTGTTCGCCATCGCGTACCCGTACGCGCCGGTCGCCGGCGTGACGATCACGTCGCCGGGCTTGGGGTCGTCGAGCAGCGCGTCGGCAACGAGCACGTCACCGGACTCGCAATGCTTGCCCGCGAGCACGCAGCGATCGCCGCCCTCGAGCCTGTCGGCGACGTGCGCTTCGTAGGCCGAGCCGTAGAGCATCGGGCGCAGGTTGTCCGACATGCCGCCGTCGACGGCGACCCAGCGCGAGACGTTCTGCTTGACGCTCTCGACGGTGTACAGCGTGACGCCCGCGTTCGCGCACAGCGCGCGCCCGGGCTCGAGCAGCAGACGCGCGCGCGGGTCGCCGCGATGCACGACGGCGGCGTGCACGACGGCGGCGACGTAATCCTCGATCGTCGGCGGCGGCTGCTGGCGCGTCGTGTAGCGCACGCCGAGCCCGCCGCCGAGATCCCAGACGGCGAACTCGCCGAGCTGCTCGAGCTGCGCGGCCGCCGCACGGAACGGGTCCAGCGCGAGCAGCTGCGAACCGATGTGCACGTGCACGCCTTCCAGCGCCAGACCGGGGACGCTGCGCGCTCGCGCGATCGCCTCGCCGGCGTCCTCGATCGCAAACCCGAACTTCGAGTCCGCCTGTCCAGTCGAGATCTTGTCGTGTGTCTCGCCGCGCACGTCGGGCGTCACGCGCACGAGCACGCTCTGGGCGGGCGCGTCTGCGGGTCGCCCGGCGAGCAGCTCGCGCAGCCGCTCGATCTCGTCGAAGTTGTCGATCACGAGCAGTCCGACGCGCGCGTCGAGCGCCCGGGAGAGCTCCTCGCGCGACTTCGCGTTGCCGTGCACGACGATGCGCTCGGGGGTGAAGCCCGCGGCGAGCGCGAGGTGCAGCTCGCCGCCGGAGGCGACGTCGCACCACAGGCCCTCTTGAGCGTAGACCTCGAGGACGGCGGTGCAGGGGAACGCCTTCGACGCGAAGCAGAAGTGCACGTCGACGTGGCCGGCGTCGCGCGCGGCCGCGCCAAATGCGCGCGCGCGCGCGCGCAGGTCGTCCTCCGCGACGACGTACGCCGGCGTGCCAAACTCGCGCGCGAGCTCGATCGCGTCGCATCCGCCCAGCTCGAGGCGCCCGTTCTCGTTCACGCGGCTGCCGAGCGGAAAGACGTCAGAGAGGCTTGTCCTCGTCGCCACCCGAGAATTATGGCTTGACGCGCGTCAGCCGGGGCTCGCGAGCACCGCCGCGCGCCCGCCGCGGCGGGCGAGCAGCGAGATCCAGACGATGCCGACGACGAAGATGAACACGCTCTCGAGCTGCGGCGCGGTGAGGCCCGCGGCCACCTCGCTGTTGCGGCGGATGAACTCGACGAGGAAGCGCTCGAACCCGGAGAGGATCAGGTACAGCGCGAAGATGACTCCCGGGCGCACCTGGTCGCGCAGGCGCCACAGGGTGTACGCGACGAGGCACATGCTGACCGTCTCGTAGATCGGCGTCGGCTGCACCTTCACGCCCGGCGGCGTCGGCACGGTGCCGTGCGGATAGCCCATCGCCCACGGCAAGCTCGAACGGATCCCGTAGTCGCCGTCGCCGGAGACCTGGCAGCCGATGCGCCCGATCGCGTAGCCGAGTGCAAGCGCCGTCGCGCACATGTCCAGCGTCTGCAGGTTGAGCGCTTTGCGCCAGCGCATCCACGCGATGACCGCGATCGCGCCTCCGATCGCGCCGCCGTACCACACGAGCCCGGAGCCCGAGAAGATGCTGCCGACGAGGTCATGCTTGACTTGTTCGTAGTTCTGGATGAGGTAGTAACCGCGCGCGCCGACGACGCCGCCGACGAGGGCCGCGAAGACGATCTCGTACGACCAGTCGACCGGACGGCCGAGCTCGCGCAGGCGCCGCGCGACGAGCCCGCCGCAGGCGAGGAAGCCCAGCGCGAAGGCGACGCCGAAGGTCTTGATGGAGATGCCGAGAACGTGGATTTCCGGTTTCATCGCGCTGACAGGCCGAGGCCCGCGGCGCTCGCGGCGCTCGCGCCGCTCGCCCTTCCCTCGTCGATGCGGCCCACCGTGGCGAGATTCTCTGACATCTCTCGACGCCAGTATCTCGCAGCCGCCCGCCTGCGCGGCGCGCCTCGTTCGCCCGCCGACCCCTGCCCGGCTCGACGGACCGCCTGCGTGGCTCGAGTCTTTCGGGCGCGTTAAGCGCGTCTGCCAAAATAAGCTCATGGCAACGGGACGCACGAAGTTCGGCAAAGACACGGGTCTGCAGGCGCGGATGCTGCTGACGATGTTCCTGCTCGGGCTCCTATATGTGGTGTTCATCGGCGTGCTCTTCGCCGTGGGCGCGGGCGCGGGGCTGATCGTGGTGGTGGCGGTCGTGCTGCTGCTCGTGCAGCTGTTCGGCTCGGACAAGCTGGCGATGGCTGCGATGCGCGTCAAGGAGGTCTCGCCGGCGCAGGAGCCGGAGCTGCACGGGATCGTCGAACGGCTGTGCGTGCAGGCCGACCTGCCGAAGCCGCGCGTGTGCGTGATGGAGACCCCGATGCCGAACGCGTTCGCGATGGGGCGCTCGCAGAAATCGACGACCGTGTGCGCGACGCGCGGGATTCTCGACATGCTCGAGCCGCCCGAGCTCGAAGGCGTGATGGCGCACGAGCTCACGCACGTGATCAACCGCGACGTGATGGTGATGACGCTGGCGAGCTTCTTCGCGACGCTCGCGGCGCTGATCCTGCAGTTCGCGTTCTTCTTCGGCGGGGGCTACGGCAACCGCGAACAGGAGAGCGACATCGAGATCGTGGTCCTCGTCTCGATGGTCGTCTACGCGGTCTCGTTCCTGCTGCTGCGCGCGCTCTCGCGCTACCGCGAGTTCGCCGCCGACCGCGGCTCTGCGGTGCTGACCGGCCGCCCGAGCGCGCTCGCGTCCGCGCTACTGAAGATCAGCGGGACGATGGAGCGCGTCCCCAGCCAGGACCTTCGCGCGGCGGAAGGCATGAGCGCCTTCTTCATCGTCCCCGCGCGTACGAAGAAATCGCTCCTGAACCTGTTCGCGGACCACCCGCCGCTCGAGCAGCGCCTCGCTGCGCTGCAGCGGCTGGAGGCGCAGCTTCAGGGCACCGCCTGATCGTGGGCCTGCGCGACGTCCTCACGGGCCGCCACGCGGTCAAGGGGCCCGCTCCCGACAAGCTGTTCGCGATCTCGACTGCGTATGTGACGCTCGAAACCGAGCACCAGATCGTGCCCTCGGGCGCGGCCGCGATCGTCTTCCAGGCGCTCGCGACGAGCGACTTCGAATCGACGCTCAAGGAAATGGAAGGCGTCGTGACGGCGACGGGCGGCGACTCGGGCACGACGGTCTCGACGCAGGACGACTCCTACGGCTACCGCTGGATGATCCTGCGCAGCCCCGGGGACAAACCGTGCGTCGAAGACCTCGCGGTGGGCATCAACGCGGTCTCGGGATCGATCGAGACGGCGGGCTACGGCGACCGCCTGCTGTGCGCGGTGTTCGCGTTCGACGACCGCTCCGGAGCCGGCGGCGCCGCAGGCTCGCCCTCGGGCGGCGGCTCGCGCGTGTACTTCATCTACAACTACAAGCGCGGCTACTGGTACCCCTTCGTGCCCGCGCGCGCGGACGGCGGCGCTCAGAGCGACGCCGAGCAGGCGCGCTCGACCGAGCGCGAGCTGCAGATCAAGGCGCAGATCGGCGCGGAACTGCCGATCGAGCCCGAACTCGAGCGCTGGTTCCCGCTCTGGGGCATACCGATCTAGCGATCGGGATGCCGCGCCAACGCGCACGCGCGCGCGCAGCGGTCGCGTCGAGAACCGCTGATCCCCGTCGGCGGGTGCCGCGCGCACGCGTACGCGCGCAGCAGTCGCGTCGAGAACAGCTGATCCGCGTCGGCGGAGGCCGAGCGTTCGCGCGTACGCGCGCGCAGCACTAACGATGCTCCTCGCCTATCGGCAGGCGCCGCCGGGCGCCACCGGTACCCTGGGCGGATCGTGAGCGTTCCCCCGCCGACGGTCCGCACGTTCCCGCGCGCGCCCGGCTCGACGCCGCCGGGGTCGATGCCGCCGGGGTCGATGCCGCCCGAGCCGCCGCGCCAGCGCTGGTGGCTCGCGAAGCGCGTCCTGCTCGGAGGCCTCGGCGTGGTGCTGGTCTCGGCGGGCGCTACGGTCGCGCTGGCGCTGAACGAAGTCGGCGGGGTGGTGGAAGCGCTGCACGAGAGCAAGCGCGTGAAGCTCGCGCCGAACGTGCTCGCGCCGACGAGCCGCGGCGGGCCGCAGACGCTGCTGCTGGTGGGCAACGACGAACGTCCGCCCCCGAAGGGCAATCCCTTCGGGAAGGTGCTGCCGCACTCCAACGAGATGCTGCTCGTGCGTATCGACCCGAACAAGCCGACGATCTCGATGATGTCGATCCCGCGCGAGCTGCAGGTGTCGTTCACGGCGCCGAACGGGCTGCTCGTGACCAACCGCATCAACTCGGCATACACCTACGGCGGAACCGAACTGATGACGAAGACGATCAAGAGCCTGCTGGGGATCCCGATCAACCACGTCTTCGTGCTCACGTTCAAGAAGTTTCGTCGCGCGGTAGACGAAGTCGGCTGCCTGTACATGACGGTCGACCGCCGCTATTACCACGCGAACGAACCGGGCGGCGAACAGTACTTCGAAATCAACCTCCAGCCGGGCTACCAGCACCTGTGCGGCAAGGGCGCGCTCGAATTCGTCTCGAACCGCCACGAAGACACATCGCTGATGCGCGACGCGCGCGATCAGCGCCTGCTGCTCGAACTGAAGGCGCAGTACGGACCCTCGCTGTTCGAAAACCGCCAGGCGTTCGAGAAAATCCTCGGCCGCGCGGTCGAAACCGACATCCACAGCACGAGCCAGGTGCTCGACCTGCTGAGTCTGCTCGTCGAAGCGCAGGGCAAGCCCGTGCGCCAGACGCCCTTCCAGGTGACGCTGTTGAAAACCTACGACACGGCGAGCGCGCAGCAGATCCACGAATCCGTCGAAAACTTCCTCGGGGGGACGGCGGCGATCGCCAAGAGCAAGGTCAACGCGACGCTTCGCACGGCGCGCCCGCGGCATCACTTCAGCGGCGGTGCTCCGGCGCTGAACCTCACGCCGACCGGCTCCTCCGAACTCGCGGCCGCGCGCTCGAAGGCGCCGAACCTGCCCTTCCCGCTCGAGTACCCGCGCAAGCGCGAAACGTTCGCCGGAGCGGTGCCGGACACGCTGCGCCTGTACGACATCCGCGATCAGCGCGGCCACATCGACCCCGCGTACGTGATCGTCATCCAGAAGGCGTCGCTCGGCCAGTTCTACGACGTGCAGGGGACCTCGTGGACCGACCCGCCGCTGCTGAGCAACCCCGGCGCGAGCATCCACGTGGGTTCGCGCACCTACGACCTCTACTACGCCGGCGAACAGATCCGCACGATCGCGTGGCACGAAGACGGGGCGGCGTACTGGATCCAGAACACGCTCACGAACGCCGTGCAGCCGCGCGAGATGCTCGCGATGGCGATCGAGACGACGTCCGTGATCAGCGGCGGCGCGCCCAGCGCCCCGGCACCCACGATCGCGAGCCTCGCAAACCTCCACGTGCCCGGGCGCCACATCTCGTCGGCGAACACCGTCACGAAACTCGGCGCGCTGCTCGCGATCGCCGTATTCCTGCCGCTGCTCCTGCTCGCCGTCTGGCTCGTCGTGCGCCGCCGCGAGCTCGACTCGCTGCGCGATCAGGTTACGCGTGCGATGACGCTCGAAGCGCGCCACCGCGAGCGCCTCGCGAGACCTCCCGCTCCCCTCCGGCCTGCTCCCGCCACCGTCGCCGCCGTTCCCGGGGCCGCCGGTCCCCCCGGCGCTTCTCCCAACGCGCAGGGCGCTGCGCCGACGAGCGCCCCCGCCGCCCCAGACGCCAATGCGCCCGCCGCGTCAGACGTCAATACGCCCGCTGCCCCAGACGCCAATGCGCCAGCCGCGCCAGACGCCAATGCCCCCGCGGCGCCAGACGCCAATGTGCCGGCGGGCGCTCCCGCCGCCCCAGACGCCAACGCGCCGGCGGGCGGCGGCGCGTCCGCGGCACCGCCCGCGCCCGCGCAGGCACCGGCTACGGAGGCGCTGGTCGGCGCTTCGGTCGCGCGGTCGCCGCGCGCGTCAGTCCGGGATGAGACCCTCGCCGGTGAACTCCCCGGCGGCCTCCGCGACGGTGATGTCGTCGGGCGGCAGGATGACGTCTGAGTTCTCGATCTCGTCGTCGCCGATGCGCTCGCCGTTCGCGCGCACGTAGTCGAGCAGCTCGGCGTAGGTCGCGCGGAAGTCCGCTTCGTCGCATACGTCGACGGACGCGACGACCGGCTGCTCGAGTTCGTAAAAGCGCCCGTTGTCGGCGTCGCTGAGGCGGTACTGGTCCTCCCCAGATATGCGGACGATCATGACTCGCTGCCGTTTGCGGGCGCCTTCTGCGCGTCGCCGGCGGGAGCCTCCGTTGCGGGCCCGGCCTCGCCCGCGCTTCCCGCGCTGCCCGCGCCGCCGGCACCGGCCTGGGCGCCGATCTGTGGCTGCTCGCCACCGCCGCCGACGCCGATTTCGCCCTTCATCTTGGTGAGCTCGTCGTCGACCTCCGACTGGCTCGAGAGCGACTTGAGCTGGCGGTCGATGTCGTCTTCGCCCGAGCCGAGCGCTGTGAGGTCGTCGAACGTGCCTGCGCTTTCGAGCTCCGAGACCGCGTCCGCGCGCGCGCGCATGTTTTCCGTCTTGTCGACCGCGCGCTGCATCGCGAGGCCGACGTCGGCCATCTGCTCGCCGACGCCCGTCGCCGCCTCCGAGATGCGCACCTGCGCCTCCGCCGCCGAGTACTGCGCCTTGATGACCTCCTTCTTCGTCCTGAAGGCCTCGATCTTGGCGCGCAGTTTCTGCTCTGAGTCGCTCAGCTTCTCCTGCTGCGCTTCGAGTTCGGCGACCTGCGTGTCGAGCCCCTGAAGCTCGGTCTGCGCGACGTTCTTGCGTTCGAGCGCCTGGCGCGCGAGTTCCTCCTGGCCGGCCGAGAGCGCCTGCCGCGCCTGCGTGTCGAGCTTCACGACCGCCTGCTGCAGCGACGTCTCCTGCATCTGCAGGCGCTTCTTCGCCGTGACGACGTCCGCGATGCCCTTCTTGACGTTCTGGAGCGATTCGACCTGCTTCTGGTAGCTGTAGTCGAGCGTCTCTGCGGGGTCTTCAGCGCGGTCGAGAAGTTTCGACACCTTCGCCTTCACGACGGTTGACATACGCCCGGTCAGGCCCGGCATCTAGTTCCTCCTGTTGCGTTCACGTTGGCGGCGCGAGCGGTCTCGGCCCGCAAGTCCCTAGCGTAGCCGACGGGCAGTCGTGCCGGACGAGGAACCAGCGGCGAGATCGTGGGTGCGATCGGCGCATGCGCCGATCGCCACGACAGCCGCATGCGGCTGTCGAGAACGGACCGCCGCATGCGGCGGTCCGCCGGGCTGCGCATGCGCAGCCCGGAAAAGCAGATATCGAGCTGCTCAGTACCCGCGCGGGTGGCGGATCACGTAGCCGCCGTTCGCGCGGCGCAGCGGGCGCCAGCGCGGACCCTGCTGGTTTGAGGGGTCATCCGCGGAGCTCGTGTCCAGGCGCAGGCCCGCTACGTCCACGTACGCGTGCCCGGGGTTCGCGAACACGGTCACCCAGCGGCCGACGCCGTGCGAGCCGTACGTTTCGAATTCGGAGGAGTCCTCCGGCGTGGTCAGCAGGGAGCCGCCGTGCAGCGCGAAGGAGACCGTGCCCGAGCAGTCGTAGCCGGGCGCGGAGAACGACGCGTGCCCGCCGCCGAAGATGTACGGCAGGCCGATGATCTCGTTCGCCGTCCAGATGATCTGCTGCACGACCACAGGCGCGCCCATCGGCGCTGCGGCGAGGCCGTTGATGTAGCGCGCGCGCGAGCCCGGCACGAGCAGCAGCGGCTTCGTGTTCGCCGCCGCGCCCGACGCGCCGCTGCCGCCCGTCGCCGAGCTGATCTGCCCGATCGGCGCCGGCGGAGCGTACGGGACGACTTCGCCCGACGCCGTCTTTTCGTACACCGGCCCGGTGTACGCGAGGCTCGACGAGCGTGCGGTGATCGGCGCGTGGGGCACCGCGGGCGCGGTCGTCGTGGGCTTCGCCGGCGTCGACGTCGACCCGCTCGGCGCTTCTCCGCCCGCGACCACGCCGCCCGTGCTCGCCGCACTCGCCGGCGCCGCCGCCATCGCAATAGTCGTCAAGCTCCAGACCAACGTCCTGAGGGCTTTTGCCCGCAAACCGCCAACCTCTTTCGTGGGCCTGCGGGGTTAGCTGACGGGCTAGCGCTGAAAGAGCCTGCGCTTCGCACGGGTTCACCGTGCGATTAGCCCCAGAAAATTGGGTTCCCCGCTCCCCGGCACCTGGCCGGGGACTCGGCATTTCGCGGCAGGCTAGCAAACGCTCTCGACGTATGCGCCCTGCGTGGCCGATCGGGCGTCTACGCTGGGCGACCATGCGCGCCGCGCCGCCGCTCTCCCCCGCCCCGCCGTTACGCGCCCGGCCGTTGCGCGCCCCGCCGTTGCGCCCCGCGCTGCTGCGCCTCGCGCCGCTGCTCGCCGCCGTAGCCGCCGCGTGCGCGCTCGCGGGGTGCGGAAAGGGCGGAGCGGCGCAGAACCCCTCCCTCGTCGCCCGCTCCGCGGGGCTCGTCGAACACGAAGCCGTCCCCGGCGCGGTCAGCGTCGTGACCAAGAACACGACCCGTCTCGGGGGCTCCGACGCCGCCAGCGACGCCGCCGCGGTCGCGCGCGCCGTCTTTCCCGGGCTCACGCCCGCGACGCGCCCCGCCGCGGTCGTGCTCGTCGACGAGCGCGACTGGCCCGCCGCGCTCGCGTCCGCGGCGCTCGCGAGCGCGCCGCTCGGCGCTCCGATCCTCTACAGCGAAGGCGCGAGCGTGCCCGCGGTGAGTGCGCAGGCACTCCAGGCTCTCAACCCCAAGGGCGCCGGCGCGAGCCTCGAAGGCGCGAAGGTGATCTCGATCGGGGGTGCTGCGCCTGCGCCCGCGCGCGAAGGCGCCGGTCTGCTGCGCGTCCCCGTTGCCGGCGCACGCACGCCCGAAGCGGCCGCGACGACCGCCGCGGAAATCGCGCGCGTGCTCGACGCGGCGCGCGGCACGACCGCGCGCGCGGTCATCGCGGTCGACCTCGCCGCAGCGCGCGCGCTGCAGATGCCCGCCGCGGGCCTCGCCGCCGAGAGCGGCGCGCCCGTCGTCTACATCGACGGCGGCACCATCCCCGCCGCGACCGCGAAGCTGCTCGCGCACGGTCTCTCGCGCCGCCCCGCGATCTACCTTCTCGGCGCCACCGATGCCGCCGCCGCGCGCGCCGCGCTCGCGCGCTTCGGCCACGTGAGCGTCATCGAACCGACCGCGGCCACCGCGCACGCGCAATCCGCGCCCGAACGCGCGTCCGAAAACGCGATCGCCGTCGCGCGCTTCGGCGCCGGGAGCTTCGGCTGGAACATCCACGAAGCCGGGCACGGGCTCGTCTTCGCCAACGCCTCCCGCCCGCTCGACGCGCCCGCCGCCGCGCCGCTCGCCGCGCACGGCGACTACGCGCCGCTGCTGCTGCTCGAAGAAGGCCGCTCCGTCCCCGCGTCGCTCGCGCGCTACCTCACCGACATCCAGCCCGCATACAGCGAAACCGTCCCGCCCGTGCGCGCCGTGTACAACCACGGCTGGCTCATCGGCGACGAACGCGCGATCGCCGTCGGCGTGCAGGCGCAGCTCGACGCGATGCTCGAGGTCGTCCAGCGCTCGTCCGCGTCCGAAGAAGCTACGCTCGGGCCCGGCGAATGAGCGGAGCCGAGGACACCGACAGGGCCGCGCGCGCGGGCGATCCCGCCGCCGTCACCGTCGAGGACGTGCGCGTGCTCATGGGCGCCTCGACGCCGCACTTCGCCCTCCAGCTGCGCGACCGCATCGCAAAACTCATCGCCGGCCTCCCCCCCGGCCACCCCGCGCGCGTCGAAGGCGAGCGCGAGATCGCGCGCCTGAACGCGCTCGGCCTCAGCGGCGAGACGCGCGGCATCGCCGGCGAGGAAGCCGAGCGCGCGCTCCCGCCGCTCCCCTCGCTCGTCCCGCCCGACGCCGCCGCCGATTAGCGACCGCTGCCGGCGGCGCGCAGGGCGAACCCCTCAGCGCCCGCCCGAGAAGACGCGCTCGCGGCGCGCGTCGAGGAAGCGCGCGCGCAGGAATTTGAACAGCACCGCGAACAGCCCCAGGTCGACGGCGATCAGTCCGACGTTGAGCGCGCGCGGGACGTTTGTGAACGCGGCAACCGAGAGCGCGACCGCCGTGTGAAACGCCGCGACGGCGATCACGCCGAGGATGATCGTGTGCGAGCGATAGCCGCTGAGGTGCTCGCGCAGGGTGAACTCGAGCGTCCCCAGGAGCACCGCTGCGATCCCCGCGAACATCGGCGCCGCGCCGTGCGATATGCCGCGGCTGAAGCCGATCGCCGCGCCGATCGCGCCGACGAGGATCAAAAGCTCGGACAGCGGGAACGGGTGCCAGGGAGCCTCCGGGCGCTCGCCGACGCCGCGCGGGGAGTAGAGCGCGCTCTCGCTGTGCACGCGCGGCCTGCGTGCGCGTGCGCGCTCGCCGCGTGTGCGCGCGGCGCCCGTCCTCGTGGCGCGCGTCCCCGCGGCGGCCGCCGCGCCGCCGCCGCTCACCGCGTCGCCCGCAGCCGAAGCGGCATCGCCCGGCGCGCTCGCCGCGCCGGCGACGCCTGCGGGAGAGTCCTTGCGCGCCTGTTGCGAGCGCGCGCGGCGCTTTCGCGAGCGCGCGCCGCCGCGCGGTGTGTTGCGTGCGGGCACGGCGCCGTGAGCTAGCCGCTGCGAGCGTGGGTGTGCGGGCGCCGCATCGCCGTCGATGCTAGCGCCTATGCTGATCGCGATGCCCGACTTTCCGAGCCCGGATCGCCTTTTCGCGAGCGCGCAGCCCGCGCCCGCAATCGACGCGCCGGCCGTCGCGGGGCCGGGCGAGCACGCGGCCGCTCGCGCGATCCCGGGGAGCGAGTTTCCGGGGCCGTACGGCGTCGGCGAGTACGCGGCGGCGCTGCGGCGCAGGCTGCGGCAGTTCGCGCGCGTGCAGCTCGTCGGCGAGCTCGTGAACCTGCGCGCGGCGCGCGCGCGCGTGTACTTCGAGCTGCGCGACGGTCAGGGCGCGATCCCGTGCGCGGTCTGGCGCGAGGACTGGGATGCGATCGTCGCCCGCGCGGGCGCCGAGCCGCAGGAGGGGATGCAGCTCGTCGTCGCGGGTGGATGCGACTACTACCCCGGCAGCGCGACCGCGTCGCCGAGCTTCAGCTTCTCCGTCTCCGACCTGCGCGTCGCCGGCGAGGGCGACCTCCTCGCGCGGATCGAGCGTCTGCGCAAGCAGCTCTATTCGGAGGGCCTGCTCGAGCTGCAGAAGGCGCTGCCGCTGCCGCTGCTGCCGCGGGCGATCGGCGTGATCACGGGCGAGACGGGCAAGGCGCGCGACGACGTGCTCGCCGGGCTCGCGCGCCGCGGCTGGGCCGGTCGCCTCGTGTGGGCGTTCGCGCCCGTTCAGGACCGCCACGCGGCCCCGCAGATCACGCGCGCGCTCGCCGATCTCGCGAGCGTCGGCGACGTCGACGTCGTAATCGTCGCGCGCGGCGGCGGCTCGCTCGCCGACCTCTTGTGCTTCTGCGACGAGACGCTCTGCCGCACCGTCGCGCTGCTGAAGGTGCCGGTGATCGCTTCCGTCGGCCACCACACCGACCGCACGCTGCTCGACGACGTCGCCGCGGTGAGCGCATCGACGCCCACGCACGCCGCAGAGGCGGCCGTCGGGGTCGATTGCGCTCGCGCTCGCGCCGAGCAGGCGCACGCCGCCCAGCGCCTGAGCCAGCACGCGCGCGCGGCGGTGCTCGTGCGGGCACGCTCGCTCGCGTCGCTCGCGCGCGCCCCCGCGACGCACGTCGCGCGCGAGCGCAGCCGCCTCCACCAGCAGCTGCGCGAGATGCGCGCGGCCTCGCGCCGCCGCGTCGAATCCGAGCGCGAGCTGTGCACGCGGCGCGCGCTCGTGCTGGGGCGCAAGGCCGGCTCGACGCTGCGCGACTGCCGCACGCGCCGTCCGCAGGAGCTCGCGAGCCTCGCGCTCGCTCTCGCCGGGCACGACCCCCAGCGCACGCTCGAGCGCGGCTACGCGCTCGTGCGGACCGCGGACGGCGAGCTGCTCACGAGCGCCGCCGCCGCGCGCGCGGCGCGCGACGTGCGCGTGCGCTTCTCAGACGACGAGCTGCGCGCGCTCATCTCCGAGCAATGAGCGACGAGCACCAGGCAGGCGGCGCGGAGGCGAACGCGGGCGTCGCGCAGACGTACGAGGCTGCGACCGCGCGGATCGAGGAGATCATCCGCCGCCTCGACTCCGGTGACGCCTCGCTGGACGAGACGCTCGAGCTGATCAAGGAGGGCAAGGCGCTGATCGAACGATGCGCGAGCGAGCTCAGCGCGGTCGGCGACGCGCTCACCGAGCTGCGCCTCGACGAGCTCGTCGAGCGTCTTTCCGAGGAAGGCGCCGGGAGCAGCGGGTGAGCGCGAGCGAGCGCCCGAGCACATACGAGCTGCTCGCCGAGCTGCCGCTGACGATCGACTCCTACGCGCTCGAGGGCCTGAGCGCGAAAGTGTCGAGCGATTTCGAACGCAAGAGCACGATCATCCGCATGCGCGGCGCCGGCGAGGAGGGTCTCGGCGAGGACGTGACCTACGACGCGCTCGACCACGACATCCTCCAGGCCGCCGGGCCATCGCTTCCACTCGCGGGCAGCTACACGCTCGCGTCCTTCTCCGCGCACCTCGCGACGCTCGACCTCTTCCCCGAGCCGCCCGTGCGCGAGGTCTCCGCGCGCTACCGCACGTGGGCGTACGAGTCGGCGGCGCTCGACCTCGCGCTGCGCCAGGCGCACACGCCGCTGCACGCCGCCCTCTCGCGCGACCCCGATCCTGTCCGCTTCGTCGTCTCGCTGCGCCTCGGCGAGCCGCCGACGCTGCGGCCGATCACGACCCGGCTCGCGCTGCACGCGGGCCTGCGCTTCAAGCTCGACCCGACGAGCTCGTGGGACGAGCGGCTGATCTCCGAACTGCGCGAGACGCGCGCGATCGACTCGGTCGACTTCAAGAGCTTCTACAAAGGCACGATCGTCGACCAGGAGCCCGACCCCGCGCTGTACCGCCGCGTCGTCGACGCGTTCCCCGACGCGTGGATCGAGGACCCGGCGCTCACGCCGGAAACCGAGGAGGTGCTCGCGCCCCATCGCGAGCGCTTCTCGTGGGACGCGCCGATCCACTCGATCGACGACATCGAGGCGCTTCCGTACCCGCCGCGGATGGTGAACATAAAGCCCTCCCGCCTCGGCGGCCTCGAGAACCTCCTCGACGCATACGACTACTGCGCCGCGCGCGACATCGGCGCGTACGGCGGCGGCCAGTTCGAGCTCGGCGTGGGCCGCGGCCAGATCCAGTACCTCGCGTCGATCTTCCACGCCGACGCGCCCAACGACGTCGCGCCCGGCGGCTACAACCTCCCGTCGCCGCCGGCGAACCTCCCGTCGAGCCCGCTCGCGCCCTCGCCCTCGAGCACCGGCTTCCGATGGCGCGACGCAACTTAACCACCGGCTCGCGGGTTTTGCGCACCAAATAGCGAACAGCGACTAAGCTCAGACGCCGCGCCCGCGATGAGCGGTGCGCGTTCCGGCTGCGAAGGGAGTTTCCCGAGCCTTGATCACCGCCGCCGACAGGGGACGCAGCTTCCGCGCCGCGCGCACCGCGGTCGCTCAGCTGTGCGCGCCCTCGCTCCTGCTCGCGCTCCTGCTCGCGTGCGCGCCGGCGCTGCTCGGCCCCGCGCGCGCGCTCGCGACCTCGCCCGGCGGCACCGTCTCGCCCCCGGGGAGCGCGTCGAGCACCTCGCGCGCCCCCGCGCAGCCCGCCGCGGGCAGGGGCGCGCGCGTGAGCAGCGTGCGCATCGTGCACGCAATCTGCGTGCCGACGGCGCGTTGCGACGGCAACCCGCACCACGTCTCGGTCCGCGGCACGCTCGCGGTCGCCGGGGCGGGGCTGAAGGCGGGCCTCGAGATCGCCTTCCCGCGCACCGCGGGCGCGAGCATCTCGGGCAACTCGCCCGCGTCGCGGCTTCGCTCCTCCGGCGGCCGTCTGCTCGTGACGGTGCCCTCGAGCGCGCACTCGGGCAAGATCATGGTGCTGCTCACGCGCGGGCGGCACTCGAGCTCATACGGGCCGATCGCGGTCTTCCGCCACGCGCTGCACCCGGCTGTGGTGCAGCACTACGTGCCCGCTCCGCTCACCGGGGGCGCCGGCGGCACGGGCTTCGAAGGGCAGGGCATGTGGATCTGGTACGTGAGCCGCTCGAGCGGAGGCGAAGTCCCTGCGATCGTCGCGCGCGCACACGCGTCGGGGGTGACGACCGTATTCATCAAGAGCTCCGACGGCTCGACGAACTACTGGAGCCAGTTCTCGCCGCAGCTCGTCTCGGAAATGCACGCGAACGGCCTCAAAGTGTGCGCGTGGCAGTACGTCTACGGGACCAACCCCGCCGGCGAGGCGCACCTCGGCGCGCAGGCCGTGGCGAACGGCGCGGACTGCCTCGTGATCGACGCGGAGTCGGAGTACGAAGGCAAATACGCCGCCGCACAGACCTACCTGACGGACCTGCGCGCGGCGATCGGAACCGGCTACCCCGTCGGCCTCGCGTCGTTCCCGTACGTCTCCTATCACCCGTCCTTCCCCTACTCGGTGTTCCTCGGCGCGAACGGCGCGCAGTACAACGCGCCGCAGATGTACTGGCATGACATCGGCGTGTCCGTCGACACGGTGTACGCGAACACGTACATCGCCAACCGCATCTACACGCGCCCGATCTTCCCGCTCGGGCAGACGTACGGCGGCGTGAGCTCGGCCGAAATCCTGCGCTTCCGCGAGGAGGCCGTCGACTACGGCGCGAGCGGCTTCAGCTTCTGGGACTGGCAGGAAACGCACGAAACGGGCTGGAGCGCGCTCGCCGCGCCGCTCGCGCAGCTCACGAGCGTGACGCCCAACACGACGCTCCCCGAACTCAAACAGGGCGCGCGCAGCGACCAGGTGCTGTGGATGCAGGAGCACCTCGCGAGCGCGAACGCCGCCCAGCAGACGACGGGCATCTTCGAAGCGAAAACCGCCGAAAACCTGCGCGCGTTCCAGAGCGCGCACGCGATCGAACCCAGCGGCGTGACGACCGCGCCGACGTGGGCCGCCCTGCTCGCGCTTCCGCCGATCGCGGTCAGCTGGACGGGCGGCGGGCCGAGCACGTAGCGAGGCCGAGCGCGCGCGCCGCGCGGCGCCGATACGCGAACGGGCCGCCCGGTCCAGCTACCGGACGGCCCGCTCGAAGCTGCGTGGGGTTCTCAGACCCGCTGGATCAGCGTCCCCGTGCCGAGGCCGCCGCCGCAGCACATGGTCACGAAGCCGATCTCCTTGTCCGAGCGCTCGAGCTCGTGCAGGAGCGTCGTGATGAGACGCGCGCCGGTCGACCCGAGCGGGTGCCCGAGCGCCATCGCGCCGCCGTTGACGTTCACGCGGTCCATGTCCGGGTTGAGCTCGCGCCGCCACGCGGCGACGACGGGCGCGAACGCCTCGTTGATCTCGATCAGGTCGATGTCCTCGATCTTCATCCCGTTGCGCTCGAGGATCTTGCGCGTCGCGGGGATCGGGCCCTCGAGCATTTTCACGGGGTCGCAGCCGACCGTCGTCATGTCGACGATGCGCGCGCGCGCTCGCAGGCCGAGCTCCTCGGCCTTCTCGGCTGACATCAGCAGCACGGCGGCGGCGCCGTCGGAGATCTGCGAGGAGTTGCCCGCGGTGATCTTGCCGTCGGCCTTGAACGCCGGCTTGAGCTGCGAGAGCGCCTCGAGCGAGGTGTCGGGGCGGATGCCCTGGTCGGTGACGTACGTGTCGCCGTTGACGGACATCGGCAGAATCTCGCGCTCGAAGCGGCCCTCCTCGGTCGCCTGCGCGGCGAGCTTGTGCGAGCGCAGCGCGAGCTCGTCGAGCTCCGAGCGCGGGATCTCCCACTGGTCGGCGATCATCTCCGCGCCGAGGCCCTGGCCGACGATGTTGTGCTTGGCCATCAGCTCGGGCGTGAACGCGACGCCGAACTCCTGCTGGGTCTGCATCGTCGCGGCGAACGGCAGATGGCCCATGTGCTCGACGCCCGAGCCGATCATCACGTCGTGCACGCCCGCGGCGATGAGGCCGGCGGAGAAGTTGACCGCCTGCTGCGCGGAGCCGCACTGGCGGTCGACGGTCGTTCCCGGCGTCTCGATCGGGAGGCCTTCCTGGAGCCACGCGTTGCGCGCGACGTTGAGCCCTTGCTCGCCGAACTGCGCAACGCAGCCCGCGACGACGTCCTCGACCTCCGCCGCGTCGATGCCGGCGCGCGAGATCACCTCGCTGTAGCAGTGGCCGAGCAGCGTGTTGGGGTGAGTGTCCTTGTAGTAGCCCTTCTCCTTGTGCCCACGGCCGATCGGCGTGCGCACGGCCTCGACGATGACGACGTCGCGGCCATCTGGCTGCTTCATGGGATGAGTCCTCCTAGGTGCGTTGCGCGGGATTTGTCCGGCGAAGATCGTGCCGGTGCGTCCAGCGCGAGAGCGCGAGCCTCCGGGGACGCCTTCCGGCCCAGCAACGCCTACTCTACCGCTTCACAACCGAATAGATTGACTGGTCAATCACCTTGCCGAGCAAGCCCGTGCAGTCGTCCGCAGCGCAAGCCGTCCCCCACCCGCGAATCGCGGTCGCGGGCAGCGGCGCGATCGCGTGCGGACTCGCTGCGACGGCCGCGCACCACGGCCCCGTGCTGCTGCTCGCGCGCTCGACGAGCTCTGCGGAGCGCGCGCACACGTCGGTTCTGAGGACGCTCGAGCGCCTCGGCGCGGAAGTCGACCCCGAGCACGTGCAGGTGGTAACGGACCACGACGCGATCGCCGACGCGACGTTCGTCGTCGAGGCGATCGTCGAGGACCACGACGCGAAGGCGCGGCTGCTCGCGGAGCTGAACGGCGTACTCGGCGAGGCGGCGATCATCGCGAGCACGACCTCGTCGCTGTCGGTGGAGGCGCTCGCGCTCGAGAGCGGGCGCGCTGACCGCTTCGCGGGGCTGCACGTGTTCAATCCGGTCACGCGCATGGAGCTCGTCGAGCTGATCTTCCCGACGGCCGCGAGCGCGCAGACGCGCGAGCGCGTGTTCGCTCTGTGCGAGACGTTCGAGAAGACGCCCGTCGAGGTCCCCGACATCCCCGGCTTCGTCGTCAACCGGCTGCTGTTCCCGTATCTCTTCAACGCCGTGCGCCTGCTCGAAGAGACGGGCATGCAGGCCGCGGACGTGGACACGTGCATGAAGCTCGGCGCGGGCCACCCGATGGGCCCGCTCGCGCTGCTCGATCTCGTCGGCCTCGACGTCGCAGCGGCGATCGGCGAGACGATCGGCGAGAGCGTCCCGCCGCGCATGCACGCGCTGATCGGCGAAGGCGCGCTCGGGCGCAAGAGCTCGCGCGGCTTTCACGACTACTGAGAGGCGCGCTCGGCGCGCGTGTCCGCGGGCGAAAGCGTGTATCGCGGGCCGAAGCGCATGCATCGCGGGCCGAAGAGCGTGCCGCGCGCGCTGAAAGCGGTTTCCGCGCGCTGAAAGCGCTTTCTCCCCGCTGAAGCAAACATTTCTCGCCCGCTGAGGCTCCTTTTAGCGTGCGTTGAGCCACGCGCGGATACTTGTCTTACAGCACAGCCACACCTCCCCAGTGCAAGACCCGGTCAGGCCCGCCCCCCAGAGCGGGCCGGATCATTTAAGGGGCGGGTGAGTTCGGAAACGGCGCACGAGCTCGGCAAGAGGCGCCGAGGATCGGCGGCAGAAAGCGCGTCGCGCGCGCCGGGAACGGTTCGCGCGCCTCACACGGCGGGCGCCAAGCAGGAGCTCGAAGGACGCGCGGCGCGGGAGAGCCCGTGACGTTCACGACCGTTCACGCGCCTGACCCTTCGCACCCGCCCGGTCTCGCGACGCCCTTACGCCGACCTGCTGGAGAGAGCGATGTTTTTCGCTGCTAAGCCAGCGTTTCTCCAACCTTTTGCGAACTTTTCCGAGACCTTTCTCAGGGCGTGAGGTTGCTTTTACCCGACCTTGAAGGCGCCGCCGATACTGGTAGGTGCGACACGCAGTCGCAATGCACACCCGCCTCCTCCCAGTGCAACCGGTCCGGCCCGCTACCCCCCCAGTGGGCCGGACCCCTTAAGGAGGCGTGCGCCGGCCCAACTCCCCGGCGCAAGACCCGCCCGGCGCGCCCGACACCCAGACCGGGCGCCGGGGCGGGTTTCTTTTCGCCTCGGACGCCGTCGCTCAGGCGGCGGGCGCCTGCGGCGGCTCGGCGCGGCGCGCGGGACGTCGCTCGCGGATCCGTACGGCCTCGATGCGGTTGTCGCGCACGGACTCGACGCGCACGGAGTAGCCGTCGGCGGTGACGGTGTCGCCGCGGCGGGGCAGGCGCCCGAGGGCGTCGAAGACGAAGCCGCCGACGGAGTTGTAGGCATCGTTGTCCACGGGGAGGTTCAGGCCGTAGTCGGCGAGGTCGGTGACGGCGACGTGGCCGCGGACGAACCAGTCGCCGTCGGCGAGCTTGCGCACCTCGGCGGACGCGGGGTCGGTTTCGTCGGAGATCTCGCCGACGACCTCCTCGACGATGTCCTCGACGGTGACGATGCCGACGACGCGCCCGTACTCGTCGACGACGACGGCCAGCGAGGTGCGCTGGCGCTGGAGCTCGGCGAGGAGGTCGTCCAGCGCCTTGGTCTCGGGGACGATGGGCGCGTCGTGCACGATCGGCTCGAGCGACGCCTGCGGACCCTCGCGCATGAGCCGGTCGGCGAGCGCGCTCGCGTGCACGAGCCCGCGGACGCGGTCGCGGTTCTCGTCTTCTGTGACGAGGATGCGCGTGTGCCCCGATGAGATGCACGCGCGCAGCGCTTCCTCGACGTTCTGCGAGACGTCGACCGTCGTGACGGCGGGTATCGGCGTCATCACCTGGCGCGCCTCGCGCTCGTGCAGGTCGAAGACGCCCGTGAGCATGCCCGCCTCGCCGGGGTCGATGTGCCCGCCGGCGTAGGACTCGGCGATCAGCAGCTTCAGCTCGTCGGGCGAGCCGCCGCGGCGCTCGAGGCTCGCCTCGACGCCGAGCAGCCGCAGAATCCTGTCGGCGACGGCGGTGAGCGCGACGATGAGCGGGCGGAAGGAGACGCTGAACGCGCGCAGCGGGCGCGCGACACGGCGAGCGACGGTCTCGGCGCGATTGATCGCGTAGAACTTCGGCACCATCTCGCCGGCGATGAGCTGCGCGCAGGCGATGATGAGGAAGGCGACGACCGCGGTGATCGCGACGGCGACGCCGTGGCTGAGCGCGCCGCCCAGCGCGCCTTTGAGGAGGCTCGCGAGCGCGGGCTCGCCGAGGGCGCCGATGGCGATCGAGGTCATCGTCACGCCGATCTGCACGGCGGAGACGTATTCGTTGATCTTTGCGAGCTGCTCGAGCGCGAGGCCCGCGCCTTTGAGGCCTTCCTCGCGCATCACCTCGAGCCGCGCGCGGCGCGAGCGCACGAGCGCGTACTCGGCGATGACGAAGAAGGCGTTCACCGCGATGAGCACGGCGGCGATGATGAGCTTGAGGGCGTTCACGCGGCGGCAGGCACCCCCCGCGAAGGGGAGCTAGCGCTGTTGGCGCGCGGGCGCAGCGACCGATCGGTGGTCGGCCAGCGCGTCAGGCGGCCGTTCATGGCCGCTCCGCGTTGATGCGGTTCTTCGTCGTCGATCATCGTTGCCGACGCGTGCAAAGGTAGCAGCGCTCTAAGTCGGAAGCGGGCCTCAAACGAGCGCGTCGATCTCGCGCGCGAGCGCGAAATCGGAATCGGTGATGCCACCGGCGGAGTGCGTGGAGAGGGTGAGCCGCACCTTGTTCCAGCCGTGGACGAGGATGTCGGGGTGGTGGTTTGCGGCCTCGGCGCGCTCGGCGACGCGATCGACGAAGGAGATCGCGGCGGCGAAGTCGGAGAAGCGCAGATCGCGCGCGATCGCGGAGTCCTCGCGGCGCCACTCGGGGGCGTCTGCGAGTCGCTGCTCGACGTCGGCGTCGCTCAGGATGGCCATCTCAGTTGGAAGTTACCGCCGCGCGGGGGTTCGAAACAAGTGCATGCGCGGAGCTGTGGCCCTACAGTCACACGGATGCGGATCGCGAGCCTCGTGCCGCACGCGACGGAGCTGCTGTTCGCGCTCGGCGCCGGCGGGGACGTGTGCGCGGTGACGCACGAGTGCGACTACCCGCCCGCGGCGGCGCGCTGCGCGCGGCTGACGCGCGACGTCCTCCCCGCGGGGCTGAGCGCGGGCGAGATCGACGCGGCGGTGCGCGAGCGCACGCTCGCCGGCGAGTCGATCTACGCGCTCGACGAGAACGCGCTGGCGGCGTGCGAGCCGGACCTGATCGTCACGCAGGCGCTGTGCCCGGTGTGTGCGGTCTCCTACGAGGACGTCAGCGTCCTCGCGCGCGGGCTGCCGAGCGCGCCGCGCGTCCTTGCGCTGGACCCGACGACGATCGCGCAGACGCACGCGGACGTGCGCACGCTCGCGGCGGCGACGGGCCGCGAGGCTGAGGGGGAGAGTCTGCTCGCTGACGCGAACGCGCGCCTGCGGCGCGTCGCGGAGGCGACGGCGGAGCTCCCGCGCGTGCGCGTGCTGGCGCTGGAGTGGCTCGACCCGTTCTTCATCGCGGGCCACTGGACGCCGGAGATGCTCGCGCTGGCGGGCGGCGAGGACGTGCTGGGCGTCGCGGGCGAGCGCTCGCGGGAGGCGTCCGCGGAGGAGCTCGAGCCGGAGGCTCTCGCGGGCGGCGCGCCGGACGTGGTGATCGTGATGCCGTGCGGCTACGACGCGCAGCAGTGCGCCGCGCAGGCGCGCGAGCACGCGCGCGCGCTCGCACGCACGCGCGCGCAGCGCTTCGTCGCGGTGAACGCATCCGCGTACTTCTCTCGCCCCGGCCCGCGCCTGACCGACGGCGTGGAGCTGCTCGCGCACATCCTCCACCCCGATGCGCTGCGGGCGCCCGCACACGCGCGCGAGGCACTCGAGCTGGATACGCTCGCGGCGACGCCTTAGCGGCGCATAAAAATGCGTCCAAGGGGGTTCCGCGCGCCGGCCGGTGCCACTACCGTTTGCCCCTCGGACCGCGCGCGCCGAGCTTGGGCGAGCGCGCGAAGGGGAGTCGACGAAAGGGTGATGCAGGGGTGGGGAAGAGATCGAGCCTGACGGCGGTGCTCGCGGCGACGGCGATTGCGGCAAGCGCGATTGGCGCGGGGAGCGCGTCTGCGCTCGTCGTGCACCTCGCAAACGGGCGCACGCTCAGCGCCCAGCCGATCGCCGGCATCGCGTCCGCGCCGGGCATCGCGGGCGCCTCCGCGCTCGCGGCAGCGCAGACGTCGAAACTCGAATACCACGGCGGCCCGGTGATGTCGTCGAACACGAACTACGCGGTCTACTGGGCGCCGTCGGGCGCGCCGAGCTACCCGGCGGAATACGAGTCGGGGCTGAACACGTTCTTCGAAGACCTCGCGCTCGACAGCGGGGGCAAGCAGAACGTGGACTCGGTGGCGACTCAGTACGGCGACAGCGCGGGCGAACACGCGAACTACAGCTCGCACTTCGGCGGCGCGCTGCTGGACACGGACCCCTATCCGCTGAACGGGTGCACGGCGGCCGCAACCTGCCTCACGGACGCGCAGATCCAGGAAGAGCTAAAGAGCTACGTCAAAGCCCACGGCCTACCGCACGACCTCACCCACGAGTATTTCGTGCTGACGCCGCCGGGGGTCGAAGACTGCTTCGAAGCTAGCGGCCTCGAATGCTCTGCAGGTGTCCCATACCCGAGAGGCCGCTACTGCGCCTACCACGGCTTCATCGCGCTCTCGGGCGGACCCCTCGTCTACGCGAACGACCCTTACGTGACGGGCAACGCCGGCTGCGACGACGGCGAACACCCGAACAACAAACCGTCCGACGGAGCGCTCCAGGGCGGCTTGAGCCACGAGCACAACGAGTCGATCACGGACCCCGAACTGAACGCGTGGTACGCGTCGAACGGCGAAGAGAACGGCGACAAATGCCGCACGTTCAACGAAACGACCGAATTCGGGACGCCGCTGGGCACGGCACCCGACGGCTCGCGCTACAACCAGCTGATCGACGCGCACGAGTACTGGTATCAGCAGGAGTGGAGCAACGAAGCGCTGAGGTGCCTGCAGCGCGTCGGGTCGGGCGGTGGCGGTAGTGGCGCGCCGACGGTGACGAAAGTGACGCCGAGCAGCGGCCCGGCGACGGGCGGCACCTCGGTGACGATCACGGGCACGGGCTTTACGGGGGCGACGGCGGTGCACTTCGGCGGCGTGAGCACGTCGTCGTTCACGGTCACCTCGTCGACGACGATCACCGCGAAGGCGCCGGCGGAGACGGCGGGCGTTGTCGACGTGACGGTGACGACGAGCGTCGCCACGAGCGTGACCACGACGAGTGACCACTTCAAGTTCATCCCGACGGTCACGAGCGTGACCCCGACGAGCGGGCCGGCAGCGGGCGGCACGACGGTGAAGATCTTCGGCACGGGCTTCGCGACGGGCGCGGGCGCGACGACGGTGCGCTTCGGCACGGCGCTCGCGAAAAGCGTGACCTGCGCGTCGAGCACCGAATGCACGGTGGTGACGCCGAAACACGCGGCGGCCACCGTCTACGTCTTCGCGGTCGTCAACTCGGTGCGAAGCCCGAGGACCAGCGCAGCGCGCTTCACGTTCTTGTAGGCGAGGTTGGCGAGCGCGTCGCGCAGGCGCCGCGCCGGGCGCCCTCGCGCGCGCGCACGCGCCCACGCGCGCGCAGCACCCCCATCGAGAGGGAACGGCCGCCGCCCTCGCGCGCACGCGCACGCGCAGCACCCCCATCGAGAGGGAACAGCCCGCCGGCCCCCGCCGACGCACCCGACACCGCCCACGCACGCGCGCACCCGCGCAGCACCCCCAACGAGAGACAACCGCCCGCCGCCCCGCCGGCAAGCGGCGCGACGGCGAGGGCGATCAGGCGAACCCGGGTCCGGTGACGCTCGCGGCTATGAGCGCGCCGGCGACGGAGGCGGCTGCGAGAACGGCGCAGGCGACGAGGCCGAACGCGCGCATACGGTGGCTGTCGCCGTAGCGGAGCGCGGCGGCGACGAGCGCGCCGCCGATGAGCCCACCGACGTGCGCGCCGACGGATATGTTCGAAAGGGTAAAGCTGAGGATGAGGTTGAAGATTATGAGCGTGCCGATGCCGGACTCCATGATGGACAGGCGGCGCGCGCGAAGCTCGACGGCGGCGGCGCCCATGAGCCCGAAGACGGCTCCGGAGGCGCCGAGGCTGGGGGCGGCGGTGGCGAGCAGCGCGCCGAAGGAGCCGGCGAGGAGCGCGGTGAAGTAGAGGGCTGCGAAGCGGACGGAGCCGATGGCGGGCTCGAGCATGAGCCCGAGGAGGTAGAGGAGGTACATGTTGAAGCCGATGTGCAGAAGGTCGACGTGGAGGAAGCCGGAGGAGACGAGTCGCCAGTACTGGTGGCCTTCGTGGATGGCAGCGCGGTAGAGGTCGCCTTCTTCGACAACGTTTCCGTGGACGGAGCTACCGGCGAGGGAGAACTGGCCGCTCTCAGCGAGGAAGGCGGCGACGTTGATGACGATGAGGGCGTAGGTGACGCGCGGGACGGTGGAAGCGGAGCGCACGGAGGGCATGCGCATGACTTTGGTGCGCTGTTTCGAGCACTCGGGACAGCGCATGCCGACGGGCGTGCTTGTCATGCAGTCCGGGCAGATGGGACGTCCGCAGTTGGAGCACGAGACGTTGGTCTCGCGCGAGGGGTGGCGGTAGCAGGTGGCCATGGCGGCCCGGAGAGCGTAGCCGCGGCGCCAGTCAGCGCTCGCGGATGATCCTGCGCGCGTGCTCGGAGAGCTCGCGGAGGGCGCGCTCGGCGTCGCGGCGCGAGAAGGGGATGCGGCGCTGGCCCTCGAGTTCGGCACGGGCGGCCTGGGCGCGGCGGCGCGCGCGCAGGAGCACGAGGGCGGTGCCGGCTGCACCTCCGACGACGACGGCGGCGGCGGGCCTGGCCCAGTTGCGCGGGTCGCGCATGGCGCGCAGCTCCCAGGCCTCGAGCTCGTCGGCGGCGAGCTCGGTGATGGCCTGAAGCGTGGACTCGAGGCGCTCGACGAGGTCGGCGGGCGGCTCTACGGGCGCGAGGGCTTCGCGCAGGAGGGCCTCGAAATTTGCGGCGTCAGCCATCTTCATCCCCCTTGCGCGGATCGCCGATGATTTCCTCGAGCTGCTTGATGGCGCGGTGGATGAGCACCTTGGTGGCGCCGTCGGAGCGACCGAGCGCGCGGGCGATCTCGCGGTTGTCCATACCGAGGGCAAAGCGCATGATGAGGGCCTCGCGGCGGTCGTCGGGCAGCTGGCGCACGCCGGCTAGCACGCGGCTGAGTTGGTCGCGGCCCTCGACGAGCTGCTCGGTGGTGTGCAGGGCGGTGAGCGCGTCGGTCTCCTCGAGCGAGGAGGCGGGCTTTCGCGAGCGGTCGCGATAGAGGTTGGCGGCGAGGTTGTGGGCGATGCGGATGAGCCACGGCCGCAAGGGGCGGCCGTCGGACTCGCGCTGGGCGCGCTCGAAGTGGCGGTAGGCCTGCAGGAAGGTCTGCTCGGTGAGGTCCTCGGCGTCGTGGTGGTCGCCGACGCGGTAGTAGGAGTAGCTGTAGACGTCGCGGAGGTGCGCACGGTAGAGCTCGGCGAACTCGGCGTCGAGCTGGGCCTTTGACTTGGTGGTGGCGTCTTCGCTCACTCATGGCACACCCTAGCCCCGGTTTTCGCTGCCCTCGGGCAGGGACTCTCGCTCAGGCGGCGCGCTCGTCCCGCTGCGAGGAGGGGATGGAGTGGGCGCGCCTTCGGCGCGCGGGACGGGACTGCGTGCGGGCGCGCGCGTCGGGCGCGGCGGGGGCGCCGCCGAGCCACTCCCACTGCAGGCTGACGCAGGCCCAGATGCGCTCGGTGACGCCGGCGGCGCGGGCGGGCGAGGCGGTGCCGTCGGTCGGGAAGCGCAGCGGACGCCCGGCGCGGACGTAGACGCGGCGCGGGCGGATGCGCCAGCCGCGGCGGACGTCTTCGGTGCCGAGCACGGCGATGGGGACGACGGGCACACCGGCTTCGAGCGCGAGCCGCCCGACGCCGCGCTTGGGCGCGCCGAGCGGACCGGGGCGCACGCGCGTGCCCTCGGGGAAGACGACGACGCAGTCGCCGCGCGCGAGTATCGCGCGCGCGGCGTCCATCGCGCCGGCGTCGCCGGCGCCGCGGTCGACGGGAAAGGCGCCGAGGGCGTTGAGCAGGCGGCCTTGGAGGCGCTTCTCGAAGAGCTCGCGCTTGGCCATGTAGTAGACGGGGCGGCGGAGCATCATGCCGATGACGAAGGGGTCGAGGAAGCTGCGGTGGTTGGCGGCGAGCAGCAGCGGCCCGTCGGCGGGGATGTGCTCGCGGCCGACGCGACGCAGGCGGAAGTAGACGAGAAACAGGGGCAGGAGCACGGCGCGCAGAGCCCAGTAGAAGACGGGGTTGACACCGCGGCACAGCGAGCGCTCGCGAAACGCGTCGAGATCGACGGACGGCGGCGATCCGTCGGGGAGAGCGTCCGCGCGCAAGCGCGCAGCAGCGTCCGCGGAGCGGGCGTTACGCCCGCGCGGCGACGCGTCGCGCTGCTCGCGCGGCGAGGTCTGCGAAGCGCTCTCGAGGGGTGTGGCCACGTGAGAAATACACCGCGCGAGAGCGCGCCGTTACAGCGCGCGAACGCAGGTCGCGACGATGCGGCTCGGCGCGACCGCGCGTTACGCGGTGCGGGCGACGATCTCGGACATGACGCTCACGCGGTGCGAGCGACGATTTCGGACATGAGCTCGTGCAGGTCGTGATTGGCGTCGTAGACCATCTGCTGGCGCAGGGCTCCGTTGCCGGCGCGGAGCAGGTCGTCGATGCCCTCGAGCTCGGCGGCGCAGTGCAGCTCGGCGGCGTGCGGCTCGAGCTGCTCGAGCAGGGAGCGGGTGAGCTCGCGGACGCCGACGCGCTCGGCGGAGGCGGCGTCGATGAGCTCGGCGTCGAGCCCGTGGCGCGCGGCGAGCCAGCGGTTCTCGTCGAGGATCTCCCACGGTGGATCGGCGACGGGGACGCGCTCGTGGGCGTTCTCGGTGAGGAGCTTGACGATCGAGACGATGAAGGCGCAGAGGGCGATGGTGTGCTCGACTCGCGTCTGTGCGTCCATGGCGCGGATCTCGATGGTGCCGAGGCGCGGGTGCGGGCGGACGTCGTACCAGAGGAAGGTGTAGTCGTCGATGGCACCGCTCTGAGTGAGGGTCTCGACGCGTCGCTCGAAATCGGGCCAATCGTGAAACCACGGCGGCAGGCCGACGCGCGGGAAGGCGCGAAAGATGGGAACGCGGCTCGAGGCGAGTCCGGTGGGCGAGCCGCGCCAGAGGGGCGAGTTGGCGGACAGGGCGATGAGCAGCGGGATGTACGGCCGCAGCGCGTTGGCGACGTAGACGGCCTCTTCGGGATCGGCCATACCGACGTGGACGTGCACGCCGAAGACGAGCTCCTGACGGGCGATGAAGCCGAGTGAGTGGACGAGCCCGCGGTAGCGGTCGTCGCTGACAACGCGCTGGTCCTCCCAGCGGGCGAAGGGATGCGTGCCGGCGGACCCGATCTCGAAGCCGAGCGCGTGGGCGCGCTCGCGCGCGAACGCCCTCAGCCCGCGCAACTCCTGCGCGATCGTCGGCACGTCGGGACACGGCACGGTGGCGATCTCGAGCACGGACTCGAGAAACTCGGGCTTGACCTCGCCGGACGGCGGCTGCTGCGTGAGCATCGAGTCGATGGCGTTGACGAGGTCGAAGCTCGACGCGTCGAGGATCATGAGCTCCTCCTCGATGCCCACCGTGTATCGGGGCCCGACAAAGCGGTGGTCCACGGACGGGACTATATGAGCGCCGCCCGCAGGCGCCCGCCCGCTGCATCCAAGCCCGCACCGGCCGGCGCCCCGGGCGCTGCGCGGGGCGCGCGAGCGTCTGACTAGACTCGGCGAGAGCCTGCCGGAGTAGCTCAGTTGGTAGAGCGCCTGTCTTGTAAACAGGGGGTCACCGGTTCGAGTCCGGTCTCCGGCTCTTGAACTTGCCTTCAGCAACGCGTTTCGGGCAATCGCTCGGCTCCGCGGGTCGGCGACGTCAACTGAAGCGCGAACGCGATGAAGCAAGTTCACCGTGCATCTTCATAGCTGGTGGGTTCACGCATCTGGCCAGTTACGGAACCTGCAACCACCCGGCCCCCAGCCCGAGGGATGGGGTGCAGCCGGGTTGCATGAGCCCGGATTCATTGGGGTTTCTGCGTCTGAGCGCGTCCCGGTTGCTCTCAGATTGTTCCCCAAATTGTTCCCCGAACACATGTTCGTCGCGTTCAGTCCGATCCTCGTCCGCGGCCCGGGGAACTCGCCTGTTTGTGCCCTTCGCGGCCAGACATAGCCGAGCGCCGGACGAGGTGGGGGTGTCATCTGACGCCCGCTCCACGCGAAAGCAGTCGCGCGCCGTGACCTGCCCCGCGCTGCCGGTGGTCGTCGCTTGCGAGCGTCACGCCGCCGCCCGGGTCGACGCTCGGTCGCGCAGCGAAGCAGCAGTTGGCTATGCGTTCGTGCCGAGTCAGGCGCGGGGCCGCGTACTCCAAGCCCGATGGGCGCGCGATCGGCAGACGGTCTGCTCGGGGCGCTGCGTCGGCCGCTCGCGCGTCGGAGCGCGCAAGATCCGAGAGCTCGTCGAGGGATAGGCTCGGACTACAGAGTTAGGTTGTGCCGCTGCGCATCGCGGGTGTTCGGAGCGTAGCCTCGGCGGTCTCAGAAGCTTTGCCTGCGCGCTTGGCGGGCGTCTAGTTCATCGGCGGGGCAGGGATCGGTCTAGCGCGGGTGCTGTGCGCTCGTGTCAACGAACGGATGGAGGGTTCCCGATGAAACGTTTGGGTCTTGCGGGCGTCGCGCTTGCGGCTGCGCTGTTGACGATGGCGGGTAGCGCGTGGGCGGAAGCGCCGACCACGATCTGCGTGCCCGAACACGCGAGCAGTCAAGTGCTCTCGACGAACGCGAAAGGCGAATGCCCGGCGAAAGTCATCAGCAAAACGACGGTCAAATACAAAGCCGAGGCGCTGCCGGGTACGGCTGAACTGGAAAAGCTCGACAAGATCCTTCCGCACGTGAACTACGTCGAAAGCGGCGTCGGCGGCAAGCCGACGGTCCAGTTCTCGGGCGTCAACGTGCAGATCGTGAACGGCGAAGGTTCGACGGAATCGGTCAATGGCGAGGGCAACCTCGTGATTGGGTACCCACAGGCGGAACATCCCATCAACCACAAGAAATACGCGCAAACAGGCTCGCATAACTTGGTCCTCGGTGAATTCCCGTCGTTCACGAGCTACGGAGGAATAGTTGCGGGTTACGAAAACACGATCAGCGGCCCATATGCCTCAGTTACGGGGGGCAAAGAAAATGCGGCCAGCGTCGGTTACTCGTCGGTTAGTGGTGGTGCCGTGAACACAGCTAGTGGCTTTTCCTCATCGGTCAGTGGGGGCAACGGGAATTTGGCCACGGGCGGGAGCGCGTGGGTCGGCGGTGGATTGTCGAACACGGCCAGCGGTAAAGCGGGTGCGGCTGTCAGTGGCGGCCTTCTCAACGAAGCCAGCTCGTTCTTCGCATCGGTCAGCGGCGGCGAACACAACACTGCCAGCGGGCAAGGGGCCTCGATCAGCGGCGGAAAGGAAAATAAAGCGTCGGAAGAATGGACCTCAGTCAGCGGTGGGAAAGGGAACCGGGCCGGCGGCAAATGGACCTCGGTGAGCGGCGGCAAGGAAAACGTCGCCGGAGGCGAATACGCCTCAATCAGCGGAGGTGTGGGCAACGCCGCCGAAGCCCTATGGGATTCGATCAGTGGTGGGATCGACAACACCGCAAGCGCCGAAGGTGCGTCGGTGAGCGGCGGTGAGCTAAACGCCGCGAGCAACGGCGGCGCATCCGTGCAAGGTGGTCTGAAGAACAAAGCGACAGGAGTGGTCTCTTCGATCTTCGGCGGAGTTGAACTCGTCGCAAGCGGCTCAGGCGAAGCCAAGCCGTAGCACGTAACCGGTTGGTGGCCCGTGCTCCCGCGCGCGCGGGCCACGACCGCTGCAGGAACAACCTCGAATGACGGAGTTCTGCCGCCGAGCCCCGTTCCTGCGCGAGTTGCTCCGCGGCGGTGCGCGCGTCGTCGCCGTCGGTGAAGTTCGTCACCTTCTCGATCACGCCATCGATCCATGTGAGGACGACCGCAAAACGGTCCGGAATCCACGCGGCAGTGTCGGCGAGGCGGCCGTGCTGACCAATCACGCCGAACGTCACGCCGTTGCCCAGGTCGCGGAACTCCTCGCACCAGATCGCGAACTCCACGTACACACCGAACCAATCTTCAAGGAAGCCGCGTATCGCCTCGCGGCCCTCCAAGAAGCTCTCGGCGCGCCCGTAGAACAGCGCATCCGGGGCATAGAAGCCCTCCACCAAATCGAAGTCCCGTGCGTTGAGCGCCTCGACGTAGCGCTCGAAACGCTCAGCGAGATCGGGCGTCGTCGACTCCTTGCGCACGGGTGCAGTATCGAGCACATCGGCCGGGCTCCCTTTGACGCGGATCCGATCGTGCTCGGCAACTCAGTCGTGAGCTCCGGCGCGGCGCGGCGGCCAAAGCGACCGTGCGGACGGACGAGGTCGGTGGACGTAGGCTACGGCCCGTGGTAACCCAGAGGCTGCTCATCGTCACGGCCAGCGCCCTGATGGCGCTGACAGCAGGCTGCTCGGCGAGCACTCCCTCCCGGCACGCCGCGGACGCGGCGGCCGAACGGGCCAGCCCGATCGTCAAGTACCACCTGCCGGTGGCGGCCCCCGGTGAGATCACGCTGGCTTTCGCCGGAGACGTGCACTTCGCCGGGCGCGTCGCGCGGCTGCTGAAGGATCCGGCCACGACGTTCGGCCCCATCACCTCCGTGCTCAAGTCGGCCGACTTCGCGGCGGTGAACCTGGAGACCCCGGTCTCCAGTCGAGGCCAGCCGCAGCCGAAGACCTATCACTTCGCGACCACCCCGGACGCTTTCACCGCACTCCGCGACGCCGGCGTGGACCTGGTCACTCTGGCCAACAACCACATCCTGGACTACGGACAGACCGGGCTGGCGGACACGCTCGCGGCGGCGAACGCTGCGCATTTCCCCTACGTGGGAGCGGGAGTCAACGCGGCGGCGGCCTGGGCGCCCTACGTGACGACGATCAACGGCACGAAGATCGCGATAGTCGGCGTATCCCAGGTGGCCGAACTGGCCTCGTCCTGGGTGGCCAAGGCACACCGGCCGGGCGAGGCCAACACGATCAACCTGTCCGGGACGCTCGCGGCCGTCCGGGCGGCGAAACGGCATGCGGGCGTCGTCATCGTGTTCATGCACTGGGGCACGGAAGGCACGGCCTGCCCGGACCAGAACCAACTGTCGCTCGCCCCGAAGCTGGCCGCCGCGGGGGCGAGCATCATCGTCGGCGCGCACGCGCACACGCTCCAGGGCTCCGGCTGGCTCGGCCACACGTTCGTCGCCTACGGCATGGGCAACTTCCTGTGGTGGGAAAACTCCTACAGCACGGCGACCGGAGTGCTGAAGCTCACCTTGCACCCGCACGCGCCGTTGACCGCACGGTTCATCCCCGCCGTCGTCTCCGGGACCGGTCAGCCGATCGTGGATCAGGGCGCTGCCGCCCGCCGCGCCTTGGCACACTACGCCAGCTTGCGCACGTGCGCCGGGCTGTCGCCGAGCCCGCCCACCGGGGCGGTAACGCCGACGTCGGCCGGTCGATCGCGGTAGCGCAGCCGCCAGAAGCCGCAGCCGAGATCGCGCGAAAGTTGAGGCCGTCGTTTACTCGCGCGGTAGTCATGGTGCGGATCGCGGTCCTCGGCGCACAGCGTCCGTCCGACTGAAGTGGCTTGCGAGTGTGCGCTCGAATGGAGTCGATCGCGTCGGAGTGGAGCCGACGGTGAGAGCACTCTCATCGCGTGGGAGTACGAGCTCGCCGGCGCTGCGCTCATACTAAGCAAGTGGCCAACCGCGTGCTGCGCTTCACCTGGTCCGAGCGAGCGGTGCATTGGCTCACGGCGGTTGCGTTTTTCAGCCTTCTCGTGAGCGGGCTGGTGGTGGGGCGCCGCGGGACGTTTCACGACGTGATGTACGCCTGGCACCTCGCGTCGGCAGGTGTGCTCGTGGCGGGAGTCGTGCTGGTATTCGTTGCCGGAAACCGGCGAGCGCTCGAGAGCTCGACACGCGAGCTTCTGCGGCTGGGCGCGGACGACCGGCACTGGCTTGTGAGCGCGCCGTCACTCATGCGCGCGCGGATGCCGACGCCCGCGACGGGCCGCTTCAACGCGGGCCAAAAGCTCAATTTCGTGTTCGTGTGTGTGCTGCTCGTTGCGCTGTACGTCTCCGGGGTGGACACGATCGTGGAAGGGACCCACCACAACCTGGTCTTTGGCGTGCACAAGCTCGCGACGATAGCTGCGGGCGTCCTTGTCGCCGGCCACGTGTACATGGCGATGTTCAAAAGAGACACGCGCGCAGCGCTGCGCGGCATACTCAGCGGCGAGGTCGACCGCGACTGGGCGCACGAGCACTATCCGGAGTGGACCTCCGCCCAGCCGACCGCGCCCACACGCCCCGGCGAGCGCGAGGCAGGCGTCTCGCACGGGTAGCTCGCGCTGTTGGTGCCGGCCGGGAGCGCTTTTGCCGACGGTCGGGATCTCGCGCTCACTCGCGTTTCGCGAGCGCGCTTCCTTGGATGGCGGCGCCGATGATGACATCGCACCTGCTTCCACGGCGTAAACGAGCGTGGAGCACGTCGACGCTGGCGCTGCTTCAGCTCGTCCTTTGCGAGTGTGGCCGCGACCCTCGCTCGGACGCCTGCTCACCTGGCAAAGCGCTACTCGTCAGCTCTTTGAGTGACAGCTCGGGCCTCACTTGAACACGCAGCGCTCCAGGCGGCCGCGCACGTCAGGCGTGGGCCGTCTGAGGAGCCAGAAGACGGTGACGGCGTTGCGGCGATCGAGCGTGGCGCCGAGTCTCTGTGCTTCACGGAGCACCTCTGGCTCGGCCTGCTTCGCGCTGCGAGCGTCCGCGTAGAAGGCGATGAGCGCTCCGCTGGTGATCAGCTCGCCTTCTGGCCCCCCGGGTCCGTGCCCTTCGGGCGGAACGGGCCCGCCGTGCACCACCAGTCCATTGCCCGCCAAGCACGCGTGTGCCTTGGCAATCGCATCGACCACGGCCGTCGATGCCGTTCGCGGCGAGACGCGACCCACGGAAACACACGCCTTGCTGTGCTCCACTTCGGTCGCAGTCGGCGCCGATGTGCGCAAGGTCGCCATGTTGCAGTTGAAGGCCTGTCTGTCGGGAACCACAAATTCGCAGTAACGAACTTCGCGGCCGCCAGTGCTCGGCTCGCTGGCCGAGCAACTGTTCGAGGTCAGCTGACTTGCAAGGGCGCGACCTTCGTTCAGACCGCTGCCGGATAACTTCGACGGTTTGATCGCGCCGCCGCACCCACCGGCAGATAGCGCAAGGAGGCTCACGACGAGAACTTCACCGAGGCGTCTCCGCGGCTTGTCCCTGAGTGAACGTCGCCAGGCTATGTGCCCAGTTTCCCAGACCAAGCACGGCTTCCGGCTACCTGCTCGCGCCTGACCGCTGCTTCCGCCGCAAAGGCAGGTGTCTGGACAACTGCGGGCTCACGCTCGCTCGGGACGACCAGCGGCAGCCCGGGATGACGCTCGGTCGTCGTCTTAGACACCGATCGTCCTGCCCAGCAGCGCAAACAGCTCCGTGAAGTGCCGCTCAGCCGCCGCCTCATCGTAGGCGGCGGTGTCGCTCATCGTGTAGCCGTGGGCGGCCCCCTTGTAAAGCTCTGAGCGGTATCGCACGCCGGCCTCGGCGAGGGCCTGCTCGACCGCCGCTATGTGCTCCGGGGTCATGCTCTGGTCGTTGTCGGCGTGGCCGAAGTAGAGCTCGGCGGAGATCGCGTCGGCGCTCAGGTGCGGACTATGCTCGTCGTCGCTCACGAGGCTCCCGGCGTGGAAGGCGGCGAGCGCCGCGACGCGCTCGGGGTAGGCGGCGGCGATCCGCCAGCCGACGCGCCCACCCATGCAATAGCCGGTGATCGCGAACGGCGGGCTTGCGAGCTCGTCGAGGTAGTCGAGGTAGGCCGCTCCGTCGCTGGCAATCCGCTCGGGCGTCAGCTCCGCCATTGCGGGCCTCAGCCGTGCGAAGAACGGATCGCGCTGCGCGGGGTCCTCCAGATCGGGCATCTCCATGTTCGACGTCCGGCCGGCGCGATAGAGGACGTTCGGGGCGAGTACGACGAAACCCCGCGCTGCGATGCGGTCCACCATCTCCTCAATCCGGGGGCGCAAGCCGAAGGCGTCCATGATGAACAGCACACCCGGGTTGCTGCCTTCTTGCCCGGGGGGCTGCGCGAGGTAGGCGTCCGCTACGCCGTCCTGAGTAGTGATCTCAACCGCCTCGCCTTTCATCGCTGTCAGCTCCGATCGTCGGTCGGGAGGGTGCAGCTTACTCAGCTCAGATTGACGAGCTCGAGGAGCCGGCGCGATCAGCCTGCGGCATGACTCGTTGCACCCCACCAGACCTCCCACACCGGCGCCGACAGGCAAGAAAGACAGGCGATAGCCCGCGAACGAATCGATCACACACCGAGACACGAGCGACCTTGTCGATGTCGTGGTCAGACACCGTCGCCAGCCGGACTTGCACGATCTTGCCCAGAGATACGCGTATTACGCTTGTGCCGCCGCCGACGGTGGAAGATGGCCGAGCGGCCGCCGCCATTGCGGTGCAACTGTCGTCGAGGACGGGCGGTAGCTCGAAAGTGTGCCGCGTCCGAGTCCGATCTTGGATGAGCAGCTAGACACGCGGCGACGATCGTGCCCGAAAATCAGAGCGACGGCCTAAACGTACGGCCACCCCACGCGTCGTCGGCGTCGAAATCGCCTCCGGACAAGCCACGACGTCTGAAGCGAAACGGCGTCTGGGTGGGGGCTGCGGGACTGCTCATGCTCGGGGGTCTGCTGGCGTCGGTGCTCGGGGCGCGTGCGGTGGCCCGCTCGGATGCGGCGAAAGCACGTCTGGCATTCCATCTGTCCTCTGCCGAGGTCGCCTCAACGCTCAAGCTGACGATCCAGCACGAGGAAGACCTCGTCGTCAACGCAAGCGCCTTCGTGAGGGGTAACCCGAGTGCTTCGGCCGGCGACTTCGATAGGTGGGCGGAATCGGCGAGCGTGATGCAGCGCTATCCGGAGCTCCAGGATTTTGGACTGGTGACGCTCGTGCCGGCGTCTCGCCTGCCGGCGTTTGCCGCCCGGATCGCCGCCAACCCGATCAGGCCGCTGGGACCGCGGTCGGTGGGACCGAAGGAAGACTTTCAGGTACTGCCGCCGGGCAAACGGTCGTATTACTGCCTGGCCGTGGCCGGACTTGCTAGGAGCGCGGCAACCTTCATTGCCGGAGGCATTGACTACTGCGCGCTAGCCCCCACGCTTGTCACGGCCCGCGCCTCGGGGCTGACCGGCTATGCGCCCTTCCCGGACGGGAGCAGCACTGCGCTGGGAGTAGAGACCCCGGTCTACCGGGGCCCACGGGTGCCCTCGACGGTTGCTGCTCGCAAGCACGCGTTCGTGGGGTGGCTTGGAGAGCTGATCCAGCCCAACGTTGTGTTGACAAGAGCGCTTGCAGGTCACCCGAGCCTCGCCGTCAGCTTCCGCTATGACTCGCCCTTCTCGCACGTGGCGTTCACGCGGGCGACGCCTGCGCCCCACGCGCAGAGCGCGAGGATCGATCTCCTAGTCGGACGAGCCGCCGGCCTGCCCGGCGCGCACGAAGGGTGGACCGTGCAGACCTTCGAAGCCCGGGCGACGGGCGGAGTGTTCAGCAAATGGGACTCGTTCACGCTGCTGGGCGGCGGGACGCTGCTGAGCGTTGCCATCGGTCTGCTGGTAATGGTTTTGTCCACCGGACGCATGCGCGCACTTGCGTTAGTGCGTGATAAGACCCGCGAGCTCTCCGAGAAGAACCGGGCACTCTCCCATCAGGCGATGCACGACGCGCTGACCGGGCTGCCCAACCGCGCATTGGTTCTCGACCGCGCCGAGCAGCTGCTCGCGCGGGTCGCACGCCAGCCGGGAATGATGGCTGGCGCACTTTTCATCGACCTGGACGGGTTCAAGGACGTAAACGACACTTTCGGTCACACCGCCGGTGATCAGCTGCTGAGCGAGGTGGCGGAGCGGCTGCAGGGAGCTGCGCGCGAGCAAGATACCGTCGGTCGTCTCGGTGGAGATGAGTTTGTCGTACTGGTCGAGTCAGCGAACGTCGAGGCGACGCTTGACCTCTTGGCCGATCGCCTGACCAAGGTCCTGCGCGAGCCGTTTGAGCTTGCCGATGGCCGCAAGATCTTCTCGGTGACGACGAGCATCGGTGTCGCCGTTGGGCGGTACACGTCACCCGATGCCTTGCTGCGCGACGCGGACCTCGCCTTGTACTCGGCGAAGGCGGCCGGCAAGGACCGTTACGCACTCTTCGACGCGAGCATGCGCGCGGACGGACGCCTTGGCCTTGAGGCCGACTTGAGCGGGGCACTGCAAGCCGGGCAGTTCTTCCTTCTCTACCAGCCGATCTTCAACCTCTCTAGTCGCGCGCTGGCAGGCGTCGAGGCACTTATCCGCTGGCGCCATCCGGAGCGCGGCGTTGTGAGCCCAGATGACTTCATCCCGCTGACGGAGGAGAACTGGCTGATCGTGCCGATCGGTCGCTGGGTCCTCGACGAGGCCTGCCGGCAGGCAGCAGCGTGGGCCGCATCAGGTCACCGCATCGGCGTCTCGGTCAACGTGTCAGCGCGACAGCTTGGGCGAGACGAGTTCGCCGAGGACGTCCAGCGAGCGCTTCGCCAATCCCGACTCAATCCCGCATCGCTGACGCTCGAGATCACCGAGACCGCGCTCATGCGCGATGTGCCGGCGGCCTGCGAGCACCTGAAGGCGATCAAGGCCCTCGGCGTGCGAGTCGCTATAGACGACTTCGGCACGGGATACGCGTCACTATCAAACCTGCAGCGAGTGCCAGTAGACGTCTTGAAGATCGATATGAGCTTCGTGGCGGCGCTCAACGACGGCGATCGGGGCCGCGAGCTCTTCGAGGCAATCCTCGGGGTGGGCAAGGCCCTCTCGTTGACCGTGATCGCCGAGGGCATCGAGGAGCAGGGCCAGCTCGCGGCGCTCGAAGCGATGGCCTGCGAACTGGGCCAGGGGTTCCTGCTGGGGCCGCCCAGCCAGGCGGAGACGATCAAGAGCATGCTCGATCACGACGCTAAGGCGCTGCAATCGACTGCGGCGACGGCTCGTCCCTGAGCGTCGCTGCGCGCTTGAGTTCGACTCTACAGAAGTAATGGCCCGCGTAGACGTCAGGCGCCCGCGGCTTGATCGTCAGCCTCGCTCTCTTGCGCGGCCTGGATCAGTTCGTGAATGTGCCAAATCCACCGTTCGCGCAACTCCGCGATCGCAGTCGGCTCCGCGCCGGTCCATCCACGGTGCACGACCACGGCGGCGAAGAGGGCCTCGGCGACGATATTCGGGTGTTCCCTGACGGCTAAGTTGATCACGGTGAAGAGGTCGGCGGGCTCACTTGCCCCGTAGAGCTTTTCGAGTCCCGCGTGACCGGCGTCCAGCACGTCGATCAGATTCGCCGCTGCGGTTGCCTCCCTTGCCTCTGCGAGAGCGATCAGCGCATCGCGGCCCTCGGAGGAGAGCGCGTCGACTGCGGCGTCACGTTCGTCCTCCGACATCGAGGCGAACTCGGACAAGAACCTCAGCAGCCAGTCTTCCTCAGCGTTGATCACTCGATAAAGCCAACATCCGGGAAAGCTTGGCCCGTTCCCCTGGCGCGAGTCTATGGGACCAGTACCGACGGAGGGCCTCGCCGCGGCGAGGTGGCGCACACGCCAGCGCCAGCGCACGCTGCGGGGAGCTTCGCGGAACCTCTGGAATCTACGGCGCGAGCTACATCGCGCTCGCGGGGCGATCGACGCGGCGCCCTTGACGCTCGATGCTCTCCTGGCGCGCTCCCCGGGTGCTACATGCCAGGCGATCGCTGCGTGACGTTCGCGTCGCGGCTAGTCACGCCCATACCGCGAGAGGCGCGGGACCCGCCCGCCTACTCGAGACGTGCGACCCAAAGGGGCCGGTCCAGCACCGGCCGGACCGGCTCCCCCTGAAATGCGCACCGTGACTGGAGGACGAGTCCTCCACCCCCCCAGTGCACTGACGAAGAATACCGCTGGCGTCAAGCCGTCGCAAAGACCTGACAACGCACCGAACGGCGCCGACCGGCCGGCCGCGCCGTTCGCAAATCAGGCCGTGCTATTCCGGCTCGCTCACCTGATTTCGCCGCCCCCCGATTCGCCAAGTTCAGCGGGCATCAGGCTCTGCGTGCCGCTCCACGACGCTCCACAGACGCTGGCAGGTGGGCTCGAGGCGGTCTGACAGTCGACATTGCCGTGACCCTTGGCGTTGGGGTCGCGGTAGTGGAACCGGATGTGGATAGGGGCAGCGGTTTGGTCGGCTTCGACCTCGGCGCTGAACACCGCGCCCGCCGAGGCGTTCAGCGTTCCGCTCCCGCCGCACACGCTCGCGGTCACCGAACCCTGATAGCTGGCGGGATCGTCCTGACCGAGCGGACCGTTCGGATACCACGCCGAACTGTTGAGCGGATCGCCGTAGGGGCCGGCTGCGAGCGGGATGGTGAGCGCGTCGCTACCGCCGTTGCTGCACGGACCGGTGATCGTCACGGTCGCTTCGGCCACGAGAACGGTGGTGGCGGGGTGGTTGCCCGGGATCGTGAACTGATATCCCGCGGCGACGTAGTCGCCGCTCGCGATCTTGATGCTCCCCTCGGCGGAGCTGGTGATTTTCACGTTCGACGCGAACGCAGCCGCCGGGAAGGCGAGCGAAGCAAGGATGCCTGCCGCTAGCGCTGGACCGACCGGACGGTGACTACCACTAAAAGTGAACTTCATGCTCGTACGCACCTCCTTGTGTGCACTGGCACCGGGCCGCGCGTCGCCTTCGAGACCCTGGCCTTGCACCTCAGATCGCGCTGAAAATCGTCCCTATTCAGCTGGTTACGTATACGTATCGGTGGCCTAGCCTCGATTCGTCACCAAGGCGTCGGTGACCCTGGCAGGAGGTAAGTAAGCGCGCGCAGGAGAGCGGGTGAGCGCCCAGCCGTGCACGCGAGGGCCATCGACACCCTGCTGCTGCTGAGCGGGC
>Ga0185299_10000142_pt1 | contig 227106 bp, 195 predicted proteins | sample PaiPotPPA55metaG_FD_128002 | JGI IMG/M metagenome (GOLD analysis project Ga0185299, IMG submission 128002) | Iron sulfur acid spring bacterial and archeal communities from Banff, Canada, to study Microbial Dark Matter (Phase II) - Paint Pots PPA... ...
TTGTCCTGCCGCAAGCCTTTCAGCGCGCCGCTCCTCAGCGCCAAGTCCCGCCAGTCTTTCGGAAAAAACGAAACCAGTAATTCCCAATCCTCATCTGCCGCATTGCCACTCTGCATGCCCGTGCATATTAGCAGAATGCTCCCTCACTAAGCAACAAACAAGTTAACGCTTATGGGCTAAAGCCCTAGGCTATTCTGTTGTGCCACTTCGTGGCGTCGTCCCGAACATCCCTCTCGCCATTCGCCCCGTCGCCCATTCGCCCCTCGCCATTCGCCGTTTCGCCGTTTCGCCGTGTCGCCCATTCGCCGCCCCGCGTCGCAGTCTTGCTTGCGGTCTCAAAACTCTGTATATTCAGTTCGTGTAAAGGTGCTTACGAGACTTTTGCCCATAAGAACTTTACCAAAGGTCAGTCTATGACACGTCATCTCCCTAAACTGTTGCTGATACTAACCCTGGCAATCGTCACGCCGTTGGCAGCCCACGAAACCTATTCGATTCGTAGAGCACTAACTAGTCGGAATTACAGCCGAGCTTTAGCGCTCACGAAAAAGGAATTCGCCAGTGTGCGGTCAGGAGGGGAAGCTGCTAATTTGATTCAAATTATTATTGCCTCGGCGCCGGCTAATCAAATTGCGCCGTTGGTTACGACGGCGGTCGAGACCAGCCCACAATTCGGTCATGACATAATCCGAGCCGCCGTTGAAGGAGCGCCTCCTTCAGAGCGAGCAGCGATTTTAACCTCGGCTTATTACGCACTGAGTCAGAATTCGAATACGTCTTCGGATTTGCTCGACTACATTGACTCTCTACGACAAGGCAACGTCCCCATCTATGATCAGGGGACCACACCCTGGTTCAACCCGGGGGCCTCGGTCGGTCATGCGGGCTCACGTTGAGCTGATCAGATCGCTCTTGAGTTGTTAAGATCCAGCGTGTTACCCACGCTGGAACGCCGTCATCGCCGGGAACGCTAATCACCTCTCACCCCTTCGACGCGCTTAATGCTTGCTCAGGGCAGGCCTTTCGACGAGCTTAATGCTTGCCTGCATCGAGCTTGCCGAGATGCCTGTTTCGAGCTCGTCGAGAAGCTCAGGGCACGCCTTTCACCTTTCACCTTTCACCTTTCACCTCTCACTTCTCACCTCTTACTTCTCACTTCTCACCGTTACAGCGGCCGCCTGAGCCTTGAGACACAGTTCTGCCGCTTTGAACGCATGCTCCTGGGTCATGGCGGTTTCTGTTCCGTTAAGGCAATCAAGAATTAGCCGGCCAAAGAAAGGGAAACCTACTTTCCCAGCAAGCGAGAAATGTTTTTCCCCCTCCTGGTTCACGATAAACAATTGGTCACCTCCGCCGTCACGGGCCACGTCGATATACTTCCGCAGCTCGATATAGCCATCCGTACCGAGAATCACGGTGCGACCATCACCCCAAGTACGGAGCCCGTTAGGCGTCAACCAATCGACGCGAAAATAAGAGGTCGCTCCGTTATCCGCCACTAACGTTGCATCGCCAAAGTCTTCCAGTTCCGGATATTTCGGATTGGCGTAGTTGGCAATACGCGCCGAAGTGACGGTGGCGTCAGAGGCGCCGGAATAGAAAAGGAACTGTTCGATCTGATGGCTGCCGATGTCACACAATATTCCGCCGTACTTCGCCTTTTCGAAGAACCAGGCGGGCCGTGATTCCGCATTCAGCCGATGGGGACCTAGTCCTAAGACCTGTACCACGCGACCGATGGAGCCCTGCTGAATCAGATCGCCGGCGAAGACCGCACATTCCACATGCAGACGTTCGCTGTAGTAAACCATGTATTTCTTACCGGTCTCGGCTACTGCCTTTCTGGCGTCCGCCAGCTGCGCCAGCTCAGTGAAAGGAGTTTTATCGGTGAAATAATGTTTACCGGCTCGCAACCCGCTCACTCCGAGAGGCCCTCTTTCCGACGGGACAGCGGCGGCAGCAAGGAGTTGAATTTCTGGATCCTCGAGAACCTGATCCAGTGCCTTGGCAGCCGTAACCTGGGGAAACTTTTTTTGGAAAGCTTCGACCTTGAGCGGGTCGGGGTCGAAAACCCACTTCAATTCTCCACCCGCTTCAACCAGTCCGTTGCATTGCCCGTAAATGTGACCGTGATCGAGAGCAACCGCTGCAAACTTGAATTCACCCGGCTGGCAAACGGGCGCGGGTTTTCCTTTTGGCGCGTAATCGTATCCTGTACTCATCCTTGGTTTTAGGTTCTAGGTTATAAGTTATAGGCTGTAGGTTGTAGGTTGTCTCAGTTCGTACCGGAAGCCCCTCAGTTCGTCACCGGAAGCCTTTGAGAGAGCTGTTTGGTAACGCGTGATCGGTGGCTCACGATCACTTAACTTAAAACCTATAACGTAAAACTTAAAACCTTTAACCGATTAGCGGAAGGATCGGCTCATGTCGTCGGAGGTCTCTTTGACGATTTTCGGCCTTTTTTGGGTGGATGAACTGATGAGCTGATTTAGATGTTTCGCAAACAAGGCAGCATCCATAGGAAGCTGGATGGTTCGATCTTCCAGATTCGAAAGGAGAAACGCGTTTGCCAGCTCCAGCGCATGAATCCCTTCTTCAGCCGGTGCAATCAGCGGAGTGCGATCGAGAATAGCGGCAACAAAATTCGTTAAAATTCCGTTGTGTTGGGGACCATGTCCTTCAATCGGAATCTTCACTTCCCAGATGGCCGGAGCAGAAAAGCGTCCCGGGTCGGTCCGCGAAAATTCGCTCATGGATACTTCGTTCCGGTGGAAGAGAAATTGATCGTTTTCGATCACGATCTTCCCATTTTCGGCCGCCACCTCCAGGCGGTTAGTTCCCGGCGCCTCGCCGGTCGAAGCTGTGAACACGGCCGTCATCCCATCCGCATACTCAAGATAGGCGGTCACATCATCTTCGACTTCGATATCATGATATCGACCAAAACGGCAGAATGCACGAACCCGCGCAGGCATCCCGAAGATCCACTGGTAAAGATCGAGATTATGGGGGCATTGGTTCAGCAATACACCGCCTCCCTCGCCCGCCCAGGTCGCCCGCCAATCACTGGACTGATAATAGGCTTCCGTCCGGAACCAATTGGTGATGGTCCAGTTGACTCGCCGGATCGTTCCGAGCTCCCCCGACTGCACTAACTGCCGGAGTTTTAAAAAGAAAGGGTCCGTACGTTGATTGAACATCGCGGCAAAGACCTGGTCCGGTCGCCGATGCGCTGCGATCAATCGCTCCGCATCGGCTTTGTGCACCGAGATCGGTTTTTCAACCAGTACATGCCGGCCGGATTCAAGCGCTTTAATCCCGATCGTCGTGTGGGCATAATGCGGGGTGGCGATTAAGACGGCGTCTGTCTTGGATCGCAGCAGCAAATCTTCGGCGGATTCAAACGCCTCCGCAGACGAGAAACGCCGCATCCGCTCCGCATTCGGGTCACAGACCGCTGTCAGCTCACAGCGGGGAATTTTGCCTTCGATGACATTTTGCGCGTGAACGCTCCCCATCGAGCCGATTCCAATTATTCCTAATCTTACCGTTTCCATACGTGGTGATCCTCAACTGATGCTCGGACCCGTGACAAATGACAAATCACAGATGACAAATTTCCTTCGCGTTCGGCGTTCGGCTACGCGGAGTGACGGCCCGCCCGCATCGCTACGCGAAGCGTTGCGGGCGGGAGTGATGCGTAAATCGCCATGAAATGGCGCCACAGAATAGCCCAGGGCTTCAGCCGGGCTTCAGCCCTGGGTCGGGCCCCAATGAACTCGCCCTGCCTGTCCGCCGTAGTTCCGGGAAGGTGGGACGAAGGAGGAAAAGTGGCGACCGATTTGCGTGGCTGTGAATTCAGGGATGGAACGTACAGAGCGCCAAACCTGGAAAGATAAGCACGGTGATAAAACGCGTATTCTTTCGGCCGCCACTTTCAGGGCGATCTTGCGGCCCTCCATACCCAGGGCTAAAGCCCGGGCTATTCTCTTTCGCCATTTCATGGCGATCTACGCATCACCCATTCGCACCCATCACTCCGTTCGCAAGGAATCGAGGACAGCCTGCCCGACGTAGCCTCCCGGAGTTTCAGACGACGGGGCGAAGTCGGGAGGACGACGACGAAGCGCCTTACGAGGGCGACGGCAGCCTACTGATCTTGGATTCCACCTACTCCGGGCACGGAAGTGGTCTGCCCTAGGTGCGTGCTGCAGTCGTACTCGACGTGATACTTTAACCAGTCCGGAATACAAGGACAGGTTCTACGAGCAGGATATCCAGCAGCGGTTGCGTACGAATATCCATTTTCTTTCGAATATCCGTTGTCCTTGGAGTACCCATTTTGATCGGTCTGGGCGCAATTCGCATGAAATTTGTAGAAAAGGAAAGGGAACGGGAGAGGAAAGCCCCAGCTCACATTGCCAGCCGCAGCCGGACCAACAGAACCAAGCAAGGTACAAACACAGAAGAGAAGAACCGCAATTTTTTTCATGGGGCGCACAGGTTCGTTTGCAGTGTCGCACAATGCGGACAAAAAGGGAAGGAACACTGACACCTCGCTTTCAGCTCGGCCCAATGACAAATAACAGATTCCAGATGACAGATTGAATATGTCGCTACGCGTTGAGAAGCCTCTAAAAGAATTTGTTCCGGCAGCCGTCGGATTATTTGCGATCTGTCATTGGACCGAGCTGAAAGCGAGCTGCCCATGCGTATAACAGAAATTCGAGAAAAAACGGTCCCGATTGCTTCCTCGATCGCCAACGCCTTCATCGATTTTTCGAAGATGAACTGTTCTGTGGTAGCGGTGACGACGGACGTTATCAGGGATGGTAAACCGGTCGTCGGTTACGGGTTCAATTCCAATGGCCGTTACGGTCAGGGTGCGCTGATCCGTGAACGCTTTGCGCCTCGTGTGCTCGCAGCGGAACCGGAAACGCTGGTTGATGAACAACATGACAATTTGGATCCGGCGAAGATTTGGAACCGAATGATGACCAACGAAAAGCCGGGCGGTCATGGTGAGCGTTCTGTCGCCGTTGGCACCATCGACATGGCGGTCTGGGACGCGGTGGCCAAGATCGCCGAGAAATCGTTGTTTGAGCTTTTGGCCGAGCGCTATGGCAATGGTACGCCCAATCCGAAAATCTTCGTGTACGCGGCCGGCGGTTACTATTATCCGGGTAAAGGGCTCAAGGAACTGACAGCCGAGATGAGATCTTATCTCGAGCGCGGCTATTCGGTCGTGAAGATGAAGATAGGAGGCGCTTCGCTTGAGGACGATCTCCAGCGGATCGAGGCGGTCCTTGAAGACTTGCGCGATGGACAACAATTAGCGGTCGATGCCAATGGCAGATTCAACCGAGAAACCGCGTTAGCCTATGCTGAGGCCCTTGCTCAATACCCTCTATTCTGGTTTGAAGAAGCCGGTGATCCGCTCGATTACGAGCTCCAAAACGAGCTCGGGCGGCGCTACTCGGGACCGATGGCTACCGGCGAAAACTTGTTCTCGGTGCAAGACGCTCGGAATTTGATCCGTTATGGAGGAATGCGCCCGGATCGGGACTGGCTCCAGTTTGATTGCGCTCTTAGTTACGGGCTGGTCGAATATCTTCGGATACTCGAGATGCTGAAAGAACATGGCTGGTCTGCTCGCCGCTGTATCCCGCACGGCGGCCATCAAATGTCATTGAATATCGCGGCTGGTCTTGGCCTCGGTGGAAACGAGTCTTACCCGGACCTCTTCCAACCCTATGGCGGATTTCCAGACGGCGTGTCAGTGCAAAATGGGCACGTCACTTTGCCGCCTCTGCCGGGCATCGGCTTCGAAGGTAAGAACGACCTCTATCGTGCCTTAAAGACGGTGTGAAAGAGGAGTGAGCGTGCAGGGTTGCAACCGAATGGGACCTATGGGACTCATGTGACCGATGGGTCAGTCGCATTAGTCCCATGCGTCCCATAAGTCTCATCCGGTTGCGACCCTACGCTCGATCAAATGCGTGCACGCCACTCACCCAAAAATCTCGTCAAGAAACGCTAGCATGCTCGCCCACGAACGCGTGGCTGCTTTCGCGTCATAACGTGAAACATTCGTTCGCCCTGCTTTATCGGCTTCAGGATTTGTAAAGCTGTGCACGACCCCGCCGTACAGATTCATCTGCCAATCCACACCGCCGTTCCGCATCTCCTTCTCAAAATCGATCCTCTGCTCGAGAGGGATAACGGGATCATCAGCGCCGATACAGACTAGAACCTTGCCCTTGATATTCCGGGCATCTTGCGGGGCTACGGTGGCTAAGCCGCTGTGGAAGCCAATCACACCGGCGATTGGGGTTCCGCCGCGGGCCAATTCGAGCGCCATGGTGCCGCCAAAACAGTAGCCAATGGCTGCGATTCGAGCTGAATCCACCTCAGGACGTACTAATAACGCGTCTAACCCGCGCGTCGCCCGCGCGCGAATGTGGGCTGGTTCATTCCTAAGTCGCTCCGCGATACCTCCGACCGATTTCAGATCCGGAAACAGCTTGCCTTCACCATGAAGATCACAGGCTAGAGTGACGTACCCCAGTTCCGCCAATCGTTGGGCCTGATTTTTGGCATGTTGGCTAAGCCCAAACAACTCGGGAAAAACCAAAATCCCCGGACGAGGTGATGGGCTATCCTCATAATAAAGATGGCTCTGCATCAAAAGGCCGTCGGCCTCATAGCTGAGAACTTCCGTGTGCATCCGACAGAGTCCACTTCAACAGCGCAGCCCTGTCAATGCCGACAGGTATCTCCCGCTCACCAGGCGCTTCGCGTTCGGCGTTCGTGCTCGAACGTTGTCGCTTGCAGAAAAGGCGTGTCAACCCAATTAGAAGCGTCTTCCCGGAATTGCACCCCTCGTCCGCGGGGTTGGGGCCGCAATCACGGCGTTCAAGCGCGAGTCGCGTGCTCCGCTCGCAACTCGTCTACGATGCTCCGAGGAGCCAGATGCGGCATGAGCAACGTCGCCACGAGTACCGGCACGACCACGGCTTCAACTCCGTCTAAAGCGACGTCACCAGCAGCTCCAACCCCCGGCAACACGAACGCAAGTACGCTTTCGAGTGGAATCTGCAGCAACTGAATCGCTCCCATCACAACCAACCCTGCACCCAAAGCCACAAACTTAGGACGAAGCGACACACGCCGGTCGCGTAGGAGCGCGTAACCCAAAGGCGCATTCATAACTGACCAAATTCGTCCCAGCCATGCCCACACGCAAGCTGAAGAAAAAATCTCATGCAAGGCAGACTTGCCGCATCTCCCCCTTTAGCTACATCGACCGCGGGCGCAAAAAGAAGAAAAGAATTGGAATAGCCGCAAAAGATCGCAAGCAGCGCAAAAAAGAAAAGAGAAGTGACCTTCGAAGAAACCTCACGAAGACCGCAAGAAAGCTACAAGCCAGGACCTAAAACTCTACGCTGTCGAACTCTCGGCACCGATTTCTCGCCCACCAGTGATGCGGCCGCCGGTAACTCCAGTCATCCTCTTTTGCGTTCCCTGCGATCTTTTGCGGCTATTCCAGTCTTCGTTTTATCTTTGTGCCTTTGCGGCCTTGGCCGACGAAGCTAAAGGGGGAGACGGGCGAAGTCTGCTTTGCGTGAGATTTTTGCCTGTACTCCTAAGCTTCTGAGGAGGCCCCAGGATGCCGTCCCGCGCGTTGCGGCAGGATGAACACGCACAGGATGATAAATGCGGCGATCACGGCGGAGGCGAGTGGCCGGCTGAAGTTCAGACCGCCCGCGGCCACCGGTTTATCCAAAAAGTCGCCAACGGTGGCGCCAAATGGTCGGGTAAGGATAAAGGCAGCCCAAAAAAGCAAAACGCGCGAAATATTGGTCCAGAAATAAAGCGCACCGACGATAGCCAGGCCTGCCGCAAAGACCAGCGCGCCTCCTTCATACCCGAGACCGGTGTCGGCCATCCAGTCACCGAGGGCGGTGCCGAGCGTCTGCGAAAAGGTGATGGCCGCCCAATAGAAGCATTCCACTTTCGGGGTGGTCACCGTGTTAACAGAAATTGTCCCCTCCGACCAATACCAAAGTCCGAGTACAACCAGCAGGCACACGAGCAACAGCGTGCTACCGCCAGTGTAGCCGATCCCCAGCGAACGATCGGCAAAGTCCGCCATGGTAGTGCCAAAGGTCGTGGACGCAACGATCGTGGCCCAATAAAGAAACGGGTAGAATTTCTTCGACACAATTTGCGCGATCACCAACACGACGAGGAAGCCCAGGAAAAGCGCGGTTCCAGCCAGATATCCCCAGTTGAACGTCATCGTGACGGAATCACCACCGGTCTCGCCCAGCGTGGTGGCAGCAATCTTGATGATCCAAAACCAGAGGGTAACCTCGGGAACCTTGCTGAGGCCTCTGTTCTCTCCATTGATCGCGTTCATCGGTCTATTTCGTCTGAAAAAAAGTAGCGAGAGCCTGACCCGATTTTATCTCAATCGCAAATGACAGATCTGTAATCAAAGTTAGCGGAGACAATCAAGCGCGTAACCGAGGTCTTGCAGGATTGGTGGTTGCTAGTACTGCGGAGGTGGCAACATCCGCAGATTTGCGTGAACGGATTGCCGCGACAATTGTCGGACCAATAGTCCCCGACCAGAACTAACGCGCCCATTGATGAACTGCCTCGAATGAATTTTGGCCTGGTTAATATTTTCAAAAAGCCTGCGTTTTGGACCGTGGTGGCGTGGATTTCTTGGACCGTGGGTCTGTTAGTGTTGATCGTGCGCTTTTGTGACGGATATCATTTAGCCTATGCCTTCAACGATTATAGACTTGCCGGCTCCCACTGGCTACACGGCGATTATCTTTACGGCAATTGGCGCGGATTCATCTACAGCCCGGTAGTCGCGGTTTTTTTCGCGTCGTTCGCTTGGCTTCCTCCGGGAATTGCTTACACTCTTTGGCTACTCCTGAGCACCGCTGCTTTGCTCGGCGGGCTGACAGCACTTTTGCGAACAACATTGTTTCCTGTTATCAGCGGCGCCTACTCCGGGATCATTTACCTCTTACTGCTGCCGGTTACCATGGGGAACTTAGATGTGGGCCAGGCAAATGCGCTGGTTATCGGTCTCCTGATGTTCGCGGTCGCTGCCGTGCGGGTCGAACGCTGGAACATCGCGGCTTTGTGCGTTACTATTCCGACCTTCTTTAAAATCTATCCTCTGGCGGTAGGATTATTGCTTTGCACAGTCGCACCTCGACGGTTCGCCTGGCGCCTGCTGATTGCACTTATTCTCCTGGGGGTTGCGCCCTTTTTGTTTCAGCATTGGTCCTATGTGTGGGACCAGTATCACGCCTGGGTCACCACGCGTAGTTCAGATGATCGACTGACCTATCCGATCAATTATGTGCCTTTAGATCTTTGGTATTTGCTCCATTGGATCGGCCATATACCTATCCCGGCTTGGTTATACACGATGATCCAACTTAGTACTGGCGCCGGGCTAGCCCTATTTTGCGTATGGAGTAAACGGAGACACTGGAAAGCCGAGCGCGTGCTAACTGCGCTTTTCTTTCTTGCTTCAGTCTGGATGGTTCTATGTGGACCGGCAACAGAGTCTCACACTTACTTACTTTTGGCGCCGGCGCTCGTTATCGGTCTGGTCCAATCGTTTAATGGACGGCTGCCGGCCTGGCCTCGGGTGCTGGTTTGCACGGCCTTTGTACTCCAGCTGATAAATCATAATACCAGGACCAGCTACCTGTTTCATTTGAAACAGCCATGGATATTTGCTGCCCAACCCATCTCCGCCCTTTTATTCTTAGGTTACTCTCTCTACTGGCTATTCAATGATTCATTTTCGCCGGAGCTCGACCAGCGACTCCCGGAGCTCCAGCGGAGAACCTCACGCAAAGACCCAGCCCGCAACCCTTCGCGCAGCGATGCAGGCGTTGGCGCACAGGCCCAAAAGAATCAAACGTGAAGCCGCTGAGACCAGTCCCGTGAAAGCACCTCCAACCCCGCGGACGCGGGGTGCAATTCCGGGAAGGCGCTTCTAATTGGGTTGACACGCCTTTTCTGCAAGCAACCGAGCGACGAACGCCGAACGCACAACGCGAAGCGTTAGCGATGCAGAGATAGGGACTCCGCTCTGCGATGGTCACTCCTGACGTGACCCTCTGGCAGTGCCTCCGGCTATCAAGACACGGATTACGGCGCCAGAGACAATCCGTAACCTACTCGTCGACATCTGCAGTATTTGAAGGGGTCATTCAAGAAAGACGTCACTGACTTTGGACGTCATTCCGAGTTGGCAACGAAATTGGTATTTGAAAATGACAGCCTTTATTTTCCTTAGCTTTCTCATGCTGATTCTTATGAGCATCTCCATGCTGAGGTGACGGGTAGCATTGGCAACTTCTCAGCTACCGAGCTTTCCCTTCAGTTCGGCACAATCGTGTAACCAAAATTGTGGATGCCCGGTACGCCTTTTTGCGCAGTGACTGGAGCTCCGAATCCCGGATAAGCTGGAACTAGCAGTACAAAACTTCCTTTCACTCCTCGACCAGCGCCTCTGTTACCGTGCCAAATAACAGTGAGCGTGAATGCTCGTGGAATCGTACTGCTTACCTGAACCCACCAAGCACGGTACCTGTGGTCATAGTACTGATGGGATGTCCAATCTCCGTTTTGGGCGACGGCGGAAAGTTGCCAGCCGATCAATACACCGATGACCAATAAGATCTTAAGATCGGCCCTATTAGCCAATCTGATTTTTGCAGAACACGCTGCGAACGAGCCGACTAGGAGTCTGATCAGCCAGAGAGAAGAGCAAAGCGCTTTCATAGTTCACAGGAGTTCAGGTGTTTTTATCAGATGCCAGGCATCTCTGTCACGCCATTGCTGCGCTTGAGATCGGTTTGCGGTTTGTGTGGTGTCAAAAAGTGGGAGGCCAGTTATCAGGTTCACTGATAGCTGATCATTAGAAACGATATTACGAGGCGGTGGCGCGGGCATATGCTCGATGCAGAAAGAGGTAACAAAGGAAATGAAACTAACAAACATTCTAGGGCAACCTAATCGGTCATTCGCTAGCGTTTTCTTGGCTTTTGGCCTATTTGGCTTTCTTTTTCCGCATCAGGCCAATCAGGTAAACCAGAATCACCAAGTTCACCTGACCACGACTGAACAAGCGGCGCCGCAGGAACCGGCGGACGATGGATCGCAATACGAATGGTTCTATTGAAACTCTAAACGTCTATTCGTTAGCTGGGCTGGTTGGGAATACGGCCAGGAAACCGAGCTTAGTAAAGCTGGTTCTCCTGGCCGCGAAGTTTTTGCAAATTGGGGACATTGGCGTGACACCTCCATTTTATGAACGCCCTGAATATCGAAATCTACTCCGACCTTATCTGTCCATGGTGTTACATCGGCAAACGGCGGATGGAAGCTGGCCTTAAACTGGCCGGCAAGGAGTTCACCCCCAAGATCATCTGGCATCCATTCCAACTCAATCCCGACATGCCGGTTGCTGGCATGAATCGCCCGACGTACCGTACGAAAAAGTTTGGCAGCTGGGAGCGATCGTTGGCCATGGACGCTGAAGTAGCGGCAACCGGCAAGAGTCTCGGCATTGAATTTAATTACGACAAGGTTCTTATGACACCCAATACAATGAAGAAGCCACTAAAGGTCTCAGACTCGGCCTACAAGGAGTTCCTTTCTTTGTCGTTAACGGCGTTCCTGCCGTGACCGGGGCTCAAGATGCGAGGGCATTTCTCGAAGTTTTCCAGCATCCCTTGAGCGCCGATATACACACGTGCGGTACTGATTCCTGCGAGACTTTATGACGGAAGCAAAATCATCGAACGAATCGCCAGCGGCGGCCGTTGGATTTGGTCCAAACGCCGGCGGGACATTTTCTCAGGAAGATTATCACCATCCCGCAGCCGGTTGGGGTGCGGCGATCAGCGTCACTGGGGTTCTTCTTAAGCAGGGCGAAATCCTCGATGGCACGCGTGCAGTCCTAAAGATGAATCACGAGAACGGGGGCTTCGATTGCCCCGGGTGCGCCTGGCCCGATGACCGCAAAGGACTGCGGCTCGATATCTGCGAGAACGGTATTAAGCACTCGACATGGGAGATGACTCGAAAGCGGCTGACTCCCGACTTCTTCGCAGCCCACACGGTGACCGATTTGATGAGTTGGTCGGACTTCGCACTCGAGGATGCAGGGCGGCTTACCGAGCCAATGCGCTACGATCCAGCCAGCGACAAATATGTGCCCGTCGCTTGGGACGACGCCTTTGCGCTGGCTGGCCACCATTTTCAAAAACTTGACAGTCCGGATCGCGCCGCCTTCTACACATCGGGCCGTCTGAGTAACGAGGCGACCTTTCTTTATCAGCTGTTCGCGCGCGAGTTCGGCACGAACAATCTTCCTGATTGCTCGAATATGTGTCACGAAGCCAGTGGAAGAGCGCTTACCGCAGCGCTCGGGACGGGTAAAGGCACCGTGGATTTGGTGGATTGGGAGAAGACCGATTGTCTCATTGTGATCGGGGTAAATGCCGCATCGAACGCGCCGCGAATGCTCACCTCACTGGCGGAGGCATATCGCCGCGGAGTTCAGATCGTTCATGTCAATCCATTAATAGAGGCGGCGTCTACGCGGACGATTGTCCCTCACGAATTTCTCAGCATGGCGACCTTTCATTCGACGAGGATCGGGACATTGAATATCCAGCCACGAATCGCGGGAGACCTAGCACTCATGCGAGGCGTCGCGAAACATCTGCTCGAAGCGGCGCGAACGGATCCTACGGCCATTGATCAACATTTTATCGACGGTTACGCAAGCGGATTTGAAGCGTATCAGGCGCTCGTTGAGGCTGTGTCGTGGAACGAATTGGAGAGGCAGTCGGGTGTGCCACAGACGCAGATTCAGGCATTGGGAGAAGTCTACCGTCAATCGCAGTCCGCGATAATCGCCTGGTGCCTCGGTATTACCCAACAAGAACATGCCGTCGACACGGTTCGGGAGATCATGAACGTGCTCTTGTTGCGCGGTAATATCGGCCGGGAAGGCGCCGGCCCATGTCCAATCCGAGGGCACTCGAATGTTCAAGGCAACCGCACCTGCGGAATTGATCACCGGCCTAAAGAAGCCTGGCTTGCGAGGATGGACAAAGCATGTGGAATCACATCACCTCGGAAGGAGGGTCTTGACACAGTTCGCGTCATACCCGCAATGGTTCGCGGCGACGTAAAGATCTTTGTGGGGATGGGCGGGAACTTTGTGCTCGCCGCGCCGGATCCAATCTATACTTTTGCCGCCCTGCGAAACTGCGAACTCACAATCCAGGTCAGCACGAAACTAAACCGCAGCCATCTCGTCCATGGTCGCGATGCGTTAATCTTGCCCTGTCTTGGTCGAACGGAAAAGGATCACGGACCCCAGGGGCTCCAGGGCGTTACCGTGGAAGATTCGATGAGCATGGTTCACCTTTCCTATGGAATGAAAGAGCCGGCATCGCCGGACTTGCGCTCGGAACCGGCGATCATAGCAGGCATAGCGAAGGCTGTACTGCCACACACCAAAACGCCGTGGCTTGAATACGCCACCGATTACAACCTCATCCGCGACAAAATGGCCGACGCCATCGAGGGATTCGAGTGCTTCAATCGTCGCGTTCGCCAGCCGCTTGGTTTTCGGCTTAAGCAACCGGCGCGGGAACTGGTCTTTCACACGGACACTGGACGAGCGGATTTTTCAGCGGCGCCGCTCGCGGACACAGGGCCAGTGCAGGGCAGGCTCATGCTGGGAACCATGCGTTCGCACGATCAATGGAACACCACGATTTATTCCGACGACGACCGTTACCGCGGAGTTAAAAACCTCCGCACGTTGATATTCATGAACGAAGAGGACATGAAGGAACGTGGCTTGAGCAAGTACGATCTGATCGACATGACCAGCTTTGCCAAAGACGGTTCCACGCGGAGCGTGCGCGGCTACCGCGCCATTCCTTATAACCTGCCAAGAGGTTGCGCAATGGGTTACATGCCGGAACTCAATGTCCTTTGTGCGATCGGCGATTACAGTTTGCAGAGCGATCAACCATTGATGAAGCACGTTGTGGTAGAAGTGATACCGGCCGCAGGCCGGACGGGCGAAGGCGATGCATCCTCGCCACACAGTCATTAACATTCTTGGCACGATAAGTGTAGGAAGTTCACCATGATACGACGCCGGTTCTTTTGCGTCGCGCTGCTTGGTCTCTGCGGTGCGCTGGGAGGCGTGCCTCTCCTCCTATATGACTTCGCCCACGCGGATGTCTTGGGCGGGCCGCTTCCTGCTCCCAGCCCGCCGGAGGATACCATCCAACTGACCCCGGTGGAGAAGCTCGGGAAGTTGATGCTCTACGACAGCACGCTATCGAATCCTGCGGGCTATGCCTGCGCAACTTGCCATGTCGCCGAGACAGGTTATACGGGGCCCAACTCGGAAATCAACGCATTCTCAGGCCCACAGCCGGGAGTCGTGCCCGGGCGATACAGTGATCGCAAACCTCAGAGCTACCTCTACGCTGCGTTCAGTCCCGAGGGTCCCTATTATGATCCCGGTCTACACACTTGGCTGGGGGGCAATTTCTGGGATGGTCGCGTCGCGGACGTCACCAAGCAGGCCCTCCAGCCGCCGCTCAACCCGAACGAGATGGCCAACACTCCTGAGGGGCCATATCCGCCCGCTATCGGTGGGTATTCACCGCTCCTCGTTCAGAAGCTGGCGAACCGCCCATATACCCCGCTATTCAAGCAGGTGTACGGCCAGGATGCCTTCCAAAAGTACGCTCCGAAGCAGATCTACGAACTCTTCGGTGAGGCGCTCGCTGCCTATCAGTCCTCGGGAGAAGTCTGCGCGTTCAGTTCGAAGTACGATGCTTCCAAGTACGGTACGCCGGCGAAGAACTTGTACACACTCTCTGCATCCGAAGAACGTGGGCGCCAATTGTACTTTGGGCAGGGCCAATGCTTTCAATGCCACTCCTCCGCGACAGTACCAGCAATACAAGCAACCACGCGGGGAAAGGACACATTCACCATGTTCTGCTATGCGAACATCGGCGTCCCCAAGAATATCGATAACCCTTACTACCAACAGACCGACCAGGAATCCAATCCCCACGGGTATAATTCACTCGGGACTAAGTACATCGATTACGGTCTCGGTTCCAACCCCAATCCGGCGCCCGATGGGACGAGATTCTACAAGGAGGTTCCGGGCGACATCCCCCAGTTCCGCGGTCTCTTCAAGGCGCCGACTATGCGCGGAGTGGACAAGCGGCCATCGCCAGATTTCGTGAAGGCATATATGCATAACGGCGTCTTCAAGAGCCTCAAAGACGTCGTTCATTTCTACAACAAGCGGAACCTTGCGGTAGACGCCAATGGTAAGGAGGTCGCCTTCGATCTCCGTAAGGGCCCTCCCTCCGGCTACACACCGCTCTTTCCGCCCGCCGAGGTCCTCGATAATATCCAGAATGTCGTGGGCGTGACGCCCTTACAGGCGACTTCAGCGACCGAGTCGAACGGCCAGGTCGGAAACCTCCAGCTGAGTGCCCAACAAGAGGACGACCTGGTGAACTTCATCAAGATTCTCAGCGACGGCTACACGAAACCGAACCCTGTCTCTCCATAAGATCCTCCCAACTCTCCCCCACAAGTTCGAGAACGCATCGTTTGTGTCAATGTCGGGACCGGAACCTATGGCGAGGTCGCGCTACGCTTGGCGGCGGCGATAAAATTCTTAGTGGCCGACGAATTGACGTTTCTGCGATATGCGATACCCACAACGTGGGGCGGGTGTTTCGGAGTGAGTGGACGAACTTTCAAACGTAGGCCGCTCAAACGATCGAAGCCTTGCTGAACCAGAGCCACACCCCGACCGGACTCGACGGATGCGATGAGGCTCGTGGCACCGTCGTGCTCTTCCGCAACTAGCGGCCGGCGTTTCAGGGGCGTGAACAAGCCGGAGAGCCAACTGTGGTATTCGGGGTAATCGGCGCGGGTATAGACAATAAGTGGTTCATTGGCGACCTGCTCCAGACTGACTTTGCGAGCCAGCGCGAGCGGATGCGCGGGATGCGTAGCCAGCCAGACGCCATAATGGCGCAGTTCCTTGAACACGATTCCGGTCAGGACTTTTGGAGGCACGTTGATCAAGAGGGCTATGTCCAACTTACCGTCTTGCAATCCGCGCAGCATTTCCCGGGTAGACATGTCGTAAAGCTGAACGCGTATGCCGGGGTTCTCTTCGTGAAAAAAACGGAGTGCGCCCGGCAGCAGCTCCACTGTCAGCGACGGCGCGTATCCCACGTGAATTTCGCCGAGTTGCCCGCTGGCGACAGCTTTGACCGTCTGTATCGCTTCATCCACCCGTTGCACTGCCGCGCGGGCTTCCACGAGAAAAACGCGTCCGGCTTCGGTGAGTCTGACGGCTTTCGGGCCGTGGTCGAAAAGCGCGACGCCGAGTTCATCTTCGAGGTCACGAATCTGCCGGCTCAACGGCGGCTGCGAAACATGAAGCCGCGCTGCTGCACGCGTGATGCTTTCGTCTTCGGCGACGGCGACAAAGTATCGCAAGTGGCGGAGCTCCATCGCTTCCAGCATACCGTTTTAGCATAGTGAGCCAAGCGACAAGGTATTTTCCATCTTCCCGGTTTCGGATGAACTGCCAATCGTGAATAACACGTCCATTCGCGATCCCGGTCAGGATATGAAGCTCGGGCCCGGAAATGCGGCACCGATCCTCATCGACTATCGGCCTCCACAAGTTTGCGCGGTCAAGTCCAAGAACAGATTCACGCTTATCAACGACGTCGTGGCGCTAGCCAAGACCGCGAAGCTATATGACCTGCCTATCATTCTTCCGTGCCGATCCGGACTGTGGACATCGGCGTTGCTAACGCGCTGGAAATCGATCTCGACCAGTTCATCCCAACGGAGGAGTTCAATCCGAAGAGCTTTAGTTGGAAAGCGCTAATATGAAGCCACACTTTATTATTGTAGGTGGCGGCTCGGCCGGAGCAGTTTTGGCGGCTCGATTGAGCGCCGAAGCTCAACACCAAGTCCTACTGCTTGAGGCGGGTCCGAATTTTGCACCCGACACCTACCCCGCAGTCCTTACGGATGCGAATGTCGTTGCAGGCTCGCCCACTTTTGATTGGCAGTACCATACCGAGGACGCCGCCCGTCTTGGCCACAATATCCCCGTGGCCCGTGGTCGTGTGATCGGTGGCAGCTCGGCGGTGAACGCGGCTGTGGCGATGCGCGCGAGACCGGCCGACTTCTCTCGTTGGGTCGAGCGCGGGATCGAAGGATGGTCTTGGAAAGAGGTGCTGACAGCCTATAAGGCACTGGAGAACACGCCGACCGGTGATGACGCCTGGCACGGCCGCAGCGGCCCGTTTCCAATTCGCCAGCGAACAGCGGAGGAGAATACTCCGTCAATGCGGGCCTTTGTTGAAGCCGCGGAAGCTATCGGTTTGGCGCATGTATCGGATTTCAACGGTGCGACTCAGCATGGCGTCGGTCCCTATCCGCTCAACGCCGTCGATGGTGTGCGAATCAACACCGGGATGGCTTATCTCACTTCCGCAGTCCGCGCTCGCTCAAATCTTGCGATCCGTGGTGACGCTGAAGTGGACGGGGTCGTTATCGAAGGGAAACGTGCGGTCGGCGTTAAGCTCGTCGATGGTGAAGTTCTATCGGCGGGCGAAGTGATCCTGGCTGCAGGCGTGTTCGGCAGCCCTGCCATCCTGATGCGATCCGGCATCGGGCCGTCCCAGCATCTGTCCGAACTCGGCATCGCCACAATCGCTGACCTGCCAGTGGGCAATCGGCTGCAAGATCATCCCTTTTTCTATAATGTTTATGCGCTGAAACGCGAAGTGAACGCGATGAAGCCGGCCGCGGGCGCGATAGTCTGGACGCACTCACAGACCGCCGATCCTGCCGATCTCGACCTCCACATCTCCGGCACGCATCTCATTGACCCGAATGCGAGCCCGACCGGCGGCGCAATCGTTCTCGCTTGCGCAGTGACGCTGCCGAAGTCGATCGGCCGGCTGCGCCTGGCAAGTCGCGATCCACGCATCGCGCCCTGGATCCAATACAACTTCTTCGATGATCAAAACGATCTCGACCGGTTGATGGAAGCAGTGCAGCTATCCCGAAAAATCGGCCGAACCGCGCCGTTTTCAGACCTGATTGATCACGAAATGGCGCCGGGAAAAACAGTAAGCAACAACGAGGCTCTGCGGGCGAACATCGTCGCCAATGTGGCCGCCTACCTGCATGGGACATCGACCGTGCCGATGGGATCGGACTCCGATCCGACCGCTGTCGTCGACGCTTGGGGGAAAGTGCGGGGCCTGGATGGGTTGCACGTCGTGGATGCGTCGATCCTGCCCGAGATTCCCTCGGTCGGGACGAACCTGACGACGATCATGCTGGCTGAGCGGGTCGCGGCAAAACTATCGGGTGAGGATCCAGTCTGGGGGCTTCAACTGAATGAAACCGCAGCATAGGAAGGCACCCAAAATTACCACCGACACCTTGCTCACGCCGACAGAGGTGTGGAGTGCGAAGATCTACAGCAACGGCTGGAAAAAGCCGGGCCTCGGTATCGCGGACGTTACCGAGAAGGCGACGGGGACGAAGCTGGGAGAGATCGGCATCGCATCGGCCGAGGACGTGTCGGCGGCGGCCACCACGGCCCATCAGGCGCAGAAGGACTGGGTTAAGGTGCCGGGACCGAAGCGCGGCGACGTGCTGCGGGAATTCTCTCGCCTGTTGCTCTCTCACTCCGATGAGATCGCCGATCAGATCGTCCGCGAAACGGGTGCGATCCGAGCGAAGGCACAATGGGAGGTCCAGATATCCGCTCGCGAGTTTCTAGAAGCCGCGACACTCGGCAGCCAGCCGCAGGGCATCCTGACCGCCACCCTAGAAGGAGGGTATCAGAGCATCGCCCGGCGGATTCCGCTCGGTGTTGTTGGGATTATCACGCCGTGGAACTCGCCGTTGATCCTAGGTGCACGGGCGATAGGACCCGCCCTCGCAATGGGCAATGCCGTGATCCTGAAGCCGGATGTTCAGACACCGGTGGCTGGTGGCGTGACCTTCGCTCGCCTGCTTGAGAAAGCCGGCCTGCCCAATGGGCTGTTCCATGTTCTGCCAGGCGGGCCCGAGACGGGCGCGGCACTCGTTAAGGATCCTCTCGTGAACATGATCAGCTTCACTGGTTCGACGCGGGTCGGTCGAGAAGTCGGTTCGGTCGTGGGCAAACAGCTCAAGCGCGTCTCTCTGGAGCTTGGCGGCAACAATCCTTATATCGTGCTGGACGATGTAAACATCGAAACCGCAGCCAGCGCCGGAGCCTGGGGAGCCTTCTTTCATCAAGGACAGATCTGCCTCACTGGCGGCCGTCACCTCGTCCACGAACGTGTTGCTGACACTTACATCGAAGCCCTCGCGAGAAAGGCCCGGGCCCTCATAGTCGGCGATCCCTTCGACAAGAAGGTACAGATCGGGCCGATCATCAACGAGCGTCAGGCTGCCAACGTCGAGCGGATCGTCGCCGAGACAATTGCAAAGGGAGCGAAAGTGGTAGCCGGCGGCACCCGGAAGGGACTCTTCTTTGAGCCGACGGTAATCACCGGTGTGACGCCCGGAATGGCGGCGTTTGACGAAGAACGTTTTGGCCCGATCGCAGTAATCACGACGTTCCGGAATGACGACGAGGCGATCGCGCTAGCCAACGCAACCGATTACGGTCTCGTGGCGGCCGTGGTCTCGGCAGATCTTGTCCGCGCCCAGCGCATCGCCGACCGGCTTCACTCTGGCGTCGTTCACATCAACGATCAGACGGTGGTGCACGGGGTGTATGGCCCGATCGGCGGCGTTGGTGATTCCGGGAACGGCTTCGGTCACGGCACAGTGAGCAACGCCGATCAGTTCAGCGAATGGCAATGGATCACGACGCGGCCGCAGATTCCCGCCTACCCGTTCTGATGCTACGCCAGGGTCGCCATTCCGTTGGACTCAATATCAAACGCAGTCTCCTAAGCACATGAGCGCTCACCGCATTGATGTTCATCAGCATGTCGTACCACCCTTCTGGGCAAATGCGTTGCCCAATCATGGTGGCGATCCCTCGGGTCTGAGGTCCGGAGATCCTTTTGGCACCGATTTTCCCTTTGCGTCCGCCGATGTCGCTGCGTATTTCACGACCAAACTGAACGCTTATGAAAGTCTTACCGCCGACGAGCAAACGGCGATTTGCCATGGCAATGCGCGGACCCTGTTTCCTCGCCTCATAGCCAACTCAATTGGCGTGTATGCGGGACCCGAGGCGACGTATAGCAACTGACTGATATCTTGGCGGCGCTATCGCGCATTTAGGTGGTTTCGTTTCATTTGTCCTCAGCGGGCAGGTGTTTAAACGTCCCATCGCCTTGTAGGTTGAGGTCCTCAACCACCACGGTCGTCGCCTTCCTGTCCGCACCAATAGTAAAGCTAACTCCGCCCGTTTCGCCTTCCGTGTTGTCACAGGTGAATAGGTCGCGGTCATAATGCTTTAATGGGAAAGTCAACTTGGCGGGGCCCTCAACAATTGCGAGTCCGTCGCCCTGTTCGATGATCTGAATCGCTCCATACAAGTTGTTGGTGTAGGTCCCGACGTACGCACTGGTCGCCAACGCAGGTCCGGGTGCCGCCGGCGGTTTGGAGTAGTCGGTTCCCACACCGAGCGCAGCCACGTTTGAATACACCTTTTTGAAATATGCGAGCCAATCCTGCGTGGCCTTGCCGTACAACGCCATATCGGTAAACGTAAGAGCGACCCCTTCCCCAACCCCAGGCGGGAAAGCGTTGGTGAGGACGACAATGCCCAAATGTTCGGACGGGACTAGCTGTACGATTGTAGCCGCCCCCGTCGTGAATATTCCCGAATGCCAAAGGTGCAACCGCCCTTCTTTATCGTAACTGACGATCCAACCAAGCCCATAAAACATAGGCAACTCGTTCAGTGGATCGAACCACATCAAAATTTGCGGTGAATGGGTTACCGCCAACGCTTTTTCATCGACGATCCGTTTGCCCTCAAATTGCCCATTCGCGAGTTGTAAACGCATCCACTGGGCGAGATCGTTGACCGATGAGCTGACTCCGCCAGCCGGGGATTGCGGATCCGGATCGCGCTTGTATTTTTGGACCCACTTGCCATCGACCTGTACGTGGCCCAGCGCTTTGTTCGTCCGCGCAGAAAAATCGGCATAACGCGAGCTGGTAGAATTCATGCCGAGTGGTCTGTAGAGCTTTTGCTCTGAGGCGTCTTCCCAGGTCATGTTATAGGCCTTGCTGGCAGCAACCGCGGCCTCCGTAACGCCAAAATTCGTATAGGCCCAATGCGAACGGAAACTGCTATTGGGCTTTTGATAGCGTAAGCGATGCAAAATTTGCTCTCGGTTGAATCCCAGAGCTTCGAGCGAATCGCCTACATTTGCAGGTAGGCCACTGCGATGCGCGTAGAAATCACGAATGGTGATTTCGCGTGTCACCCAGGGATCGTACATCGCAAAATCAGGATCGAGATCGCTAATTCTGGAGTCCCAGGAGATTTTGCCTTCGCCGACAAGTTCCGCTACGACGGTTGAGCCAATAGCTTTGGATAACGATGCCAACTGGAACACAGTGTCTGCATTCACCGGTTCCCGGGTATTGACATCTCGGACACCAAAGCCCGCTGCATAAACGACTTGATCCTGAAATACGACGGCAATCGCGAGACCTGGAACCGCACCTTTGTCGATTTGATCTTCGCAGAGTCTTTGGGTCTCCCGCCCGGCCTGATTTACCTGCTCAAGCGTCGTATGCGTTCCGCCGCCTTGCCCCTGCGCTGGTAAAGCGATGAACAACGTTATCAATCCCAGCAAGTTCACAAACGGGCACCATCTACCGTTGCGATCTAAGAAAGTTTGGAGTTCCAGTTTTCCCTTAAACTCACCAGGAGATCTATCCGATGTCATTATCCGGTAGCTTAGGTATAAATCACTGTCGCCACCACTAGCCAAAACAGCATTTCTGGCCTGTTGGTGTCCATTCGTGGTTGATTTTGCCGGTTTACGTGGAGAAGCGCCCTTCCGAATTTTGGATGACGTAAACCCACGCCATTTGCCGGCAACCCGAGGAATGGTTGGGGCGCGGGACTTGAACCTGCGATCCCGCGGACGCGGGACTATGAGCCGGATCTTTTACCTGGAAATTATACCAATGGGATTGGATTCCTGGTCGGTCTGTTGGTTGTAAGGTTATCAATATTCTTCGGGACGCCGACGTTCGTAGGTTCCTATGACGTCAACTTCTCCAAATACGTCTTCTTGATTCCCGCGCCTACGGAATATTTCGGATCGACGACATTCCCTAATCGTACGATTCCACATTGGCTGAGCAGCATATATGCTTCGTAACGGGGAACGCCGTATTCTGTTTCCAACCAATAGACAAGTTCGCGATACGCGATGCGGGTCGCGTCCTCCAAGGGTCGGGCGCTGCCAATGGCCATGATGAGCTCTTCATTTTCCAACCGGGGCCACTGGAGATTCCAGCTTTTGATAAGATCAACGTGAATCGTTGTGTAGCTGGCGATCTCGACCCCGGTACCGCAAAGTTCGCCGTCACCTTGGCAGGCGTGCGCATCCCCGATGAAGATACGCGCTCCCGGTGAGCGAACCGGCAGATACACAATTGCCCCGGGCGCCACATCCGGCACGTCCATGTTTCCGCCATGGTTGTCGGGAGTTAACGAATTAATCGAGTCAATTTCTGGCGAACAGCTCAAGGTCCCGATGTGCGGCTTATAAGGTAGCGTAAGCTTGTCATTCCAATAAATGCCGTGCTCATCGACATTCACTTTTTTCACAATTTCCGGCAGTGGTGAATTGAGGGTTGCGGTGAGGTCGGTACTGGTAAGTCCGCCGAAGTCCGGGATCATGCAGATGGTTCCACGCGGATTTTCACCCCGCGGAACGATCGACTCGATGTGGATGGCAACGACATCACCCTTTTCGGCGCCTTCGACCAAGATCGGCCCGTTTTGTGGATTCAAAAACGGGAGCACCAGTTTTTCGCTCGGAGAATCTTTCTCGGTCTTGATCAGGCCACCGAACGCGTCGAGGGTCTCCGTTACGATGCGGTCACCGGGATGGATGGTGATAGCCGGCTCTGAATAAGGACCCATGGTAAATTGAAATTTACCTTGGCGTTTTTCAGTTAGTTCGTGGGTTTCTCCTACTTCGCCGTGGGTAACACCACGTCGATACATCACGGAGCTTGGTAACCAACTCATTTTATTCGTTCCTTTCGTTTTGTTGTTTAGACCGAGAGATAAGTGCGAAGGCGATTTCGGTCATGCAGTTCTTCGTGCGACAATTCAGTGATAAGGCGGCCTTTATCCATCACGTAACCTCGCTGGGCTACGGCCGTGATCATTGCCATATTTTGTTCAACTAACATCACGGTCAGTCCGGTGGTTTCATTGAGATGCTGGATCGCGCGTCCGATTTCCTGGACGACCGAAGGTTGAATCCCTTCTGAGGGTTCATCGAGCAGAAGCACCGAGGGATTGGTCAGGAGCGCGCGACCGATAGCAAGCTGTTGCTGTTGTCCGCCTGACATGGTTCCCGCTTTTTGAAGCCGCCGCTCTTTTAGAATCGGAAAGAGATCGAAAATCTCGGAGAGTGGAAGCTGCTCTGTTCTCGGTGAAATGATTCGGCTCACCGCGAGATTTTCTGCCACGGTCATGCGGGGGAATACGTCTCTTCCTTGCGGCACATAGCCGAGACCAAGTCGCGCCCGTCGATGACACGCCAGATTCTGGATTTCTGTTCCGCGAAACTGGATCTGGCCCGGTCTTGCTGCCAGCAGTCCGATCAACGTCTTCATCAGGGTGGATTTACCAGCCCCATTTCGCCCGATAAACGCTACGATCTCGCCCTTGCTCAACCCAAAATTGACTCCCTGCAAGACGGGTTTGCCACCGTATCCGGAACAGAGTCCTGTCGCTGCCAACCAGGGATCATCAGGCATAGGCCGGTTCTCCCAGATAGATTTGGGCGACCTCTTCGTTGGCCATCACTTCGTCGATCGTTCCTTGGGCGAAGATCTTGCCGAAATGAAGTACCGTCACCCGATGAGCGACTTGGCGCACGAAATCCATGTCATGCTCCACCGCCAGGATGGAAACCCCACGCTGGTTCAATTCCATGATCATCTCACCGGTTACCTGCGTTTCCTCGGGCGACATCCCTGCAGTCGGTTCATCCAATAAAAGCAGGCGCGGTTTAAGACTCATCGCCATGCCGATTTCGAGCCATTGTTGTTGGCCGTGACTAAGGTTGCCTGCTCGCTCTTCAGCGTTACCTTCGAGGTGAAGGAAGGTACGAAGCCGCTGGGCTTCCTCTTGCAATTCTTTGCCCTTCCACCGGGATTGCAATGCAATCTCCAAGTTTTGGCGGACGGTTAATCCTTTGAAGATACCTGGAACCTGAAATTTTACACTGATGCCCCGCTGGACCCTTTGAAATGGCTTCAACCGAGTGATCTCTTGACCTTGGTAGAGAATCTTCCCACTAGACGGTGCGTACTCGCCAAGTAGAAGTCGAAATAGCGTGCTTTTGCCGGCGCCATTGGGGCCGATCAGACAATGGATTTCACCCGTTTCAACAGTTAGATTAACGTTGTTGGTTATGTGCAATCCTCCGAACGATTTGTTCAGGTTAATTGTTTGAAGTAGAGAGATCATTTTCTCCGTCCGATTTTGAACCTGACCTTAAGCAGTTGCAGAACCACTCCTTCCGGAGCGGTCAATACATTTACCAACAGCAGAACCCCCATGATAATGAGAGCGTATTGAGCGCCATTGACGGTCAAGGTTTGGAATAATATTAACGTCAAAAACGCTCCGACCAAGCTCGCGGTGATATCGCTCCGACCGCCTATTGCTACCCAAACAATCGGTAAGGCTGCGGAGGTCAAACTCATGCTGGAAGGCGTGATGTATTGTCCCCAACAGGTGTACAGCACCCCACTCAGGCTAGCTAACGCGCTTCCAATAACAAATGCACCTAATTGAAACTTGCGAACGTCATACCCGAGCATCTCGGCCCTCTCCGGATTCTCGCGGATGGCAACCAGAACATTCCCCCATCGGGAATTAACCAGGATTCTAATTCCAAAATAGACAAAGAGGAGAAGGCAAAGTACGACATAGTAGAATCCGGGGCCTGCTAACAGCACAATGTCTCCACCTGGCCAAGGAATGGTCAAGGCAGGCATGCCATTCATTCCGTTGAATCCGTTGAGCCGCGCTTGGCCAATGTGCCATTGCGGCCCGGCGGTCTGCGCCATGAATCGTTCCAACAAGATGCTGACCGCCAAAGTCACGATACCCAGAAACACTCCGTTGATGCGGCCGTAGAAAAGGAAGTAACCCAGAAGGGCGGCCGCGATAGCACCGAATAGGATCGAGGCACCAAGGGCATATAGCGTTATCCCGTTATCCGCACCAAAGTTGATGGTCAAAATTCCATAGGCGTAACCACCAATACCGAAAAAGGCTGTTTGCCCGAAACTCAACGTGCCGCTGTAACCCCACATCAGACAAAGACCGGCCGCCATGAATAGCCAAGTGAAGAAATAGGCGACATTTCCCGTGGTGTAATCATCGCTGAACATTGGGAACACGAACGCAATCACCAGGACGGCAGCAAACGGTATCCAAAATCCCAGGCCACGCCCGAGCGTCTGGGGTCCATTAACCCGAGACAAGCATTGGACCAGGGGCATGGTCATTTTTTTATTCGTCATGTGCGTTCCTTGAGCATCCATCCTGATAACCCTTTAGGAAGAAGCCGAATCACAAGAATGACAGCAACAAGAAGTGCAATCTGGCCGGTTAGCTGTCCCTGCCACGAAGTAAATAGCGCTTTGGTAATTCCTAGAACACCCGCTGCTGGCGCGGTACCAATAAAAATATCGGCGCCGCCGACCACCACGGTCACGAACGCTTCCAGGATAAACGTGCTACCCATGGTAGGAACCATCGTCATCGTCGGAGCGTAGAGGCCGCCGGTCAATCCCGCGAGTGCGGCGCCGAGCCCAAACGTAAGGCTGTAGATCGTGCGCGTCTTGACACCTAGCGCTTCGGCCATGTGTGGAACCTGAATGGTGGCTCGTGCCAGTATTCCAAACTGCGTTCGATTGACAAGGAACCAGAGGGCGAAGAGCAAGAGAAGAGCGGCAGCCATTAAAACCAGTCGATACCAAGAGTAGCTATAAGTACCCACAGTGAAGCTACCGAATGGTGTGCTGACGCCAGGGAAACTGGACCCGAGAAGGATTAGTATTCCCTGACTGAAGATCAGGCTGATACCCCACGTTGCTACGATCGTATCGAGAGGTCTCCCATAAAGCCTGCAAATAACCAGCCGCTCAACGATCATGCCGATTACGCCGGCTGCCAAACTTCCGAGGATAATCGCAGCCGGAAGCGGTAAGCCTGCTCGAACCGCCATAGCCGTTCCATAGGCGCCGAACATAATGAACTCACCGTGAGCCATATTAATGACTCCCATCATACCAAACACCACAGCTAGGCCGGTGGATGCCAGCACCAGAAATGCCGCCGCATCGCCGATCTGATAGAGAAATCCGAAAAGTGCGTTTCCGATATCCACAGCGTGGAATAATTCCAGGACCTAGCCCTCAAGAACGGCAAACTGAGCTAACATACGATTACAGATGAATCGTCGATTAAGGAACCTTCGGGGGTGGATTACTGGGAGTGTATTGAGTGTGCGGATTAGATTTTGTTAGATCCGCTCCAGCCTCACCCAACCAATACGGTTTAATATCCGGCCAAATTTTGGGAAACGAAATGGAGTGGTCATCGTTGACCTTTGCCAAATAAATCGTATGCGACATATGCTGACTTTTCGGGTCAATGGTAACTTTTCCTTCCGGTGCATCGAAACTAATGTCCCCTGTCGCGATGGCTTTGCGTATGTCGGGAATCTTGGTTGATCCGTTCGCTTTCTCCACCATTTCTTTGTAGAGATAAACAGCGAGGTAGGAATTTTCACCTTCCTGATTGATGTACGGCTCGTTCGGGAATTTTGTTTTCCAACGCTTGACGAAGTCCTTGCTTTCAGGCGTATCGATCTCCTCGATATAATTGGTCGTCACGTACATGTTCGCGAGCGTTGGTGGCTTGAAGCGCTTGTGTTCGTAGCCCTGACCTACATTGACTGAACTAGCCATGGGAAATTGTAGGCCGGCTGAGCGAGCCTGCTCGTAATAAGAGGACTGGGCGTTACCGACCAGCAATGTCACCACAAAATCGGGCTTGGCGGCCTGTATGTTCTTGATGGTCTGCGAGAATTGTGAAACACCCAAGGGTATAAATTCTTCTCCCACCATTTCACCACCGTTCTGTTTGACGATGTTCCTTACCCATTCCGCGGAGATCTGTCCGAAATTATAGTTCGCCGCGATGGTGTAGATCTTCTTCCCATATTTTTCCATCATCCATGGAATTAACGTGGAGAACTGTTGCTCCGGTACGGCACCCGTTACAATCATGTTGGCGTCGCAGACGCCTCCCTCATATTGATTGTTGTAGAAACAGAGCCCGTGCAGCTGGTCAACAATCGGTCTATAGGCTTCTCTAGAAGCGCTGCTGAAGCCCGCGAATACCACATCGGCTTTGTCTTTTTGTAAAACACGCCGCATGAATTCCTGATAGCGCGTGTTATCTGATTGGGTGTCGTAAATCACCAATTCGATTTGCCTTCCGGCGATTCCTCCCTTGGCATTGATTTCATCGGCGGCGAGTTGGATCCCATGCACTTTACATATCGTCGCTAGTGCGAAATCGCCCGATTGATCTTCTAGCACGCCAATTTTGACTGGACTGGCAGCCAGCGATGCAGCGATTAAGCAGCCGGAAAGGCCGAGCACGGCGCTGAATCGTACCGCGGCACGATGGCGAATTAAGGAAGTAAAACCGTTCGTTAAAGTATTCATGATGGAACCCATTCGAAGCGGACCTTGTGGGTCCGCTAGCGGAGTTGCACAAAAAGCATGTGGTATGCCAGCAAAAGGGCGTCGACCCAGTCTGGACGAGAGCCTCCGTATATTGTATGCAAAGTATCTTTTTTGGCAGAGCGAACGTTTTCCTGCTGGGCAAGGTGCTTAATTTGATCAACGCAGTCCCTGTTGCCGGGCCCGATCGAAAACGAAGTCAGGCTCTGCTGAAGCTAAACGTCAGGTGAAAGGGAAAGCGAATCTTGCTCAGGCGTCTTGGCTCCTCGCCCCTTATTCGCGTTGAACCCTGTGACACGAATTCCGCTCGGCTCGCATGTATACGGTATACAATATCGTTTCCAACCCTTATCTGGTTGACCGGTTCTGCACTGAAAGTGCTGGTTCGCATGCTCCTTTAGGAGCGCAGTGACTGGGTCCACGGAGGCAATTGGGAAGCCGTTAGGACTGACCTAGGCGGCTGCTGTGCCGCTTCCAAAATCCGAAGTCGTGGTCAGTGAGGAAACATCAAAAAATGAAAACGAGGAAAAACGAGGTTATCCGGGGTCACGTCTTGACAAACAAAATTCGCTCCACGCGTTTTACCTTTTTCGCCAAGGCCTTATCGGTTTCTAAACGTTTAGCCAAACGGCGAATCGCCATCGTCACCGCCGGGTATTGCATCCCGCCGGCTAGTTCGCCTAACTCGCGCAAGGTCTTGTCTGAATGCTTCCGGGCAAGATAAAGCCCGGCGCCCAGAGCCCCATTGCCATGACCAGCCGCAAGTTTCGCCCAATCCTGGCCCCACACCTCGCCGATGGTAGCGCTTATCGCCTTCCAGCTTACCGTTTCCCTGCGCGCCTTACGCAAGCCGGTCTGTTCCCGCCGGTTCCCTTTCAGCAACTTCTTCATCCGATTCACGAACTCGTCTGAGCCCAGAAGCAGCGTTGCCCTCAGCTCCTCCTTCCAATCAGTCTCCAGTTCCCCTAGGCCGGCTGCTTGTTCGAGTTCTCGCTGATACCTCTTCACACTCGCGCGATGCCCCATTAAGCCCAGCACCGTCTCGGTTGTCAACCATTCGGGTCTCTTCTCTTGGCCGCTATAATAACGATACGAGCTCCAAGGATACGTTCTCAGCCTCTCCAACCGCTCGGCGGCAAAGTCTGAAGCCTTGGCTCCTCGAGGTCGGTCGCGGTGTTCATGGCCACCCAAGTGGCGGACTCGGACCGGGTTAAGATGGATATATTTGTTGATCGTTAGCCCATGGCTAGCCCCATCATGCAAGATCGCTTTGAATCGCCCCTGAAATAGCGGACCGACCCGTTTATACTTCCGGTTAAACCAAATACTGTAGCCCACATTGAGCCATTGTATGGCCCGGCTCAGATTGGCTCGCGGCGTCTCAACCTGCAGATGATAATGATTGGGCATCAACACATAACCATGCACCTTTAGACCAAAACGCTCAGGCAACCTGGCAATGAGCCCGCCAAAGTGTTCGTAGGCAGAAGCACCGCGAAAAATCGCTCGCTTTTCTATCCCGCGATTGAGGACATGGTACCATCCTCCCTCAATATCCAGTCTAATCGGCCGCGCCATCGGTCACAGCTTTCCCCATTAGTAGCGCTAACGTCAAGGCTAATATGTTGCTTGTTAAGACGTGACCCCTACCGCTAGCCTGTGGTACGCCTGGACGTTAAGGCAGCCCGATATTCCTTGATAAACGCCGGGTTCCCTGGGCTGACCGCATATTGCCCTGCCGCCTTCTCCACCGGACCGTTGTCCTGGTCAATGATGAGCCGTTTTCCGTAGTCTGATTCGTCGCTCAGAATGACAATATTACGTTCGAAGCCGGGATGTATTTCACCATGAAGATCTCGTTTTCCGGCGGGATCAGAATCTCGTTACGGATCGGATAAATGGATGCCGACGCAAAAAAACAACGCCCTCGAAGCCTTTAAGAGCGAGGTTGCCGTCGGTGACCTGCCCCGTAGCTCATCAAGAAAAGACGGGAGCTAAGGCAATTTATCGGCTCGCAATGTTACCGGCTGTTTACTAACCTTCCAGACGTGCCAATCCGTTATAGAGAAGTTCTTGAATACATGCAGGGCTATCTAGCTGCGTACCCTTTAGGCTTTCAGGCTGATGAGACCGGTCAACGAAACATTGTCGCAGACAGAAACGGTTACCGTCTCGGAGAATCGGTAGATCTGGAGGTAGTCAAAGAAATGGTCAAAGGCGAAAACGAAGCCTTCACAAATAACATGCAGCGGAAAACTTTTCGCCAATTGATGGCCATGTTTGCTGCTGACGAGCCCAGATGAGAACGGGAAACAAAGGGTAAATCAAGAGATGATATAGTGACATAGTGATGTCATTATGCATGGTGTCAAATGACCACCTGCCCCTTTACGCCCAAGTCGAGAATGTGATCATCGACCGCATTTCCGACGGCTCATTGACTCCTGGTACTCGCCTGCCGTCTGAGGACGATCTGGTTCAGGAACACGCGGTCAGCCGAACGACCATTCGCGCAGCGATTCAAAGTTTGGTCCAGCGGGGTCTGGTTGAAATTCGGCGGGGCAAAGGGACGTTCGTGACGCACCCCAAGATCACCCAAGAGCTGACCGAGCTCACGGGTTTTGTCGAAGACATGCAGGCACTGGGGCGTCATGCCAAAGCCAAGGTCCTTGATCAACGGGTCGTCGCGGCCAACCAGATAGTGGCTCGCCAGCTGGCATTACCGCAGGGCACGCCCGTCGTGAGGATCCAGCGCGTCCGCCTGGCGGACGCCATCCCGCTCTCTTTCGACGAGACTTATCTCCCGAAACAACTGGGCGAGAAAGTGATGGCCGACAATCTCGAAACCGAGCCGATCTTCTCGTTGCTGGAACAAAAATACCGGACCCCGCTGGTAGAAGCCGAATACCGTCTGGAAGCTGTCTGCGCCGACTCCACGGTGGCCACAGCGCTCTGCATTGACCCGGGCAGTCCGATCTTTCTGATTGAGCGAACCTCCTATTCGATAGGGCATCGACCGGTCGACTACGAGAAGCTCCACTATCGGGGCGACCAGATTCGTTTCGTGACCCGATTGATGCGGCGGAAGCCAGTGCTGCGGAAAAGCGGTGCCCGCAAATGAATCCCGGGATGATTCTATTTTTGATCAGTTCCGATTCCGCCGTTCCCAACTTTTCTGTGCATGGTAATGAAGCCGTCTATAGCCAGGGGCCCGGAACCGCCCAAGACAAGGGCTGAGAGACAGACAAGGTATAGCAGGTCTACTTGGCAAATCAGTCAACAAACGGTATAGACATAGCGACATCACGATGTCACTATGTGCTTATGTCAACTCAGCCAATCAATCGCCTGTCGTTCTATAACCAGGTCGAAAACGTGGGTCTCCGCCAATGAACCCCGGAACTGAACTGTGGCTGTTTGCCGTGTCGCTCGGTGCTAGTGCCTTGGGTGGCATGCTCGGCATGGCGAGTGGCATCATCATCGTGCCTGTCTTGACACTGTGGGGCCACGTCGATATCCGCAGCGCCATCGGTGCCAGCATCGTCTCCGTTATAGCCTGCTCATGCAGCAGTGCCGCTCCCTTTCTAAAGGGGCGTCTGACGAATGTTCGCCTCGCGATCGTACTAGAGACCGCGACGACGGCGGGTGCTCTTAGTGGCGTTCTACTAGCGGGCACGATCCCAGCGCCGTATCTCTTCTTCATATTCGGCATCATCCTGCTGATCTCGGCCCAACAGATGCTGGTAAAGCGCGGTGATCCTGCTCTGGCGCCGATACAGTCTCTGACCCGCCGCTCGACCACGTGGCGACTGGATTCCAGTTACCCAGATCGCGCGCTCGGCCGCGATGTCGCTTATCGAGTGCAACGCCTGCGAATGGGCATGGTCCTGATGTACGTTGCCGGTCTGATCTCGGCCCTTCTGGGTATCGGCAGTGGTGTTCTCAAGGTTCCGGCCATGGACACGGCGTTGCGCCTGCCAATTAAGGTTTCGTCGGCAACCTCGAACTTCATGATCTCCGTGACCGCAGCAGCCAGCGCGGGCGCATATTTTGTCCGAGGCGATATCGTTGCTCCAGTCGCCGGTCCGGTTGCCTTGGGATCGGTGGTTGGCGCGATCCTGGGAGCCCGTCTCCTCATGTCCATTTCGAACGAAAGAGTTCGCCTGCTGTTTGTGGTAGTCCTGGTCGCTCTGGCGACGCAGATGTTCGTGGCCGCCTTTGGCAGAGATTTGTTCCGGGGGATAGCGTGAGCGCGGGACGGTGAAATCGATCCGGATAGAATCGCTTCTGGCGCGCGTATTGACCGTCGGAACCTGGCTGGCAGCAATCGTGATTGCTGCCGGGCTGGTGCTGTCATGGTTCCATCAGCGAACGCCATTTCTCACTGGCGCACAGATAGTCATCGCCGGGATCGGGTTATTCGTTTTGCTGCCGATCCTGCGCGTGATCCTGATGCTGATCTTCTTTGCGAAGGAGCGTGATCACAAATTTGCTGCTGCCGCCGCCGTGGTCCTCTTAATCCTATTTGCAGGTTTCGCGGTCGGCATCCTGGCCAAATAATGACGACTCCGCTGCGGTCGTCGAGAGAGGAGCATCTGATCAACTAGAACGTTATTTGCTTTGGAAAAAAGATTTTCTGGCAGATAGCATCTCACTCTGCTTTGGTACGTACCGACAGACTCTGGTTCCCCTTTTTTCATGAAAACCTTTACATCACATTGCATATTGCCATTCAGGATCGGTTTTGCTGCGGTCGCTATTTTGCTTTTGAATTCGACTAGCAGTTTGTCTGTTAATGCCGCTGAAGGAAAAAAACTGACGGTTGGATTAACGGTGCCGACCCTGGTGAATCCGTTCTTCGTGGGGATGGACCGCGGGGTCAGAGATCGTTGCGGAGACCTAGGATTTAATGTGATCGCACCGAACGCAAACAACGACATGGCGACTCAGATCAATCAGATGGAGGATCTGATTACAAAGAAGGTCGATGTCATTATTATCTGCCCCATCAACGCGGACGCCGTTGTTCCCGCGGTGAAGAAAGCCAACGCTGCGAAGATTCCGGTGCTGGCCTTGGATCGCGGCTCGACGGCGGGTGACTTGGCGGTGTTCATCGAAAGCAATAATGTCGACATGGGGCAAAAAGGCGCGGACTGGATTGCAGATCATCTGAAGGAGCGGTACGGAGAGGCCAAAGGCAACGTCGTGGATCTGCAGGGGTTGCGCGGGACGACAGCTGCCGAGAGCCGCGAAAAAGGCTTTACCGAAGAGATAAAAAAATATCCCAATATTCACTTGGTCGCGAGCCAAGCGGCAGATTTTGATCAGGAAAAAGCGCTGAATCTTACCACTGACATCTTACAGGCGAATTCCAAGGTGGACGCCATCTTTTGTGCGAACGACGACAACGCGGTAGGCGCTATTAAAGCGGTTCAAGCGATGAAACGATTCCAACCCGTCGGGGCAAAGAATCATATTTTTGTGATCGGCATTGACGGCACCGCTCAAGCGTTGGAAGACATTCGCAATGGCACGCTCGATGCCACGATTTCGCAAAACCCGGTCAAGATGGCTAGTAAAGCGGTCGACTTTGCTAAACAGATTTCAGAGGGCGAAAAGCTGGAGCAACACGTATTTTATCCGAGTATGCTTCTGGACAAATCCACCATCGACTCGCCCGAAGCCAAAGCTTATGGCCTTTGGGGCGATATGATGGCGCAGAAGCAATAATTAGCGGGTAACTTTGAGGCTAATTTGGGCTGGGAGTCAGTGCATCTCTTGAGATTATGCTACTGAAGATGCGCGGAATCCGGAAGGCGTTCGGGCAGCATGTCGCCCTGTCAAACGTCGACTTGGATCTGAGCGCGGGTGAAGTGCTTGGCATCGTGGGTGAGAATGGCGCCGGAAAATCCACTCTCATCAAAGCATTGGCCGGGGCGCATGCTCTAGATGCCGGCACGATCGAAATTGACGAAAAGCCCATCGTTTTTCATTCCCCAGCCGAGAGCATCGCGGCTGGAGTCGCGGTCATTTATCAGGAGTTAACCATTATTCCTGGGATGACCGTAGCTGAGAATGTGTTTCTCGGCGCCGTGCCCAGGGGCCACTTAGGTACGGTCGACCGAGCAACCATGAATCGACGCGCAACCGAGCTGCTGGAGAGTTTGGGGTTGCGCTTGGATCCCAATACCCAGGGACAGGCGCTCGCGCCCGGTTATCAACAGATGCTCGAGATCGCGCGGGCCGTGAATCGTCAAGCCCGGATCGTTTTGATGGACGAACCAAGCTCCTACTTGAGTGAGGCCGAAGTAGCGCGTCTCTATGAATTTATCGGGCGTCTCAAACAACAAAAAATTGGCCTCATCTATATCTCGCATCATTTGGAAGAGATCTTCAAGATCTGCGATTCTGTTATGGTCCTTCGTGACGGCAAAACGGTCGCGGGTCGCCCGGTCAAAGAGTGGACCAGCCAATCGTTAGTTGAGTCGATGGTCAACCGCTCCATCGAACAGTTTTATCCCTATAAGCCACGCACCCTCGGCGACGTCGTCCTCTCGGTCGAGAACGCCGAAGTACCGCCTCGACTGCAAGACGTTTCGTTTTCGCTGAAGCGCGGCGAGATTCTCGGAATCGCCGGAGTCGTCGGCAGCGGCAGAAGCGAGCTGCTTAGAGCAATCTTTGGTGCGACGCCGATGTCGCGTGGTCGTGTCTTCTGGAAAGGAAAGCCATTCGTCTCCCGAAGTCCTGGTCATTCTATCCACCAAGGGTTCGTTATGATTCCTGAGGACCGCAAACTCGAAGGTTTGATGCTTGACCACACCATTGAGAGCAACATGGTCCTTTCGGTCTTTAACCGACTGGCACGCTTTGGTTTCGTAGATGCAGGCAAAAAGAAAGCGCTAACCAAGAAAGGGATCGAACGCTTCAACATTGTTTGTCGGGGACCGTTCACCTTGATTCGCCAATTGTCTGGGGGCAATCAGCAAAAGGTCATTCTTGCTCGAGCCACGGCGTCCGAACCTGAGATCTATCTTATGGATGAACCCACGCGGGGTGTCGACATCGGCGCTAAAGTGGAAATTTATAACTCAATCATTCAATTAGCTGAACGGGGCTGTTCGATCATTCTGGTCTCTTCCGAACTGCCCGAATTGTTAGGAATGTCAGACCGGATTCTGGTGCTTAACGCGGGGCGGGTGGTTGCCGATCTACCTCGGGAAGAAGCGACGCACGAACATATCCTGCACCTGAGCACTGAAGAAAATCCGCCTGCGGAGATTGTCCGTCACGGCAAAATCGATCGTCAAGCCATCTCACGAACCCTCGGCGTTTGACCAATTCGAACGATTGTTCATGGAAACTACTGCTACTAAAAGTCTGGAATCAGCCGTTCAGGCCCCTTGGGGAAGCCGCCTGCTGCATTTCGCCAGCCGGTTCACCGTCCTCATTGCGTTGCTTTTACTCATTGCTACTTTCAGCATTCTCTCCCCTGATTTCCTCCAGTTTGATAACTGGTCCAATATCATACTACAAAGTGCTACCCTCGGGATTGCGGCCACTGGTGCGACCCTGGTTATTATCATTGCCGGTATCGATCTTTCGGTTGGGTCAGTGATCGCATTGGCTGGAATTTTAGCTGCCGGATTGATGGTCCACCAGCATCTGCCGGGGTGGTTGGGCTGGGTCGTCTGCTTGGCGGTGGGCGGATTAGTCGGACTTTTTAACGGGCTTTCAATCTCCTGTCTCGGTCTGTCTGCTTTCATTGCGACTCTGTCGACGCTGGCAATGGGTCGAGGTTTGACCTTGGCTTATTGCAATGGCCAAACGATCTATAACTTACCGGACAGCTTCAGCTATTTAGGAAGCGGATCATTCCTTGGCATTCCGGTGCCGATTTACATCACTCTGCTTGTCTTCATCGTGATGCATTTCCTGCTTTCCCAAACTGTCTTTGGCCACGAAGTCTACGCCATCGGCGGAAACCGGGAAGCGGCCCGTCTAGCCGGTATTAACGTGAGAAGGGTGGAGACGCTAGTCTATGTTGCAGCCGGAACATTGAGCGGGCTCGCTAGTATCGTGTTGACCGGAAGACTAACTGCGGCGCTTCCATCCTCGGCCACCGGCTTTGAGTTGGATGTAATTGCTGCGGTTGTTATCGGTGGTGCCTCGCTGTTTGGCGGTCGAGGTTCCATGGTCGGGACCTTCTTCGGGGTATTAACCATCGGCGTTCTACGCAACGGATTGACCCTGATGAATGTCTCGCCCTTTTGGGTTCAATTTGTGCAGGGAGCCGTCATCTTTGTGGCCGTATTGCTGGATGCATTAGGTCAACGTCATCGACGAGCACACGGTTAATCACCGAAAACTCCAGTAGACCGGCATCATCCTGTCCGTTGCGAAAGCGATCTGGTTTTTCTCTTATCGGAGACTGCGTCCAAAATGGGACTCATGCGACTATGGGACTAATGGGTCGCTGTTATCCGGAGAGGTGGCCCTCGATGAGCCCTTCGCTATTAGTAGCTATTGGCTATTCACGAGCTGCGGTGATCGCCCGGCCGAATAGGTGCACGAGAGCAGCACTCCATACTCATAGCTTCTTTGGCGCATAAATCATTGATGCTGAGCCATGCACCCGGCGTGATTCGAACACACAACCTTCTGATCCGTAGTCAGATGCTCTATCCAGTTGAGCTACGGGTGCGAAACAGGATGGGAAGCGTAGCGCTCGAGGAGAGAAAGTCAAGGGGAACGAAGTCTCGGCAAAGGCGCAACGAACGCAAAGGTAAGCCGTTCCTGAAATTTCGTTTATCGATAAGCCAGAATCCCTGTCCCAAGCAGGAATTCTGAGCCCAATCCGGTGGAAAATCGAGACTGGTTTGGGACTGCTATTTTCCGTTCCCAAATTGGCTGTAGAGATCCTTCGTGAGTTTATGTAGGGCGTCATCCGCTTGTGAGCCGCTAATGTTGGTCATCATAACGAAGCCGAAATCCGAACCGGGCCAGAAAACAGCCGTAGCTAGGTTCAATGTGTTCGACCCGGTGTGAGTGATTACGGGCTCCGGGCACCAATCCGTTTTAACTTTTCCCCTGATCCCCGGAACTACGGCGGACAGGCAGGGCGGGGCCGTCTTTTGGATTAACCCGGGGTTGAAACCCCGGGCTGAGTCCTTTAATCCCTTCGGGATAGATTCGACTTATCGCAATGCGGTGCTTCCGACATTTTGTCTCACGCGATACCGATCTTTTCGCGAGCTAATGCATCGCTTATGGCGACCGCCAGATCACTGCGAACTTGCGCCCAATCTCGATAGCGATCGGTCCAAGCGCGTAATTGGAACGTAATGGCGCCGGCGGTGAAGCTGACCACGTAGACCTGTGCCGCCGGTTCTTTGGCGATGCCCGGCTGATTAGTAGCCACCGATTTGAGCAGGTCAACGATCCGCTGAGAATCTGTACCCGGAACGATATTGACGGAAACTTCGACGGCTCGCGCTCGATCCGAGAAAGTCCAATTCGTCACTTGATTCGAAATCAGCGATCCATTCGGCACGATAATTTCTGAGCCGTCCGCAGTCCGTATCACACAGGCCCGGATACCAATTCGGCGCACTTCCCCCAAGGTCCCGCCGATCTCGATGACATCTCCAATTTTAATCGGACGCTCGAAGAGTAAGATCAGGCCGGAGACAAAATTGTTGATCACATTTTGCAGGCCGAATCCTACTCCGACACTGAATGCTCCAGCCAAGATAGTAATCTTGGTCAGATCAATCCCTAGCGCACCCAAGGCGACAAAAAAACCGACGAGCAAAATTGAATAATGCAGCATGGTTGAGATCGCGTACGGGAGTCCGCGCTCCAGGCGGAAATGCTGGTACACATCTTCTTCCAACAAAAAGCGCAGGAATTTCGAGACCAGGAACGATGCCCATACGGCCAGGGCAAAACCGAGGATTCGCCCTAGCGAGATGCTCAGCGAACCGATAGCGACGTTGGCATTCAATGCCTCCCCGAGTCTCTGCAACAGCGGGTTGCGTAGACCGAAGAAGTTCAACATCAAATTCAACCAAAACAGGAAGGCAAGAAACTCCAGGACGCCGCAGGTTCGCCGGTGCAGCATTTCGCGGTGAAGTTGGACCCCGCGCAAAGCGGCCAACGGCCGGACCTGCAAAAGGAGGATAATTAAGCCCTCGAGAACTCTGATTACGACGTAGAGCATCGCGGCCAGAAAGACGCTCCGGATGTAGCAAATACCTAAAAGGTTCCCCAAATTAATGTAGCCCAAAACGTTGGCCAGGATCGCAACGGGAAACACGATCAATCCAATTCTAGCCACGATGCGCAGCGCATACGAAAAGCGTTTAGTCGTTCCGGCTTGGGTTACCGCCAACTTCCCACTGCGAAGCAACCAAACGAGAAAGAGAAATCCTCCGAAGGCTTGCAACAAAAAAAAGAACCGGGCTAGAGCTGGTAACGATGCCGTCAGCTCACGCAAATCGCCGACCAGAAACATACCGATCAACGCATAAAGGATCGGAAACAGATCCCGATGGATTAACCGTCGCAGAATCAGCATGGTCGGAATCAAGGCCGTCGCTCCCAGGACCACCTGGATCCAGCGCGGCGCTTGCAGGTAGACGCTCGGAATCAGTAACGCTGACAGGACGAATGCCGTGGAGATCGGTAAATCAAGAATCGTGACCGCCCGCTGTAACGCCGGGTTAGCCTCACTCAGTTTGCGTACCCGGCTCCGCAGCCATTGAATAAGAATCGCGCACAGCGCGATGAAGACGACGTGAAGAATGAAAGAGGAAGGAAGTCGCTGAGCGAAGGCAGTGCTAGCGCCCCATTGCGAAGCTAAGGTTTCGCCGCTCTGCGTTTTCCATTCGTTGGTTAAAGTGCCTGGAGCCGTCCAGATCGGTTGGCCGTCTCGCACCAACAAATCTTTCAGGGCTTGGCTTTGCGCCCGGGCAATCGTGCCAACCGCACTTCGAATCCGAGCATCTTCCAGTAAGAGGTCGCTTTGTAAGGTCAAAACCCGAGCCCGATCAGATTCCGCTCCTTGTTGGGCTTTGGTGATCTCCCCGGCCACACTTTGGACCCGCTGTAAGACCGCGGGCGGGATATCCACCTGCGGCCCGGATTGAAGGGTAGTTTGCCAGACCTGATTCATCTGGCTGAGATGAGTGATTTCAGTCTCTAGATTTGATGCCCGCTGGACCAGGTCCTGTTCGGCGTTCGCCAGGTTATCCCCAAAGGTCTGCCAGGTCGTTCGCAGCCGGAAAAGCAGGTCGAGAGATGGGTTTGCGGCTAGAATCCGGTTATCCTCAGTCATCCTGGCTTTTATCTCAGTCGTCAGGTTAGAAAGACCGCTAACCGTGGAGTCCAGAGTGGCTTTATCTTTAGCGGTGTCTTCGTCAATTTGATGCAACTCGGCAAAGGCCGCCTCCGCTTCCGAAGAAACTTTTGCCAAAGGTATGGGCGTCGGTGCAGCAACCGCCGGTGACGGAGAAGATGTTGGGGTTGGCGACGCGTCTTGAGCGCGGACGGGAGGGCTGCCAGTGACAAAGGTGATCGTTAGCAATGCGGCAAGGAGGATCGGCAGCTTACGGGTAAAACGCATGAGGAAGGGTGGAATTACAAATGACAAATGACAGATGACAAATCGCAGCAGAGCTGCGTTTCTCAAGGGGAGGAACCAGAAGGGAAACCGCGAATCATGAAGGTCTAGTCCGGCGGCTGCCGGACTAAGAAACGGCTCCGTAGGAGCCAGATCTTTATAGTTGGCGACGCCATGGGATCCCATTTTTGGTTCGATCGATACCTGCTCTCCGCATTACAACCGGGCATGAAAGAACGACACCCGGCGTTGCCGACGGTGGGATATGGAGACGTCGCTCCGCAATCCACCTTAGGGGAGAATCGTCGCAGGCATCACCATGATAATGGGTATTGCCATCTTCGGATCTTTGACGGCCGTAATTACAAGTTTGGTGCTCGAACCCACGAAAGAGACAAACGATCCGATTCTAGCGAAACTCGAAAAGATAGAAGAAGAGCTGGCGAGGCTTAGGAGCTGCCTGGGAAAAGAGTGATAAGAACAAAATCTCACGCAAAGGCGGCAAAGATAAAACGAAGATTTGGAATAGCCGCGAAAAGGCACAAAAAGCACAAAAGGGAGGATTTAAAATTTTGTTAAACGGACCTTCACTGCGGCGCTAATGGAACGATTGATACTTTCTGCCTCGATGTCTGCCACACCACACTCGTCTTACGATTCAGTTTTTTGAGCCTTTTGTGCCTTTTCGCGGCTATCTCGACTCTTGGCTTTCCTTTGCGTCTTCGCGTCTTTGCGTGAGATTTGGCTTATCCATGCGTTACCTGGTCAAAGCGCGCGTTAAACCCGACCGTGAATCCGCTCTGACGCAAGCGATCGATGAAAAGACATTGGGCCAAAGGTCAATCGCCGGTGATGAATATCTCTGGGATATGGAACACGCCCGAGTTGCTGCTGATCATGTGATCACCTGGGTCGAAGTCTGTTTCTGTGCTATCCCGCTCGCGGAAGAGCGGCCTTACTGGGAACAATATTTTGAGCTTCTCAGCGTCAAGGATGCGCATGCTCGCAAGAATTGCCGTGACCTGAACGGTCAGAAAGCTTGGGCCTGCACAGATTGTGATTGCACGCAGAAATTGGAAGAATGGCTGAGTAATCAGGGTGACCCTTTTCTTCCCAAACTGAAGGCGATTACCGGCATCTAGTGAGAGAGTGGCGTGTCGGCGTGTCGGCGTGTCGGCGTATCGGCGTGCACGCGTCCCGTAGGGACGGTATGATGGGATTCGATCAAACAGGAGCCGGCTCTAGTCACCTTTTAGCCTTCACTGTTCACCCTCCACCTGGGTGTGTCGGATTTTACCCGCCGCGGCTGGTTATATATCGTAGCCCAGGGCTATTACGGTCTTGAGCCGCTTCGCGGCAAAACCCGACAGGCAGCTGGGGTGAGTCCGCGAAGCCTAGGGGCTAACGGGTTAGCTCTCGGATCCGCGGTGTCCGGGTTCCTTCCCAGCTCAACTCGAAGTGGGCGCCTTGCCGCACTTCTTTGACCAGAGCGGGACGGAAACACGCGATACATTCACCGCCAGGATGTCGTACGCTTCGGTAAAGAATGCCGTTCGACCCATTCTGCAGAAGGGTTACTGCCAACCGTTGCGATACTTCGTAACTATTGGGGTCATGGTAAGGAACGAACTCGCGGTTAGGCGGCCGGAGATCGTGAAATTCAGCCCAGAACCGGGCCACATATTCCCGGTACTGGACCCGGGTCTCAAAAACGCCGACTTCGGCTAACTCGTTGGTTTTGTGATAAGCAATCTCGGTCTGGGCTGTCTCTAACTCGAACGCGGCGTACCACGCACCGCGGCTTGAATCGTTGAACCGGCCGCCATCCGGTCGCGGATGGCAAAAGGCTGCCATCACCACGGTGGCATTTGGACCAAAGACCCATTCGTCTTTTGGAATGCCATATAGGATACCGAGCTCATGCGAAACGCGATCATTAGTCCATGCCTCAAGCTCGAAAACAGCTTCTAGATCCTCGGGAGAGCTCACCTGATCCAGAATCCCGATAGGCGGATAGCGGCTCGGAATCAGCCGATGGGTCACCTGTCCATGTAAGCGGCTTAAGCCGACGTCCTTTAATTCCATCCGCCTCGTCTGCTATCGAGTAGTCTGCGAACGTTCTCCAAACCGCCAATCCCGGCGGCGGTTACGAACTCGAGCGCCGATTTCCCGCCGAACAACGGATTGTTATTCGGCAGTTTCATCCAACGATCGGCAAAATCGGGATAGAGGATATGCAGCGCTTTGTAGATACCGATGACCAGGGAAATTCGCAGCAAAGTGTCGTAGGAAAGGACCGAAACTTTACCGTTTTGATAATTGTAGAGAGTCGATCGAGCCGGCCAACCCAAAAGCCCGCGTTGCTCCTCAAAACTGAGATCCCACGCCTGCGCGATATTGAGAAAGGTCCGCATGGCCGGGCCGGAGAGCCGGGCGCGGACCTCTGGTTTAGCGCGATCGGCGAATGGGGTGACCCGCACGTCCATTGCGTCGGGTTCGTCGGAATGATGTGGTTTGTACATCGCTAGAAATCCATTCTTGGACAAAGATGCCACATTTGGACGCGCTTGTCTAGCGAGGGCGCCAAAGCAGAGCGTAGTACATCGGCAGTGGCAAGCGCTGGGTGCGGCGCCGGTAGTTGACTTAGTGGACCGAGTGGAAGTTATCGGCAGTGGCGCGGGTTGTGGGAACAATCAGTGGTCGCTCTTCGCTGGGAGGCTCTGGGCGCTGGACACACAGTTGCCGTAATCGGTGGAAGTGAATTGGGTTTCTGAGCAGGCGTAGAACGGCCAGTTGTCAGGGGTGATGGGCGACGGGGCCGATGCCGCATAGTGGCCAGCAAAAAGTTGGCGAACGCCACGGTCTGAATGGATAGCAGCCGCTAACGACTGGAGATTTGCGGCCGAAAAAGCGTTATAACCGTAAGCCGTCGAGAAGCGGTACTCGAGAGCCCACTTCGGATCGGGACCATTTTTCGCCAAATCCAAGTAATAGGTGGCAATGTCGGAGACTTGGCCGGTACCGACCTGATACTGCAGAACCGAAAAGGCCGGGTTATTTCCAAAGATCGGGCTTATGGCCGGTGTGATCCTAAATGCGATCGGCGACGTGTTATCGCCTGGGCTGAGGACGCGGAAATCGTCCATATGGGTGTGCCCGGCGAGCGCGAGTTGCACAATGTTTCCATATGTCTTCATCAGCTGGAGGAATTGATCGAAATACCGGCTCTGCCAAAATTCAATCGCTGCTTTGCCGGTACCAGCATGGGCCGACTTGTAGGAGTCGATTCCCGGTGGGATATGCATCACCAGAATGACCTTGTTCCCCGAGATCTTAGCGCGATAAAGCTGCCAGGCGAGCCAGCGAATTTCGGCGTCCCCTGCTTCCGCAGAGTCGGGCTGGAAAATGGCATGGGAACGGGACCACAATACGGTGTTAAGAACTAAGATCTCCTGGTTGGCTAATGTCGGATGAGGTAATTCATAAAAGCCCGCGACCCGAAAATCGGCGGCTGCGTCCGGGTGATTTTTCAAAACCTCAAGAGAATCGGCAAGCTGACCAAGAAAGGGACCACCCGGATCGACGCGGTAGTCGCCGGACGGTGAGTCGTCGTTTCCCAGAGCGAAGTAAACCGGAACTCGCAGAGTAGTCTGGAGAGTGTGCACGACGAAAAGAGCGGTTTTTGTAGCGAAGCCGGCAAACTGATCCGAAGTGCCGCCAACGCCGAGAAACGCCTGCTCAAAATTGTGCCGTAGATAGTCCCCGGTCGCGACAACGAAATCGACCGAACTCTGCGCGGCAGCCGCAGAAAGCGTGGATTTTATCAAAGGATAGTTCGGATCATTAGGAGTACGAGCGTAACCGACCTGTTTGGATGAAGAAAAAATGGTTTCCCAATCAGACACCGGAGCTTCAATCAGCCTCTTAACGATATCAGGATCGGCCAACGGATCGAAATGCAGATCGGAAATAAGGAGAGCAGTTCCAGGGGGCGCCGGTGGTGAAAGTGCTAGAACAGTCTGCACACCGGGCCACCATAAGAATCCGGCGATGGCGATAACAAAAGAACCGATCTGGTTCATGATCATGTCATCTTAGCCGAAAATGATTGACCTGCGCACGCACGAAGAGCGGTAAGATGCAGAGACAGACACCACTAATCGGCATGGAGAAATCTGCTCATAGAATAAACTACGACGCCCGGATGCTAAATGAGATCCCAGTGGTAGTTGCGGTGGTTGAAGCAGGCTCGTTCGTGGGAGCGGGAAAGGCTCTGGGTTTGAGCCAATCAGGAGTCAGTCGAGCGATCCAACGTTTGGAAAAACGCCTGGGCGCTCGGCTTTTCGAGCGTAACCCCAAGGTCATTCGCTTAACCGAGACCGGAAGGAAGTTCTATGAAGAGTTAGTTCCGCTAATGACTAGGCTGGAAGAAGCGGCGGAAAACGCCGTGCTGCCTGCGACAACCGTTCGCGGCCGGCTGCGGGTCAATGTTGATCCTACTTTTGCTCGTTTGGTTCTGGTCCCTCGGCTAGAAGCCTTTCTGGCAGCGTACCCAGATCTTCAAGTCGAGTTGGTGATCAGAGATGCGATCGGAGACCTGGTCGGAGAAGGGTTCAATGCTGCGGTGCGCTTCGGCGAACCGGCGCCATCTTCTTTGATCATCCGCCGACTGCTCCAAGTCCGGGTCTTGACCTGTGCTTCGCCGCGTTACCTTAACCGTCGCGACAGGCCCGAGTCACCCCGTGATCTGGCAAAAGATAAGCACGAATGCCTTCTCTTTCGCGACCCGGCGACAGGGACGCCATTTCCCTGGGAATTTCATCACGGAAAGAAAATTATCACCGTGCCGGTGACGGGGCGATTGATCTTGAACGACGCATTAACCCATCTGGAAGCCTGCGTGAGCGGGATGGGTGTTGCCCAAGTTTTCGAGCTGGGAATCGAGGCTCTCCTAAAACGTGGCAAGCTGGTCAACCTTTTCCCGGATTGGTCAGACGAACATTTTCCGCTCTACATTTACCACACATCTCGCCATTTCGTGCCGGCTAAGCTGCGCGTATTTCTTGATTTTCTCGGGACGCTGGCGCGGGACAGGAGTTAGGAGCTGGAATCTAGGAGCTAGGAGGTGGCGATCAGGGGCGCGAAGGAGCGATAAACCAGTTTCACGGAACGTTTTTTACAGAAGGTAACGAAGGCAACGAAGGGGTTACGGAAACTCCGGCAACAGAACCGGGGGGGACGGGTCCCTTCGTTAACTTCGTTATCTTCTGTGAAAATTAATCTTCGGGGGTTAGGGTCTTCGTGCCCTTTTGTAACGGATGATGACCAGCGATCATCCTTAAAATGTCTACAATGCGTTTTTGACTGGATAAAAATCAGGCTAGGGTTTCGCCATGAAGAACGCAGATCGACGCATCGCGCTGGTCACCGGCGGCAACCGCGGTTTGGGACTGCAGACAGCACGTGAATTGATTGGCCAAGACATTCACGTAATTCTCGGGTGCAGAGACTATAAGAAGGGAGAAACCGTCGCTCAAGGATTGCGAGAAGAAGGGTATCAAGTTGAAGCGCTTGAGTTGGACGTTGCCAATCAGGGTACCCATCAGGCTGCTTATGACTATCTGGAGAAGGAATATGGCCGGCTAGATATCCTCATTAATAATGCGGCCATTTGGAAGGAAAGCACTACTTCAAGCAGCCCGCTTCCGGACGGCAATCAAACTAGCACCCTACCTTCGGAAATTCTGCGGGAGACATTTGAGACAAACTTTTTTGGGACCGTGGCCCTTACTCAAAAACTCTTGCTGCTGCTCCGTAAATCGCCCGCGGGCCGGATTGTGAATGTCTCAAGCATCATGGGATCTCTGACTCTCCAATCGGACCCGAAATCGCCGATCTATCCACACAAGGTGTTCGCTTATGATACATCAAAGGCGGCTCTAAACTCATTCACGATCCATCTCGCACACGAACTCCGAGATACCCCGATCAAAGTGAATTCGGCTCATCCTGGCTGGGTGCGAACAGAGATGGGCGGTGAAGGAGCAGATCTTGATATTTCTGAGGGCGGCAAGACCAGCGCCTGGCTGGCTACTCTGTCCGAAGATGGACCGACCGGGGGTTATTTCCATATGGGCGAAGCCTTGCCGTGGTAAATGCAAAACAATATCACCGGGTATATTCAATGATTCCCGCGGCTCGGCCATGCTGCTTCACGCTCGGTCGAGTCCAATCAGGGAGGTTCGACGATAAGGCTCTTTCCAAGTTTTGGAGCCTCGCCCTACCGACGTCGTACCCTCTTGAGAGTGTGGCCACGTATTGGACAAAACGTTGCAGGCCTTAGTCGGTGCATCGATCGTGACGAGTGGTCAGGTTGACAATTCGTGAGGCTCGCCGTTCGCTGGATTCGGATGCAGTTTGGACAATTTTGGAGCCGGTGATTCGCGCGGGAGAAACGTACGCTTTACCTCGTGATTGGACTCGTGAAGCCGCTCTGGCTTACTGGTTCTCAGACGGTCATTCGGTTTTTGTTGCTGACGATAGTGGACAGGTCGTCGGGACGTACTTCCTGCATCCGAATCAAAAAGGCGCCGGATCCCACGTGGCAAATTGTGGGTATATCACAGCTGCAGCAGCTTCAGGCCGGGGAATAGCCCGCCAAATGTGCATCCATTCACTCGAATATGCCAAAAGCCGCGGATTTCGTGCGATGCAATTCAATTTCGTGGTAAAGACCAACGAAAGAGCAGTTCGCCTGTGGGAGAGTCTCGGGTTCAATATTGTCGGGACTCTATCGGAAGCGTTCCTTCATCCCGTCCACGGTTACACCGATGCGTATGTGATGTATCGGAAGTTGTGAGGAGTCTGCCCGGCTATTTCTTGATTGCTTCCACAAAAACCTCAAGCGCATCTCGCAGCAGAACTGCCAGACTCGCATCGGCAACAATTTCCTTGGCATCAAGAGATCGACCCAGCAGAGGCAAAGTGAGGGATGCCGCATTGATCAAGCGAGCGGACATCGTGGACAAGATTAGTCGGAGTTGAGCGGGAGCATCTACCGCGCGCGGTGACGTCTGAATCAGAGCGATCGGTTTACCAGGAAATTCGTGGCTACTGACAAGCCAATCCAATGCGTTCTTTAATGACCCGGGAACTCCGCGCGCGTACTCTGGGGACGAAATCAAGAGGCCGTCGGCTAACTCAATCTCGCGACGGAGCGCTCTTATGATATCGGGTGGATCGTCGTTATCCAGATCGGGATTGAAGGCGGGGAGATCAGCAATACCAGCATAGAGAAAGATCTCCGTGTCCCCTGGTGCAAGCGTGCTTGCTGCGCGCAAAACCGCGGTGTTGACAGAAACCGCACGCAAGCTGCCGGAGATCGCTAATAGCCGTATCGTGGCCACGAGTTGCACTATCTTAGGAGTACAAGGAGTTCAAGGAGTACGAGGAGTCCAAGAAGAGGAGGCAGGAGGCGCTGGGTATATAGCGAGTGCCTTGGCGGACCCTCCGCTCCTGGCTCCTCTCCCTCGCTTCATCCCTTGGAATAAACCAAATGCGATCGAGTCAATATGATTGAAACGATTGAATGCTCCGTCACAAAGTTGGAAGTCCTCAATCGTGCAAATTATCGACTTGATGTTGAGTTCAATTAAGGAGGCAAACCGCATTGGATCTCCCAATGCGTTGCATATGAAAACGATACGTTTATCTCGTTGGGTCATGGCAGCAGCCGCTGCCGCTTTGTTGCCGATCCCCGTCCAAGCTTGGGGAGGCCATGGTGGGGGAGGATTCGGTGGACACGGCTTTTCCCATCACTTCGGGTCATTTCACAGCTTCGGTGATCACCATCATTTCTTTCATGATGGTTTCTTTCGGGACCATCGGAGGTTTTTTGTGGGTTTTGATTTTGTTGGTTTCGGATTCCCGTACTGGTGGTATCCGGACTACTACTACTATGGGTACTACGGAGATCCGTACACCGATTCCGACGATTCGCAGGCCTACGATTACCGATATTGGTACGGTCTAGCTTCAGCGGTGCAAACCAAACTGGCAGGTCTGGGATACTATCATGGACCTATCGACGGTGTGATTAGCCTTCGCTGCCAAGAATCCATCAAGGCTTTTCAACGCGCTGAACGTCAACCGGCCACCGGCCTAATTAATCCGGCGTTGTTGAAAGCATTGCAGTTACCCGCGGTGCCGCACATGGCGTGAGAAACATATCGCCGCGAAAAGGCTCTGCCCGCAAAGTTTCGCGTAGCGATGCAGGCTGGCCAGGAAAACCGCAAAAGAAGGAACAAAGACTTTTCACAGAAGATAACGAAGGCTTCGACGACACGACTGGGCTCGTGGAATGTCCTGAGCTCAGCTGAACGGAAACGAAGATCTGGCGCTTTTAGATCTGTACCGTTCGACAGACCTTCTCTTTCGTTATCTTCTTTTCCTTCCGTAAAAAATTCGGTACGACCGGCCCGCTCGACTTCTCTCTTTTGAGATCTTAGCGCTCTGGTGGTGCGATCTTTCTTGCCACTAACACAATTAATTCTTCCGATTCGTCAGTCTCATTCCGAGGCCGTTTGGGGAACGCCTTATGTTCTATCTCAAAATGCCGTTCTCCGAGGAAAGCGAAGAGCTGGCGATTATCTTTTAAACCGCGTTCCGAAAATAAGGAGTGGTTTCCTCGATACGGTAGATTCAGGATGATAAGCTGGCCGTCCGGCTTCAGGAATTTCGCGAACCCACTTAGTACTGTGCGGAAATCTACGTAGTTCAAAGTATCAGAAATCACGATCGCATCCGCGCGTTCCTTCACCTGGTCCTTTCCAGGATGGACTCCGAGGAATGCACACGCGTGCAACCATGCCTTGCGAAAACTCAACCGCTCAAATTCCCCTACCTTTTCCGCATCCAATCGGAGCCTGAGCTCGTCTACGGATTCGCCATTGTCAGCCGCGATATCGACGCAGATTCGCTTTCGTCCCGGCTTTGCCGCGAACAATCGGGACACAGGCCGGGCTCCGCTGCCGATATCAATCACGAGGTTACCGACTTTCCCTTGTCTTTCGAGCTCGTCGAAAACAGGCTTGAGCAGACGCTGCTTGAGTTCCGGCGCATAGGTTTCACCCCAATATTCTTGCCAGGGGCTTTCCTTTCCTCGCTCCGGCTTGTTGCCGAATATTGGCCGGTAAAAAAGCCAATTAAGCATCTGAATCAGTAGCAGCGGGGACTGACTCCTGCAAAGTACGGTCTATGATGCAGGAATGTGAGTCACCGGGACGAACCCCCGTTAAAATTCGAAATCTCGTACAAAGGCCGTTGAGCATGGCTCGGTGTAACTGCCTAGCGGACAGCGAGAAGCGAGAAATAGACTAGGGTGGCACGCAACCTGTTCAACAGGATAATATGAGAACAAAAGCTAAGCCTACTGAAACGCCCAGAGAGCGGACGGTTTCGTTGGCCAGCGTGATCCTGGCATTCTCTTTGTTCGGTTTCCTCTGGCCACAAGCAAAATTCGCAAAGAATAACGTCAACGATTTCAAGACCCAAAAGGACTCCCAAGAGCTTGCGCTGCCTAGAGACAGTCGCCCCGCTTGGGGCCCCATTAGTTTTCCGTGGTGATCCAACCTAGCGCCGGAATTTTGTCTATCTGCTTGGAGGTGTCGAAGTCGGTGTGGGCGACAAGTTCGAAGGTAGGGCGAGGGCTCCCGTGTTTGGACCGTCCGTTTTCGCAAGGGTCCCAGTTCGGATTGAATCCAGCGTCTTCGGCGTCGATACGCTAGCCGAGCCGTTGGGGTTGCCAAAAAACTAACGATACCCGCTCTCTGCCGCATTCCGATTCTGGCTGCATTAGTGGTCGTTCAACGATTCGGTGGGGTCGGTTTCGTGCCCAGCCTTTAAATGAGAATTGGAAAAGCCAAAATACTGCCACACGAAATAGATCACCACGGCCACAACGCCACATAAAGCCAGATAGATAAGTTCTTTAGCGTTAACACTTCGGGAGTTGCGTGATTTGGCCATGACAACAAGGAGCTAGGAGCTAGAATCTAGGAGCTAGAATTGCACCTGGCAATCGCCGGAACCGAGGACCTTTACACAACAAGATCGCAAAGGCCGCAGAGACTGACCGTACTAGAATACATGCCCATTTAGAGGCGACGGAGGAACTTTGCATTGTGGTGCAATTTGCATTCTGCACCCTTCCGTCACCGGTTGTAGACATCGAAGTGAACCACAAATGGCTCTTTTTCGACTAGGAAATCGTTGTCGAAATCATAGTAACGAGCCTGCTGATAGTCTTCCCCAGCGAAGCGTTTGATCGCGTCGACGTCGTCCCAGAAGGTTAACATCTGAAAGTGAGCAACGTTCCCATCGACGCGGTACAAACAGTAAGCGCCGCGGTTACCAGGCGTTCGTTCATAGTCCGGGAGAGCGACGCTGCGCATTTTCTCAAGGTATTCCTCCGCTTTTTCGAGAGGAACCACGCCATGCCAAATCCGGGCAATCATTTCGTTTCTTAAGCCTATACCAGGGAGGTATAGTGCTCCCCGCGCCTGACCTTGTCAGCGCGACGTTCTTCTGCCTACGGTGCGAGAACTACTCTGCCCTCCACTATTTCAGTAGCTCCCTGACCTTAGCGGCGACTGCTATCCCCAATTTTCTTTCAGACTCGGCTGTAAGATGTAAGCCGTCGATCCCATCCGTCGAAATCACCGATCCCGCGTTGAGAAACTCTGCCCCGCCCATTTTGGCGACCGCTTCATAAAGGGCCGGAAGCTGTTTCGATTTCTCCAGGCCGCCTTTGAACATTGGGCCAAAGATGGGTCCCTGTTCGATTTCCGGGTTCAATGCAGGAGGACATATGAGCAAGACTTTGGGATTTTTGTAGGTTGTGCCGACCCCGCCGTTTAAGGTGTTTACAAGATCAATCAGATGAGCAGCGCCGATCGCGATTCGCAGTGGGGTTCGATCAAATACGGGTTTAAGATCATTAGTTCCCAGCATGATGATAACCAGATCCACCGGCAAATGGGAGGCCAGACAGGCCTGTAGATAGGCACTTCCGTCAAGCTGAGCGCCGCTGATCGGTGAACCCGGATCTAGCGCGTCCGTGGTTCTGCCGTCTAAACCCTCCTCGATTACCTGATAGTTAGTACCCAGCTCCTTTTGCAAAGCACCCGGCCAGCGATCATCCGGACTATATCTGGTGCTAGGAGGATTTGGGTTTGGAACCCAGCCATAAGTGATTGAGTCTCCGTAAGCAACGATTCGAAACGGTCCCGCATAACAGGAACTGGTCAGTACCAGTGCTATCAACGAATAGATCAGATTTTTCATAGAGGGAATTCTAAGACTAATAAGGATCTCGCTCCGTTCCCTTTCGACGGCAAAGAGAAAGTCGTTGATTTTTCCAACCGCGAATGGACACGAACAGACGCGAATTAATCTATTTTTAATTCGCGGTTGTTTCGCCGGCTTTCGGTCGCATCTATGCCGCGCAGCGTCCTTATTGTGCAAATGCTTCCGTTTGGATTCCTATTTCCCTCGTTTTCGAGTCAGCATAAATTCATTGCCTTCGGTATCGACACACATGGCCAGGTGGGGTGGTTCATCTCCTTCGGGCTGAGGTTCCCTAGTCAGCTGGCCGCCGGCTACTGCCACTTCATGCGCACCGGAGATCACGTCCGGTACCTGAAAACTTAATCCGGTCCAGGTCCGCTTTCCTTCGCCGCCCCCATGGATACCGATCGTAGCGCCACTCACAGAAATTTCGCTGATCACATCGGACTCACGAATGATCTCGGCGCCGAATACGTTTCGATAAAACTGTACGGCTCGTTTCGGGTCAGCCGCCCAGATCACATACTTCACACGTTCAACTTTCATACTATAAAGATTTGACTCCTACGGAGCCGTTTTTCAACCGTCTGCTAGGGCGCGTACTTCAAACAAGCCGAGCGCTATTTGCTATTTGCTATTGCGAAACGAACTACAGGCGAATTTCGCCGGCCACGCTTTCAGCGCGGTCTCCGCAATTCCACGCAATGCTCTCGGGCCGGGAGCGGACTACCTGCTCCCGGCGTTTCCTTTGGTTTGCCATTTGTTCGATCCGCAGCGAAAACTACAGTATGGCTAGCGTAAAGAATCGTCGTATTTTGCTGGCACGCCGCCCAACGGGAGAACCTAGCGAAGCCGATTTTACTTTTTCTGAGGCAGAGGTGGAAGATCCACAACCGGGCCAAATGTTGTTGCGCACACTTTGGTTATCTCTCGATCCTTACATGCGTTCGCGCATGAGAACGGAGAAATCTTATGCCCCGCCGGTTGGCATCGGCGATGTGATGGTCGGAGGTACGGTTAGCGAGGTCATCGCTTCGAAACTGGAGGATTATACTCCGGGTGACATCGTGGAAGGACGAACGGGGTGGCAAGAGTACGCGTTGTCCGATGGAACCGGTATGCGAAAAGTAAACCCGGCGCTGGCCCCGATTACAACCGCGCTCGGGGTTCTCGGTATGCCCGGTAGAACTGCGTACTTTGGACTCTTGAGTGTCGGGCAGCCGAGGCCAGGCGAAACGGTAGTGGTATCAGCTGCGGCCGGCGCTGTCGGAGCCATCGTCGGCCAACTTGCTAAGATAAAAGGATGCCACGTGGTCGGAATAGCCGGCGTCCCAGAGAAGTGTCATTACGTCGTGAACGAGTTGGGGTTCGATGCCTGTATCAGCCACTATGAATCCGATTTAGGTCATCAACTGGAGAAAGCTTGCCCGAAAGGAATCGACGTCTATTTCGAGAATGTAGGGGTAAGGTATTCGAAGCGGTCTTACCGCTCCTAAACGAATTCGCTAGAATTCCGGTGTGCGGACAAATCGCTCACTATAACGATAGCCGGTTACCAGAGGGACCGAATCAGGCGCCGCTTTTTTTGAGCACCGTCTTAAGGCGACGCCTAACGGTACGCGGTTTCATAAGCAGCGATTTTGCCAGTCAGCAAGAGCTCTTTCTAGACGATATGAGCCGCTGGGTCCGAGAGGGTCGCATCAAATATCGAGAAGACATTGTGGACGGAGTGGAGAATGCGCCAAAAGCATTTCAAAAGCTTTTTCGCGGAGAAAATTTCGGGAAGTTACTGATTAAAGTCGCGAAACCACTGAACCAATAGTCGCGACAGTTTTCTTACAGAAGGAAACGAAGATAACGAAGGACAGGCAATCCACGATGCCTTAGACCCCTCGCCTCAGACCTTCGTTTCCTCTGCTATCTTCTGTAAAAAGAATCTCTTCTGGCTCACTTGGAGAGAATGGTTCGTGCGATCTCGCCGACTTTGGCGCCTAAGATACGATGTGCCTCTTCATCCAGATGGATCCCGTCCAACGGACTGAGGCTCACGATCTCACCGGCATCGAGAAATTCGCAACCCGACCTGCCGGCTTGCCAAGCATATTGACCGGGCAGCTCCGGCGATTTGGCGATAGCACCTTCAAACAGACCCGCTAAAGCGGTCAGCACCTTAATCGGCGGCGGACAGATTAGCAGAACCTGTGGCGATTTATCGTCTGGACCGGCCAGAGAGCGTTGAACCATTCCCACTAGCTGGCTGGCTCCTTGGGCAATGTCGAACGGCGAGGCATCAAACCGGCGCTTTTGATCGTTTACCCCAAGAAAGATAATAACCAAATCCAACGGTCGATGTGTCTCCAGCAAGATGGGTAAATGACGTGATCCATTCCGGCAAACGGCGACTCCTTCAACCGGGTCATCGAATACGGTGGTACGGGCGTTCAGCCCTTCTTCGATAACCCGGGCAAAGCCGGCCAGCTCCTTTTGAAGAATTCCCGGCCAGCGTACTTCCCAGTCATATCTGCCATTCCCATCGGGGCGATAACCCCAAGTATTAGAATCACCGAAACAAAGAATCGTTTTCATGCCAGGCAAACATCTTACAGAAGCAAAGGAAGAAGAAAGGCAAAGAAGATTTTTTACAGAAGATAACGAAGGCAACGAAGGGGTTCCGGCCGCCATGTTCAAGGGGTCAAGGTCCTTTCAACGGATCGTTTCCTTTAAACCTGGAACCGGCCCTGCCCCCTCACAGAAGAAAGGCGAAGAAAATGTCGACAGCTATAGTCACAATCGACACGGAAGTATTGTTTCCCTATCGAAAGGCTAGTAGTTCGGAACATGCATCCGGATTTTCAGCGAGCGATGGATCTTACCAAGATCCTTATCAATGGGGCGATTGAAGTGCATCGAGATAAAGGACCCGGGCTTTTCGAATCAGTCTACCAATGGTGCTTGGAAAAAGAATTGGAGCTTCGTAGGCTCTCGTTTGTCAGCCAGAAAGCTGTTGTCGTTCACTACAAGGGGTTTACCCGAGAAGAGCCGCTCCGGTTTGATATTCTGGTCGAACAATCTCTCTTGGTGGAGGCCAAGTCGGTCGCTAAGGTTCTACCGATTCATAAGGCGCAACTCTTAAGCTATATGAAATTGCTCAATGTCCCTGTCGGGCTCCTTCTCAATTTCAATGAGATCAGACTTGTAGACGGAGTACACCGCCTGATCCTGCCCGGAGCAAATCGATAGCGCGAAAGCCGGACAGAAAGAAAAACAAAGAGATCTTACAGAAGGTAACGAAGTTAACGAAGGATCAGCGAACCTGGCAAGATCACAGGCCTAACCCGCCGGCGAAGGCGACAACGGGACGATGAGCGGAATCTGCTACGCCCGTGGTCCCTAACAACCCTCCAACCCTTTGTTGCCTTGGTTACCTTCTGTAAAAACTCAAACCTGCGGGGTCACGACAATGAATTCACGACCAACGATACGGCGGTATTGATATGGGTTCGGGAATTGAGTAAGCCAAAGGAGACCATCAATGTTAGCTGATCAGAACATCGTTGCTTTTGTTCCGACAACGGATTTTGAGCGCGCAAGAGCTTTCTATGAGGGGACCCTCGGACTGCGGTTCAAGCACAACGATGGTTTTGCTTTAGTCCTTGATGCTAACGGAATAATGCTAAGGATCGCCAAAATCCCAGTGTTCGAAGCGGCACGGTTCACCATTCTCGGTTGGGAAGTTCAAGACATTCACGACGTAGTGGCAAAACTGACCGCGAAAGGCCTGGTATTCGAGCAGTTCGGTTTACCTAATCAGGATGAAGCCGGGGTGTGACCGCTCCGACAGGGGACAAAGTGGCGTGGTTCAAAGATCCGGATGGGAACATCCTTTCACTTTCAGAACATGTGAAAGCGGTCTGAAGATCAGGCCGGCCAACTAGCCTTCATCCGACTCAGCGTGGCGGCCTCTGGCGGGGTCCGGTAAGAGCGTATGGGCGTTTCGGCGTATCGGCGTGTGGGCGTTTCGGAACAGCCAACGACCCGGTAGAGACGATTTCCTGGCTACCCGGTAAGCAGGACCTCTCGCTTACCAGTTCTTGTCAGCGACATCACGCAAGAAATAAAGTATGCTGGGTGATGTCCAGCAGGGTACGAATCAGCGCGGCTCCCGATGTCCACAGCGGCCCATATAGTCAACCGAAAGATAGCTTAAACGGAACGTCGCCTGCTGAGCAAACAGCCGATCGAGACCTATCCGATACTTCGCTCTATAATAACCGCGAGCTAAGCCTTTTAGAATACCATCAGCGAGTGTTAGACGAGGCGGACGACTTAAACAATCCCCTGTTGGAACGCCTGAAATTCCTTTGTATCGTCGCGGCAAATCTCGATCAATTTTTTGAAGTCCGAGTGGCCGGCCTCAAGCAACAACGTTTAAGCCATCTGAGTCTTGCCGGTTCCGATGGCATGAGTCCGAGCGAACAACTCGCCGCCATTTCCGGACGGGTTCGTCAGATGGTAAACGATTTGTACCGGATCTGGAGAGAGCGACTGATCCCTGCCTTGGAAGAAAATAATATCTTCTTTCTGAGGTGCGACGAGCTCACCCCGGAAGAGAAGCAGTACTACACGAATTACTATCAGAAATCGGTCCACCCGGTGTTGACACCCCTGGCGGTAGACCCGGTTCATCCGTTCCCGCAATTACTTAACAAAAGTCTGAACGTCGCCGTAGAATTGGAAGGTGATGCGATCAGTACCACGCTGGGCGTCGTGCAGGTACCGCACATCCTACCCCGCCTGCTTCCCTACCGGGCCGGCGAACGAGGGATGTATCGCTATATTTTTATTGGGAACCTGATCCAGAGCCATGTTGATTCGCTCTTTCACGGAGTCACTGTAAAAGGCGCATATCAGTTTAGGGTAACTCGAAACAGCAATCTGTACTTAGACGAAGAAGAGACTGACAACTTTCTCGAAACGGTCGAACACGAACTCCGTAATCGGAGCCGCGGAGATGCGGTTCGTCTCGAGGTGCAATCGGATTGTCCGCAGCATATCGCGGAACAACTGCTGCAAACCTTCTCGCTCACGGAGGAAGACCTTTACCGGGTCGACGGCCCGATCAACTTTCTGCGGTTGATGCCGGTAACAGAGGAGGTCGATCGACCAGATCTCAAGTTTCGCCCATTTGTTCCGACTCGGGTAACCCTACCCGAAAGCAAGCAAGACATCTTCTCCCAGATCCGATCCAGACCGATATTATTGCATCATCCTTACGACAGCTTTGAAACGGTGCTCGATTTCCTTCGTCAGGCCGCAGAAGACCCGCAGGTAATGGCGATCAAACAAACCTTATATCGAACCGGGCGAAATTCACCGATCGTAGAGGCTTTGGCCGAGGCTTCGGAGAGTGGGAAACAGGTGACCGTGGTAATCGAGCTTAAAGCGAGTTTCGAAGAAGCCGCTAATATTAAATGGGCCAGGATGCTACAGGAGGCGGGCGCGCAGGTGATTTATGGGATCGCCGGATTAATTACCCGAGCAAAACTCGCATTGGTAGTTCGGCGAGAAGAGAATGGTATACGGCGTTACCTCCATCTTGGGACTGGCAATTACAACCCGGTCACTGCCCGAGGTTATGAAGATTTCGGTTTACTAACCAGCGACCCGATAATAACCGACGATACGGCAGAACTATTTAACTGGTTGACCGGGGTCTCGTTGTTTCCGGAACTGCAGAAGCTCAAGGCTGCTCCAAAAGGGCTGCAGGAATTCATTCTGGAGTTGATCCAACGGGAAACGCGACACGCCATAGAGGGGAAGCCCGCCGGTATTTATGTGAAAGTTAACGCGCTAGTCGACCAAGACGTCATCAAGGCATTATACGCCGCTTCACAGGCAGGAGTAACGATCCGACTTCTGGTGAGGGGTGTTTGTTGTCTACGTCCGGGTATACCTGGCGTCAGTGAAAATATTACCGTACGCAGCATTGTCGGACGATTCTTAGAGCACAGCCGCGTCTACCGATTCGAGAACGCCGGCAACCCCGAGATTTATCTGGGCAGCGCGGACTGGACAGAGCGGAATTTCTTTCGCCGCGTCGAGACCAGTTGGCCGGTGGACGATCCAGTATTGCGGGAACGGGTAGAGAAAATGCTCGAAGTCTATTGGCAAGATAACGTTAAGGCACGAGAACAACGCGCTGAGGGATCCTATGTCCGGGTTTCCGCCAAAGACCCGCGCGTAGATGCGCAAGCGTCCTTCTTGGAGCAAGCAGCTAAGGTGAGATGCCTGCCCTGAGCATCTCGGCAAGCTCGATACAGGCAAGCATTAAGCGCGTCGAACGGGCGAGAAGTTAGACGTAATTGGCGACAAATCGTCGTACGCGACTGTTGCTTGCAGAAAAGGCGTGTCAATCCAATTAGAAGCGCCAAGCCCGCATTGCACCCCGTGTCCGCGCGGCCGCGGGGTTGGAGGTGCTGAAGGGGCGGAAGATAGTTGTCTCCGAAACCAGCAGCGATGGACGTTGCGCGAAAACGAATTTCTTACGCCCTTTCAGGGCCTCCAACCCGCGGCCGCGGGGTGCAATTCGGACTTCGCGCAATACTCCCACACTCCGATACTCCAACCCGACTTTTCGAGCACGAGGACGAGGACGATTTTGATGCGCCTGGTGAGGCCGTTCATCCCCACCTCTAATCATCAACCGTACGCAAGAGATAAGCTGCACCGATACCAGTGATCAGGGCGCCTCCGGCTAGCGCAAGCAAGTCGGCGGCGATAAAACCAAAATCGGCTTGATACATATTCACACTGCGGAAAGCGCGACAAAAATGGGTAAGTGGAAAAAGCTCTGAAAAAATTCTGATACTGCCAGGCAGTTGACTGAGTGGCGCAAACGCCCCGGATAGTAGGATGATCGGCAGCAAGAGAAAAACCGAGAATTGGATCGCCTGAGTCTGGGTCTTGGAAAAGGCCGAGATCAGTAAACCGAGTCCCAGCGAACAGAGCAGAAACAAGAAACAAACTACCGACAGCAGGAGGGGTTGGTAGATCTTTATACCAAAGTGGAGGTGCCCAATGGCAATGGTGCCAAGAATAAGAAGCATCGATATGAAGAGGTAAGGCAGCACTTTGCCGATCACGATCTCCGACTGCCGTAAGGGGGTGACCAAAAGCTGTGACAAGGTGCCAACCTCTCTCTCTCGGGTGATGGTGCTTGCGATCAAGGTAACGGTTACCAACTGCAAGATAAGGCCCACCATACCTGGCACGACGTAGTCCACGAACAAGAGCTTGGGGTTATACAGGATCTCGGTATCGAATTCCCAGGGGGTCAAAGAAGAACTGAATTCGTGCTGAGTCTCCGGCGAGAGTTGTTCACCCAAATCGACTACTTCGGCCGGCAAATTCTTGATCAGTTCGTACCGCTCGTTCAACTGAAAGACGAATAACGCTTGCTGGAGCAATTGCTGGACAGAGGGCGCGGTGTTCGTATCTGAACCGTCCAGAACGGCCCGCATTGCAATCGGCTTACCGTCCTGAAGGGATTTCCCCCACCCGGCCGGTATTACAATCGCCGCATCCGCACCATTTCGGACCAGGTCAATCGGTCCTTTCGGATCTCCGACCCATGGTTTCCAGGCAAATGTATCTGTGAGGTTCTGCAGGAGATCATTGATATCTTTTCGGACCTTATCGGGATTGTCACTCCCCTCGACCAAAGCGCCCAAGACATCTTTGCTGTGCAACAGGTCAGTAAATTTCTGGCTTTCGCTACTGCCGTCCGCATTGAGGAACATCGTGGACACATCGCGAACCGCCGCGCCTTCAAACGCGTGCCCGAACACCAGGGTAAAGAAGGGAGGCAAGACCAGGATCAGTAGTAGGACCCGTCGATCTCTCCAAACGTGGACAAACTCTTTATACGCAATCGTCAGAATTGCTTTCAGGGAGTCGAGCAAATTCATTTCACAGCAGCCTGCACCTGATTCTGCAAATGACGGCCTTGGGCGTAGGCACTAAACACGTCTTCCATGTCCGGCTCCGCCCAGGAGTAGCCGAGCCATTTTAGTCCTGGGAAAGGCCAGTGCTGCTGCCATTGCTCCATCAAAGCTTGAGGGTCGTCTGCGTGTATCCGCAAGCGGCCGCTGCGTAGGTCTACTGCATTGATACCAGGAAATTTCCTCAACTCCAATACGGCGGCCATGGGCGGCTCGACGTGGACCTCGAGGACATCGCCGCCTAGACCTTGCTTAAGCTCGCGGGGAGAACCCTTTGCCACCAGTCGTCCATGTTGGACAAATCCCACATCCGTACACCGCTCTGCCTCATCCATATAGTGGGTCGTTACGAAGATCGTAGTCCCAGATTGGGTTACTTGGTAAAGAAAATCCCAGATTTGCTGGCGATGCACCGGATCGAGACCGGCGGTCGGCTCATCGAGAAACAATAAGGCGGGTTCGTGGATCAAAGCGCACGCCATCGACAGGAGCTGCCGGTAGCCGCCCGAAAGCTTAGCCGCCCTCGCGTCGCGATACGGCTCCAGGTCCATCTCCTTAACCATCCGTTCGACTCGGTCATTGATGTGATCTTGCCGGTAGGCTCCAGCAAAGAAACGCAAATTTTCGCGTACCGTCAGATCGGAATAGAGGCTGAACTTCTGGGATACGTAACCAAACTTTGACCGGATGCGAAATCGGTCTCTCCAGACATCAAGCCCATCAATGGATGCGCTACCGGCGGTCGGCCGGGTCAGTCCGCACAACATGCGGATCGTCGTGGTTTTCCCAGCCCCATTTGCTCCCAGAAAGCCGAAAACTTCACCCTGGCCGATAGACATTGTGATCTTGTCGACAGCGGCGGTACGCCCAAACTTTTTCACAAGATCTTTGAGTACAATGAGCGGCTTAGGCATTCGGGGTGGAGTCAAAATTTCGTAGAAAGTCCAACCCGAACATAGGGAAACCAGTCCGATGCTACCGCTTTGACGTCTGCTCGATAGTAATCAAATCGGCGAAAAGGAACAACGCCGGCTTCCATGTCCAACTTTAAGCTTTTGTATACGGACCAGGTCAGGCCACCGCCCCCTCGTATCTCCCAATAATCCAGAATGGCGCTGTTAAGCACCGGAGTACCGCGAGCAGTCCCAAATTTGTCGTCCATCCGAAAAGTGGTTTCCCGTACGTCGGCACCGGCAAAAAGAGTGACTTTATCCGAGAGGCGGTATTGCAGCTGAGGGCGCGGGGCAACTCCATCAATAGTCCAACGATCTGAGATCTTCCAATGGACACCGACTGCCGGGATAACGGGCAATTGAGAATTCAGATCCACACTGACCCCGAGAGTGACAATAAAGTCAGCACTCACAAAATAAGAGAGACCCGCGACAAAAGGAATGTTGATGTCTCGAAAACCAATGTCGTCGAAAGTGCCGTAAAAGCCGGGGTGGATCTCCATGCGCATCAAAAGGGCCGAACTCAACTGCACGTCGGCACCCACCTGGACGTCGAGCGCATTGATCACATCGGGTATCGGCGCGAACGGATTTTGAGAATCAAATGCGTACCGAGACCAATCGATCCCCATACGCAAGATCAAGGAGTCTTTGATCTGGTCAGAAACCACAAGATTGATCGAATTGGACACTTCGCTGTAGTCGCCGATTGATTTAAGGCCGCGACTTATCGAGCCGCTGCCAAGGTACGCTCCATCGGCAGAGAACTCGTACGAGAACGGGGAAACGGCCGAACCTTCGAGATAGCTCATCAATCTCTGAGGAGTGGTGAGGTCCTGAGCATGGGCAAAACCGACCGCTTGACTCGCGACGATGGCAAACGACAGGCCCTGCGCGAGTCGGGTAAGCCAGAAGTGCTTCCTCAAAACAATTGATCCTCTCTAATTAGCTTGCCTTGGTTATCAATTCGCTGGGTTTATGCGCGACTTCTTCTCCTCGGCTTAGCATCGGAGAAACTCATCGGGCTCACCGCTAATGAACGTCTCTAAGAAAGGCTTTAATTCCTTTCTGCACCTCCCGCATCATAGCAGCGCCAGAGCCCAGGCGTTCGACCCCTCTAAGTTCACTCAATGCTGAGGCCGACGTCAAATCAACTCGCCAGACAAGCGTTGCGTCGCTGCCGTTGACCTGAACCGGCCAAAGTTGATGAAATGTGATCAGGGCGTAAAAGCCGCCGCTGGCATAATAACCTAGATCCCCGGTCTGCCAGCCATCGCCAGCCGGTTTGGCATAAAAGGCGTCCAAACTCACGGCAGCTTGGCCTTCAACATCAAATAGTTGCCAGTACAAGCTTGGGGTCTGGGAACCGCGGCCGCCCCCAATGGCCGTGCTGGAGATCAAAGACGCGAACTGTGACCTGGCGCTGCTGCTCTCTTTTAATAAGGCAGCAATTTCTTCTTCCGGAACGATATTCGTCCCGGTCGTCTGATAGGCAGCCTGCGATGATAACCCACCGGAGACAAAACTCTTGACCCTCTGAGACAGTACCTGGCTCCAAAACGTCGCTACCGGCGCCGGTATTCCCCCGCCCTCCGACCCGGGGGCATATTCCTTCGCCTCGGCAAGATTGAGTTGAAGCTTCGACGCATCACCGGGAAGTCTCTCTGTCGCTTCAACAAAGGCTTTCACGGAAGAATTGGACGGAGCGCTGCTCAATCCTTGAAACTCGCCAGGTCCTTTCCCGGCCAGGTCACCATTGGCATAAACCTTCAATTCGGGATGGCGCGTCGGATTCCATTGTTGCAGTAGCCCAAGAGTCGTTTTTACCGGAGCTCGTACAATAAAGGCACTTTCGACCGATAACCCCCGCGAAAATCGCATGGTCGGTCCCCGGTTGGCCAGAATATCGCCTCCAGACAACTTGGATAAATCTGCATCCTTAAACACGGATACTGACCGTAAGTCGGAAATCGGGTCCGCCGAAGCAGCAGCCTGGAAGGCGACCGCCACGGCGAGAGACTTCAGTGTCGTGCCAAAAATTCCTGTCTTAGCATTCATAAAAATCAGCCTGTCTCGTTTGCAACAAAACGTGCTTTTTGCAAGCGAGGCAGGCTAGAAAGCGTTCAAATAGACGCTCATATATAGAGGCGTCCTCACCATCACTCCTGTTTCCTTGGCCCCGCCGCATGGCAAGCCGCTCAATCCTGATCACCTCTGTTGTTCTCCAACCGGACCGTGCAATTCTTGGTCCGGCACCGTTGGTTTAGTGTTGTGCTGCGACTGCGCACTCAGATGGGTCTGTTCCCAATTGTCGATCAATTCTGAAACGCTTGGGTCCAGCTTGCGCATTTTTTCGCAAACATACACGTAATAAAGCCGCTGCCAGCGGCGGCGGTACTCCATGGTGAATTGGCGATTAGCGGTATCCCACAACTCGATCGCGTGCGGATCCCGTTCCGCTATAGACTCAAGCTGGCGAAACCGCATTTTTTCTTTCAAAACTTGTTCCGCCAACTTCTTGGGGGTGGGAGTTTCTTCAGCTTCCGCAGAGGCAGAAGCCCCGGGCGATGGGCCGGGCGTCGGTGTCGACGGTATCAGATCTTGCTGGCTTGGCGCTTGCTCCACCGGGGTTGGCGCTGGTTTGTTCTCCGGCAGAAGATCGTTTGAGGCAGGTGGAGGCGGGGTCGGAATCGGAGCGTGCTGAGGATCTGGCAACAAATCCGGCGGCAATTGCACCGAAGGGCTCGGCGAAGCCGATGACTTCCCAAACGATGACGCATAGGGCTTAGGTGCTGGCGGGATGTTCGATTTTGGAGAAGGCGATTGAGTTGCGCTTGGTGTTGGTGTGCCTTGTATCGTCTGCGCTCGGAGAGTTAACGCCAGCGTCGTCAACGCGGTCAATGCCACGAGCGCCGTTAACGCAGTCACCCCTGAGCGGTCCAATAGACCACTAAGTCTTTTGCGAATCATTCAAATCTAGGAACGACAAAACTAACCGCGAATGGACGGCAAGCAACGCGAATCAATTCCAAAAGGAGCGGCGGAGCTGCAGGCTCGGTCAGGCGCCCAGACGCGGGGACGCCCCTGGCGCCTCCTCGCTCCTTTCCTTATCGGATGGTCATCGCCGATACGCCGGCGCGCCATTCGTTTCGCAGTATCGGGCCGGCGGGATTCGAACCCACGACCTCTTGAACCCCATTCAAGCGCACTACCAAGCTGTGCTACGGCCCGAGTTTTTCTGAGAACGGGAAAGATGGCGAGGTCGGAGGTCTTTGCAACCTGAAAAAAGGTTCGCGGTTCTGCGGTTTCGCCGTTCACCGTTCCCAGTTCTGTTGCGCGTTCGCAACAGCCGGTAAGGATTCAATGAAAAATCGAAACGATGCACAGAAGCAAGGTGCCAGTGCTTTGCCAGCTAAAGCCCCGCCGGCCATCCTGGAACGGCGAACTGTGAACTGCAGACCGTGAACGGCGAACTCTTATGGTCGGGGCGACAGGATTTGAACCTGCGACCTCCTGCTCCCAAAGCAGGCGCTCTACCAAGCTAAGCTACGCCCCGCACTTCAATGAGGAACCGCACAGTAGCAGGGGATTGTCGCTTCGCGATCAAAAAAATTCGAGTAGCCGCAAAAACCTGTCTCGCCGCAGGCTTGGCGAAGGCGGAAGAACGCTGGGAACGCAAAAAAAGACCAGTGCAGAGACAAATCCCTGCACTGGCCGAACTTAGTTTTTAGACAGCCTATAAGTTGCCCGGATTACGGAGTGCCACCGTTCAGCACTTTACCGCCGTCTGCTTCGCGGTGTTTTTTCATGTTGGCGTACGCAATCCCTGAGACGCCCGCGGTGTTGGTCTTGATGTCATTCACGAGCAGACCAGCAACCGTCAGAGTTACCCCGGATAACGATGTTCGGTAGAACAGATGTTCATTACCCCAGTATTTATAGCTACCGTTTTCAACGTTAGCATTCGAAAACAGAGTGCCATTGAATTTCACAACGATTCCGTCGGTTATCGTCGCGGCGTCGTTGACACCAAGATAGCTAAGGAACCAGTTCGCATAAGTGGGGGCCGAACCTGAGTGCGAAACCTTAACCGCACCCGCCAGAGAGCCGCCGCCGTTATAACCTTCGTCACCAACAGCATACGCGATCGTGTTGAGGGTGTATCCTGGCCACAGGGCTGCGCCGGTTATTTGGGTACCAGGAGCTGGTGGCGGTTGCGTCGGGGTGGTGGCGCCGTTGAACAACGGTTGATACTGCTTAAGAACCGCACCGACTCCGTTCTTGCTGCAAGCCAGCGCTTGAATCCGGGTACCGGAATCTGAATCACGACCAACGGCTTGCACCGACTCCGTGTCGCCGGAATTTCCACTGAGCTGGCTCAGCGTCAGGGTGCCGTGAACCAACGAGTCCGTTATCTCCGCGTTGGTGAGATTGGTACTCGTATTGATGGTGCCTAGCGCGGCCGTGCCAGCGGTAAGGACCCACTCAAAATCCACGACTCCTACAGTGTTGTCCTGAAGCACCGGTGTGTGGAATTTGCTTGGGGCGGATTTCTGGTAACAATCAGCCATTGCGATGTCTGCCGTAACCGGAGAGTCAAAGACCAAAGGGACGCTTGGAGTACCGCTTGCGCTTTGCGCCGTGCTATCGACCAGCCAACCGCCGCCGCCGGTAAACGTTCCACCAGGTCCAATGGTCAGGTTTTTGGCCAAGGTCGAGATACCGCCCACCGAACCGCTGAACGAGGTCTTGATGATCACGTTATTGCCGCCGGTCGTGTTGCCCGTGAAGATGGCTTCACTGGAGCCGCTGAGACTGGTGCCGGAATAGCCGTAAACAAAACCCGGAGCCATAATGTTCAGGATAGACTGATAAACTGACGCCCGGAACGCTGTGGAACCGGTAATGCGAATCGTCGTCTGTGCAGACGCCGCGCTGACTAGCGCTAGGGCGAGAACGCTCGCCGCAAATGTTTTAAGAAGCTTCATTAGCTAACTTACTTTAGGAGGTTAATATTTTGTTAGTTGAGCTGAAGTTGATCAGAGCATCCCGAAAGACGGCCGTCTGGGCAGGCCCCCCAGTAAACGCATACTGATCTGAGCGCAACCTGAATGATCAGATTGTCAGAAGCAAAGAGTTTACTGTTACAATACTGCCAAACTTCTACCGGATAACTAATAATCGCCTTAATAACTGTCCTAACTGCCATTAAGGCAGTGCTAACGTACCGGTCGACAGGATTAGCAGCCAGAGTGTCCCGCATGTCCCCAGAGAATTCCGCGCGCTTCGCTACGGAATCGCTAATGGAAACAGCCGTTTCACCGCAGGCACCGCTGATGAACGTAAAAGCGAGACAACTTGCCACCGCCGTTTTGAGCGACTTCAACTTGTTAACAATCTAGGTTCGATGTTAACCGATCAGATGGTACATCGGAGCAGCGTCCGTTCACCTCTGAATGCCAGCTCTAATCGGGGCCTCTAGTTCGCCTCTTCAAGGTTCAAGCACAACTGATCTATCGTTACATTCATGTTACAAACAGGTACCGAACGTATGGACCGGCCAATACTAGTTCTGAGGGGGCTACAACCCGAACAGCACTATCGTTCTGATCCAGAATAGCTAGATATCGGTTTCAGTCGCTTATCTCTATCGATTCACTCTGGTTAAATCCCTAAGTTTTCGATTACTGGTCGAATAGTAACAGGGGCATTACTATACAAACATAGATGTTGTTAATTCGATCCATTGGATCGCAAGGGAATCTGCCCTCACCAGGGCTTGATTTTGTTCGATTGTCACACAAATGTGACAATCGATAGATTGTGTGATCCTTTTGAAAACGATAGTTTCCTGGCCTGTGGCTTTGTCAAAAAAACTCCGGGTCGCGGCGATCATCGCAAGCTCGCTCGCAACCGCAACCTTGGGTCGAGCAGGCGAAGGTAATGTCTTGAAGCAAGTCACGAATCCGGCAGTGGCGGTCCAACGTGCGGAATTGGCAAATCAGGCACAAACCGCACACGCATTGCAAGCGTTACAAGGCGCAACGCAAGCTTACCAGGTATCCGGCATCCGGGGCGGCGGAGTGATGGTTAATGTCAGCAGCAATCCAAAGGCAGTTCCCAGCCAGATCCTCGCCTCAGTCCACGCGGATGGGAAAGTCTACGTGATCGATCGCAACGGAATTATTTTCGGCGGACCGAAGCAGGTCAATACCCACGAACTGACCGGGGCGGCGATGGGTGCGACTAGCAACTCCCAGACTGAGCTTGAGAAGTTCCAACGGGCAATCACCAAGCCGAAAGAATACCCGTCTTTGATCAAGGCCCAAGTGATTGGGTTCGGCGGGAAATGATCATGGTTGGTACGGCACGCTCTCGAATTAGTGCCACTCGCTAACCAAAGCTAATCCGAACCCCAGATGGACAACCAATTCCCCGCGCGGCCTCTCATTTGCTATCTGCTATTTGCTATTTGCTATTCAGACCCCGCCCTGACGCAGGCCGGCGACATTCTACGGGGCAACTCCGCCGGCAACAATTCGAGCGCTGCCACCAGCACCTTCTTTGGCGGGAACCAAGCAGCGATGAGCCAGCTGCAGAACAACGCCAACGATATCCTGACCCGGGCGGCTCAGGCAATGAAATCGGTGCAAGTGATGCAGCAAGCGGCCCGGAATGCAGCGTTGCAAGCCAGCAGCAATGTTCCCGACGGCTTAATCACTGGCGGACTACAAATCGCGACCGGGAAAAACGCCGAATGGCAAGGCGCCAACCGTCCGACCCAATCGATTGCCGGCAGCCAGACCACGGTCACGATCCAGCAGACGTCGTCGCAAGCGATTTTGAATTGGCAGACCTTCAACGTTGGCAAGAACACGACGGTCGATTTCAACCAGAGCGCCGGCGGAGTCGTGGCAAATACTTGGGTGGCGTTGAACCGGATTCTGGACCCTTCGGGTAAGCCGAGCCAGATCCTGGGTTCAATCAAAGCGCAGGGCCAAGTCTATCTGATTAACCAGAATGGCATCATCTTCGGCGGCGCCTCACAGATCAATGTGAGTAGTTTACTCGCGGCGGCTGCCCAGATTACGGATTCTCAGTTCACGACGAACGGTATCTATAGCCCGATTTCTAACGGGAATGTCACACCGAGTTTTACTGGCGGTTCGGGCGGGGTGATCGTCGATGCCGGAGCGCAGATCGTCACCAATCCGCCGCTCAGAATCGCGGATCGCGGAGGTTCGGTCATCCTCCTGGGCTGTTCGGTCGAGAATGATGGTTGCATTACCACCAATAACGGCCAGACCATTTTAGCGGCGGGCAAAGAATTCGATTTGCTGCCAGGCTACAGTGTCACACCCGCCAACAGCTCCAGTGGTAACCTGACTTCTACCACTTTGGGTACAGAGGTGGCAGTCACGAGTGGTGGCATTGCCCTGAATACCGGGAAGATCCAAGCGAGTACCGGCGATATCACCATGGTTGGGCACCAGGTAACCCAGGCCGGCGTTGTGCTCTCAAGCAGCTCCGTCGATCAACGGGGAACGATTCATCTTTTGACAGATACTGCCGATACCCAGGCCAGCGTTACCCTGGCGCCTACCAGTATCACTTACATCGAACCGGACCCGAACTCGGGGACCGCCCTGGATCCTCAGCGAACCAGTGCCTATCAAGAGGGCATCGCTTATCTAGGCCAAACTCACTTAAATGACTTCGCTCTGTTACCCGACCGGATCGGGCTGTCCCGGATCGAAATCACGACCGGTGGAACGGTCGATTTTGCAAGCGGCTCGCTCACGAGTGCGACGGCAGGCCAGATCGAGGTAAGTGCCGGGAAACGCATTTTCACGGGGAGCGGCGCGGAGTTAGACGTGTCGGGGCTAGTGAATGTCTCTTTGCCAATGTCGGCCAATAACCTGGCGGTGAACATTCAAGGATTCGAACAGCGGGACGATCCTCTGAACCGGGATACCAAACTATTAAACAACAGCACGGTGTATGTCGATCTGCGACAACTCCAGGAGGTGCCAGCCAACCCGAGTTATAATGCGCCTTACAACACCGAGAACCGCTTTTATACGGCCGGTGGACTATTGGAGGTCAGCGGAGAGTTGAATAACGTCGGGCACAGTATCGACGAATGGGATACTATCGGGGGCTCGATCACGCTGTCTGCGAACCAGGTCGTGGCGCAGACTGGTTCAGTCTTCGACATCGCGGGCGGCTCCATCAAATATCAAGCCGGATACATTAAACAAAGTTATCTCATCGGCAGCGATGGCCGGATTTATAATGTGAACACAGCCCCCGCCGGAATCACCTATCTCGGCGTTTTCAATGGGTTCGTTGTGAATCATCCGCGTTGGAATGTGACCGAGACTTACCAGAACGTGATCACGCAACCTAGCCAGATTTATCAGGCGGGTTACACGGAAGGGAGAGACGCTGGCAGCCTGACAGTTGATGCAGGCACCTCGATCTTTGAAGGCACAATTGACGCGAAAACAAGTGATGGACCACAACAGGATAGTGCGCGCCCATCAAACGTGACAGACCCATTTCTGTTGACCCAGAGCACAGTCACCCTCAACGGCATTTTGGATGTCGGCCCGTACGCCCAGGGCACGTCCAGTGAAGGGCAGTTGTACTCGAGCAACGTCGTTTTCAGCAACAGCTCGACATCCCTTACAAGTAACCTGACAGCGACTTCATCAATCGACAGAGCTGTCTCCAATACCAATACTTTTTCGGCTTCAGAGATTAATAGCGCTGAACTCGGCGGTTTGACCGTCGATGTTCAGGCGGCTCCGCCAAAGTCAACCCCTTCGACAAACACGGATCAGGCGAACTCGACTGATGCAGGATCGAGCAGCAAGCATCAAGGTAATGGCTACCTGATCATCGAGTCGCCACTCGTTTTCGCGAACGGAGCACAGATATCGCTGACCGCGGCAAACGCTATTATCGACGGCGGTATCAACGCCCCTGATGGGACCGTGACTATCGACGCCGTGTCTTACGCTTTTAACGTAACTGCGAATAAGCCGGCGAAACCGATCGCCGGAATCACTTTGGAATCGGGGGCAACCATCGATACCGAGGGACTCTGGACCAATGCTCTGCTGGATCCCTTGGATACCACCGGCGAAGCGTACATCAACGGCGGCAATGTGACGCTGAGCTCGAATCAGGGGATCACACTGGCGACCGGCAGTCTGATCGATGCGTCCTCCGGAGCGGCAATTTTGCCGAACCGCAAAACGCTCAGCGGCACAGGCGGAAACATCACCATTGAAGCCGATCAGGTTGGCAATGTAAGCCAAGCTCAAAATTCTCGACTACTCACGGTATCGCAGGCTATATCCCGAGGGCCATTGATATTGGACGGGACATTGCGTTCTTACGGTGTTAAGGCGGGTGGCGCCCTGACGTTGCAAGCTTACTCGGTCGTCATCGGCGACGGAGTTACCGCTACGGCAGCGTCCCAACTAGTCCTTCCTACCTCGTTCTTCAGCCAGGGATTTTCTAGTTACACGATTCATGGTATGGAATCTGTCACGGTCGAGCCGGGAGCAACAATCGATGTAACCGAGCCCGTCTACCAGATCACACCAGGCATCTTCAAAGTAGCGACCGGGGTGAGTCCAGCCGTGGCATTGGGCACACCTTTGTTGATGCCGGTCTATCTGGGCAACGCGGATACCGGGACAGTGATCCAGCGCCCCGGGGCCAGCTTGAGTTTGCTCGCAGGCGTCAATGGCCAGGTCACAAACCCGCCTCCTATCGGCGCAAGCGGCGCCATAGATATTGGCGCGGGCTCAACCATCACCGTCGACCCGGGCCAAGCGATCGACATCGAGGGAGCCGGTCAGATTACGGTGGACGGAACCCTTCATGCACCGAGCGGGTCGATCACGATCGTAAACTATCGTCCCCTGGGTGGAGTCTACGGACACGGAAAGACATTTAATGCCGATCCGGGCGGGCTCTCCATCTGGATCGGCAGCACCGCCACTTTGGATGTCGCGGCTCAAGCATTTGTCGCCTTTGACCGGTTCGGCCGGCCTTATGGCGTTGTACCGAATGGCGGCTCAATCGTACTGGGCAGCACCGGCGGTACCCAGACGATCAACAGTAACTTGCCAGAGTTGATCTCCACAGACGCGTTTGTCATTATTCGGCCGGGTGCGGTTCTTGACGCTTCGGGCGCGAGTGCCACCGTGGATCTGTTCGCCGGCGCCAACCCGGTACAGAATATGATGGGACCGGTCACGACCGTCGTTTCGAGCGATTTGGTTCGGGAGTCCAGTAATGGAGGCTCCATTTCGTTAAGCTCCTACGACGGAATGTATATCGATGGGACGCTTCTGGCGGCCGCCGGTGGTCCAGGAGGGGCTGGCGGCACTCTGGCGGTTACCTTTGCCGGTCCTATTTATGTCCCGCCGTTCGATGCAACACAGAAACAAAAGGATCTGGGCGTTCCCAACAAGCTACGTGTCCAACGAACCATCACGATCGGACAGAACCCGGTATTGAGCAATCTTCCTGGCATTCTTCAGCCAGGCGAAACGAATCGGGAGCTCAAAGTCGGTCAAGCCTACTTTAGCGCGAGTGCAATCGAGCAGGGTGGATTCGCTAATCTTTCGTTTGATGCGGCGAATTCGATCCTTTTCGATGGCAACGTAATTTTGAGAGCGCAGCAAAGCATCACGCTCACCGCTTTCTCCGTAGCAGACACCGGCCGGAATGCGCAGGTTGAAGTTGTTGCCCCCTATGTCTTAATGACCGCTCCAGTAACCCTTAAGAACAACTTCGGCATTTTTGCGAACGGCAGCATCGTGGGGAATGGCTTTGCTAACAGCCCGGCCACTACTCCGGTCAAGGGAAACGGCGTGCTCACGATCGAAGCCGATCTGATCGATTTGGGATACACAGCGTTCGGAGACACGGAAGTTCTGCCATTTACGGGCTCCCGACCACCAAAAGTAAATGAGCCGGCCTTTAAAAACGTAGACTTCGTCAGCCAGGGCGATATTCGATTCCTTGATAGCGCCAACATCACTACTCCCGGGAATTTTAGCTTTACGGCAGCCCAGCTTTATCCGGTCTCAGGGGCCAACGCAAAGGTCATCGCGGGCGATCTTCCACTCGTCAACGGCCAAGCTCAGGCCTTTGCTCCACGCACCTCAATTTCAATTTATCGGATCAGCGATACCGATCCAGTCGTCCCACAGTCGGTCTTTGGGCAGCTTACCTTTGAAGCGCAAACGATCAATCAGGACGGAATCGTCCAGGCGCCGCTCGGCTCGATTACGCTTGGGATAGACCCTAGTGGAACCTCGCAGCCGCTCGCAACGAAGGCGGTCAACTTCCTTCCGGGCAGTATTACCTCTGTAAGCGCGGCCGGATTAACGATCCCTTATGGCGGCACAACTGATGGCGTGACGTACACGGTAAATGGACAGACCGTTACGGCTGAAAGCGTGATCAACGGGGCGTTTGGCTCGGGCCACGGGATCCAACTGGAAGGCTATTCGGTGTCGGTAGCGAGCGGCGCGCTGCTTGACTTGTCCGGCGGAGGCTCGTTATTCGGAGAGGGTTTCATCTCCGGTCGCGGCGGATCGCTGGATATTCTTTCGACGGCTTTAGCGAACCAGAACCCAACCAACACCTTCAGTGCTCCCGGCAACACCGTCTATGCCATCGTTCCGGGGCTGCAAACTTACGCTCCGCCGGTCGTGGACACCAGTACGCCCTACACGGGTGGGGTTCCAGGGATTGGCCAGCAAATCACGATCCCGGCCGGCATTCCCGGTCTCCCTCCCGGCACCTATACCCTCATGCCGTCCAACTATGCTCTCCTACCCGGCGCGTTCCGGGTCGAGTTGGGAGGGAAAGGTAATACGAATCAGCCGGCAGTGCTCTCTCTCCAAAACGGCTCGTACGAAGCGAATGTTAACCAAGGTGTGGCAAACACCAACATCCTGAACGCGCTCCCTACGGAAGCGATCTTCACCCCGGCATCAGTGGTTGAGACGTATTCCCAATATGATCTGGAAACTTACGTCTCGGTGGCAACCTCTCAGGCACAAAAGTTTAACCAACCACGCCCGTTGCTGCCAGCGGATGCGTCAACTCTGACACTGCGCCTGGAGGCGCCGCCCAAGGCCGATTCCCAGCTCGTGTTCAATGGGACGGCCGATTTCGCACCGGCAGACGGGGGTTATTCGGGGAACTTGGTCATAAGCGGCGCCGGAGGACTGGGTAGTGGGAATATCGAAATCACCGGCCCGAACTCCAGTCCGACCAAGGGCTGGATTTCGTTGAGCGCGTCTTCCGTTGACGCCATCGGTGCGACCAATGTTTATATTGGGGGCAATTTGCAATCGGCAGGAGGTCTGCTGGTAGAATATGCCGCCGATGCCGCGGCAGTGGTCGTTCGGACCGGAGCCGTCTTGACCGGAGCCGACGTGACGCTCATGACGATCGGGTTTGCCGGGAGCACCGGGATTACGGTCGAATCGGGCGCGATTATTGATACGCTCGGGAAAGGTTCACCCGCTTTTGATTCCACGAGTGGCTATTTTTTTACGAATTCGCCTGGACTAACACAGCCGACATCTTCCGTGCTTGCGGTCTCCAACGGATATCTGAACATCCAACCCGGTGCCGGTTCTGCTACCGGACCGATTACGGTGGATAGCGGAGCCTCGCTGCTTTCGGATGGAACGATCGCATTTGCAACTAACGCCGGGTTAAACCTCGGCGAAAATGTTAATTACGGTGCTAAATATATCGGCTTCTCGGCTACGGATATCAATATCGGAACGCCTGCAGCCTTAGCCGCCGCTCAGAAAGCCCACACACTTCCGGGCGGTATCCTGCTCGACCAGGTGGTACTCGATCGTCTCCTGGCGGGCGATCCCGCCGAAGGCGCTCCTGCTTTGCAGATCCTCACACTATCCGCCTCCCAGTCGATCAACTTTTACGGATCGGTCGACCTGAATACGATTAATCCGGTCACCGGTAAATCGACCTTACAGGACCTGGTTCTGGATACGCCTGCCGTCTATGGCTCGGGAAATGGGTCGGATGTTGCGACAATTACGACAGGTACCTTGGTCTGGAACGGGCTGGCTCAGATAGGATTGATGGCAGGCGATGTCACAACGTACAGCGACACACCAGCCGGACCGGTGGTTCCCAAGGGACCTGGAACCGGCATGGGAATGCTGAACATCGTTGCTAACGAAATCGTATTTGGCTATTCGCCGATGGATCGGCCCCAGAACATAACGTCGTTAGGCCGGCTCGTTCTCGGCTTTTCGGCGGTGAACCTGACCGCCAGCCAAGAAATCACGGCGAATAGTAAGGGGACTTTCTCGGTTTATCAGACGGAGACGGGGCCGGGCACCTATACCGGCGGTAGCCTGAACTTGATCACCCCGATGTTAACCGGCGCGCCCGGTTCCGTTCTGAGCTACAAGACAGGAGGAGTACTGACCCTGAACCCGCCAACCGGCGTGCTACCGACGACCGCCATGTCTGACAGCCTCGGAGCGGAGATCAATCTCGCTGGCAACACGATTACTATTTCCAGCTCGATCCTAGCCGCTAGCGGCAAAGTGACGTTAACCGCTACCGGGGATATTACTCTGAACGCGAACTCCCTAATCGATGTTTCCGGGCTAACGGTCTCGATGTTCGATCAGAAGGTCCCCACTTTTGGTGGCGACGTTTCTTTGGAGAGCACCCAGGGTAATATCACTCAAGATGCTCTCTCCGTGATCAATGTTTCTGCCGTTGGGAACAATGCCGGTAGCCTGAGCATCACCGCGACCGGCGCTTCCGCGGGGATAGTCACCCTCGGTGGGACAATTCTAGGGAGCAGTACCGGCAACTTTGACTCCGGCTCCTTCGATATCCGTACACAAAACCCTGGCGATTTCACTGCGCTGAATCAGCTACTGGACACCGGCGGGTTTTTCTGGTCCCGCTCGTTTGATATTAAGCAGGGCAGCATCGATATCGCCGCCGGCACCACCATCACGGCGCACACAGTCACGATTTCGGTTGATAACGGCAGCCTCACGATCGGCGGTACGATCAATGCCAGCGGAACCACTCCTGGAACCATTCGGTTATCGTCGAGCGGCAATCTTGAACTGCAGTCAACGGGCGTGCTCGATGTTCATAGTACCGTCTTGCTCGTTGATAGCTATGGGCAGCCGATCTACGCGGAGAATCAGGGCACGATCGAGCTGACCGTCGCGGACGGGACCGATACTTCGGGCTCCACGCTCAACAACGGAACCGGAACCCTGCTGCTGGATGCCGGAGCAACCATCAATATGAGCTCGCCGGACGGAGTCGCCCGGGGCGATCTCGAGCTGAATGTGCCGCGAACCGCGGTCACCTCCGGAGATATCCGGATTCAGGCAGGCAGTCCGCTTAACATCACCGGCACGCAGACGATCGCCGTGAACGCCTTCTGGACGTATGCACCGACCGACGCCAACGGCACCATTGTTCAGAGCGCGGGCAAGAATGTCCCAACCGGGGCAATTATCCTGGATCAGGTAAACCAGGATAGCACCACCTTCATCACGAACGCAGAGCCGAACGGCGCACTTAGTAGCACGCTACGAACGAAATTGGCCGGGCTGCTCCCGTACGTGCAAGCTTTGCATTTGCGCCCAGGGGTAGAAATTGTCAGCGCCACACCGACCGGCAATCTGACGGTGTTAGGCGACCTCGATCTCTCGCAGTATCGCTACGCGAGCATTAATCCTAACTCGCCATTGATCCCCAACCTTTATGGCTCAGGAGAACCTGGGGTCCTAATCCTGCGCGCGGGCGGTGATTTGAACATTTACGGGAGCATTAGCGACGGCTTCGCTCCCTTGAATCTGAATGGTACTCCCTACCCGGATCAGAAGGGCTGGGTACTATTTGCGGGTATACCCACGCTCTCGAACGTCGTGATCGAGACAAATTTCACACTCGCGGCTGGCACGACGTTCCCTAACAGTTCCGTGGCCCTTAACTACTCGATTCCGATCGCTTCGGGGACGCTGAATCCGAATATCGTGATTCCGGCGAGTGTCACTCTTAGCGCACCGGCGAACGTCCTCGTCCCATTTATCGCTACGGCAAATATCACACTTCCCAGTGGCCAAACGTTCCATGCCGGTCAAAGGGTGCCCGCAGGTGCGCTGCCTATTGGGACGACGCTGGCAAGCGGATCGGTGGTGCCGGCTTTAGTTTCATTCAATCAACCTATTAGTTGGCCGGCCGGGGCGTCGTTATCCGATTTTAACGCGCCGATCACACTTGCAGGAAGCGGGGTTCAAATTAATCCAGGTGATCTGATTCCGAGCGGAACTAATCCAAACTTTGGAGGCGCTAAATCGGTCCTAACGCGTCCGGCGATCCATGGAATCCAGGGCCAGATCTATGCGGTGGAACCAATGTTAGCGCTCGGGACGAACGGCCAAGTGCCGCTTTCCTGGTCAATCCAACTAATCGCCGGCGCCGATACCGGAGCCGCCGATACTCGAACTCTGCAAGCGCAGACCGCGTTGAACGGTTCGGGAAATATGGTTCTGGACGATCCGCACTACAGTTTGTCCAGCCAGACTCCGATTTTCAGCGTCATCAGGACGGGTACCGGTTATCTCGACTTGTTAGCAGGCGGCAACTTTACCGAGGAGTCGTTGTACGGAATCTATACCGCTGGCGCCCCGTCGGCTACAATCACGGACGCGAACGGCGGTTCGTTCGATAACGCTCGCGGCACTTTCGATGGAACAACGGTTCTAGGTACGACGTACAAAGGATACACGAAATACGGTGCGGCCTACGAGTTCATCGCGAATAACGATTATCAGGCATACTACCCGGACGGTGGGGGTAATGTGCTGGTCTCAGCTCAGGGAAACGTGACGGGGTTCACCACAAATGATCCAAACTTCGTCGCAAGCTATAACGTGACTAATTGGTTGTGGACCCAGGGGGGCGCCGGTATCGGTCAGAACGCAGCGTGGTGGATTAATTTCGGAACGTATGTTGTCGGTCCAAACCTGATTCCTGTCGTCACCGGGTTTACCGGGATTGGCGCGTTAGGTGGCGGCAACGTCACTGTTCTGGCCGGCGGTAACGCAGGCGTAACCACCCTTTCCCCTGACGGGGTGACCAGCAGCAGCCTGGTCGTCGCGGTAGCCAGCACTGGACGTGTGACATCGCTTAACGGGGCCGGGGGCGGATCTCTCGTCGAAACCGGCGGCGGCGACGTAACGATCAAGATCGGCGAAGCTTTGAACCCGGCGGCAGCTGTCTACAACCCTTCCACCGACCCCGGACTCGGCGGAGGGGATTTTGTTGATCTACGCGGAAAGTTGAGTCTTCAAGCCGGGTCGATCGGTGGAATTGACTTGGTCTATGGCCAATCCAGCAGTACGGACCCTCGCCCGACCGGCATCTCAACCGCCGCTGTTTTCAGTATCGCGTTTGGCGGTCCAAACCTGATCCCAGGGGATGCGTCGATCAACCTGCAAGTCAGGGGCGACTTGGTGATCGGCAATGCGGCAGATCCCGGCATCAATGATAACACTATCGTCGTCAATACGACCAAAGCGGCTTTGTCCGCGCAACCGTCCGAGACCGGAGACGGCTGGTCCTGGTTCTCGCTCTGGACGTCTTCGACTTCGATCGACGCATTGTCCGCCGGAGGAAACGTGGTTCCGGTTACGGTTTCAGCCAGCTTCACTACCTACAATCCTTACCCGTCGATCTTTCGCGTTTTCGCGACCGACGGTAGCATTTATGCGGGTGTGCAAAACCAATCCCCTCTAGAGCTAGCCCCGTCGTCTACGGGGCAATTGGAGCTGTTAGCAGAGGGATCAATCTATGCCAATGCCCTATTGACCTCTGGGCAGAGTGCGGTCCCAGAGATCTTCGAAATTTCAGGGGCTAATACTGGACCAAATTCATTACCTAACCCCTTTGACCCGGCGTGGGAGTTGTTGCAACCGGGAACGCAGCAGGCCAGCCCTCCGGTTTTATTGCCGGGTGGCACCAATACTCTTTTAGACAACAGCGGAAATCCCACCTTTGGTCTCTTCGCCTTCGAATTCGACTCCGCCACCGGAACATTGCACGCCAAAGATCCGATTCCTGCCAGGATTTATGCCGTCACCGGCGACATCGTCGATCTCCAGGTCGGAGAAATTCAAAGTGTGACGGTCGGCAGTCAAAACGTTCCACTTTATATTGCTGGGAAGGCGATGGATATACGAGCTGGGAATGACATCGTCAATTTCGGCCAAAACAATTCCAGCCGTAGCCTCATCCTCAATAATTCTCCAAGTGATGTATCGGTAATCTCAGCCGGGAACGAAATTTTGTATGCCAACGTGGACATCGCCGGACCCGGTAATTTAGAGCTCAGCGCCGGGGGAAATGTCTATCAAGGGGCACTAGGAACGATCGAATCAATCGGGTTAGTCGGCTCCCCCAAAATAACCAACCCGGATGGTGGCGCCGGGATTATCGTGCTGGCCGGTGTCGGGTCAGCCGGACCGAATTGGACTGGTTTTGCTAACCTTTATTTGAATCCGGCCAATGTGGCGGATCCCAATCTTCTGTTAACTGATCAACCCGGAAAAGCGGTCGCGACTTACCAGAATCAGCTGTTGACCTGGCTACGCCAGACCTACGGGTTTACTGGATCTGCCACCGCTGCGCTGGCCTTCTTCAAAGCGTTGCCGGTTGAACAGCAAAGCGTTTTCCTGCTTCAGGTTTACTTCGCCGAGTTAAATGAGACCGGCCTCGAATACAACGATCCAACCAGCCCTTTCTTCCATACTTATGTTCGAGGCAACGAAGCCATTGCCATTCTCTTTCCAACTACTGGATCGAACGGGCAAAAGATCACTTACAACGGCAGCTTGACCATGTTCAGCTCTGCGCCGCTTGACTCAAATGGTCAGGCTACTTTGAACGGAAGCATCTTAACGGATTTCGGCGGCGGGATCACTACAGTAGTACCGGGCGGCCAGACGATTGTGGGTGTAACCGGTGTGGCTCCGGGAGCGCACGCCGGTATCCTCACCCAGGGCTCAGGTGATATCGATATGTACTCGGGAGGCAGTGTGCTTTTGGGTGAAAGCCGGGTCTTAACTACGTTCGGCGGTAACATCGTGATCTGGTCGGCAACTGGCGATATCAATGCCGGTATCGGCGCCAAGGGGACTGTTATCTTTGCACCGCCCGGCATCGTCTATGATGAATTTGCTGATATTTTTCTTTCGCCGACTGTACCAAGCTCCGGCGCCGGTATCGGTACGCTGGCTCCGATCCCGGATGTGCCCCCCGGCGATGTGAACCTTGTGGCACCGGAAGGAACCATCGATGCCGGCGAAGCCGGGATCCGGGCTTCCGGCAACGCGAATTTGGCCGCACGCGTGATTGTGAACGCCGCTAACATTTCGGTCGCAGGTAAAACCACCGGCATCCCCACGGTCGTTTCCCCGAACGTGGCGGCCATCACCGCCGCCAGTAATGCGGTTGGTTCGTCCACCAACGCGGCCGAAGAAATCGCCAAACAACAAGCAACTCAGACGCAAGAAGCTCCGGCGTCGGTGATAATTGTGGAAGTTTTGGGCTACGGTGGCGGGGATTCGGATCAGTAGTAAGAGTGATTGGCGAGCAGTGAGATGCACTCAAAGCATTTATCCCCGATTTGATGCCTCGATAGGCAACGCAAATCCACGAGTGAGTGGAACGCTTACATTTGTCGTTCGAATTTCGCGCGCTTTCGCGATTCGACTTCTTTTCTGGTCGTGCGTGAGAACATCTACGCCGCGTTCCGCTATACGATCCATATGACTTATAATCCGACATATTCCCGGACATGTCATCCGTTAGTTTCTGGCGGCGAGAAACTAACAAAATCCGCATCTTTGTCGCAGGATCGTAACAATCCAAATCTTGTTTGTTCCGTTAACAGAGTGCTAGGAACTGCACCTCTACGGAAGATTTGGACCGCGAGGAAAGGGTTCGTGGGAACGAATGCGCAAGCGCCACGATGGCAGAGTTCACTAAATGATAGCAGAAAGCTACTGCCCAAAGAGACGCCGGGCGCACAATCAAGTCGCCCCGTGCCGAAAGGGAGTAACGCCATGATCGGTAGCCCAGGCGGCCGGGGCATCTCGGCGGTTTCTTCTCTCGTAGCAACCGTTCTGGCGGTTGCGCCGGTTACAGCTGTCGCGCAGCAGACACCACCTCCTCCGGATAAGTCTTCGACGACCTTACAGCAGGGCCAATCCACAGGCTCAGGTGCAGACCAGCCCCGTTCGACAGGCTCAGGGCAGGGTCAGGCGGAACGGCAAATCTATATTCAGGAGTATCGGATCGAAGGCAGCCATAAGTTAAGCGAGCTCGAGGTGGAGGAAGCGGTGTACCCCTATCTTGGTCCCGGCCGGACTACCGAGGACGTGGAACATGCGCGTGCCTCTCTGGAGAAAGCTTATCAAGACAAAGGGTATCAGACAGTTTCCGTTCAAATCCCGCCGCAGCAAGTGAGGAGCGGCGTGGTGGTTTTGCAAGTCATTGAAGGCAAAGTCGGCCGGCTCCGCATCCATGGTTCGCGCTATTTTTCATTGGAGCAGATCAGGAAACAAGCGCCGTCAATGGCCGAAGGCACGGTGCCGAACTTCAATGACGTAACCCGCGACATTGTGGCGCTAAACCAGCTACCTGATCGTCGGATTACCCCTAGCCTGCGGGCAGGCGTCGAACCCGGCACCGTCGATATCGATCTAAACGTGAAAGATACGCTGCCGTTGCACGGAAGCTTGGAACTAAACGATCGGAACAGTCCTAACACGACGTCGCTGCGCCTCAATGGCTCAATTAGCTATAACAATTTCTGGCAGCTTGGGCATTCGGCTGGTTTCAGCTTTCAAATCGCGCCGGAAAACATGCGCGATGCTCAGGTTTTCTCCGGTTACTATTTGGCGCGGTTTCCGGGAATAGATGGATTCAGCCTTCTCCTGCAAGGGACCAAGCAAAACAGTGATGTATCTACCTTAGGCAGCATTGACGTTGCTGGAAAAGGCTCAGTCTTCGGCGTGCGGGGCATTTTCACCTTGCCGGCAGGGAAAGATTTCTATGAATCGATCAGCGCCGGTTTCGATTGGAAACATTTCGACCAACGCGTCGGTCTCAGTACAGGAAAAATTACCTCTCCGATTACTTATTATCCGGTTAGCGCGGTTTATACCGCAACCTGGGTTCCTAAAGGCTCGGAAACCGACCTCGACGCCGGGATCACCTTTGGTCTCCGAGACGGAATAGGGAGCAAAGATGATCAATTCGATAACAGCCGCTTCAAAGCCAGCGGTAACTTTATCTACTTCCGCGGTGACTTGTCGCATACCCATGATTTGCCCGGAGGCATGCAGGTCTATGCCAAGGTACAAGGCCAAGTTGCCGATCAGCCCCTGATTAATAGCGAGCAAATGGGTGGCGGCGGCCTGGGGACAGTCCGCGGTTATTATGAAGCCGAGGAACTGGGAGATAACGGTCTTTTCGGAACCTTAGAGCTCCGCAGCCCCTCGTTGCTCAGCTGGATGGCTAAGAAGGAGGACGAATGGCGGTGGTACGGTTTCTTCGACGCCGGCACGTTGACCATTCGAGAACCGCTCCCCCAACAAGCCGACGTTTTTAATCTGGCCAGCTGGGGATTTGGTACCCGGATTCAGCTTTATCAACGCTTCAATGGTTCACTCGATATCGCTGTGCCCATGATTAGCGCTCAAGACACTACCGTACACGAAGTGCGCTTTATCTTCAGAGTGTGGGCTGACTTTTGAAAACTAACAAAGATCTAACAGTTCTGCCTATGGCAATGGTAAGCAAGCTAACGAGAAAAGAGCACTGGGGTAATCAAGCAGCGGAGTGCTGGAGTAATAAGGCATTGGAGTGCTGGAGTGTTGGAGTGCTGGAGTGTTGTAAGCAAGCGTTTCGACAACGCTTGGAGATTCTCTTCGCGCCTATTCGTCCGGCGGCTGCCGGATCGCGCCGAAGGCTTGGCGAAGGCGGATTCCATTCGCGGTTGAGGTTAATTGCCTGTTTGATCGCTCTCATCGTGCCGACGGCGGCGCACGCTTGGTGGAATGGCGATTGGGCGGTCCGAAAGAAAATCACGGTCGACACTTCAACCACCGGCGTTGTTATCAATCAGCCCATAGGAGCTGGCGTCGTCCTTTTGCGTTTACATGATGGCAATTTCCAATTCGCAGCAGCCAAGGACGATGGCAGCGATATTCGGTTCGTTGCCGCCGATGATAAGACTCTCCTGACCTACCACATTGAGCGTTATGATTCTCTGCTCAATGAGGCGTTTGTCTGGGTAAAGGTTCCGGATTTAGCGCCAGGAGGAAAAACTGTTTTCTGGCTCTACTACGGCAACCCGGGGAATGCAGCGGCACGGGTCGATAACTCAAAAACGACTTATGATCCCGAGACCGTTCTCGTCTATCATTTCAACGCGGAGCCCGCGGTTGATGCGACCAGCTACGAGAACAATGCTAAGACCGCTGCCACCCAAGTCGAAGGCTCTTTGATCGGGAACGGAGTCAGATTCGATGGACAAAACACGATTGCGTTACCCGATTCTCCATCTCTGGCCTGGGCCGATGGCGCTACCTTGACTTGGAGCGCCTGGGTTAACCCAGAAGAGCTACAACCCAACGCCGCTCTGTACAGTCGCCGCGACGGCGGATCGAGTTTCGTAATCGGGCTCGATAACGGCGTACCTTTCGTTGAGGTGAACGGAGGAGGCGGTTCGGGGCGAACCGCTCCCGGAACCGCGCTGGTGGCAAAGACTTGGCGCCATCTATCGGTGGTTTCTACCGGCTCGATGATCACCCTTTACGTCGACGGTGAATCTTACGCCACGTTAAGCGCCCGGGTCCCCGCCATGACCAGTGCTCCTATCGTCGGCGGTGATCCTAACGGCGCCGCTTTCAAAGGAGAAATGGATGAATTGGAAATTTCGAAGACCGGCAGGACGCCGGGACTAATCAAATTCATCGCCACAAACCAAGGAGCCGGTGATTCCTCGAAATTGCTGACCATCGGCGAGGATGAACAGACTTCGAGCTGGTTCAGCGGGGGCTACTTCGGCGTGATTCTCAAGTCGGTTACGCCGGACGGCTGGGTGGTAATCGGGATCCTGATTCTGATGGGAATTTTCAGCTGGTTTGTCATGTTTAACCGGCTGGCCTATCTCAATCGGGTTAGCAAGGGTAACAACCGGTTCCTGAAAGAATGGGACCACATCTCCAGGGATTTGACTTCGCTCGATTCGACCAACGAAGAAGATGTCAAAGCGTTGGGTGCACGTTTCGATAAGATCAGCGGTCGGGCCATTCGCAGAGCCGCCATTTACCGAATTTATCATATCGGCGCGGAAGAGATCCGGCGCCGGATGGACGGCAACGGACCGAGGATCCTTTCTGCCTCGTCCATTGAAGCCATCCGGGCGAGCCTCGACGGTGGTTTAGTCCGAGAGACCCAAAAGCTGAATAATCTCATGGTGTTTCTGACCCTAGCGATTGCCGGGGGACCGTTTCTCGGTCTGCTCGGCACAGTGGTTGGCGTCATGATTACCTTTGCCGCCATTGCCGCCGCCGGGGACGTGAATGTGAACTCCATCGCGCCCGGTATCGCCGCTGCGTTGGTCGCCACGGTGGCCGGTCTAAGCGTCGCCATCCCTGCCCTCTTTGGCTACAACTATCTACTCACTCGCATCAAATCGATGACCAGCGATATGCACGTCTTTATCGACCAGTTCATCACTAAAATGGCCGAGTTCTACAGCGGCCGGCCAGATGAGGTGGTGAGGTGATTCGCCAGAGGTGAGAGGCCGTGAAAGGTCAAAGGATCTTCCCGGGACAAATAACGAGTTGTCGAGAAATGCCGGCACCGGGAGCTACAAGTTTTTGAATATGAACCGACAACCTCAACAACAAACTACTATTGACGGGCGCGCCACCTTTCACCTTTCACCTTTCACCTTTCACCTTTCACCTTTCACCTCTCACTTCTCACTTCTCACTTCTCACTTCTCACCCCGCGGTGAAACCCAAATCCTATGCAAATCCAATCTGAAGAGAAACCTTACGACGATATTAACATCACGCCGATGCTCGACCTGGCTTACGTGTTGCTCGTCATTTTCATTATCATGACAACAGCCTCGGTGCAGGGATTGAAGGTTAATTTACCTAAAGCAAGCGCTGCGCCGAGTTTAGCTAAGCCGCAGACCAAAGCGATTACCGTAACTAGCGAAGGTAAGATCTTTTTGGATACCCTTCCGGTGACGCTTTCTGAGCTGGAACAACGCCTGGTCCAACAGAAAGCTCAAACGCCCGATTTTCCGGTAGTGGTCCGAGGCGATAGCCTGACGCAGTACCAAAAGATTATGGACGTACTGGATCTGCTGGGACGTATCGGCATTACCCAAGTCGGTCTGGCCACGAAGGCATTGGTCAAATGAGCGATCACAATCGGCTACTTGAGCATGGCGAATCACGACAAACCGCTGACTCGGGTCGAAGAGGAAAATCCCAACGAAACGGCAGACCAACAACTGCTAACCGTCAACAGCAAACGGCAAACCGCTAGCGGCCAGCCACCAACTGCTAGCCGCCAACCGCCAACGGCAAACTCAAAAATGGATCCTAGTGACGACGAAGAGTTGAGTGTTTATCGGCGGTACCGGTTTTTTATCTGGGCGGGCGGTCTCATACTTTTGATCGCGCCGATCACGTTAGCCATCCGAACGTTTACGGCCACTCAACCAGCGGCCAAGGTTCAGCCGGTCACTTTAGTTAAGCTGCTGCCGCCGGTACCGACTCCGACACCACCACCGCCGCCGCAGTCGACTCCTCGCCCGCAGGAGATGGTCGAGCAGAAGCAAATGATGGAGCCGGAAACGAAACCGGTTCATCCGGATGAGAAGCCAAAAGAAGAGAATAAGAAGCAGGCGCCTCCAGGTCCGTTGGGTGTAAATGCGAAGGGCGAAGGTCAAGGGGATGCATTCGGGCTAGTTGGCCGGCCGGGTGGCAACGGCCTGCTCAACGGTGGCGGCGGCGGCGGCGGTTCGCGGTTTGGCTGGTATGCTGCTCAGGTCCAATCGAGAATCGAACAAGCTCTTCGCGATAACAGCCACACCCGAGGTGCAGCGATCCCCGGGCTCCGCGTCCGCATTTGGGCCGATAACACCGGCCGGGTCACTCGAGCGCAGCTGGTTGGTTCCACGGGCAATTCCTCCATTGATAGCGCCATTACTAACGAGGTACTAACCGGGCTGCAGCTGCAAGAACCACCACCCTCGGATATGCCGATGCCGATCGTTCTTCGGGTGACCGCGCACCGAACCAGCTAACCAACCCGCGAACAAAAACCCTTTCTACCTTCCTTAGTCGACTATGACCAATCGAGACAGAGGATTTCTCCGGCAAGTGTTGTTGTTAGTTATAATGTGGTGTGCATGTACCCTCACGGGGGTTGCCGCCGATCCGGCTAGTTCGCCCAATTCCCAGAATTCATCAGCAGCCGAGAACAATACTGGGCCGGCGCCGGTCGTTTCTCCTAGCCCGAAGGCGACGCCCGCCCCTTCACCGGTCCAGGCAGCATCGCCCGGCGCGGCCGCGACTCCAGCGGTATCATCCAACCCCGGGGCGTCACCTACACCGGTGGATGTAGCATCGGCCTCGTCTACTGCACAAGCATCGCCTACTCCGTCTCAAAATGCGGTGATCAATCTCATCAACCGACTGGTCCAACGCGGAGTTCTCACTAAGGAAGACGCGACTGACTTGATCCAACAGGCAGAAACCGACGCAGCTCGGGCCAAGGAAGAGGCAGCGAAAGCGAACTCGGCCGCTGCAGCTAATTCCGAGTTTGCTCAATCAAGCTTGTTGCCTTCCCAGGGAGAGCTTAAGAACGCGACCGCTCTCTCGCAGGCTGTTCCGGAACCAACCCCCTCTCAGGAAGAAATGCCGCCAGCTCTGCAGCCAGGACCAGATAACACCGTCCGCGTGACTTACATCCCTGAGATCGTGAAGAACCAGTTGCGGGACCAGATCGAACAAGACGTATTGCGGGACACACGTAGGACAGATGACAAATTCGGCCCGCAACCGCTCGTGCCGGATTGGGTCAATCGAGTCACGCTTTTCGGCGATATTCGCCTCCGCTACGAATTGGATAACTTTCCCGGAGGCAATGACAACACCGGCGCGTTTCCTAACTTCAACGCGATCAACACGGGCAATCCTTTCGACGTCGCCGGCAACACGTTCCCGCCAGAATACAATGTCGACAAAGACCGGCAGCGTTTCCGATTTCGAGTTCGGGTCGGTTTAAACGCGGATTTGGGCGATGGTTTCAGCATCGGGATTCGGGGCGCCACTGGGGAGAATGATTCGCCGGTTACCGAGAATCAAACACTCGGTAATGCTAACAACGCTCAGGGCGGCAACTTCCAAAAATATTCGATTTGGCTCGATCGGGCTTTTCTCAAGTGGGAAGCAGGCGGTCTGCCGGAACGAGACTTAACCATTACGGCCGGCCGAATAGACAATCCGTTCTTCTCGACCACTTTGATCTGGGCGAATGACCTCGGCTTTGATGGTGTGGCGATCAGCGGGCGATACCAAATCCTACGCGGATTAACTCCATTCCTGACGGCCGGCGCGTTCCCTGTGTACAACACCGACTTTAATTTCGCGAATACGAATCCCGGGAAATACGACAGCACCGATAAGTATCTTTATGCGGTTCAAGGAGGAACCGACTGGAACATCAATCGAGACTTTCACTTGAAAATAGCGGGAGCCCTTTACGACTTCAACAACATCGAAGGAAGACTTTCTAACCCGTTCACACCGTTAACCAGCTCCGACCAGGGCAATACCGACGACACGCGGCCGGCATTTGCCCAGAACGGCAACACCTACATGGCTCTGCGCAATATCGTGCCGACTGCGGCAAACAATGAAGGCACCGCTCTTCAATTTCAGTACTACGGATTGGCAACCCCGTTCCATGAGGTCGCTATCACCGGCCGGGCGGATTACAACCATTTCGAGCCGTTCCAAGTATCCGTAACCGGTGAATGGGTGACAAACACCGCGTTTGACCGCAGCGCGATTGCCGCTAAAGCCGTTAATAACCGCGCCTCCGCGCCCAGCGGGACGATTGGCCGCTTTGTCGGCGGGAACAGCGCCTGGAACGTCTATCTCACGCTGGGCAGCCCGGTGCTGCTAAAACGCTGGGATTGGAATGTCGGGATCGGTTATCGTTACGTTGAATCCGACTCGGTCGTAGACGGCTTCAACGATTCGGACTTCGGTGCTCCCCTCTACGGAACCAACCTCAAGGGTTATACCGTATTCGGGAGCCTGGCCTTGTCTCCAGCCGTTTATCTTGGGTTCCACTACTACAGCGCTAACGCGATCGCGGGACCACCATTTAAATCTGACGTATTTCAATTCGATATCGGCGGTAAATTTTAAATTATGCTCAGAAACCTCAGAATTCTCCTTCCTTGGCTGTTAATCTCTGTGTTCAGCAGCGGCACGCTCCACGCCGCGGATCAAGGAAACACGGTAGAGGAGCGCCTGCGCGGCCAGCTGCGTAGCACGATGTTGCAACTCCGAGATGCTCAGAACCAGGTCGCCACTCTGCAGAGTGCTCAAGCAGAGTACGAAAAAGAAAAAAAAGCATTAAGCGACCGGGTTGATGAGCTCACCAAGCAATCCGCCGCCGACAAAGACGCCGCCACTAAAACTATCGCCGATCTGAACGCCAAGGTGACGGACCAGACCTCCATGATCAGCCAGATGAAGGACGCTTTGGACAAATGGAAGGAAGCATATAACAAAGCCGTCGAAGTGGCTAACACCAAAGAAGCTCAACGCGCCAAGTTCGAGTCCCAGGCCACCGTACTGCAACGGCGGGTCGAGGATGATGAAAGCAAGAATCTTGCTTTGTATAAGCTCGGGAAAGAAGTCTTGAACCGGTACGAAAAGTTTGGGCTCGGCACCGCCATTACCGCCCGGGAACCTTTTGTGGGGATCACCAAGGTGAAACTCGAGAACCTGGTCCAGGACTATTCCGATAAGCTAATGGATCAGACCATCAAGCCAGGCGCGGCACCAGCACCGGCTAGACCGGCGGCTTCGCCGTCATCGCCGAAATCGGCAGCAAACTAACAGATAATAGTACCAGCTAATTATGATCGTTATGGATTCCCTGAAGTTGCGTGATCTCCAATCTATTCTCATTGCCTGTCTATTGGCTGCCGGTAACTGTATTTATGCTGCCGGCGCCCCCGATCCCTCCGGCGCTGATGGAAACGTGATTGCCCGGGTAGGCGATATGGAGGTTAAGCTGGATGAGATCCGCTCCACCATCGAAAGTCTGGATGCAAAGGAGCAAGCCGCCCTTGCCCGGGACCCCAGTTTGTTGAACCAGACAGTGAGGACACTCCTCATGCGCCGGGTGGTTTTGAAGGAAGCGTTAGCCAAACACTGGGACACAGAACCGGCGGTCGCCACTCTCATCCAACGAGCGCGTGACAACACGGTAGTGGAAAGCTATCTACAATCCGTCTCCAAACCACCGGATAGCTATCCAAGTGATGCCGAGCTGCAGACCGCTTACGACGCTAGGAAGTCCCAATTGCTGGTCCCCCGGCAATTTCGGATTGCTCAGATTTTTGTCGCCCTTCCGAAGAGCGCCGATAAAGCCAGCACTGAGAAAGCCCAGACCAAGCTTGAAACTATCAAGAAAAGTCTCCACCAATCGGGCGCAGACTTCGCCACCGTTGCCAAGGGAAATAGTGAGGAGCCGGAAAGCGCTGCGCGTGGCGGCGAAATCGGTTGGCTGAGCGAAAACCAAATCCAACCCGAGGTCCGGTCACAGCTCGGTTCTTTGACTAAGAATTCTATTTCTGAGCCGATCAAGCTGGATGATGGCTGGCACATCCTGAAGGTAGTCGATATCAAGGAGCCATATACTCCGGCCCTGGACGAGATCCGCAGCGCGCTAGCTCAACAGCTCCGCAACGAAAAGACCCAGGCAAACACTCAAGCCTATCTCGGAAAGCTGTTGCAACAAACACCAGTCGCGATCAACGAGCTCGCCCTGTCCAAGGTGCTCAATAAAGGTGAGAAGTGATCAGTGAGAGGCTTGCCCTGGGCAAGCGTTAAGCGCGCCGAAGGGTGATTGCCTTTACCGCATCGCCTGCCTCTTCATGATGAATGATTCCCGGGCCTTGCCAAGCTTGTTCGCCAGGGCAAACCCGGAAGCACAACCCAATCACACCGTTCCCTCCGGGACGGATCCTTTTCTGACGCATCCCAGCCCCGAAAGCTTTCGGGGCTGGCTACCTTCATTCAGTCCCTCCGGGACAAGCTTCGTCGCCGTACAATTCGTGACCGTTTGGACTAACCGTCCAACCCTTAAGCCTGCAAGATCACCCGTTGAGACCCAGGATCTCTTGGATATTCTTCCAAGCCGCCTTTCGCTTGCCATCGTACACGTCAATATTGGCCTGGCCGCCGCTCGTCAGGTAGCTCTGAAAGGCGTTCGCTTCTGCTGCGAGCAGGTCATAGGTGTCGACAACTTTTTCCATAAAGGCAACATCTTCTCCCTGGATGGCGCCTGATTGCTGCAGCTTATTCAGTTGCTCTTTGATGTTCTTGATAATCTGAACGTAAGACTGCAAGTATTGCCCGGTCGTGTCCTTGTCGTACACCTTCTTTACAAAACCGTCTGCCAACGTTCCGACGGACGTATAGGTTAAGTAAAGTCCTTGCGCACACAATGCGCCGGTGGTTTGTAGCATCGCTTCCTGCGAATCTGCGCAAACCCGCCCTGGTTGAACCGCAACGAGTAGAAAAAAAGCGGGGGCTACCAAGCCTCCCCAAACAACATTCTTAAGAGATCTCATAGTTTTTAATTTTTATGGCGCTATAGCCAATCCGTGCCGAGAACTCCTGGAACCGACTGTTGTAGCAAGCAGCTGGCGAAAACACAATGCAAAAGGCAAGGCGTGAGCGACTTGCGAATTTTAGGGGCGTATCGACGCGTGGGCGTGTGGGCAAGCGTACAGCTTCGGCATCAGATGGGACTTATGCGACTCATGGGACCGATGGGTCAGCACCTATAGGTCCCATTCGGCCGCAGAGCCCTGAGTGTTCCCATAGACCGGAACGCCGGAAACGCTGTCAAGTAGCAATCTTGTAACACATTCCAGCAGGCAAAGAGCCGCCTGGTGAGCGACTATACAGAAAGTTAGTTCCTAACTTTCTGGTATCCCGATATTCCTATGGCCAGACGCACAAAACCAAAAAGTCCCAAGGAGGCCACTTCGACAAGCTCAGGGCAGGCTCCTTCGACAGGCTCAGGGCAGGCTCCTTCGACAGGCTCAGGGCAGGCCGATCAGCCAGGAGCAGCCAACGCGGTCGACAGCCAGGAAACAAACTCAGCCCCAATTCCAACCCGAGGCCCACAGTTTGGTGAGCCGGCGCCGACTCCTGATCCTACAAAATTCACGGTAAGACACGGGTCTGATAGCCAAGCCTACAAGATTCTCGACAGCCAAAAAGGAACGCTGCAGCCGCGTCCTTTCCCCATTTCTGCTGATGCCGAGCCCACTTTAACCTTGGCGGAAGCACTCGGACCAAAGGGAACCGACATCGAGAGCGCCATCACCAAAGCCGGACAAATCGTCTTTCACTCAATTGGGGATACCGGCAACACAAAGGGTCCGCACGATATGGAATTGGTTGCCGACAAGATGGTCAGTGATTACATCGAAACCAATCCCAGAGGCGTGCCGTCGTTCCTATATCATTTGGGGGATGTAGTTTACAGCTTCGGCGAATCCCAATATTACTACGATCAGTTCTACGATCCGTTCCGCAACTATCCTGCTCCTATTTTTGCGGTACCGGGCAATCACGACGGCATGGTCGCGCCCAATTCGTCAGCCACAACCCTTGCCGCTTTCCTTGATAATTTTTGCGCGATCGGCCAGCCACCACACCGGACACCGGAATCTGGCGGGTTAGTCCGAACCGCGCAGGTGCAACCAGGTGTGTATTTCACCCTGGAAGTCCCGTTTGTTCGGATCCTAGGCCTGTACAGCAATTGTTTGGAGGACCCCGGCGTGATTTCCAATCAGGGTGGCACTTACGCGTCGCTGACCGATACGCAACTCAACTATTTGGAAGCTGCTTTACAACGGATCAAAAAAGAGAAGTTCGCCGGGGCCGTTCTAATCGCAGTGCATCATCCGCCGTATGTCGCCGTGACTCAGTCGCCGAAAATGAATACCGGGCGACATGGCGGTAGTCCGTTCATGTTAAAGGACATCGACACCGCTTGTACTAACACCGGAGTATGGCCTCACGCCGTTCTCTCGGGTCACGCCCACAACTATCAGCGTTTCACCCGCTTGCTAGGCAACCGAGAGACGCCCTTCATCGTTGCGGGGAACGGCGGCCACGCACTGCAAAGCTTGACCCGACACGGTAGTCCGACCTTACGGACTCCAGCATTTCAAGGACCGCTTTCGAACGGCAACGACAAGATTGTTTTTGAGAACTACGACGATACCGAATACGGCTATCTCCGAATCATCGCCGATTCACAACAGCTTCGAATCGAGTATCATCCTGCCTCAGATGGTGACGCGGCTAAAACACCGGATGATTTTGTAACCGTCGATCTGGCGTCGCGTACAATCGTTCGGTATGCGCTGCCAACCGCCGATTGATTTGGAGCCGATTTTCTGGACAGCTCGGGAAGGGTTTTTGTCCCGAAGGGACAACAGGACTCAGCCCGGGGTTTTAACCCCGGGAACACGTCCAAAAAATGCCCGCCCTGCAGGGGCGGAAGATTGGTGTGTGATCGATAGCTAGTTTGCTTGGCGTCGTCCCTTACAGGAGCATCGGTTTCTACCGCCCCTTCAGCACCTCCAACCCGCTACGCGGGGTGCAATTCGGACTTGGCGCTTCTAATTGGGTTGACACGCCTTTTCAGCAAGCAACAACGTTCGAGCACGAGCACGAGCACGAGCACGAGCACGAGCACGAGCACGAGCACGAGCACGAGCACGAGCACGAGCACGAGCACGAGCACGAACGCCGAACGCGAAGCGCCTTGTGAGGGCGCCGGGTGTTTTTTATCGCACCTGGGGTTAAAACCCCAGGCTGAGTCTTGAAGCTCCGCTGGCACAGAAAGCTAACCTACCCGCACTGCTCCCACAGACATCTCGGCCAACAAATCCCTGCATTTATAACCGCAACAACGCGTGGCACTCACGATCAGTTTAACTACACCCACCGTTTTCTGCTTTGCATTATCGGATGCTTTTCGCAGAATCATTTACAGCTACGGTTTCGGATCAAACGGCAGGTTCCACCTATGGGTTCTGGCATGAGCGAGAGCAAGGATTGTGATTTTTTCTGGAGGGGAAAAAAGACCTCCAAAGGAACCTGCGTCATCACGATAACATCCACGTTACTGCGCAGTATCAACCGCCGGTTTAACACATTCCTGCACAGCTTGCCCGACGTAGCCGCCCGGAGTTTCAGACGACGCGGCGAAGTCGGGAGGACGAAAGAAAACCAACGCTCCACCACTCCAGCACTCCAGTACTCCGTTCTTTCAGTGCTCCGTTCTTTCAGTACTCCTTTCCTTCGTTACTCCCTCACTCCATTTCTCCCGGTTCAAGGCGCGGCATGACCAACAGTGATTCGTTTCAGCATTTCCGCATTCTGCAGAGACCGGATGGAACGCTATGGGAACTCGGGCGTGGAGCCATGGGGATTACTTACAAGGCGTTTGATACCAACCTTCGTTATGACGTCGCGCTAAAGGTCATTAACGCTCAACTGATCACCAGTGACTCGGTTAAACAGCGCTTTATCCGGGAGGCACGTTCTGCGGCACAACTTTCCCACCCCAACGTGGCGCGCGTATTCCACCTGGGAGAAACCGATGCCGGTTTCTTCTATGCGATGGAATTTGTCGATGGCGAAACTGTGGAGCGCCGAGTTCAGCGAACGGGGCCGATCCGGTTGGACTTGGCGCTGCGTATCGTACGCCAGGTTACCCGCGCGTTGATTGCGGCTGAACGCCAGCGCCTTGTCCATCGTGACATCAAACCGTCAAATATTATGCTCGTTCACAGCGACGACGACGAGCATATCCAGGTAAAGGTAATTGACTTTGGGTTAGCAAAATCGCTGGTGAGCAGCGCTGACCTATCCGGTGCGATTACGGTGGGAGGATTTGTTGGGACTCCACATTTTGCCAGCCCAGAGCAGCTCAAAGAGCAGAATGTCGATCTACGATCGGATATCTACTCTCTAGGGGCGACCTTGTGGTTCATGATCACGGGTCAACCACCATTCCGAGGTGCGATCGCTGAAGTGATTTATGATCACATGGCGGTCCCGCCTTCCGAGGAAGTTCTACGCCAAATGCCCGTATCGATGGCCGATCTGCTTCGCAAGATGCTGGCTAAGGCTCCCGAGGATCGATTTCAAAGCCCGCTAGAGCTTAGCCAAACGTTGGACCAACTGCTCAAGGACGTTCAGCCAATGGCCGCGGCCACGCCCGTCGCTGTGCCGGTGATCCAGCCCGCCAGTGCTCCTGAATCCATATTTTCAACCGGGCAAATCATCGCGAATCGTTATGAAGTCCGGCAGCGATGGGCGGCCGACGATTCGGTTTTTCAAGCCGTTGATTCGCAAAATCAGCAGCCAGTCGGGTTGAGAGTTCTTCTGCCCAAACAGCTACCGATTTCAGATCCAAGAGAAGCGGAGAGTTTCTATTTCCTACGCGATATCCGGCATCCAAATCTAGTCCAAGTTCGGGATGTCGCGTATTACGAGCATACTTTAGTATTGGTTAGTGAATGGGTTCACGGTTTCACGCTGCAGGAACTACTTCGGGTTCGTCGCGAACTTCCCTGGCCGGAAGTTTTGGTCTTGGTTAGACCGTTCGCTTCCGTCCTGGATTTTCTAACTGACCGCCAAGAACTCAAAGGTGCTATCAAGCTAAGAAAGACGTACGTGGATTTCTCGGCAGACACTGCAGATGTGGAAAGCCTGCAACATACTCTGCTTAGTTCGTGGCCGACGTATTCCGTCAAAGCTGACACACTTGATCTGTGCACGGATTTGCAGCCGGCGGAACCGACCGAAACGCTGGTTACAGGGTCAAACCTAGTCTTTTCCGACCATCCAATCCGGCAATTGGCGGCCTTGCTATACGAGCTCTTGGGCGGAGCGCCCAATCCTTCCGGTTCCGCCGCAGGCACGTCGCGGTTCGCGCCCTTGCCCAAACTAACCGAGAACGGTAACAGCGTGCTGCGACGCGCATTGCTGGACCCGGACTATTTCCCTTCGGCGGTCGATTTTTTTGCCGAGCTAGAGCGTTTCAATCGCCGGGATTTTCACTCGGAGGCGATTAAGTATGCGGTCGAATTACCGCGAGCGCCTTTAGCTCCACCGCTGACTGTAGCGACGGCGCCTCCCTTAGCTCCGCGAGAGGTGACAACTGTCCCAAACCCAATACCGGCCGCACCGTCTCGAGGAACCCAGGTAAGCGAAGCCGCATCACCTCCTCCTAAGCGGCGCCGGGGCCCGCTGGTCTTTCTTGTCGGGGGCGTGGCTGCTGTTGGTCTTGGCTTCCTCGGCTACAAAGTTTTTGAACGTTTCTCTCCGGGCTTGGCCACTCCAAGCGCGGTGAACGGTACATTCTCGGTTTCATCCTCCCCCACCGGCGCAACGGTGCGCTGGCAAGGACAAGATCTGGGGACCACACCTTTGGTTAAATACAGTTTACCGCCGGGCGGCCAGACCGTCGAACTGGTGTTGCCCAACTACGTGACGCGACCGATTGAGTTCGCTGTCAAAGAAGGTGGCACGGTTGATCTCGGTGTAATCAACCTGATCAACGAATCCGGGAAAATTAAGCTCGTCACGAATCCGAACGGGGTGGCGTTTCAAATAATTGGGCCAGACCAGAAAACCGTTTCGGGCAAGACGCCGGCTACTCTGGAGGATCTTTCGGTGGGAAAGTACCGGATCAGTTTGAGCCAGCCAGGATGGGCAGACTATTCAGAAACGGTGGAACTCACTTCTAAGAATCCGGTTGAGATCACCCACGATTTTCGGGGCATAGATGTCACCCTGAGTACTGACCCATCCGGAGCGAGCATTTTCCTGGGGAAAGCAAAACTGGGAGAAACTCCTCTCACCGTGAATTTACCTCCCGGCCAAGTGGAGATCACCTCCCGCTTTGGAGAGTTGGCGCCGGTGGTACAGACCGTGAACCCAGATCCGAAATGGGTTACCGCAGTTCAGTTCAAACATGCTTACGGAACCGCCGCTATCACCAGTGACCGGTCAGACGCGCATACATTTGTGGACGGGAAAGAAATCGGACGTCCACCGATTCAAACGTTACTCACTCCCGGAAGCCATAAGGTTCTGTTAACTGCTGCTAACGCCTCGGACAAAACTCGCACGGTTTCGTTAGCAGAAGGCCAACACCTCGATCTTCGCGTTGATTTCGGTCCAGGTAACAGTAGTAACGTGTCGTCGCTATCTCCGACCCCGACATCCACAGCGAGTGCTATCGCCACGCCAACACCAGCCCCAACCGTTTTAAGTACTCCAGCTCCTATCATTGTCCCTGCTAGCACCCCGGCGACGGCCGTGGCGCCGAGTGCAACCGCGATTCCTAAAACGGAAACTGCGAAACCCACGGCATCACCGGCAGCGACCGTCGAATCAACTCCGAAAGTGTTTCCCACGGTCATACCGACGCCTACCGCAACGCCCAGTGCGACAGCTACCGTAACGCCAAGTCCGAGCGCGACGGCCACACCTAGGCCAACGGCCACACCGATCGAAACTCCAGCTGCCACCCCTGCTCCGGAAGCGACCGTTCAAGAGAGCAGCCGGTCACGCGCGTATCGAACAAGCCGCGCTACGCCGACCCCTCGCATCAGACTGACGCCGGCAAATGCCAGAGCCAGGAGTACTCCGCCACCGACCCATCAGTTCTATCAATTGCCATCTCGTACTCCTGCTCCGACGGTGAAGGCAACACCAAAACCGACTCCTGACGCTCAACGGCAACGCACCAAGGATCAATCCTTCCGCATGCTCGACGCCGAATGGGCGGCGAAACAAAACGCGCTCAAAGCCGAAAAACAGGATCTCGATTACCAGATCCGAAATTCCGCTGGGGCGACCCAAAATCAGTGGAAACAAAAGCTAGGCCAATGGCAGAAAGAAAAAGCCCAAGCCGACAAAGACCATAATGCTGCCAAGGCTTCCCTCAAAAAGGAATGGGCACAGTGAGGGAGAAGTGAAAGTGATTGGTGAGAGGCCTGCCCTGAGCAAGCCTTAAGCGCGTCGAAGGGTGATTGGTGATCGGCGGCCACAATAGTTTGCTCGACTAAGGCTCCGTAGGAGCCATAGCTTTACAGCACCCGCCAAGAAAGACGCGACCAGCTCCGTTAGGAGCCAGATCCACGGGCGCTAATCTTGCTAAGATGGATGTCCCACCTAGCCGGCGAAATCTTGTCCGTTTGCCAGAATTGCTCAGCGGGTCGCGTCGCCGGTGAAGCTAACAATCACAATCAGAAGCCGCTCCTAACGGAGCTGGTCGCGTTTTTATCTTGCGGGAGCTATAAAGATTCCGCTCCTACGGAGCTTTCCCTTGACATTTTATGTAAATCTTTACATAACGCTGTAAATCTTTACATATCTTGGGAGCAGTTTTGTTCCCAAAAAATCTCCCCCAGACTATGAACACGGAACCGTTCTCTTCTGATCTCTTCCTTGCCGACGTCTCGCTCGCTAGCCGTCGTGATTTTCTCCGGATGACCGCCTTCGCTGCCGGAGGCTTGCTCGCTAGAATAACCCCTGCCGCCGCCCAATCTGAATCAGCCCAATCCCTAGCGACGGCCACTCCTACCTCCTCGCCCACCCCCGATCCAATCGGTCAAATCTACCGAAAACTCATCCCCGCAAATAAACACCTCGATCCTGCCTGGGTCGCCTCACTTACCCAACGAGGAGCCCCCGAAAGGTACCTGAAATCGCAAAACCAGCTCCAATATGTCGGCCTGCCTGTCGGTGGAATCATGTGCGGCACGGTCTACCTAGGCGGAGACGGCAGGCTTTGGGTCTGGCAAATCTTCAATCGCCAGCAAATCGGCGTCGAGCCCAACCAAGCTACCTATAACGGCCAGATCATTGATCCAGGCAGCGGTGCAACGTACGTTAACCCGCTTCACCAGGAAGCCAGTTTTCAGCAAGGCTTCGCGCTCCGCCTAAGACAGACCGGACAGCCTGACCAGGTCTTGCCATTGGATGCAAACGGGTTCGCAGAAATCGCGTTCGAAGGTTCCTATCCTATGGGACAGGTAACTTATACCGACCCGAACTGCCCGGTTGATGTCCAGCTCATCAGCTATTCACCATTTATACCATTGGATGCCACTAACTCGAGTCTACCGGTCACTATCCTCGAGTACGAAGTTGAAAACACCAGCCAAGCTCCAGTTCAGGGTGACATCTTCGGTTGGACAGAAAATCCGGTTGGGTTGGATACTAGTTTAGCTGGGGTGCAGTTCCTCAAAACCAACCAGTTCAAAAAACAAAACGGCTACGCCGCACTCTATTGCACCGGGTCGGTTGCGCCCGCTTCGCCGCCACGTAACCCGCCACGTTCGGATATTGTTTTTGAAGACTTCGAAGGTACAACCTATGACGGATGGATTGCGACCGGCACGGCGTTCGGCTCCGGACCGACGCATACGGGACAATTTCCACCCGGCCAGCAACCCGTCACGGGATACCATGGGAATGGTTTAGTCGACACTTACACTTTGCAGGGTGATCTGCCCGTTGGCACGCTCACTAGCCCCGCGTTCGTGATTTCCCGGGATTACATCAGTTTTCTCATTGGCGGCGGCCAAAACCCTGGGCTCACCTGTCTGAATCTGATTGTTAACGGACAGCAGGTATTCAGTGCGACCGGTCGTAACAATGAAGAACTGATTCAACAAGGATTAGATGTACGTCAGTTTGCCGGCCAATCTGCGCAGCTCGAGATTGTTGATAATGCGAGTGGCGGGTGGGGACATATCAACATCGATTACATCGTATTTACCGATACGCCACCGCCGATGCCCAATTGGGATACCGCAACCGATAACGGAGACTTAGTGCTAGGTATCTTCACCGCCGGCACGAAGTCGTTTACTCATAACGGCATCCCGGTTCCGGGTTATCCGGCGAGCGCAAATTCACCCGGTGTGGGTAGCTCGTTCAACCTGGCGCCGGGTCAAAAACAACAGTTCGTTTTCTTTTTCAGCTGGTATTTTCCGAACCTGTATGTCAACGGCGGGTTAGTCGGCCGCCACTACCAGGTCCAATTTAGCGATGCTCTGGATGTCGCATCCTATCTATCAGCTCAATACCCAACATTGTCAGCGAACACGAAGTCGTGGGTGAGCGCCTGGAACGATTCAACTCTTCCATATTGGCTGCTCAACCGGTCGATCAATTCGTTGGACACGTTGGCTACCGAGACCTGTTACCGCTTCGCCAGTGGCCGATTCTGGGCGTGGGAAGGCGTCTGCGCAGGCCCCGGGACCTGCACGCATGTGTGGCACTATGCTCAGTCTATGCCACGTATTTTCCCCGAGTTATCCAGAAATTTGCGGGAAGTTACCGATTTTCTGATCTCTCAGGACAAGACGACTGGCGGAATCGCGATGCGCGCCGAGAACGACCGGACTGTGCCTACAGACGGCCAATCCGGAATTGTATTGGAATCCTGGCGCGAACATCGGATGTCCGCTGACGACACGTTTCTTCGGACCAACTGGCCGAGCATCAAGCTCGCGATGCAGTACCTGATCAACCAGGACACCGACGGTGACGGCATCATCGATGGACCACAACCCGTGACCGAAGATGCGGCCTGGTACGGGAAAATTTCGTTCATCACCACGATGTTTCTGGCGGCTTTGCAAGCGTCGATACAGATGGCGAACGAAGTCGGCGATCCGGCATTTGCCGCGGCTTGCCAGGCGGAATACGCAAAAGGCCAAGCTTCGTTAGAGACGTTGTTCAACGGGCACTTCTTTATCCAGATACTTGATCCGGCTTACGAAGATGTGGTTGGAACCGGGCCCGGTTGTTTTACCGACCAAATATTGGGCCAGTGGTGGGCATTCCATGCCGGTCTAGGCCAGATTGTCGATCGCCAGAAGGCCATTACCGCGTTGAACTCACTCTGGCGATTTAATTATGACCCGGACATCGGACCGTTCCGAGCCTACTTCACCGCCGGACGTCCGTACGCGATCGCCAACGAAGCCGCGCTGGTCATGTGCACATGGCCGAACGGCGGCTACCGGCCGGCCTGGCAGACTCAATGGCAATCGGAGTATTTTAATGAGTCGTGGACCGGGATGGAACACGCCGCAGCAGCTAACATGATTTATCATGGGCTTTTAACCGAAGGACTGGCCATCATGCGGACGGTTCACGATCGCTACAATCCCTCAAGTAGAAATCCATTTAACGAAATCGAGTATTCTGACCATTACTCGCGGGCCATGTCTGCCTACAGCGTCTTCCTTGCTGTCACCGGTTACGATTATCACGGACCCAAGGGTCGACTCGGTTTCGCACCCAAACTCTCGCCCGAAAATTTCCGGGCCGCATTCACGGCGGCAGAAGGTTGGGGCTCCTTCTCCCAAGTGATCTCCGGTAGCTCAATGACAGTCGAAATACAGTTAGCTTACGGGCAGTTAACTTTGAATACAGTAGAACTAGAAGTCGCGGGTACCCCAGGAAATGTTCGTGCAAACGTCAACGGTACTTTTTATCCCGCCCAGATTTCACCACAAAACCAAAGTCAACAGATCGTCATTCAGTTCGCCCAGCCTGTTGTCATCCAGGCCGGTCAAACGCTGACCATCAATATCACCGTGTAGCCCGTTCGACGCGCTTTACGCTTGCTCAGGGCAGGCTCATCTCTAGTCACCGTTCGCCAATCACTTCGAAGCCTTTCGTTCAAGAAGATCCTGCTCCGAAAACTCCCTGTTAACCTCTGCTGAGCTTTTGCGTTCTGTATGGCTTTTTGCGGCTACTCGGTTTCAGATTAGCGCCGCAAGAGCTTCTTACAATCAACTTGAGAGGAAACTGGCACTTCCTCGTGCCCACAGGATGGCCGGCTAGCAATTCGAGGGCGGCCGCGGCGGCGGCTTCGCCGTGGAGGATCGGTTCGGTTGTCACCGTCGTGAGTGGAGGATTCGTGTAGGCTGCTACCGGCAGATCATCGAACCCGACAACGGCAACATCGTTGGGCACGGAAAGCCCGGCTTCGCGTAAAGCGGCCATCGCGCCGACAGCGATGGTGTCGTTTCCAGCAAACAATGCGGTAAAACGCTTGGTCCGGGCCAAAATAGTCCGCATAGCCTGATAGCCGCTTTCGACGCTGAAATCACCGTATCCAACCAGTTTTTCGTCCGATTCGATCCCAGCCTTGCGCAAAGCGCGCTGATACGCCCTACACCGGTCCAATGCACCCAGGTAATTGGCAGGAGCGTAAGTGATGTGCGCCACTCGGCGATGACCAAGGTTCACCAGATGCCGGGTCGCGTGTTCCGAGGCTTTCTCTGCGCCGGATAAAACCGCGTTCTCGTGGGGATGACCAATCGACCCGAGTAGAATGACAGGGAAACCGGAATCGATTAGATTTCGTAAGTCTTGATCTTCCTCACTACAATTCAGGACGATCAGAGCATCGATACTTTTGCTTCGAGCCAGGTCCAAATAGCCGTTCCGCCGACGTCTCCCTTCGACTGCGTCCACCAGCAATTTGTATCCCCGCGAGTTACACACCCGGTTAATCCCGAACATGAGCGGCGGAGCGTAAGCGTCGAAGGTCATTAAATCGCCGTGGGCTAGAATCAGTCCCAGGGTCCGGCTCCGGCCGCTCACTAGCATGCGCGCCGCGGAGTTCGGGACATAACCTAAGCTAGCCGCCGTTGCCAAAACCCGGGCTCGCGTCTGCTCGCTGATACCAGTCGCTTCTTTGGCGTTTAGGACTAAGGACACCGTCGTGCGCGATACACCCGCGGCCTTGGCGATGTCGCTACTGGTCGCTAGGCTCGCGGTTCGCGGTTCACGGTCACGGTTCACGGTTTGCGGTTGTCAGTTCAGAGTGGACTTAGTGGACCGAGTGGACTTAGTGGAGGGGGCTTTGGGTAACTGCTAACGGCAAACCGCTAACCGGAAACGGCAAACTCTTCCGGGATCCATTTTTTGTGTTCGGCTAGCAGATCATCGACTAATTTCCAGATTTGATCCAAGTCGAGTTCAGCGGCGGTGTGCGGGTCTAACATGGCGGCGTGATAGATATGATCGCGGTTACCGGTTAGCAACGCTTCCACAGTGAGTGCCTGGACATTGATGTTGGTTTGCATCAGGGCGGCCAAGTGCGGCGGGATCGCGCCGACTCGGGTTGGCTGGATGCCGTTTTTGTCGGCTAAGCAGGGCACTTCTACACAGCAACCGGACGGCAGGTTCGTGATGAGGTCGTCGTTCGAAACGTTGCCGTAGATGATGCGAGGGGTTCCTGTTTCCAGGCTGTGAATAATAGCGGAGCCATATTCTACGCTTCGTTCTATTTTCAACGGGGCCTCCCCTTCTAAGTCTTGTTTGAGCTTTTTCCAGCCGGCTATTTGGTTTTCGCAACGGCGCGGGTATTCATCGAGCGGAATGTTAAATCGCTCGATCAGATCTTCTCGGCCTCGCTTGATATACCACGGTACATACTCGGAAAAGTGTTCGCTCGATTCGGTGACAAAATAACCTAGCCTGGTCAACATATCGTACCGAACCCGGTTATCGGCCGGGATTCGACCTTCTTTTATCACTTGAAAGATTAACGGATACAGATCTTCGCCGTTCCGTTCGAATTTCAGATAGAAGGCCATATGATTGATTCCGGCCACGATATAATTGATCTCATCCACAGGGATACCGATGTCTGTGGCGAGTTCCTCAGCCGTATGTTGTACGCTGTGACAAAGGCCGACTGTCTTGACCCGGGTGGCCCGGGCTAACGCCCAACAATTCATCGCCATCGGATTAACATAATTGAGATGAACCACGTCCGGACAGCGGTGCTCCATTTCGCGACCCATGGCGATGAGCACCGGAACGGTACGCAAGGAGCGCATGATCCCGCCAATTCCCAGGGTGTCGGCAATGGTCTGTCGCAGACCGTACTTTTTGGGAACCTCAAAATCGGTCACGGTGCAAGGACGATAGCCTCCGACCTGGATCATATTGATCGCATAGGTAGCGCCGTCCAAGGCGCGGCCTCGATCTGTCGTTACCTCGATCTGCGGTGCAGCTTCCAATTGCCGGGCCACTCGCCGGGCCACTATCTCAGATGTCTGTAGCCGTTCCGGGTCGATATCGAAGAGGCAGATCTGGGAGTCTGCCAACTCGGGGAACGATAAGATGTCCACGAGTAAGTTTTTGGCAAAGACAGCGCTCCCGGCGCCGATGAAAGTTATTTTTCGCTTTGATGTTGGTTGGGTCATAAGAAGTGAGTGTTGCTAAGAGGGAGCGTTCCGGGGGTATGACGAGGTCGGCGGCTTCGGCGACTCAGTGGACACAAGTGGACGGAGTAGTATGCGCTCTCCGCGGGCTGATCGAGGCAGCCGTGGCATCGGTGTCCACTATTTGTCATCGATTATCTGTCATTGGTTCCGGCGGCTGCCGGATCATTCCGTTTATTGGAATAGATCGTTTACCTCCTTGGCGGCGCCTTTAAAGGTGGAAGCGGCGTCCGCACCATTTAAATAAACGGCATCAAAAGCTGCTCGCATAATCCGGTTAATGTCGCTGGCGTGATCGGTTATCGGGAACAGAAAGGTGGCTTTAGGATCGGTGGCTTCATCGACAAACGCAGAAACATCGACACCTTTCGCGGACAAGCTCTTTTTCGCGATCTCGGTGGCGTCCGGTACGGCTGGAAATACGACACCGTAGCTGGCCACAATCCTTTGGGCTTCAGGTGAAGCGAGGAATTTCACCCACTTCCAGGCCTCTTCCTGATGTTTACTGCCAACCCAAATCGAGTCAGCCAGACCGTTGAACATTGTTCGGCGCCCGGTCGGGCCTTTTGGTAACGGCGCAAACCCGATCTCGAATTTCGAGTTTTCGGTGTACCAATGCACCATCCAGTCACCGTCTAGACCCAACGCACCCTTTTGTGCCGCAAACAAACCGCTGTTACCCGCTTGGCGAGCATTGGCGGCCGGTACGATAATCCCCTTTTTCATCTCGTCGGCAATCCATTGGATCGTTTCTGCCAACTTTGGATCATCATAGTTCAAATGGGTCGCCCAGGGACCATCGTCGAATTTGAAGCCGTCCGAGACGGCAAAATGACTCCATTCCACTTGCCCGTATCCATCGACTTGCCCATTAATTAGCAAACCATACTGTTTAATATTTTTAGGATCGAATCCGGGCTGCGTGGCGTTCTTGCCATTTGCATCGATCGTAAGCTTAGCAATTACCTGTCCAAAGGTGCCGCCATCTTTCGGATTCCAATCCAAATCCCGCAAAGACTTCGGATCGATGCCAGCCTTGGTTAACATTTCCTTGTTGTACACGACCCCAACCGTGTCCCAGTCCTTAGGCAAACCATATTGTTTGCCATCGCGGCCCCAAACCTTCACGAGATCCCCAAGATAGATGTTAGTGGGCACTTTATCCCGAGCAATGTAAGGGCTAAGATCGACCAGCAAATTATTCTGGATAAATTCCGGGTAGCGCGCCAAATGGTCCGTGATCACGTCCGGAGCGGTGCCGGAAACGAATGCGGTATTCAACGCGTTCCAATAGTCAAACCAGCCGGTCTGAGTAATTTTTATCTTGATGTCAGGGTTCTGCTTTTCGAATTCGGCTGCACAGGCTTGGTAAGCAGGCAACTGATTGTTATCCCACAACCAGTAGTTGATCTCGGTAACCGCCTTGGCGGAAATCCCAGCGGCAACCAGGCTGGCCAGGATAAGGAGTTTGTTTAGGTTTCGCATATTCAGGGGGTGTGTTCTTGTGTGAGAAGTGAGAGGTTTGCAGTTTGCGGTTCGAAGTTTGCGATTGGTTGGCGGTTCTGTCGTAATCGTCGGGTCTCGGGTTTGACGATGAAATGGTCTAACAGATCAGCCCAGGGCTTTAGTCCTGGGTACGGCAGACGCCAGAATCGCCCTGAAAGTGGCGACCGAGTGCGTACCGGTGCATCGAAGCTGGATGGTATCGATGGCGTGACAATTTTGGACGCCTGGTGATGTTGGAAGAAAGACGCGCCTCTTTCGGCCGCCACTTTCAGGGCGACTCTCGGGTTCGGACCACCCAGGGCTAAAGCCCTGGGCTATTCTGTTAGACCATTTCATGGTCAAGAGGATCGATTGCGACCCACAGCGGTTGGCGGTTAGCGGTATTAAGATCATCTGGGGTAGCAAACGGATGCGACCAATGGGACTTATGGGGTTAGCTGCCAGTTGGCTCCGGTTAGCGAGCATTTTGTTATCTGTTATTTGTCATTTGTCGTTCCGGCAAGCGTAGCGCCTAACGGAAGCCGGTGTATTGTAGCGATTCGACGACTTTGCGGCCGAAGAGGACTAGGAGGACGGCGACGGGGACAATACCGAGGACGGTGCAGGCCATTAGGCCGCTCCAATCCGGCGTGCCGCCGGCTTGTTGCGCTCGGAAAGAGTTAATCGCCACCGCCATCACTTGAACTGACCGGTCTCGTCCGATCAGGAACGGCCAGAAAAAGTCATTCCAGGCATTCAGGGCCGCCAGAATGGTGAGAGTAGCAAGGGCGGACCGATGCACCGGCAGCACGACCCGAAAGAAGATGGTGAAATAACAGGCGCCATCGATGCGGGCGGACTCTTCCAATTCTCGAGGTGTCGCCAGAAACATCTGGCGCAAGAAGAAAACTGCAAACGGCGTCATCAAAGCGTATGGCGCTGCCATACCCTGGTAGGTATTCAACCAGCCGAGATCTTTGATTAGAATGAAATTCGGGATGAAGAGCACCACGCCGGGAATCATGGTGGCAGCCAAGAACAGGAAAAAGATCAGTCTCCGGCCATAAAACCGGAGCCGGGCGAACGCATACGCAGCCATGGCGCTGAAAGCGATCTGGGGGACAACGGCTAACGAGGTGAAAACGATGCTGTTAATCAGGGCCCGGTAGAAATCCACCTTGCCGAAGCTGGTTTGCAACAGGCGCGGGTCATTGGGGCTGATCAAGCCAATGACGCGCTCGAAATTGAAAAGCGTCGGGTGTTGCGGCAGGAGCGAGCTGGCGCCGCTGAAAATCGTACTACTGTCACTCAGCGCTGTCTTGGCCGCGATCCACATAGGGCCAAGGGAGATGACCGCGAATATAGCGAGTACGGCGAAGCCAAGCCAGGTAGACAATCTCAACCGCGAATTGGACCCGCCTTCGCCAAGCCTACGGCGCAACAGGCTGCGAATGGACACGAAGGTGGGTGATGGACGTGGGGGCTCTATATCGGGTGGTGAGGCCATGGGCTCCGTTGACACTGGTTTAAAATCTCGGATAGGCTCGAACAGATGCTGGTCGATAACCGCATGGAATATCGGGCGATCCACGCCCAGGGCGCCTGCGTCCACGCAGCGCGTTCACGCCGACAGCCACATTCGCGTTTATTCGTGTCCATTCGCGGTTGGTTTTTATCCTAGGTCAGACTGGCCGGATCGCAGGATCCGCATTTGCACTAAGGTGACAATGGCGAGACACACAAAGAGCGCGCACGACAGCGCGGAGGCGTATCCCATGCGGAAATTGACGAACCCATTTTCGTAGATGTACCAGACAATGGTCCGGGTGGCGTAGTTGGGGCCGCCTAGCGTGGTTACCGCGATGGTGTCAAAGACCTGAAATGACCCGATGATACTGGTGACCAAAACGAACACCATCGTTGGCCGGATCAAGGGCAAAGTGATGCCAAAAAAGTTTGTCCAAGGCCCCGCTCCTTCTATTCGAGCCGCCTCATAGATATCCTTCGGGATGGCCTGCATCCCGGTGTAGAACAATAGTGCCGTCAATCCCATATGCCGCCAGATGTTGACCAGGGCAACCGTTGGCAAGGCGAGATGTTGATCGGTGAAAAAGGGGATCCGGCCGATCCCGATCCATTGTAATACGGCGTTCCCAAACCCCAACAGCGGATCTAGCATCCAAAACCAGATGATGGCAGCAATGACATTCGCGATAAGGTAGGGAGCTAGGATAATCGAACGGAGGGCTACCGATCGTCCCAAGCGGGCAAGTAGCGCCGCGAGCAGCAGACCGATGACCGTTTGGATCGGGATATTGTAGATCACATACAGCAACGTGACCTTCATCGAATCCCAGAAGGCTGCGTCATTCCAAAGTTTGGGAAAGTTTGCCCAGCCGATGAATTTCGGGGCGCGGAGCAGGTTCCAGTCGGTTAGGCTGATGTAAAGCGCCCGGAAAGCCGGCATCAGATAGAACGTGAAGAAGCCGATGAGAGCCGGAGCGATAAAGATCCAGGCCGCGTAGGATTCTCGGAAACGCAGCGCACGGAGGAAAGAAGCAGAGCGGCGCGGTGGAGTATTAGACCGTCGCGATAGTGACGTGACCTTGGGCTGTGCGCGTGCGGACATGGTTAAAATTACAGATGGCAGATGGACAGATCGTTGTATCGGGGCTCCAACTGGGAAGAATCGATCTCTTTAACAGGGCGAAAAAAAGGGGCTAAAGGAATACGAGATTTTTGGGGAACTTACTGCGGGCTAACACGTGTTAGTTTGTGCAGAACTAACACGTGTTAGGTAAACGTCAAGGCGGATTTTTTTGGGGCGGACAACCCGCCATGAAATGGCGAAACAGAATAGCCCAAGGCTTTAGCCCTGGGTCAGGTAGGCCCTGAAAGCATCCCCAACCTCGCGGTCGCGAGGTGCAATTCGGACAAGGCGCAATACTCCAGTACTCCAAAACTCCATCACTCCGCTCGCCAGGATTCGAGGACGAGGACGACGACGACGACGAGAACGAAGCGCCTCACGAGTGGCGACTGAGGGGTCTGTTCTGGGCTTGGTGTGTTGATTCGACCAGTAGTGCGAACATCGCTATCCTCGATTGTACTAACACGCTCGTACCAGCCCAACGCCTCGGACGCCACTTTCAGGGCGTGTTGTAGGTGCGAGTTACCCAGGGCTGAAGCCCTGGGCTATGGTCTGTAGCCGCTCCGCGGCAAAATCCGAGGGCTTCCTGGGCTATTGTGTTTATAGCCACTTCGTGGCAACCGGGCTCGCCGGCACGGATGAGCGGGCGCTCATCCCGATCGGGCGTTTACGGCGTCGGCAATCGTTCCGGCTGGTGTAGGGTGTTGGTCCTTTTTTCTCTCCGGGCGGAACAACATAACGCCGATAAACAAAGCGCAGGAGGCGAACAGAGCCATGGTTGCTCCCATGGCGACTGGGGTCCCGTGGTACCACATCGCGACGACTTCGCTGGAAATGGCGCCGCCAAGCATCCGGATGCTGCCAAACGCTGAGGAGGCCACGCCGGCGATACGAGGCATCGGTTCCAAGGTGCCATGGACGGCGTTCGGCGTGACTAAGCCCATGGAGAAGGTATTTAGAATCAGTAGCGGCATGATCGAGAACGCATTGAGCCCGCCGAATATGGCGCCACCGAACAGTGCCGCGGTAGCGGCGAACGAAATGACTAGGCCAACAATAATCAGCCGGTTCGTCGAAACGCCTCGAGTACTCAACCGGCCGCTGACAAAAGCGCCAATGGCGATGGCGAATGCGTTCACTGCAAACAAGACGCCGTAAATCCGAGGATCAACCTTAAAAACATCGATAAAGACAAAGGCCGAGCCGCTCACATAAGCAAACAGCGCGCCAAAGCTGGTCCCGCCAATCAGCAAGTACAGCAGACACGTTCGATGCGAGAGTACTTGCCAATAGTTCGTTACAAGATGCCGCGGGCGCAAGGCATGGCGGTTCCGCATCGGCATTGATTCTTCAAGACTGAACAGGAGCACAACGATGAGGAACGCTCCTGCGACAGCCAGCCAAAAAAAGACGGCTCGCCATCCCTGCCAAGTCGCAATCAGGCCGCCGAGGGTCGGCGCCACAATCGGCGCGATGGTGCCGACGACACTGATGTAGGATAGCCGAGAACGCGCCTCGGCTCCGGAGAAAAGGTCACGGATGATAGCAAACGCGATGACCGAGCCCGCCGCGGCGCCAAGTCCTTGAACAAATCGCCAAAAAGCCAACATGGTTAGAGAAGGCGCACAGGCACAGCCAACTGCGGCCACGGCAAATAGCAGACAGCCGAACAAAAGGGAAGGGCGCCGGCCGATTCGATCCGAGAGCGAGCCAAAAACTAGTTGGCCAGCGGCAAACCCTGCCATGAACAGGCTCAGGATAGAGACCGTGTCTGCAGAACGCACCCCAAGTGATACGCCGATGACAGGCAATGACGCCAAGCAAGAGTCGATCGAAAGCGACGGTAAAGCTACGCTTGCCGCTAACAAGAAGATGAACGACCTCGAATGCGGGGAGATTCTAAACCGCAGATGTTTTACTGTTACTTCTCGCATCTAACCTGCAACGCTCATCCCGCACCCGCGGGACGCATGCATCAGTGAGCAATGCAGGCTTTTTGGTGATGAATTCTTAAACATTGGTTTTCAAAAAATGATAATGCGTGAAACCGGCCGATCTAGAAATCCTCTTTATCCAGGATCTCCAACCCCTACGCGGCGGCTACTTCAACGCTCCACTACTCCAGCTCGCCCGGATTCGAGGACGAGGACGAGGACGAAGCCCATTAGTGAGCCTGAACGGCGCGGACCGCGTAGAAGTTATATGATGAAGCACCTCATATAACGCGTATCGAACCGGTTCGGTCCGCCGCCGTTCAGGCTATTAGCCCCCAGAAGTTGGTTGCAGGGCAGTTTTTTCGCTTATTTTTTGCGATTCATCCGCCTTCGCTGCGGTTCGGCGCGCCGGGTTCGCGTTCGATCCTTCCACCCGAACCAGCGTTCCCTCAGCCAAGCTATCCACAGGATTAACCACGATCTGATCCGTCGGCGACAGCCCGCTCACGACCTCCAGCTCTCCTCCTAAATCGCGTCCAATCTTGATCTTTTTAATATGCACCCGGTTATCCGCCCCGACGACCCCAAGCGATGCACCTTCTGATCTAAAGAGGAGGGAGTTTGACGGGATCAGCAACGATTTCGGACCTTCGGTCTCCAGGTGCACCGGCGAGTAAGCTCCGGGAAAAAGCTCACCCGACTCATTATTAACGTCGATTTCGGTCAGCAAGGTGCGCGAGTTCGGATCGATCGCACCGGCGGTACGGACAACTTTGCCGGAGAACTTCTGCCCGGGAAAACCGGCGAAGTTAATAGTGGCAGGACCTCCCGTCACCACAAATCCCGCCATGCTCTCCGGAACGTTCACGAAGATTCGCAGCGGAGAAATCTGCGCCACGGTGAACAACGCTCGTCCCGACCCGGAATTAACGATCTGACCGATATCGGTATTTCGAGCGGTCACGATCCCATCAAAAGGCACTTTAACTATCTTGAAGTCCTGGAGAGCCTGTAACTGAGAAACCGCAGCGGCATCGGCGCTAACCGTGGCATCCTTGGATCGATAGTCGCTATCGGCGGTATCAAAGTCTTGTTGAGCAATTACCTTTCGCTTTAACAAGTCCTGAGCACGCAGGTAGTTTGCCTTGGACAAATCAAGCGCCGCCTGAGCTTCTTTCAGAGTGGCTTGAGCCTGGCTTAATTGTTGATCGACCTGCGGCGTATCGATCTCAGCCAAAACATCTCCGGTTTTCACTTTCGAACCAATGTCGAAGTACCACTTCTTTACGTAGCCGGTCGTCTGGGCAAAGATCGGCGCTTGGATATAAGCCTCTGTCTGCCCCGGCAGATCGATGGCCACGGTGGCCGGCGCCTTCTTCGGAGACACCACAGCTACGGTTAACTCGGCGGCGCGGTTAGTTTCCTGTTGCAACGAGGCCGAGGAAACAGCGCGGGAGGTAATGCCAGTAACCGCCAGAACGGCGAATCCGGCTCCAACCCCGAGCGTAATCAGGGCAATCGGCCATCCCTTTTTTGCCTTAGGTTTGGCGCCAGATTGTTTCGCCAAGGCTCCCGCCGAATTGTCCGGCTCGACTTCTAAAATGCTTCCTTCCATATTCTCTCTAGCACTAAGTTAACAATTGTGGTTAACCATTCATGTTAACATTTCATTTAGGCAGCTGCTGGTTCCGGTGAGCTCGATCGAGCCGAGGGGGAACGTGATTTTCTGACTAACATGAAAATCGTCGGCACAAAAAACAGAGTCGCCACGGTAGCGAACACGAGACCACCGATCACCGCTCGACCGAGAGGCGCATTTTGTTCACCGCCTTCACCCAAACCGAGAGCCATCGGCACCATACCGATGATCATAGCCAGCGCAGTCATGAGGACCGGACGCAAGCGCACGTAACCGGCCTGGAGGGCGGCTCGATAGGAATCACGCAATTCTTCTTGTTGCTCATTGGCGAAGGTAACCACTAGCACGCTATTGGCCGTCGCCACCCCCATACACATGATGGCGCCCATCAGCGCCGGCACACTGAGGGTCGTGTGAGTAACAAATAAAATCCAGACGATGCCGGCAAGCGCGCAGGGCAACGCCGTGATAATAATCAATGGTTCAATCCAGGATTGGAAGTTCACCACCATCAGGAGGTAGACCAGCACCATGGAAAAGAGCAGACCCAGATATAATCCCAGGAAGGAATCGTTCATGGTACGGACCTGACCCCGCAGATTCACGATGCTGCCTTTGGGCAAATCCTTCTGCGCTTCGTCCATCAATTTTTGGATGTCCGAGGCCACCGCGCCCAGATCTCTTCCGGAAACGTTTCCGTAGATGTTAATCACGGGCCGAATATTGTAGTGATCCGCCACCGGGAACGTCGCACTCCGACTAATGTCGGCCACGTTACCCAATATCTGCAGAATTTGACCGGTACCACCTAAGATCGGCAGGTTGCGCAGTGAGTCCAACGAATCGATGTCGTACTGCGGCGCCATCGCGTTGATCTGATAGTTCACTCCATTTTTGGGGTCGACCCAGAAGTTAGGGTTGGTGGTTTGCGAGCCGCTAAGAGCTCCCAGAACGGTGCTAGCAACCTGGTTCTGAGTGAGACCGAGCAAAGCCGCCTTGGATCGATCGACGGTAACATCAAGCCGGGGTGCATCGGTCGGCTCCTGGATTCTCACATCGACTGCTCCGGCTACCCGGCGCACCTTTTCCAAAAGATTACGGGCAAACACACCGTTCGCCGCCCGGTTTGCGCCGATGATCTGAATATCTAGTGGGGCTGGGAGTCCGAAGTTGAGAATTTGGGCAACGATGTCAGCCGGTGGATACCAGTAACTCATTCCCGGAAAGTCTCTTTGCAGCCGGGTACGGATCGCTTGGACAAACTTGTCGGTGGGGTCATGGTTCTCGTTCAACGAGACGAGAATATCCGCATCCGCGGAACTCATGGTTCCCGTGGTATTGTAGGAAAGATTGATTCCGCTATAAGGAATCCCCAGGTTATCGATAATTCCCTGCAATTGGTCCGCGGGGATTACTTGCCGGATCATCTGTTCGATAAGGTCGACATTGCGAGCGGTCTCCTCGATTCGCATCCCGGTTTTCATCCGCACATGCAAATCGAACCGGCCGGCATCGACACTGGGGAAAAAGTTCTGACCCAGGAATGGCACCAGGAACATCGAGACGACGACGAACCCGATCACGACGGTGATGATTTTGCCGGCATTCCGCAGGCACATTCCGAGTAGGTCCCGATAACTTTCGCGAAAGGCCTCAAACCGCTGTTCAAAAGCGCGATGGAACCAACCGAACAGACCGAAGATCGCAAAGATACCTTTTCGGCCTACCGTTGCCGGCTTAACGTGCTCTGTCGGCCTCGCCAGCGCGGCCGCTCCACCGGGGTGCGCCGGTCCACCATGCGAGTCACCTCCAGCATGCGGCTCCTCCTTCATCCAATACATCGCTAACGTCGGCACTAGGGTCCGGGAGAGGATATAAGACGCTATCATCGCAAAAATGACGGCCTCGGCCAGCGGCGCAAACAGGTACTTGGCCACTCCAGACAGGAAGAAGACCGGCACAAAAACGATACAGATACACAAAGTGGAAACGAGGGCGGGCACCGCGATCTGGGCGGCGCCGTCACGAATGGCGTCCAACTTGGGTTTTCCCTCGGCCAGATGCCGATCGATGTTTTCGATCGTCACCGTGGCATCGTCCACGAGGATACCGACGGCCAGCGCCAGTCCGCCAAGGGTCATAATGTTAATCGTCTCACCCAAAGCGCTCAGCGTGACGATTGAGCAAAGGATCGCCAGCGGGATAGAAACCGCGATTATTATCGTGCTCCGAAAATCACCCAAAAAGAGCAAGATCATGAGGGCGGTTAAACACGCTGCTATCACCCCTTCCCTGACCACGCCCTCAATGGCCGCGGTCACGAAGATCGACTGGTCGGCAAGCAACTGCAGATTGAGTGAGTCCGGCAGGGTCTTCCTCAGCTCGGGTAACATCTTCTTGACCCCGCTGACGATGTCGAGGGTCGACGCATTTCCCGTTTTCTGAATGTCGAGCATGGTGGCCCGCTGACCGTTAAACCGAACCACATTCGTTTGCGGGATACTGCCGTCTCGCACATTGGCCACATCGCGGACGTAGATAACACTGTTCCCGACAGTCTTTACTGGAATCGCGTTCAGCTCCGCGATACTCCGCGGGCTGGAATTCAAACCGACTTGATATTCTGTCTCGCTGATCTTCGCGGTTCCGGCGGGCAGCGTAAGATTTTGGGCGTTCACCGCGTTAACGACATCAAACGGTGTCAGTCCACGCGCTTGCAAAGCCTGGTAATTGAGATCAACCGCCACGTAGCGTTGCTTGCCTCCATACGGATAAGGTATGGCTGCGCCTGGAACCGTGATCAGCTGGACACGGACAAAATTCAGACCGTAGTCATTGAGTTGTTGTTCGGACAATCCCTGGCCACTAAGTCCTACGCGCAAGACTGGAACGTTAGTAGCGCTATAGCTTAGCACCAGGGGCGGCGTGACGCCGGTTGGCAGCTGTCGCAATACGGCTTGAGAGACGGACGTAACCTGAGCAATTCCGGTCGGAACACTAGCGCTGGGCTGCAAAAAGATCTTAACCACGCCGATCCCATAAAGCGACTGCGACTCGATATGTTCGATGTTATCGACGGTCGTGGTGAGAATGCGCTCATAAGGCCAAGTGATCTTCTCCTCCATGTCTTGGGGGGAAAGTCCGCCATAATTCCAAATGACCGAAATCACCGGGATGTTGATAGAGGGAAAAATGTCTTTTGGAGTTCGAAGAATGGCGAGAACTCCGGCAATCAAAATGAATATGGCTAGGACGATGAAAGTGTAAGGTCTTCGTAGTGCCAGATTAACGATCCACATAGATTATTCTCCTGCCGCGTTCTGTAAGAGAGCAGACTTCGCCCCATCTCCCCTTTTAGCTACGTCAGCCAAGGCGCCTGGACGCCATAGCCGGCATCCAAAAACATCGGCAATCCCCTCGAACGACATGTTCTACAACTATCGATCTTTCCCTCGTTTCCCAAAATGCTATACTGGGATCAATTTGATACCTTTTCAGTATGGATCGGCCTAATGTCCGCGAGCTGGAGTGTTTCGTTGCTGTCGCCGAGGAATTGCATTTCTCGAAGGCCGCCAAGCGGTTACACATGTCGCAACCGCCATTGAGCCGGCAGATTCAAAGCCTGGAACGGAAGCTGGGAGTCCAGTTGCTGAAACGAAAGACGCGGTCGGTGGAGTTAACTACACCCGGTAGAAGCTTTCTCAACGATGCCAGAGAAACGCTGCACCGACTCGATCGCGCGATGATCACGGTACAACGGATGCAGCAGGGAGAGAATGAGCGGCTGCGGTTGGGGTTCATCGGTTATCTGTTGGCGCCGGACCTGATGGAGGTGTTGCGTGCATTTCGCAAAGCGCGTCCCCAATGCCAAGTGGAATTGGTTGACATGGAACCGGGCGATCAGCTCACCGATATTCGCGAAGGGAAACTCGATGGTGGCTTCTTCGGGATCGGGCCAGCGGAGCCTTTGTGGGATCTGAAACTGTTCAATTGGAAGACGGTCCCACTAGTGATAGTCCTGCCGGAAGATCATCGGCTTGCTCATAAGCCTTGCAAGCTGACGCTCGCCAGCCTCAAGGAAGAGAATTGGGTGATGATTTCTCGGAGCCGCGCCGCTCCCTTTCGCGGATTGGTCGATGAGCTTTGTCTAGGGGCGGGTTTTCTGCCTCGAATTGTTCAGGAATCTGACAGCGTGCAAGCCGTAATGGCGATGGTAGCAGCTGGGACGGGTATTGCGATTGCCTCTGAGACTTTGACTCAGATGATTGATCGAGGGCTGGCTTATCGCGCGTTAGCCTCTCGAAATGCGGTGCTGCGGCGTAACTTTGTTTGGAGGAGCGAAGTGAATTCGGAGGCGCTGCGGGTGTTCAATAGCGTGCTGCGCCGGTATCGAAGCGAGACCGTGGTCGGAGAGGACGAGCGCCTGCTCGTTGTAGGAGCTAGGAGCTAGAATCCAGGAGCTAGGAGGAGGCACGCGGAGCGGAGGATGCGGTTGGGGTGAGCTGTACAGGTGGGGGCTGGATCATGGAACGGGACTTATTGGACTCTGCCGTAGGGACAATCCGTGATTTCGCCCGACGCGCGCCCTCCTAGCTCCTAGATTCTAGCTCCTAGCTCCCCAGGTCGGGCAGGCGCCCGGCCTAGTGTAAAATTTCCGCTTTTTCATCTTCTGTCAGGTAGAACGGGCGAAATTCAGAATCTAGCAGGTGGGCGTGACCATCTGGGCCTTTGACGGCCAAGGCGCGGTCGCGGGTCGGGTTGGTAAATAGTGGGTCGCGGGGCGGTTTCCACGCGACGGTTGCACGGCGGCGCCGTCCATGTTGCCATTCATACCGGATATATTGGCGGCGGCGATAAAAGCGCGAGCTAATGATGGTCACCTCGACCGGATCCGGGCGTTCGGCGGCGCGACGCAAGCTGCGCCCGACGGCTATGACCCGTAAGCAACCTGCGATCGATGCGAGCACAAATGCCAATTCGATGGCTAGAGACACCGCCAAAGTAATCTCGCGATTAAGCAGTAGATCTAACGCGTAGGAAACCGTGGCGACGGTCGGCTCATGTTCCAGGTAATAGATTACTGGATCTTGAGATTCATCGAGATCACCGACAAAAAAGATGTCTTTGTTCCGAGTGTAAGAGGTGGCGGCTCCGTTCCGGCCGCGAACCGGTATGGTGTAGTCCAGCTTCAAATCACCCCAATTGGTAAACAACCGGCTTCTGATCTCTCCGCTTACAGTTCCTCGCAAAGCGCGCACACCTTCTTTGGATAACCGAATATCTTCGAAAATACCGGGACCAAGCGCGAAAGCGAAAACGGCAAAACAGCCCGCGAAAAACAAACCGCAAAGGAGCAGCACAAGAACTTTCTGTGCCGTGCCGATTTTATCGGCGAACTCCAAGGGGCGCTTAGGAAACGCTGCCAAGTTCATGACGCTTCGCAATTCACGGTTCGCAGTTTGCGGTTCGGTTTACGGTAAACTTTGTCGCCTGTCCAGCGTCAGCGACAACCGCGAACAGCGAACGGAGAACAGTGAACCGCGAACCCGCGAAGCGCGTCATCGCTTTCTCCGGCGAGCTTGGCTCCAATAGCGGGGTGCCAGGCCGACCTGGTGCTTAAACTGGCGAGACAAGTGATAAGGAGAATCGAAACCGAGAACCAGGGAGATTTCTTTCACGGACATGGCGGTATTGACGAGGAGATCCTGCGCCTTTTGGATCCGCGCTTGGAGCTGATATTGTTTGGGGCTTAAGCCGGTTCGACTCTTGAATGCCTGGCGAAACCGGGAATAACCGACGCCCAACGTGCTGGCGAGCTCCTGCATCCGCATCCGCTCCTGGTACTTTTCCATGATCAATCGCTGAGCGCTTTGGACAAAGTCATCTCCTCGCAAATGAGCGCTGCGATGTAACCGGGCGGTTTCCAAGACTAGCGATAAAATGTGTATGCCCATAGTCGAAAGGAGAGTCTGACTGCCCGCCGAAAACCGCTGAGCCAAACCATGACAACGGTCGAAGCAAAGCAGCAGGTCCGGTGCAAAGCCAACTCGGAGAACGGGACGATCCGGAGCGATCTGGCCCGCTTCTCTGGCTCGATCGAAACAGCTGCCGTTGCATTCGATCCAATGCTCGGACCAGCCGGTCTTTTCGTCCGGTGCATAACGATGCCAAATTCCGGGAAACAATAGGAGGACATTGCCAGCACCGACCCGCCGGCGTCTACTAATTCCGTATCCGCTTCGCTTCGGCGCGACAAGCCCTTCGGACTCAAAGACGCCTCGGCCTTCCGCAATATAGATAATCTGGTAGGCCTGCAGCACTCGGCCATTCGTCCAAGTAAAATGATGGTCCACCGGGTGGCGCAAAGGCGGGTAATCATGATGAGGCTCGATCTTGGAATATCCGATCGATGTGGTCACGCATTCCCATGGACCACGTGATTTTCGATTCGGAAGATAAATGAAGTAATTCTTCATAGCCGGCGTCGCTCCTGGAGGTGTACGCGTCCACAAGCGACCGCGGATATGTTCATCAATTTTTATATGAAAATTGTCAATCTGTCGATTTCGGGGATGGAGAGAGCCAAGTAGATTCTTGGCATGTTCCCCCTCCGTGTGGGCCTCTTTGGGATTGGTCTGGATGCCTACTGGCCCCAATTCGTCGGGCTTAAAGAACGGCTCGAACAAAACATCGGCGTGCTGGAGCAAAAGCTTCAACGCCCCGGGGTCGAGATTGTGAACTTGGGTCTCATTGATTCGCCGGAGCGAGCAATGGCGGCCGGACATCAGTGTCGCCGCGACGACATTGACCTGCTGTTTCTGTATGTCACCACCTATGCACTTTCGTCGACGGTGTTGCCGATCGTGCAGCGAGCGCGCGTTCCCGTGGTGGTATTGAATCTCTCCCCTGCCCCGGCCATCGACTACGAGTGGTTTAACAATCTGAAAGATCGCACTCGCATGACGGGTGAATGGCTCGCCTTTTGTTCGGCTTGTCCAGTCCCGGAGATCGCAAACGTCTTTCGCCGCGCCGGGATCCGTTTCTTCCAAGTCACCGGGGTGCTAAATGGAGACCCGACTGTTGACGCTGAGATCGAATCCTGGATTGAGGCGGGCAGAGTGGCCTCCGTACTGGCACACAATCGCCTTGGTCTGATGGGACATTATTACGGCGGTATGCTCGATATCTATTCTGACGTAACCCTGCAATGCGCCACATTCGGTGGGCACGCCGAGATTATTGAGGTCGATGAGCTATCGGCGCTTCGTCGAGGAATCACTCCAAGCCAGGTGCAACAGCGAATAGCAGATTTTCGGGACATCTTTGATGTTCAGCCCGATTGCGCAGAACCCGAGTTGGAACGAGCCGCTCGGACCTCGGTCGCTCTGGACCAGCTAGTAGCCGACCGTGGACTCGGTTCGCTGGCCTATTATTACTCTGGAACCGGGAACGCCGATAATGAGGATACCATGAGCTCAATCATTCTAGGGACCTCGTTGCTGACCGCGCGCGGGACTCCCGTGGCTGGTGAGTATGAAGTAAAAAACGCTCAGGCGATGAAGATCATGGATACTTTTGGAGCCGGCGGATCGTTCACCGAATATTACGCGATGGATTTTGCCGAGGATATCATCCTGATGGGACACGACGGTCCGGGACATATCCGCATCGCAGAGGGGAAAACCAAGGTCAGACCATTGCAAGTCTACCATGGGAAAACCGGCAGCGGTCTTTCCGTTGAAATGTCGGTGCGGCACGGCCCGGTGACTCTACTCTCGCTCGTAGAAGACGCTTTGGGGAAACTAAGCTTGGTGGTGGCCGAAGCTGAATCCGTTCCCGGACCAATCCTCGAGATCGGCAATACGAACAGCCGCTACCGGTTCAAGATCGGCGCCCGCAAATTCGCAGAAGCGTGGAATTCATTCGGGCCGGCGCATCATTGTGCGGTCGGTATCGGCTGGATTGCCGACAAGATCCACAAGCTCGGGCTATTCCTTGGGATCGAAACCCATCAGGTGTGCTGATGCCGGACGCCTCCCCTATCGTTGAGCTTTTGAAAATCTCGAAGTGGTTCGGGAGTACGCCAGTCCTGAACAAAGTCGATCTCCCTCTGTACCCTGGTGAAGTCCATGCTTTGCTGGGTGAGAATGGAGCCGGCAAAAGCACGCTGGTGAAAATTTTGTGCGGTGTCCACCTTCCGGACAGCGGCAAGGTCCACATCAATGGAGAAGCGGTCGAGTTCAGAGGTCCGGCGCAAGCACGGCGGGCGGGTATCGCGGTGATTTATCAGGAACCAACGCTTTTCCCTGATCTGTCTATCGCCGAGAACATCTACATGGGCCGCCAGCCCAGAGGCTATGGCGGTTTCATTGACTATTCGGCAATGCACCGAGGGGTCACTGCGATCATGAGTCAACTGGGGGTTCCTTTGCGAGCGGAGGATCCCGTGCTCGGTCTCAGCATCGCCGATCAGCAAATCGTTGAAATCGCGAAGGCGTTGACGTTCGATGCCAAGGTGCTGGTGATGGATGAACCGACAGCGGCACTGTCGTCTGCGGAAGTGGAACGGCTATTCAATGTGGTAAAGAAGCTGCGCACGCAGGGAGTCGCGCTTCTATTCATTTCCCATCGACTGGAGGAGGTGTTTTCGATCAGTCAGAGAATCACCATTCTGCGTGACGGCGAATTCATTGCTACCGGATCCGTTGCGGATTTCACAACGGACGAAGTCATCCGCAAGATGGTCGGCCGGGTAATGACGACTCTGTTTCCAAAGGAACCCGCCCCGATTGGCGAGCCGGTATTGACCGTTCGCGGCCTGCGCCGAGCGGGTGTTTTCAGGGACATTTCGTTCGAGGTACGGCGAGGCGAGATTGTGGCACTTGCAGGTTTGGTCGGCGCCGGTAGGACTGAAGTCGCTCGCGCGATTTTTGGGATTGACCCCTCGGACGAAGGCGAAATTTCCATCGAGGGGAAAGTATTAAGGGATCCCGATCCCACGGCGGCGATGCAGGCGGGAATCGCATTGGTACCAGAGGATCGACAACAACAAGGGCTCGTGACGGAGCTTTCAGCCAAACGGAACGCCACCCTAACATTACTCAGGCAACTACACCGGTTTGGCCTGATGATACCGAGGCTAGAGAAAGCCGTGGCCCGGGAATGGACGGAGCGGCTGCAATTTCGCGGGCATTTAGATGAGCCGGTGAGAGTTTTGTCGGGCGGTAACCAGCAAAAGGTGGTTTTAGCGAAATGGCTGGCAACTCAGCCGAAACTTTTGATCGTCGACGAGCCCACTCGCGGCATCGATGTCGGCGCCAAGGCGGAAGTGCATCGCACCCTCTCCGAGTTGGCAAAAACCGGCATGGGGATTCTAATGATTTCCAGCGAGATGCCAGAAGTGCTGGGTATGGCGGATCGCATCCTGGTGATGCATGAAGGCCATATAACGGGCGAGTTCAGCCGGTCAGATGCCAACGAAGAAAAGATTATGGCCGCGGCCCATGGGAACGCTTAGGAATCGTGAGTATCTGAGTGGCAACTTTGGGCGCCTAGGCCAGCTATGGGAGCGATGGCTGCGGTCGCGCGAGTCATGGCTGATCCTGCTGCTGGCCTTGTTGGTTATCGGTACAGCTTCCATGAATGCCCGATTTCTGGGGCCACAAAATATCAAGGATCTGATGCTGAACGTTTCCTTGATCGCGTTGCTCGCGATTGGGCAAAGCATCCCCATCATCATGCGCCAGATCGATCTTTCGGTCGGTTCTATCGTTGGCATCACGGCGTTCCTGAGTGGATTGATTTTCTTTGGTCATCCCAATACGCCCAGCCTGGTTGTATTCTTGGTTGGGACCGGGGTTGGACTCCTGTTAGGAGCGGTCAACGCGGGCTTAATCATTTGGGGGCGGGTACCGTCGCTGATTGCCACGCTTGGTACCTTGTATATCTACCGGGGAGCTGATTACGCCTGGGTACACGGACGCCAAATCAATGCCGCCAATGTCCCGTCCTCGTTCCTAGCTTTAGGGAATATCGGGTTCCTCGGTGTGCCATTACTGATGTGGATCGTGATCCTATTTTTGATATTGATCGGAACGATTCTTCGCCGATTACCGATGGGGCGGGAGTGTTATGCCATCGGTAGCAATCCGGCAGCCGCTATCCTTGCCGGGATTAATTTGCACCGGCGTGTCTCCATCGGTTTCCTGTTTTCGGGAGCAATTGCCGGATTAACCGGCGTGCTGTGGCTGGCGCGGTTCGGAACGGTCGATGCAACGGCCGGTCTGGGGATAGAATTCCAGGTGGTCACAGCTGCGGTGGTCGGCGGGGTCGCGATTACTGGGGGTACGGGAACGGTGATAGGTGCGGCGCTCGGCGCATTGTTGCTCGGGGTTTTTAATAGCGCGCTGGTGGTGTTAAGGGTCCCTCCCTTCTGGCAACAGGCTTTTCAAGGAACCATGCTCCTAGTGGCGATTTCCGTGGACGCGTACCTCGCCCACCGGCTGGCGATCCGGCTAAGGATCAAACGGAGCCATGTATGAAACGAGCGGGAACGAGCGAGAGCGGGCGGGAATTAACGGGAATGCTTGGAAAGAAATCGGAAGGAGAAACCCAAAAACCAGAATTGAGGACGGAAAAACGCACCCGGCGTCTGGCTCAAGCCATCCGTTGGGAGTTCATTCTAGGCATCCTACTTCTGATCGCGATTGTGGGCGGGCAAACTTTAAGCCCTGATTTTCTGACGGCGGCAAATTGGACGAACTTGCTGGCTAATTTTGTCGAAATTGCTCTGCTGGCGTTACCGCTTACTCTCATCGTTATCACCAAGGAAATCGATCTGTCGGTCGCATCGGTACTGGGATTGGCGAGCTCGATGCTTGGGTTTCTGTGGCAAACCAGACTACCAATGCCTTTAATATTGCTTGGCTGTTTGTTGGCCGGCGCACTGGCTGGTCTGTTAAACGGATTTCTGATCGTTCAGTTCCGGTTGCCTTCATTAGCGGTAACCATCGGGACATTGACTCTGTTTCGAGGATTTTCGTTCGTATTACTTGGGGATCGGGCAATCGCCGATTTTCCGCCAGAATACAGTAATATCGGGTTCGGTACGGTCGGCTTTGTACCGATCCCCTTTCTCCTGTTTTTGATCCTAGCGATTGCGACCGCTGTCCTTGTCCACGCCACACCGTTTGGACGCACCCTGTTTGCGATTGGAGGTAACCAGACTGCCGCCCGGTTCTCGGGCGTGCGTACGCAGCGCACCAAGCTCATTCTGTTCACGGTTTCCGGGATCATCAGCGCTTTAGCGGGCATCGTTTATACATTCCGTTTCATGAGCTCTCGAGCTGACAACGGGACCGGATTCGAGCTCAGCGCGTTGGCTGCGGTTTTCCTTGGTGGCGTGTCGGTGGAAGGCGGTAAAGGAACTGTGTTCGGCACGTTCCTTTCGTTGTTGCTGATCGCGGTCATCAACAACGCTCTTACCCTGGTCGATGTATCGAATGAAATTCTCACGATCGTTACCGGATCGCTGCTTATAACGAGCATCGTTTTACCGAATTTGCTTTCGCGATGGCGGCAGCAATTTCGTCCGCGTCACTTTGCTCAAACCACGACTGCGGTGGCGCAATCTGTCCCCCAAAACCCATCCTAAAATCCCCATGAAACCCCATTGCAGACTTATTCAAAAACCGAATTTGGAACCCACAAGTTACGCAGACTACAAGACCGTTAAGTCGCTACTCGCCGGTAATTATGCTGAGCAAGGATCTGACCCTGATCTTGGTGCTAACCGACTAAATCTGTGTAATCAGCGAAATCTGCGGATACTCCGTCTTCGGAATCTGGGGTTGCCCATCGCCGTTGGGTGCAGCCTGATTTTAGCTGCGCCTTGGGCGCCAGCGCAGGAGAAGAGAGAAATCAAGAAGGGGCTTAAGATCGCCTTCATCCCCAAGAACATTAACAATCCATATAACGTCATCGAGACCGGTGGCTCACTAGCAGCATGTAAAGAATTAGGTATCGAGGGAAAGGTAGTCGGCCCATCGGACGCGAGTGCTTCTTCGCAGGTGTCCTACATCAATACGATGATAACACAACGCCAAAGCGCCATCGTGTTAGCGGCGAACGATCCTAACGCCTTGCTCCCCTACCTGAGCCGGGCAAAGGCTCAGGGAATCAAAGTGGTCACTATGGATTCGGATACGGCGAAAGAAGGGCGAACCATCTTTTGCAATCAGGCCTCGAGCGAAATGATCGGACGTTCCGAGGTACAGATGCTGGCCAAGGAAATCGATTACAAAGGTGACATTGCGATTTTATCGGCGACACCCAATGCGACCAATCAAAACACTTGGATCGGGTTCATGAAAGATGAATTACAAAAGCCCGAATACAAAGACATGAAATTGGTTACGGTCGCGTACGGCAATGACGACGACCAGAAATCGTTCACCGAAACTCAAGGGTTAATCGAAGCGTATCCGAATCTGCGCGGGATTATCAGTCCGACCACCGTGGGAATTGCGGCGGCAGCTCGTTATCTTTCCACCAGCCCCAGCAAAGGGAAGATTGCACTCGTCGGCCTGGGTACGCCGAACCAGATGCGCCAGTTTGTAAAAGACGGGACGGTCAAAGAATTTGCTCTCTGGAGCCCGGCTGATCTTGGTTATCTGGCAGCCTGCGCAGCGGCTCAACTCGCGTCCGGTAATATCCAAGGGAAAGAAGGCGAGACATTCTCCGCCGGCAAACTCGGCGATCGGACCATTGGAAAAGATGGTGTGGTCATTCTGGGTCCACCCACGGTTTTTACCGCGGATAATATTGATCAATTTAATTTCTGAGAGGTTTGACGTTCACCCTTTGGCGTTCACCGTTCACCGTTCGCGGTTCGCGGTTGGGCGGTTGGGCGGTTCAGGATTCCGGGAACGGTTCGCAGAAATTGGAGCGGGATGTGACGGGTTCCGAATGGGATCCGCCTTCGCAAAGCCTCCGGCGCGACAGGCTCTAGGGGACACATGAAACCGATAGCGTGGCGTGCTCTTAACCGCGAACAGTGAACAGTGAACTGCGAACTGCGAACCGAGAACCCTTCACACTTATGTTGCGAAAAGCTTTTGTGATGCAACTGAAACCGGGGGTAGAAGAGGAGTACGCGCGACGCCATAACCCTATTTGGGATGAGCTGGCGGATGTGTTGAAAGCTCATGGCGTTAGTAACTACTCAATTTTTCTTCATCCCGGTACCCGCCAATTGTTCGCATATGCGGAGATTGAGGATGAAGAACGCTGGCAAGCGATCGCGTTAACGCCGGTTTGCCGGCGTTGGTGGGATTTCATGGCAGATCTTATGGAGGTGAATCCCGATCATTCTCCGGTCGGAATTCCGCTAGGGGAGGTTTTTCATTTGGGGTAGTGGTGGGGAACTTACTAGTTCTCCCGGCTTCGCCAAGCCTACGGCGCGTCAGGCTGTATGGGACTCATGGGACGGAAGAACGAATCGTACTCGTCCTCGTCGTCGTCCTCGATGATGCGACGCTTGGCTCCGCCCAGCGGTGATCGTCGGCCATGCGTCCTTTTGGGGTCTACTCAACGACGCAGAACCCGCCCAACTTTCGAGGACGAGGACGAAGCGCTTTCAGGACGCGGGGTGGCTTCGAGGACAGCCAGCCGCGCCTTAGGCTTGGCGAAGGCGGGAGGACCATAGCAAAGCTTACAGCTTTGCTTGGTCGGGGTCGCGAAGGACGCCGGCGAAAAGGAGTTGGCCGGATTCATCGTCGACGATGGCAAATAGGAAGGGGCGATCGAGTACTAAATTGAAGGGCTTCAGCCTTTGGCGGCGCATAGCGGTTGCCTCCATTTGGACTTCGGTGGCAGCGGCGGCTTCGCTTCCGTTTTCGTCCACTGTGAGGTAACTCTGCTGGATCAATCCGGACACGAAAAATTGCCGGGGATCGTCGAACATGGGTGCGAAATCTCGGCTCGGGTTGAAAATGGCTTTTATCCCGAGTTCTGTCAGCGGAGCAACGAGTGAGTCGCGATAAGAAACCTTGAATCTGGGCAAGGTAATGGATCCGGAAGCTTCAGAAAATTCGGCGAGCGTCTGTTTCCAGGAAGTGGCACGCAGCTTTTGCGCTACCAGGGTCAAATCAGCTTCCTTGTCGGGTAAAATCAACACCATTTCCAGCGCGTTCCCGTTGTAAGGAAGCTTGATCGCTTGAAAGTCGTCCGTGGCCAAATAAGGCGCTGTCAGACTGCGTTTCATCATCGTTACCGCGCAAGGCCCATTCTTTCCCCGGTTGAATTGACTGGCGAAATTTTGAGCCGAGGAAAACGGCTTTTCCCAGGCGCCTTTGAAGTACACGGCATCGATCAACACCAGGGGCGGTTTAGGCGGTTTCTGGAGCAGACCGGCGACACGGCCCTCGGTGGCTTTGGCGACCCAATCGTTGATCGCTTTCATCGTTTCCGGAGTTGATAGGTCTCCGGATTGGATCTCGGGATGGAACAGATCCTTTATTTTTGCTTCAAAGGTGGGGCGCAAACGGGTGGAACTATCACACCACAAGCCATTTGCGATTTTCAGGGTGATCGTGGGAGGTAGATTGGCATATAAGGTCATCCCGGGGAAAAAAACCTCCTGGGTATCATCCTGGGGAGCGAAACCGATGACGCGGCTCAGTTCGTGGGCACCGATCCCGCTGCAGCCGGCATAGACCATCCCTAGAGCGAGCTCGAGGCTAAACGGCGAGATAACGACGTTCTGCTCCGCATGGGCCGCGATCACCTGCGATAACAGAGCAAACCCAAACTGATTCGTCCGATCATCGGGCGGTGCGGCCGGACTGCTATCGGCACAGAAGCCGAGAATTAGTCCCCCGAGAAGCGGGGAAATCCGAAGTAAACGAATGATTCGAACGATCCTGCTGGCTTTCCTGTCTAAGTATTGGATCGTAAATTTCATTACTTGTATGACTCCAGAGGAACAGAATTTGATCGAAAATTTATTTGAGCGGTTGCGGCCGGCTGATGCCAACCCGAAGGATCCTCAAGCTGAGCAATTGATTCGGGCAAAGACCGCAGCGTTACCGTCGGCTCCATATCTTTTGGCGCAGGCAGTCATCGTACAAGAACATGCGCTTGCCAATGCGCAGGCCAGGATAGCGGAGCTGGAGAACCATCTAGCCGCAGCCAGTCAAAACGCTCCGGCGGGTGGTGGCAGTTTTCTTTCCGGTGTGGGCCGCTTTTTCGGAGGTAACAAACCGACGCCTCCGCCGGTACCGCAGCAAGCGCCACAACCACAGTACCAACAGGTCCCTCAGACGCAGTATCAGCAAGTGCAGCAAGGTACAGGAGCGCCGGTTGCACCTCCGCCTCAGGCGGTACCCTATCCGACCACAATGAATCTCCCGCCGAGTTCCGGAGGCGGATTCTTAAAGAGCGCGCTAGCAACGGCTGCCGGCGTGGCAGGCGGCGCGGCTCTCTTCCAAGGGATCGAGGGCCTAATCGGCCATAATGCGGGCGTTTTTGGGCCTTCCCTCGCTGAGCGGGGATTTTCTCCGGGAGGCGCCGGTAACACCGATAACACCGAGATCGTCAACAACTACTACAACGAACCTTCGGGAGAAGCCGGCAAAGTTGGTGAAGAGCGTGCTGACTATCAACCTGAAGTCGCCCAGAACGATTTTGATCAGAACCAGAATATCGATTTCGATCCGAATCTGACGGCAGACAACGATCCCAGTGGAAGCGATGATTTCGGTGGATCCGATGATTTCGGGTCGGATGACAACGTGGTGTAGGTAGGACGCAATCTGGCCTCTAGACGGAGGTGTAGATTTGTCCCGAAGGGACACAAGGACTCAGCCCGGGGTTTCAACCCCGGGTAGGCGCCCAAATGAAGATTCGCCCTGAAGGGCGAGAGAAGAACCTTTCACACCTCGAGCCGATCGAACTCTCGTATCTCAAAAACCGTCTGTCGCCCCGTTGGGGCGGATTGCTAACCTATGGGAAAACCTGGGGTTGAAACCCCAGGCTGAGTCCTTGCGAGACTGTTCAGGTCGTTCGGGAGCCCGCCTCCGCCAAGCCTACGGCGCGGCAGGCACTCGCCCCACCAATCTAGGCTCCGCCCAATTTGACCCCCGATGTTCGCCCTAGTCTTTCTCGCCGGCGGCAAGCTTCTTGAGTTTGCTGGCGAGGGTGACCTTGCTGGCGGAACTCATCCGATCAATAAAAAGGATGCCGTTCAGGTGGTCGGTCTCGTGCTGAACTGCTCGAGATAATAAGCCTTCGGCTTCAAAGGAGACCGGTTTCCCCTCCAGGTCGAGTGCGGTAACCTTCACGTGCTCCGCACGTGAAATATCAGCAGTGACCTCTGGGAAACTGAGGCAACCCTCGGGACCAGTCTCGGTTTCCCGGCTCAATTCCAATTGCGGATTGATCAGGATCAGGGGCATGTGGTCTTTCGGATCAACTTCCTCGCCGTCTATCCACATCCGGCTCGGCCGGTTCTCGGTATCGGAGACATCGATCACCGTCAATTGAATGGCCTCACCCACCTGTTGCGCGGCTAATCCGACACCGTGCGCTTCGTGCATGGTTTCGATCATGTCTTGCGCGAAGGCGCGGATCTCGTCCGTGATCTTAACGATATCCTTTCCTTTTTTTCGTAAAACCGGATCACCGTAGATAACGATTTCGCGAATCATTTGGCTTCTTTGGGTTGAGTGAACGCTGGCAGGTTTTTGATGCCCGACTGTTTGAGTGCATCCAAAATCTGTACCAAGAAACCAAATGATACTTCTTTAGCAGCATTCATCGAAACCCCCTGATTCGGTGATTTCTCCTGATGCTCTTTTAGCGCCGCCGCTAACTCTTCAACACCGGCGAGTGGTTTGTCTCCCAGATAAAGCTTTTCGTCCTTAGTAATCGAAAGCACCAACGGCTCTTGGGTACTCGATCCTTGGGTTGCGCTCTTAGCCTCGGGTAGATTTATGGATAGCTGCGACTGCGCCGTCTTAAACGTAGTGGTGACGATGAAAAAGATCAGCAGAATCGCAAAAATATCGATCAGCGAAACGATAATGATTTGGGGGGGTCTTCTACGCTTGACGTAGAATCTCATCGGGTGACCTCCTCGAGGGTTTCCGGGCGATCATGTGCTTCGACCTCGCCTCCTCGCTGAAACATTTTTTCGATCAACTCAGTCACTAACGACTCCATTTGGATTGCCAGGGTTTCGACCCGTCGGGTAAAAGTCGACCACGCCACGATGGCGAGTATGGCGATCGCTAACCCGACAATTGTCGTACTCAGAGCTTCGCTGATACCGGAGGCGATCTCTTTCAGATCCGAGGTAGAAGTTACGCCTGATCCGATATTGGCGAACACTTTCACTAGACCAGTCACCGCTCCAAGGAGGCCTAGTAGCGGAGAAATCCCGACAATGATCTCAAGGATAAACAGCCCAGACTCGAGTCCTACTACCTCACGTCGCGCCCTAGTTTGCACCATTTCCAACGACTCCTCTTTCGTGGCGCTGCTAGATCGAACCACTGCATCCAGGATTTGCCCCATCGCGGAGTCATCGTCTTTAACCAGTCTGCGCAACGGTTCCAGGTTTTCCCCGGAACGATAGCCAACGATCGACTTTTCAATCAAACGGGGGATTACCGCGCCTTTACGCAACGCAATCAAGCGCAAGAGGATCACGGTGATGGCGACAAAAGAGCACACCAAGAGAATCCACATGAAGACCCCGCCTTTAACAACGAAGTCGATCGGGTTCTGGAACAAAGCTAAGAAAGTCATTTTTTGGTAGTTACATGTAATTGAAGCTAAACGTAAATTCGAGTCCGCGTTCCGGGACCAGAGGAATCAGTTCCTGGGGCATGGGTGGGATCTTGGCTTGGCGAACTGATTGTAACGAACAGGTTGCCAGAGTTTCATTCGAGGAATTGCTGACGACGCGAGCGCTGAGGACCTCACCACTAGGGCTGACCACAAATTCGATTCGGACGGTACCAGCGTTGATCAGATCGGATCGTTGTTGGACAAAGTAGTACCATAAGGAACCCACCGCGTCTTCGACCGCTTTCTCGAACCTTCCCTGGGGAGTTCCCAATGCAGAAACTGAAGAATGGCCGCGAGTTCCAACGTTCCCCTGCATCCGCGTGACGATGCTTTGCGGGCGATAGGCGGTTCGGGGCGCTCCCGGCCGGTTTTGTTTATTTCTGGCGTTGTCAGGCGTCGGCGAAGGAGTCGGTGTTGGTTTCGACATCGCGAGGTCATCATCCTGCGCGGTTGGGGACGGGGTTGGGGTCGAGTCAGGTGTGGGCGCCGGCGTCGAGGCTGCGTTCTCGCCGCCATCGGCGCTATTTCGCGAATAGTCCTGACCATTCATCGCCAACGAGAAGTCGTTGTTCTTGAACATTAACGACTCCAGATCTTTTCCGTCCTGAGTGGGTAAGGGCGCCTGCTGGTTGCCCTGTTTCTCCGATGCGGCGGCGGTGTCTTTGTCCGACTGGAAAGGCGCATTGTCCTGTTTTTGATCCGTCTTCTGATCGTCGTCTGTTCGGACGTATTGCTGCTCAGCTTGCGCCGGCGGCGTATCCAGAAGCGTCAACTGCGGGGCGTCGTCCGGCTTATCGGTCGACTTTGGGTTCGCCGGCGGCGGAAAAATCGTGTAATAGCCGACGACCGACAGGAATAATAATACGTGGAGAAGCAGTGACCCAACAACTGCTAGCGTAATTTTCTTCCTTTTCGACATCGGGAAAACGGCGGTTAGGGTAAGTCTTTAGCCTGAAACCCTCAAGCCTTATCGGGACGGCCGATGTCCCTGGCCACAGACCATCGTTTTTAAGGTTTCGGGCGTATTGTAATGCAGTGTCGGCCGCGAGCAAGGGGAGTGTGGTGAGCGGCCGTGTTTGCGTGTGGGCGTTACGGCGCATAGGTGTTACGGCGCGTGGGGATTACGGCGTTTGGGCGTATCGGCGTGATGAGTGGAGCTCGCCTGAATCGTACTCGTCCTCGATTTGGGGTGTCCGGCGGGCAATGCGAGCGAATGCGACCTGACTCAGATTGTCCCGTTGTCCTCATAAGTCCGATCCGTGCCAGGCTCTACACGCCCCCCGGCGAAGTAACAGCTACCACCTAAACGCCCAAATCGAGGACGAGAACGATTCAGGCGAGCCCCGAGCCGATACGCCGCCACGCCAATCTCACCACGGCATTGCCGTCCATCACGCCGACGGTCTGGCTGACGCTGACCTGGGCGCATTCATAGACGTCTTCGGCTTTGCCTATCTTGGCCAGGGCGCGTCCGTTCCTCGAACCGCGCAGGTAGGACAGAACGTCTGAGCTGACTTGTTGATACAAGCTTTTTACTAGGAACGCGGCATCGGATAGGGATCCATCGGGCAATCGGTCTACTAATCCTCCCGCGGCGATGGCATCCTCGAGAGCGAACTCTTCGACGGTGCCGGCGCACACCAACAAGATGGTGGATGAGTTTTCTGTGGCAAGCACCTGCGCTAGTGCGTCGAGATTTATTAACGCTCCGACATAAATCCTTTTGGCATGCCGTACCCGATGCAAAGCGACCGTCCCGTTCGTGGTGGTGAGCACAACCCGCTTGCCCTTAATCTCTTTGAATTCTTTGGGCGAGTTGCCCAGGTCGAATCCTTCCAGAGGGAGACCTCCCCTTTCACCCGCGAGAAGCACGTCGGGATCTTGGGCCTTGCGCGCTCGTGCTGCCTCGACCGTTTCAACCGGGAAAAACCGCTGAACGCCATGATCCAAGCCGGTGATCATGGTGGTAGTCGCACGCAAAACATCAAACACCACCACGGTTGTTTGACTCAAATCGGTGGTTTCGAACCGTTGAATTTCTGAGGGACAAAGGGCGATGTCGATCATTGGGAAGGAGTTAGGAGCTAGAATCCAGGAGCCAGGAGGGCACCCGGGTTAGACAGCGGGCAAACCATATGGCATTAACGGTCGGCGTGCCAACACGCTCGTGGAGCATCGTCTTCCCTGAAGCCGGGCGGCTCTTAACTCCTAGATTCTAGCTCCTAGATTCTAGATTCTGGAGCTTCTTGCTCGTTGGATACGTGAGCCGCCAGTGATGAAACAGATATTGTTGGGCGTACCCGGCGTAAGGACCAAAGTATTGCCGGCAAAATGCGGCAAGCTCGGCCGGGCGGGTTTTAGGTTTTCTCGGGAAATATTTTTCTCTCAATACCCGCGCAATCCAAACATCGATCGGCATCACTTCTAACCGGCCGAAAGCAAACAGCAGAACACAATTCGCGATCTTATCACCAACACCGGGAAAACGGCAGAGCACGGTGCGGATTTCATCGGACGACAGCCTGGCCAGTCCCGCCAGGGAGATTTCGCCGGTAGCGACCATACGAGCGGCGGTGAGAAGATTGGCAGCCCGAAACCCCAGGCGGCAGGCCAGCAGATCATCAAGCGTCAGTTCGGCTAACGCCTCAGGGCCAGGATACGAGAAGACGGTCGCACCGGCGACCCGGAGTTTTCTACCGTATCTTTCCCGGATCAAGAGAGAGATGCTACGGATATGAGCGACCTGTTTTAGAGCTGATGTTAGAAACGTAGCCAGGCATTCCCAGACAGGTTGCCTTAGGATTCGGATGCCGGAGGCGTAACGAACGGCTGCTTGCAGAGTGGGATCTTTCGGGAATGTGCTTTGAATTTCATCGAGCCGATGGTCCAAGGCCAGGTACCGCCGAACCTGAGGAACCAGGCCCCTGAGAACCATCAACTCCTTTCCGGATTGTTCCAGGTAGCAAGGCTGTTGATCGATAGCGCCAACGAATCCTCTGCCAGCTTCAGTCCAGTGAAATACTTGTCCGGAGTTCAGGGTCTTAGCAAGGTCGATACCCTCAGCTGAGATCCGGGAAAGCGGTACATCAAGATTCTCCATTCAAGGCAAGCTAAGGAAACAGAATTGAACAGAAGGTCTCAAAGGCCACGAAGATAGAGTTTTTTACGGAAGTTAACGAAGGTCTGAGACTCAAGAATCCTCCAGGCCCGCCAGGAAAGGCGCAATCAAAACACGAGGAAACAGAGTCAACGGAGATCCAAAGGAATTGAGTTACGCCAAACATTGTTTCGACCGTATGCCCCTTCGTTGCCTTCGTTACCTTCTGTAAAAAAACTCTGTCTTCGTGGCCTTTGTGATCTTTGGTTAAATTCGTTCCGTTATGGTCCCAGGCGTTCGATGCGCCACGAGCCGTCGAGGGTCAGGGTGTAGAGAAAGCGATCATGGAGGCGGTTCTCTCTTCCCTGCCAGAATTCCATTCGCTCGGGAAAGAGGCGATAACCGCCCCAGAACTCAGGTACTGGCGGGTTACTATCCGGGTAACGCTGAGAGATCTCTTCCAGCCGTTGTTCGAGCTCAGCTCGGCTGGCGACAGGACCGCTTTGCGGAGAAATAATGGCGCTAAGGCGGCTTTTGAGAGGTCGCTTATCGAAGTAGGCCTGCGACTCCTCGCGAGAGACCCTGGTTATGTTGCCCTCGATCTGAATCTGTCGCTCTAGCCAGGGCCAATGAAAATTGAGCGCGGCTCTCGGGTTATGCGCCAAGTGCTGGCCTTTGCGGCTCTCGTAGTTGGTGAAAAACACAAATCCACGCTCATCAAACCCTTTCAGAAGAACGACCCGTGCTGCGGGATGACCTTCGCGATCTGCCGTCGCCAAGGTCATGGCGTTAGGCTCCCGATCGCCGGCCAAACGAACCGATTCTTCGAACCAGATCTTAAATTGCTGCAATGGGTCAGGAAGGAGATCTTCGCGATGCAAGCCGAGCAGCGTGTATTCCTTCCGCAGGAGAGCGATGTCGAGTTTATCGTCCATTTTTCGAGCCTAGCATTGGGTGGATCGCAGTCAGATGCAAGGTTGTAGAGCGGGCTGGCCTCCGGTAGCGACTGTCCGATGAGGCCTCTAAGTTTTCACCGGCAAACTGATCAAACCGAAGCAAATAGTCATTGAGTAACTCCGCGCGCAGTCGCCATCCGAGCGCTCGGAATGGCGACCGGGCTTTGGGTCGGACTCTGTCAGGGACTCCGTTTTTAATCGTCGATCCACACCGAGGATGTGACGCAAAGGGACAGTCGCCGCTACCGGAGGGGTCGGGCGTACCTCGGCGTGGTCGGAGTTCATCACGGCCATGAAATCGGATGAAAATCTTCCGGAAAACGCGTAACTTTTCGGCATTGCAGTCCGTATTGTAGATTAGCAACCGGCTTGTATGAAGATGTTCGGGCTTAGCTTGGGCTTCACGTTCACGGCGCTGGCGGCGCTCACGGCGTTGACGGCGTTTTTGTCGGGTACCGCTTGTGCCCAATATTCGGTGCAGATCGATATCGGTGAGCAGAAGGCTTATCTCTTGTATGATGATCGGGCGATCATGGAGTCGCCCATCAGCTCTGGCCGATACGGCCATTTGACTCCCGATGGTACTTATACTATCACCGACAAAGATCTGAACCACACCTCCAGTATTTACGGCAGAATTGAGGATGAGTACGGGCGCACGGTGGTCGCGGACGCCGATGTTGATATGCCGGTAGGTTACGGCACTCGGTTTGTAAACGCTCCTATGCGTTACTACATGCAATTTGCGCCAGGGATCGGATTGCACGCTGGTTATTTGCCGGGGTACCCAGCGTCACATGGCTGCGTGCGGATGCCGGAAAGCAAAGCCATCGCGTTTTTCCAAGCCGTTTCCGTCGGGACTCCCGTTACTGTGTTTGGGACTACGCCACGAAATCGGGTCTATCAGGTGAGCAATCCTGGACGGCAATACGGGCCGTCGTATCAGGAGCAAATACAGCAGCAGCAGCGACGGCCTTGGTGGCGTTTCTTTGGATTCTGAGCGGAGCCGCCGGACATGCGGTGGAGCGCTGCCTCGCCGGCGGCCAATTTTGATCGCAACGAAAGCCGAGATTATTTATTGGACAGGACACTAGTCCCTATCTGATATCGACGACTGAAACGGTATTGTCAGCGTCATTGCTAACGTAGAGATAATTGCCGTCAGGCGTCACCACCATATACATCGGGAATGCGCCCACTTTGATTGGCGAACCAACGACTTTGCTAGTCGCGGTATCAACCATCGTCACTGGTTTCGCCACGTTTGCTAGTAGATTCATTGATCTGCTACGCGTAATAGGGCCGCAATACTGCCGGCATGCTGCCAATCCGTAACGCACGTTCCAAAGTTTGATCCAGCGCCGTCACACCTTGATCCAAGGGGATCAATTGCCCGGCTCGCAAGGCGGCAGTTGGGACGCCATCACGCAAAAGAATCCGATGAGCGCTGATGGCGGCGACTCGCAACCCGGAGGTTAGCACGCCAGTCAGATTAAGAGGATCAGCAGCGCTAATCGGAATCAGTTCTTCTTTAGTCGAAGTCCGGCGTACAGAACGTAACGATCCAACAGCCTCCGGCAGAGCAAATTGTTCACCGCTAACTCCACCTACAAAATGGCCGCCCCGGATTTCTCCCTGGGCTTCGAGCCGCCGATAAATACGGGTGAGCTCAAACCAAGTGGCTCGCAGCGATTCCTGTTCCAAGACTTTCCGAAAAACGACGCCATACCGGCGAAGCAGCACTCGGGCAAAGGCCTCCAGAGCTTCTTCGCGTCTTTCACTCGTGATTGGTTCAAACGGCCGCAATAGGGACCAACGTCCGGCAAATTCCAGACTGGTCACAGGCTTATGATGCCGCCGGCGTTCCCCGGGCGTAAATGGAGCGCGTTTCTCCTCCGGCACAAGCAGCGCACGCAGCCCTTCGAAGCTATCCGCGGTAACGAACCCTTGAGCAACCAACTCAGCTAACGACCTTTCGAGGCGGGATGGCAACAACCCCGTTTTTTGCACGAGCTCACTAAAGAATAGCGCACCGCCTTGGGACAGGACCTCGACCGTTCGCTCAACGTCCGGCGAAAACTCGTCCGGATGCGAACCGGCTGAGAGCGCTAACCAGTGAGACAGGTTCTCTCGCGCGAACAGAGAAACCGGACTTGACCGTACTGGCGAAATTGGTCGAGCTTTTGCCGTTTGTGGCGCCGTGAGGCGTCCCCAACCGAATCGGCCGGTGAAACAGAGCTGATCAAGCCACGCTGGCATGTACTCTTTTACCCGAAGCGCCAATATTTCGGGTTCCCAAGCAGCCGCCGGCAACTCATAGCCATCGAGAAGCTCCAAGACCGCTTTGACCCCTTCGAGTCCCTCCGCCCGATGGTCGGTATCAACTCGTTGCCAGGCGAGCAAGAAGCGTTGAAACTCTGCGATTGATACCGGCTGAATTTCGGCCCGTAGACGATTCAGTGTGAGGCGATGAATTCTGGCCAGCAACCTGCGATCACACCATTCGAGCTCCCGGATGCCGGGATGAAACTTACCTCTAAGGACGAAACCCTCTGCTTCTAGCGCCAGGAGGGCAGCATCAATCTCGATCACCGGCAACTGAAACAGGGCTACCAGCTTGCTCGCCGTCGTGGGACCGATAACTTCCATGCGACCGCGCACAAGTTCTCGCACGGCATCCGCCCTCTGCCATTGGCGTTCGCGCTCAGCAACTGGAGGAAGGAGCACAGGTTCGACCTTACGGTCCGGGTACACGGCCGACAGCATTGGGACTCGTTCCGCCGCTATCCAGAAGGTGTGCGGAGTCGCCATCCGGCCGGCACGCTTTTCGTCGAGCAGCCGTTGAAGCCATTGGGGGCCTGAGTCACCCGCAACTGTCCGCATTTCGTCGTCCGTCAACGCACCCATCAAAAGCAGCGTTTCATGCAGTTCGTCCGGACTGGTGGCTTGGGGCCAAGCTTCGGCGCAGACCTTTTCAATGGCGTTCGCGTCGAGAATTCCCAGACCACCATCCGCTGAGGGTTCCCCTACCCGCCGCGTGTACACCGCCTGGGTGCGCCGTTCTTCCAGCGGCGCATTATCCAGAAACGCGTACGGCTTGGCATTCAAAATCTCATGCGCCAAGGGCGACGGTTCCGGTAAATCCCGAGCAATGCACTCGATTTCTCCTTTCTCGATCCGCACCAGCAATTGGGTCAGGCCCTCAATATCCATCGCCTCGATCAGGCAATCCTCTATCGTCTGTTGAACCAGAGGGTGGTCCGGAATTTCCCGATCACCCGCGATATTCTCGAGGCAAGCCAGTTGGTCGGGGAAGATAGCAGCTAAGAGATTCTCCGACTCCATCCGTTGTAACGGCGCAGGGACTCGACGACCACCGCGCTGCCTCGGCAAAGCCAGCGAACGCCCTGCGTTCCAGCGCCAACGGATGGCAAACATGGGAGCATCGAGCAACGCCTGGATCAGAATATCGCGTACCGTTTTGCTGTTCAGGTAATGAAAGACATCGTCCAACGGAAATGAATGCTGGGTGCCTAAGGAAAGTACAATCGCATCGTCCGTGGCAGCGGCTTGCAATTCAAAGTTGAAAGAGCGGCAAAATCGCTTCCGCAACGCCAGACCCCAAGCTCGGTTGACCCGATTTCCGAACGGAGAATGGATCACCAGCTGCATGCCGCCGGACTCGTCAAAGAACCGTTCCAACACGAGTTTCCGCTGAGAAGGAATCACCCCCAGGCTGCGGAAAGTTGCCGTGAAATAGTCCGCTAGCTGCCGTGCGCCGGATTCGTTCAGAGCGCCGGGAGCGCCGAGATCGCCGGGAACGCCGGGAACGGAGTCTGTTAGCGCTGGGTCCGAGATTGCTCCTGGGTTCCTGGTTCCATCGTTTCCGACACCGTCGGGGCTCTCGGCGTTCCCGGCGTTCTCGGCGTTCATCAGTTGTCTCTCTACATCCTCGCGGAATTGAGACACGGATCGGGAGAGCTCTGCGGTTCGGCCCGGCGCTTCACCTAGCCAGAAGGGAATACCGGGAGGTTGCCCATGAGCATCCTCGACTCGCACGGTTCCGGAGTTGATCCCTAAAATTCGCCAGGAGGCATTCCCCAACTGAAAAACATCGCCGGCCATGCTCTCCACAGCGAAATCTTCATTTACCGTCCCAACGAACGTTTCACTAGGCTCAACCACTACCCGATAATCGGCATTATCAGGGATAGCGCCACCGGAGGTTAATGCCAAAAGTCCAGCGCCACGGCGAGCCCTAATCCGGTGGTTTATGCCATCATAATGAATCAGCGCAGATCGCCGGCCGCGTCGCGTACTGAACCCTTCAGCCAGCATCTGAACGACGTCGTCGAATTCCTTCCGAGTCAGATCTCGATAGGGATAGGCAGACCGCATCAATTCGAAAAGCGCTCCTTCTTCCATATCCTCGCAAGCGGCACTGGCGACGATTTGCTGAGATAGGAGGTCGAGCGGTTTCTGCGGCATCTCCAACAAATCAAGCTCCCCTTTGCGGATGCTGCGCAAGGTGGCAACTCCTTCAACCAACTCGTCTCGGCTCAGGGGAAACAACCGGCCTTTCGGCGTGCCGCCCCGGCGATGTTCCGCCCGTCCGACCCGTTGGAGTAACGTGGCGATCGAGCGAGTCGGACCTAACTGACAGACAAGGTCAATGGAGCCGACATCGATGCCTAACTCGAGGGAAGCGGTGGCAACCAGGGCTTTTAATTCGCCGTTCTTTAATCGGTTCTCTGCATCCAAGCGTAACTTTGCAGACAGGCTGCCATGATGAGAAGTGACTTTGTCTTTGCCCAATCGTTCGCAAAGATGATGGGTTACGCGCTCGGCCAACCGCCGGGTGTTAACAAACACTAATGTAGTTCTATGAGCCTCGACCAGATCGGCTAGACGATTGTACACCTCGGCCCAGACCTCGTTCGACATGACTGCGTCCAACGGCGAGCCGGGCAATTCGATCGCCAGGTCCAGTTCCCGGATATGTCCGCAATTGATAATGGTGCAGCGGGCGTTACCGGCACGATCCAGATTCCGGGTCCCGACTAGAAACCGAGCCACCTCCTCCATCGGGTTTTGAGTGGCCGACAGGCCAATGCGTTGTAATGGATGCGCTGTGAGTGCGGCTAATCGCTCCACGCTAAGCGCAAGATGCGATCCACGACGGTTATTAACGACGGCATGGATTTCATCCACGAGCAGGGTGCGAACGGTTCGTAACAGCTTTCGCCCGGACAACGAGGTGAGGAGCAGATAAAGGGACTCCGGAGTCGTGACCAGGATGTGAGGCGGCTTGCGAATCATGGCCTGACGCTTTGCCGCTGGTGTATCGCCCGTTCGGACCGCAGCCCGAATATCGATGTCGCGGCCGCAATCGGCCCTTAGGGCAGCCCGAATACCGGCCAGTGGTTGCTCCAGGTTCTTGTGAATGTCGTTGCTGAGCGCCTTGAGCGGCGACACGTAAAGGACTCGGGTTTCGTCGGCAAGGGTTCCATCGAGCCCTTCCCGATAGAGCTGATCAAGGGAGGCTAGGAAGGCAGCCAGTGTTTTACCTGAACCCGTGGGCGCAGCCACCAGGGTATGAGCGCCAGACTGGATCGCCGGCCATCCGAGGTGCTGGGGCTCGGTCGGCGTGCCGAAGGTCCGCTCGAACCACTTCGCAACCGCGGGATGGAACTGGAATGACTCCATGGCGAAGCCAACAGTTTAGCTCAGGCCAGGGGGAATGGCGAGCGCGCGAATCGGCGACATATTTGATGGGGCGAGGCTCCCGAATGGCCGTGAGATGCGGTAGGGCGAAAATCTCGGCGCGCCGTGGATGCACCATCTCGCCGGGTTTGGAGGCCGCGGAACGATGATATCCTGGGCGATGCAACCCGCACGCATGGCTCAAATCCGGCGCGATCCAGCCAGCGAAGTGGTATCCGTTTTCCCGCGCCGAGATTTTCGCCCTACCGCGTCTCGCGGCCATTCACCAAATCGCCCATTCGCCCTATCAGCTATTCAGAAATACCGATCGTTCTCGATGTGGCCTTGGCCGACGATTTTCCCTCGGCCGTCAATGAGATAGAACTTGCCGAACTCTTCGTCCTCGTCCTTCAAATCGACTGCCCAATACCCGCCTCCGGCGGCAGTGGGATCGGTACGCCAGGTTGATCGGGTGACTTGAGAGAATTCGGGGTTCTTGCACGCATCGATGGCGATCGCTATTGCGCGCTCCTTAGTGATGACCCCGGCCGAACTAGGCGCCTCAGTCTCGCACCCGACAAAGGCCAATAGCGTGAAGAAAAGGAGTACATACCGCATCGCGCGATACTATTTACTTAAGGAAGGAGTTTTCCAGTTGAAATCGGACGACCCGTGCGCAACGGTCGGCGTCATGTCCGTCCGCCAAAGCATCGACGATGCGATCACCGCAATTGGTCTTCTGGTGCCCCTGGAACCCAAAATCCAAGAAGCGGCCGAATTGATTCAGAGCACACTTTTGAGCGATCATCGGGTGCTAACCTGCGGCAATGGAGGAAGCGCAGCGGACGGTTCTCATTTCGCAGCCGAGATCGCCTGTCGATTTTTGAGCGATCGGCAGCCGTTTCCTGGGTTTAGCCTCACGAATGACGGCGGGTTGATCACCGCAATAGGAAACGATTACTCATTTGAAGAAGTATTCGCCCGGCAATTGGTGGCATTCTCTCAGCGCGGCGATATCCTGGTAGCTCTTTCCACTAGCGGCCAATCCCGGAACATTGTGCGCGCGCTTGAAGTTGCCCGCGAGATCGGTCTGCAATCGATAGCTCTTCTGGGACGAGACGGCGGCGCCTGCAAAGGGTTGGCTTCTATCGAGTTGATTATCTCCAACCAATCTACCGCTCGCATTCAGGAAGCGCACAAGGTGATCATCCACATCTTCTGCGAGCTGATCGAGCCAGCCCTCCAAAAAGGGCGACGCCAGAAATAAGAAGTGAAAAGTGAAAGGTGATAGGGTTCCCGCTTCCGGCATTTTGCCTGTCGGACGTGGCTAGCACTAGATATCGACGCGCTGAGGTCGGCCTTGCAAGCGAGGCACGCTCCCTGATCGATTGCTCCAAGAAGCGCCGAGACACGCGGGAAATCGTTGCTCAGCGCTTCCTCTATCGCCTCTTACCTTTCACCTTTCACCTTTCACCATCTGAATGAGCCTCGTCTATCTCGCGTGCGTCACCCTGGCCGGGCTCGTCCTGGGCTCATTTGCGGGATGTTGCATTTATCGGCTACCCCGTGAGATCTCGCTGTGGAATCCGGCACGCTCTTTCTGCCCTCGGTGTGAGGTAACCCTGAAAGCGTCAGAGAATATCCCGGTTCTCAGCTGGCTGGTTTTGCGAGGCCGTTGCAGCCATTGCCAGGGACCGGTCTCGATCCGGTATCTCCTGGTTGAACTGCTCACCCCCGCCCTCTTTGTGGCTTTCGCTCTGCGAATCAGTTGGCCCACTGTGATCGCAGACTTCGGTTTGGCATTGCTGTTGGTGATCGCGACTTTTGTCGATCTCGAGTTCTTGCTTATCCCGGACGAGCTCACCTACCCGGGCGTTGTGCTGGGGTTGGTGCTCAGCTTTTTCTTGCCTTCCCTGCATCAGACTTCGACAGGCCTGGTTAGCACCGGCTTGAGCCTCGCCGGATGTCTGGCCGGCGCCAGCATTCTTTATTTAGTGAGTGAGGGCGGAAAGTTAATATTCGGACGCTACAAAATATTGCCCCCCCATCCCATCCGATTCTCCCTCGAGAACAGTTCGACAGACAACCCGCGAATTCTTTTGGACGGTGAACCTTTCGACTGGGCAGCCCATTTTCTACGTTCTCGCGACAAGATTCTGGTCCGAGCCACGGAAGTAACCATCAACGGCGAGAAATACGAGAACTTGGATCTTCGTTTTTTTCACGATCGGCTGAAGACAGCCCGGCATGACCTGGAATTGGCAGAGATCCGGGATTTGTACGGACGAACCAATCGGGCGGAGTTTCCTCGAGAAGCCATGGGATTGGGAGATGTGAAACTAATCGCAGCGATCGGAACCTTCGTCGGCTGGCAAGGGGTTCTGTTTACGATTCCCATTGCTGCCTTTCTCGGCTGTGTGTTTGGAGCGGTAGCCATGTTGATGCGACAAAAGAGTCTATCCGTTCGCGTCCCCTTCGGCCCGTTCCTCTCGGCCGGAGCTGTCCTCTGGATTCTTTGCGGCCCGGAATTGGTGGGTGTGTATGAGAGAATCATAGGGCTCCAGAGTTAAAGGTTATAGGTTTTAGGTTATAGGTTTTAGCTTCTAAGTTGAACCTGTCACCGCCCATTGCAGATCGGCCGTTCGGCGCCCACAAAACCTAGAACCTAGAACCTCTAACCTCTAACCCCCTCGCAGTAGGGTACGAGCATGTTCCAGCGCGGACGAAGTTTTACCGCCTAACATTCTGGCCAATTCATGGAGACGTTCCTCACCGCGGACCTCCTGGAGGGAGGTGCGAGTTCGGCCGTCGATTACTTCCTTGCTCACGAAGAAATGGGTACGAGCGCCGGCGGCCACCTGTGGCATGTGGGTAATGGCAACCACCTGCCGGTTCTCGCCCAGGGTCTGCATCTTCTTTCCGACCGAAGCGGCGATCTCGCCTCCGACGTTGGCGTCAATCTCGTCAAAGACCAATAAGCCGATCAAGTCTTGTTGGGCTAACGCAGTTTTAATCGCCAGCATGACCCGGGATATCTCCCCGCTGGAGGCGATTGCTCTTAGCGGTTTCAAGGGTTCGCCGGGATTAGGAGAAAAAAGAAATTCCACCTGATCAAATCCGGTTCGATTCGGTTCGGTCAAGGGTTCCCACGCAATATCAAAGCTGGCTTGAGCAAACCCTAAATCCTGCAGGTGACCACGAATGCTTTTGGCGAGTTCCACGGCGCCGCTATGCCGGATCCGGGTTAACTTTTGACCGATCGACCAAACGTTTTGGCGAAAGCTATCCGCATCCAGCCGCAGTTTTTCCAGGATCGATTCCCGATGTTCAACCCGACCCAGCTTGGTCTCCAGCTCGCTGGCCAGCTCCAATAGACCGGCCTCATCGTGTCCGTATTTTCGACTGAGCCTTTCCAAAAGGTTTAGCCGTTCTTCCATCATCTGGAGGGCTGCCGGATCCAGGTCAACGCGTTGTTGGTAGGATACCAAGGATCGTTCCAGCTCCTCTAATTCGACGCTGGCGCGTTCATGATCTTCGACAAACTGGCGCGTTTGGACGTCGATCTTTTCCAGTTCACGCAACAGGCGGGCTAACTCACCGAGCTGGGTGAGCAGAGCGGTCTCCGATTCCGAGAGCAGAGCAATAGAGGCGCCCGTGAGTTCCAAGACGCGGCGTCCGTTGGCCGCCACTGAATACTGCGACTCTAGTTCGGTGCGTTCTCCGACCCGGATTCCGGCGCTGCGAATCTCGGTCGCTTGGTGCCGCCAAAGGTCGAGGTTGCTGAGCGCAGTTTCCGCCTCGAATTCTTCAAGTTCTTTGCGGGTTTGTTGCCAGTTCGCAAATGCGTCTGGATAAGACCGAACGAGGTCCTCGTTCCCGGCAAAAGCATCGACCAAACGCAGCTGATACTCCTTAGAAAGTAACGATTGGTGATCGTGCGGTCCGTGCAGATCGACCAGACCGTCACCGACTTCTTTCAGAGATCCTAACGTAGTTTGACATCCGTTAATGAATTGGCGATTGGCGCCGCTCAGCGTTAATACCCGTCGAAGTAACAGTTCTCCATCCTCACATGGATCAACTCCTTGGTCGGCCAGCAGGGCGTTGATTCGATCGACGTCCTGCAATTTAAACAAAGCTTCTACCGAGCATTGTTCTTCTCCGGTGCGGATTACCGATTTATCGGCGCGCTCGCCGAGTATCATTTTTAGTGCTCCGATGATAATTGACTTCCCGGCGCCGGTCTCGCCGGTAACAACGTTAAATCCGCCCGCCAGCTCCCAATCGAGCTGTTCAACCAAAGCCAAGTTGCGGATTCGGAGTGATCGGAGCGTTGCGGGCACTGGCAGGTTATGTAAGGGTCCGGCGACCTTTTTTCAATAGATGCTGACGGCCACTTTTTTGGGCACAGGGACCTCGGTCGGTATACCGGTTCCGCTATGTGACTGTGAGGTGTGCCGGTCCTCGGACAGCCGGGACCGGCGCTGGAGGTCCTCTGTTTACCTCGAGACACCTACGGCAAGTTGGGTCATCGATACCGCCGTCGAGTTCCGGTTACAAGCTCTCCGGGCAAACATCATGCGGTTAGACGCGGTCATTTATACCCACGCGCATGCCGATCATATTCTCGGATTCGACGATCTCAGGCGATTCAGCAGTGCGAACGGCGACGAAATGCCGATTTACGCCTCAAGGGAGACGCTCGATCATCTGGCTCGCACGTTCGAATATGCTTTCAGCGGCGAAGCCAGGTTCCCCGGATATGTTCAACCGGTGCCGTACGTAATTGAGGGACCCTTCATGTTGGGTGACAACGAGGTGGTCCCGATACAGGTCGAGCACGGAAAGATTCACACTCTAGGATTTCTCATTCGTCAGCAGGGCCGGCCGCTCCTGGGATACGTCAGCGATTGTAAGATCATCTCTGACCAAGGATTACATGACTTGGCCGGCGTGGAGGTATTGGTCTTGGGAACTCCATTGAAGATGTCACGTTTCTCGCATCTCAGTATCTCAGAGGGGCTGGGTCTAGTCTCGTTGCTAAAACCCAAGCGCGCATTTCTTACCCATTTGAGCCACGATGTCAGGCACGCCGAGATGAGTAAGACGCTGCCGAGCGGATGTGAGTTGGCATTTGATGGGTTGCGATTGGAACTGTGAACGCAGGTAAAGAATTACCGCGAAGCGGTAGAGATTCTTTGTCCCGAAGGGACACAAGGACTCAGCCTGGGGTGTTAACCCCAGGTAACCTGGGGTTAACACCCCAGGTACTGATCAAAAGAGACGTCCACCCTGAAGGGGCGAAGGATGATTCGTTCCGCGCTCGATTGTAAATACCCCTCTGATAAAAGCACAGGGCAGGAAACCCTCTCTGCCGCCCCTTCGGGGCGGGTATTCCTTGGACTGGTTTCCTGGGGTTGAAACCCCAGGCTGAGTCCTTACGTCCCTTCGGGACAAAGAATCTCACCTTAAACGGGATATCGCTGGCCGACGCGGGCTCCGGCAAGACAAACCAAATCTCTGTAAACTGCGGATATATCCAAACTCATCAGTAATTTGTTATGACCACATCTTGATTAAAGCAACCTTCGTTATTATTGTTATTTTCCGTGGAAGCATTCCGATCCCTTTATTTGCGCGCCTTGGAGATTCCCCTGCTGGAGGAACAACCGGCGCTTAGCCGGCGTTGGTCGGAACTGGAGTATCAGGCGCTCTGGTATACGGGCGCGTTTGGTTCCAGTTTTCGCTCTACCAATGGTTCATTAGTCGAAGTCATCCAGTTCGGGTTTTGGAACCGGGAGCCAGGGCCGGATTTCGTTAATGCGGTCATCCGCCTGGATGGGACTCAAGAGTTCAAAGGTGATATTGAGCTCGATATTAATATTGCGGATTGGGAACGACATGGGCACGGCGACAATCCAGCTTTCCGAAATGTGGTTCTGCATCTGTTCCTGCAGAATTCCGGCTCCGAATTCTTTACTCGAACGACCGACCACCGAGAGGTGACCCAAGTCGAGCTTAAGACCAGCGGGATGATGTTAACTGATACCGGGACCGCTCTGGCGAAACCCGGCGCTTGCTGTGCTCCGTTAAGTAATTTGAGCGAAGGGCAATTGGATCAGATCATCGAGACTGCAGCCAGGATACGCCTGGAAAAGAAGAGCCTCGCTCTGAGACGAAGCGTTCGGATTCACGGCATTGATGAAGCTCTTTTCCAAGCGCTCGCTATCGCCCTTGGTTATAAATGGAACAAGATCCCTTTTCTCATTATTGCCCAAAGAGCAACGCTGGCTCGGCTGCGTTCAGATCCAGCGGTCGCTGAATCAATCTTATTTGGACTTTCTGGCTTTCTGGAACACTCGTTCGCCACCTCACAACAGGATGACCGCTATTTGAGCATGTTATGGACTCATTGGTGGAAGATGCGAAGCGAGTTACACGAATTGATGTTGCGAGCTGATCTTTGGCGGCTGGGTGGCAGCCGGCCAAACAACCATCCGCATCGACGTCTCGGCGCGCTGGCCCAAATCGCAGTTGGTTGGTCCGATTTTCGTAAACTCACAACTGATTTGAATGCGGCGGTTGTCTGGTTCCAACGGCTAACTCATCCATTCTGGGATTTTCATTACACCTTGCAATCCGCTCCGGCGCAGCGCCGGATCAGTCTTATTGGCGGCTCGCGTGTGAAAGATATCGTAGCGAACGTATTGTTTCCTTTACTCACGATCTCAGGGAATGCGGATTGGACTGCATTTAAGTCGATCCGCGCGGAGCTAGGGAATACGTTACTGGAGATAGTGGGTCTGCGCTTATTCGGGGACGCTCTGCGTGGACAGGAACATGCGCATTTTCTGTATCAACAGCAGGGGTTGTTGCAGATCTTCGAAGATTTTTGCCTCAATGATCGGAGCGACTGCCGAGCTTGCCGTTTTCCCGGGTTAATTGAGAAGTGGAGGGGTAACCAGGGCGGTGGAATTGCTTGAGGCCTAATCGCGCATAAGGCCCCACCACCTGGAGGGGAGCCGCTTTCTCGGTGGCTGGTCTATCGGCATGCAGCAGGCGGCTCCCGGAAACTACCCAGGGTGCTGTTCTGCCCGGAGTTGGGATATGGTTTGGAACGCCGCATGGTTCCGATCTGGGTAGTGGTACATGCTGGGTCATTCTCGGGAGCCGCCTGCTGCAAGCTGATAGAGGTGCCACGTTACAAAGCGGCTCCCCTCCAAGCGCTGGTCTCACGGCACCGCCGTGGACCGGTCATACCTGGCGTTTCTCACGAGGGAATCTGAGCGGGGCGCACGAGCTTCATCGCTTCAACCAAACGCTCCCACTCCGGCATTAGGTCACCTAACTTGTCCGCGATTTGTTTTAGTTCCAGACTTTGATCTGAAGTTGAACTAGTCGATTCTTGCAGGGCGGTGACCAACTCTTGTTGCCGTCTTTCTAGTTCGAGAATGCGCTTCTCCACGTTTTGCAATTTTGAACGCAGCTCGCGTTCGTTCTTGGTGCGTTGTTGCCGGGCTTCGGCTTCTAATCGCTTCCGATCCTTTTCTTGATTACGATTATTCGTCTCTGATTTCGGTGAAAAGGTGACCGCGTTATCGTTGCTAAGCTGGTCCCCATCAGCCGCCGTTTTCTCGACAAAATAATCGTACCCGCCAGGATAGAACCGGACTCCCCCCGGACGGACATGCACCACGGAAGTCGCCATCGAACGGATGAAGTGCACATCGTGACTCACAAACACTAAAGTGCCGGCATATTGGCCAAGCGCGGTTATGAGAGCTTCAATACTCCGCATATCCAAGTGAGTGGTCGGTTCATCCATCACCAAAAAATTTGGCGGATCTAACAGCAATTTTGCCAGAGCCAACCGACTTTTCTCGCCGCCGCTCAGCACGGAGACAGGCTTGAAGACATCGTCACCACTGAACAAGAAGGCGCCCAGCTGACTTCTCACAACCTGTTCGGGAACCGGTGTGCTCACATCGCTAGCCTCGGCCAGGACGGTCCGACTGAGATCAAACATCTCGACCCGATGTTGAGAGAAGTAACCGAGCTCGACGTTGTACCCTAACTCTCGTTGACCGGATTGTACGGATAAGACTCCGGCCAACAGCTTCAGCAAGGTTGATTTACCGGCTCCATTAGGGCCAACTAACACCGTCCGTTGACCACGTTCGATCTCGAGATTCAAGTCCGCATAAACTTTGTTCTCGCCATAGGCGTGGCTGATGTGAGCCAGGGTAATGACTCGGGCGCCGCTTCTGGCTGGTTGCGGAAACCGAAAATGAATCGGGGCAGAATCTTTTTCCGGCGCATCGATTCGTTCAATACGGGCGAGTTCTTTCCGCTTACTTTGAGCTTGAGCAGCCTTAGTGTTTTTGGCGCCGAACCGGTCTATAAAAGTCTGCAGCTTTTCGATCTGCCGTTGTTGGTTCTTGTGAGCCGCCAGTTGCTGGGTCCGGCGCGCATCCTTCTGAAGAACGAAATCGTCGTAGTTACCGGTATAGGGAAACAGTTGCTGCCGATCCAGCTCAGCGATGCGGGTCACCAAGGCGTTGAGGAAAGCCCGGTCGTGCGAGATGAGCAACAAAGCCCCAGAGTAGCTTTGGAGATATTTCTGGAGCCAGACCACGGTCTCGAGGTCGAGATGGTTCGTGGGCTCATCCAGCAATAGAAGGTCGGGTTCGTCCACCAGTAGACGCGCCAAGTGCGCTCGCATGATCCAGCCGCCACTAAATTCTTTCGCAGGTCGATCAAAATCTTTCACTCGAAAGGCCAACCCTGAGAGCATACGTTTCGCCTTCGCTTCGCGTTCAAAATCGGTTTCCGTGGAGTCGAAACTTTCGTTGGAATTTGCAGGGTCCAGGGCAGCCCAATCCCGCAGTACCGCCAATTGCAGAACGGTTTCGTTACCTACCGGAGCATTTTCCTGGGGCAGAAATCCGATCCGGGCATTCTTCTGAAAGTGAATGGTCCCGCTGTCAGGTTGATCGCGCCCCAGTATTAGGGAAAACAGCGTGGATTTTCCGGACCCATTCGCTCCGATCAGCCCCAAGCGGTCCCCTCGGTTCACCTGAAGAGATACCTCTTCAAATAGCACGTCGGCCCCGAACGCTTTGGTCACCTGAGAAATCGAGAGCATAAAGCGCTCACTTTAGGACGACGCCGGTAAGACGTCATCTGGTAAATTACTGAGGACCTGACACTGAGACCGAAGAGGCGTTGTTGACGACAAGCTGCGGTTTCTCGCCAGTTAACGACGCCTTGTAAATCCCGAAATGACGGCCATCGATGGTGCTTGTGAACAGGTAGGCCTGCGCATCGAGCCAGCAGGGATCCCAGGCATAAACCTTAGATACCCGGCGCGCTTTGCCGGCATTGGTGTCGAAAAGAAAAACAGCCGGAGGCGGGCCATCCCATGACTTAATATCTCCCTCCTCATTTAAGTCCGCGTCCACGAGAAAGGATTTACCGTCGATAGCAGGCTCGATCCGGTTGTTACTGTTCATATCAGCATTAGCCAAGGCGTCCGAGATCTTCCATTGGGCTAACACTTTGCCGGCGAGATCAACCTGGTAAATGTTGGTCATGTCCTGGATATAAATGGTTTTGCCATCCATCGCCCAGGCAGGCGACCAAACGTCCTGACCGGCTCCTGGAGGTTCCTGGACAAACTGGAATTGTGCGCCGTCTGCTCCGATCAGACCGATGCGCCAATGCTCGCCGATAAAGATCTTAAACAACAGACGCTGACCGTTTGGCGACCAGATCGGTCCGTACGCATTGTCACTCGGCAGATTGCGAAACACCGCTTTCTTGCCGGAGGCGATCTCGATCAAGGCGATATGCCGCTTACTCCCCTTCCCCGGCTCGGTATAGGCCACGCGGGCGCCATCCGGAGAAATTGCCGGATCATCACCGGCCACGATCTTGCGAGCGCTAGTTCCATCGAGATTGGAAATCCACACACCCTGATCTCGGCTGAAGCATAAACGGCGAGTGGATTCGGCTGCTAAAATGCTGGGAGTGAGCAGGATAGCGGCCGCACAAACGAGCAAAGGAAGGCGGAACATGAAGGCAGATCTTAGCCCAGGAGAGGATAATTTCACAGGAAGAACGAGCATTGGGCGAGTTAACGCGCCTCACCGGGGTAGGGAATATCTCCCTTCAACCCTCTCCAGATGATCCGGTTAAACGCATCGGGATCACCGAGGTTGTCTTCTTTGGAGAAATCGAATTGGGCCGTAGCAGCCGCCCAATACGCCGCGTCGTGGGTAGAGCGCAACGCTCCCGTTTTGCTAGCAAGCGGTAACTCAGTATCCTTGAGATAGCTTGAAGGTTCGGCCTTAAATTTCCAGGTTTCCTGTTTCAAATCGAATACTTCAGCCATGGGCCGCGCGGTGGCGGTATGAATGTTTAGATGCTCGGTCCCCAACAGGTCCTCGATGGTGCGGAGAACATTCACCGTGGTATAAAATTGAGAGACGACTTGTCCCTGTTTAACGAAGGGGCCAACCACGTAGGCCGTTGAACGATGCGAGTCGACGTGATCGGCGCCGTTCTGGGCGTCATCCTCGACCACAAAGATTATCGTGTCGTCTTTGAAAGAGCTATTTGCTACTTTTTCGACTAACCGGCCCACAGCATAGTCATTGTCTGCTTGTTGGCGTTCAGGCGTATTGATTCCGTCGATCGCCTTCTTGAAAGAGCCCATGTGATCTTCCATAAAGCGCACCAGACAAAGATCCGGTAGTTGGCCATCACGAACGAACCTGTCGAACTCGCGCTCCCATTCGATCTCCCGCCAATAATCAGGGAAAGCGGTGTCAAAGCTTCGGAAATATGGGTCGGTCCGTTCTATAAGTCCTGTTTTCGTGGGGTAAGCTACTTGTAATTTCTTATCGAACGGGTGTCGTTCGAGCGAGATCTGGTCGGGAGGAGGTTGCTCGTATCGGCTCACATCACAGAAGAAACCGTAGTTACGTACGCTTTTTCCAGCGCGCAACGCCACATTCCAAAGATAACCCATTCCCTCCTCGGAACTGTTCGAGCCGTCCGGCGCGGCCACATCCGCAGTACCGGGCAACAGATCGGGATCTTCGGGGTTTAAAGGATTGGCGGCAACGCGAGCGGCTAGAGAAGCTAGTCCGACATTAATATCCCGATTGGTTCCCTCGAAATCATAGGTCATGCCTCGCTTGGCATAGTCGAGAACAACCGCTTTGACACCGAAATCGCTTTCTCGTCCGGCGGTGCTCCAAGGCCAACCATTCGCGCTGACATCTCCGGAATCATAGAGGTTATCCAGACAGACAAATTGTTGAGCCAAATGATGGAAATTTGGGGTAATAGCAGAACCAAACTGCGTGAGAGAACGATCCCCATTCCCTCGATCGAGATCGCCTAGAATCTGGTCGTAGGTTCGATTCTCTTTCACGATGTAAATCACATGCTTGATCTTGTACCTGAGGGTACCCATCAGAGACCGATCGGAGTCGAGTGGTTTAACCGAAAATTGATTGTTCTCGGCCACGCTCTTGGTCGTCTCGGTAAGCTGTTCCTTCGTAGGAATCGGGATCGTCAAAAGGGATGAACGTAGAAGTTCCAGCACGTATTGGTCCGGGTTCTTGCGGTCAAAGTAGCCAGGGTTCGGCCCGGTCACACTCTTCCCATTAACCACATAGAGACGCTGGCCGTCTGCGCTCACCGCCACGGAATTCGGATAAAAAGTCGTCGGAATCAATCCAACGACCTTGGGTTGAAAAGCGAGGCGATCTCCCTTCGCTAAAGCTTCGGAGGACAAGCCCGCCTTCGCTGAAGCGCCGGAGAATAAATCGATGACCGCGACGCAATTGATACCTCCCTCCGTGACATAAAGAGTGTGTTCGTCCGCAGAAAGAGCGAGACTGTTTGGCGAAAACCCGCGGTAGTGTAGCAGTCGATCCGGCAATAGTTCGGACGGCCCAGCCACCTTAATCGATTTCACTACCTTGTTAGATTGAGTATCGATGATGTCGACGCTATCGCTGTTATCTTCAGCGACAAACAGATAGTGGCCGGCCCGGTCTAGCACCATGCGATTGGGACTACCGGTTACTTTGATCCTAGCCGCCACGGTAGCCTTAGCTGAGCTTTCCGATTTCCCTGACGAGTCCCCAGCCGACGGCTTGCCCAGAGCAACTACGACTATCTCGCGATCGCGCACGCTCGAAACGTAGGCCACATCGTTTCCCTTAATCGCGACCCAGAATGGGTATTCTCCGCCGGCCTCTCCCTGGTGGACTGAATCGATCTTCCCAGGCCGGAGATCGAGCTCTTGTTTTACTTCCTCTGCGGAAAGATCAATGATAGAAATGGAGTCGTTCTGGATGTTAGCGACTACTAAAGTTTGGCCGTCCGCCGTTACCGCTAAACCGGCGGTGACCGGGAGGGTTTCTTTCCGGTGCAGCCCGTTGCCGCCATTGTGATCTAAGGAGACGGTTGAGCCTTCTTCCTGCCAGGAACTGTCCTTCTGCAGATAGACGTGAATGTTATCGTCCTTGCCCCCACCCAGGTAGAATTTCTGTCCGGACGGATCGAAGGCAATCCCAGCGAAGCTGTTCGGAACCCGGATCACCTGCTTTTGCTGAGGTTGTTCGCCGGACACATCGAAAACAAAAACGTATTGATCCGGGAAGAGCGATTTCTTATTACCGGTAGCAATGCTGACCAGGTTGTGGCCGCTGGTCAGCACCAGAAGTGTCTTCTGGTCAGGACTCAACGCCGCGGTTATCCCCCCGCCGGCCACGAAATCGGGTAACTCTGACAAACCCGGATTCAAATCGATGACTTTTGCGCCGGATACGCTCAGTGGTGAAATTGCTTGCCCCGTCGGAAGCACTTGGCGCTCCGAGGTTAAATTTGCCTCCTCCTTGGCGGATACGGGGCATGTGATTAGACATATTCCGCCGGCTAACGTCAGACTCAACACCCATTGCTTGGTCATCATCGCGCAGAAGGAATAGCCGCAAAAAAACGCGAAAAACGCAAAAGAAAAAGAAACCAGGCTAAGCTTTTGTCCGCTAGCAATCGGACCGGAGCGATGGGTTTTTACCGCGGCCGCGCATGTGCGTCAACATAAGCGATCGGCTCTGTACGACCCCTGATCGGTAGGGCGAAAAACTCGGCGCGCTCGTCGTTCGGCTACCACTCTAAACTGTCTCGCGCCGGTTTTGAGCCGCGCCGTGGACGTGCCACCTCGGTGCGGTTGCGTTACTCCCCGTGCTGCCAACGATTTTGCGCATCTAGTTAACCTAGTGAGGTCGGCGCACGCACGGAACGGCTCAAAACCGGCGCGTGGTAATCTCAAGGAGTAAAGGGTATCCTGGGCGCGCCGAGTTTTCGCCCTACCGGGCGCAGGGCCGTATACGACCGATCGCTTATGTTGAAGCGCATGCTCAGCCGCGGGAAGGCAACGCTATATAGCTCGCCTTCCTTTTTGCGTCTTTTTGCGGCCTTTGCGGTCCTTCTACTGCCTTAATTCCCCGCCTGAGCTTTTTCCGCGGACAAGTGTTGCTGGAATTTCTTCACTTTGGGAGAAACTACCAGTTGGCAATATCCTTGAGTGGGATTCTTGGCGAAATAATCTTGGTGGTAGTCTTCCGCCGCATAGAAGCGTTTTAATGGCACAATCTCGGTTACAATCGGACTCGACCAATCCTGCTGTGCCTCGGCTTTGACCTTTTCCGCAATCTTTTTTTGTTCGTCGTTCTGATAAAGAACAATGGAACGATACTGAGTTCCGACGTCTGCGCCCTGACGATTCAAGGTGGTGGGATCATGGGCGTAGAAGAACTTATGCAGTAAGTCTTGGTAACTCACTTTTGACGGGTCAAATTCGACTTGGATTACTTCGGCATGTCCAGTCCGGTCCGAACAAACCTGCTCGTAGGTAGGGTTCTCGGTGGTTCCACCGGCATAACCAGAGGTGACTTTGACGACGCCAGGCACCAATTTGAATTGGGCATCAAGGCACCAAAAACAGCCGCCTCCAAAAACTGCGGTTTCGGTTCGAGTCACATTCTGAGCATCGCTCATATCGATAAATAATGGGGTCACGCTGCTAAGAAAACAAGCAACGAGCAATTGTAGGGGTCGCATAGGGGTTCACAGTTCACAGTTCACAGTTCACAGTTCACAGTTCACAGTTCACAGTTCACAGTTCACAGTTCACAGTTCACAGCTCACAGTTCGCGGTTCGCGGTTCGCGGTTCGCGGTTCGCCGTGGGCGGAGCTAAGCGCGCATCCGGGACTAGCCAGATGAGACTTATGGGACCCATGGGACTTATAGTCCGCCTTAACTGCGAACGGAGAACCGGGAACCGTGAACCTTTTCAACTTACTTTTTGAAGAGGGGCAGATATTGGCCGTAGCCCTCCTCCTCAAGCTTCTCGACGGGGATAAAGCGCAGGGCAGCGGAATTCATGCAGTAGCGCAGCCCGGTTGGTCTTGGTCCATCGTCGAAGACATGCCCAAGGTGGGCGTTACTCTTGGCGCCGACCACTTCGTCGCGGATCATTCCAAAGGAGCTATCCCTTTTAGTGACGACCGCGTTCGGATCGACGGGTTTCGTAAAACTGGGCCAACCTGTACCCGAATCGAATTTGTCATTTGAAGTAAAGAGTGGCTGCCCGGAAATCACATCGACATAGAGACCTTCCGCGTGATTGTCCCAGTAGGCATTCTTGAAGGCAGGCTCGGTTCCCGCTTGCCGAGTTACGTAGTACTGCTCGGGACTGAGCTGATGTTTGAGTTCTTCTTCAGAAAGATTTGACATATCTTTAAGGTGATTCGTGGATTGGCCCCAGACCAAGCCGGGACCCATTAAGGTAGCGATACCGGCAAAGAGGCAGAGCTTATGGATCATAGCCTACCTAAAAGAGTATCCGAGCCGCCTATTTATTCCTCAGCACCGCTCTCGGGCTAACCTCGGACGATGAGTAGGGTCGTGCAAGTCGGAGCCGGGGCGAGGCACCCAGGCTGCCCGTCCTCGTCCTCGAAAGGTCAGGGGCGTTGCCGCAGATGGGACTCATGGGACTAATGGGTCGCATAAGTCTCTTGAGTCCCATTGGTCACATCCGTATCCGTGGGCGGGAGGTTGCGTTACTCACCGCGGGGTCTTCACACCAGCGCATCGAGCACGAGCACGACGTAGGGCGCTGCCCCCTTACCCCTATTTCGAGATCGTCCTTTCGGACGAACGCGTGTCCAGGTCGAATCGCTCGGTATAAAAACGGAACTGTTCTTCGAGCACCTCGGATTGGAATCCGAAATCAGCCAGCGAATAGACGTGCCGCCCAAACTTTCCTTGGGGGTTCTCGGCTAAAAACCGTTCCATTTTGGCCTCAGCCTCAGGGGTCAGGTGTTCCCCGAGTCGCGCGTAAATCCGGCGCACCACTTCCATCGGGTTTCGGACCAGGTCAAGATAAGCAACATCGGTCCAGAGAGTTGACGAAAGGCGTTCGGTGCTGGCAAAAAATTTGCGCAGGTTCCTCACGCAGTAGTCGACGGCGCTCGGCCCGACTTCGTAAGGGTTAATATTGTAACTGAACGCACCCTTTAAAGTGACGATCAGGTTCGACAGCGAAGGGAGCACCTCAATCGGATCGCGATAGGTATGGACGATATGAGCGTCCGGATAAACGTCCAGGATCGCTTCGATCGAACGCAGATGAGCCGGCGCTTTCAGCACATAACGACGCTCATCCCGACCGGGGCGAAGGTGTTGCAGAAAACGCTTATGAAAGGAGTAGACTTGGTGCTGATCTTGTTCCTCCAGCCAAGACTCGTACCCGGGCAGGTCGAACATCGTATCGAATTCCTCGCTCATGAAACAATGGCTCATGATCGCGACGCACTCTTGAGGTAGCTCGGCAGCAACGGGATGAATGGCCTTAAGTCCCGGAACCAGCAACTCGAACCATCGCAATTGACCTTCTGTGCGGCGAATCCGACGATGGTCGTCACCCTGAGCGGCCGACGGATAAATGACTTCCCAGGTCAAAGGAGCCGCAAATATTTCTGTGTCCTGGGCGAGTAATGCGTGCAGCAGGGTTGTGCCGGTTCGCGGCAGCCCGGTGATGAATACCGGCTTCGGGATTCTCCGGAGAGAGCTGCTCGGGTTAAGCTTCCAATCCAGCTCAAGGTAAAGCCGATTCCGTAGGAGCTGGACGACATGTTCGACGAAAATACATCGGCCGAGCGCATTCAATTTGGCTTCCTGTTCGACCGATTCCAATAGAAACGCCATCGATTGCAAAAAGCGGTGATCGCCAAAATCGTTTAGCCCGGTCTGCCGTTCAGCGATCGAGAGGAGTGTGCTTACGTTTGGCCGGCGGCCTGCGCGCCTGACCTGTTCAAACGCCATCAGGAAGCCATTACAGACCCGGCTAAATATGCTTCGCGACGGAAGCGCCGCTGTCCTCCGTTTCTCGGAAGACTGAGAACTCAAATTCGCCACAGAATGCGGTTCCATTAGAAGTTCTCCCAGAAATTAGAGAACTGACCGTCCCAAACAGGTGACCGCCAGAATCGAGAGCTCCAAAGCTCTCAAACCCAAGGTTGATCTCATTTCGCTAAAGGAGTCTAACACAAGCGTGCGTTGGTCACAAACTATCCGAAGGATGAACTTCCAACGCCGGGAACGCCGAGGGCGCCGACAGCACCGGAAACGATGGAATCGGGAACCCAGGAATAATCTCTGACCGAGCACGCGCAGATTCGGTTCCCGGCGCTTCTCGGCGTTACCGGCGTTACCGGCGAGCTAAGAGTTTCACCAGCAGATCACTTAGGATCAGCTTGGGATCAAGTTGGGTAGTTACCAGGCGGACATTCGCGGTGAGGCAATCTTTAAGCCCTTGCTGGAGTTCCTCGATTGAGAATCGATGAATCTCGCAGGCCGCCAGCCCCAAAGCGTATGCGTTGACGCTACCGTCCTTTTTCTTAGGGAGGAAAACCAAGGACGATTCGGGCAGCCGGTTGATCATTGCTCCGAACTGGAAAGGCGCTTGAGGTGGCCGCAATCCGTGATTTTGGCAAAGCTCTTTTGTGGCCAGAAGGTTTCGCATCGTCGGGATGATCGCGGCGAAAAGAATGCCGATCGCCGTTTCACCTTGGAACAAGAGCTGTTGCAGCAAATCCAAAGCTTCGCTCAGGCTCCGGCGAGCAATCGCGTTGCTCAATTCCCAGATCACACCCGTCGCCGTCTTTGCCACCAGGCGACGAACTAGTTCCAAGCTGATTTCTCTGGTTTCGGTGGGTCGTGAAGGTGGGGGCGCGTCTTCCGATGGGCGTGCAGATAGGTTGCCGCCGGAGCCCAGAAATAGGTCAATTTTCTCGATCTCGTTTTCTATTTGCCGGGAGTCCGCCCCAGCTAATCGCGCAAATGCTTCTAATGCTTCCGGCCGGAATCGAAGCCCTCTTTCGCTCGCCACATGTTGAGCCAATCCCTCGACCGCTTCCTCCCAGCCGGATTTGCTGGTATCTATACGATCGAACTGCTCGAACCGTCCCAATTTCGAGATCGTTTTATAGAAAGAACGCCGTTTATCCACATCCGTGGCGCTTAAGAGTACGGTGACGTCCGGTGGCAGATCTTCGGATAGAATCTCTTTTAGATGTTCGAGGGCAGTCTGTACTTGAGTAGAGCGGCCAATTGCCGAATCGCTGAGAAAATTCACATCCTTCAGCCAGACTAGCTTTTCTGAGCCAAAGAACGGCAGGGTTTGGATCGCTTGCACGGTTTCATGGATCCGGCTGACGGCTTGATCCGCATTCTCGACCGCGCCATCGAGGAAATCGACCCCGAAATCCCCGGCATCTTTGGGCGCGAGTTCCTTGGCCAATTCATGGGCCCGCTTCTTTACGGCGCCTTCATCGGACCCGACCACAGCGATAAATCGATCATTTGCCGCTGGGCTCTTTGTCTTCCGTTGGGTAGCCACTGAGTCTCCGATATTGCACGCGATGGGGAGGAGTACAAGGAGTACAAGGAGTACAAGGAGTTCCGCAAGCGGAGTCAGGAGCCAGAATCCGTGCTCTTCTTCTTGTACTCCTCGTACTCCTCGTACTCCTCGTACTCCTTGAACTCCTTCGCTCTATCTCATCAAAACGATCGAACCGTTCTGCAGGCGGATATCGTGGATGGCCCGGGTACCGCCAAATTCGTTAGCGCCGGTCAGGATCATGTTGATCGCAGGTTCAGCCTGGGATTTGAAGCGTTGTAACGAGGGGGCATCGAGCGGGCGTCCGTCCGCATCGACGCTGTATACGTTGAGGGTCACGTTCTCGCCGGTGACAATGGGACGCAGGAAGACGTCGGCGTTAATGTATTTGGAGTAAAACGGAACCAGTTTGACCGGCACGCTGAGCTGCACTTGAATCCCGTTCTCCCGCGAGGTCACGGTTGCGCCGCCCGCAAGAAATCCTAGTTCCGGCGCCTTGGCCAGGAGGGTATTGACCTCCGCATCCGATAGGATGAGGGTTCGCACAGAGCTATCCCGGTTAAAGTCCTCCCATTTTTTTCGAGCCGCAGCGTAGATCTGCGGATTGGTGACGAGCCCTGGTGGCCTGGAAGGACGGTCACCGGTAGCCGTTTGGTACAAAAGGAAGACCAGCGCGATTACCGCGATCACCAGGACCAATACAACCGTACCTAAGCAGCCGAGGCAACCGCAGCACCCGCATCCGCTGCGTTGAGACGGTTGGGACATTGGGTATCAATAGAGCATTCGGCCACAATGCTCGCAGTAAACGATCTCGCGCGCCAGTTTTGCCCGATGAACATTTGTAGTGGTGTTCTTCATGTAACACCCCATACAAACTTCGTGCTCGATGGAAACGACCGCGCTTCCATCTTTCGAATGGAAAATACGCTCGTAACGTCCCAATAATTCCGGATCTGAAACCGCGGCCGCCGCCTTTTGCCTGGCCGCTTTGGTTTCTTCGAGCCGCTTGGTCAGAACGTCGCCCTTCTGTTTAAGCGATACGAGCTGTTGCTGAACCTGAGCTTGTTCGGCCTTGAAACTGGACTCTGCGCTTTGGATCTCTCGAGCAGCAGTCTCGCCCTGCTCCATCAGATCGATTTCTTGATCTTCGATTTGGTTGATCTCTCTCTCTAAACGCCCAATTTCGTTGCCGATAGCCTGGAACTCCTCGTTTTTACGGGTTTGAAACTGCTGGGTTTTGTACTTCGCGATTTGGTCGCGCCGGGCGGCAGCGTCCAATTCAAGCTTTTTCCGCTGCACCTCGGTTTCTTTTGAGTGCAGCCGCACGCGCTCCAAGGCTAACGTGCGATCCTTAATCAGTTGTTCCAACCGGTCCCGCTCGAAGGGAAGCGTCTGGAGTTCGTTTTGTAGCGCTTTGAGATTTGTATCATGATCCTGAACAACCAAGAGCTGTTCGATTTCAGCCAGCATTGTGGCTTACCATAGGTATTGATGATGTGAGTTCAAGGGTTGGCGGTTAGCGGTTTGCAGTTTGCGGTTGGATTTGGGTCGCATCTCGTCCTCGTCCTCGTCCTCGACCGATTCTGTAGCGTGTTATTTAGTGGTACCGCGCCATGGCCCACGGCACGATAATCGGAGCTCGATAATCGAGAAGCGAATTAGTGTAGCTAGCACGAGAGAAACTCGACGGATTAGGGCTTCGTTCTCTACTTTTCGAGGACGAGGACGAGAACGAAAGCCCGAAGCGCCGGGAACCGCGAACTCCTAGTACACCTCGACGGGGGAACGTTTGCCGTCGTCTGGGCTGCGTTGAGCGGCTCTTTCTTCTCCGAGGGTTGCGACTCGCAGATTCCAGACCTGTTGATCCAGTTCTCGGAATCGCGCCTCCGAGAACGGGGCGGGAGGCGCCAGCCGGGACTTGAAAGCAGCTATGGCGGCCAAGGCGCGATCGGTAGTTTTGTGGTCGAGCTGGCCAAGAATCCCGATGGCTTCTTCCGCCATGGAAACCCGATGGCAGATCATGGCCATGTCGTTGCCGGCCGCCATTGCGCGCGAGATGGTATCGGGGAAACCAAATTCATTGATGATCGCTCCCATATCGAGGTCATCGGTTACTATTAACCCTGGGAATCGCATATCCTCCTTCAACAACCTGCTAATGACGTTGCCAGAGAGAGAGGCCGGTATTTTGTCCGAGTCGAACGCGGTGTACCAAGCGTGCCCGACCATCATGCTGCTGATGTGTTCCCGGAATTCCCGGAAAATCGCGAGCTCGCAGTCCTCAAGCTCGGATTTAGAGCGGTCAATTCTGGGCAGGTCGTGATGAGGATCGAGGCCGGCGGCGGCGTAACCCGGGAAATGTTTGCCGCAAGTCAGCACATCGGTCGAAAGCAGCGCGTGATTAAAGATACCGGCAAATCGAATGACCTGCCGGACGCTAGTTCCCCAGCAACGGCCACGGAGCGAATTATCTGCCTCATCGTCAAGTGAGATGTCGAGGACGGGACAAAGATCGAGATTGAAGCCGAATAAGCGCAATAGCTCGCCGGTCAGTTCGCCGTGAGTCCGGATTAGCGATTCGTCGCCTTTGTCTCGGAGCTGCTGGGCGTTCGGAGGCTCGTTGCCGATGATTTTCAGGCGAGAAACGCGGCCGCCTTCCTGGTCGATGGCGACGATCGGTTCAACCTGGCTCAGTTCCCGGAGGTCAGCGACTAGCTGTCGGAGTTGTTTGGCGGATTTTACGTTCCGTCCAAACAAAACAAAGCCACCCGGCTGGATCTGCCGGAATAATTTTGCTGTCTCCAGATCCAGCTCCGGCATGGGAACCCCCACCAGCAGCATTTGACCCAAATCGTTTCGTTCCATACGCTTGGGGGGAAATGATACGGGAGGACCAAGGATTGACCATCACAAAAATAACGCCGTCAACGCCGGGATCGCCGGGAACGATGCGGCGGTTGGAGACCGTTCCCGACGTTCCCGGCGTTCCCGGCGTTACCATATGAGGATCGGGATTTACGGCGGTACCTTCGATCCGGTTCATCACGGGCATTTGATCTTAGCCCGACAGGCGTTGGAAGAGTTTAAACTAGACCGCCTGATTTTCGTGCCCGCTGCCGAATCGCCGTTCAAACTTCACAATCACACCGCCCCAGCCAGGGATCGCTTGGCCATGTTGCGCCTGGCTATTAAGGGCGAAGACCGTTTCGAAGTCGACGCCGTTGAGATCGAGCGCGGGGGTGTTTCTTATTCCATCGATACGGTAAAGATGTTCCGTAGCCGCGATCCTGAAGCTGAGCTTTTCTTTCTGCTCGGAGAAGACAACGCTTATCGTCTGACCGAATGGCATCGCTTCGAAGAACTAAAGAAGCTGGTCGCTTTTGTCGTCCTCAGTCGGTCTGAAGATTTCGAGTCTCCGGAATATCCGGTTGTGCAACGAAGGATCGAGATCTCATCGACGGAAATCAGAAACCGTGTTACGAACCAGGAATCGATCACTTATCTGGTTCCAGAGTCGGTTGAACTTTATATTGAACAGCACCAACTTTACCATGGAGAACGCGTATCGGCCCTGAGGAGTTAGCGCGCCAGTGCGCGGAACTGGCGGGAGATAAGAAGGCGGAGGATGTTATTATCCTCGATCTCCGTGGCTTATCTAGTTTCACCGACTATTTCGTCATTTGCTCGGCGACGTCCGAACCCCATCTAAAAGCGCTGAGCTCGGGTATCCGCGACAGCCTACACAAAGAGTACGGCTTGTCCCCCTTGGCTTCGGACGGTTCCCCGACTAGCCAATGGATAGTAATCGATTACTCCGACGTATTAGTGCATATTTTCCACACCGATAAGCGGGGATTTTACGCGTTGGAGAATTTGTGGAGCGACGCCCCCCGAGTGAAGCTGTGAGACGTGAGAGGTGATTGGTGATTCAACGGCCAACCGTTAACCGCTAACTGCAAACCGCAAACTGTTACACCCCATGTTCCCCCAGCATAAAGCTATTACTCGACTATTGCTGGATGACGACCCAGCGACGGTCGAACTGACCAAACAACAGCTTCTCGAAGGAGGTGCTAAGAACATTCCGGACCTCCTCGATCTCCTGTCCGGCGCCAGCGGGAAACTTGGCAAAATTGTTCGCGAATTGGTGGCAGCCATCGAAGTCACCGACGCGCGCCAACAATTTACCAAGACCTGCCGTTCTATTTCGTCCCTTGATGATCTCGAAGAGATTTGTTGGTTACTCGCAAAAGTCTTCCTTCCTGGAATCAATTTAACCCGCTACCGAGGATTATTGGACGAATGGGCAGACGAGATACGGCGCCGAAGCGAATCATTGGATTCAGAGCCCGCGCAACTGGAGTTTCTGCCCGATTTCTTCGGCTCTCATCTTGGCTTCCGAGGTAACTCTGATGACTACTACAGTATTCGGAATTCGCTACTACCGTGCGTGATCGACTCGCGACGGGGGATTCCGACATCTCTAGCTCTGATCTACCTGTTTGTCGGCAGACGGGCAGGACTCGAGATTACCGGGGTGGATCTGCCGGGACATTTTCTGGTCCGTTATCATGGACAACTGTTCGACCCTTTTGAAGGAGGGCGCATTCTGCGCTATCAAGATTGTTTGAAAGCTCTTCATGATAAGAGGAACGAATCGATAGCCACCGTCTCAGCAGTCGTTTCCCCAAAAGTGATCCTGGCCCACATCCTCTCAAATCTATTGTATATCCTGGAACACGAAGAACATCATGAGTATCGTGGGATGGTGTCCAATTGGCTGTCATTGGTTAAAGACTCATGACACCGTCTGATACCGCCGAACTCATTACTACGGGCACCGAACTACTTTTCGGTTCAGTCGTAAATACACATCTCGCGTTTCTTGGCCAACAACTGTTCTCGCTCGGGGTGCGCATTTCTCGTCAGACCACTGTTCCAGATGGTTACGCGATCCGGGATGCGATTCTGGAAGCAGCTCCCCGCTGCCGCCTGATTCTCATCACCGGCGGATTAGGACCGACCACAGACGATGTTACCCGAGAGATCGTGGCAGACCTAGCGGGGCGTCCCCTCGAATATGACGAAAGTATATTCGCCAAGATCAGAGAACGATTTGAGAAACGCGGGCTACGGCTCACAGATCCAATCTCGAGGCAAGCATATGTGCCCAGAGGCGCCCAGGTGCTGCCAAACGATCACGGGACGGCTCCCGGTCTTTACCTTCCGCCTTCGCCAAGCTACGGCGCGACAAGCCCCGCAACGGAAACGCTGCCGCATATGATCCTTTTGCCGGGACCACCTCGGGAGTTGCGTCCTATGTTCGAACGGTACGCGAGCCCTCTCATCCGCTCGATTGTCGGAACCACCGATCTGACGGCAATTATCTTTCGAACTGCCGGCGTAGGCGAATCCTACGCCCAGGAATTGATCGGCGCAGATCTGGCGGCGATTAAAGACCTGGAACTCGGTTATTGCGCCCGAATCGGTGAATTGGATCTTCGGTTAGTTGGATCTCAAGAAAGCGTGCTTAAAGGTGCGGAGATAGTGAGGGCGCGTCTTTTTGACCACATCGTGACCGAGGATGGCAGCGAGCTGGAAGCAATCGTCGTTCGGCTCCTCGTCGGACGGAGTGAAACGGTTGCGGTGGCAGAATCGTGCACCGGAGGTTTGTTGGCGAATCGGTTCACGAATGTTCCGGGCGCGTCGGCCGTTTTTCTCGAAGGGAATGTGACCTACTCGAACGCGGCCAAGACTCGTACCTTGGGCGTCCCGGTGGAGTTGTTGAATCGCGTTGGCGCGGTCAGCCACGAAGTGGCGTTAGCCATGGCTGAGGGCGCCCGAGCTCGATCCGGCGCAACCTACGCTTTGTCAACGACCGGTATCGCCGGACCTGACGGCGGTACGCCGGAGAAGCCAGTGGGTACGGTTTTTGTCGGGCTGGCATCAGAGGATAGACCGTCCCAAGTGGAAAAACTCTTCTTTCCGACCGATCGAATGAGTTTCAAACAGATGGTGACGCAGTCAGCGCTGGATCTGTTGAGGAAGAGTTTGGTAGGGCGAGGCTCCCGAACGGCCTAATAACGTTACCAGGGAACAGCGGTCTGATGGTCGCACCGTGTCCTGTCCATGGGCCGCCGAGCCGCTCCCTCGACGTCGCAGCATCTTTAATCCAGGAACGTGGCATACGCTGGACCAACGGCTCGGCAGCGGTTCGAAATAGCCAGGTCAGCGATCAGATAAGTATCGAGCGCGGTTCACGATATTAGGCCGTTCGCGAGCCTCGCCCTACCAAATCACGCCATCAAATTCAGCACGCTTTCTTGCGAAAACCGATCATAGGGTAGTTCGCCGGTTACAAATCCTTCTCGCATTACGATGATTCGGCGGCTGAGGCTGAGCAACTCGGGTAACTCTGAAGAAATCATGAGTACCGCTAAACCTTGGCAAGTTACTTCATCTAACAATTGATAGATTTCGGCTTTCGCGCCGACGTCTACCCCTCGGGTCGGCTCATCGACGATGAGAAGGTCACAACTCCTGGCCAACCATTTCGCGATCGCCACTTTTTGTTGATTGCCGCCGCTGAGTCCGGCAGTGATAGCCTCAATCGATGGCGCCTTGACGCGTAAACGCTTCGTCAATCGCTCGACCTCTTGAAGTTCGCGGCGATGATCCACGAACCCAAGTCGGCTAAATGTGTCGATGTGGGGCAAAGAGACGTTATCCGAGATATTCATCGACAACACTAACCCCTCCTTTTTTCGATCCTCAGGGAGATAGCCGATCCGATTCTTCATCGACCGGTTGACGTTCCCCACCGCCATGGGTTTGCCTTTGATGAAGATCTTGCCGGTAGCCCGTTTATCTAGTCCAAAAATCGCCTTCGCGGCTGCCGTTCGGCCCGCGCCCACTAGACCGGCCATACCGACGATCTCGCTCCGGCGCACCGAAAAGGAGACGTTCTCAAATTGGCCCATGGATGAAAGGTTTTCGACCCGCAGGATCTCTTCTCCCGGAGTAAGATCGAGATGATTAGGACGATGAGCGAGTACGTCACGACCAACCATTTGCCGAATCAGTTTTTCTCGGGTGAGGTTAGCCACCGGTTCTGTGGCCACATGCCGTCCATCCCGGAGCACGGTGAGGGTATCGGCTAGCTGAAAGATTTCCTCCATCCGATGCGAGACGTAAATTAAGGTTGCGCCCCGGGCCTTTAGCCGCCCCATCAGCTTAAACAATTGCTCGCTCTCATGAACCGAAAGAGAGCTAGTCGGTTCGTCGAAAATAATAATCCGGGCGTTTATTCCGACGGCAGCCGCAATTTGCACCATTTGTTCCTGGCCGGTCGTTAGTTGCGCTACCGGAGTGGTGACGTCCATGTCGACTCCGATTTCCTTCATCAGTTCCCGAGCGCGTTCAAGTAGCCGGTTTCGGGCGACAAACCCCCGGATGGTCGGCATTGTCCCTAGCTGAAGATTCTCGGCGACGCTCAGGTTCGGGCAGAAAGCTAGTTCCTGATGCACAATGGCGATACCCAGCTTTTGCGCCGATAACGGGTCTGTCGGCCTGACCTCTTCCCCTTCGATCCGAATCGTTCCTTGATCCGCCGTATAAATCCCAGCGATGATTTTGCCCAAGGTACTCTTGCCCGCGCCATTTTCACCCATTAGCGCGTGGACGGTCCCTTTCTCGAAATCGACAGAGACATCATCCAAGGCACGAACACCCGGAAAGTATTTGGTAATGTTGTGGACGGAGAGGAAGGGCATGGGGGAGAAGTGATTGGTGATTAGTGATTGGTGATTCGTGGGATGACCAGCGTGGCTGGGAAGCGGCTCGCGCTCCGTATCGACCTCCCGCCATGAGCGGGATTCTTCCCTAATCACCTATCACCAATCACTAATCACCTCTTTAAAATGCTCCCGAAATCGCATGACTCCGGGAGCAAATTCAAGGAGGTAGTGTCCCGCTGCTACTTCTTAGGCAGCCACTTATCCCAGTTCTTGGCGAACTCGTCTACGTTGTCTTTGGTGACCGGGATCAGGTCAGCCTTAACGAAGCTGGCTGGTGGGTTCTTGTTCTCGGCCGCTTTTGCGTAAAGCAGGTCTACCGAGGTAGTGCCCCACTCGTAAACTTGTTGGGCCAAGAGCACTTGCACGTGGCCGTCACGCAGATAACCGAGCTCGGCGGGCAGCGCGTCGACTGCGACAACCTTTACTGAACCTGGCGCAAACTTGAGCGCATTGTCCGTGAAGAGCGGCCAACCGCCGATCATGGCCCAACCGGTGACTTCCGGATGCGCCTGCATAACCGTCTCTACTTCAGCCGCTGCATCTTGAGGGGTTTCCTTGTGATAGAATGTATCCAGGATTTTGATGTCAGGATAATTCTTGGCCAACTCTTTAACCCCTTGCACTCGCTTCTGTAGATTGGGAGCGTTCTGGTTACCGGCTAGGATAGCGACGACACCTTTGCCACCCATCTCTTTGGCCAGTTGTTCCATCACCTTGTGACCGCAGTCGATATCGTCGGTACCGAAGTCAGCCAAGCGTTTGCTCTTGGGAGCGTCCGAGTCAAAGCAGACTACCGGAACACCTTTGCTTACCGCGCTATTAATGGCGTCAGTCAGTTTATTCGCGTCGGAACAGCTGACGGCAATGCCGGAAGCGCCTTCGTTAACTAACTGCTCGATCGCCTGTACTTGCTTCTGAGGATCTTCCTCGTTAGGCGTACGCCAATCGATTTTGATGTTAGCGCCATGTTCCTGGCTTAATTTCTTAGCTTCGTCTTCGGCCCCGGTCTTCGCGGCTTGAAAGACGGGGTTATTGTTCGACTTGGCGACGACGCCAAAGACGTACGTTTTTTCGGCAGCAAAACTGGTTGCTGCTAACAAGCCAAGCAGGCTTGTAATCGTTAGTGTTACTTTCTTGATCATGTTTTTTTGGGGGTTGTTAGGAAAGCTTATTTGACGGAAACCGGAGTGTCGCTGGCCTGCACGACCTCTTTCTTGATATGCGCGGTCTGGGCCAGGAGCCGGCGATCGCTGATCCAGCGATTGAATTGGTCGAGCAACACCGCCGTAATTACGACCACGCCGGTAACGATTTGGGAGTAGCTTTGGGGAATTCCGATGATCACGATGCCGGTGGCAATCATCTGTAAAATGATCGCCCCTAACACCGCGCCTAAGGCGCTGCCTTTACCTCCGAATAACGAAGCGCCTCCTACCACCGCTCCGGCGATGACGGTTAGTTCATAACCCTGGCCGTCACCGGAAGAAGCCGCTCCATAGTATCCCAGCGCGAGTACGGCAGCAATGCCGGCAGTTACTCCGCTAATTATGTAGGCTAGCAATTTAACCCTGGCCACTCGGATCCCACTGTAGCGGCTAGCGGTTTCGTTGCCCCCGATAGCATAGACTTTGCGCCCAATCGCCATTCTGGCCAGAAAAATGCCTCCGACGACACAAACCAAGACCATGACAATTAACGGTACCAAGCTAAGATCGCCAATTACCCCTTGCCGGACAAAGTCGCGGAACTCCTGAGGGAAGCCGCCGATCGATTGGCCGTTAGTCAGAACAAAGGCAATACCCCGGTAGATCGCCATGGTGCCAAGGGTAATAATAAATGGGTGCACGTTGAACCCAACAATCATGATGCCGTTGAGAGCGCCGCAGATGAGAGCTATCAACAGCGTGACCGCGACCCCGCCAAGAGCACTCCAGGGCCCGCCGTCAGAACCAAATTGGTTCATAAACATGGCGCCGCCTACTGCAGCTAAGGCGTAGACGGAGCCGACCGAAAGATCGATTCCTGCTGTGATGATGACGATGGTCACGCCGACCGCCATGACCCCGAAGAAGCTCGTGTCCTTGGCTATCTGGGTCAGCGTTTCCGCATTAAAGAAGTTATTAACCTTAACGAAGGCAGGTGTTTCCTGGCCGGAGGCGTCTTTTTCCATGGCCCTGGTCAGATGACCGTCAGGCCCCATCACCATTTTTGGACGCTGCACCTCACCGCCGAAAATCGACAGAAGGATCCCCAAAACAAGGATGACTAATATCAAACCGCCTTCTGGGAACTTAGAGAAATTGAGCCTGAGGGGAGATGACATCAATCCAACCCTATCAATTGGAGAGCCAGATCTGTCAAGTTAGCCTGCGCCGCTCGTAAGTGCCTGCGCGTCTACGAGCGGCGCAGGATTAGTCCACTACCTTGACCGGTGTGCCGACCTTCACTTTGGCGTACAGCGCCTGGGCGACATCGGATGGCAACCGGATACAACCATGGGAAGCCGCATAACCCGGTAGTATTCCTACATGCATCCCAACGCCTTCCCAGGTTAATCGCATAAACCACTTCATCGGAGCACCTTCAAAGTGGCTCCCGCTCGGCGCAGCGTCGATCAAGGCGCTGACTCCACCTCTCACGACCCGACCGCTCGAATCAATGAAGTTGCCGTAAACACTCGAATGATGGTTTGGGTCTTTCTCGAGCACCGTAAAGTTGCCGCTAGGGGTTCTGCGCGCGGCTTTGCCAGAGGAGATCGGACTGTCGATGGCTACCTCCTCCCCGATGGACGCGTAGAGGCGCTGGCGAGAAAGAGACACGAGAACGGTGATATTGCTAGCGTCCATCCGATCGTAGACTTCTCGATTGATGATTGCTGGCTGTTGCTTGCCGACCAGCTGGCTGGGAGGTGTGACCTGGGCCTTCTGCTGCTGCTTAAACCAAAGAAAGTCCGCCCGGGCCGGCGTCCAACCAAGGAATAAGAGGCTCACAAGAAGATAAAAACACCGAGCGCTCAGGCCACGGAATAAGTAGTTCATCTGGTAGTACCGGCTATCGATAAAGGATTTACCCCTATTTACGCAAGCCTGCATCGCAGACAAATGCACACGCATTTGCTACCGATGCAGGCCATGGCAGGCAAATGGTTCGTTCCCGCGATCTCGCCGGGCACGAACCATTTGCCTGCTGTTTTCTGTAAGTTTATAACGAGATACACGGGCATTCGGTCTGGAAGTCTACTGGAGGTTTTAAAGAGTCAAGTTTCAAAGAAAATGCGGTCCAAAATTCTTTTCGAGGCCAGAACCGCAGCCGAATGGTCCGGCGTAGCTGGAATATTCGGCTGCCATAGCCAGCAAGCCGGTCAAATGCATGCGCATCTGGCCGGCTTGCTGGCTGCTTAGCGGGCTGTCCAACCTAGATCCAGCATTTGGGCGCTGCCGGTGATAATCGCGCCGGAGTCGGAACAAAGAAACCCGACAAAATCGGCGACCTCAGAAGGTTCGATGAGCCGTTTTATGCCAGCAGGCTCGAGCATAATCTTCTGGATCACCTCCTCAGTCGTCAATCCATGCTCACGGGCTTGATCCGCAATCTGCTTCTCGACCAACGGGGTACGCACGTAGGCCGGACAGATCGCATTAGCCGTCACCCCAAAAGGCGCCGCTTCCAACGCAACGCATCGCGTCAACCCCAGGAGACCATGCTTAGCGCTGATATAGGCGGATTTGAAGGGACTGGCTACCACGGCGTGGATACTGGCCACGTTGACGATCCGGCCCCAACCATTCTGTTTCATCCCAGGTAGCAACGCCCGAATGAGCTGAAACGGGGCTACCAGCATGACCTGAATCATCTTGGCCCAGGTTTCCTCCGGAAAGTCCTCGACCTTGGCAATATGCTGGAATCCGGCGTTGTTCACCAGGATATCGATCCTTCCCCCCGCCTTTTCGAGTGCAGCCGAGGCAAGCTGCCGTACCGCAGCCGGCTCGCTGAGGTCACCGGGCAGAAATTCTGCTCCAATGGCGCCGGCTAGCTTTTCCGCGGCTGGATTGATGTCGTGCAGAACGACTCGGGCCTTACTGCGAGCGAAACTCTCAGCGATTGCCCGGCCGATCCCGCTTCCGGCTCCAGTGACCAGAATGGTCTTCGCGCTGAAATCCATGTCTGAGTCTTTGGTGGTCTGGGCCGCACGGCAAGTGGAATCGCCGGGAGCGCCGGGAACGCCGGGGTGCGTCGGGTGATCTCGGAATAGAAGAAAAAGATTTCACAGCATTGACGTCGCCAAGATAGAAACGTATTAAAATCGAGTTATGATTGACCTGCGAGATAGAACAAAACGGTTTGCAGTTAAGGTATTTGACTTAATTGACGAGATCCCGCAGAGCCCGAAGGGCCGTGTCGTCCAGACCCAGCTCGCGAAGGCGCCTCGTCGGCGGCAGCGAAGTATCGAGTCGCACAGCGTTCGCGCTCAAGAGCTGATTTCATCTCGAAGTTGAGCATTGCTCTGGAAGAAATCGATGAGACCGCTTTTTGGCTAGAGTTTCTGCCCGATACTCGATTGAGCTCCGGCGAGTCCGTAACCCCTCTTTTGCGCGAAGCGGACGAGTTATCGGCCATCTTTATGGGTTCACGCAAGACTGCTCGAGCAAACGCGAAAAAGGATCGCGCGACCCTGAACTAGCAGACGCTCCCACCGTTCCCGGCGCTCCCGCGCGTTCTCGGCGTTCTCGGCGTTCCCGGCGCTCCCGGCGTTCCCGGCGCTCCTGCGCGTTCCCGGCAATCCCGGCGTTGACGGCGCTGATCGGCTTGGCGACGATGGCCCATGCTTCACCAGATTGATGCGCTCCACCTGAACACGCCCAATGTGATTTGTGTCGCAGTACTTCAAGCCGAAGACGGCACTCTGGTCATGATTGATTGCGGACCCGAAACCGTATTTGAGAACGTCGTTCGCGAACTGAATCAGCGCGGCCTGGACGCCAAGAATGTTAAACACCTGTTAGCGACCCACATTCATCTCGATCATAACGGCGGCGCTTGGCGCTGGCAGCGAGAATTCGGGACGACAGTGCACGTGCATCCAATGGGAGCGCCCCACATGGTCGATCCGAGCAAGTTAGTGGCGAGCGCTACGCGTATTTATGGTGAACGAATGGGCTATCTCTGGGGCGAGATTCAGCCGCTGCCACAGGACTCCGTTGTGATTACGGCAGACCACCAGAAAATCCAGGTGTCAGATTTAAGCTTGGAAGTTCTGGAGACACCAGGACACGCCCAACATCACAATGCTTATTGGCTGGAACCGAGCCGGATCCTATTTTCAGGCGATGTTGCCGGTGTCGCCATTGGACAAGGCCCGATCTTTCCACCTTGTCCCCCGCCGGACGTGAACCTCGAACAATGGCGGACATCCTTGGACCGAGTTAGGGCTCTAAATCCAGCACAGCTTTTCCTCACCCACTTTGGCTTGCGAGCGCAACCTGCGCTGCATTTAGCGGAGCTGGAAACGCGGCTTAGCGAGTGGGCCGCCTGGATGAAAGATCGAATTTTAGAAAAGAAATCCGAAGAGGAAATTCTTCCCGAATTCCGGCGTTTTACCGAGAACCAACTAGTGGCGGCCGGGGCTACGCCCTCTGATCTACTGGCCTACGAACAAGCTGATCCGGCTGCGATGAGCGTTACCGGCCTATGCCGTTATTGGCGAAAATATCATCCTGACTTGGTATTCAGTTGACCGGCAGTGAGAGCGCTGTTAGACAGAGTGGCATATTCATAACATGAATAGGGTAATGTTATTTATTGCCTGCAGCCTGGTGGGAAGCACAGCTCTGGCCGACCCTTGTGATGACTACGGCCAAGCCGTCGACAAATACATTCAGGCCATTCGCCAATCGAGCCAGAAGCTCGACCAGGCCACCGGAGCCCGTCAGTTTGCTGATGCCCTAAACCTGTTCACCTCAGCTACAGAAGAGTTAAGCACCACGCTGCACCAGCTCGGTCCGCAAGTTACAACCCTTTACCAAAGCCCCGGGGCCGGCTCTCTGCCCGTGTGCGATCGGGCCCAAGAGAGGTTAGTGGCCTTTGCTCCCGAACTAAATGCTATCGGCAGCAAATTTGCCGAACAGGCCCAGAAATACATTTCAGATCCAGACGTCCAACAAGCCTTCGATCGTTTGCGGAAGCTGCGATTTGAATCATCCCGCCGTGGAATTGCGCTACCAGGCTTTGTGCTTGCCTAGGGTACGCGGAACCTTGGTGCGGCGAGTGTCAATCCGCTCGGAGGCGGGTCAGAGCCGCTGGGGTTGAATGAACCGGATCCTGCTCCGTAGGAGCTAAATCTTTATAGCTACGGCCCCGAAAAATGCGTCGAGCTCCGTTAGGAGCGACATCTTGTTGGGCTTCCCGAGTTGAATACGCGTGGCAGGTTGCACGATCACGTTGATGCGCTTTTTTCTATGGCGCTCCTACGGAGCTGATCGCTCCTTTAGCACTGGCGGCTATAAAGATTTAGCTCCTACGGAGCATAATACACAACCCTTCGCAAAGCCCCTCGCTCGGTCGACCGCAGTGAAGACGATTGCGAGGGACTCTTCTAGCTCCTAGATTCTAGATTCTGCCTTTACGCCACCCCAGCCAATTCTGCCGCTTGCACATTGAATTGCAAATCGTAGAGCCGGCGATAGAGGGTCGAGCTTTCTAACAATTGCCGATGCGAGCCCATCTCACGTATCTCACCGCGATCCATGACAACGATTTGATCGGCTTTTAATACGGTAGAAAGTCGATGCGCAATTGCGATCACGGTGCGGCCTTCGCTTAACCTCTCCAGTGCCACCTGAATCTCGCGTTCGGCTTCGGAATCAAGCGCAGACATGGCCTCATCTAGTAAGAGAACCGGAGCATTCTTCAGTAGCGCCCGAGCAATGGAAACGCGCTGCTGCTGGCCACCGGAAAGGAGACAACCTTTATCTCCGATCACCGTGTGATAGCCGTTCGGTTGCTGCATGATAAAGTCGTGGGCGAAAGCGCTCTTGGCGGCAGCCATCACTTCCTCCTCGGTCGCGTTCAGGCGGCCATAACGGATATTATTCAAGATACTATCGTGAAACAGAAATGTATCTTGGGTCACAATACCAATCTGGTTACGCAATGAGGACTGGCTGATGGTCCGAGTGTCTGTGCCATCGAGCAGGATGGCGCCGGAATCAGTTTCGTAGAAACGAAGCAGCAGCGATAAGATCGTGCTTTTACCTGCTCCGCTAGAACCCACTAAAGCAAAGTATTTGCCGGGCTCGATGTGAAGACTGAGGTGGCGAAGCGCCGGAGACAACTCCGGACGATAGCAGAAAGTAACATTCTCAAAACGGATATCTCCCTTGCTCTCATAAATGGCAATTGATCCCGGCCGATCTTCGATAGCCGGTTTCATCCGCATGATTTCAAAGACATTCGTGGTGGCCACAAAACATTGCTGCATCACCAAATGGATACGGCTCAGTTTTTTTGCTGGATCGTAAAGGAAATACATCGCCATCAGCAGCGCTATCAGACGGGCGGCGCTCAGATGGAAGTACCAGACATAAAAAAGCGCTAGCCCCACGCCAACCGCACCCACCGCTTCGACCAAGGGGCTGACAATTTCTATGGCTTTGCGCACCCGGGTCGCATTGCTGAAATTCTCTTCGCTTAATTGACTAAAGTGCTGAGATTCGCGGTCTTCTCGGGCAAACGCTTTGATCACGCGGATCCCGGAGAACGCCTCCTGGAGCGCGGTCATCATGACCCCGACTTTTTGTTCCTCCAGTTTACCCTGCTTCTTTACTCGTTTACCGAACAAGAGAATCGGCACTAGGCAGACCGGAAATAAAACCAAACTACCGATGGTGAACTTCCAATCGAGATAGAGCAGCGTAAACGTCGATCCGACGATCGTGATCGGCTGTTTAATTAGGTCGCTACTAATACTCGTCAGGGCGGCTTGAGCCTGGCGCGTGTCGTTAATCACTCGCGACATGAGGTTGCCCGCGCGTTCTCGATTAAAGAATTCGAGTGATTGCGAAAGGATATGTTGGTAGAGCTTACACCGGAGATCCGTCAGGACTCGCAGACTCACCCACGCCATGAGATAGCTGTTCAGAAAATCGCAGCCGCTCCGCAGGATAAAAATAAAAGGAATTACCGAGCAATAAAGTAAGGCGACATTCACGTCAGCTCCGGTGGCGGCATCGGCGCCACTCGAAACTGACTTCCAATCGTGCCCCTGTGGAAACACGTATTTATTCACCTGGTTCATCACCAGGGGAAAAAGGCCGGTGGCCACTCCAAACAGTGCTCCAAATACCAGCGCCAGGATAAACTGGAGCCTATAAGGCTTGAGAAAAGGATAAAGGTCGCGGTACGGACCGATGGCAGTCCGGAACATCCCGCGAATGGAAAATTTCGGTTTACTCATTAGGGAAGGAGCTAGGAGCTAGGAGGACGCCGCAATCAGGTGAGAAGTGAAAGGTGAAAGGCATGGAGAGCTAGAGAGCAAAATCGCCCAATCCTTTGTAATTCCTCAAATTGCTCGTGAATTGATACACCCGGGAGTCGCCGAACAAGCCTACTACGACAATACACTTTTCACCTCTCACTTTTCACCTGTCACCTTTCACTTCTCACGCCAGTTCCTAGCTCCTGCTTCCAGGACGCTTTCAATAGCATCAATTACCGTGCTGGTCGATAGCTGACTCATCGGTTCGCCCTTCTCACGCGGATTCACTGGTTCGTAATCTGGGCCGAATCCGGAGCGCACTACTCGGCTTCGCGAATGGGTAGGATGCCAATGATAAGGATTGGTTGGTCCAAAAAGGACGACCTGGGGGCAATTGAATGCTGACGCCACATGGGCTGCGGCAGTATCGACGCCGACAAAAAAAGCAGCTTCGCGAATCAAAGCAGCCGTCAACAGAAAGTCCAGCCGCCCGGCGACATTGGCCACGGGATAATCTGGACCAAGAAATCCTTTTATCGCCTCGATATGCTTCGATTCTTCCGGATCTGAACCTCCCGTAATGACGGCGGGGAGGTGTAAACGCTCTTTAAGATGGTGAAGAACCTCGGCCCAGCGTTCCGGTACCCAGTATTTCTCTCGTCTGGCCGTTCCGGGATGCACGACAAAAAATGGGCCGGTGACACCGAGTTTTGACTTCACTTTTTGAGCCGAGCTGACGGTCGCTTCCGGTAAGGCTAGTTCCAGAGCTGGTTTACGCGCATCCGCTCCCGGTCGAACTAAGCTCAGGTAGAGATCGATGGTATGACAATTGCGCACCGAAACATCGACCAACTCTGTGTACACCCAGGAGCGAAGTCGATGCCGCACAACCGAACGAAAAATAATGCGATGAGATGCTTTCGACAAAAAAGAGATCAGAGCCGAACGATCGCTGCCGGTGCAATCAATACAGAGATCAAAGTCTCGTCGCAATAGCTGCAGCCAAATCGGAAATGAATGTTTCCGTTCGTAAACCAAGACTTCATCGATGTGCTGAAGAGCAGGTGCTAAATCCCGGCTGTAGTGGTCGATCAAGACCGTGACTCGGCACCCCGGATGTTTTTCTCGCAAGGCGGCTAACGCCGGCGTGGTGAGAATCAAATCACCCAACCTTTTGAGTTGTACAACCAGGATCGATTTCATGCAGACTTCACCACCGAGACACAGGGGGCACAGAGGAAAGACGAAAACAAAACCAACCGCGAATGGACACGAATGGACGCGAAGAAAAAGGCGAACCACAGACGAACGCGGATGGACGCAGATAATGCGCCGTAAGTTCACGGAGGCGACGTTCGAGAATTCTATCTGTGTCCATCTGTGTTAATCTGCGGTTGGATTTCGCTTTTGTGTTCGCGTCCCTTCGTGTCCATTCGCGGTTGATTAGATTTTAGCTTCAGCGCGGTTCGGTAAGCGCCCTGAAGCCGCTCACGAAAATGGTCCCAGGTAAAATGTTGGACCACACGTTCTCGACCTCTTTCGCCCAGCTCTTCCCTTAGCTTTCGATTTTCATACAGCTTGGTGATTGCTGCCATCAACGCTTCTACATTGTTGGGTGGCACCACCAAACCGTTCTCTCCATCGATCACCACGTCGCCAGATTCACGGGTGGCAATCTGTGGGAGACCGCAAGCGGCTGCTTCGTAAGTCGATTTGGCGCTCCCCTCGCATTCAGAAGGGAAGACATGTACGGAGCACGCTTGATACACTTTTACGATATCTCGGCTGAACCCGAGGAGTTTTACATTTTCCGGCAAATCGTTCAGAAAGGGCTGCATCTCGGCGTGAGGATGTCCGGCGAGCCACAACTCGGAGGACGGGAGCTTTAGCCGGCGCCATGCCTCGATTAGCCAATGAACCCCTTTTCGTTTGATTAACGCGCCGACAAACACAGCCCGGAAAATCGCAGGCTTAGCACTTGGAACAAACCGGGTTACATCGACTCCCCGCGATATCGGATAGAGCTTTTCCTTCGGTGTGCCTAGCACCTGGAACGTTTCCGCTGCTTTCTCGGAAAGAACCAACAAGAGATCCGCCGTCTCATATTCCACCAGGCTTTCTTGCCGGCTAATCAATAGCCGGTTCAGCCAGCGCTGCGGCGGCAGCGCGTTTTCCATAGCAAGTTCTTGCTCCGTTTTAGGCGGAAGAACTCTGCCTTTTTGTCGATGCCAGGTCGGGATTTCCAATAGTGTCGGAATTCCGAGAGATTTCGCCGTTAACAACGACTGTAACGCCTCGCCGGACCAGCCATGAAAGAGATCGAATCGTCGTGTTCGCAGGTACTTGGCGGCCACCCCATCCACTGCCCGCTTCTTGGCAGCATAGTAATACCGGCTCTGTAAGTTTGCGAGTAGGCGTACGGGATGCCAACTCAGATTCTTCACGAGATTGCGTTTCGTAAGCCAGGCATCCGCATCGGAAAAGTTGTCGGCGCTCGACGATGTTCTTAAGCCGAACGAGATCGCAAGTCCCAATTGGTCTTTCAGGCCACGTAGCGTCTCCAGCGCAACTGCATCCAGACCGACCCCACCGATTCGGGCAGAAGTTGCATAAAGAACGCTGTTTGGTAAATGAGCTTGGTCCATCTCGATCGGGGCGAAAGGTCACCCCTTGGGGGAACGCCGTCAACGCCGTCAACGCCGGGAGCGCCGGGAGCGACGCGGCGAATGTGGGTCTAGCTTATCGAATGGCCTTTTTGGGCTCCTCACATAAGTCCCATAAGTCGCATAGGTCCCATCTGATCACGGAGCCCCACGCGTTTGATCACCTAAAGCGGCCTTCGCCCCGGCGTTCTAAGCGCCGTTTCTCTTTATTCCCCAGGCAAAATGTTGTAGAGTTGGTTTTGCAGCTAAATGAAGATCGGACTAGTACGTAGAGGTTTCTCCCGAACCGGAGGTGCTGAGAGTTACCTGAAGCGGTTGGGGCGAGCATTGTCGGATGCCGGACATCAATTGACTCTTTTTGCCACTGAGGAGTGGCCGGCTGCCGAATGGCCTTACGGCCAGTTGGTTCGGTTCAAAGAATCCTCTCCCATCGCTTTTGCCAAAGCAGTGGCGGCGGCCAGGCACTCGGTTGAAATTCTATTCAGCCTGGAAAGGATTTTAGAATGCGATTGTTATCGTGCTGGAGACGGTGTGCACCGGGTTTGGCTCGAGAAACGAGAGGCCATTGAGCCCAAGTGGCGCAAATCGCTTCGTTTCATGAACGGGAAGCACAGCGAATTGGTGGATCTCGAACAAGGGCTTCTGGGGGAAAAGAAAGCCACCCGCGTGATCACGAATTCGGAGATGATCAAGCGCGAGATCACGTCAGAGTTTAGTTATCCCGAAAGCCATATCTCCGTCATCTATAACGGAATCGCGGACACCCATTTCAAAAAGAAGCCGGGCTCTCGTTGGGACCATCGTTATGACTGGGGGCTTACCGACTTGGACGTAGGCATTCTGTTCGCCGGTTCCGGTTGGGAACGGAAAGGCCTCCGGTTTGCTATCGAAGCAGTGGCGAAGCTTAACAGCAAACATATCAAACTGTTGGTCGCCGGAGAGGGCAAGAAACCACCGTTCGCTCCAAAATCGGTTCGTTTCTTAGGGCCGGTAGAGGATATGCATTCGCTATCGGTGGCTGCAGATATTTTCGTGCTACCGACATTATACGACCCGTTTTCGAATGCCTGTCTGGAAGCCTTGGCTGCCGGGGTGCCCGTGATCACAACGGTTAACAACGGTTTTTCGGAGATATTTGAATCAGGTGTTCACGGAGAAATCCTGAAAGACCCGGAAGACGTCGCCGCTCTGGCCGACGCTATCAATCGTTGGTCTACGCTCTCTCAGAAACCTGAGATTCGGGCGGCCTGCGCCGAGAAAGGCCACGAGTATACGATCGAGCGGAATGTCGCCGATACCTTGAAAGTACTGGACCAGCTTTACCAGGAAAAACTCGGTCCGCAGGCAGTGCCAGAGGCCGTGAGGCAGAAGTGATTCGTGATTAGTGATTGGCGATTGGTGATTGGTGATTGGTCTACAACGGACCACGCCCATACGGAGGGGCGTCGCATTCCGCAATCGTAGGCCGGCCGGTGTGGTCGTTTCTAGGACCGATGCAGAAACTCGACGCTGATGCTACGCGACGCCCATGAGCGCGTGGCATACCGCAGGGTGAATCGGCATCGAGTGCATGAATACGCGATGGGTCTTCGGACGTCGCATCTACCGTTACGCCGAGGCAGCGCCGTTTCCATGCGTCGACATCCACCCCAACTGAACCGCGGAATGCGACGCCCGTATGGGTGAGCGTGGTCTATCGTAGACCAATCACCAATCACCAATCACTTCTCACTTCTCACCTTCACCCACCAACTCTCTCATCAGTCGTCGGGTCAAACAGATGGATCGCTTCGGGAGGAATGGAAAGCTGCAGACGTTCACCGGCCTGGCGTCCCCATTGTTCGTTAACTTGGGCGATGACTTTGGTGTTCGCCCCAATGTTTACCTGAAGAATGGTGGTCGAACCTTGAGGTTCAACCACGTCTACCACACCGGGGATAGAATTTTCGACTTCGCCGTTTCCGACCAACCGGAGATGTTCCGGGCGCACACCGAGAATCACTTCACCTAGTGTTTTGGCGCGAACCGCATCCGCCAAAGGCTTCGGCAAAGTAACGTTGAAGTTTTCTCCGGCGCTGAGCGTCCCTTTATCGGTGACTTGCACCCGAATAAAGTTCATGGACGGGCTCCCGATAAATCCGGCTACGAAACGGTTGCCCGGGCTATTGTACAATTCTTTGGGCGTACCGATTTGTTGCACCTTACCTTTGGACATCACTACGATACGATCGCCCATGCTCAAAGCTTCGACCTGATCATGGGTCACATAGAACGTCGTGACGCCAAGGCGGCGCTGTAACTTGATAATTTCGGCGCGCATCTCTACCCGCAACTTGGCATCGATATTCGATAACGGTTCATCCATCAGGAAGACCTGAGGTTCCCGAACGATCGCCCGTCCAAGGGCAACCCGTTGCCGTTCGCCGCCGGAAAGCTCCTTCGGCTTGCGAGCCAATAAATGTTCGATCCCGAGAATACTGGCCGCTTCCCGCACGCGGCTCTCGATCTTTTCTCGCGGGACCTTTCTGAGACGCATACCGAACGACATGTTCCCAAAAACGTTCATATGAGGAAAGAGCGCATAGTTCTGAAAGACCATGGCCACGTCACGCTCTCGCGGTATCATCCCGACCACATTTCTCCCACCGATTTTGATTTCGCCCCCGGTCACCGTCTCCAGTCCGGCGATCATCCGCATGGTAGTAGTTTTTCCACAACCGGAAGGGCCAACCAGAACGACGAATTCGCCCTCCGTAGTGGTTAGATTGACTTCCTCTACGGCCAAAACATCGCCGTACCGTTTACTGACCTTTGTTAGTTCGACGATGGCCATTCTATCCTATTGTGAGAGGTGAGAAGTGATTAGTGAGAGATGCTTGGTGCTAGGGCGCTGCTTCGTCCAAGTCCGCAAGGTACAAATCTTCGGCCGTTGACGGTTCTTCATTTACTATCTCGCGGTAGTCAGTATCAGAGGAGTACTTACAAAAGTCAGATGCCCGGTCGATCATCCGGGCGAGCATTGCGGTGATTGATGACCAATCGTTGTCCATATCCTCGAACCGCTCCGAAGCGAGATAGCCCCGGTCAAGCGCATCGTCGAGCCACGATTGCGTCTCGGTGGCCTCACCCAGTGCTTCGTCTATTTTGCTAATGAAAGCCGCCTTGTAGCGTCGCCGCGCCCAACCCTCCGCGATTAGCGCTTTGGTTGCACGAGCAGACCGACGAATCTGATCCGTCAGTTCGTACCTCTCTTCCCGCGGAAACGCGCTGGTTGCTTCAAAGATCTCACCAACCGCTTTTCGAGCTAGCTGATAAACTCTCAAATCACGAAAGGATTTCGCAATACCCATAACTCCAATCACCTCTCAGTTCTCACCTCTCACTTCTCACGCTTCAGCCCTTTACGGCTCCAAACGACAGTCCGCGCGCCAGGTAGCGCTGAACAAAAAAGGACATGATTACCGGTGGTGCGATCGCTAAGATCGTGTTGACCGCGGCATAATTAAAGTCCACCCCGCGAGTGCTTCGCGATGCCAGAATAAAAGCCGGCATCGTGGCGGCGTGCTGCGACGTGACCGCAGAGGCGAAGAGGGCCTCGTTCCAACAAAATGCGAATACGATGAATGCGGTCACGATGAGCCCATCGAGGGATAACGGCAGAGCGATCATCCAAAAGATTTGCCAAAGGGAAGCGCCTTCGATCCTGGCGGCTTCTTCCACTTCTTTACTAACATCGCGGAAAATGTCGCGCATGATGACCACACAAAAGGCGAGGTTAAAGGTGGAATAGAGTATGATCAGACCAATCCAAGTGTCGATTAGCCCCACCTGCGCCAACAGAATATAAAACGGAGTGAGTACCACCACGGGCGGCAACACGCGCTGTGACAAAAACCATAGCGTGATATCGCGGCTCTTCATTTTGAACTCGAACCGAGCCAGGCTGTAAGCCGCCGGAGTGCCTATCAGGAGCACGAGCAGAGTCGTGCCAACTCCAACTATAGTGCTGCTAAACAGACAGTTCAGCGCTTGAGGGTCACCCAAGACCTCTTTCCATGTATCCAACGTCGGAGCGAACTGCAGAAACGGAATAAACGCACCGGCCTTAAATATCTCTGCCGGCGTCTTGAACGAGTTATCAATCGCCCAGAGAAAAGGAATCACTACCCAAATGCTCGCCAGCAAGGCGATCACCATGATGATCGCCTTCGAACCTTTGTTGGAGTTAGTCCACAGGAGGTTATCCATATTCGGCTTAGGAGCTAGAATCTAGGAGCTAGGAGGTTCCGAAAAAAACCGATTCGACTTTCGTTTGCTACCGGGACATCAAACTCTTTTCTCCTAGATTCTAGCTCCTCGCTCCTTTACTCAATCCGTTTACGCATTTGCTTAAAGAAGTAGGTGATCACCACGGAGACCAAGATCAGATAAAGGATGCCCATCGCTGAGCCGCGACCGAAATCGGTGAATTGAATCGTGGTCAGATCTGCCATGATGCTAAAAAGCTGAGTGCTCGTGCCGGGTCCGCCACTAGTGAGTGCATAGGGCAGACCGAAAGCTTTCATCCCTTCGATCACCCGGGACAGAATCGCGATAGTTAAAACCGGCCAAGCCAGCGGCACAGCCACATGCCAAAACACTTCCCAATGACTTTTGGCTTCCAATAAAGCCGCATCATACATGTCCGTGGGAATAGCTGACAGCGTGGCCAACGACATTAGAAATACAAACGGAGTCCAGATCCAAATGTCCAAAATCATAGCGGCAGCTAACCCTCCGGTGGCGGTGGATAACCAGGGAATGTGAATTCCGAGCGCTGAAAGCATCCCGCTAATTAGTCCGCCTTGATCCGTAAATAGCGTAACTCCTAGGTAACCGATCGCGACTTCCATGGTGAACAACGGCGCCGTCAATATCGGTCTAAAAAAGCTTTTCCCGGGTAACCCGATGGTGATGATCCACGCCAGCAGAAATCCCGCACAAACTTCGATCGGTACGGTAATCCCCACAAATAAGACGGTGATGAAGATCGAGTACCAGAACCCGCTGTCCGTCAGGAGGCGCGCATAATTGTCAAAGCCGACATATCCGGTAATGCCTTCGCCCAGCACATAGTTGGCGAAGCTGTAGTGCACCGCCGCCAGAATCGGAAAAAAGGTCAGCGCAATGACCCAAATCACCGCTGGCAGCAGCAGGGCATACTTGAACGTGCGTTCGGCTCTACTCTGTGCAGATGAAATATCCATCAGGCCGACTAAATGCTTTCAGTGGTGAACCGCTTTCTACGCCAAAGCGAGCTCCGGACGAGCAGGATCTTTATAATTAGCACGATACCAATTGCCTGCAGCTCCGTAGGAGCGACATCTGATCGGTGTCCGCAACCAGCAAGGTGGTATGCTCTCCAGGGTTTGGAATCTCCCAGTCCGGCAAATTCCCTCGATATATCGCTCCTACGGAGCTCACGGCTGTTTGGACACTGCATACTATAAAGATTTAGCTCCTACGGAGCAGGAGCTGAGCTCCCAGACCTGCCTTGAAAGGGACGCATACGCGTCCCTTTCAAGGCCATAGCCTGGCAATCGGGCGCGGCATCCGCCTTCGCCGAGCCTACGGCGCGACGGGTTATGCCGCGAACCGATAGGCAGGCTTAGGCGAACGAGGCTTGATACAGTTTCTTTTGTTTGTCTCGGCCGTATCGTTCGGTAATCCGTTCCCAGGCTTGCGCACAGTCATCGAGCGCCGCTTTCGGTTGCGTTTGCCCGGCCAGCACCGCAGAAATGCGGACATCAAGCTCATGCCAATATTCGGCGGCTCCCGGTATGCGCAGGTAGGATTCCTGTACTGGTAAGGTGAGGTTCTGATAATAGGCGTCCAGATACCGCTTAGCATCTTCCGCGTCCCAGCCCTGTTCTACCCATTCCTCGACTTTTCCAGTCCCAACGGGCGGGAAATATTCGAACTTCATCCCGGGTTGCACTCCGGTGAAACCGTGGGTGCAGTTGTAAAGCGCATTCGGCTTGTTTGCCATGAACGCCAGGAAGTCGTAGGTCGCTTCTTTCTTCTTGGAAAAACGTGAAATCACACAATGCCAGGTCCCACCATTCACGTTCCCCGCTGTGTTCAGTTCGAATTTATCCCACTGACCTTTGATCGGGTCGTAAGCCTCGCTAGTTCCAGGAATGATGGTAGCGCCGACTTTACCTTTTAGATTCGATTGTTTTGGATCCTGAGCAAACGTCGGTAAGTCACCCCAGGTCGGCTCCATCACAGCTTGACCGGATAGGAACAGGTTCCACCCTTGGCCAAGCGTCCAGCTGATGGCTTCTTTTGGACCGCAGGGGAGGAATTTGACATAGTCTTCCAACGCCCGCAGATGACCTTCCGAATTGATCAGAGGCTTCATCGTTTCCGGGTGGAACCAGAAATATTTATTATTAGGCGAACAAACGTAAGGCGCCGCCAGAGTCAGGAAATGGAAGAATCCTTGCTCATTAACCTTAGCGTGCAACGCAATCCCCCAGCCCTCTTTGCCGTCACCATTCCAATCCCAACCGGTATAGAAGGTCGCCACATCGTGCATCTCCTTCATGGTTTTGGGCGGATTCGGGAAATCGTAACCCATCTTATCTTTGAACTTTTGCTGATTCTCCGGTTTGTCGAAAACATCCTTCCGATAGTAGAGGATCTGGCAGTCACCATCGAAGAGAACGCCGTAAACTTTATCCTCCCAGGTGTAGAGGGTTTTCATCGCCGGGATCCAATCATCCGGGCTCCAGTAAGGATACTTCGGATCTTTGAGGAAGGGCTCGAGCGGGATGATGTAGGGCTCCTTCGGAACAAAGAAATCGCCATAAAACCAGGCGCCCGTCATGTAGGTATCGTATCGATGAGTCGTCTGCAGGTCTGAAAAGATCTGCTGATGCAACGTATCAATCGGGACCTCGGCGACGTTCACCTTGCCGCCGGTCTCTTCTTCCCATTTCGGGACCCAGTATTTTAGCCCGTCTCCGACGGTCGCCTTTAATACCAGCACGTTGATGGTGGTGCCTTTATAGGGTTTTTTCTTGAGGAATTCGATCCGCTCCTTCGTGATCGGCGATTCGTTCGGCGCTTCCGGCGCCGAGTCAACCAGGTTCTCGCCGGCGGCGAAAGCCTGCGGCAAAATGCGGCTCAACAACGCCGCAGAAATGCCCAGACTAGCCGCTTGATGAATAAAACGGCGCCTGGAGATCCTGCCTGCTAAAAACGCGGCAGTCAGTTCTTTGAAATGCTCTTGGGAGCGATCCTTAGACATAGACAATGGCTGTTATTTGCAGTTTTTGCCCAAGAAATCTCGGCTCGGTTCAGGCGTACTTTCTCAGACGGATAAACGCCGGGAGCGCCGCGAACGCCGGAATGGCCGGGAACGCTACGAACACGGTTTGTTCTATTACGCCGCCAAAACGAAAGTCGGGGGATTTCCTAACGGGGGGTTGGGCATAGGAAAATAGGGAATCCCCGGGGTGTCGTCAAGCACCTGCACAAATGTTCAGGCTTGGTGGTGTTGGTTCAGGCGGGAAACGAGGGAGCAGGGCCGGTGCGCGGGAACGAGCGAGAACGCCAGGAACGCGCCACGAATGGGACCCGCCTCCGCCAAGCCTCCGGCGCGGCGGGCTCCATGGGACTTATGGGAAAGTGCCGTTAACCCGTAACTGTTACCGACCGCGGACCAACCGGGCCCCACCAATCACGAATCACCAATCACCGATCCTTCTCCCCTCTCACTTCTCACGCCCAACCTTTGGCGCTTCCGGATTCGTTCCTGGGCCAAAGTAGCGGAGAAGAACGAGGTCTTCCACTTCGCTGGTGTTCTCAAACGTCACGCCGGCTCGCGCAGCGGGTTCACTGCAGAACACTTCGTCGTCAGTCAGCTCAACAAAACGTATCAGGTTGGGGGCATCCAAAATGAGGTTGTTCATTTTGCCTCGTCCCTGCACGACAGTCAGGCCATAAGCGCCACGGTCACGGATGGTGCATTTTACTCCGGGCTGAAGGGTGAGCTCTTTTGCCGAAAAGAGTTGTTCGCCGTTGATGTCTCCGTACACGATCCAGCGATCCATATAGCCTTCTTTCTCGGTCTTAGCGACGGGGATCGGCTCGAGATAGTGATTCTCTTTGAAATAAGGGTCGACGTTCGCTTCCCAGTCGAGCTCGCTCAGGATGAAATCGAGATCGAAGTGTTTTTCAGGTGGCATATCCTTGACCAGCAAGGCGCGCGGAACTTCGCGACCTTCGACCAGCGATTGAAACATCGAAAGTACGTCAGATCCCCATTGGGGTTCATACGTGACCAGTGATCCCGGCGCGTGCAATAGCCCCGGTCCGATGAGCCAGCCCGTGCCCGGTTTCAGCCGATACGCCTTTGAAAGATCAAGGATCCCATTGTCACCGAGGTTCCAATTCTCCAGGCATTTTCTTACCTGGTCTTTGGTGGTTCCAGGCTCCAGCCCCATGAACGTGTAAGGGAAATTGTTCCCTACCTGGTTATGTTGCGGCGGAAAATAGTAGCTCTCCGGTTTGCCTTCCAGGCCGACCAACCGGGCGAACTCAGCCGACTGATGCATGTGATGGGGGATCGGCCCCATGTTATCGAAAAATTTGGAATATACTGGCCAGCGCCGATACTTATTCCAAATCGATTCGCCGACAATTTGAGCCCCGACCTCTTGGACGGCGTCAGCTAAAGTGAAACGTTTGCCGTCGAAGACACAATAGCTCAGACCTTCATCGAGAGTACGATTTTCATTGGCTGCCGGGGTGGTAGAACCAAACCAGCGTTCATCGATCCCGCCGCGATCCAGTCCATAGGCGTAAATGTCGTCCGGATGCAGTTTCAAGCGGCGTCCTGGTTGCAGGAACGCCCGCGGCACCCAACACGGCGCCAACCGGAGTAACCCGCCGCTCTGCTCCAGTGCAGCATCCACTAGAGACTGAAGATTGGAATCGACGGTTTGGAGGGAAGTGATGGTCTTCATGGACGGTGGTTGCTTAGGGGCAGTAGATAGCGCGTTGTCGGGCGAACGCAAGGGGGAGGAGCTAGGAGCTAGAATCTAGGAGCTAGGAGGGGTCTTGGACTCGAGCGCGAGATCGGCGTGGCATTCGAAAGGGTTCAGGCTGATCCACCAACATAAAAACATTATTTTACAACGTTTCTTCTCAGTGTTACATCCACGGAAATGAGCGCAAAATCGTTCGAAGACCTGCTGGTTTGGCAAAAGGCGCACGCTTACGTGTTGGATATCTACAAAATGACCGAGGAGTTTCCAAACAGCGAATTGTTCGGGTTGACCTCGCAAATGCGTCGGGCTGCGGTCTCAATTCCTGCGAACATCGCCGAAGGCTTTAAGAAGCGAGGTCCACGTGATAAAGTTCGCGTTCTAAATATCGGCCAGGGTTCACTGGAAGAGTCGCTCTACTATCTAATCCTGTCCAACGACCTGCAGTACGCGGACACCGTGGACCTTCGCCCGCGCCTCGAAGAAGTCTCGAAAATGCTCGAAGCCTACATACAAGCGATCCAACGCAGAAATTCCAGCATCTGGCGCCCCTCCTAGCTCCTAGCTCCTAGCTCCTAGCTCCTCCACGTCATGCCCACAGACGTTCGGCCAGGTCCAAGGCCCTGAGATAGGTCACATGTTCGCCCCCGCGGGCTAGCTCCTCGTTAACCAGGTCGGCTACGGTGGTCCCCCCGGCCGGCAGAAGCTGCTTCACTCCCTGGTAGTCAGACCAACGGCATTCCAGGAACTTACCGGACCAGGTAAGATCGAATGCGCACTGTCCGAACGCGATGCGAACCTCGCTGATCCATTCGCCGGGGACAGCCTGCACAACTGCTCGAACGGGACCCGGCGCCGCGGGACTGGTGAATGTGAATTCTGAGTCCAGCCGTTCCGCCAATTGCCAGCCGAGTTGACTAGCTATCCAAGCGACCAGCAGCACCGCAGTCGTCTGATACTCAGGATGGAAAACGACGGTTACCTCTTGAATCTTGCGAAGCTTTTCGGCGGCCCAAGGCTGGTCGAACATTTGGGCCATCGCTAAACGCAGGTAAATCAACCTGCGCCAATTGAGGTCACACAGCACAATGCGCGAACGCGCCGTGGCAATGGATTCGCGCAGGATATGCATTTGCCGGGCCGGATCGCGCCAGGAGCAGCTATCAAAAATAAAACGGTCAACCCAGTGCCAAAGTTGAGCATCGAGACTACCTTTGAATGGTCCTTGCCACCACAGATAAAGAGGCAGATCCGAATCCAAGTGACTGAACAAGACGTTCCTCATGGTTTCCGGGCCAGCGCCCTCCAGAAGAAACGCGATCTGCTCGCTACAAACTTCCCGGGTGCCGCCTCCGGCCACATGGCAATGAGCGCTGATCCAGGCTTGAATCCTCCGTTTTTGAGCTAACGGATTCGCAGCTAACAGGATCACCCGGCAAGCATGTTCCCGAGTGATCTCTGCCATCAGGTTGGTGTTATAAGTCAGAGCATCGGACGCCTCGCTATAAACCGCGAAGTTTACCAACGAGGCTTTGACCAACTGGTCTCCTTCTTGTTCCCAAAGCTGAGTCAGGCTTTTGTTTATCTTACCGATCTCAATCGGCATTCCGCGCGAGATATCTTTTAGGGCAGACATTGTGGGGGGGACGTGATTAGTGATTAGTGATTGGTGGAAAACGGCGGCGGGCTGCTCCCTGTCTCGCACTCGATCCAGCTTTATCGATTTCGATCATTCGCTCGTTAGTGGGTTACTGAGTACCATCCTCTAAGTGATCGAAGAGCGCATCGTCCAAGGCAAGCGGTTCCTCCATCACCCTTCCACGATAGTCAGTATCGGAGGCGTATTTACAAAAATCGGCCGCTCGATCGATCATCCGGCCGAGCATACCCCCGATCTTGCGCCAAGTTTCGTCCATCCTCGAGAATTGATCGACATCGAGATAGCTAGAATCGAGTGCATCATCGAGCCAAGATTGAGTCTCGCTCGCTTCGCCTAACGCCTCATCCAGTTTATTAATAAAAACAGCTTTGTACCGCCTGCGCGCCCAAGCTTCAGCTATCATCGCCTTCGTAGCACGCGCCGATCTTCGAATCTGATCCGTCAATGCATAGCGCTCCTCGCGCGGAAAACCTTTACTGACCGCAACGACTTCGTTGGCGGCCGATCGAGCCTCCTGGTAAACCCTCAAATCGCGAAACGACCTTGCCGCGCCCATAACCACCAATCACCAATCACCTTCTGATTTCTCACAGCCTCCTCCACCCCCTACTATCCTGCTCAATCAACGCATCCGCCTCTGCTGGACCCCAGCTTCCGGCGGGGTAGAAGGCGAGATTTTTTTCGCTACCGTGGTCGCGCCAGGCGGCTTCGATATCATCGATAAATCGCCAGGCTTCCTCTACCTCGTCTCTTCGAGCAAAGAGGGTGGCGTCGCCCGACATCGCATCGAGTAACAAGCGTTCATAAGCTTCCGGACTGGCTTTTCCGAAAGAAGTGCCGTAGCGGAAATCCATCTTTACCGGCTGAATCCGCACACTCGCTCCTGGTACCTTCGATTGGATTCGGAGAGATACGCCTTCGTCAGGTTGAATACGAATCACCAAAACGTTCTGCGCGCCATCGCTACCGCTTGGTTGCTCACGGTTGAATAACACCCCAGGAGCATTTTTGAAATGAATACCGATCTCGGTTCCGCCTTTGGGTAAACGTTTCCCGACCCGCACGTAGAAAGGCACATCGGCCCAGCGCCAATTATCGATCAGTATCTTCAACCCAACGTAAGTCTCCGTCATTGACGCCGGATTCACATTCTTTTCCTGGCGATAGCCGACTACCGTTTCGCCGTCGATCGAGCCGTCCGTGTATTGACCGCGGACAACGCTGCGAAAGACATTTTCGCCTCGGATTCGCCGTAACGAACGTAAAACTTTTACTTTTTCATCTCGGATAGCATCGGCGTTCAGGTCCGTTGGCGGCTCCATCGCGATCAAGCTAAGGAGTTGCAAGAGATGGTTCTGGACCATGTCCCGCAACGCGCCGGCGCCTTCGTAATAACCGGCTCTATTTTCAACCCCCAGTTTCTCGCTAGCCGTGATCTGGACATGATCAATGTAACGATGGTTCCATAGATGCTCGAATAGAGCATTGGCGAACCGCAGCACCATGATGTTCTGGGCGGTTTCTTTGCCCAAATAATGGTCGATACGAAAAGTATCCTGTTCTCTGAATCCATGATTGACTTCGGTATTGAGCCGTTGGGCTGTCTGGAGATCGACCCCGAACGGTTTCTCTACAATGATTCGAGTCCAAGACCCGTCAGCAGTCTTGTTAAGCCCGGTCGCAGTCAAATGAGCAAGAATCGGTTCAAACTGGTCCGGACCTGCTGACAAGTAATAGATCCGATTCCCGCGGGTACCGCGTTCCCGATCAATTTCTGCCAGGCGTTCGCCCAACCGCCGGTAACCTTCTTCATCCGAAAACTCGCTGCGATGATAAAAGATCGAACTGGCAAAATTCTTCCACAGCGCGTCATCGATCGGCTGTCGCGAGTATTTACGAGCCGCGTCATAGAGTTCCTGCCGGAAGACTTCATCGCTCTTATCCCGACGAGCAAAACCGACCACGGTTAGGCCGGGCGGCAGATCACCATCCGCCGCCAGATTATACAAGGCTGGGATTAACTTTCGATGCGTCAGGTCGCCGGTTGCACCGAAAATAACGATTGCACATGTGCCAGGTGTCGCCCGCGACACAAGCCCTTCTCTCAACGGATTTTCAATCAATGTATCAGTCATATTACCGCCCCCCCGAATATCGGCGATACGAATACCTATCGGCGGGTTGAACGAGCGGTCAAGTCGGGCGTGAGGACGAGACGACGAAAGAGCTTTTGGTGGGGGAGGCTCCCGAATGGCCTCATCGTCTTCGCAGAGGGCTGGGTTTTTCAACGTACCCAAATTCGCAACACCGAAGCGTGGGCCGAGCCGGACCCAGCGCCATGCAATGCTGCAAACGAAAGAACATTGAGAATGCGTCCCTCTGCAAAAGCGTTTAGGGCATTCGGGAGCCTCGCCCCACCACTGGCCATTTCGGGATTTCATAGGTCCCATAAGTCCCATATGCGGGGACGATCTGGGCGGTTTGGAGGCGAGGAATGCAGGCAAAAATGGGCCGAACAGCTCTCGGAGAAGGTCCCGTGACATAAGGAACGTGAAAAATGTTTAAAATTTTTTCACATTTTCACTCGACAGACGGATAGCGGTTTCGGTAGTCGTAGTGTGCCCTTCAACCATATCCCCCTGAATAACGAGGAGTAAACAAAATCAAAACAATGTGTCTTCCGGTTAGTTTCCCCAGACTCCCGGGTCTAAGACCGATGTTAGTAGCGAGCCTTACGCTGCTGGCTTCTGGCGGGCTTTTTGCCCAGAGTGCTGACCAAAACGGTCAGGGTAATCAGAATGACGTTTCTGCATTGAAGACCCAAATGCAGAAGATGCAGAAGGACTACGAAGATCGTATCTCTGCGATGGAAGCCGAAATGAAGTCTTTGGAATCCAAAGCTGATTCCGGATCGATCCTGAATACTCGCGTCCTGACCGACGCCGACGGCAAGGAAGTCGCCGCAGGGCCGACGCTGGACGAGTCCTTCCTCAAATCGTTGACCCGTAACTTCACCTTCTCGGCATACGTACGAGCTGGGTTCCAGTTCAACGGTAACGGGGGCGGCGGCAACTTCAGTTTTGACCTGCCAGACTTTCCAGGCGCCGGTCGTCAGCGTCTCGGTAACGAAAACGATACCTACATGGAGTTGACCTGGATGCAGGCCCACATGCTGGGTGATAGCCCGGATGTGATGGATGTTTCCATGACCTTCACGCCGGCAATCGTTTACCAGCAAAGCCGAAACACCTTCACCGTGAATAACGGTAAGGGAGTTGAGGCCGGGGGTCAGGATTTCGAATTCGTTCTACGCCAGGCTTTCCTGGAAATGAGCAACGTTTTCAAAGGCGCACCTGAGATCACCTTCTGGGGTGGTATCCGATTCTACGACCGCTACAACACCGATCCGGAAGATTATTTCTGGTTGGATACGTCCGGTTATGGAGCCGGTGTCTCTAACATAGACGTCGGTATCGGGAAGCTCCGCGCTGCCTGGATTGGCGGTCTGAACGATTCAGAATTATCCCCACAGATCGGCACGCTCTTCAAACATACGTTTGATATCCGATTGGAAAACATCAATGTCGGTGTCGGCACTCTGGCCCTCGTCCTAATCGGTAACTACGAAAAGGGCGGCACCTTCACTCAGGGTTATTCGACCGGCGGTACTCCCGCTAACGGTTTTGCCAGCAACGGTACGATCGTCAACCTAACGAATCCGCTCCATACCAACCAGGCTTGGGGTATTGGCGGTGGCGCCATCTATCAAGTCCATTTTGGACCCGGCGGCGGTAACAATTCGCTCACTGCCTATGCTTTGTTTGGTAGAGGCGTGACGAACTTCGGCGCTGGTGACAATCTGGGTAGTGCCCAGCAAGCCGAGAACCTGTTCTTGTTCTACCATCCAGGTTTCAAGGGTACGGTCAACGTCGGCGATGCAATCGACCACTCGTTTACGTATAGGGCTGGCTTCCAGTTCTATCTTGCTGGACCGTGGTATCATTCACAACCTGAGCCAGCCCCTGGGATGTCGAAGGACGGTAAGTCGATGGGACCGGCACCGGCTCCTGCACCGGCTCCCCTTCCTTGGTTCTCGGTTGGATTGTTCGGAGACTGGGAAGAAACTTACAGCGGTTCAGCATTCGGCGGAACTACTGGACCCGGAATCGGTATCGGTGGAAACGTTGTGGCTCCGAACGCCCCGACTATAAATAAAATTGTTTCCGGTCGTGTGCACGACGTCCAATTCGGTATGCGTCCGGCCATCTGGGTTACCGATAATATTGCCATTCAAGGGCAATTCTCGGGCAACTACGAAAGCAATAACACCAACGGTTCAGGCTTTCCTGGCTTCGGCCATAGCGGCTGGTTAGGTGTCTTTGACGTTGGTCCGGTGATCAAGCCGAAGGGTGGTTATTACACCAAACCTGAGCTGCGTTTCTTTGCAACGTATGCGGTTTGGTCTGACTCCCTGAAGGGCATGGTGACACCCAGTGGTGAAAATGGTGGGGGAAATTTCATGGCGCCCTACAACGGCAACACCAACCATGGCTGGCTGTTCGGCACCCAGGTTGAGTGGTTCTTCTAGACCACCCCGATTAACTTAGTTAGCAGCAATTCATCTCCCCGCCTGGAAACAGGCGGGGAGATTTTTTTTGCAGAATAACAAACCGTGAACCCTAATAGATCCCCTGTGGCGGCGGCTGGGCTCCTTCGCCGGTTATATCATTCGTTTTCATCGATTCCGGTACTTGCGGAGTGGACGCTGGAACACTGGCCGGTTGGTTTATCGATCCGACATTGTCTTCACCAAAAGAACAGCCGGACACACTTAGCCCACAAACTGCGAGCGTTGCAGACATCACAATTGCGACGGGCAGCCAAAACTTTTGAGAGATCACCACTCCAATCATTGACGTGAAGAATCGCTGGTTGCAAGGCCGACCTTATTTGCAGCTACGCCGCGTATTGAGCGGCATTCCCAACGTACGAACGGCTCTGGCAGACGCTCAGCGCTCCAGGTTGACTTATACCTCCGCCTTCGCAACTCGTTGCGCCGTAGGCAGAAGAAAGGCGCACCCCTCCCTTTTTCCTCGGCTGATGTAAAATTCAGGCTAGACTCTGCTGCAACCTGCGTCGATATCGGTGCAGTTTCCCCAAACTCAGCCTAGTGAATTTGCGTTCAACTTTATCCCTCCGGAACATTCTGCTGGCGCTGGCGGCGTTAGCCGGGCTTTACCTTTCTTTCGTTGCGTATCAGTCCGGCGGGGACGTGGTCGCCCTAGCATTGTTAGTGGTCACCTCCCTTGGCGTTTTTATTTACCTGCACCCTCAAGCCGAGGGCTTTCGGTATCTCTTTCCGGGCCTTCTGGCGTTCGCTCTCTTTGTCATCTTCCCGATCTGTCTGGTGGTCTATATCAGCTTGACGCGATACAGCGCCAATCATCTACTCAGCATCTCTGATGTTCTGCTTCGGTTTCGAGCCGAGGTTACGGTCTCCGGCTCGGAGACATTTAATTTCTGTCTCCACCGCCAGACTGACGGAAAATTCATTCTCGAACTAAAGAACGAAAAGAATCCGGAAGAACGGTTCATCTCAGAGCCAATCGTGATGATGCCAGGTCATGACGGCAGCTTCTCGGAAGGCCCCTATCGACTGGCTAAGATCTCACCGACAGAACCAATCCCTGGGCCGGTTCTGAATCCCGCCGACGTAGCTCGAGAGGGGCTCTACCAGCCGTTGCGGAACGTCCCTTTCAAGCTGCCTGGAGATATTCTGGTCGGAAAGACAGACCTGGAGCACTTTGTCGTCGAAACGCGGGTTTGGAAAGCCAACCCGGATGGCTCACTCAACAACCAGATCGACGGTTCCATTATTCGGCCGGACTTTCATGAAGGCCGGTTTGTGAATCAATACGGAGAACAGATCGGGCCTGGGTTCCGCACGTTCGCCGGCTTGGACAATTACGTTCGCATCCTCACCGATCCGCGCATTCAAGCCCCTTTCTTCCGTATATTTTTATGGACGCTCGCGTTTTCGATCTGCTCTGTGCTCGGAACGTTCGCAGCCGGGATCTTGCTAGCGGTAATTCTGGAATGGCAAGAAATAAAATTCCGGAGGCTTTATCGGATACTGCTCATTTTGCCGTACGCCGTGCCCGGAATTCTGTCACTCTTGATTCTGAAAGGGCTTTTTAATCAGGAATTCGGCGCGGTGAACGACCTTCTCAAGGCGGTGTTCGGTTTTGCGCCGGCTTGGGAAACCGATCCTTGGGCGGCAAGAACGATGATCTTACTGGTCAATGTTTGGCTGGGCTATCCTTACATGATGCTGATCTGCACTGGAATGTTGCAATCAATCCCGTCAACCATCTACGAATCGGCAGCCATTGACGGTAGTAACCCGGTATTGAACTTCTTTTACCTGACCTTGCCGCTAATCTTGCCCCCGCTGTTTCCGGTGCTGGTTGCCAGCTTCGCCTTTAGTTTTAATAACTTTGCGCTCATCTATCTTCTGACTGCCGGCGCACCCAGGATGCCCGGTGGCGGAATTGCGGGCGAAACGGACATTTTGGTGACATACACCTACAACCTGGCATTTCGTGACGCCGGAGCGAACTACGGTTTGGCCAGCGCCATCGCGACGCTCCTGTTTTTTATTGTGGGAACACTCTCGTGGATCAATTTGCGGTTTACTTTAAGGCGGTATGCGGTGGGACGGTGAGTGGGCGTTCGGCGTTCGGCGTTCGGCGTTCGGCGTTTGGCGTTCGGCGCTCGGCGTTCGGCGTTCGGCGTTTGGCGTTGGCAGCGCGCCGGGCCCTGTTTACCGATGGGACCTATGGGACACATGGGACTAATGTGATGGTGCCCCGCACGCTAAAACCAGGCGTAAGCTCACCGATTACTGATTACTGCGATCCCAGCTCCTAAGGCGATCCACGCCACCAATCACCTCTCACCTCTCACCTCTCACCTTCCCCCCTCCCCCCAATGCAGCCTCGCACCCGGCTCTTAATTCGCAAAAGCAGCGCACATGCGGTCCTTATTACCGTCTGTGCGGTGATTCTAATTCCGTTTGCGATGGTGGTATTGGCTTCGTTTCGGAAGGGCAACTTTCCGCCTAGCACGCTTTGGCTGAACCCGGGACAGTGGACGCTGGATCACTGGAAATATGTGATGGGAATTCCTTACCGGGAGGTTCTGAATGCCACCACCGGCGAAACCAAACTGGTCAGCCCAGCGGTTGCGCCGTTGCGCTGGTTCCTGAATTCGCTTCTGGTCTCGTCCATTGCGTCGTTCGGAATCATTCTGCTTTCGGGTACCGCAGCTTACGCCTTTTCCCGGCTCCGATTCTGGTGCCGGAGCCAAATTCTTACCGGATTGCTGGTATTGCAGATGTTTCCCCAGATATTGACGCTGACGGCCTACTATCGCATTTTGGACTATGTAGGGCAGCATTTCCCCTGGCTTGGCCTCAACACATTCCCCGGACTTATTCTTATTTATCTTAGCGGCATCTCTATCAACATCTGGATGATCAAAGGCTATTTCGACACGATTTCGCCTACCATGGAAGATTCTGCCCGGATCGACGGGGCTTCGCGATTTCAGGCCTTCTGCTGGATTTTGTTACCGATGAGCGCTCCTATTTTCGCGGTGGTATTCATTCTTTCGTTCATTAGTATGATCTCGGAATACCCGACTGCTTCAGTAGTACTTCAGGAAAGTACGAATCGGACTCTGGCCGTCGGCGCCTATTCGCTCCTGGACGAGCATGAAAAACTTTGGGGTCATTTTTCTGCACTTGCAGTCTTGAGTGGCGTACCGATCACAATAATGTTTTTATTATGTCAACGTTTCATCATCGGAGGGTTAACCGCCGGTGGTGCTAAAGAATAACCCAAACCCCGGAACAGACATGAACGACGGAGCCGTACGCATCACAGACTTGATTAAAACTTATACGGACGATCGTGGTCGCCCGACATTTACCGCGGTAAAGAAAATCAACCTCGAAATCAACAATGGCGAATTCATGGTCCTGGTCGGGCCGTCCGGCTGTGGAAAGACAACCACGTTGCGAATGGTTGCCGGCCTGGAGAAAATCACAAGCGGTACCATCTCCATTGGAGACCGGGTCGTAAACGATCTGGAACCGAAGGATCGCGGGATCGCCATGGTGTTCCAGAACTATGCGCTCTATCCGCACATGTCGATTTTCAGTAACATGGCGTTTGGGCTGCAACTCGCCAAGAAGAAGAAAGATTTCATTCAGGAAACGGTCTCGCGGACTTCGAAAGCGTTAGGGCTAGACCACATGCTCGAGCGTAAGCCGCAAGCGCTTTCCGGCGGCCAACGCCAGCGTGTCGCTTTGGGCCGAGCCATTGTGAGAAACCCGCAGGTGTTCCTGTTTGACGAGCCGTTGTCGAACCTCGACGCCAAGATGCGTGTCCAGATGCGCTCGGAGATTTCCCGGCTGCATGCACAGCTCGGCAACACGATGATCTACGTGACTCATGACCAAGTGGAAGCAATGACCATGGGTGACCGAATCTGTGTCATGAAGGATGGATTGATCATGCAGGTAGCCGATCCACTCACGCTTTACCGGCAGCCAGAGAACCTCTTCGTCGCCGGTTTTATCGGCAGCCCACCGATGAACCTCTTGAAAGGAAAAGTCGAGAAAGAAGCTAGCGGCCTGGTTTTCAGAGAAGCTGCGGAAGAAAATGGGGTTGTTATTCCCCTAAAAGGACCAATAGAAGCGTTGGCCAGCAAGGTGCTGGGAAAGACGATCGTTTTCGGGATCCGTCCGGAACATCTGACCGAAGAATCTAAAAATGGTTCGACTACCCCGGTTTCTTCCACAATCGATATCGCGGAGCCGATGGGTTCGGAATCGCTGGTTTATCTCAGAGCCGGCACGGGTAACCTCATCGCTCGCATCCATGGCGAAGCCTTGTATCACATGGGGCAGCCTCTCACCGTTTACGTGAATCTGGATAAAGTGACGCTTTTCGATACCGAGACCGAGGGTGTGATCCAATAATAACCGGTTTATGCGCCAAATTCTCGAGACCGAACAGTACGTGCAGGTACCGCCGATGATGTTATCGGATCCGTTTTATCGGATTACTTATCTCATCAAAGAAGAGATCCGGAAGTATAAGTGGATCGAGGGCGAGCAGGGCCGGCATTTGTCCTGGGAAGACGCTCGTAAAGAATGGATGGAAAAACACAGGGAAAAATACGAGGAGTTTCTGCTGGATACGATGACTTTCCCGGAGGCCGAGCAAAAGTGAAACGTGATTGGTGATTGGTGAGAAGTGATTGGTAGGGCGCGCCTTCGCCTCCAAAGCTTCGCAAGGAATTAACGCATTCATCAGCTCTTAGCCTCGAGACTTTCAATCGCGCCGAGCCGTGGCCCAACAGGGCCACGGCTCGACACGTTCTTAGGCGTAGCAGACGTCAAAAAAGGTGCAAGTTTACGAACCTTGCATGCTGTTTCGGTCTATCAGGGCCTCGTCCCCACCAATCCACCAATCACTAATCACCTCTCACCCTCCCACCCCGTGCCTGACCCTCTCTACAATTGGCTGACCTCCCGCGGCGCCGGAGTTCTGTTACATCCCACTTCTTTGCCCGGAAATACTGGGATCGGGACACTCGGCCAATGGGCGCGACGATTTGTCGACTTTCTCGCCGACGTGGGGATGAAATACTGGCAAGTTTGTCCTCTGGGTCCCACCGGTTACGGAGACTCACCCTATCAATGTTTTTCCGCTTTCGCCGGAAACCCGTATTTAATCGATCTCGATGATCTCAAGAGCGAAGGGCTCCTCCAAGAAACCGATCTCGAGGCGCTGAGAACGCTACCAACCGAATACGTCGATTATGGCGCGCAATGGAAGCTCCGTTGGATCGTTTTGGAGAAGGCATTCGCGAAGTTTTCAGAGACAGCGAGTGGAACCGCACGAGAGGCTTTTCAAGAATTCCGCGAAACTAACGCTGACTGGTTAGAGTCTTACGCCCTGTTCATGGCGATCAAGAGCCGGTTCGGCCATCGATCGTGGTTGGAATGGCCCAAACCGTTTCGGAAGCATCAGACTCTCATCAAACGAGGCGATTTCGGACCGGAGGCGGGCGCGGGCGTGGTCCACGCATTCTATCAGTTCAAATTTTTCCAGCAGTGGGCTGCCCTGAAGTCGTACGCCAACCAACGCGGCATCTCGATTTTTGGGGATATCCCCATTTTTGTGGCCATGGATAGCACCGATGTTTGGAGACATCCTTATCTGTTTCAAATGGACGCTGATCTGCGTCCAACCGGGGCCGCCGGAGTTCCGCCTGACTATTTTGCGGCCGACGGACAACTCTGGGGCAATCCGTTGTACGCCTGGGAGCGTCACGCGTCGGATGACTATACCTGGTGGTGCGCTCGGTTACAAAAAGCATTCGAGCTTTACGACGTTGTCCGGATCGATCATTTCCGCGGCTTCGATGAATACTGTCGGATTCCTCCGGACGCAAAAAATGCTCGTCAATACACTTGGGAACCCGGCCCCGGGGTCAACCTCTTCGAGGCGGTCCGGCGCCGGTTCCCGGCAGCTAAGCTGGTGGCGGAAGACTTAGGGGTCATTACCGATTCCGTTCGTCGCTTGATGCACGAGGTCGGGTTGCCGGGAATGAAAGTACTGCAATTCGCGTTCGAAGGTGCGACTGAATATCTGCCGCACAGCACGATACCCTACTCGGTTCTGTATCCGGGAACCCACGACAACGACACTAGTTGGGGCTGGTTTAGAAAGCAGTCCGATCAGGTAAAGAAATTCTTCTGCGATTACCTCAGAACCGACGCTGAAGATGTGCCCTGGCAAATGATCCACGCGGGGTACGCTTCGACCTCGCGTATCTTCGTGGCGCCGCTACAAGATTTTCTGGGCTTAGGAAGCGAGGCCCGGATGAATACACCGGGCCAAGCCGTCGGTAATTGGCGCTGGCGTTTCACGGCGGAACAACTAGATGGGCTCTGGAGTCAGCGAGGTAAGGAGCTCCAACAGTTCGCGAAGCTGTATCAGAGGTAGGAGCTAGGAGCTAGAATCCAGGAGCTAGGAGGGGTGACACTCGGGAGTTTGCCGCTTGCCGTCTGTGGTTTCGTAGTTTGTCATAAGCCGTTGGTCGTAGCGGGCTGGGCTTACCATATCCCGAGGGGATGACAGGACTCAGCCTGAGGTTTTAACCCTAGGTATTGATCGAAATGAGCGCCCGCCCTGTAGGAGCGGAAGATAGTTCGTTTGGCGTTGCGTTTCCGAGGCGATTCCGTGAACGCATATCTCGGAACAACTCTCTACCGCCCCTTCAGCACCTCCAACCCGCTACGCGGGTGCAGTTCGGACTTGGCGCAGTACTCCTACACTCCAATACTCCATCACTCCGCGTGGCCGGATTCGAGGACGACGACGAGGACGAGTACGAGTACGAAGCGCCTTGTGAGGGCGAAACCCGCTTTGATTGACTACCCGGGTTGAAACCCGGGCTGAATCCTTACGTCCCTTCGGGACAAGCACCCCCCCAACCGCTAGCCCGGCAACGGGTACTTCGACGTCAGCGCTCTTACCTGGTGCCGTACCTTATCCAGAACCGATTCGTCACCGGCGGAACGCAGGGCGTCATCCATAAGGTCGGCGATCTCCATCATTTCCTCTTCCTTCATTCCGCGGGTCGTAACCGCCGGCGTACCTATCCTGATACCGCCGCCTTTCACCACCGATTCGGTGTCGAACGGGATGGAATTCTTGTTCACGGTTATCCCGGCTCGATCGAGCGTCTCTTGTGCTTGTCGACCGTTCAGTCCTTTGGGCCGGAGATCGATGAGCATCAAATGATTGTCAGTCCCGCCTGAAACCAGACGGTAACCTTTCATATGCAGGCTGGCGGCCAGAGCCTTCGCGTTGTTGGTAATCTGGACCTGGTACTCTTTAAATCCAGGTTGTAGAGCCTCATGAAAACAGACTGCCTTCGCCGCGATCACGTGCATCAGTGGGCCGCCTTGGACCCCGGGAAACATGACGCTGTCTATCGCCTTGGCATGGTCCGGTTGGCACATGATGATGCCACCGCGCGGCCCTCTTAAGCTCTTGTGGGTCGTGGTGGTAACAAAGTCAGCGATACCGACCGGCGTCGGGTGGACACCCGCCGCCACCAGACCGGCGATATGAGCAATATCGACAAACAAGTATGCACCCACTGAATCCGCAATCTGCCGCATCTTTTGGAAATCAATGACCCGCGAATAAGCCGAGGCGCCAGCAGTGATCATCTTTGGCTTATGTTCTTCTGCTTGGCGCGCCAGTTGGTCGTAATCGATGCGCTCGTTCTCGCGATCGACTCCATAGTGGACCACCGAGTAAAATCGGCCGGAAAAATTCGCTTTGTTACCGTGCGTGAGATGGCCCCCGTGGGACAGGTCCATCGTCAAAATACGGTCGCCGGGTTGCAGGACGCTGAAATAAACCACCATGTTGGCTTGGCTGCCGCTATGCGGCTGAACATTTACGTGCTCGGCGCCGAACAATTGCTTGGCTCGATCAATCGCGAGTTGCTCAACCACGTCCACATTCTCGCAGCCGCCGTACCAGCGCCGTCCCGGGTAACCTTCCGCATATTTATTCGTCAAAACAGACCCTTGCGCTTCCATTACCGCTCGGCTCGTGAAATTCTCGGAAGCGATCAATTCGATATTCTCAAACTGACGGATTCGTTCCGCTTCGACGGCGTGGAATATCTCGGGATCGACTTCTTCTAGAGAACGGTTATGCGGGTTTCGGTTCATATTAGAAAACGGGCCAGAACGGTCTTGATCGATAAATTGCATAAGCCCGGGCAAACCGTTTCGTATAATCTCACGGGCTGCTCGATAGGCTTCCAAGCCCATTCCGATTGGGTCGGCCACATCTAGCGAGGTGGCTCCAGGCTCGAACTCACGTAGTAAATAGACTTTCTCGGCCGCTCTCGGAAAAAGATAGATGATCGAGTCCAGATGGCTGCGAGTCATGACAACGATCCAATCCGCCTCCTCCACCACCTTCTCACTGAGCGGCCTGCTCCGGTGATGCGAGATATCGACGCCGAGCTCCGCCAGGACATCAACGGCGTGCGCACTTGGCGGTTGGCCCGGATAAGTGCTCACCCCCGCCGATAGGACGCGCAGATCCGGACGTTCCGCGATCATCCTTTCAAAAAGGCCTTCTGCCATGGGACTACGGCACACGTTCCCGGTACAGACAAACAGTATGGTCTTTTCACGGTTCAAGGTCCGCCAAACTGCCATGGCGGGGGAAGGAGTTCAACAGGGAAGGAGCTAGGAACGAGGATCTAGGAGCCAGGAGGCGCCTACCAATGCACACCACACCTGGCAGGGAGTGATTGCGGCTCTCCTAGCTCCTAGATTCTAACTCCTAGCTCCTTCCCTGTTGAACTCCTCTCACTCCTTCGGTAGCATGGCGGGATTGAATGCGCCGACCGCCTATGACTATGTGCAAGCGTTATATCGCCTGCTTGCCGTTCAATCCGGATCATCCTCCACAGCAGAATCAACCTTGAAACAGATCTTTCTCCAAGCATTCCAAAACGCAGGAAAACAGTTAGAGCGCTTGGATTTTGATGGCCTGTTTCGGAGCGCCTATCAATCTCGGGAGGCTTACCCAAGGAAAGCGAATCCTGAGCTGAACGGCTGGGCCCGCAAACTCCATCAATTACCCGAACCCGAGCGATTTTCGATTACACTGTTTTGTCTTGAGATCCTTCCTCCCGCCACCATTGCTGAGATTACGGAAGCCACCCTGGAAACCCTCGCCGAAAGAGTGGAAAAGGCGCGCAACGAGCTTAACAACCACTTGTCGTAGCCATGTCTGAACGGTTGCTCCCTTTGATCAGGCCGATCTATGAGACTCAAACCGAGATCGCAGACGCTAGAAGAGCGATCGACGAGAACGGGGATCTCCAGGCTCGGTTAGACCGGCAGATCCGGTTTGACGATCAAATCGTATCGGAGCTCCAGGCGATCTCGCTCACGGATGAACAAATTGAGCGGCTGGAAAATCTTCTGGTAGAAAACCCGGCGCCGGAAGCAGTCACGGCCCCACCGGCTCTGGAACTCGTGCCCCAACTGGCGGTAGTCGTACCACCTCCGCCACCGGCGGAGCCTGCGAGCCATCCGACACCGGTTTCGCCGGCAACAGAACCCGTCTCACCGGCAACGCCGGCTGCTGTTGTTCCAGAAACGCCCGAGTCTTCGGGAGTTCCTGAGTCTCACGAACCGTCGCCTGGTGAGCCCAAGAAGGATGGCGCGACAGAGCCGCCAACAGCCGGGAGCGAACAGGCAGCTGACAAAGAAGAAGAGAAGGAAGAGGAGCCGCCTCGGGCGCGACCGCTCACGATCCTGGCAGCAGTTAGCATCGGCATCATCGCTACTATCGCGTTGGTTGCTTACCTGGTCTGGGACCAGATGAATAATAGCTTTAGCGGAAAAGATCAGGTGACTGAGCTCCTAGACTCCGCCAACACTTTGAACGGGGACGAATTTGAAGCGGTTTCTACCAATACGGCAAACCTTAAGGATTGGTTTTTCTTAAAGAGCGACATCCGTTGGTTCGCCGTGCCGCGAGAATTCGCGGACATGCAAACTCTTGGTTGTCGCGTCTTTAAATTTAAAGGTGCTGACGTCGGCGAGATCCTGGCGAAGAACGGCAATCTAATGTTTTTGTTTCATCCAGCCGACTTGGGGGTAAAAATCCGGAGAGGGAAATGGACGATCGTTGACGGCGAGAACTGGATAGGCGGCGTCACTGGGGTAGAAGACTGCTGCTTTGTTATGGCACTCAAAGGCAAGCACAAGGACATGGAGGATTACCTGGATAAGAGAGGACTCTCTCGATAAAATAAGGGTTCACGGTTCGCGGTTAAACACCGTCTCGTCTACAGTGATCCCATTGGTCGCACGGATCGCTTAAGTCTCATTCGCGGCTCCCTTCCGAGTTCCCAGCGAAGGTGGTGGTGATAAGCCTCCGAGCGCTCCAACCGCGAACCGTGAACGGCGAACTGCGAACGGTGAACTATTAAGCCGTTTATCTTTCTTTCTAACCAGCCTCGTTGTATACTTCGGCCATGGTCGAAGTACTGGGTATCTTCGGCTTCCTTGGCTGGCTGGTCCTCGTCTCGTACGAATGGCTCAGTAGCCTGCAAGTCTTTCCTGCCATCGTATCCGGGACGATTTTAGTCCCGGTTTGTGCGTTGCGAGATTATCGGCGGCTGCAACGTCGGTATAATCTGCAAGGGATGTCCAGCCGCAGAACTCCGGTCCCGCCGGAGCGGTTCTATTGGGAGATCAATCGAAGCCGCCTGCAATACGCGATGCTATGGTCAGGAACCGTCGCCGTAGCCGGTTGGTCGAACGCTGGTTGGCTGCCCGCAGCTTGGTCGTTAGATTCCGACTCGATCGTCGGTTGGATGAACGTCGGCGTCGGCATTATGGCCGCCAGCCATTTCCTGAGCACCGCCATTCTTTTCATCAAGGCAGCCCAATGGTTCGATGCCATGCGACCAAACGTCATCGGCCTGATCCGGATGCTGATGTACAAGCTCTCCGACAACTACGAATTCCTCGGCCAACGCAAAACCGACCCCGAACGCGAAAAGGTGTATTAACGATCGGAGTCGTACTCGTCCTCGTCGTCGTCCTCGTCCTCGATCAGGCAGGGGTGATGGAGGGTCGGAGTAATGGAGTGTTGTCCTAAGGACGTTCGTCGTTTCGCCCGCTCGCCCATTCGACCATTCGGACTCTCGACAACCCGCACTTTCTCGCTATGTTCCCCGGCTTCTAATGGAAGGGTGGCTGAGCGGTTGAAGGCACCTGACTCGAAATCAAGTACGTTTCCCTCGAAAATCCATTTCTCTGAGGGGCGAGTTGTGCAATTTGTGCAACAGAATGCAGCCTGTGCTTGAATAAGGGCAGTAAGGGCAGTAAGATGGCGCCTGATTTTTCGTAAGATGCCCAAGCCAATCAGCCTTAAACCGATCCAGGAAGGCGACCGGTTTCGCCTTAATGTTCCCGCAATTCTCTCACCCAGCGGACAGCGCCAGCGGCTCTATTTCCCGGATATCGAAAGTGCCCGCATTAAAGCCAGTGAGTTGAGGGCCCGACGCCACAACCTCCGGATCGACGCCTCCGAGTTTCCCGAAATGCTCAAGCCCGACGCGCTGCGAGCCATCGAGCTCATTCGATCCGTGGATCCGGACGCCACTCTATTAGAGGCCGCTAAATTGTTCGTCAACAGCGCCAAGGTCAAGGCGCGGTCAATCAGCTTCCTGGAACTCTTTGACCTTTATCTCTCGCTCAAAAGCGATCGATCGGAGTCGTATCGCAAAGAGCTCACGATCACGAAAAACCGTCTAACGCAGTTTCACGATCAAAGGGTCTGCGACATCGCCCCCGAAGATATCGAAACGTTCCTGGCTGGTATCTCGCCGGCTAGCCGAAACGCGATCCTGCGCTACCTGAAGGCGATCTTCAACGTTGGCCGCCGAAGGGGATATTTGAAATCAAATCCAATCGATGCACTCGAAATGACTTACCGACCCCGAAAGGAAGTCACGGTTTTAAAGCCGGAAGAATTTGGGCGAATGCTCAAGGCCGCGCTGGAAAGCGATCTTTCGCTCCTCCCTTACCTTGTTGTTTGCGGGTATGCGGGCGTTCGACCCGAGGGCGAAGCAACTCGCCTGGAATGGCGCGATTACGACTGGACGGAAGGTAAGCTCGAGATTAGGCCAGAGATCACCAAAAACAATCAGCGCCGATTCGTCGAGCTCGAGGCGAATGCCTGCCGATGGCTTGAGGCATACCAATCACGAGGCGGCAACATTTCCGGGATACTGGCACCATTCACCGAAAAGGAACTGAGAACCCACCGGGAAAGCAATCGGCGACTAGCGGAAATCAGTCATTGGGGAGGAAGCCTATTACGCCACAGTTACGCCTCTTACTGGTGCGTGCTTCATGATAACGTCGACCGGCTCCTGTTCATGCTCGGGCATTCAAGTCTCGAGATGCTTCGGCGACACTATCGGCGGGCCGTTCCGCGGGAAGAGGCCATCAAGTATTTCGCGATCTGCCCCCCTAGCGAGACTTCGAACGTCGTGGCGTTTTCTTCTGCGTCCGTTTAGCCGTTTCGCCCGTTTCGAAGGCGGAATCGGCTGCGAGACGAGACATGGACGCCGCCATCTGCTTCCCCCGTTCCTCTCGGGCAGCGTCGACCAGGTCGAGAAGCTCGTTCTCCTCGCCCTCAAACAGATGAAAGAATTTACGATATCCGCGCACTATAGCTTGGGAGTGATCCCAAATCGGCTCCAATTGAAACGGGATTGCCTCGACGGCGCCCAGTCCTTGTTCTGATTCCCATTGATTCAATCTGTGTGTAAGTCGCCAGAAGTACCCGTTTAGCTTAGGCCTCGGAACTGCTTGGCAGAATCTAAGAAACCGAAGCACAAGGTAGTAGGTGAGAACGGAACGCTCATGCGCGTCGTTCTTGAGCTCCTGCTTAAAGCCTTCAAAATGCTCTTTCCGATATAGGATCAGATGAGCGCCATCTGTTAATGCAAAAACCCATCGTGTTTCCTTGGCGTCCCACAGCGCCCCGCAGCTCATGAAGATATTGTCCCGCATCTCTACGCTCATTAACCCGCCCCCCCGACGTCCGATCTCAAAGGAACGAATCTGATCTAGACTGATCCCGGTCAGGTCGGCGAGTTGAGTCTGTGAAATATCAACGATCGCTCGAAGTTTCTTGAGTGGGTTCGGCGCGTACTTCGGATCTGATTTTGCCATCTTAGCTAATCATGTACAGCGTACTTTCTTTTTATGCAACGGTATTCATCAGTTGCATCGAAGCACCCTCTATACTGTACTGCGTACATGCCACTCATGTCAGACGCTGAGCCGCTTATGCGCTTTGGCGATTTTTTAGAAAAGCACAACATCCCAAGACGCTCCGGGTACAATTGGAAGAATGCGGGCATCCTGCCTGTCATCCAAGTCAACCGCGTAATTATGATCCGGGAAAGTGAAGCGCTCGCTTCACTCGAACGTTTCAAACGCAAGGCCAGTACGCCGCTAGCCCGTTAGATGAACCCTTTAAAACCTGAATGGGGCTGCAAAAAACACACGCCAGGCTTGTGGCCTGGCGCGCGAAGAATTCAATTTCAAGTGAAAAGCTTCCGGTTTCCGAGCCGAAAACTAACCGACGATGGATAACCTAACTGAGTCTTGGTTGGTTGTAAAGCGCCAAACACATGGCCAGACCGCGGCAAGCGATGTCGTCCAAGTTCCCTTGAGCGCTGAACAGTCTCGGCAACTAGCACCGTTGGTGCACAGGGCCGCAGAGCGGCGTGAAAACGTAATTTTCTTCGCCGTCGCCATTCCATTCTGGTCGTTGCAGGAGCAGAGCGTCGTTTGGGAATTGCAGGTAAAAATCATCCCGGCAAAGCTCGGCGAGAAAATCAAAAAACTGGTCCTAGGGAGTAGTGCCGTATGACTACCATCGCAAAACAAGATTTCGGCCCACTTTTGCAGGTTCCGAGCAAAGACATTCACAATGCGAACTTCGACTGCTTAAATTGCGGAAATCGTGTCCGCAAGTTTCTGCGGTTCTTTCCCCTGGTCCGTGATTTCATGGCTATTTACCATTGCGGTTGTACTAGCGTAGCCGCTTGGGAAATGGAAGCACCACCGCGCTGCTCGGAACACTGGAAAAGATTAACTCAGCTACAGAAACGCTACGGCAGGGACATTGTGATACTCACTCCGAGAGCCTCCGCTCAGTTTCACGATGGGAGTAATAACTAACAGTACCGCCGTATGATTGATTCGCGAAAGCTTCTAGGAGTTGTCCGCGGTAACATTGAGACGCTGTGCTGTCACTTCTTCCCGAATGGTAAAAAGGTAAACGGCGAATGGAAGCTTGGCGATAGTTCTGGCACCGAAGGAAATTCGCTTGGCGTTTGCCTCTTAGTTAACAAGGCCGGCGTATGGCATGACCGGGCAACAGGCGAAAAGGGTAATTTTGTGAAGCTGATAGAGATCAGCAAGAACCTAACCTTTCCCGATGCGGCGCGGGAGATTGGTAGATGCCTCGGCATTGATCTAGAGATTCATCAGCAAAACGGATACCGCGCTATCGATTGGACGAAGTGCGCCCAACTAACTTCGGACCAAGAACAGCAAATAGCCGATTGGCGCGGATTTAGACTGGAATTTGTCCACTGGCTAAAGGCGGCCGACCTACTCCGGATTTACGGCTCAAACGGTGAAGCCCGATGGGTGTTTCCGATCTATGCAGACGACAAAGTGTTAGCTAGCCATTCCCGGCCCATTACGTGGAAGGGTCCCAAAAAAGTTCCGTGGACGGTATACCCGAAGAACGACCAAGGCGGCCCAGGAATGCGGCCGCTCGTCGTTGGCGATATGAAGGAAGCCGCTACCGTGCATCTCTCAGAGAGTACCTGGGATACGCTGGCGTTGTGCGACAAGCTCTCCTTGCATGAGACCGATGGATACGCTGCACTCTGTACTCGGGGCGCAGCTAACGACAAGCTGGTTTCAGAACTGCCGCCTTCAGTTAAAGAGGTTTATCTCTGGCCGCAGAACGATGGACCCGGCGAGACTTGGCTTAAGAACGTTTTACCACATTTACCGCGGCAGGCTGTCGCCAAAATCGTAATCACTCCCGCAGAACATGCGGACGTCAACGATTGGCTGAAGGCCGGTGCATCAACCGACGATTTATTTCAAGCGATCAATGCAGCGGTGCCTTATCCTAGAGATGCCGTAGAGCCGCACCAGCTCCCAAAACTAGCCGCAGAGCTTAAGCAGGATTTTCGGACTAAACCGACCCCAACTGATGAGAAGCCGCTTCGCCCGATGCCTTCCTGGATTGCCTACGGCAAACGGGAAGTCGACAAATCGCACTATCATGTAGGTGAGGGATTTCTTGAGATCGGCGGCTTTGTGATGCTGATCGGTCAAAGCTACGTAGGAAAATCGACCTTTATCACCCAGTTTTCCATCTGCCTTGCGATCGGCCGTTCCTGGCTGTTTTTCCTGCTCGATCGCGCCCTGAGAGTGATGGTTGTCCAGGCTGAGGATCCTGAAAACAAGCTTGTAAAAATGGGCCACATGTTCAAGCGGATGGGGCTCACTGACGAGGAAATCAGCTTAGCGGATCAGAACACTGTGGTCCTGACAATCCGCGACCTGCAGGACGCTGGCGCCATTAAAGAAATCGAGAGGCATGCTCTCGTGGCCAAACCGGACATAATCGTGATCAATCCGATGACTTCATATCTGGGCGGCAGCGTCTATCGAGATGAGATGATCAACGCATTTTTGCGCGTTCAACTCACTCCTATGCTGGACCGGATCAAAGCTAGCGCCGTCGTGGTGCATCACCCGCCTAAACCGCTCGTAAGCGACAAGGAGGAGAAGGATTTGACGGCCTTCGAGCTCCAATACGGAGGCGCTGGCATGGCCGCTCTCACGAACGCTCCACGCGGCAATATGTTCCTTACCCACGTTGACGGCGACGTCTTCAAACTCCAGGTCGGCAAAGGGTTTGAGGATCTCGGCACCGAGGACACCGTTGCCTATTTGCGTCGATCTAAGGACCAGGACGGCGTCATGCTCTGGGAACGGTGCGAGTCAGAAAAGGCGGAGGAAGCCACCGAGAAGCGAGCTACACGCAAGGCCAAAAAGCAGGGGGAAACATTCATCCCTTATGACCGATTGCTTAAATGCTTCAAGGCAACCGACAAGTATCAACCCTCGAGGGTAATCGAGCTTTCGAAAAAAGACCTCAACAAGGGCAAGGAGTGGACCAAGGATGCACTGAGCCAATTGGTCTTCGAAAAGAAGCTAGCAAAAACCAAACAACCAAACCCGAAAGGACAACCGTTCGTCTTCTATCATCTTCCGACCGTTTTAGAACCCGCAACCAATGGAGAAAGCCAGTGAAGCCTAACCGTTCAACCTGCATGTGCCTGGACCTCACCAGTGAGTGCGGTCCACGCGCTCTATTACATAGAAGCGCGCATGGACCTCACTGAAACAGCACTTCGAGGTCTTAGCGACAGTGAAGACCAAGTGAAGACTAAATGAAGACCAGACCTCACCGAACTTGTGATCATCGATATGGACCAAGTAACAGAACAAGAACCACCGGAAAACAACGAGCAACCATTAGCCGACACAGAAAAATGTCGTTTGTGTCGCTGGTTACTCGAGATCGCGTTTGCCGATGACCACTACGCAACGCCCTATTTTGTACGGAGTTTCATCGCGCGCCTCGATCAGCGGATCAGGAAGGCTGATTATAATCGAGCCGCGGCGGAAACCAAGTGGACGAAAGGAAACTTCCCCCACCGGGGGCAAAAGGTACTTGGAAAACTTTTTGAGATACGGGTGGTAGCACACCCGTCGTTTAATCTAATGCAGCATTTCATTTCACAACCGCATATATAGAAAATCAAAAAGTATAGCCGGATCCGCTATGGGAGCCGCTTGGCAGACGATAATAATTCAATTCTAACCGATGAAAACGAAGCAATTTGGATCGAAACGGGGAGGATCCAGGCCGGGAGCCGGCAGACCGAAGCTAGAAATCCGGAAACGTCCGGTCCTATTTAGCATGGACCCGGAGGTCGTTGAAGCCTTAGAAGAGGCGGCAGATTGCCTCTGTACTTCGAAGAGCCAGTATGCCGAGGAAGCGATCCGGGGCCAGCTAAAGCGAGACAAGCGGCGTTTGGCGGAACTGAAGCGACAGGCTAGCCGCGAGCGCGAGGCGCGCCGCCTTGCCTGGTAGGCTGCGTTTTCTTCCCAAACATAAGGTGATGATAGCGGCCGATCGAACAAAACCCGTCTGAAACGATTGTAGCGCGTTTGCTCCAAGCGGAACAAATGAGATTATCAACGACTCCGCTGCCGCTTCTTAAGGAAGGCCTGGAGCGCGAAGTAGTACTTAAGCCCCGGGCGTTTGCGTCCGGAGATCCAGTTTGATAGTAGAGCCTCGTCGATGCCGAGGGCGTCAGCCGCCTGCTTCTGCCTCCCCCGAGCCTGCTTGGTCCATACCCTGAGCTCGGCAACGATCTTGTCTATTTCCTCGGGCGGCATTGCTGAGAGTTTATCTGCGAGGATGATCACCTGTCCAGCCTAGCAACACTTGTACAATAGTTCAACTTTTAGGTTGAACAGAAACTTGTACTCTCGTACAACTTCTCTTAATGCCAAAACCGCATATTGAAGACTGTATCCGGGCAATTCTGCCGCCTGACGTTGCCGATCTGGTTCGTGATCACTACGGCCGATCCTATCTCGGCAAGAAAACTATGGGACCATTCTGGAAACGGTTCAAAAAGGATGACGAGTTCTGCGACCGGATTTGGCGCAAAGCCAGAGAATTAATGGACATCCTTTTTGACGATGAGAATAACTCATGGGGCGTCTGGCCGGATCAGCCGGAAGAATGCGCCGGCATCGGCTTTATCCTGGGTATCATCTTCGAAGATTGCCTCGACAAAATGCTGCTCGAGCTTCCCGAGGATGCCCTGGCCGGACTCGAAGAGAAGTCTCGCATCGAATCAGCGAGCCTTTGGGACATTATGGTTGACCGTCTGGCGGCCAGCAAAGCGGCCGGCGGAAATTCGGAATCTTGGAAAGGAGGCGAGGCGTGAATAAAGGGGTGACGTTCGCGCAATACCTGGAGATGTATCTTGCTCATCGCAAGTGCTCGCTCGCTCCTCGTTTTTTTACGAGCGTCGAAACCGTTCTGCGCTCGCTGCTGCTATTCCTGGATGTGACCTATCCGTCCCAGGTCAAAACCGCCTGCCTGCAGAAATGGGCAGACGAAAAACTCCTATCCATTAAGCCGGCCTCAGTGGCAAGCTACCTGCAATGGTCGCGGCTCTTCTTTCAATGGTGTGTGAGCCGCAAAATTCTGCGAAAGGATCCGACCGAGGGCGTACTTCTGCCGCGAGTCCGAAAACCCTTCAGGCGAAACTTCCTGTCAAAGGAACAGGTGCACCGCCTCATTTCGGGATGTCGGGACGATGAGCTCAAGTACTGCCTGTACTGTGGCTTTCACGCCGGGCTGCGGCTGAATGAGGTCGTGATGAGCCGGCCTGAATGGTTTGACTTGCAAAGAGGGCTTCTACACATCACCCAGGGACCGAATTTCGAGACTAAAGACCGTGATGACCGGACAGTGCCTTTAACGGATGAGTTTCGAGAATTTCTTTTCAAGTATGGTTTGCGAGCGCCTTACATGATCGCGCCCAACAAGATCACCGGGAAGGTTTACCGGGTTTATTTCAGGAAGCGGTTCCTTCACTACGTCTCTACATTCAACGGGATAAATTTGAGCTTCCACGATTGCCGTAGAACGTTTGCGTCACTACTGGCCAGCGAAGGGGTTAGCATCTACAAAATCTCAAAATGGTTGGGAGATGGCGTGCAAGTCGTGGAGCGCCATTACTCTCATTTGGTTCCGCAAGACCCCGAGATTAATCGCATCAACTTAAGCGTTGAGCAGGCTACAGCGGCGGCGCTGGGAATCGATCCCGGGGAGCCCGAAGAGCAAGCCGTGGCGAGCTGGGAAGATCTCTATCAACTCGTTTGGTCAATGCCGATGACAAAGGCAGCGCGATCCATCGGAATCTCCGACGTTGGCTTAAGAAAGCGCTGTATACGCCTTGAGATCCCAATTCCGCCAGTCGGCTACTGGAACTTGCCGCCAAGCCGGCGGCAGCCTGCACCGCTACTGCTTCCTGCAACAACGGAGGCCGCGTGAAGCTACTCGCGCAGGAGGACGGGATGTGGTGTGCATGGTACGAGGACCAGTCCGGCAATTACCGACTCGTTTCTTTGCAGACCACAGAAAAAACAGTGGCCGACAAAATTGCTCTTATCCTTGCCACTGAGCTAGGCGCCCCTTGTTTAGCCAAGTCATCTCCGCCCATTGAAACCGTCTTTCGCGACTGGCTCAAAGAAAAGCAGATGGAGATAAGCGCCGTTACGCTCGATTTCTATCGGCAAAGCACTCGAGATTTCCTGACATTCTTGGGCCCCAGGCGCGCCGTTGATATTTCGGCCATAAGTCACAACGACCTCGTCGACTACAGAAACGAAAGCGCCAGGAGGATTTCCGCTAAAACGGCCAATCACCGAATTAAGACACTTCGAATGGCTTTCGAATGGGCTGTCCGGCAGCACTACATTCGAGAAAGTCCTGCAGAATTCGTTAAGTGTCTGAAAAATGAAGCTTCCCAAGTGCGGCGCCCTTTTACGATGGAGGAAATCCGTTCGCTTCTGGTTCTAGCGGATCCCGAATGGCAAAGCCTGATTAAATTCGGTTTATACACAGGTCAGCGCATCGGAGACTTGGTGCGTTTAACTTGGCGAAGCGTTAACGTCGAGCGAGCCGTTATAAGCATCGTGACCCAGAAGACGAGGAAACAGCTTCATATTCCAATAGCGCCGCCTCTTCTTGAGCATTTAAAAGCCTGGAAGAAGTCGAATGCTACGCAGGACGCGCCCGTTCATCCGAAAGCCTACAAGGCCCTTCAACAGGCCGGCGGCCGCGCCGTGACCTTATGCAACCACTTCGCTCGTCTCATGGCCCGAGCGGGCTTGCGGCCACACAAGCGGCATGACATCAAGATTGCGGACGGTCGCGACGGAAGACGAGAAAGGAATGAGCTGAGCTTCCACTGCTTCCGGCATACAGCCGTCACAATTCTTAAAGAGGCTGGAGTACCACAAGCCGTCGTCATGGAGATGATTGGGCACGATAGCGCAGTGATTTCTCAGAACTATACCCACGTTGGTTCCGAAGCGCTCAGGAAAGCGTGCGACGCGTTGCCGGCGGTGTAAACCAAAGCGGGACGCATTTGCGGCACCCTTTGCACTTCAGGCATTTATAATCGCGGAGACCCCTTTAGTATCCCGCCAAGTAAATCTAGGTTTACGGTAGTAAAAGCCGTTGTACTGAACACGGTTTGCTGAGCCTGATAAGCTAGATAAAGTGAAGCGTTCGGCAACGCTGGCAACCTTCCGAATCCGGCTAAAACTCCGCTGACATACACAAAATAGCGTAACAACTCGAAGTCACTCACCACTTCGATCGTCTTCAAGTAGCCGTTAGTTGCGTCTAAAGTAATGGGAAACGAAAATGTGGTGTAAGTGCTAGCGTTTCCTAGCACCATATTCCCCGTGCAAGTGCCGCTAGCGTCGGTAATCTCGCAGAAGATTCCGTTAGCCGGCCTCGCGGTTCCTAACGCATCAACTAGCCCGGCCCGCATAATGAACGAATTACCTGTTCCTATTGCGCCGATTCGAAACAAGAGCCGTAAGACGCCAGTTTGAACCGCGAAAGCTCCGTTCCAATTGAAGGGCGAAACCGTCTTTGTAAAACCATAGCTGTCTCCGACGTTCCCTAATCTGGTTTGGATCGCACCGAACACTTGGAAATCCTGACTAAAGGCGCTTGGGAGATAAGTCGGCGTGGCTCCTCCAACCTTGTACGCTGTCCAACTGGCATCGGGGATTGGATTGCTGCTTCCATCTACGTACGCGGTGTCTAAGTCCGTGAATACACGAATGACCTGAGAAGGGTTTTGGTATGCCGAGGCCGCAGATAGACGATCATCCGAATTGGTTACATTGACGGGCAAGCTAGCTCCCGAAGAAGCGACCCAAACACCAGGCGGGGTTGAAAACGTCGGAGGATTACCGTTCGGATAATTATTCAGTAAAGCGAGAGCCGCCTGGATCTGCGGAGCGGACGGCGCCCATCCTACAGCCCATTGCAACCATTTCAGGGCGTACCAACGATGACACGCCGCACTCGGATGCAGTCCCGGGCTATCTACAAACATGCAGCTTTCCGGTGTATCGGATGAAGCGCTAATGCCGACGTCAACGTTATAGAACCCGTATGCAGGCGGATTAGCCAAGATTGCCGTGAAGGCTGCTCCTAGATCAAAAACGTGGACCTGACTGATCGATGACACGGCGCTCTCTAGAGCGGTGTTGAAATAGGCTGAGGTTCTATCCCCATTTGGGTAGGATGATTCCGCCGGAAGATTCCCGAGAGGTATGGTCGTACTGACTACGATATTTATAGCCCCATCCGTAATCAGGCCATTGATGAGCCCAATCAAATAGGTCATCAAATCGTCTAGGAGTTGGTTTGCTCCCCATCGCACGTTCCCGCCGGCTACCGGTTGCCCTGCGGTCGTCCCGCTAGTATTCCATTGTTGCCCCAGGTAAGTGAGCACGACGGTGCTTCCGCTGATGGCGCCTACGGAATATAGGCCGCCATTCTGTAGCCATACCCATTGCAATGGGGTCGCGCTTGCCACGAGTCCTGTGGGAATCGCGGCGAACGTAACCGTAACCGAGCTTCCTATTGCCGGCTGAGTAAAACCCGTAAAGGTAGTCAGAGGATCAGTAGCCGTAACGACTCCGGTTCCCATCGAGGAACACAGCGATAGAACGTCGTTGATACCGGTCCATTCAAAGTTGATTAATGAGTTCGCTGGAACAACATTGCTAAAATCTGTCTTAAATTGCGCGACGTGAGTATCTATTCCGCCATATAACACGGACCCGCTGACGGCGTAGTTGTCCCATCTCAGTCCGTTATTCCATCCGGTAACCCAACGCCCTCGCAAAGGAAATCCGAACAGATAGTCCAGAACCGCGGGATAAGTCGGACCGTTTGAATTGCTGAAGTCTCCAGTTCCTGGGAAAGAAGATGCTCCGTACGAATCACCAAAAACGAACTGTCTCGTAAACGCTAATCCACTCCCTACACCTGGCGCCCCTGGCGCCCCAGGAGAACCCACGAGCTTAATCCCGGTATCAGTCCACGCACTGACTCCCGCTATCCAGACCTCTAAGTTGCTCCCAACATAAGCAATCGAGTTTGTTTTGACGGTAGAGATCGCAGGAAGAAGAGAAAAACTGGAATAGATATTCAGGAACCCAGCTACACCCCCTATCGTCTGGAGATTAAACACCATCTGGATTTGTTGGAAATCCACCTCGAGAGTCCCGTTCAGTACGTCAAAGACAGAGCTAGTCTGTGTCGTGGAACTCGCAGGCTCTATAGTGATCGTTCCGATCATGACCGTGATTACCTGAGTCCCGTCCGGAGAAGTGATGATGATCCGATAGGTGGCGTTATTGACGAACTGCTTACCGTTGGCAGGAGTTCCTACAAATATCAATTGACCTACTGAAGCGTTCCCGGTGTTAGTCGTCAGATTGATGATTATATGGCCACTCGGATTCTTGACGATAAACGCGACTCCCCAACCGGTGAGATTCTTGGGCACACTCGGCGTCACTGTCATATCAGTGAGTTGCAGCGATAAAGCAAAACTGTCACCTTGAACAAAGGCTAACGGGAAACTGAATCGGTTAGGGCTGCTAGACATTAGATTTAAATTGCGCGAAATAGCTCGAGGAAAAATGCACAGACTTTTTCAAATTTTCGTTTGATACCGGGGTGGTCGTTTAGCTCCGGTCGTTCGAAAAGGAAGTAAGAATAGATTGTTTCCGAATCAACAAGGCCCCGAGCATCCGAGAGTTCGTACGACGCAAACGTTTCTGTTCCCAGTTGCAATTCGATCGTTACTTCTCCCGTTTCAAGCACTATGCGCGCAAGGAATCGAAATGTTGCGCCCATCATACTGAGCACCCTCCCGGATGGAGATTCCGTCTGTGCCGTTGTCAATGTCAAAGGCGTGTAGAGCAGCAGGAGGCGACTAAAGACAAGTTCGTAGCTCTGGTAACCATATTTCTGCTGCCAAGCCTGCTCCAGGATGTTTAGTTTTTTAGGGTCCATACTTGCCGATTTAACTTCCACGGAGTGCTCACCACCCTAAACAACGTTCGAAAGTGACCCCGGTTTGGGAGCCTGTCTCGTCTCCGGATTTGGTTTGCTCTGTCTCTATGCCTATCCAGGGAAGGCCATCAAAATCCTTGCCAATACCCTGCATAGTCCAAACGTCTCCACTCTCGATCTTTAGACAGAACGGCAAAACGATCCTAAGTTGATGCCGTTTTTCAGCGCGTAGCCTTAGTTCATACTGCGCCTTTTGATCAGCGCTTGTGGTCATTTGGTCGGCGCCATCGTAAAATCCGGACGATGGAGTAGGATAGTTAGGCGGGTAAACGTTTTTCCTTAGATTGAGTGACGAGCCTACTGGAGGGTTGTTCTGATCAACAAATTTTCCTATTGTCGTTTTCCCCGAATCGATCGATCGAATCGTGATCCGGCAATCCTTAAAGATCCCGTCCAGGTTATCGCTAGCGCTCCAAGAAATCATGCCGCCCTGGCCGTTCACCCCGTACCCAGCTGCCGTCCCTGGATTCAAAATGTTTGAAAGCAATAAGCCAGGAGTTGGCGGGAAAGTTATGATCCCCTTCGGCGGTTTAGCTTCATACTCAGACCTTGAGAACACGATAATGGAATTATTCTTTATTTTTACGCTCATCCCGACCGTTTGTGCGACTCGGGAAAGGAAAACGAAATCGCTTTCATCAGTCTGTTCGATGGTCGCTATCGCTGGATCAGTGCTCGCCTGATAACTGAGCTGCATCTGGTTATCAGATGCGATCTGGGTCGCCATCCCCTTCAATCTGATTTCCTGCCACCGGTTGAACTTCATCTCCAACCTGAAACTCGATTTGATCGGGACACTCGAACACCGAATGTCTACCGTGCTCCCGGATCTCGATTGGCTGGGACTCACCCGCGTGATCGCAAACGCGCCGTAATCATTAAAGAGCGATTCCCCAATGTAGCCGAAGTTCTGTGAGCCTAACCCGAACTGGACGCCACTCCCGTTTTGGAACGAAAACTCGTTTCGAAAAATTCCATTTGGATCAGCGATCGTGAACTCGAGGTTATCGCTCTGATACGAGATTCGATCATGATAGACGAGCTTGAGCAAATTGGGTTGGATGATGGACGAGACATCGGACCCATTATATTGGATCGAGACTTGCGACGATGGGAGCGGTGATAAGCCGCTTAGACCGCCGGAGATGGTGGGGAAACCAGACATTGCCCCCTCCCGTTTACCGACTCTCCTGCCACGGATAGGCAGCCACCTTTTTCGAATGCACCGGGAACTCGACAGGCTGGCCATCCGCCGTGTACGCAGCGAAACCTGTACCCCAACCATTCGGAAACTTGAGGCCCTCCTCTTTCGTCGTTGGCGCCCAATCCGAGAGCAATCGCGGGAACCAAAACTCCTCGCCTTCGTAAATCATCAAGCCCCAGCCGATGTGAAGGTCTTTAGCGGCTACTAACAAAACGAAGTCGTCATAGTTCGCCCATTTGATTACGTCGCGGGCAAACGGTTCTGTGCTTAAAAGGTCGTCGATGATTCTTTGCTTTATCCGTAGCCTGCCTTTGTGCTCATCGATCCACGCGTCCGCTCCTTCGATTATTACGCCGCCCCTTTCACACTTCATCTTTAAGGCTTTGGTAAAAGTAAGTTCGCGGGTATCAACTAGCTCCGTCAGCCCATTAACTGTTCCGTAAATTCTGACCGTACGGGTTTTGAATCGATCCGCTCTCTCGGTAACGGTTTCCCGTTTTTCCTGTTGTTTAATTTCAAGCGTGCTTTCGCTCATAGGTTCTTTTTTTGTTTAGTGGCCGATCGTGAAGGCTCCAGGGTAACGGACCAGAACATCACAATAAAGGGTTGCGGTAATCACTACCAGGCCTGCTCCGGCCTGCGTCAACGCGTCAATAATAAGCTCAACGCCCGAGCCCCAAAGGCCGACTAAAACCCAATCCCAAGGCCCAGAAATCAATTTCGGCCCAGCGCTTAGAGCTGTGGTCGTTAGGGTGGGAAATCCGTTTGTCCGACCGCTTGTGTCTGTTAGTTGTCCTAACAAATTGACGCCTTTTGCTGTCTGTTTTTGGATGCCTAGCTCTGTCGGATTGACCGCGTACGCGAAGGAGGAAAAATCCGTGATGTTGTTGTTGGCCGAGTTAACCTCGCATTGGACAATCTGAGCCCAGCTTGGCACTAGCGTCATAGCATTAGTGCCCGTCGCGCTGGCGACTCCGACAGGATCATTACCGGTGCCGGTTCCGGTCAAGATTTTCTGCGAGAGCTGCGCGAAAATTGAGCGCGCTATTTCCTTTCGCAAATAGACGTCCAGACCGGGCGCGCCAATTAGGAGTAATTGCCTACTTACCGTTATCTGGCCGGCGACAAGATGCGGCTTCATTACCGCCGATGAAAAGACCTGATCGGTTTCGACGATAGCCGCGGCTTCGCCTGGCCAGGTTGGTACCGTTGGTGCAGAGTCAACAATCGGAGCGGTTCCGCGCAGGCCGGGGATGACCGTGCAATATTCGACGATCGACCCTGGTTGCAGCGACGGGTCGAGTTGAGGTGGTCGCCAGCCGACAAGAGCGCCGGCACTTCCGCTAACTTCGAGGTCCCTGGTAAAGAGCGTTTCGGTAAAAGGCGCGAAGAAGCTTTGGCTTCTGGCTAGCCTGTTTGGCCCGTCCCGTCCTGAGCCTTGATTCATCCGGAGTGCCACAATGTCTTTGTTGGTTTCCCGAGCGTTGGGGTTGTGGATATGTGCGTAATCGCCGCTCTTTGCGACTTCGCAATGGGCGTCCAATTCCGTGGCGCCCAGCAAACCATTTTCCAAAGCGTTTTTAAACGCTCTGGATAGTGAATATTTCGTGTTCATTTTTTATCGTTCATTTGAAGGTGCCTGACGATTGCTCGCTTGATTGATTGCGCGCGCTTGAGGGTTACGCGATAAGCCGGACGAGCGCCAAAGAAGGCGTCCGGTTCGATGACGCCGCGGATTCGGCAACGGCGAAGGGTTCGGTGATGGACGCCGATCAGCTTCGCAAAACGCGATTCGCCTTCGAAGCGGTGCTGAGTTTTTTGCATCTACCTAAACTACCGAGGCCGCGCCCTAAGCTATTTTCATACCATTTGCCCGCCGAAACCGGGAAAGATCAAAAGCGGATTTTTCGCGCATCATCATCCGGCCTTGCCTTCGGCCTTTTGATCGCTAGATTTCGGCTCCGCTGCCCTTAAAAAACCTGATGAAGGCAGTGGGAAAGCCAGAGAAGGGGTGTTGCTGCCCTTATATGGGGGCAGTGAAACAGTGTTACATTAAGGAACGCTGTTAGGACAAGCGGAGGGAATCGGCTCTGGAAGAGGATCTACGAGTAATTTGGAAGGGTGGCTGAGCGGTTGAAGGCACCTGACTCGAAATCAGGCGTACGGGAAACCGTACCGTGGGTTCAAATCCCACCCCTTCCGATCTGGACAATCAACGACTTACATCACAGACCCCGCTTTAGCGATATCCCTCTTGCAAACTCGGTCACGGACAATCGGCGGACGACTTGGCAGGGCGCGGTCCGCTATCTGACCCTCGGACGGCATCAAAACGCGTTCTTGGGGCCTCTGGCGAACGCCGCTGGCCATTCTAGGGTCTTGCGCCTGGCGCTCTGAAGCCGTTTGTTCAACTTCAAGAAACTCGGACGTCCTAGAAGCCTACAAGTTTGGAGAGTTTCCGCACTACGGCCCACCATTGCCTGGCGACGACGAGTGTCTCCAGCGAGCCAAAAGTGTCCGAAATCCTAATCGCTTTGGCCGAGCGCTTTGCGCTCATCCGGGAGGAGCGTCAAGAGCTCAAAGATGCCCTAGCAAGCCTGTTCAAACGGGAGAGGGAGTGACCGATCACACAAACCAAGAGCCTCTCTTCCGCCATTACCGGGAGCTGGTGACACCAGAGCAAGCCGCGAAGTGGTGGGAGATCAAGCCAGGGAGAGCAACCAAATCTAATCGCGATTCGTGCATGAGTCTGGCCACCCCCAGAACGGTTCATCATCTTAAATCTGCCGTTTGACTTTGAGTCAATATTCCATTATGGAATATCGCAAGATGAGTGATCACGGCTGGAAGATGGTTCGTACCGACCTTTTCGATCGGCGGGTGATTGACTACAACAAGAATCATAAGAACCAGCTGAAAGCAGTGTTCGGAAACCTCGAACGGTATGTAGATTACCTCGAATCGGCACCGATTGCTCGTTTGATATCGGCCCAATTCATTCATCCAGAGGGTCGAGGATTAATAGCTTTAACTGAAAAGGGATATAAACCAAAACAACCTCCAACGCGTCTCTATGCCTATCCTCGGCAAGATTCCAAAACGTTATACTTGATTACACTAGGTAATAAAGGTAGTCAGAAGCAGGACATCAAAGATTGCTATCGATTTATCGATTCGCTGTCTGTGGAGGGAACCAAAAAATGACTGAAGAAACTCCGAAAGCCCTAAAAAAGTCTCACATCAGTGTCAAAGAGATGCTCGAAGACATCGGCGTTGATCGTGACGTGATCGACACCGTTGAAGACGTTCATCGCCAAAAGGTATCGAATGCCCTGGCCAAAATCCGATTGAGCAGAGGATTGACCCAAAAAGAAATGGCCGAGCTGCTCAAATGCACCCAAGGACGGATTTCGAAACTTGAAACAGGTAAGGATGACGATCTGCGCCTAAGAGACCTAAGCGATTATGCACAAGCTGCTCGCGTGTCGCTGTCGGTGACTATAGGCCCACAAAATTGTGCCGAAGCGATCAAACATCACCTCTTTACCGTTAAACAACATATCGACCAACTTGTCACCCTTGATAACGGCAAAGACCTAGCGCTAAGCCATGGAATCCAACGTTTCCTTGATCAGATTCTTTGGAATGTGGCCAAATTGATCGGCAGCTCCAAACAAGCACTGAAGAAAGCTGATGCCCAAAAGGCGAGCCGTCCGGCCGAAATCGAAATTATCTCAAGTTCCGACTCTTTTGCCGGTACAAAAGGCAACCTAAACGAATTGGTCAATGCTTGAACGAACGGAGGTTGAAACAATGGGAACACCAATATCGCTAGTTTCTGCAAGCACGCCGCCAAAAACCAAGCAGATCGGCAACGCAATAATTCACCTGGAGCCACGCATTTCCGCGAATCAATTGGCACAATTCGCGATTTCAGATCCTGCCAAGCAGGAAACGATTGTCAGGAACGCAAAGAAGGTTCTCACCACTCGCGTCACCAATTATCAGCCCGCGAGGAACGCAATTCCGAAATGCCACACTCTCAAAGGACTAGATGCGGATTCGGTTATCAAGCATGCCGTGCGAATGGAAACCACAGATTTCTCCGATCTCTTTGAACGGAAGTGCAACAATTTGAGCGCTGCATCGCTCCGAATGGCTTCTCAATTAGTCAGCCAGATTGACTGTGAAGGAGCTCGAATTTCCGCGCCAGCTCGCGGATTCGACCATCTGATTATCGAAGGCGTGAGGGTAAGCATTCAGCCCGAAATAGTGATCTCCTTTGCGCATCGTGGAGCCACCAGGTTTGGCGGCGTAATGTTCAATTTTTCAAAAACGGAATCTAGTTCGTTGGAAAACGGGAATGGGAGGTATCATGCCGGGGACTATGCCGCCACGCTGGTGTTTCTAATGCTCCAGACCCACTTCGGAGCGAAGGGCGGCCCGCGCAATGCCAACTGTTTAGCAGTTGACGTGTACCAACAGAAAGTCTTTGCCGCACCGTCGTCTTACAAAACAATCCTCAAAAATATCGAGGCTTCTTGCCGAAGTGTAGCACGCCAGTGGGAAGTCGCAGAGTTGGCGAACGACCTGGAAGGAGAGGAATTTTTTTGAGGACTATTCTGCACCGCTAAGTTCCCAAAACAATGCCTTTGAAGTCCAGCCAGTAAAAAGGTCGGACTCAATAAAGACCTCGCACGCATTTTCGTCGGTAATCATGCCTGGAGTGTCTCCTTCTTCGAACACGAGCATTGTCCCCAATAAGGTCGGCTGAAAGTTATCGATCTTCATTTTGGGCCTCCTCTCTCGCGATTTTTAGCCCGTCAATGCATCCCATGTCAACCCTCCGGAGCCCAGGATCCAAGATGGCACTGATTTCCAAACGCCTTTCGAACTTCAAAAAAACCCGGAGGGCGAGTGATAACCGAAGCTACGTGATGGAGTGACGAGTTGGCTGTGTTTTGAATTTCGTACGATACTCAGCTGCATGAACAAAGAGCTCGAACTCAATCGAACAGATCATGGGTATGAAGCCCAAATCGACACCTCTAAATCCTTGTACAAAGGGACGCCGAGTTTCGAAGACCAATTATGATGAACGATGCGCCGGTGCCACTAGTTACAAATCTCGGAACTAACGCTTTGTCGACGGTTGACTGGCTGAATGTCAGTCAGAAGTTTCACCTTTTTGACTATCGCCCGGACGACCTGATGTCTAGCTTTACCGCGAATGCTTGCCCGATCTTGAATCAAGAGCCTTCACAAGAGCGTCCCTCTTCTTAATCAGCTTTGATCGACCCATACCGCGGCGGACCGTGTTTCGGGCTAACGAGGCGTAGTGTTCGCGTGTTCGGGTTTACCCCGGCATACATTCAGCCCGCGGCAGCGAATCCATTCCAGAACAGCCGCTTAGCAACCCACGTCCGTATCTCTTGGCGACGGCAGCGCTGGCAGCTTAACGGTGGCACCCGCTATCTCCGCCAGTTTCCTCTCGTCATAGCTGGTTCGCGCCGCTCGCCATTCTCGCCAACCGGAACGAGAGCCCTGAAGTGCTGTTGGCGCCACCGGCGAGGCTCTTTTGCATCGCCCGGCAACAGCCCTTCTGGAACGAGAAACGAGACCCCTTCGTCCCGAGCCAAGCGATATATCTGATCAAGGATTTTTCGCTTCAGCCCAAGCCTCTCGGCTATCTCAACGATCCATATGTCGAATTCCAGATAGAACACCTCCTGGCACTCATTGGCATCCTAGGAGCACTAGTCACCGGCGCCGTGTCAGGTGCGGCTAGGTACTTCCTCTCCACGTGAGAAAAAGGAAACATTACCGAGGAGGTCTCAGAGGCACACGAAGAGTTGGAACGCGCCAAACGGCACCTCTTTCGTATTCAGAGCCGGGGACAAGCCCAACATTAATGCCTCTGACACGCGAGTTAATCGCTCGCCTCTTTTATTGCAATCAGCTGGCCCTTACGGAAATACGCAAAGACGTGATTCAATACTAACGCGCCGAAGCCATTCTTCCCGCGAAAATAATAGTCCACTTTCCAGCACCACGTCTTGTCGTACTGAGTCTCTTCGGTCGTGAATCGATCGAATTTGTATGACTTGGGATCATTCATGCTCCGTATGACCGGATCACCAATTTCTTTTATGCCGCCGTCAAACCAATCTGCACGCGGTTCCGGCCCCAAGTCGTTCTCAAAGATATCATTGACGGTTCGATAGAAACCGTCCTCGTAGATATCAAACCCTTTCGATCCGTATCTCTTTGTCAGGGATGCCTCCTCCGACTTGAGATAAGTAAGCGCTTGTTCAGCTGGATCGTCTTCCGAAACGACATTCACAACTCTGGCGTAATACGCCAACCCCTGCCCCTCACAGTCGACTAACGCCGCCGCGCATCTAGAATCCAGCAAGTTTCTTCCAAACGGATTAAAACTCCCCCCAGAAGTATTCTGTTTTTTTGCCTTTTCATTTCCCTTTGGTTCCTCCCAATCCCCTCCATCCGGTTCATTGCTCTTAGGCACGTTCGGATCGTTCGCCAAGGCCGGAATCCACACAACTTGGCTCGCATCCTCTGTGTAGACCGGCCTAAACAGTTTCACCTGATCGCGGCACCGGGGTCTGCACACTCGCCGAAGTAGAAAGCGGAGTAGGACTTTCTGCGACCGATTTGCCAGGGGACGAGCCGGCCACCTCAGATACCGACCCCAGAGAAATACGCTCTATCTCCCGAGAATTGTTGGCAACCAGCCTGATATCGGCTGATAGCGTCCTCTCACCGCTTGGCCCTTCCACCACATATTCTCCCGCTCTCACACACGTAACTGTCGTTGCATTCGGATCTACCTGGCAACGCGGCACCTGCAGATCGACAGCCACCTCCCTCGAGACATTCTTGTTCCCGAAATAATCTTCCAAAACAGGCGCCAGATACTTCACACCCTCCACTTTGTCCCCGTTCTGGAGGGCCACCAAAAACGCAGATAGAAACTTCCTGAGCTCCTGAGGCGAATCCAGCTCACCCATCCCCCCTGTCACTGTCTGGCTCGAGCCGCTCCCCTCGCCGCTCTTTGACTCGGTGGTCGTATACGATGTCCAAGAAGATGACGTACCAGAATGATGGTTTGTGCTCACTGCTATCGCAATCACCACCACCGATACGCCAACTGCCAAGACCTTATAGAGCGTTCGTTTATTAGCGTCCCGACGTTCTTCTTCCTTTTCTTTTGCCTCTTTCTCTACCAGTTCCTGGTACGCCTGAGGATTGATAGCCTTAATGAGTTCCCGGTTCTCTTTCTTCTGCTCCTCAAGCTGCCTTGCCTGTCCCTCCAGCTGCTGCGCCTGGTTCCGATTGTTCGCCCTCTGATAGAACAGGACAGCCGCTAACGACCAGAACAGCAATGGGCCCCAAATGGTAGGGAGGGTTACTACTCCCCCCAATACTAAAATCAGGATCAAACAACCCATAACAGCCAGGCCGTCTCTAGAAGCAACATATCTACATCAAAGACTCCCAAAGATCGCACAGCGCTGTCAAGAGGTCAGACGTGTCCCGTTTCGCACGATCCGCTATCGCTATCGGCTTCCTGCACCTCATGCGCCGGTGAGGCTTCATCCGCGGCCCAGCACGGGCCTTGTGATTCCCAAACGACCGCGAACGCTATAGCCCGAAGAGACGTTCCGCGTTTCGGTACGCGATCTTCTCCTTGTCCGACGCGCTCACTGGAAGTCGGTCTAGAAAAGAGTGCGCTTGCGACATCGACGCGTAAGGATGATCCGCCGAAAACATGATCCGATCCGCTCCCACCTCGAGCAATAGATTGAGAAACGTCGCCGTGAAATTGAAACCACTTAAGGTGTAGTGAACGTTTTCCCTGAGGTAAGCGCTGATTGGGCGTTTAAGTTTTGTCAGAGCCGTAGGCATCACGTCGAGCCGCTGCAACATAAATGGCAGTCCTTCTCCTAGATGCCCAATCACGATTTGCAGCTTTGGATATTGATCAAAAACTCCACCTAGGATAAGCCGGATTACGTGAACCGCAGTCTCGATATGCCAGCCCCAGCCAGGGCCGGCCAGCATCTCATTCACAATCGGTGAAAAGCCGCTGTACAAAGCTTCTATCACCGGTTTGGGCGGTGGGGTCGGATGAAGATAGATGGGAAGATTGAGGGATTCAGCACGTTCAAGGAGCGGCCAGAAAAATTTATCATCCAAATAGCGGCCTCGGTGGTGGCCGTTGATAACCGCTCCTTTGAAATTATGTTCGCGTATCATCCGCTCCAATTCTTCAGCCGCTTTATCCGGGCACGCGGTCGGCAACGTGGCGAACCCAGCGAACCGATCCGGATTTTTGTTCACCGCTTCCGCCAGAAAATCATTGGCGTCACGAGCCAGGCTGACGGCATCGGCCCCTTCCAATTGTTCGGTGCCGGGAGAAGTCAGCGATAAGACTTGCACATCGATTCCGGCAGCATCCATTTCGGACATCCGCTTATCGCCAACGTCACAGAGTTGCTCCAAGAGTTTGGCGGCGCGGTCACCGAACTGTTGGGCTCTGGCCTTGAGGTCTCGCCCGGGACCTTCCAGGAATCCAGGCGACGCAAAATGTTCTTCCAGCGTGATGGTTCGCATGATTTTCCTTTGGTTACTCCTCGTTTCTTGATGGTGGTCGGCCTAAGGCCTGAAGAACGATCGCCACAAATGTGACCCCATGGGTGGCCCCAAGCAAAGCGGTGAACATGGCTAGAACCTTTGCTTGTAGGCTGGAAGGAACTATATCGCCGTAGCCGACAGTAGTGAACGTGACAACCTCGTAATACAGGTAATCAATCAGCGGACGGCTTTGCGTCGTGGATGGGTCTGGCAGGTGCGGCAAGAGATCGTATTCGTAGGCGAACACCGCTAGAACGCAGCAAAGAAAAAGCGACCAGAGAAAGTAGCCCAGCCAAACAAAAATTGGTTCCCGTCTCGTCTGTTGGAGAAAATGGAAAAGCGTGCGCAGCGTGAAGCCATAGATCACGAAAACCGACCCGAGCCCGAGATAGAGGAAATAGTAGGTTCTAGAGCCGAGGAACGTTCGCTCGATCAAGGGCGGAACCAAAATCCCGAACCAGCAAAGAATCAGCCTTACGACCGTCCAGACGGAATATTGTTGGTTGCTTCGCAATTAAGTCGACCTCCGAGGCGTATGGTCTTACCCATTTGAGACTAACGGCTCCTCAGTTACCGGCTGCCGCGGAGCGCTGTTACGTTCAGTTAGTCCCTCGTTCGGCGCCCGGCGCATAACTACTCTACCGCCCCTTCGGGGCGGATCGTTTTTTTATCGGTACCTGGGGTTAAAACCCCAGGCTGAGTGCTTTCGTCCCTTCAGGATAAGTCCGACACGTCACGCTTGGTCTTTCGTTCGGTCGACCACTAACCACCAACTGCAAACGGCTAACCGTCAACCGCTAACCATTTAACCGGCTCTTCCGGTAACCGTAGAAAAAGTAAATAGCGAGGCCGATGACCAACCAGATAGCGAGCCGGATCCACGTGGGTGGCGGCAAGAAGACCATTTGGGAGAAGCAAAGGATGACGCCTGCAATTGGCAACAGAGGAACCAGCGGGGCTTTGAATAGGCGTGGCACATCAGGACGGGTCTTACGCAACACGATGACGCTGATGCAGACGATCACGAAGGCCAGCAAAGTTCCGATCGATACTAACTCGCTTAGCACGCCGATGGGGAAAAGGCCGGCGAGAGTCGCAGAAAGGATCCCGGTGACGGCGGTGGTGACATGCGGTGTGCGAAACTTAGGATGAACCTTGGAAAAGACGCGCGGTAGTAGACCGTCAACCGCCATGCGATAGAATATCCTTGGTTGGCCTAACAACAGAACCAGGATAACGGAGGTAATGCCGGCGATAGCGCCAAGCTCGACCAATGGCCTTAACCAGCCAACGGACGGGCCGACCTGTTGGATCGCATAAGCAACCGGCGCCGGTACATCGAGCTGCTTGTAGTTGACCACTCCGGTCAAAACTAGTGATACGAGCACGTAAAGAATCGTACAAATGATGAGCGATCCCAAGATTCCCATCGGCAGATCCCGTTGAGGATTCTTGGTCTCCTGGGCAGCAGTAGTAACCGCATCGAACCCGATGTAAGCATAGAAAATCACGCCGGCTCCGGCCATGATTCCGGTCCAGCCGAAGTGGCCGAAGCCGGTGGTAGGCGGAATGAACGGCACCCAATTCTCCGGGTGTACGTGTGGAAAACAGAACCCGACAAACAGCACAATGATCACGAGTTTAATCGCAACGATAATGGCGTTGACGCCAGACGATTCCCGAATCCCGACGATCAAAATCAGAGTGACGGCTAAGACGACTAAGACAGCGGGCAAATTGATAAACGCGCCCGATGCTGCCCATCTGTCTGTAAAAACCAGAGGTGCATTGCACAACGCCGTTGGAAAATGGATCCCGAGGCCGGAAAGGAAAGAAACTACGTAGCCCGACCAGCCAACGGCCACGGTGGCCGACCCGACCAGATACTCCAGGATCAAGTCCCAACCGATAATCCAAGCGAATATTTCTCCGATAGTCGAATAAGCGTAAGTGTACGCGCTGCCGCACAGCGGAATCATCGATGCGAGCTCGGCATAACAAAAACCGGCGCAAAGACAGCCGAGCGCTGACAGAAGAAACGACAGGACAATCGCGGGACCGGCATGTTCAGCTGCGGCTGTGCCTGTGATGACGAATATCCCCGTGCCGACAATACAACCGATCCCTAACAGCGTCAGTTGAAAGCCACCCAATTCCGCGCGGAGCGGGTTCTCTTCAGAAGTCGCTTCCACCGGTTTTACGCGAAGCAAGTCCATGATCTAACTATTGCAATCCTGGTTTCTTTTTTTAGTTGAAACTGTTTTCCAAGGCGAGGACGGGGGTTCGCCCGCTCCGAGAACTAGCAGCTTCAAGACCCTACTCAAAGCATTTTTCAGACACAAATTACGCCGCTGGGTGAACTTTACCTTTGCCTGTATCAAAGACTGGTGAATGGACTATTTGACGCAGGCGCAGGTACATAACATGCTAGGCCGCAAAAAATTAGGCTTTCTCAGGTCTCCGCTGAATGATCAGTCGCTCCTTCATCACATTTACCCTGCTTTTTCTCTCGGCCAGTTTCGCTGTCGCCCTTCAGTATAAGACCATCGGTTTGGTTTCAGCTTGGGATCCGGAAATGGCGGCATTGAAACGAGCCGTTTTGCCTGGCGGTTTCGCGGTTCGAAAAACTGAGATCGACGGCACTGTGTTTTCCGAAGTGCAGCAAAATGGCCGGCGCTTAGTTATGTGGATGAGCGGGGTGAGCATGGTCAATGCCGCCATGTTCACCCAGCTAGCTATCGACCGTTTCCATCCGGATGCGATTCTATTCAGCGGTATTGCCGGTGGCCTCGACCCGACTTTTCAGCCGGGCGACGTCATTATTCCGACGAAATGGATTCATCAAGCCGAATCGGCCTGGCTAAACTTGAATCCGGAACACCCCGGTTCCTACGTCATCCCCGAATATTTTCATCCGCGTTACCCAAATTTCGGTAATATTTTTCCTGATGACGTCTGGGTGGTGCGAAAAGGCGAGACGACACCGCGCCAAGTTCATGCCTTTGCCGTAGACCCCACCCTACTGAAGGCAGCCAAAATCACCGCGCCGACCGTTTCCATCCTCCGTGCGGATGGCGCCAAAGCGAAGGTAATGGTCGGAGGAACCGGGATGAGCGGACCAATTTTCCTGGATGATCGCTCTTTTCGTGATTTTGCTTTTCAAAAATGGCATGCCAGGGTCCACGAGATGGAAGGAACTGCTATCGCACAGGTCGGATACGCCAATCGTGTCCCGATCCTGATCATCCGAGCGCTCAGCGACTTGGCGGGTGGTCAGAGGGGTGTGAACCAAGAAGAAAGAAACTCTCAATTGGCAGCTAAGAACGCCGCAGAAGTCACCGCTAAGATCCTCGAACAAATCGAATCCGCAGATTAAAGAAGAAAAAAGACACCTTATGGAGTTAAAAAAATCCCAAAGAGGCAAGCCGCATGGCTCACTGGGGCGAATGGCGCCGTTAATCGTGATGGCTCTCGTGATACTGGCCCTGGTTTATCTGTTTATGAAGCCGGATCTCTTCATTAACCTCATGAGGTACGCTCAGGCGTCGAGCCAAGGGAAAACGATGGCGCAAGCAAATGCCGAGGCGTCGGCGTCAGCTTCTGCGTCAGCATCCGCCAGCGCCGTGAGCGCGGTGAAAACAGCAGATGACTATCTCGGCTTAATGAAGGTCAATGCCAGCACCCTCTCGGACGACGACAAGAAGGTTCTGAACATTTTCAGCGACGAACTGGACAAAATCACGAAGGCTAAACAGACGCAGACAGTAGAGACCAACGACGAAGTGACGTTGATCTTTCAACCGCTCGGTCAGGCCAAAACCGATGATGATCTGGCAAAGATCAAAGATGCTGCCACAAAACTGAAGCAAACTTCGGAAACAGCAGTTAACACTTTTCAGGGAATACAACCCGAATTGGCCAGACGTCTGACCGATGTCGGGGTGGCAGATCCACTCAACACTCAGGTGGCCGACGCTTTTGCTAAACAAGGCAATGTCTCTGACGACCTGCAATTGGCTCAGAACACCTCGAAGTTTGCCGATGCGACTATCGCTTATGTCGATTTTCTCAAGGAGAGCCACAATTCATGGACCCGCAAACCCGACGGCAGCCTTTCTTTTAAGGATAAGCAAGCGGTGACCAAAGCCCAAGAACTAGGGAAGGCGTTCAGCGACGCCGCCGTGCAAGCGGGGTTCCAGATGAAGTAACAAGCGGAAGGGCGAGTGGCGAGTGGGCGATAGGGCGAATGGGCGAAACGGCGAAAGGGCGCTTGCCACGAAGTAGCAAAACAGATTAGCCCAGGGCTTTAGCCCTGGGTAACGGCCGCCATACGATTCGCCCTGAAGGGGCGAAAGAACGGTTTTTTTGGCCGCAAGGGTATCAATTGCGCAGCAATTTGCGTTAGTTGGTCGCGCATCGATTCGGTCGCCCTTACAGGGCGAATTCATTGTCCTTCGAACCCAGGGCTTCATAGAAG